>Ga0183098_10004_pt2 | contig 695620 bp, 626 predicted proteins | sample BioMet9_FD_128884 | JGI IMG/M metagenome (GOLD analysis project Ga0183098, IMG submission 128884) | Microbial communities from bioreactor (seeded with sewage sludge) at Lawrence Berkeley National Lab, California, USA - Biofuel... | ecosystem: Engineered > Bioreactor > Anaerobic > Unclassified ...
TCACGGACGATGCGGCCGGAGCCGGGGCGTTTCAATCCACGCCCCCGTGCGGGGGGCGACCGGCGACGTGGCTGCCTATCGCGGCACCACCGTCAGTTTCAATCCACGCCCCCGTGCGGGGGGCGACCACGACCAGGGGTTGAAAATCAAACGGGTTAGATGGGTTTCAATCCACGCCCCCGTGCGGGGGGCGACCCACACGGCGACCGCAGACGGGGAGAGACGGCGGGTTTCAATCCACGCCCCCGTGCGGGGGGCGACCCGGCCCCTCTTCAGAACTTGCTGTACTGTTTTTGTTTCAATCCACGCCCCCGTGCGGGGGGCGACATAGCCGCCGCTCCCAGCCTCGATAGGTTCTTTGTTTCAATCCACGCCCCCGTGCGGGGGGCGACTAATGTACTTTTGATAGTCAACTCCGTCGTCAGAGGTTTCAATCCACGCCCCCGTGCGGGGGGCGACACGGCAATGTATATCGCGTCATCCCGGCGGAGGTGTTTCAATCCACGCCCCCGTGCGGGGGGCGACTTGAGCTGCCGGTACTGACGGTACAACACCACCTGGTTTCAATCCACGCCCCCGTGCGGGGGGCGACAGCGGATGCGACTTGGACCGCCCCATGGATGGATGTTTCAATCCACGCCCCCGTGCGGGGGGCGACTAGGCGGCGCTGGCTCCTGTGCCCTGGATGTAGGGTTTCAATCCACGCCCCCGTGCGGGGGGCGACATGAGCGTTTGCAGCTCGGCGTCGGAATAGAGCGTGTTTCAATCCACGCCCCCGTGCGGGGGGCGACCGGCTCCGGCCGCATCGTCCGTGACGCCGGAAGGGGGTTTCAATCCACGCCCCCGTGCGGGGGGCGACTCCACCAAGACCACATCAAAGCACACGGTCGATCCGTTTCAATCCACGCCCCCGTGCGGGGGGCGACTTTCGTTCTCCATGCCCGGCGTGGGGCTCTACCAGGTTTCAATCCACGCCCCCGTGCGGGGGGCGACAGCGGAGGCGATGATCTGATATTTTACAGGGGACGTTTCAATCCACGCCCCCGTGCGGGGGGCGACCCAACGAATACGAGGGCGTGCGGGCCTTCGGCACGGTTTCAATCCACGCCCCCGTGCGGGGGGCGACGGGAGCATTCTCATTTTTCCAGGGCCCGGGACGCGTTTCAATCCACGCCCCCGTGCGGGGGGCGACGCCAGCACCTTGGGGATGGCGGCCTTGACCTGGGGTTTCAATCCACGCCCCCGTGCGGGGGGCGACTGCCGTATTTTGCATAGACAGACATGGCTGACGTGTTTCAATCCACGCCCCCGTGCGGGGGGCGACCGTGGCGGTCACGTTCACCCGCAAGGCCGCGGCTGTTTCAATCCACGCCCCCGTGCGGGGGGCGACAAGGCGGCCATTTCTCCCAAGAGGCCTTACTCCGGGTTTCAATCCACGCCCCCGTGCGGGGGGCGACTCCGACATCCGGGCGCTCTGGCCCGAGGCCCGAAAGTTTCAATCCACGCCCCCGTGCGGGGGGCGACCTGATGCAGTTAATACAGCCTCATCTTACATGACGGTTTCAATCCACGCCCCCGTGCGGGGGGCGACTGGAGCCGGCGTAGGTGGCGCGAGGGTCGCCCGGTTTCAATCCACGCCCCCGTGCGGGGGGCGACGTGCCGCTTGCCGAAGTGTTCGGCGACATCAAGTGTTTCAATCCACGCCCCCGTGCGGGGGGCGACCAATCATTGCAACACTTTCTTCAATGTTTGCAGTTTCAATCCACGCCCCCGTGCGGGGGGCGACTTACGGAAGGAATTTCTCTTGCATGGGGAGGGGGTTTCAATCCACGCCCCCGTGCGGGGGGCGACGACGACAGCCAGGGAGGTCCGGATGCTGCCTGACGTTTCAATCCACGCCCCCGTGCGGGGGGCGACATGCGTTGGCCCGGGTGTTGCGGGAGAGGTATCCGGTTTCAATCCACGCCCCCGTGCGGGGGGCGACCTGTCGGAGTCGCCGGATTTGGCGCGGGTGGCAGTTTCAATCCACGCCCCCGTGCGGGGGGCGACCAAGCACATCGATCTGTTGATCGCGGCATGCAAGGTTTCAATCCACGCCCCCGTGCGGGGGGCGACCGCGGCCGCAGACCTCGCAATGGACGGAATCGGGTTTCAATCCACGCCCCCGTGCGGGGGGCGACGGTCTCGGCCTGGGCGGCATAGCCTTCCATCAGGGTTTCAATCCACGCCCCCGTGCGGGGGGCGACCAAGCTCCCGATAGTCTTCAACGCGCTTAAACGGGTTTCAATCCACGCCCCCGTGCGGGGGGCGACCGAAACGGAACGGGAGAACGGCGACGGATTGTCCGTTTCAATCCACGCCCCCGTGCGGGGGGCGACTTGTGATGGTTTGAGGGGCTGATTCGCCCCCCAAGGTTTCAATCCACGCCCCCGTGCGGGGGGCGACGCGCCGGCTGCGGCGATGTGCCGGCCGGGAGGGTGGTTTCAATCCACGCCCCCGTGCGGGGGGCGACCTCATGCGCCGGCGGGCCTTGGCGTCCTCGTCCGGTTTCAATCCACGCCCCCGTGCGGGGGGCGACCATCTCGTACCCCTGGGCCGACACGACATAAGGGGTTTCAATCCACGCCCCCGTGCGGGGGGCGACTCAGAACCCTTTCCGGCCAGGAAGCGCCTTCCTGTTTCAATCCACGCCCCCGTGCGGGGGGCGACTGGTGATGTCCAGCATGAGGCGGGGATTGTTTTTCCGTTTCAATCCACGCCCCCGTGCGGGGGGCGACACCGACTTCTTGGCCGCGTTTAATAGGCTGAAAGTTTCAATCCACGCCCCCGTGCGGGGGGCGACTCTTGGGTTCGTTGACTCCCAAACTGCATATATCGTTTCAATCCACGCCCCCGTGCGGGGGGCGACCTGCACGATGCCCGCCTTGACGAGCGCCTGGACGGTTTCAATCCACGCCCCCGTGCGGGGGGCGACCATGCCGCGCATGAAAATGGAGTCGCCGTCGCTGTTTCAATCCACGCCCCCGTGCGGGGGGCGACATGCTGGGGGAGCTGGCGGGGATCTTTGGAAAGATGTTTCAATCCACGCCCCCGTGCGGGGGGCGACCGCAATCCACCCGCCGGGGCGTCTGGCTGGTGGGTTTCAATCCACGCCCCCGTGCGGGGGGCGACTGCCAAGGCACAAGTCCGGTCTGGTGGCCCAAGTGTTTCAATCCACGCCCCCGTGCGGGGGGCGACCGTTGTCCTCCATGGGCAGCATCAAGCGGAATTGTTTCAATCCACGCCCCCGTGCGGGGGGCGACTGACTACGCCGCGCAACGGATCGAATGCTTGGTGTTTCAATCCACGCCCCCGTGCGGGGGGCGACCGATGTGCCGGCAGGGAGGGTGAAGAAGATATGAGTTTCAATCCACGCCCCCGTGCGGGGGGCGACCGAGATAGTCAGGAGGGTAAAGCCCCTTGATTGGTTTCAATCCACGCCCCCGTGCGGGGGGCGACACGGCACCCCTGCTACCAGGTGCCGAATTGTTACAAAATGGTTTCAATCCACGCCCCCGTGCGGGGGGCGACCGAGGGGGGGCAATCCCTGCCCCCCGGAAAAGAGGTTTCAATCCACGCCCCCGTGCGGGGGGCGACCCAGGATCAGGCAGGCGGTCAAGGACGGCATTCGGTTTCAATCCACGCCCCCGTGCGGGGGGCGACGATGTCTCATCGAGCTAAAGGACGATGGGTTTGTTGTTTCAATCCACGCCCCCGTGCGGGGGGCGACCGGCACGGTGGCGTCGGCGGGGATGGGAATTTCAAGTTTCAATCCACGCCCCCGTGCGGGGGGCGACTGGCGGCAGTGAGAGCCGGGGTGCTTGGCAGGCTCAAGTTTCAATCCACGCCCCCGTGCGGGGGGCGACTTGCCCAAGCCTTATCCTCGATATTGTCGACTGAGTTTCAATCCACGCCCCCGTGCGGGGGGCGACACACCCCCGTCAGGCGGCACGCGCAGGCCCGGTGTTTCAATCCACGCCCCCGTGCGGGGGGCGACGCGCATCCAGGCCGAGGGTCTCGTTGACGGCGTGGTTTCAATCCACGCCCCCGTGCGGGGGGCGACTGGGCGGACGGCACTGCGAATATCAATGACTTGTGGTTTCAATCCACGCCCCCGTGCGGGGGGCGACAGGAAGCCGCCCTGGCCCGCAGCCGGGTCTATAAGTTTCAATCCACGCCCCCGTGCGGGGGGCGACACCGTGGACGAACTCATCGACGCCTTTCGAGGGTGTTTCAATCCACGCCCCCGTGCGGGGGGCGACACCACTCGTCTGCGCCCAACAAAGGAGCCCTTATGTTTCAATCCACGCCCCCGTGCGGGGGGCGACCGTGATAGGGGAGCTTTGGCCCTTGGCCCAACTTGTTTCAATCCACGCCCCCGTGCGGGGGGCGACCAGGGGCCAACGAGAGGTTGGCGAGTTCGCCGTCGGTTTCAATCCACGCCCCCGTGCGGGGGGCGACCAAGAGCGGCGGCTCCAAAGCAGGCCAGCGAAATGTTTCAATCCACGCCCCCGTGCGGGGGGCGACTTCGCCCGACCGGCTGGCGAAAGGCCTCTACTGGGTTTCAATCCACGCCCCCGTGCGGGGGGCGACTAACCCTGTCATCCATTGCCGTTCCCGCCGTCCTTGTTTCAATCCACGCCCCCGTGCGGGGGGCGACGCAGCGGGGCCGCCGGGGTAGGATTGCAGTTCGGTTTCAATCCACGCCCCCGTGCGGGGGGCGACCGAACAATCCGCCATCAGGGCCGTAAAGATACGGTTTCAATCCACGCCCCCGTGCGGGGGGCGACGATCTGCTGGTCGGCCACGGCCTGGGCCACGGAAAGTTTCAATCCACGCCCCCGTGCGGGGGGCGACTTTCCTCGGCCGTGTCGCTGTCCTTGCTGGCAACCAGGTTTCAATCCACGCCCCCGTGCGGGGGGCGACTCGCGGTTTCGTTCAAGGGGCACCGTAAGCGTCGGTTTCAATCCACGCCCCCGTGCGGGGGGCGACAAGGAGCCCTTATGAAACCCGACACACCCGAAAGGGTTTCAATCCACGCCCCCGTGCGGGGGGCGACCCCTTCCCCTCAAACGTAAGAGGTCATGTCTTATGTTTCAATCCACGCCCCCGTGCGGGGGGCGACGTTTGCGCCCGTCCAGGGTGCGACAGGATTACGAGGTTTCAATCCACGCCCCCGTGCGGGGGGCGACTTTTCACTGGAGCGAAGTTGACCCGGGTTGGAAAGTTTCAATCCACGCCCCCGTGCGGGGGGCGACTGTCGCCGAAGCGACCAAGTCCCTATGCGCCTCCCGCGTCTCCTTTCCGCGATGCGGCGCTTATAACCATCCCTTTCTCCCCATTTCAAAGACCATGGCAACGCAATAAGTGAATAATAAACAACTTCCCCTCTCCGCGACACTCCCCGGTTTCCCCGGTCCGCTACCGGTTCGCGCGCCCTAAACAATAAGTAGACCTTCCGGGTCCACAGACGGCTTGGCCCCAACATGCTCCACCCGACTCCGCCAGTTCGCCCCCAAAAAATAGAACCGCAAACTGTCCGTCTCCTCGTCGATCAAACCGATGAGCCGGTGCTTGAGCCGCTCCCATTGGCCCGGGTCCACAACGCACTCGAACACCGAAAACTGCACACGCTGCCCGTAATCCTGGCACGCCCTGGCCACGCGGCGCAAGCGTCCGGCCCCACCGGCTTCCGACGTTGCAACGTCATAACTGACCAATACCATCATGGCTCACTTCCACAGAAACGGCGGATAGCCGTCCAGATCTCCGCGAATGTATCTGGCGAACAACAACGCCTGCACATGAAACAATAAACCGATCGGCATCTTCTCCTTCAGAAACGGATGCTCGATCACGTCCTGCTTGCGCTCCTGGTAGGCGACGAGCACCTCTTTTCGTGTCGCGTCATCCATGGAGACCGCCCCGGTTTCGGCCTGCGTGAACCCCTTGCCGCGAACCCGCCCCAGATTCATAAGCGACAAGGCCAGTCGGTCGGCAAAAAACGGCCGGAATTCCTCCATCATATCCAGGGCCAATCCCGGCCGCCCCGGCCTGTCCCGATGCAGAAAGCCGACTGCCGGATCAAGCCCCGTCGTCTCCAGCGCCGAACGCACGTCATGCATGAGCAGTGTATAGACAAACGAGAGCAGACAATTGACCGGATCGAGCGGCGGACGCCTATTGCGCCCGTTAAAGATGAAAGCGTCCCGGTCCGAGACGATGAGCTGATCGAAAACGCCGAAATAGGCATGGGCCGCATCCCCTTCGATGCCTCGCGCCTCGTCCAGAGAAAGAGCCAAGCCGAGCCGGCCGAGATGTTCCGAAAGTCGACCGACCGTCTGGCGCAGGGCAGTTGCGTCGATCTTGTCGCCATGATCCCGAAGCGCACGTTGCAGAACCGTACGCGAATTGGCCAGCTTGCCCGTCAGGAAAAAACGGGCAATGGCGGCCGAGGCCGACGGATCGTCGGCCAGCCGGTACTGCTGCCGCCGCAAAAGGACATTGCCCGAGGTGGCGCCCTCTACCTTGGCCAGGAACCGGCCATGCTCCGTCAGGAAACTCACGGCCACGCCATGTTCCGCGCAGTGCCCCAACAGAAACGGACTGGCCGCCACCTGCCCGAAACAGACTACCCCCTCCAACGTATGGATGGGCACGCGCAGCCGGACCGTATCCTCGACCTTGACGGCCAGGCATTCGCCGTCCTTGAAAAGATACGTTCCTTGCGTGGTCACATAGAGCGTATTGAGGTGACGTTTCATGCATCCTCGATGGCCTTGGCCAGGTAGTGCCGCACGGATATTTTCCCCCGACAGGCCTTGGGCAGGCACGTGTCAACAAGGGAACAGGAACGGCAACGCGCCTCGTACACGGCCGGCGGCGTGCGCCCTTCCCGCAGAAACGCATGTAAATCGGCGCAGGCCGCGCGCGCCTTTTCCCGGAGCGTGGCATTGAAAGCCACGGCCAGCCGCCGCCTGGTGCGGCCGTAGAAAAGCGCACCGGACGCAACGCCCCGGCCGAGCATTTCCTCCAGGCACAGGGCCTGGGCGCAAAGCTGCACCGTGTCGCAGGCATCGGGCTTGGGCTGACCGAGCTTGTATTCCACGGGAAAGGCCCGTTCTCCGGTCTTGCCCGGATGGAATTCCACCACGTCGGCCACGCCGAAAAGTCCCAGTTCCACCGAGCGCAGGGGCACGGCCCGGGCGATCCGCACGCCGTCACGCGAGGCGTACCCCTGTTCATGGGCCTTTTCGTGGAGGATGGCCCCCTTGGTCGTGAACACGTTTTCGGTCCAGACCCGCTCTATATGAATCAGCGCGCACTGCCGCCGACAAAAGAGCAGATGCTGCAAGGCCGATATGGGAAGCAGGTCATCTTCCGCGAACATGACGCCTCTCCCTCTGGAGGTATGGCGAAGATGCCTCCGGCGGCCGGGAGGGAATGATTCCCTCCCGGACTCTCCTCTCAGGGCGGCTGGGGGGAATGATTCCCCCCAGCCGCCGGAGGCATCTTTCCTCTCTAGACCTTTTCGATGCACTCCACGCCGTCCGGCACGCCGGCCGTATTGACGGTCACGGCATAATCCGCATACGCCCTGGCCGGTGAAGCCTTGTCCGTGGCCCGATCCACCGTGACCAGATCGAAGAGCTTCTGGGCCGGGGCGTTGCCAAGGGCCGTTGCATGCTTGAAGACGACGAGCTTGCGGGCGCTCATCTTGCCCCGCGCGGCCGAGTGATCGTGGTCGAACATGTTGGTCAGCGCTTCCCAGAGGAGCGCCAGGTCATCCTCGGAGAAGCCCGTCTGGGCGGCCAAATGGGCCGATATGAAGCCTTCGGCCCGGTAGAGGGCGTAGGGCACGATGTGCTTGCGGCCCATGGTGCGGTTGTCGCCGGACTGGCTTTCGGCCTCTTTTTCCGTGGCCACGGCCATGCGGGTGATACTGACTTCAAGGGGGACGATGGGTTCGATGCTGCGGCCGAAATTGAGCTGGACCGGCCCGCGCACCTGACCGCAGTTGTTTTCCTTAAGCGACATGACCGCCCCGAAGGAGCGAACGTCGAAGAAATTGGCGCACATCCAGGCGCGGGCGTCCTTGATGACGTCGCCTTTTTTGGCGCTTTCTTTGCCCACCGCCTCGTAGGCGCGCCCTTGCACCGTGGTGAGGACGGCCTTTTCCCGAACGTAGATCTCAAAGGGGCTGGCGTTGCCCTTGGCCAATTCGACATAGTTGCGGATCTTGCGTTTGAGGCACACGTCCGTGACCAGCCCGTAGCTCGTTTCCGGATCGAGGCGCGGCATGTTGCCGGCGTCGGGATCGCCGTTGGGGTTACCGTTTTCCACGTCGAACAGGTAGACGAATTCGTAGCGGTTTTTGATGGGCTCGCTCATGGTTAGTCCTCCCCTTCGGTCTTGGCGGTTTTCCGGTAGTTTTCGCGGCGCTGCTGGTAATAGCCGATGGCGAACATGCCTTGTTCTTCGAGGGAAAGGTGCTTGGGAAATGCTTGGACGGTGTCCAGTATCTCCTCGATGCGCCGATCCGAAACCGCACCGTATTCCGCCTTTTCGATGTGATGCTGGGCCAGTCGCAAAAGCTGCGGGAAAACCACCGCCGGCGTGGCCGAGGCCGAGCCGAAATAGCGGTCGCGTATGGTGGTGTTGGCCCCGGGTATGGCTTCCTGCTGCACCTTTTCCAGGACGGCGAAGAGCCGGCCGAGCCTGTAGCCGATATCGGTGGACGACGTATCGAGACTCACGGAGACCTCCTTTCGGATATTGCGGACGAGATAGGCCTTGAGCATGGCCGCGCGCAGGGAATTGACGGTCTGGTCGGCCCGTATGCGGGTGATGACGGCGGCGGGTAGGCTGGCCGGGTAGGGCGAGCCGGTGAGGATGGCCCGCATGAAGGCCCCGGCCAGGGCCGGATTGACGTTGTCGAGGTCCCCCTGGGCGGCGGTTTCCCGCAAAAGCCGCCACATGGCCGGGAATTCTGGCTCATTGTCCCAGGTGCGTTCGATGGCGAGATCGTCGAAGTGCCGCAGCAGGGCCGTATACATGCCGCCGACGGTGTCCTGGTGCCAGAAGCGGACGGACAGGCGCGAGGCATTGGGGGCCAGCCCCAGGATATAAAAGCCGTTTTTGAACTCCTCCGGGTCGTCGATGGGCATTTTGCCGTCGCGGACGCTTTCGAGTGTCTGGCGCAGGTCGATCAGACGGCCTTGGTCGGCTGTTGGATCGAAAAATTCCCCCATGAGACCCTCGGCCTTGCTTGGCTGTTCGGTCCAGAACACGGTTGTGGCGTCCCCGATTTGGACGCGTTGCTTGCTGCCCTTGCGCAGCAAGTGATTCAAGGCGGTCGTGTAGGCGAAGGCGGCCGGCTCGCCCACCGGCGCGTTGTAGCTTTGCTCCTTGCCATAGGAGGTGAACGACTCCTGGTTGAAGGAGACGAGCGAGGCGCCGCTGGGCTGGGCGTCGCGCACGCCCTTTATGCTGGGGTGGAGCCGGGCTATGGGCGCATCGCGTCCGGTGACCAGGCACATGCCGCGCCGTTCTCCGGCTGTCCCGGCCCGATAGTCCAGCCAGGCCGCGCGCACGGCCGGCCGGTCATGGACGAAGGAGCGGCTGCCGTCCTCCAGGCGGAAGACGAGGTTCGCCCCTTTGACCATGTCCTCCCATTGGGACAGATCCGGCGCGTTGGCCGGGTCCCAGGCGTCGAGGAAGCGTAGGACGGCCGCCATGCCGGCATCGTCCAGGCCGTCGCCGATGGCGTGGCACAGCGTTTTGAAGGCGGCAAAGGTCTTGGCCGAGCGTTCGGGCTTTCCCTTGTCGTCGGCGCCGAGCACGTAGCCGGTGTTATCCCACAGGAAGTTGGCGGTGATGCCCACGGAGCGCTTGACTGCTTCAGGCACGACAAGCTCCCGGGGGACCAGCTTTTTCCCTTCCTGTTGGCGAAGGTCCGTGACGCCGGTCAGCTTCCCGTCCGCGTCGAGGTTGAGAACAAAATGGATTTTCTGCCGGGAAAAACCGGCCAGCGGCATGTCACTGTCGGGCTCCTGGCTGCGGTGTTCGTAATAGGCGTTGAGTGCTTGGAGGATCATGACGTGGCCTCCCGGAAGGGCGGCACCTCAATGATGCCGTCGTGGAGGTGCGCTCGGAAGAAGCGGGGCGTCATGTCGTCCTCGAAATCGATGTCGTGGAGCATGAAGCCCAGATCCTTGTCGCGGTCCTCTGTGGGCAGGGTCGAGGCGGGAAAATCCCCTTCCATCAGCTCGAAGGCGGCCGGAAACTCGCGACAGCCGAGGTAGGGCTGGTGGAAACACTGGCCTTTTTGGGCCCGGCGCTCGAACATCTCCTTGTGCTTGGCGGCATTGTCTTCGCCGCCGATGACGTCGAAGTGGGCCTCTATGCCGTAGACGACGTCGCGCAGCACCAGCGAAGCCCGCTGCTGCCGATCGTCTTCGATAAAGACCGACGGCGGGGCGCCGCCGTTCATGGCCGATTTGATCGTACCGTAGGGAATTTTACCGCCGAGTTCATTGCGGCGTATGGTGGTGAAGCGGATGGGCGAAAGGACGTGGATGCGGTCGATGATCCAGGCGATTTCCGGCTTCCAGTAGATGGCTTCCAGTATGCCGCGCGCCGCGGACGGCGTCATGACGTCGTAGGAGACGCGCTCCGACTTCATCTCAGGCCGTGTGAAACAGGCATAATCACCAACGACCTTGAGCTTGACGCCAAAGGCCATGCCAACCTCCTTGTTGGTGGACGTGTAACGGGATTATCTTTTCACGCTCTATTTCTGAGAGTGACCTCCTTGGCTATTGCAGTAAGAATTATTACACAATTGATACACTACACCGTTGGCTATCGCAATCCACTTTCTTATAAATTTTTCCCGATCCTGCCCCATTGCAGCTAGGCTATCCAATCCCCCGCCCGAAACACCCCATCCTCCTCGACGGCGAGCCCTTCCGCTTCGTCGTAGCGCTCCATTTTCGCCAGAACGAAAAACCGGTCCTGGATGCATTCCAGAGCGCCGGCGGTGTCCAACGCGGCAAACTCCCAGGGCGGGATTTGCACCGTGTAGCGCTGGGCGAGTCGGGCGAGTCCCCCCGTATGCTCGGCGTGCCGCAACCCCGCGACGATATCTTTCCCATCCTTGTCCCAGGGGATGATCACCGGTCGATAGGTGCTTTGGATGAACTGAAAGGCCTCGGCTACCGTGCGGAAAGGAAAGTTCAGTCTGCCCCCGTCACTTTGCAGCGCGTCAACGATTCCCCGCACGTGCGTCTTTGCGTCCACCTCCCGCGCGTCCAGCCCCTCCTTGCCGACCGACCAATAGAGATCCCGGAAATACGCCTCCACCGCCTCCGGAGCGAGAACGTCTGTGAACTGGCGCATAATGGCGGCCCCGACTGCGGCCGCCCGCGCCATGTCCCCGCCGGGCGTCGGCACGTCCACCGGTGTGAAGACGTAAATGACGCCCCCTTCGGGCAATTCCCACTCGCGATTGCAGCGTCCCCCGGCCTGCGCCACGGAATCGATGCCCGCCTCGGCCCGGTAGACCACCGGGAAGCTCACATCGACGCCACACTCGATGAGGGCTGTGCTCACTACACGGCAGGGCCGGCCATCCTTCAGGGCGGCGCGAATCGCGTCCAGCGTCTGTGTCCGGTGGGCCGGGCACATGGTGGCGCTTAAGTGAAACACCCCGTCCTCGTCCAAAAGCCGCTTGTGCAGCAGCCGGGCATGGCGGCGGGTGTTGACCACGCACAGCACCTGCCGATGTCCCTTGAGTCGTTTAATGAGCGCTTCGTCGGTGAGCCTGCCCAGATGCTCCACCCGCGTGCGCGTAAGCGCCGTAAAAAGACCGGGCACATCCTTCACGATTTCCCGGGGCTGATCGAGCCCCCACGGGAATTCGTCGGACTTGGCCAATGCCGGCTGGGTGGCCGTACACAGCACCACGGTCGTGCCGTAGCTCTCGTAAAGCTCACGCAAGGCCTCGAGGCATGGCCGCAAGATTTCCGGCGGCAGCATCTGCGCCTCGTCTAGGATGACGACGCTTTTCGCGATGTTGTGGAGCTTGCGGCAGCGCGAGGAGCGGGAGGCGAAAAGCGATTCGAAAAACTGCACATTAGTGGTTACGACTAGCGGCGCATCCCAGTTCTCACAGGCCAGTTCCTGGCGTTTCACCAGTGCCTCGTCACCGGCCGGATCGGCCTCATCCCGGCCGGCCTTCTTGCGCCGGGGATCGAAATTGCTGTGATGCTCGATGACCGCATCCGCGCCCACGGCCTTCCGGAAGACGTCGGCGTTCTGCTCGATGATGCTCGTGTAAGGGATGACGTAGATGATACGATCCAGATGATAGGTTACGGCCTGCTTGAGCGCGAAGGCCAGGGAGGAGAGCGTCTTGCCACCGCCGGTCGGCACGGTCAGGGAATAGAGTCCCGGCGCGTTGCCGGCCGCTTCCACGCACCAGTTAAGCACTTTTTCCCGCCAGGGATCGACCGGCGAGGGGGTGGGCTTGGTGGCGAATGTGGCCAGATGCTCCTGGAGACGCTTCCAAACTTCGTCCAGGGACGGATACGCACCCCGCAGGGCGGCTTGCCCTTCATTCAAAAAATTTTCGGTGTCGAGAAAATCCGCATCCACCAGACAGGAATAGAGCATGCGGATGAAAAAGGCGCACTGGAAGCCCGAGCGGCCAATCGTCTGTGTAAACGGCAGTCCCGCCGGTGTCTCCGGCTGAGGCAGCCATACCGGCAGTTCGGGAAGGCGCGCTTTACGGAGCCGCTGGGTCAGGCATGATTCGTCCGGGCTTTTGCCGTCGGCCAGCCCTGCATGGTGCCCGGCGATACAATAGGCCAGGATCTTGCCCACATCGCCCAGGCGGACAGTTGCCAGCTTGGCGCCGGCCGTGGAATGGTCCACGCGGGGTCCGGTGCCCGAAAGGCGTCGCAAGAATGCCTCCGTCGCCTTGCCGAGATCGTGCCACAAGCCTGCCAGATATCCCCAGGCGCCACAGCCAAACGTGTCGGCAAATGTTTGCGACTGTATGGCCACGCCCAAAAGGTGCGCCTCCAGTGTTTGCCATGTCTCCGGGGGCATGCCCTCGCGGCTGTGAGCATACCATTGTCGTTTTTCAATGTGTGTTTCAGCCATGAGGCCTCCATGTAATCTGGCGTGGTTATTAAATTTAAAATATCAATATGTCTATAAAAATAAATATTGAGGGTGTAGGAAACACTAGACCGCTACAGGTGACTGGCCCTCGGAGTTGTCGGCAAACTCCGTATAGGCGTCGGCCACGGTCGGTTTTTGCGGGCGCTGCCAGATGGCAAGGAAGGTCGGCGCCCAATCCGGGCACGGCCATGATCTTGCCGGGGTGATGCGGGGCCAGGGCCGCCTCGCCGCCTGCGGCAAACATCCTGCACCAGTCGTAGAGCCGGCGACGGGACAGGCCGCGTCCGTCGGTCATGCGGTCGTTGGCCACGGCCACGAGCCCGGCCAGCCGGGGCGCCAGCGCGCTGTCCTTGGCGGCCCGCACCAGATTGCGGATGGCGGCCTCCTTGCCGACAAGCGGCGTCGCCCGTTCGATCTCCCGGACAAAGGCCAGCCGGGCCAGGGCGGTGTCGCGTTGGCGCTTGGTCAGCTTGGCCAGGGAGGTGGCCTCGGTTTGAACCGTGGCGGCCGGCAGGTCGGCTGCGGCCACGGCGGACGGGGTATCCCCACCGGTCAACATGGCGCGGCAATGGCCTGCCGCACGGCATCAGGCAACGAACGCACGGGATAGAGGCGGCGCTTGCCGCCACGGCAGTCCCCGACGAAGAAGGCCTTTGAGGAAAAAAGACCAGAACGGCTCGGCTTCGCTGGGGCCGATGTGCAGCCCCACGATTTCCCGGCGGCCTTCGGTGTTCGCCGCCACGGCGATTAGAGCTGCGCCGCTGACCACTCGGCCTCCTTCGCGTTGCTTGAGGTAGGTCGCGTCCAGCCACAACTAGGGCCATTCTCCCGTCAGCGGCCTGGAAAGAAAGGCATGGCCCCGTTCATCGATGTCCTTGCACAGCTTGGACACTTGGGATTTCGAGATGCCGGAAAGCCCCATGGCCTGGACGAGATCGTCCACGCGCCGCGTCGATATGCCGCCGATCCAGGCTTCCTGGATGACGGCCACCAAGGCGCGTTCGCTGGTCTTGCGCGGCTCCAGGAAGGGCGGAACGGAGCGGCCCTGGCGCATGGCGGCTGGCTCCGGTCAGGCCGTCCACATCGGCTTCCATGAGAAGCTGCAAAGCAGCTTCCGCCAGGGAGCGCAGAAAATCGCCGCCGTCGGCCTTTTGCATCAGCTCGATTCATGCCATGCTGTCCTCGGCCACCGTGGTCTCCTTTGGTTGCAGGTGCGGCTTCGCAACTTCACCTTACAGCCAACCCACCCGATGGCCACCTCGCCCATCCCGTCCAGGCTGGATGTCTCCCCCCCCGCCTGGACGACTCCAGAATTTACACCACCTCCGTGGACTCTACCCCACGAAATCGGGTCCACTCCAAACCTTCTGCCGATTCGACAGTGACAAATATGTTTTGTAGGACGAGAGAAAAACATTCAAAAATGTATCCTTTTAATTCTGGCAACTGCCTGATTTTCATATAACAGTTTGATTTTAAATGATTAATAGGATGGCACTGCATTTGCTAAGTAGTCCTTGGCAAACTGAAGACTGGCCCGTGGAGGACGGAATGAGACGCGGGCTGACAACAGAAAATTCATTTTTGCTAAACAAGCATGCTGCTGGTCTGGTCGTCTCGGGGAAAGCAATATTTTTTGTTGCAGCCTTGGCTCGACGGCAATTTTGAAGCAACGGACAGGGATTACGTTGTACATCAGAGGTAATTCCCATCAGAAATAGCAGAAAACCAATCGATTAACTGAATGATAGTATTATAAATAAAGGAAGCTACACAATTGCGTTAGAGGACATACATCCAGTGGTCAAAGGGGCGGAGCCATTTGGAAAGCCAGTATTATTTTAGTCATTCGCAGTTACAGAATTAGGGTATGGATATGCCGTCATAAAATTATGCAGCGATCTCTGATAGCTAGTTGGTACGGCACTGATAAATCCAAGGATATAAAATGCAAACAATAGATTTGATGCAGATACAGAGTTTTATACAATCGTTTGTTCTGGCAATATCATCAATTTTGGAAGCCGAAGTAACTGTTATTGATGCCAATCTTATCAGAATTGGCGGATCTGGTTCTTATGCGAACAAAATTGGCCAGAAGATTTCCCATTCTTCATTTTTCCAAAACATTATTGATACAGGGCGACCAGGCTTCATTCGTGATACGCGCCAAGCCCTTCCCTGTTCCAGCTGTCAGCAACGGGCAGGCTGTATGGAACTTGCCAATATTGGATTTCCAATCATTGTGCATGAAAAACCATCCGGTGTCATCGGCATCGTTGCCTTTACCGACGAACAACGGGAAACCCTGCTCAAGCGGCAGCAAATCCTGGCGGAGTTTCTGAAATACATGTGTGCGCTGCTGGAAAGCAAGCTCATTACCCAGGACTATAGCAATTCCTTGGAACGCCAGTTGACGGCCATCATCAGCGAGGAGCAGCGCCTTCAGGGAGATACTCCGTTCCTTGGCGAAGACCGCGCCATCCGCAACATTCTGGCCCTGGTGCAGAAAATCAGTGCCGCCGATTCCTCGGTCCTCATCACCGGAGAATCGGGTACGGGCAAGGAGGTGCTGGCCAAGCGCATCCATGCCTTAAGCCCTCGTCGGAACAAGCTGATGATTTCTGTCAACTGTGGCGCGCTGCCCGAGAATCTCGTGGAAAGCGAGCTGTTCGGCTACGAGGAAGGGGCCTTCACCGGGGCCAGAAAGGGCGGTTACACAGGGAAATTCGAACTGGCCAATGGGAGCACCCTTTTCCTCGATGAGATTACCGAGATGCCGCTGACCATGCAGACGAAACTGTTGCGGGTCCTCCAGGAAAAGACGGTGGAGCGCCTGGGAGGCAAAACGCCTCTCGCGGTGGATGTCCGCATCATTGCCGCAACCAACCGGGATATCGAGGCGCTGGTGCGGGACGGCTTGTTTCGCAGTGATCTCTATTACCGTCTCAATGTTATCCCGATCAAACTGCCCCCCTTGCGGGAACGGCGCGGCGACATCCCGTTGCTCGTGAACCACTTCATCCAGCGGTATAACCGGCTGTTCAAAAAGCATATCGAAGGGATGGATGCAGAAGCCATGCAGCTCATCACCCATCACGATTGGCCCGGCAATGTGCGTGAGCTCAATAATCTTATAGAATATCTGGAAAACATCGTGGATACCGGCCGCCTCGGCGTTTCGGATCTCCCGATTCAGTTTCAGCGACTTGCCGCAGCCAAGCAGGATGCCGTCGGCACGACATTGCGCCACCGGCTGGAATCTTACGAAAAACGGCTGCTGCAAACATTGCTGCAGGGGAGCGATGGTTCCGCCGGGATGGGCGACCTCGCCCGGCAGCTCGGGATCAGCCGGGCGACATTGTATCGAAAGTTGACGGCTTTTGGGCTTACCGGTTGTCTCAAAAATGAGATTTCGTTTCGAAAGTGAGACACGGTGCATCGCGCGGTCTTTCCCGCCTCCGAGGGTCGTTCTCGAGTCGGAGCGTTGCATTGATGCGATTTTCTCCCGTTTCAAAAACCTCAATATTTACAAAAAAAGGAATATCTCCGGGGTTGGCCTACTCCTTGCTAAAGAAGGGGCAAGGCTCTTGGCCGGAAGGCTGCCATCCGAGGTGGATAACATCCCGCTTTTGCAGAATAAGTATCGGTGCAAAGAAGCCTGGACGGACGAAAGCAAATAATTTTATCATGTTATGGCAAGAAAAGAGCGCTACTTAGGGTAAATCGCCTTTTGTAAGTGCGCTTCAGGGGAAAAAAGTATGTATTTTGAAGGGGCTGTCCGGCGCTATGTCGCAACATCCACATTACGGAGCGTAAGCTATGCAGCGTGATGATCGGATGTATCAGGCCTATATTCGTATATTGCAACGACAACTCGTGGCGGCACAGGGATGTACTGAACCGATATCCATCGCCTGGGGCAGTGCACTGGCAAAAGAAACACTTGGCTTTATGCCGGAGCATATTCTTGTTCAATGCAGCAACAATATCATCAAAAATGTAAAAAGTGCCGTTGTTCCCAACACCAACGGTCTGCGCGGCGTGGAAGTGGCGGCGGTGATCGGGGCCGTGGCGGGGGTGGCCGCCAAAAAATTGGAAGTGCTTTCGGGCGTCACGCAGGCGGACATCGACCGCACCCGCCAGCTCTTGGGGCAGGGGATCTGCCGCGTAGGCATGCTGCACGACACTGCCAACCTCCATTTCATTCTGACAGCCAGCGGGCAGGGGCATCAAGTCGAAGTCGAAATCATCGACCTGCATACCAACGTCATCCGCATTGAACGGGACGGGGTGGTGTGCTTCCAGAAGCAACGGGGCACCACCGCTGCTGACGACACGGATTACGAATACCTGACGGTTCGTCACATCCTGGATTTTGCGGATTCGGTCAGCCTGCCGGATGTGGCTGCGCTTATCCAGCGGCAGATCGACTGCAATACGCGCATCGCAAAGGAGGGACTGTCCGGAAACTACGGGGCCAATGTGGGCAAGACCCTCCTGGCATCCTATGGCGATACGCTCGCCGTCAGGGCCAAGGCCAACGCGGCTGCCGGTTCGGACGCCCGCATGAGCGGATGCGAACTGCCGGTGGTGATCAATTCGGGCAGCGGCAACCAGGGACTTACCGTCTCCCTGCCCGTCATCGAATACGCCCGGGAAATCGGCGCCAGTCAGGATCGGCTCTACCGGGCCCTCGTCGTCAGCAACTTGGTCGCCATCCATCAGAAAAACAAGATCGGTTGGCTTTCGGCCTTTTGCGGCGCGGTCACGGCGGCCTGCGGCAGCGGTGCGGCCATCACGTATTTGAGTGGCGGCAGCTACGAGGACATTTCCCATACCATGGTGAACATCCTGGCCAATGTCTCCGGCATGATTTGCGACGGCGCAAAACCGTCCTGCGCCGCCAAAATCGCCTCGGCCGTGGATGCCGCCTTCATGGGCTACTATCTCGCCCGCTCCCAGAGGTTCTTTGCGGCCGGCGACGGCATCATCAAGGGGAATCTCGAGAAAACCATCCAGGCGGTGGGCACCCTGGGACATAAGGGCATGCGCCAGACGGACGAGGAAGTGTTGCAGATCATGTTGAGCGATTCCTAAGCTTGCCAAATCAACGGCCGCCTCTTTTCCCGTCGGACAAGGGAGTGCCAACAACAAAGGATGGCATTATGGAAACCATTGATAAGGACAAGGCCATTTCGGAAGTGCGCCTGGCCTGTTCCCAGTTCGCCGACCTCTATTACTTCTTTGTGAAAATTCTCAGGGAGGAACTCGGACCGGAAACAGCCAAGGAGCTTTGCCGGAAGGCCCTTTTCGCCCGAGCCCTCGAGCGGGGCATGGCCATGCGCGCCAAGGCTGCCGCCCAAGGGATCAAGGGAACTCCTGAAAACATCAATTCTTTCAAAGATATTCCGTATCTTGGCTGGGTCAAGGCGTACGGGAAGCATCATTGCCCGTATGGCGAGTCCTGGTTGCAGCGCATCGAGGCCGAGCCCTGGTTCAGGGAGTTTGCCAGCTTCTACTGCGACGTCAACGACACCACGGTCGGCGAGGTGTTTCTCCAGGATCACTCCCACAAAATTCTTAAAAATGTCGTCAATGGTGATGCCACCTGCGCGCGGTCATATTATCCCGACCCAAAAGTTGCTGATGGAGAATATACCTATGCGGATCGCGCGTCTGACTAGTTCCATCAAGTTCAAGCAATTCGTTTTCATCCTGCTTCTCCTTGTCCTGGCCCAGGTCATCATTGAGGGCGGCAAGGTCAACAAGCTGTACCTGCCGGCGCCATGGGATGTCCTCCTGGAGTTCAAACGCTGCCTGGCGGAAAACATCCTTCTGCCCAATCTGCTGCTCACCCTGCAGGAATTCGGGCTGGGCTATCTCATTGCCGCCGGGCTCGGCATCGCTTTGGGGGTGCTGTTCGCCATTTGTCCGGCGGTGGACGCTTTTTTTACGCCATTTTTCTCCGCCCTCATGTCCATTCCCAAGGTCTCCATTTTTCCGCTTTTGACCATATGGATCGGGATCGGGTTCATGCAGAAGGTTGTCATCGTCACCTTGTTCACCTTCTTTTATATCTTTTTCAGCACAAAATCCGGGGCGACGGAGACGCACGGGAACTACCTGAAAGTGGCCAAGGTCTTCCGGGCCACTCGCGCGCAGACGATATTCAAGGTCATGCTGCCATCGGCCATTCCCTCCATCTTCACCGGCCTGCGGGTCACTGCGGCAACTGGCGTGACGGGCGTGATTTTCGCCGAGATGCAGGCTTCCAATGCCGGGCTCGGTTTTTTGCTTTCGGACGCGGCGGCCCTGTACAACACGCCGCGTGTCTTCGTCCTCATTGTTCTTGTCACCGTATTGGCAGTCATTCTGGTGGAGATCGTCGATTGCATCGAACGTATTTTTTTCAAGAAACATAAGGCAAAAACGAACATCAAATCGGAAATCCCAAAGCAGTAGGAGGATATCATGCACAAAACAACCGTAGTGCGCGTCGGCTTTCTGGGCGCCTTGTTGGCGGCCTTTGTCCTGTGGACCGGTGCGAGCCCTGCCTGGGCCGCAGACAACCAACCGCCGGTGACCATTCGCTATGCGCCCATGAAGGGCATCACCAGCATCGGTTTTTGGTTCGGCAACGCCAAAGGCTTTTTCAGCCGGGCCGGCATCACCCTCACCCTGGTGGATGTGAAGGATCCCATTCCTGCCCTGGTCTCCGGGGACCTGGACATGGCCGAGGCCAACACCTCCCAGGTGATCACCGCCTGCAGCCGCGGGGCCAAGATCAAGATGGTCTCCTCCCTCTACAGGACGCGTGCCGGCTGGCTCTTGGTGGGCGGCAAGGGCATCAATTCCATCGCCGAGCTCAAGGGCAAGACCGTGGGCATCGGCACTAAGGGCAGCGGCCTTGACATCTCCGTGCGCGAGACGCTGGTCCAAAATGGACTGGATCCGAACAAGGACGTCACCTTGAGCGTCAACGGCCGCCATCAGCAGGCGTATGCCAGCCTGGAATCCGGCCAAGTCGCCGCCACCATCATTCACCAGCCATTTGCCACGATGGCCGAGGAAAACGGGGTTGGTAAGATCTTGGCCAAGACCTGGAAGTACATTCCGGATTTCCACACCGGCGTCATTGTCGCCAGCGATACCTTCATCACCGAGAATCCCGAAGCGGTGCGACGGATGCTGCAAGTCTACTTTGAGGTCAACCGCTACGTGAAGGACCCGGCCCACCGCGATGAATTCCTGGCCTGGAGCGCAACCTTCCTGCACATGGACCGCGCCATGCTGGAAAAGGCCCTGGCCCTGGATGCCGAGCTTTGGGAAAACAACCCGAACATTGATCTCAAGCAGCTAGACGCCACGCAAGATCTGCAGATCAAGTGGGGCATGCAGACACAGAAGGTCGATGCCTCCAAGTACGTCGACCTGCGTTTCATCCCAAAGCAATAACCCTGGTTGCCAGGGAGGTGGGTGCCATGGAGAGGATTTCTCTTCTCAACGTCAGTAAGAAGTATTCCCCCGCCGATGCGGCCTATGCCGTGTATAATGTCTCGCTGACGATTCCGGACGGGGAATTCGTCACGGTGCTCGGACCGAGCGGCTGCGGGAAGAGCACGCTCCTGGAGCTGGTGGCCGGCCTGTCCGAGCCGACGACCGGCGCCGTCTGCGTCAATGGCCATTGCATTGATGGTCCGAGTCCGGATGTGGGGGTGGTTTTCCAGGACCCGGCCCTGTTCCCCTGGCGCACCATCCGCAGCAACGTCGGCCTGGGGCTGGAGCTGCACGGTGTGGCCCAGGCGAAACGCCAGGAATTATCCGACAAGTACATGCGGATGGTGCATCTGGCCGGCTGGGAGGACAAATATCCGCATGAACTCTCCGGGGGCATGCGGCAACGGGCCGGACTGGTGCGTACCCTGGTCAACAATCCCTCCATCCTGCTCATGGACGAACCGCTCGGCGCCGTGGATTACCTCACCCGCCTTTCCATCCAGGATGAAATCATCTCCTTGTGGCAGACGGAAAAGAAAACCGTGTTGTTCATCACGCACGATGTGGGAGAGGCCGTATATCTCGGGACGAAGGTGGTGTTGATGACGGCGAATCCGGGACAGATCAGTGAAATCATCGAGGTTCCGTTCGCCTATCCCCGGGATCGCAACGATCCGGCATTGAGCACGATGGTCAAGGAAATCCTCCACAAAATCAATCGGGACGCCATGAACGCCCCCACCATGGTCTGCGAGTAATATCATGACAATGCATACGGTAGTCAGCGACGTACTGGTAATCGGAGGCGCGGGTTCCGCCGTGATGTCGGCGGTCTCCGCCCTGCGACAGGGGGCATCCGTGACCCTGGTGTCCAAGGGCAAGGTCGGCAAGAGCGGGAATACCATCATGATCGGCGGCAGCTTCGGCATTGATGGAGAAAGCGCCCGGAGCTTTTGCGGCGAACCCGAAGCCAACCAGGAATACACCCGTGCAAAACTGTTCCACAAATTGGTGACCAGTGCCTTCCAGATCGGCGATCAACGCATCGAGCGGCATTTCGTGGACGAGGCCCCGCGTGCGGTGGCGGAACTGCTCGGCTGGGTGAAGGACTCGGGGCAGATCTTCAAGTTCATGCCCAAAGCCTCGCGTTGGCGCACCTCGGGCCGGGCGTTCGGCAATGCCCTGCGCCATGGCCTCAAGGCGCATCCCGCCATCCGCGTCTTCGAGGACACCATGGTGACGGACGTCCTCACCAGCGGCGGCACCGCCTGCGGCGCTCTGGGGTTCGACGTCTACAGCGGGCAAATGACCTGCTTCAAGGCCAAATCCGTCGTCCTGGCCACTGGTGGCTACCAGCCTTTCTCCCTGCAGAATTCCATCAGCGACATGACTGGCGACGGCATCGCCATGGCCCTGCGTGCCGGAGCTGCGGCGGTGGACATGGAGTTCCTGCTCTTTATCGGCACGATTCTGGAGCCGTTCTATGCCAAGGGCTCTCTGCTGCCCTACCTGCTCTCCATCCCGGCCATGTTCTCTCTGCGCCCGAAAATGACTGCTCTCGACGGGGAGGAACTGCCGTTTCCCGATGATCCCCGCTACAGGGTGAAGCCGGCCGACGCCAAGGTCAACAAGCTGCTTATGGCCTATTTTTACGGCAAGGGCATGTGGCCCAACTGGGACACGTACGGCAACGCCTTCTATTACGATTACTCGGCCTACGGCGACGAGGAGATCCGACAGGCCTTCCGGGCCTTTGCGGACTCCCAGAAGAGCTGGCATCGCCCGGGGCGGTACCACCGCATTGACCTGCAACAGCTGGCCGGCGACATCATTGCCAACCGCAAGCGCCTCAAGGTCGGCTTCGGCAATGAATACAGCATGGGCGGCGTGGTCGTGGCCCCGACCTTCGCCACGGACGTGCCGGGCCTGTATGCCGCCGGAGAAGTCACGGGCGGTATGTTCGGCGCCTTTCGCAGCGGCGACGGCCTGACGGAAATGCTGGCCCAGGGGGCCACGGCCGGCAAAAGCGCCGCCGACTTCGCCCGGACCGCCCCCCAGGCCGAGGCCGACGATCTCGCCGCCAAGGTCGCCTGGCTCGAAGCTCCGTTCGCGCGGCAGGAAGGCCTCAGTCCGGTCGACGCTCTGGCCAAGCTGCACGCCATCTGTGATCGGGGATTCAACTTCTACCGGAGCGGCGCCCTGCTGGCCCGGGCCTACGCCGAGAGCCAAGAGCTGCGGGCCAGCCTTGACACCCTGGCCCTGGCCACGTCCAGCCGGCACTACAACCTCGAATGGATGCAGTCCGTCATGGTTCGCAATCTGGCCCTGTGCGCGGAAATTGGCCTCCATGCCGCCCTGGAGCGCAAGGAGAGCCGGGGGACGCATCTGCGCGAGGATTACCCCGAGGTGAACAACCGTGATTTCTTGCTCAGCTACACGGCCCGTATCCAGGGCGACGCGCTCCAGTACGCCACCCGTGCGCCTCAGGAAGTCTTTCTTCCCCTGGATCGGCATAACTATCCAACCGTGGCAGACTGCATCGCGCAGACCATCCTGGAGAATGCTTGAATGAAAGTGCAAATCATGAAAAGTACGGGGATGCAAGAGTACCAGGTGCCCACGCTGTCGCCGTCGATGACGGTCATGGACGTGCTCGATTATGTCTACACGCATCTGGATCACAGCTTGGCCTATTATCGGCATAGCGCCTGCAACCAGGGAATCTGCGCCCGTTGTGCCGTGAAACTCGATGGCAAGACGGTGCTGGCCTGTGCCGCCCAGGTGCCGGAAGATACCGCTTCGATCGTGATCGCGCCCAGCTCGGACAAGGTCGTGCGCGACTTGGTCGTGGACCGCTCCTGACCGTCAAAAGGAAACGTGTGTCCTATGCAGTCTCCCATCGCCTTTGATCCGCTCTATGCCCCGTATCCTTCCAGGCGGCTGCCGATTTGCGCCCGAAACGGCATGGTCGCGACCAGCTCCCCTCTGGCGGCGGCGGCCGGTCTGGCCATGCTGCGCCAGGGAGGCAATGCCGTGGATGCCATTGTGGCCACGGCGGCGGCCCTGACAGTCCTGGAACCCACCTCGAACGGTTTGGGGAGCGACGCCTTCGCCCTGGTCTGGACCGGAAACGAACTGCATGGGCTCAATGCCAGCGGCGTCGCTCCCCGGGAGATTTCCATCGACAAGGTGCGGGCCAGACCCGGTGTCGGCTCGGACATGCCCCAATACGGCTGGGCGCCGGTCATGGTGCCGGGCGCTCCGGCGGCTTGGGCCGAACTGGCGGCCAGATTCGGCCGCCTGCCGTTTGCCACCCTGCTGGAGCCGGCCATCGCCTATGCCACGGAAGGCTATCCCGTGGGCCCCATGTTGTCCTGGCTGTGGGGCAACGCCTTCCGCCTGTACCGACAGCACTGCACGACGTCGGAATTCGAGGAATGGTATCGCACCTTCGCGCCGGCCGGCCGCGCCCCCGAGACGGGAGAACTCGTCCGTCTGCCCGACCATGCCAAAACGCTTGCCGCCATTGCCAGCAGCCGGGCCGAGGATTTCTACAGGGGAGACCTCGCCAAGCGCATGGCAGCGGACAGCGCGGCGTTCGGCGGCTACCTGACCGCAGCGGATCTGGCCGCCTACCGGCCGGAATGGGTCGAACCCATCAGCGTCAACTACCGGGGCTACGACCTCTGGGAGATTCCTCCCAACGGACAGGGCATCGTGGCGCTTATTGCCCTCAACATCCTCAAGGAGTTCCCTCTCGGCAACTGCGGCGGCGTCGAAGCCTGCCACCTGCAATGGGAAGCCATCAAGATGGCCTTTGCCGATGCCCGGCACTACGTGACGGATCCTCGCTTTATGCGGGTGGACTATCATCGTTTCCTGGAGCCTGATTTCGGGGCGATGCGGGCACGCGCCATCACCGACCGGGCAGCGACGCCGGCAGTGACGGACCTCCCCGCCGGCGGGACGGTCTATCTCTGCGCCGCCGATGGCGAAGGCAACATGGTGTCGTTTATCCAGAGCAACTATATGGGGTTCGGCTCAGGTATCGTCGTGCGCGACACCGGAATCGCCCTGCAGAACCGCGGCGCGGATTTTTCCCTGGACGCCGGTCACGTCAACTGTCTCGCTCCGGGGAAAAAGTCCTATCATACCATCATTCCCGCTTTCGTGACCAAGGAGGGCAAGGCTGTTGGCCCCATGGGGGTCATGGGTGGGTACATGCAGCCCCAGGGACATGTGCAGGTGCTGTGCAACTTGCTGGATTTCCACCTCAATCCGCAACAGGCCCTGGACGCGCCGCGCTGGCAATGGACCCGGAATGGCCGTTTCCTCGTGGAGTCGGGCTTTCCCGTGGAAATCGCCAGGCAGCTGGCTACCCGGGGCCATACCGTGGAGGTGGCCCTGGACGACACGTCTTTCGGCCGCGGCCAGATGATTGTACGTTTGGATAACGGCGTGCTCATGGGCGGGACCGAGCCCCGGACCGACAGCAACATTGCCTGCTACTGAGCAGAGACCGTCGCGCACTGGCCTGTTGTGATGATTTTTTCGGGAAATAGAATTTGGATAACGTGAAAGGAGTATGGGATTTTAAAGGGCTGCAGTCACCGATTTGACTGGACATTTTCTCAATAAAACTGGTAGCTAATAACCCGCTCGGGGAGGAATGATCCAGGAGGTTCCCTGATGGCACCAAGCGTTCCATCGAACCTGCCTCCGGTCGGTCGCATCGGGCTTTTCGCGGCAATGGCTATTGGCATCGGCGGCATGATCGGTGCCGGCATCTTCTCCATTCTCGGCGTCGTGGCCCAGGCTTCGGGCGGGGCTTTGTGGATCTCCTTCGCCATTGGCGGCGTGGTGGCGCTCCTCTCCTCATACTCCTATGCCAAGCTCGGGGCCCGCTATCCATCGGCCGGCGGAGCCGTGGAATTTTTGGTCAAGGGCTTCGGCGATGGTGTCGTCAGCGGTGGCATCAACATCTCTCTCTGGATCGGCTATATTATCGCCCTGGCGCTCTATGCCCAGGGTTTTGCGGGCTACGCCTGCGTTCATGCAGCGCATCTGCGACTGACGGCCCAGACCGGCGGCAATCCCTGGATCGTGCGGCTGGCCTTGGTCAGTTGCCTCGTCATGCTGGGGATTTTGTCGGTGTACATTTGGCGTCATTCCCGTCCTGCCCTGGTGCTGCTGCTGGCGCTTATGCCGCTGTGCTGCGGCCTGGAATGGATCTACCGCCGACTGACCGGTCTGGTCATAAAGACCAGGACATGACCGCCGACTCCTTGTGCAGTGGTCTCTGTCTCCGGTGGGCTTCGGCCAAGGGGGCAGACTTCTCCGGCGCGGAGCAGTGCGTCCAGCGTGGCGGCTCGGCTCGGGAGAGCGCCTTTTGGGTCTGGGATACGGGCTGGGAAACGAAGGCGGGCAAGCCGGCGAGGCGCTCCCGCTTTTTACCCGGAGGGATGCGCGTACGCGCGGCCTCCGGGTTACGGTCGGGAGGGTTGGTCCGGGTGCAGGGTGCCGGGCTGGCCGTCACAGCCCCAACCCGTTTGGGCTGCGAAAATGCTGTCTGGCCTCGAGGCCCTCGGGGAACGCGACCTCATTGTCCGATCCCTGCGAACTCTTCCCATTCCTGCTGCGACATGAGCTCAAGCGTCTGGAAGATCATGCCGATCACTGCGGACTTGGACAGGAACATGCCCCGCAGTCCAGGACTCAAGTCACGACTGTCATGCTGGTAATAGTCCAGTAAACTTTTGGCCTGCTGCAGTTTTTCTTCGGCGGAGATCATGGGGGGTACTCCTTTGGTCTGCCGGTGCCGGGGAGCGTGGCCGGCTCGCGGCGTTCGTGGATTCTTGCCCCGGGAGGAGCAGCCGGCAAAACGGTACCGGGTGTTTTCCTTCCAGAGTTGTTTTGGAGAAAGCAAAATGCGTGCAAATTTATAAAAATGTATTTATTTTAATAAATTACAAGATGAAGGGCGGCGTGCAGCAGCCCCGAGGTGGCGGGTTTAACCCCTTTTTGTGGTGTGAGCGACAATTTTGTCGCAGTAGTGATGGATGCGCCGAGTCTTTTTGACGACGGCAGTGTCCCGGGATGGTCGGTCGAATAGAGTGCAGCAGATCAATTTTTGAGACTGCTGCACAATTGCCTGACAGCCGGCCAATGCGCTCCCGTTACAATGCAACGGACTCATGGCATGACGGGATTCCAAAGGGCACACCCTTTGGCCGCCGGAGGCTTCCTCTCCTGAGCAATTGTGCAGCAATCATTTTATGGGTGCATACGCGCATCCAGCCAATTTAGGATACGCTCGCTTGAAAGCATGGGGGCACCATTTTGGCAGTGAAACTGCCCTCCTTCGGCTGTTGAAAATTCAAGATACGTTTTTTTCCCCTTGAGTGCGTTGGTAAAAAGCTTGGACTGCTCAAAAGATCCGGCCACTCGGTCGTCAACGGAATTGAGCACCAGCATTTCGCAGTCGATGGTGCCGATGACGTCTTGAATAGTATATAGCTGTAATTTACGAAACAGTTCAAACGGGGTGTCTGCCTGGAATGTCCACAACATTTGGGCAATGAACGTTTCAAGAGAGGAATTTTTTTGTAGAGCTTCGCCGGCCAGTTGATTTATTGTGGACGCTGCCGTGTCATCGCCAAGGGATTTTTTTATCTCGGCCGGGAACTGCTGCATAACTCCGTCAAAAACGCTCAAGACGCCGCCGTCGACCACGCCGTACTTGATCCGATGCTCAAAGGCCAGGGCGCGTGGAACAAGATAGCCGCCCATGCTGTAGCCGAGCAGGGCAGTCTTTTCCGGGTCGACCTCCGGGCGCTTGAGGGCAAAGTCCACCACCGGCGTCACGACCTTTTCCCAATCGGCGCGGAAAGGCCGTTTGTGGATCCGAATCAGTTCGCCCTGGCCAGGCCCCTCGAAAATCAGGCAGTTGTAGCCGTGCTTCACGGCCTGGGCTGCCATGATGAAATACAGATCTTCCGCGGTGCCATCGAGCCCGGTCTGCAGGATGAGCACAGGACGCTTGCGGCCGGAGTCGTCGGGGCTGCACCAGTAGCCCGGCAGGGTTCTATCCTCATAAGGGATGCGGACGGGTTCGATACATCCGCCGGATACTTTGGCCGCCTCAAGGAAGGCGTCACGCCCTTTTTTCCAGGTAGCGACTTGCCGGGGATCGCTCGGCTTCAAATAAATCTCCGCCGCCCGATAATAGTTGGTCGCCCGGAAAAAGGCCTCCCGGGCACTGAGGGCATGCCCGTCTTGCAGAAATTGCCGGCCTATGGCGGCAACATGGTCCGCCATGGCGCTCCAGGCGGCATACCAGTCCTCCCGATTCCCGTCCCGGATGTGGCTGACCGCGGTCAGGGCCTCTCCCAGGTCCGCTCCGCCACTGGCGATCAGGCCGAACCGCCACAGACTCTGGAACACGAAGGCCGGGTCCTTGAACAGGAAGCGGTCCAACGGTTGGCCTTGGACCGGATTGGCGGCGGGAACGGGTTCGGGGGCCTTCATGGCGGGGAGGCTCTCCTGCTGCCAATGCATCACCTCGCCGGAGATATAGACCTGTCCCTGGCCGGCAATGTGGGTGTGGATGAAAACCTTTGCCTTGGGAACGCCGATGTTCTTTTCGATGGCGGCGGCTACGGCCAGCATGACCTTTTCGATCATCTCCTGCTTGAAGAAGCCGGCGACGTAAATGTCCACAAAGACAGGCCAGTTGTCCGTCTTGCGACCGTTCCAGTCGATGGCTTTGAAATCCTGCCAGTAGTAGGTAATCAGGTCCTGGCTGAGGCCGACCTCCTTGGAAACATCGCGGCTGATGCCGGCCAGGACGTGGTCGACGTTTTTTTTGATGGGAAGACTGGTGATTCGGATCATCGGGTCTTCAAGGGGGTTGGAGACGCGAGAGGGCTGTCCGGCCGCGTTGGCGGCGGCCGGCGGCAGCAGCAAAAGGGCGATCAGGCACAGGCGGGCGACGATGCCGCCGGGGCAGGGGGGGATGGTGAGCCGCATGGTGTTTTCTCCTTGGCGCGTCCGGTTGGGAACATGGTTCTGGTGGGGCGATGCGGCGTTGCCGCCGCCGGTGCGTTCTGCCGGCGGGACGCCCGGGCTTGGCCTTAGGATCCGGGTCGCGTCGCGGGTGAAAAGAGGCTGTCGAGCCAATCGAAGACCTCCTGGGCCATCAGGCTTCGGTTCTCCATGATGCAATGATTGGAGGCCCCTTCCTCGGCCGGGGTAATGACCAGATGTTTTTGCGGGTTCGCCAGCAGGGTGAGGCACTGCATGGTTTGCCGTTTGATCTCCGGGCTTTTGTATTCGCCGTTGGAGACGAGCACGAGGGCGGGTGCGGTCACTTTCGCGGGATCGAAGGCAAAACCCTGATTGGCTTTGACCAGCCCCGGCAGATCGTCGGGCTTGAGCCCGAATCGCCAGGCAATGTTCTGGTTCGTCTGCCGCTTGAAGGAGGTCCAGGTTCGGACCACTTCCGGCGTTGCCGTGGCCACGGCCATCTTGGCCACGCCCTTGGCGGCGTCCACGACGCAATTGTTCATGACCAGGGCGCCGATGCGCTTGTCGGACATGGCCGCCTGGGGGGCGAATCCGCCGCCGCTGCTGATGCCGTAGACGGCAAGGCGTCTCGGATCGACGTCCTCACGCCGCAACGCGTAGTCGACCACCGCCTTGATGGGCGCAGCCATGTCCGGGCGGAAAAAAAGCCCTTCCAGCGGCAGGAGTCCCTGGCCGGGCAGGTCCACCGTCAGAAGGTTGTAGCCGCGTGCCAAGGCTTGCGGCCCGATGTAGAAAAAGAGTTCCTCCGCGAACGTCTCAGCCCCGCCGAGCAGCAGCAGAGTCTTGGCCGGCGCGTTGGTCGTGGCTGCCTTGCGGAAATATCCGGGGAGCACCGTCCCCTCGAAGGGAATCTCGATGGATTCCACGGGCGGCTCCATGAGCTTGCCCGCCCGTTGGAAAAGGGCACGTCCGTGCAGGGCGGTTTTTTTGAAACGCGGGTCGGCCGGCAGCATGGAGACATGCGCCGCGAAAAAGTAGGAAGCGGCCCGCAGGAATTGTTCGCGGGCGCTGACGCGGTGGCCGCCGGCGAAGGCTTTTTCCCCCCGGTCTTCCACCAGACGAGCGGTTTTTTGCCACTGTTCCTGCCAGCTCGCGGCGTCGCCGTCCGTGATGTTCGCTGCGGTGGTGAACGCCTCGCCGATCTCGCAGCCATGCGTGACGGTGGTACCGAGCACCAGCGATCCGAAAACAAAATCCATCTCCGGGTCGTCGAAGTGAAACCGGACATGCGCCACGTGCGGATCGACGGCCCGTTCCGGCATGGCCTTGGCTGCAGGCGCGGCGTCGGGACCAGGCGTATGCCCGGTTGCGGCGGCACTACGGCAGGAGAGACCCAGGCAAAGGAAGAAGGCGGCAATCAGGGCCGTGGCGTGGCAACGGGCTTTGGGCATAGGGGGCCTTCCTTTCGGGGCATTGCGGGCAACAAGCCCTAGTGCTGTTCGAATCGTGAATGTATCCTGATGTAATCACACTGTTTCTTGTAGAGATGCTCCTTGACGGATACCGTGTCTCCGAAGTCCATGTTTTTGTCGGAGACGCTCTCGTATTGGGGCCAGGGCGGCAGGCCTTGGCCATTGGGGTTGCCGGTTTTGGCAAACTGAACCCAATAGGCCAGCATCGTGTCCGAAAGCGCCTTGTCCGTGTCGGTATAGCCGTCGGCGGGAGACATGTTGCCGAAGACGTAGGCGAGATCCGCGCCGTGGTGCGCGCCGAGCGTGCGGGCCTTGTCCGTGTCGGGCCGGCGGGTGAACTGGTAGAGATAGGCCGGCACGCCCAGGCGGTCCTGGGACGAGGCGACGAACCGCGCCGGCTGGGCATTTGCCGCCACGGCAATAACATGATCGATGGCCCCCGGGACATCCGCGTCACGCTTGGCGGGGAACATGGCCAGGGCGCTTGTCGCCTCGGCTCCGAACCGGGCGTTGAGGAAGGTCTTGTATTTTTCGAGGGTCAGGTTCTTTTCTTCCGCCAGGTAGAGCGTTCCCTCGTTGCGTGTGCTGCCGACGATCATGGGCACGGCTTGTTGGCGTCCCGCGGCATAGGCGGTCAGCGGGTTGTCGGGCAGTACCCGGCCGTCAAGGACCGGCGCGAAAAAAAGCCCGGTGTCGAAGAGTCCGGTCGAGCAGGCCGCCGCCGTCACGACTTCCTGGGCGGATTTTTTCCGCAGACAGGCCAGGACCTCCGTGGCGGCGCTGCAACCGAGCCTGTCGGCCAGTTTTTGCCCCATGGCCGAGACGGCGGCCATGTCGCCGTTAAATGCCGGATTCAAGTATTCCGAGCCGAGGATCGGACCGCCGCTTTGGGCAATGGCCCGGTGGAAGAGCCCTTTGGCCAAGGGGCTGAGGACGAGCAGGGATACGGACCGGGCACCGGCTGACTGGCCGAAGATGGTGACGTTGCCTGCGTCACCGCCGAAGGCGGCGATGTTTTGTCGCACCCAGGTGAGGGCGGCGATCTGGTCGAGCAGGCCATAGTTGCCCGAGACATGGCGGTCGGATGCCGCCGCGAGCCGGGGATGGACAAAAAAGCCCAGGGGCCCGAGGCGGTAGTTGATGGTCACGACCACCACGCCATGGCGCGCCAGGTTGGCGCCGTCGTATTCCGGTTGCGAGGAGGCGCCGAAATTGAAGGCGCCACCGTGAATCCAGACCATGACCGGGAGCTTTTCCCCCGGCCGCGTCGCCGGGGTCCAGACATTGAGCGTGAGACAATCCTCGCTGGAGGCGCCGTCGGGGCGTTGGCGCGGTTGCGGACAGGCCGGGCCGAAGTGCGTGCAGTCCCGGGGAGCCGTCCAGGCGGCGACCGACTGGGGCGGTTGCCAGCGAAGCGTTCCGACCGGCGGGGCGGCGTAGGGGATGCCCAGAAAGCGCCGCAGCCCGTCCGCGGCCTGGCCACGTATGGGGCCGCTGGCGATGGTGACGGCAGCTTCGGCCGCTTCCCCGGCCCGGGCGAGCCCCGGGACGGCCATGGCCAGGAGCAGGCAGACCGTCACGCCTGCCAGGAGGCGGGCGGCCTGCCCGCAACACTGGGAGACGATGTCGGGAATGAGCCTCGATCCGCAGTCCGGCGCCTTCGGTTGGAGAGAACGCCCGGGGTTGGCGTATTCGCGGTGATGTCCACCCGGTGCCCGGTCGTGTCTGCGCCGCCACCTGTCAGTGTGGGCAATGGGATGCATGGCGAAATCCTCGTGTGGTGGCACAAGCGTACCGTATCCCCTTCTCGGGCAGGCGTTTCTCATTGGGTCGGGATGGTCAGCTGCACCGGCGGCGTGGCCACCTTGTCCTCCATGAGCGTGAAGGCAAGCATCAGGAAGGAAAAGACGCGTTTGGTCGTAAGATCCCGGTCATCCACCCAGAACCAGTGGCCGTGATAGTGGACGGCGGCATAGGATTCCTTGGGTTTTGTCTGGGCGGTATGGATGGTCATCCCGGCGATAGGACCATGGTTCAGATTCAGGGATGTCCCGGGCAAGGCGCACTGCTCCTGGATATCCGTTTCCGGGATAGCGACGCGTGTGGCGATCGTGGCCATGATCTGCATCAGGGAATAGGTCTGCACGGTGATCTGTCGGCGGTTGTTGGCTTCAGGAACGCTCACCACCTCATAGACAAAGACGCTTTGATCGAGGTCGAGGAGGTTCTGCAGCTCCTTGACCAGGGCCAGGACATCCGGTGCAGGATTTTTACCGCCCAGCGACAGAAAGAGGCGGACGTCCTTCCCTTGCGGCCGGGGCTCTACGCGGACATGCAGGCCGTTGGCCACCTGCAGCTGGGCCAGAAGCTCCACGGCCCGCGAAAAACCTTCTTGCGCCGGAGCTTCGCGTTGCGGCGTCAGGATGGCATTGCGCTGGCCGTTGATGGCGCGCACGCCGAGATTGCACAAGAAGTGGGCCGAGACGCCGGATTCGAGGCCCAGCAGGATATTGTGCAGAGGAATGGGCGACATGATGCCTTTGCGGAACGGCGCGCCGGTCATGGGCTTGTAGGTGATGGTGGGGCGATCGGTATATTTTCCGGACAGGCCGAAATCCAGCTTGCTGGAGCTGCTGAAAACGGGCGAGTCGGTACTTGGCGTCACATCGAACAGGCTGCGGGTAAAGCCCATGCTCCCGGCGGTTTCCATGGTGTAGCCGGCTACGATGTCACCGACATCCATGAAGAACAGCGGCTCGACATAGCGGACTTTCACGATGTTGAGCAGAATTTGGCGTTTCCAGGATTCCGTGAGGGAGGAATTGTAGTCGGCCCTGTCCTGGAGCATCCGGCCGGGGCCGATGGAGGCGCAGCCCGGCAGGAGGGCAAGCGCCGCCAGAAGGGCGCTTGCGGCAAGGCGGCAGTGGCGGTGGTGGAGCATGATCCGATCCTTTTGCGGACACCTACGGTGCGATGCGAGGAGGGCGGCGATTTCGGGGGGGCGCGTCTTATTTGAAGACGTCGTCGAGCCAGTCGAAAAGCACCTGTCCCACCAGGGAACGGTTCTCCATGATGCAATGGTTGCTTGCGCCTTCGTTCGCGGGCGTAATGACCATTTTCGAGGCCGGGTTGGGGAAATGTTCCAGGGCGATTTTCTGCTGCCGCTGCACTTCCTGGCTTTTGTATTCCCCTTCGCCGACGAGGATGAGGGCGGGAACCACGATTTTGGCCGGATCGAAGGTGTTCCCGGCGTTGGCCTGGATGAGCTTGGCCGGCTGATCGGGGGGCACGCCGTAGCGCCAGCAGATGGCCTTGACCACGCCCGCGTGGAAGGAGGACCAGCCGGCCATATCCTTGGCGGTCGCCAGGGCTGCCGGCATGGTGGCGAAAAGGGCGTGGCCATCCACCACGGCGGAATTCATGGCAATGGCCTTGATGCGCGGATCGTGCATGGCGGCCTGGGGCACGAACAGGCCGCCGCCGCTGTAGCCGTAGGCGGCGAACCGGGTCGGATCGACCTCGGGGCGGCGCAGGATGGAATCGACCACCGCCTTCATGGGGACATTCGTGTCGGTACGAAACACGTTGCCCTCGAAGGGGAGCAGTCCCTGGCCGGGCAGGTCCACGGTTGCGAAGTTGTAGCCCCGGGCAAAAGCCTGGGGAGCGATGTAAAAGAAAAGATCTTCGGCAAAGGTTTCCCCACCGCCGATCATGAGGAGTGTCTTGTGCGGTCCCTTGCCCGGGGCGGCCCGGAAATAGCCCGGCAGCACCGTGCCCTCGAAAGGGACTTCAAAGTATTCAAGCGGCGGAGTGAAGAGCGGGCCGGCCTGCCGCATCAGGGCTCGCATCTTGGCGCCGTGTTCCCGCATCTGGGGATTGTCGGGCAGCATGGAAACAAGGGAGAACCGGTAGTAGTCGGCCGCGCGCAGGAACTGGCTGCGGGCGCTGACCTTGTGGCCGGCGGCCAGCGCCTTTTCGCCGCGCGCTGCGGCCCGTTTGGCCAATTCGGACCACTGCTGCTGCCAGCTGGCGGCATCGCCGTCCGTCATGTGCGATGCCGCGTAAAAGGCCTCGCCGATCTCCACGCCGCCGTTGACCGCCGCACCAAGGACAAGATTGCCGAAGTGGAAGTCCATGTCCCCGTCCTTGAAAAAGTAACTGAAGGAGGTGGCATGGGCATCGAAAATTTTTTTATTTTCCGCCCCAAAGAGCAGCTGCGTCTGCATGCAGAGAAAACCGAGCAGAGCCAGCAGGAAAAACGGTATATTGCTGCGGGTTGGTATGTGCATAACTGGGAATCTCCTTAGAAGTTCGGGACGACGGCACTGATACCTTGGGCCGAAAAGGAAGCTTCCGGCGGCCTACTGCACAAAAGGTTGCAGGAAACGCCTCGGGTGGCCATACAGTTTTCCCCTTTGGCATCCCTGTATGCTGGCTGTGAATTTACAATTCGCAGCAATAGACAGATCATGGCGCTTCGGACAATGGCCGTCATGCACCAAAGAGGATCATGCCAGCTTTTATGCATGGATTCGGAGTTGTATGGCAAGAGGGCTTTCTTGGTTTTTTCGCCGCGACAAACCCCAGGAAATTCCAGGAAAAGGGCGTTAAAAGCCTGTGGACCACGGGGGCAATCGGTGAAAGCAGACTGGACTTTCTAAAAAAAACTTGTCAAATAAAATGGATAGACTGTCATACTGGATAGCGTTGCGTCGCCATGAACAGACCTGCTAAATCCGGACGACCCGCGAAGCGGCGGAACCCCGTCGCGGGCGAACATCTGCGCCAAGCCTTGAAGCTTTTGGGGAAGAACTGGCGAAAGAACACTGAGGATCCTGACCATGTCCTGAACTGGGATCTCTGGACGGCTCTCGGGCTTCCGCGAAGCACCACCACCATTGACGCGGACATCCGGCAGGGGGTTCCGGAAGAGCGGCTGGTCGCTTACGCCCAGTGTCTGGGCCTGTCACCCACGCTGTTCGGTACGCCGGACGTGGATATTCGCTTTGAATTGGGCCTGTCCCGCCAAGGCAACGTCGACATGGCGCCGCCGTCGTATCTGGATTTCGGGTCGAGCTTTGAACAGGAGTATCGGAACTACAATTCGTCGCACTATATCCAGGACCTTTTTAAACTCATCACCGGCGTGTACCGCGTCTCTTATCTCTTGACGATTTCCGATATTATCTACCGATGTGCCTTCTGGTTTAACGCTGCGCAGCAACACCATATTATAGGAAACGGCCTCTTTGTGATGTTCGGACTGGATAACTTTTTCGATGTCCATTTGTTCCGATGGCACAATAATCTACATGCCTCATATCTTTGCGACAATAAGAAGGAATTTGGCCATTTCATACTGATTGACCCTTTACGGCACAACCTTGTGGCCAAGCGCAATCCTTTTTGGCTGCAAGGCCACGGTGTGACGGACAGCGGCTTGACGGACAATGCTCCGATTGCGTTTGTTTTTCATATGGAGAAGGTTCCACTGCCCGGCAATCTTCCCCCGGGAGCATTTTGGGCGCAGGAATGCGAAGCCTTGCGGTGCAAACCGTCTGTGCTCCCCGATGCGGCGGCGTATGCTGGGCTCCGGGAGAAAATTTTGGCTCCCGATTCCATGCCATGCCCCGGAACGGCCTAGAACGGTTTTTTTGAGACCGCGGCATTGCCTGTCCCGATATTTTTGACGTGCCCGCGAATCCTCGTGCACCCGTCTGGGATTGTATGTTTTACTTCAAGTCCGGTGACTCCCGACAGACTCCCGCGCTGCTTTTTGAGACCCCACGGAGGTCAAGGAAACATGCCCAGTAAACCCGAACGGTACTCCCTGAGAGGAGCCGAGGTCCAACCCAAGGGGGGGACCCCTTTTCGCGTCTGGGCGCCCCGCGTCGCAACGGTCGATGGCGTCCTGGACTCCGGGCCAGGGGCTCCGGCAACCGTTCCCTTGAAACCTGAGCCAAACGGGTATCACGCCGGATTCGTCTCCCAGGCCGCCGCCGGTAGCCGGTACCGTTTCCGCCGCAATGGACAGGGCCAATACTCCGGTCCCGCCTCGCGCTGTCACCCCGATGGTCCCCACGGGTCCTCGCAGATCGTCGATCCCGCGGCGTTTGCCTGGCGGGACGCCGGCTGGCCGGGCGTCGGCATCGAGGGGCAGGTCATCTATGAAATGCACATCGGGACGTTTTCCAGGGAGGGCCCCTGGGCGGCGGCGCAACGGGAGCTGCCGGAACTGGCGGCCTGCGGCCCCAACCAGATCCTGGCCGTTTCCCTGGATCATCCCGTCCTTGACCAGACACGGTGGCACTCCGTCATGGAGGTGGCGACCAAACGGCTCCTGGCCCCGGCGGGCCTGCGTTCCCTGACCCCCGGCCATCCGGACTACAAGGCCCGCTACGACGGTGATCTGCGTTCCAGGGACGCCGCCTACCACCAGGGCACGGTCTGGGCCTGGCTCATCGACCCCTCCGTGGCGGCCTGGTTCAAGCTCCATCCGGACCGGCCGGCCGAGGCCAGGCAATTTTTGGCCGGCCTCGCGGCCCATTTCGAGGAGGCCTGCAGCGGATCGATCAGCGAGGTCTTCGATGCCGGGCCGCCTTATTGCCGCGCGGCTGCATTGTCCAGGCCTGGAGCGTGGCCGAGGTGCTGCGCTGTTGGGTCAAGACGGCGAGCGAGGGAGACGACTCGAAGCATCGAACAAGCGTGGCCTCTCATGGCAATACAACGATCCAACAAAATAAAGCTGGGCAGCATGCATCATAGCACCGCAAGCCATTCCCAACACAACAGGCGAAGCCTCTCGGCGCTGCTTTTCCGGGGTATCGCGACCGTGCTTTTGTTGCTGGGCACGGCGTATCCGGCCTTCTCGGCCAAGGCGGTGAAAAACCAATTCTCGTTTGAGAACGTGGAGCAGGCGGCCAAGACTCTGGCGGCCGTTCCCTACCAGCCGCCGCCGCCCATTCCCGAGGCGCTCAAAAAGCTTGATTACGATACCTGGCGCAAAATCCGCTTCAAGCCCGACAGCGCCTTGTGGGGAAAGACGAAATCGCCCTTTACGCTGCAATTTTTCCACCCGGGCTTCCTCTATGACCGCACGGTCAAACTCAACAGCATCGATGCAGGAAAGGTCGCACCCGTGGTCGTGACCAAGGAGATGTTCGACTACAGCCAGGTCCAGGAACTCAAGGCCCAGCTCCCGACGGAAATCGGTGCCGCCGGCTTCCGGGTCCATGCCACCATCAACACCGCCGCCTACCAGGACGAATTCACCGTATTCCTGGGCGCTTCCTATTTTCGGGCCGTGGCCAAGGGGCAGACGTACGGGCTTTCGGCCCGGGGGGTGGCTGTCAACACCGCCGAACAGGAAGGCGAGGAATTCCCTTGGTTTCGCGAATTCTGGATCGAGAAGCCGGCCAAGGGCCAAAAGAAACTGACCGTCTATGCGCTTTTAGACAGCGAAAGCCTGGCCGGAGCCTACGCGTTCACCATTATCCCGGGACGCGCGACCGTCATGGACGTGACCTCGCGCCTGTATTTGCGAACCCCGATCAAGACCCTGGGGATCGCCCCCCTGACCAGCATGTTTTTGTACGGCGAGAATTCGCCACCGAGCGGGCGCATGGATTGGCGTCCCGAGGTGCATGATTCCGACGGCCTGCTGGTCCATTTTCAGAGTGGGGAATGGCTGTGGCGGCCGGCCCGCAATCCCCTCACCCTGCTTACCAGCAGTTTCGAGGCGGACAACGTCAAGGGTTTTGGCCTGTTTAATCGGGACACGGATTTCAACGACTACCAGGACATCGAGGCGCGCTACGAGAAACGGCCGAGCCTTTGGATCGAGCCGCGGGGAGACTGGGGCCCGGGCAAGGTGGAGATGGTGCTTATTCCCTCGGATCAGGAGATTCACGACAATGTCGTGGCCTTTTTCAGTCCCCGGGAACAGGCCGCGCCCGGAAAGCCGATGCGCTTCGACTACCGCATGCGCTGGCTGACGGCTCCGGGCGGGCTGCCGCCCGGCGTCATGACCATCGCGACACGAACGTCCCAGCCCGACAAGAACAGCCGGTTTTTCGTCGTGGATTTCCTGGGGGACAAGGGCAAGCCCTTCAAGAAGGACGCGAAAGCCGAGGCCGTGGTCAGCGTTGGCCCGGGAGGGAAACTGCTCGAGCAGCAATGCTTCCGCAATCCGGCCACCGGCGGTTTTCGCCTGACCTTCAAGATCGGCCTGGATGGCGGCACGGCCCTGCAGAACATGCTGCCGGAAAAACGCGGTCCCATTGAGCTTCGGGCGTTTTTGAAATTCGACGACAAGAGCGTGAGCGAGACCTGGAGCTACGCCGTGACACCGGGGAATTCATGAGCCCGGACTCCCGCCACAAGCAGGACACAGCCCCGGGGGAAGCCGGGCTTGAGGCCGCGGGCGCCCGACTGCTGGCCTATTTGCGCCATGTGCCCATGCCCGAACCGCAACGGCTTCAGACGGCGCTTGACTGCCTGGGGACGATCCCGGACGCGGTCCGTGATCCCGGGGAAGCCGAGCGGAGGGCCATGGCCGCACTGTTCACGCGTCTCGGCCCGCCGCGCCCCGATCCGCGACTGCGGCCGACGCCCCCCCTGAAGCGTACCCCCATGGCCCCTGAAAACATGGGAACGCGGGCCTGGCGCCGGGTCGTCGGCAGGGCCACGGGAACGGCGACGGCCGAGGAGGGGGGCGAACCCAAACGTTCCAGCCTACCCCGAACGTATGCCAATCCGTCCTGGAGCAAGGTGGCCGGCCGTCGCCGCATTGTCCTGGCGCTGCTTATCCTCGGGCCGACCGCTTTCGCGGTCCTGCGCATGGCCGCGGTCCTGCCCCATGGCGGCGGCACGGTACTGGAAAAAATCCTGCTGGTCGTCTTCGCGACCCTTTTTGCCTGGATATCCATCGGGTTCTGGACGGCCATGGCCGGTTTCGCCACACTGGTCCGCCGCTATGACCGCTTTGCCATCACCCGTCCCGACCCCGCCGATGCGGCCCCGCGTCCGGACGTCCGCACGGCCGTGGTTTTTCCGGTCTACGGCGAGGACATGGACCGGGTCACGGCAGGCATGGAAGCCGTCTACCGCTCCCTGGAACGCGAAACGGACATCGGCCGCTACGATTTTTTCATCCTGAGCGACACCCGCGACCCGGAAGCCTGGGCCGAGGAAGAGGCCGCCTGGGCCGGCCTACGGGAACGGGTCGGCGGTCAGGACCGCATCTTCTATCGCCGCCGCCGGGTGAACACCAAGATGAAAAGCGGCAACATCGCCGACTTCTGCCGCCGCTTCGGGGCGCATTATATTTATATGCTGGTCCTGGACGCCGACAGCATCATGGCCGGGGCGACCATCGCGCGCATGGTCTCGGTCATGGAGTCCAAGCGGCATGTGGGCATCCTGCAATCGGTTCCGGCCCTGGTTGGGCACGACACGCCCCTGGCGCGGTCCCAGCAGTTCGCCAACCATCTCTACGGACCCATGTTTTCAGCCGGACTGCACTTCTGGCTGCTTGGCGACGCCCAGTTCTGGGGGCACAACGCGCTTATTCGCATCAAGCCCTTCATGCGCCATTGCGCCTTGCCCCGGCTTTCCGGCAAGCCTCCCCTGGGCGGCGAAATATCCAGCCATGATTTCGTGGAAAGCGCGCTCATGCGCCGAGCCGGCTGGGGGGTGTGGCTGGCTTACGACCTGCCCGACAGCTACGAGGAATCGCCGCCGAACCTGCTGGCCGAACTGGCCCGGGACCGGCGGTGGTGCAAGGGCAACATGCAGCACCTGCGCCTGCTTTTCACCAAGGGGTTGATTCCGGTCCACCGGGCTCTTTTCGTCAACGGCATCATGGCCTACGGCTCGGCGCTGCTCTGGTTCCTGTTTCTGGCCGTCTCCAGCGTCGAAGCCGTCATCGAGACGCTCACCCCGCCCACCTATTTTCCGCCCACGCGCACCCTGTTTCCCGAGTGGCCGATCTGGGAGCCCTGGTGGGCCCTGAGCATTTTGGCCACAACCGGCGTCCTACTCTTTTTGCCCAAATTTTTCGCCGCCATCCTCGTGCTCGCCAAGGGCCGGTCCCGGCTTTTCGGGGGTTTTCTGCGGCTCATGGCCGGCATCGCCCTGGATGTGCTCGTTTCTTCGCTGCTGGCTCCGGTACGGATGCTTTTTCACAGCAAATTCGTATTCATTACGCTCCTTGGGCTGGAAACCGGCTGGGGCCATCAGGTCCGCGACGACCGCGCCACCTCCTGGTCCGAAGCGATCCGGTTCCATGGCGGCGGAACGCTTTTGGCCGCCCTGTGGGGCGGCGTGCTGTATCTCTTGAACCGGGAGTTCTTCTGGTGGATCAGCCCGGTCCTTGGGCCGCTGTTGTTTTCGATCCCCCTGTCCGTGGTCACGAGCCAGCCGGGCCTTGGCCGATGGCTCAGACGCATCGGCGTGTTGCGCATCCCCGAGGAAACGGCGCCGCCACGGGAACTGGCGGAACTGGCGGCCTTGCACGAACAAAACACCCGCACCCCAAGGCCGTTTGCCATTCCCAGGGAAAACGGCGTGGCCCTGGCCGTGGTCGATCCAGCGGCCTGTGGTCGACGGATCGGCCTGATCGGCCGCCCCTCCCGCACCGGCAGGGCGGACAGGCCGGCGCGTCAGGATCTCGTGGACAAGGCCGTAAACCTTGGACCGGATGGCCTGACGCGGGCGGAAAAAACGGCGCTGCTGGGGGATGGTGCTGCCCTGGTCGAAGTCCATCGCAGGCTCTGGCTGCTGGGCGAGGAGACCCTGCGTCGGCGATGGCTGGCCACCTGGCGCTAGGGCAAGGAACGCGACAAGGCCCGGTTGGTATGCTTGAATGTTTACGTCTTGCCATAAAATCCGACACCGGTTGTCCAGAGCGAAGGCCGGAAGCCATTTTTTTGTGGCAGCGGGCCAGGGTAGCGAGTCGCCAGCATTTCCCTCACCCTCCATTCCAGCCCCAGCAAAATGTCTCGGGCACGCCGAGCTGACGCGTTCTTCACGTGCCGGGTATATTGAACAAGACTCGGTCGAAAATTTCCGCGCCTAGCCGTTGTCTTCCGATGCACCGCGAACGCCGGATTTTCACGGCGTTGAGGATCGTTCGTCAGGGATTGAATTATTGCGAGGATGGGATATAGAAAAGTGGGTAGTGTCTAATCGTGGTTTTTCAGATTGCGGGGCCGGCCTGGTCGGCTTGAGAGCGCGAAAGTCCGAGCCCACATGACACGAGGCATTATGAGGCAAGGAGTTTCGCTATGCCGTTTAACCCTGTGGTCATCGTTGCAAGGGGGGAGAAGCCGGAGTGGTACGCATCCACGGCAGCATATGCCCGTGCGGACCTACGCAAGTCCATTTGGCAACTTGCGAATACGCTCGTCCCCTATTTTTTGCTCCTTACCCTGATGATCGGCTCGGTGAGGCTGAACCAGCCGTACTGGGTGACCCTACTTTTGGCAGTGGCGGCCTCGGGGTTGTACATACGAATCTTCATTTTTTTCCACGACTGCACCCATGGCTCGTTTCTGCCCAAGCCTCGCTGGAACAGGAACCTGGGCTATCTCTGCGGCATCCTGACCTTCACGCCCTTTCACGACTGGCGACGCAGCCACGCCGGGCATCACCTCTCGGCCGGGGATCTGGACCGCCGCGGAGTCGGGGACATCGCCCTTATGACCGTTGCCGAGTACGCCGCCGCTCCGCCATTTACGCGAATCGCCTACAGATTGTACCGCAATCCCCTGTTCATGTTCGGCATCGGGCCGATCTTTTACTTCCTCTTGCGCAACCGCTGGCCCCACAAGGGAGACAAGCGCATAGACAGACTGAGCGTGCTCTACACCGACCTGGCCATTGCGGGCATTTTGGTGGTGGCGGGCCTGACCATCGGCCTTAAGACTTACCTTCTGGTCCAAATGCCCATAGTAATGATTGCTGGTCCTTTTGGCATCTGGCTGTTCTACGTACAACACCAGTTTCAGGGAGTCTACTGGGCACGAAAAGCGCAGTGGGACCCCTGGCGGATGACCGTGGATGGCGCTTCTTATTACCAGCTTCCCCGGCCGATGCAATGGATCACTTGCAATATCGGCTTTCACAATGTGCACCATATGCGCCCGACAATTCCAAACTACAACCTGCAACGCTGCTACGAAGAGACGCCGCAATTACAGCAGGTCAAGCCCTTAACCATGAGTTCCAGTCTGCACTGCATAAGCCTGAAATTATACGATGAAGAGAAGCGTATGTTGGTGAGCTTCAAGCAAGCGCATCAGAGGGAAGCAACAAAGGCGTAGGCCAAACTGTTTCCTGGACCCCATCCAAGAGGATGGGGCTACCCACAAAAAAAAAAGGAAAAACCAAAAAAGAAAATGGTGGGAAGGTGTGAGCGGTGCCGACCGTGCGGCACCGCTTCGGACGCTTTGTTTATTAATAACTGACTTGGCCGGATCGCCGCAGATTCATTAGAAGATGTTGTTTGTGTTGACCCAGCCATACATGTTGAGGCTCGGCACATGCACGAGGCCCCAGCCCTCCTGGTCGTCGACCAGGACGTCGACCTGGGTGCCGATAGGCATTTTGGACAACACGCCGCAGTAGAGACCTTCACAGTTGCGAAGCGGCAGGCCTGTGAATCCTGCCTGGGCCGACCGCTGCGGAGTCAACGTCCAGGCCTCGGCCAGTATGGCCTGCTGCTGCGAACTCATGGCCATGGCCGGGGTCCCCATGGGAGCTACGGCATTCTGTTGCGACATTCCCTGGGCCTGGGCCGCAGTGGCGAAGGCAACGATCAAGACCGACAAGAGCGCGAGAACAAACATCGGGAAGACGAAACGGCTGTTCATAAAACCTCCATCGTGTTTTGCCGCGCCGGCCGGCCGGCCGGCACGCCGCCGACCCGAACGCGGCAATGGTGGTCCTGTTCCTCGCGGAAGAGAATCCCACAGCATTTCTGTTATACACCCTGACTTTCGCTTGTCAACGTCGATTCTCCCGGTAGGGGAACACTTGACGCAGGAGGGAAAAATGTGTTGAGGATGATCAGGGTATGTGGTGAGAATATATCAATTTGATATGACAGGAAAAATATCAAGCCATCGGTGCCGATGCAGCCTGCTGCATTCCAAAAACAGATCATGCTTCAAGCATAACAAGCAGAAATACCCGTAGAATAAGGGCATCATTACATTCCAAAACAGTTTTTAAAAAATAAGTGCCCTCATTATTTGACATTATGCGGGTGACTCTAGGGCAGCAGACGACCAGATTCTTTCTTGACGACGGCGTAATGCTCGCAACTCAGCTGCTCCAGCTTTGGCCTGTCCAGCACGATGACATGTCCCCGACTCTATTCGATCGCACCAAGCTTTTGCAACTTACCAGCGGCCTCGGCGACGCCTTCGCAACGTACGCCAAGCATGTTGGCGATCGACTCTTGCGTCATGGTCAATTGATTGTTCGTCAGATTGTCCAATGAAAGTAAGGGTCAGCGGCATAGCTGCTGATCAATCGTATGGTGACGGTTGCAGACAACCGGCTGGGCCAGTCGGAAACGCATGGCGTTATGCGGCGCATCGTGCCGTCGGCGTCGGGGCCAGCCCCCGGCGCCATCCGGTTGTCAAATCAGTAGTTGCGTCTGTGTGAGCGCTTTTCCTGCTCCTGGCCGTAAAGCGCACCGCCAAGGCCGCCCACAGCTCCGCCGACCAAGGCCCCAACCCCGGCGTTGCCACCCGTCAGGGCGCCGATACCGGCCCCCACTCCAGCACCGACGGCCGCTCCGGACAATGCCCCCTGCTGGGTTTTGGTCATGTTCGTGCAACCTGCCACGCCAAGAAACGTCACGAGGAAAACGGAAAAAAGTATTTTTTTCATGGCAGGTTCCTTAGTCTTTCAGATTCGGTTTGATCATGTGGTTCCACATGACCGCAAAGACATGCTCATTTAACTTGTCGGGATTGTTGGTGTAGTACGTGTCCAAGGTCTTCTCGAGCTCGGCCCAGGTCTGGTTCTTCAAGACATCCACCCATCCCTGAACGAACTTGGAAGGCTGCTCGTTGTGCTTCGTGCGGATGGAGTACTCCAGCACGAAAGCGCTTCCGGCCCCGTACAGGAAAGCCCGCTTCTCGGCCGAACTGGATTTCAACCAGATCGTGCCATCCAGGTCGGGCGGAGCCGCCTTGTCCTGGGCCCAGCCCGGATGCGCGGTCAAGAGCAAAATAGCCGCCAGCAGCGTCATCGTCAGCAAATGGACTTGTTTCATGACTCCCTCCCGGTTTGGGATCGGTTAGGCGAGCGCGACCATGGTGCAAGGAATACGTTGCATTTCAACGGAATGGCTCTTAATCCGATCGCTTTCGCCTGTAGTGGCAAACAAAATCTTTAGATCTCATACGGGTATGTTAAACATTATTCTCGAAAAAAAGTCAAGGATAGGTTCAGAAGCCATAATATTTTGGCAAGCATTATTAAAAGTCTAACCATGTCTGGTAGGTGTGTACCAGTGGCCACATGAATAGATTCTCTTCCGTTCGGTAGCGCACCGACGCGGTGCGTATTCCCTGAGATGGTCCAAGATGCCAGCCCTCCCTGGAGGCGAGGGCATGAGATGCAGACAGCTAATTCCAACAGTTAAACCACCGCCTCTGGCGGTGTGACCTGAGAAGATTTGACCATTCCGGGAATTTGGCCTTTGGCAATCAATTTGGCGTCTGGTTTATCATGAGAGAGTACCAGAACAATATTATTCTTAAGCTGTTAGCCACCTTCGATGAGGCAGCATCATATAACCTGTTATGCTGGTGGTAGCTGATTTTCTGGACAAGGCAGTGATACGCAACAGTCAATCTATTTTTATAGAGGAGTGCTATGTGCAAACAATATCGACAGTTCATACTGGCATCAGGAATTGTGTTGGCTATCATGATGCTGTGCGACACGGTCGCCGCAGGAACGGTGCCCCAGGAAGTCACCAATGCACGGCAGGAAAGCCAAATATGGACGACCTATGCCCTTAGTCCATATTTGCGCGCCAGCGACCTGAAGGTTTCGGTGCAAAACGGCAAGGCCACACTGACTGGCACCGTAGAGGAAGAAGTCAATAAGGAGCTAGCCAAGGAAATTGCCCTGAGTGTGAATGGTATTAAAGATGTGGACAACAAGATAGTGGTTCAGATTGACTCTGTTCCTTCAAAAAAGACTTCTGTCCGCAGTTATGGAGAAGTGATTGATGATGTAACCATCACGGCACTCGTCAAATCCAAACTGTTATGGAGTAAATACAGAGATAGCTTTGCTACGAATGTCGAGACAAAATTCGGACGTGTGACGCTCACCGGTACGGCAGGCAGTACAGCGGCAAAGGAACATGCCGAAAATTTAGCCAGAAATACCCGTGGTGCTGTGTCGGTCGACAACAAGCTTGTCGTCGATGACATCAAGCCGAATGTCGTCGATAGCACAAAAAGTTCTTTTGACAAGGCTGGGCAAGACATCAGTGATAGCTGGATCACGACAAAAGTGAAGTATACCTTCCTGTATTCCAGTAATATTGCCGGATCTGATATCAATGTCACAACAAACGGCGGAATTGTCAAACTCAGTGGCAAGTTGCGTAGCGGAACGGAGCGTGACCTGGCCATCACCCTCGCCCAGAACGTACGTGGCGTCAAAAGCGTCAATGCAAAGGACCTCACGTTTTAAGCCATTGGATAATTGCCAATGAGCCAAACAAACCATTTAGCTCTCGCTGTCCAGACCAAGCACGGGAATCGTTCCCAAGGTGCAAGAACACAAAGTTGGCACGTTATGGAGGATACTTCATGATAAGACAGCAGAACTTTCAGTTTTACCTGATGATTGTGGCCGGATTCATATTTATTTTTACTGCAGGATGCGTCCAGAGGAACAAGTCAGGATACATATCATCGAACGGAACAACCGCATACTCCGGAGAGAGGACCATGGCGAGTGGGCAAAGTCCACGGCGCTACTACCGAGATGAAAACGGAAGGCTCTATCACGTCGATCCCAATGGTGGGCTGCACGTCATCGAACGGAAAGTCAGAGTGGAGACTGGAACAAGTGGATTATTTTCTATCATTGATGATAGAAATGTCCACTATTATTATGATGAAAACAATAGACTTTACTACAGAGATGATGCTGGAAATGTTCTCTACATAGAAGAAAGCGAACCGGGCAAGGTCATCGATCCTCTTCCCATCTTACGGGGTGACTACTCTGGTCGTCGAATGCGCTTAAGGAGTTCGGACTATTGTACCGGTGAATGGAATAAATGCATGAACCGCTGCGGTTCATCGGCGGGGCTTGGCAGCAGGAGAAGTTGTCTGGAGGAATGTGATTTTTCGAGAGAGCAGTGTCTGCAGCCGTATTGATGCCGTTCGTGTTCTGGGACTCGAGGGGATGGAAGTCAGGGGCGAGCATAAATTTCAGGGAGGTGTGAAATGGCGGAGAAAGGAGAGCGGTCTGAGAAGGTGCAGGGGAATAGGAATGGTTTGTGTTCGGGAGGCCATGGTCGCCCCCAATGGAAGAGGAACTTCAACAGAGGAAAGAATATCATGCAAAAGTTTCTTGTTTGCCTGTTTGTCGCCGTAAGTATGGGGATCGCCTGCCAGGCTGTGGAGGCCCAGGCCAAGATGTATTCCTGCGTGCGCCCCGACGGGGCCGTCGTTTGCACCATAAAATCAGGTCGGTCCGATCCTAGCGTGCAGTGCAATCGGGAATGCCTGGACTGTAACATGGTCTGCACCGCTCAACGGCGTGTCATCCGGGATGGTGGTCGAAGCATGACCGCACCCGGCCAATCCATGCCTGGGCGCAGTCCCGAGTCGGTAGCCCCGGGCACAGTGGAAACCCCAAGCTATTGCCGGCAGCAGTATGCAAACTGCGCAGCAACCTGCCGTTCAAATCCCAACAACGCAAGTCGCTATGACCGCGAAGCCTGTATTTCCAGTTGCAAGAGTGTTCGCAGCGGTTGCGGCCGGCGGCCATAGATTTTATTGCTGGGTGTAAAATGGGTGTTTTTTTAACGATGGCTTACACTGTTGGAATTGGCTCAAAACAGTTTGAGAGCACACGTAAGTAAGGGAATAAACTATGTCTCTCGGAACGATACTTTTGATCATTATTGTCCTTGTATTGCTTGGAGTCATTCCAACATGGCCGCATAGCAGGGGATGGGGATACGGCCCCAGCGGAATTTTTGGCGCGATATTGGTTATAGTAGTCATATTGTTGCTACTGGGTAAGCTGTAGCCTAAGTTATTGTTTTGTTTATTGATCTAATGTTGAAAATCACTAACTGAGGCTATTTTTTGACAACGCCATTAATGGCTTAAATGCATGGAGGACATGGTTATGTTGCAAGTCAAGAATTTCTCTTGTTTATTTTTGGTTGCCATGTTGTCTTTTACTTTTGGCTGTGCAGCGACACGAACACAGGAAAGTACTGGAGAATATATTGACGATACCGCCATAACGACAAGTGTCAAAGCGGCTATATTCAACGATCCATACTTGAAGTCGGCTGAAATAAACGTCGAAACGTTCAAAGGGGTTGTGCAGCTGACTGGTTTCGTCAGTTCCAAGTCTGAAATTAACAGGGCTGTCGCGGTCTCCCGTTCCGTCAAGGGCGTGCGAGCAGTCAAGAATAGCATGATAGTCAAATGATAGCATAACACTAAATGAGGCCACTTGTGTTTATAGTACGGAAAGTGGTCTTCATCTCACATATTACGTAGAATAATGGTCGTGTCAGGATTTAGTGTCTCCGATCTTATGACTTAAAATTGTTAACATGGTTATTATGCACAGGCATGCATTCATTGTTTGTAACCGCCCACGAGGACGCCTACCAGGGAGATGACAAATGAGCACCAATTCTCTTCACTTCGTGATGCGTAGCTATGGAATTGCTATCGCCCTGCTGCTTGCAACCATTCCAGCTGTTGCTTGGTCCCAGGCGGCGCCGGTCCCGGTCGTTGAGGAACAAGCCAAACCGGTTAAGCATTCGGCGGATTGGGTCGAGAAGCGAATCGCCAAGCTCCATGCCGACCTCCACATTACAGCCGCTCAGGAGTCGGTTTGGACTGACGTCGCTACGGCAATGCGGGACAATGCCAAGGCAATGAAAAACCTGATCGACCAATGGGGCAAACAGGTCAACAAGATGACTGCAGTTGAAAGTTTGCGGATGCATGGTGAGATGGCCACAGAACATGCCAAGGGTATGCAAATACTTATTCCAGCATTTGATAAGCTTTACAACATAATGTCTGCTGACCAGAAAACAATAGCAAATCTGTTGTTTGCACACAAGGAAGGCCGAAAACATCGCAGGGTCAAATGATAACTGGGGATATAACTTTTTGCTATGTTCCGCTTGTACCTGCTAAATTATGGAGCCCATCATGACTATAATAAAAACAATCAGAGCTGTTTCACTGGTTGTTTCTATCGTCGCTATTCTGCTGAGTACAACAATCGTGTCTGCTCAGACTCATAATTGGAATCATAGGGATTACAATACATATAGGAACGGTTATAACAATAATTACCATAACCATCATTCCAGACGTGAAAACTATTATCCCCAACATCGGCAGTACTATGACAGACAGCGTGGGTACTACCCACCGCCTCCACCGGTTGTCTTGATGCCGCCGCTGATGGTGCCAGGTCTCGAGATGTTTCTTCCGCTGGGGGGATATTGATCCTTTTACCAAAATCGGTGGGGCACCGCGCGTCCAATAAGGCTCAGAGCATGACCGAAAAAGACCTGCCCCAAGGCTTTTTTCCTGATGCCGGGACCGTCCCCACTGCCTGCGTCATGTCTCCCCACATCAAGCGCCGTTATCGCATCGGCGGGCAAATCCTGGAGTGGTCCGGTCCGATACGGGCGGTGGTCTCGCCTGTCTACGTGAACGTGGAGCACCAATTCCTGGGTTCCTGCCCATCGCTCACCGAGACCGAATCCCTTGCCGCATGAAGCCGCCTGCTTCGCCTGGAACAACGGACGGACGGCCCTGGCCGACGATGCGGGTGGAGGAACCCATTGCCCCTGTCGAGGAATTCGTCCGGCGGATGGTGGCCGTTCGTGGTGAAGTGGTGCGGCTCATGGTCTGGGAGATTTGCAAACCGCTTGACGACTGCCTTGCCGAGTTCGACCGCACGATCGAATAGTGCGGGCTACGGTGGATGCGCTCAAGGACCTCGATCGGGCTTCTTCGCGTTTTGTCATCGAGTCCGGCACCTACGCCCGGATCCGACGCGCGCCCCATGGACCGGCCCTGTGCACGCCCTGGAATATCGCGGACGGCCTCCCCGAATTCCGACCGGGAGAGACCGTCCGGTGGTGAAAAAACGCGCTGTCTGCTGCCGGCAACGCATCACCACCAAACCCAGGCATACTTCGAGACCGCTGCGCAATTCCCTAGAGGCCTTTTTTTGTCCCAAGCCTGAAATTGCAATCTCCTGAAATCATATCGGGATTCCAAAGGGCGCGAGCCCTTTGGCCGCCGGAGGCACCTTATTCGACCAGAGGTGCAGTGGTCTCACTTCCGAAGAGTCTTTCCGTCCCACCGTTTCACCATTTCAACGCGCTCCACCGTCGGGGTTATGATTCGGGCGGCGCCGTGTCGTCCGCCTCGTTTTGGGCTTCGAAAAAGATTTCAAGGAAGAGAAACGAGATACTCAGCGCCAGCGGCCCATACAACAGCCCAAGCGGGCCAAACATAAGCACTCCGCCAATAATGGAGACGAACACCCAGACCAGGGACATGCGCGCCGTGCCGCGCATGAAAAGCGGGCGCACGACGTTATCGACCGAACTGACGACCAAAAGCCAGTACAGCGCAAGGAAAATCGCCATTTTGAACGAGCCTGCGGCGATAAGGTAAAGAAGGGCCGGAAGCATGATCAGGCTGAGACCCACGACGGGAATAAGCGAAGCGATAACGGCGACGGCTCCCCAGAGAATGGGGCTTATTCCCGCAATCCAAAACCCGATGCCGGTGACCACCCCAATGGCCACGCTGGTGCCCAGACCGCCCAAAAGTACCGCCTGGGACACGGCCTTGAATCGGGCGATGATCGCGTCTTCCTGATCCCGCCGTAGCGGCGACGCCGTGCGCAGCAGCTTCGTGAGATGCTCCCCTTCGACCGAAAGATAAAAAAGGAACATGATCAACACGAACAGTTGCAATCCGATGTTGGCAACCCCCTTGCCGGCCGCGAGAAACCAAAGGCCGATGTCTCCTCCGGAAGACAAGGCCCAGGACTCGATTTTGCGTAAATCAATAGACGATGGGTCAAGATAGCTTTTGGCCCAGTCCGGTAGGGGAAATGCGTGGACCCAGGCCAGGGCTTCGAGGAGCCCACCGGTCTTGAACCAGGCAATGGTCGTATGGATGAAGGTGACGGCCTCGCTGGTCAGCAGGGCCAACAAGCCCGCCAAAGGGAGGAGGATAAACAGGACGGTGAGAAGGGTCAAAGCCGTCGCGGCAAGAAACCGTCGCGTTCGTATGGGGCGGGGCAGCCGCATCCGCAAGGGATGCACCAGTGTGGCCAGGACCAGGGCGAGGACCATGGCGTGCCGGAACGGCCACAGAAGCGTCGCCATGATGCTGATGGCCGCCAGAAAAATGGCCAGAAGAAAAGGCCGGTAGAAACCCGGGAATTGTGCCATGTTGTCGGCCTGCGTTAATGCCTTGTACCGCCAAAGGCGGTGTTCCCTGTCCAAGGGAAAAACCTGAAACGCGAGGATCGCCTCTGCGGCTACTTACCGATATGGAAATCAAAGTGCTCGTTGCCGATCATTCCAGCGCCCGTGCCTGAGAATCCGGCGGTGACAAATTCGAAGGAGCCCAGGCGGCCATCTTCGCAGGTGACAGTGCCGCTGCCTTTTTTCTGCGATTTATGAACAAAATCACCCGTGCATGTCACACCCTTATTGGTCCTGAGCGTTAAATTTCCGTCGCCAAAAAAATGCACCGTCGCCATCCCGGTGAACGTCTCTGTGCTGTTGAGCACAGTACCATGAATAGGGATGGACATCGCAAAGACAGGGCGGGTAAAAGCAAAAACCATTACGAAACAAATAGTCAATTGAAAATATTTTTTTAACAAGAAATGCATAACAGCCTCTTCATCGCTCCCCCAAAAGTCTGTTTTGAGCTGGACGACTTTCAATAGTCGTGTTTATGGTTTTTCCCATTTAGCTCTATAATGCATGAGTGACACTCTGTCCATCTTGTACAGGCCGCAGGGTTGCGTTCTTCCGATGCCGCGCCGAAAGGAACCGAACCATGGACGAGGAACAAACGCCACCCGGGAAACGCGCCTGTGATGTTCCCGGACGTGAGGATTGGCTGTCAGGCGGACGTGTGGGTGAACGGCCGCTGGAGATTGGCGACCCAGCCCTCTGGTCAACGTTCAGGCCGCAGGAATGCTATGCGGCGGGGCAGGGGAGCACGACGGTCACCCTGGTCCCTTCGGCCTCGGAGGTGGCAAGCTCAATGCGACCGCCGTGCGCCTTGGCGATGAGTTGGGCGCTGTATGTCCCCAGTCCCGTGCCGCAAACCTTGCCGGCCGTGGCGTACTTTTCGAAAAACCGGTCCCGGACGGCTTCCGGCACCGCGCCGGCATTGTGGATGATAATGCACAGCGCACCCGGTTCCGTTTGGCAGGTGACGGTCACCCGACCCTCCTTGGGCGAGGCCTCCACGGCATTTTTCACCAGATTCATGAGCATGTCTTCGATGAGAAAGGCTTCTCCGCAGAGCCGAGGCTCCCCGGGTGAGCAATCCAAAGTCGTCGTCTGGAGAACGATGCCCACCTTGTTCTGTGTGGACAATACCGCCAGGGATTCTTTCACGGTGTCGAGGATCTGATAGATATCAACCGGCTTTCTGGTTGGTGTGTATTCGCCGCTCTCCATCTGCCGCAACGGCTCGGCGGAGTTGATAAGATGGATCACCTGCCGAATGCCAAGCAAGATTTGTGGAAACGCTTGCAGCATGGAGATATCGTTCATCCCATCCATGACCAACTGTGCCAGGCTGAAAAGGTTGATAAGGGGACCCTTGATGTCATGCTGGATGATGCGTTCGACGTTCTCCCGAAATTGTTCCTCCTGCTTGCGCTCTGTGATGTCATGCACCACGATGCGACATACGGGGGCGCCTTCGGCATCCAGGGCGATGCTGGCCGCCAGGTGTGCCCAGAATCCTGTCCCGTCTTTTTGCAGCAAGCGCAATTCGTACGCGGCCGGCACAGCGGTTCCAAAGAGCTTTTTGCGTCGCTGGTAATAAAGATCCTGGTCTTCCTTGTGAAGAAACCGGGTCCAAGGCTTCCCGACCAATTCTCCCCGGGTTAGGCCAAGTAGCGTTGCGAGGGTGAGATTGGCCTCCAGGACCAGTCCCTGTTCGCTTACCGTGCAATATCCGACCGGAGCCAGGTCATAGAGATCGAAGTAGCGCGCCCGGGCGGCGTCCAGCTCCACCTGGGCTCGGCGCAACTCCTCGTTTTGCATCTCCAGCTCGATTTGATGCACGCGCAGCTCGTGGAGCGCCTGCCGCATTTCCTCAGAGGTAAGATTTTGCGCGGTTGCCGTAGCATCTGCCCGAACCAAGGCTTCGGCTCGGCGTCGTAGCTTATCCGTCATGTGGCGAGCCTCTTTTCGGCAATGCGTTGCGTGACCGCCATGGCATAGACATGACCGGCCTCGTCGGCCAGAAAGCTGGCCGTCAGCCATACAGACAAAGTCCGTCCGTCCTTGGTCATGCGCCGTGTCGCATAGGGCACCGGCAGGTCGCCCGCCGCCACCCGTCGCATGTTCTCCAGTTCCTGCGCCTGGTTATCCTCCGGAATCATGTCCCTGATATTTTTGGCCGAAGCCTCGCCTTCGGTCCAGCCGAAAAGCCTCTGGGCCGCAGGATTCCAGGCCAGGATATACCCGTCCATGTTCAGTACGGCAATGGCGTCCTGCGAGTCCCGCGCAATTCCCGCCAGGCGGAGTTGGTCATGGGCCTCCCGCAACAGTGCATGCGACTTCTTCATCTCGGTTATGTCGACAAAGGTGAGCACCGCGCCCTCGATCACGTTGTCGAGTGTGCGGTAGGGCAGGATCCGCATCGTGTACCATTTCCCTTCCGCCGTCTGCACCTCCAACTCTTTGGGGATCAGTGTCGCCAGCACCGATTGCACGTCGGCAACCAGACTGGAATAGCCCACCATGTTGGAAACGATATGGCCAACGGGTCGCCCGATATCAACCTGAAGCAGGTTGATGATCCGGGTGGCGGCCGGGGTGAAACGCAGTATGCACAGCCGCTGGTCCACGAAGATGGTGGCGATGCCCGTCCCGGCAAGCAGGTTGCTCATGTCGTTATTGGCCTGCGCCAAGTCGATCAGCTTGTTTTGCAGTTCGGCATTGACAGTGGCCAATTCCTCGTTGACAGATTGCAATTCCTCTTTGGATGTTTCGAGTTCTTCATTCGAAGATTGCAGCTCTTCGTTTATGGACTGCATTTCTTCGTTGGAAGATTTGAGTTCCTCGTTGGATGTCTCCAGTTCCTCGATGGCGGTTTGGAGATATTCCTCCTTGGCCCTCAGTTCCTGGCGTAGCGCCGTCACTCCGGCTTCACACTCTTTGACTGATCCGTTCGCTCCCTCCCCGGCTTCTGGCGATCGGGCCCTTTGCTCCGGCGAGGGCTCCCCATGCGGCGCGGCCTCCAGGATGACGAGATACAGGGGCGCTTCAAGAACCACGGCCTGGCCCGCCGCCACCGGACAGACCGTCAGGTTGACCGACGTGAAGTCGCCATTGGTTTTCACGCGAAGAGCCGGGCTGCGGACGGTTCCCCTGGACGACCGGGCCTTGTGCAGGGCCGTGCTCAATTCCCGGCGCAACCCTTCCCGGGCCATTTTGAGGATGTTGTTGATCCCGGATTCGCCAGGCGCGGGCTCCAGGTATTGGCCCGAACGCCCATGAAGGAAAAGAATGTCGCCACTGGCGTTGACCAGCACGCCCACCGGGGCGATCTGTCGCAACAGCGCCTGTTCGGTCAGTTCGCGCAAAGGCAGTTTCGCGGGATCGGCCTCCTTGGCGACGGGTCGGGGGATCGATGCGTCCAGCGCCAGCTGAGGGGGGAGAAACCGGCCCACGGCCAGGAGTTGTCTGCCATGCAGGTCATCCTTGCGCTGATATATCTTCAGCTTGCGGTCCAGGACGGTAAAAAGATCCCCAAAATCCCCCACCGTTTCCGAAGTGCCCAAAAAGAGAAAACCTCCGGGAGCCAAGGCGTAATGGAAAAGGGGGAGGAGTTTTTTTTGCAGTTCCCCTCCCATGTAGATGAGGAGATTGCGGCAGAGGATGCAGTCGAGTTTGGAAAAAGGAGGGTCTTTGATCACGTCCTGCTCGGAAAAAACCAGCAAGTCGCGGATGTTTTTGTGGATGCGATACGCACTGCCGTCGGCCTCGGCCGTAAAAAAGCGGGCCAGCCGTTCCGGCGAGACATCGGCCGCGATGCTGGCCGGATACAGCCCGCTTCGGGCCGTGGCGATGGCCTGGCTATCGATGTCGGTGGCAAAAACCTGCACCACGAAACGTTGCTGGGTCGTCTCCAGAAACTCCTGCAGGAGGATGGCGACGGAATAGGCTTCCTCTCCGGTGGAGCATCCCGCTGACCAGACACGAACAAGGGAACCCGGCGGTTTGTCTGCAAAGAGCTTCGGGAGGACCTGCTGCTCAAGCGCCTTGAACGCCTCGGGATCGCGAAAAAAGCTGGTCACGCCGATGAGCAGGTCACGAAAAAGCGCTTCCAGCTCCGCCGGGGTCTGCTGCAAATACCGAATGTACGCATCCAGCACGGCGATTTGATGCACGGCCATGCGCCGTTCGATGCGGCGATGGATGGTGCTCGGTTTGTACTGGGAAAAATCGTGTCCCGTTTGGGCACGCAACAGAATGCATATTTTTCGTAACGCGTTTTCGGTCGTATGCCGTGGCGCGGACACCTTTTGCAGGGGCTTGCCAAAGGCATGGGCCACATAGGCGCTGATTTGGGCGGGCATCTCGGCCGGTGGCAACTCGTAGTCCACGAGGCCGGTGGCGAGGGCGCTTCGCGGCATGCCGTCGTACTCGGTTGTGGTGGGCGTCTGGGCAATGACCATGCCGCCCTCGCCCTTGATGGCCCGGACACCCTGGGCGCCGTCGCTGCCGGTGCCCGAGAGCACGATGCCGATGGCCCGCTCGCGTAGCCCCTGGGCCAGGGAGCGAAAGAAGAAGTCGATGGGCAGGCGTTGCCCCCGGGGCGCGGCCGGCTCCATGAGCTGGAGCCTGCCGCCCAGAAAGGCCATGTCGCGATTGGGCGGAATGATATAGGCGCAGTTGGGCTGCACCTCCATCCCGTCCTCGACCTCGAAGACCTGCATGCGGGTATAGCGGCGGATGAGTTCGGTCAGCAGGCTTTTGTGGTCAGGGGCCAGATGTTGCACCAGGACGAAAGCCATTCCCGGGTCGGACGCGGCAGGCATGCCGGAAAAAAAAGCTTCAAAAGCCGCCAATCCCCCGGCCGAAGCGCCAATGCCCACGATGGGAAAACTCGCCTCGGGTCCCAGGATTGGTTGCGTTTCGGCCTTGTCGATCGATGGATGGGCGACATTTTGCGGCTGCGGCTTTGGTGAGGCCTTTTCCTTTGTCATGATGGGAACGCTCCGTGCTTGTTGTATGTATACCCGTTCCACTCTTGTCTTGCGAGAGGAACCTGGGAATGTCTCCCTCCCGCGCAACGCCTTCATCCTGGCTTGGCCAGGAGTGACCCCAGACGATTTCTCTTGCATTCCAGGCAGCGTTTGGGAGCGGTGGGCTCCAGTTCGGTTCTGCGCTCTGTCCGTGCCGGGTGGGCAAGGTGGTGGAAGGCACGCAGGTGGGCGAATATTTGGAGGTCAACCGTGGCTGGACGATGCCTGCCCCCGCAACACGGAAAGCCAGGCGATCAGCTACGCGGTGAAGTACATCCGTCGGGCCTGTCCGGCCGTGGCCTGGGTGCAGTCCTTCGCCGACGAACGCTGCGGCGGCTTGGGGGTGGTCTATCAGGCGAGCAACTTCCTTTACTGCGGCAGCTCCCTGACGACGCCCTGGTACCTGGACGGCGAGTGGTATCACAAGCTGATGCTGGCAGCTCACCGAAGAAGTGGTGGGCGAGCCGCACAGCTGCGCAACAACTTGCAGCGGGCGACGCGACACAGCTTCAAGCAGTTTCGCTCTGTGCTGTTTTTGAAGTCGCCCTGGCGCAAACGCGTGCGCCTAACGGTCCGACCATACCCCAAACGCCAAGCCACATGGCGAAGTGCCAACGGCCGCGTAAAGCAGTGCCAAATCGCGCGCCGCCTTACTGCGGGCGGTTTGGGTATGTCCGTCGGGGAGGAAGCGGGGGAAAGTCCCACATAAAACGAAAGAGGGCTACGTCATATCGACATAACCCTCTGAATTTTCTGGAGCCAGCGCGGAGACTCGAACTCCGGACCTGCTGATTACGAATCAGCTGCTCTACCAACTGAGCTACGCTGGCCGAAGCGAAGGAGTCTCATACGCGGCCTCGCCTAGGGAGTCAAGCCCCGGGTGGTCCTGGCCAGCCGGGAAGCGGGGCGGCCCTGGTCGTGACGCCCGGGGTGGAACATGGACTTTCCCGGCGATGTGTGCTTTCCTTACGCCCTACGCGAGTAAAGGACGGTATATCGCATGAGCACCCCGAGCCATGTGCTGGTCGTCGAGGACAGCCGCGTCCAGGCCAAAATCATCAGTCAGCATATCACCGAGACCACACCCTTCCAGACGCTCGTTACGCATACCCTGGCCGAAACCCGGGCGGTCATGATGGAGCACCGGGCGGCCATCTTTGTCGCCATTCTCGATCGCAACCTGCCGGACGACCCGGATGGCGAAATCGTCCCCCTGGCTTCTTCTCTGGGCATCCCCGCCGTGGTGATGACCGCCTCCTTCAGCGAGGAGGTCCGGCAGCAATTGCTTGAACAGAACGTCGTCGATTATTTCATCAAATCCATGGCCGAGGTCAACGCCATGGAACGGCTGATCGAGCGCCTTTACAAAAATCTTTCCGTGCGCGCCTTGGTGGCCGACGATTCCAAGCTGTTTCGGCATCGTCTGCTGGGGTTGCTGCACCATCTGAACATCCAGGCCGGCGAAGCCGAGGATGGCCAGCAAGCCTTGGACCTGCTGCACGCCGACCCCGAGATTCGGCTGCTTATTACCGACTACCACATGCCCCGTCTCGACGGATTCGGTCTGATCGAGGCCATTCGGACCTCGCGCCCCAAGGACAGTTTGGCCATCATCGGCGTTTCGGCCGAGGACGGCGGCCATATCGCCAAGTTCCTGAAAATCGGGGCCAATGATTTCCTCGTCAAACCCGTCCAGGTGGAGGAATTCACCTGCCGGGTCAATCAACAGCTTGATATGTTGGATATTATTCAGGACTACAAACGCATGTGCGAACAGGCCAAGGCCTGATCCGGGCAGGAATTCCCGGTATGTCCGGCGTGGCTGGCCGAGTTCGACGCCATCGCCTTCTTGCCCTCCTGGTGGTGGGCTGCCTTCTCGGCGTGGTGGTGCTCGGCGTCCTCGATGCCCTCTTTCCGTTTCCCATGGCCAGTCTTGAACCGCCGGCTGCCACGATGGTACTCGCCCGCAACGGCGAGCCCTTGCGTCTGTTTTTGGCCTCGGATGCGGCCTGGCGTTTTCCGACCGAGCTCAGTGCCGTCTCCCCCATCCTGCCGCGGATTCTCATCGCCGCCGAGGACCGCCATTTCCGCCGGCATCCCGGGGTCAACCCCCTGTCCCTGGTCCGGGCCGCCCTGTCCAATGTGCGGGCCGGGCATGTGGTTTCGGGCGGCTCCACCATCACCATGCAGCTGGCCCGGCTGGCCCATCCCCGGTCGCGAACCTTCGGCGCCAAGATTGTGGAGGCCTTTCGGGCCCTGCAACTGGAACGGCGTCTTTCCAAGGATGTCATCCTCGAACGCTACTGCAATATGGCGCCCTACGGCGGCAATATCGTGGGCGTGGGGGCTGCCAGTTTTTTCTATTTCGACAAGACGCCGGATCGGCTGTCCCTGGCCGAGGCCGCCTTGCTGGCCGTCCTGCCTCGCTCGCCTCTGCGTCTTGATCCGATACGGCATCCCCAAGCGGCCCGGGCCGCCCGAAACCGGCTGTTGGCCGCTTTGGCCCGTCGTCGGGTGATCGGGCTCGTGGCGGCGCGAGAGGCCATGGCCGCGCCCATGCCGCAAAAATTGACCCGGCCGCCGTTTGTGGCTCCCCATTTCTGCGAAATGGCCCGGGAGCAGGCCGGCGCCGGGCCGCGCCTGGTGACCACCCTGGACCCGGCCGCCCAGCAGGCGGTGGTCAACATCCTGCGCGGCCGGACGAGTTGGCTGCACGCCCAGGGCATCGGTTCCGTGGCTGCCGTGGTGCTCGATCCGGTCGGCCGCGACGTCCTGGCCATGGTCGGCGGCACGGAGTATTTCGGTGACGCCCGCTTCGGCCAGATCAACGGAACGGCCATTCGCCGTTCGCCGGGATCGGCGCTGAAGCCTTTTCTTTATGCCCTGGCCCTGGATCAGGGGATCGTCTTCCCGCAAAGTCTGCTCTTGGACATTCCGACCGGTTTTGCCGGCTATGCGCCGAAAAATTACGACGGACAGTTTCGGGGACGGGTGACGACCGAACAGGCGCTGGTCACCTCGCTGAACGTACCGGCCGTACGGCTGCTTGATCGGGTCGGCACGGCGACGTTCCTGGATGTGCTGCGCCGGGGAGGGCTCTCCAGCCTGGACAAGCCGGCTGCGCATTATGGACTTTCCCTGGTCCTTGGCGGCGGCGAAGTGACGCTTCTCTCCCTGGTCAATCTGTACGCCGATCTGGCCAGCTTCGGCGAGCACAGGTCGCCGCGGTTTCTGCCCGGTCCGCCGGAACCGGGCACACGGCTTTTTTCCCGCGAGGCCTGCGCCATGGTCACGCAAATGTTGACCAAGCTGGAGCGGCCCGATCTGCCTACCTCCTGGGAGCGGGCCCTGGCCGTGCCGGCCGTGGCCTGGAAGACAGGCACCTCCTACGGCCACCGCGACGCCTGGGCCGTGGGCTACAGCGCCGATCACGTCATCGGCGTCTGGGTCGGCAACATGGACGGGGAGCCCGTCAAGGGCATCTCCGGTGCCGTGCATGCCGGCCCCATCCTGTTCGAACTGTTCCGGGCCCTGGAGGAGCACGGCTCCCGACTGGTCATGCCGCCGGGACTCAACATCGCCGCTGTCGAGGTCTGCGCCGAAAGCCGTCAACTGCCGGGCCCGCATTGTCCGCATCGGATGCTGGTCGAGATCATTCCCGGCCGGACCAGACTGGGCCCCTGCCCCCTGCACCAGCAGGTCCTGGTGGATGCCCGCACGGGCTTGCGCCTGGAGGGCGACTGCCTGCTCACCCATCCGGCCAAGGCTGCCGTTGTGACCCAGTATCCGGCCGAATTGGTCTCCTGGTGGCGGGCGGCGGGCATTCCTTTCGAGGTCCCCCCACAACTGGCGCCGGGCTGCGGTTCGCCGGGCGGGGAGCGGCTCCATATCGTGTCCCCGAGCCCGGCCACGCCCTACAGACTGCGCCGGGACGCCCCGGCCGCCTTCCAACAGATCCTCCTGACGGCCGATGTCCCGGCCGCCAGCCGGCGGCTCACCTGGTACGTGGACGGGAAGCTCACCGCTCAGGGCGAACCGGGCAAACGCCTTTTCTGGCAGCCGACTCCGGGCAGTCATCGGCTGGTCGTGGCCGACGACCGTGGCCGTTCGGACGCCGTCACCGTGGTGGTGGAGTGAAAAGGGGGAGAGGCCTCCGGCGGCCAGGCGAGGCACTGCCTCGTCCGGGCCTTATCGTCGGGGGGAAGCCTTCCCCCCGGACCCCTGGCAGGGCCGGTAATGAAGACATCGAGGGAGGAAGGTATCCATGAGCGCGATCATGCAGTTGACGATTTTCCCCTTGAACAAAGGGGAGGGCAGTTTGGCGCCGTATGTGGCCAGGGCTCTGCGCGTTATCAGGGAGAGCGGGCTGCCCTACGTGCTCGGTCCCATGTCCACGAGCATCGAGGGCGAGTGGGGCGAACTTTTGGCCGTGGTCACCCGCTGCCAGGAGGCGCTCAAAACGGATTGCGACCGCATCCACGTGACCATGCAGGTGGATTGGCGTGAGGGACCCTCCGGGCGGCTGACGGGGAAGGTCCGGGCGGTTGAGGAGCAGCTGCAATCCTAGGCCGGAGCATCCGTGGCGATATCCTGCAGCCGTTAAGGAATCCGGGGGCATGGTGCCCCCGGCCGCGGGAGCATCTTTATTCCGCCGCCGTCAGCTTTTCCCAGGCCAGCATCCGGGCCCGCTCGGCCAGTTGCAGCATCTCCGGCTTGGAAATCTGGTCGTCGGCACCTACGGCGTCGCCCTTGTGGCGCAGGCTGTCGGTGATAAGAGACGAGAAGAGAATGACGGGCAGGCGCTTGAGCACCGGGTCTTCCTTGACCTTCCGGGTCAGGCTGTGTCCGTCCATGGCGGGCATTTCGATATCCGAAATCAGGATATGCACGTACTCGGTGATGGGCTTATTTTCCCGGATGGAGGCCTCCTTCCATTCCTGGAGCATGTCCCAGGCGATGCGGCCGTTAATGGTCCGCGTCACCTCGAAGCCGGCCTTTTCCAGGGAAGCGCCGATCATACGCCGGATGGTGGTGGAATCGTCGGCGATCAGCGCCTTGAAGATCATATCCTTATCCGGCTGTTCCTTGTGGTGCTCGACGAATTCCTCCTTGTCCAGTTCCTTGAGCGCCAGAGTGGGATTGAGCTCGGCCACGATCTTTTCCATGTCCAGGATAAAGACCACCCGGGATTCGAGCCGGACCACGCCCGTGATCGAGTTGGCGGAATAGCGCTGGACCTGCAGGCTCGGCGGTTCGATCTGCTCCCAGCTCAGGCGGTGGATGCGGGTGACGCCCGAGACCCGAAAGGCGCTCACCACCCGATTGAACTCCATCACCACCACTTTGTCCGCGTCCGAAGCCGCCCTGTCCTTGTCGAGCCAGATGCCGAGGTCGATCAGCGGCACCACCTTGTCACGCAGGTTGAAGGTGCCGAGCACGCAGGGGTGGGGCGTCTGCGGCATTTCCGTGATCGTGGGCAGGCGGATGATCTCCAGAACCTTGGCGACGTTGACTCCGTAATAGCCGACGTAGTTTCCCCCGGCGGGCGTCGACTCTTCCAGAAAAAATTCTACGATTTCAAGCTCGTTCGTGCCTGATTCGAGAAGAATGTTGGTCTTGCTCATGGGGGCTGGACTCCCGGAGGGCAACGGTCGTGGTCGCGGGCTACAGGGTTTGAAATGCTATCCTACGTCCTGTCCCGTGACCATGGCAAGAGTGGTTTGGCACTGGAAGCGGCTGTTTGACAGGACGTATCCGGTTTGTCATAAGAACAAAATGCACTTTTTTGTGTGAGAGAACTCCGCATAGCGTATTCGGGATGCCATGTCGCGACATTTACGGCGTGTTTTTTGTGGCATTGTAGTGCTTTTCCTTTTTGCGGCAGTCGACGGCGCCTGTATGGCCGCCGTGGCCGGCGAGGAGCCGCTTGGGCTGCTCGTGTTCGATAGACCGCCCTATTACATGCTGCATGACGGCCGGCCGGCCGGCGGCTTCCTCCTGGATATCGCTCTGGGCGTTTTTGCCCAGGCGGGCATTCCGGTTACGATACAGGAGATGCCGCCCGGGCGCATCCTGGCCACGTTCGAGTCCCGGGAGATCAAGGCCTGCGCCGTGGGCTGGCTGCGGACTCCGGAACGGGAGGCCTATGCCCGTTTCAGCCTGCCGCTCTACGAAAACAAAGCCCTGGGCGTCGTGGTGGCTTCGGAAACGGCCCACGAGCTTGGTCCGGCTCCTTCGCTCGATCGGTTGCTTGCGGCCGGGCTGACCTGGGGGATGCGTCGGGGATTTTCCTATGGAGAGGTCTTTGATGCTGCGTTCAAGAAATATCCGGGACAGAACACCAGACTTTTTTCCGACTCCCGCCTTATGGTCCGCCTGATTGCCAAGCACCGTCTGGACGCGGCCCTGGTTTGCCCAGAGGAGCTGTCGGCCCAGCTGGTTGCGGAACCGGAATTGGGCGCGGCTATACGTTTTCTGCCCATTGCCGAGGCTCCCCCCGGCTTTGCCCGGCATATCATGTGCAATGCCTCCGTGCCGCCTGCCCTGATGGACCGCATCAACGCCGCCATCCTGGCTTTTCGCGGAACCGACCGCTACCGGGCGCTCATCCGCTTGCAGACCGGCCACGAATGACGCCTGGGCAGCCCAAGACGCCATCTCGCGATCGCTGCACCAGTGCGTCCGAGGGGCTGCCTCCGGCGGCCACCGGGCTCCGCGCCCTTTGGAATCCTGAGAGGATTTGAGGCGGTTGCAGTTTCAGGAGTGGGGCATCGGTATGCCGCCATGGGATTGTGCGGCTGTCGAGCGCGGGGAGGGGGCCTTTTAGAAGGTTCTGTCCAAAATGAGATGGGAAAAATAGCCCAGCACGCCGGCCAGATAATACGGGGCCAGAGGCGGCCAGGGCTGATGGAGCAAAAATACCGGCACCAGCAGGATGGGGCAGGGGACGAGCAGCGCCGCCCACCAGGTATGGGTCCAGCCCCGATGGGCGTCCACGGCCGGCAGCAGGGCGCAGAACCCTAGGATGGCGGCTTGCCGGTAGTGCTGCCGGATCATGAGGATGGCATCGGCCAGCACGGCGGCGCCGTAAAAGAGCCGCCGTCCCTTGGAGTCGGTATCCACGTCCGGGAAAAGCCCGCCCAGAAGCGCCAGCAAGCCGAGTCCCAGCATGGTTTCCGCGCCGGGACGATAGATTTCAAGCCAGGATGTCCCGGCTATGGCCGCTCCCGTCAGGACCAGCGCGCCGGCGATGTGCGCCTTGTAACCGGGCATGGTTCGGGGGGCTACCATTGGCGCGCCGTGTTGGCAAGCCGTTGCAGGCTGCGGTTGCTGATCGGGAGGGGAAATGGTATCGGCGGCTTGCCTTTGGTCGTAGTGGCAGCAGGCGCGATGGCGGTTGGCAACAAAACGGTCTGCATCCGCTATCACAGGAACGATATATGCTATCAGATTGCCCGGATGACGACTGCGAAATACGCAATATTTGTGCTGAATTGCATAGAATAGGCTGTGCCAGGGACGCCTCTTGGCTGGCCGTGGTTCTTTTTGTCAGGAACCTTGTACGAATGTTTTCCATTTTTAAGGATCCGCAAAAAAAGGCCATTCAGGATGTTGTTTTTTCGGAATTGTCCCGACACGATCCGTCTGCTTCCCATCTGCGATTGGTTGTTGGGGAATTGCAGGATTTTTTAACCAAAAATGCCGTTACGGACGATTTGCAAAAAGAGCTTGCGGCCCAACGACAGGATGTCGCAGGGCTGGGGCAGGCCGTCAGCGAGTTTTTGCGGGAATCCCTCGCGTCAGAGCATGAACGCAGCCAGCTGATCGCACGCTTTGGTGGCCAGACCCTGGAGCTCCTTGACCGGGGCGGGGATGCCACGGATCTGATTCGGAACTTACGGATATGCATCACGGACATGCTGCGTTTTTATCGCGATGCGGCCATGCTCTGGGAGGGAAAGGCCAGAGACCTCGAACGCATGGTCAGCGTCGATCCGCTGCTGGCTCCGCTGCATAACCGCCGGGCCTTGGACGCCCATTTGCAAAAGATCGTGGGCAAGACCGACGCGGCGGGGACGCCCCTGTCCGTCTTCATGATCGACGTGGACAATTTCAAGACGACCATCAACGATGTGTACGGACATCAGGTGGGGGACGATGTCCTGCGGACCCTGGCCAAGATCATCAATACCTACGCGACGGGCAACGATTGGTTCGCTGCCCGCTATGGCGGCGATGAACTCGTTTTGGTCTGTGCCCTGTCCGCCGATCAGGCCCAGTTCTACGCCGAGGCCATCCGCCTTGCCGTCCAGCAGTATGAATTCAAGCCCAGGGTTGCGGGGAAGCTGGTCGACCCGCCCATCCGGTTCACCGTGTCCATCGGCGTGGCCGAATACCAGCCCGGCATGACGTGGTCGGATCTGCTCGGGGCCGCCGACGATGCCATGTATCAGGTCAAGGGAACAGGGAAGAACAACGTCGTCCGGTACCGCCGGTGACAGGCTTCTTCCTGATGCCGGCTGGCCGGTTTGGGGCTTCCGGCGAGTTCGCCCTTGACACAACCCGTATTCCAGCGAATTATTACCCGTTCGGAAATCGTATGAGAGTACGGCCTGGCACGGCATGAGATATTTATCGGGCAATCGCCCTGCGGCCGATCCTCCCAGGCTCGGCCTTCTTCCGTCTTCTGGTACCCTGACCCTGAATTTTTCGGGAATATGGCGTATTGGCAGCGGCGTTCCTTCCCTGGAACCGGTGCGGGCGGCCTTGTCCGCCAAGCCGCGTCCTGAACGGCTGGCTTTCGACGCCTCCCGGCTGTCCGGCTGGGATAGCCGCTTCCTGACCACCTGTCTGACGATCCTGGCTCTGGCCGCCGAGCGGGCCGTGCCCGTGGACATGGCCGGCCTTCCCCGCGGAGTGGTCGATCTGCTGGCCTTGGCCCGGAAGGTGCCGGAGCGCCAGGGAGCCGCCCGCACAAGCGCTTCGGAGCCGTTTTTGGCCAGGATGGGCGGTATGGGCCTGGGCATGGTCCAGGCCGTGAAGAACCTGCTGGAATTTCTGGGCGACGTGTCCCTGGCCTGTGTGGCCCTGGTCCGGGGGCGGGCCGTGTTCCAACGCTCGGGTTTGGCCGCGCTGATTTCCCAGGCCGGGCTCGAGGCCCTGCCTATCGTGTCCCTCATCAGCCTTTTGGTGGGACTCATTCTGGCCTTTGTGGGGGCGATTCAGCTCAGCCAGTTCGGCGCCCAGATCTATGTCTCCACCATTGTCGGCATCGCCATGGTGCGGGTCATGGGCGCCATCATGACGGGCATCATCATGGCCGGTCGGACCGGAGCGGCCTATGCCGCCGAACTCGGCACCATGCAGGTCAACGAGGAAATCGACGCCCTGCGCACCTTCGGTTTCTCCCCCACCCAGTTTTTGGTCCTGCCGCGCATGATCGCCTTGGTGCTCATGATGCCGCTGCTTTGTATCTATGCGGACTTGATGGGGATTGCCGGCGGATTTATCGTCGGCGTGTTCATGCTCAAGATCAATCCCCTCCAGTACCTGTCCCACACCTGGCAGTCCGTGCATCTGGTCAATTTTTGGATCGGTCTCATCCACAGCACCGTGTTCGGCGTGCTGGTGGCCATGGCCGGCTGCTATCGGGGCATGCGTTGCGGCAGAAGCGCCCTGGCCGTGGGGCAGGCCACCACTTCGGCCGTGGTCACGAGCATCCTTGCCATCATCATCGCCACAGCGATTATCACCGTGGTCTGCAACATCATCGGCGTGTGAGGCCTCCGTGGACGTCCAGGAACAAAATCCGATCGTCGGCGGCACCTCCGCCATCCGGGTGGAAGGCCTGACCATGGCCTACGGCGATTTCGTCCTCATGCGCGATCTGACCTTTACCGTGCGCCAGGGGGACATCTTCATTATCATGGGCGGCAGCGGTTGCGGCAAATCCACCTTGCTGCGCGTCTTGATCGGGCTCAAGGCTCCGGCCGCCGGCAAGGTCTTCTACGCCGAAGGCAGTCTGTGGGATGCGTCGCCGGCCGAACGGAACGCCATTTTGCGCCGTACCGGCATGCTCTACCAAAGCGGGGCGCTTTTCAGCTCCATGACCCTGGCCGAGAATATCGGCTTGCCCCTGTCCCAGTACACCGGCCTCTCGCCGGCCGAGATCCGCGAGCTGGCTTCCCTCAAGCTGTCCCTGGTCGGACTGGCCGGATTCGAGGATTTCTATCCCTCGGAAATAAGCGGCGGCATGTGCAAGCGGGCCGGTCTGGCCCGGGCCATGGCCCTTGATCCGGATATCCTTTTTTTCGATGAGCCGTCGGCCGGCCTGGATCCGGTCAGCGCCCACCTGCTCGACGAACTGATTCTGGAATTACGCGAGAGCCTGCGGGCCACCTTTGTGGTCGTTACCCACGAATTGGCCAGCATTTTCGCCATCGGCACCAACTCCGTCTTCCTGGACGTGGACAGCCGGACCATGAGCGCCAGCGGCGATCCCAAGGAATTACTGGCCCGGACCACGGACCAAAATCTCCGCCATTTCCTCACCCGGGGAAAGGAGTAAGCCTGTCATGTCTGCCATCCATGGGGAGAACCGCCCGTGAGCGCAACCGCCAATAAGACCACGATCGGGGTTTTCGTCCTTGTCGCGCTGACCCTGGCCGTGGGTGCCATCGTCGCCCTGGGGTCGGGGCTGCTGTTTACGAAGAAATACACGTGTATCATGTATTTCGAAAACTCGGTCAGCGGCCTTGAGGTGGGGGCGCCGGTGGTCTTTCGCGGCGTGCCCATCGGGCTGGTCAAGGAAATCAGCCTGGAAGCCGATCCGGGGCACCTCCATTTTTATATTCCCGTGGTGGTGGAGATTATCGGCGGCAGGATCAAGCTGGTTCATTCTGATGCGTCGGCCAAGGGGGGCTCGCTCGCGGATTCCGGTACGGACACTCCGGATGCCATGCTGACGCAGCTGGTCGACAAGGGGCTGCGGGCGCAGCTTATCACCCAGAGTTTCGTCACCGGCCAGTTGGCCGTTTCCCTGGACCTCATGCCGGATACCCCGCTACGTTTGGTCGGGAAAAGCCGGCTTCCCGAAATCCCCACCGTGCCGTCGACCTTCGACAAGTTGACCCAGACCATCAAGCGGCTGCCCTTGGAGGAACTGGTCAACCGGCTTATCGGCGCGGTCAGCGGCATTGAAAAGCTCTTTAGTTCCCCTGAGTTGACGGGAATGCCCGGCAAGCTCGACACCGCCCTCAATACCGGAACGGATTTGCTGCGCGAAATTCGCGACAAGGTAAATCCCCTGGCTGCCCGGTTTGACGAGGCGGCGCAGAGCTTTACCGAGCTGACCAAGCATCTGGATCGTCGCACCGAGGGCCTGTCCACCACGGCCGGCAAGGCCCTGGAGACCCTCGATGCCGCCCTAAAGGATGGCAAGACCGCCATTGCCAAGTTCCAGAAGGTGGTGAACTCCGATTCGCCCACCATCACGGATTTAAACCGGGCTCTGTCCGAAATGGCCGGAGCGGCCCGGGCTCTCCGGGAATTGGCCGATTTTCTGGAGCGGCATCCGGAAGCGCTCCTTCAGGGCAAGGGAGGCCCTCGGAAATGAAGATGGTGCCCTGGCGTTCCCTGCCGGCCGCCGTGGCCTGCCTGGTCTTCCTGCTGGCCGGCTGCGGCAAGTCCATGCCCGCCCATTTCTATTCGCTGAGTGCCCCCGGCGTCGAGCCGTCGGTCACCTCCGGGCCGTGCATCGCCCTCGGGATCGGACCGGTGGAATTCCCGGCCTATCTTGATCGTTCCCAGATCGTTACCCGGGTCGGCGCCAATCGGATGCACTTAGCCGAGTTCGACCAGTGGATCGAGCCGTTGCGCGATAATTTTCAGCGTATTCTGATGGAGGATCTTTCCGGCCTGGTCTGCGCCAAGCCGTTGGTCAGCCATCCCTGGCCGGCCGGCGGAGCGCCTGAACGGCAGGTTGGCATTCAGGTGTCTCGTTTCGACGGGACCCTCGGGCAAGAGGTCGTGCTGCGGGCAAGCTGGACCGTCCTCGACGCCGACGGCAAGGCGCTTACGTGGCGCACGGCCGATTTGCACGAACAGACCTCCGGGCCGGACTATGCCGCTTTGGCCGCAGCGCAAAGTCGACTGGTGGCCAGGTTCGCCGGCGAAGTGGCCGAATCGCTTCGCACTCAGTAAGGGACTTGCGGCGGCCGGGGGAGAGGAAGATGCCTCCGGCGGCCGGGGGGATCATCCCCCCGGCCCCCTTGGAGCGGGGGTACTCGTTGCGAGCATTCCCCTGCGAATTATTCGCCGTTTGTGTCCTTGGGCAGAGCCTTGGCCGTGAGGGCCGATTTCACCGTCACACCGGGGACATTCCCCAACTGCCCGGTCAGGGACCCGATATCGTCGGTCGTCCCTTCGATGATGAGCGCTAGCACGCCAGCGTGGTATTCCGGACGCGGGACGCCCATGCGGCCGATCACGATCTGTCCGTGGTCGCTGATGATGGCATTGACCCGGTCGGAATGTTTCTTGGGATCCTCAATGACGATGCCGATCACGCCGATACGTCTGTCCATGCAGCCGGCCTCCTGATATTTTTCCCTCCAGGTGGAGGACCTTTCCATCATAGGCAAGGGCCCTGGCAATGGCCAGTTTTTCGCCGCGGAGTTTCTTCGTGCAAAGGGACCCGGGGGCGTCAGCTTGCCCGTCGGGCGGGGCGTCCGGCCCCGGCTGCCGCAGCTTTTCCTCTACAAACCGGTCAGCAAGCGCAGGATGGCCTGGCCGTAGAGCAGTTGCACCATGGCGCCCAGGCACAGGAAGGGACCGAAAGGGATGGGCATGTTCCGGCCCCGGCCCTTGCCCAATATGTAGAAGGGACTGGCGAGGAGGGCGGTCAGGCTGCCGCATAAAATAGCGTATGGCAGGCCCATCCAGCCGACGGCGCCGCCGATCGACAGCATGAGCTTGACGTCGCCGCCGCCCAGGCCGTCCGCATCCCGAAGCCGTCGGTAGACCGCAGCCAGCAGCCAGAACAGGCCGAAGCCGCAGGCCGCGCCGACAGCCGCCGCCAGGGGGCCTATTTCCGGGCGGGCGGCCCCGATGGCGAAGCCGACCACCGCTGCCGGGTAGGTCAGGAAGTCCGGCAGGAGATACGCTTTGAAGTCGATGGCCGCAGCGACGATGTAGAGACCGCCCAGGGCCAGATAGGCCGGGAACCAGAGGGTTGGCCCCACGTGCACAAGCGCCAGCACGGCCCAGGCGGCCGAGGCGAGTTCGATCAAGGGATGCAGCGGATCGATTGCACCCTTGCAGCCGGCGCAACGGCCGCCGAGCAGCAGATAGCTGAGGATGGGGACAAGCTCCCAGGGCGTGAGCCGCCGGCCGCACAGCGGACAATGGGAGGGGGGGAAGATGATGGATTCGCCCGAAAGGGAGCGCGAGACGCAGACGGAATAGAAACTGCCGAGTACGGCCCCGAGAATGGCCGCCGCAACGGCAAGGATCGAGACGGGAAGATCGGACAGAGGCATGGGGGCTCCCGGCGGCTTTTGGAATTTGTGACCGTCCGGGGCGGTGACGTCAAGGGGGAAAGCGGTTAGACGGCCGGCGCGGCGGTCGCATTTCGGGGGTTGGCCTGGCCGCCGGCGGCGCGCAGTTCGGCCAGGGCAATCTCGCACATGGCCGGCAGGCGGGCGGCGATGGCAGGTGAGAGTTCCACGGCCAAGGTTTTGAAATCCTCCGGCTCCATGCCGATGACCACGGTTTCCGGTCGATGGCCGATCAGCTCGCAGGAGATGAGCGTATCGACCAGATCGGACTGGTGCATGGAATCCTTGAAGGCCAGGGATTTGCGCAGATCGTTGCCGGTCAGACGGTAGATGGTGCCGGGGGCGTCGTCTCCGAGCACGGCGTCGAGCACGATGCAGGAGTCCGTTTCCAGAAGCGGTCCCATCAGGCGCATGCCCAGGTTGCCGCCGTCCATGAGCGTCACGTTGTCCGAAAAAATGTAGGTTTCCCGGAGACGTTCCATGGCCCGCACCCCCACGCCTTCGTCGGTGTAGAGGATGTTGCCGACGCCGAGGACAAGGATTTTCGGCGGAGTTTCGGACATGGGCTTCCCGTGAGGCGGAGAATCCGGGTTGGCCCGGATTCCCCGCCGTTGTGCGTATCGGGGTTAGATCACGCGGAACTTGAGGATTTCGTTGGATTCGGGCTCGATCACATGCACGCCGCAGGCGATGCAGGGGTCGAAGGCATGCACCGTGCGCAGGATTTCCACGGGCCGCTTGGGATCGGCGATAGGCGTGCCGATCAGGGCCTCCTCGACCGGGCTCTTGTCGCCGGCGGCGCCGCGGGGACCAAGGTTCCAGGTGGAGGGCACCACCAGCTGGAAGTTGTCGATCTTTTTGTTCTTGATCTTGATCCAGTGGGACAGGGCGCCGCGCGGGGCGTCGGCCAGCCCCACGCCCTTGGCCTCGGCCGGCATTTCCCACTTGGCGCAAAGCGTGTTGTCCTTGGCGCCGCTGTCGGCCATCTCCTTGATCCATTGTTCCATATGGTTGGCCACGATGGCCGTTTCGATGCCACGGGCGGCGGTGCGCCCCAGGGTCGAATGCAGGGCCGTGGCCGGGATGGCGAGTTTGGCCAGAATCGAGTCGACGAGCTTTTTGAAGTCCGGCTGGCCCTTGGCGTAGGCGATGAACGTGCGGGCCAGGGGACCGACTTCCATGGCCTTGCCCTGGTAGCGCGGGGCCTTCATCCAGGAATAGTGGTTCTTGTCGTCGAGCTTGGTGTACTGCGGGTCGGTGACGCCGTCGTAGGGATGCTTGCCGTCGCTACCGGGCTTGTACCAGGAGTATTTCACATCCTCGGCGATGGCGGCAAGGTCCACCTTGCCCACCTTGGCCAGGTTGCGGTTCATGATGACGCCGGAGGGGAAGAAGGCCGTTTCCATGTGCTTATCCGGCGTGCTGTCGTCGGTGGCGAATTCTCCGAAAGCCATGTAGTTGGTGCAGCCGCCGATGGCGCCCCAATCCTTGTAGGCACCGGCCACGGCCAACAGGTCCGGGATGTAGACCTCGTTGACGAATTTGCAGACTTCCTGGGTGAGGGCCAGGTAGTTGGCCAGGGGGTCCTTGGTCAGGGCCTGGTAATTGGAGCAGCCGCCGACCACGGTGAACTGGGTGTGGGGGTTCTTGCCGCCGAGGATGGCCATGGCGCTGGCGGCCTTGACCTGCATGTGCAGGGCTTCCAGATAGTGGGCCGTGGCGAGAAGGTCGACTTCGGGCGACAGGACATAGGCCTTATGCCCACCGAGGAAGAAGGCATTGGTGAAAATGCCGAGCTGTCCGGAGTCCACGAAGGTCTTGAGCTTGCTCTGCACGGCCTTCAAGGTTTCGGCCGAATTGCCGGGCCGGGCCGGAGCCATGGACTCGGCCAGCTTGGCCGCCTTGACGGGATCGGCCGTCAGGGCGTTGGTCACGTCCACCCAGTCCAGGGCGTGAAGGTGATAGAAATGGACAAGGTGGTCATGGAGGTACTGCGAGGCCATGACCAGGTTTCGCATCATCCGGGCGTTGGCCGGAATGGCGACCTTGACGGCGTCGTCCACGCACCGGGTCGAGGCCAGGGCATGCACGTAGGTGCATACGCCGCAGGCGCGTTGGGTAAAATGCTGGGCGTCGCGGGGATCGCGGCCCTTGAGGATGATTTCCAGCCCCCGGAAGAGTTGCGAGGAACTCCAGGCATCCTTGACCTTGCCGTTTTCCACTTCGACCATGATCCGCAGATGCCCTTCGATCCGGGTGATGGGATCGACCACGATAGGGCCGGTGAAGGTGGACTGCGGCGTGGGTTTGCTCTCAGCCATGTGCTTCCTCCGTCACGAAATGTCGCTGCTGTTCGGTTTCCATGTGGCGCGTGTGGTTAGCTAGCCCTGTTCGTAGAACGGGGTCATGGTGTCCCAGAAATCCGGTTCGCTGCAGCCGAGGCAGGGATGGCCGGCCTGGACGGGCCAGTTGACCTGATTGAACAGCACCTTCGGACAGTTGTTGTAGGTGACCGGTCCCTTGCAGCCCAGTTCGTAGAGGCAGTAGCCCTTCTTGGCCTCCTCGGAATCGAAGGAGGGGGCGAATTCGGATGCCTCGAAATGCTTGATTCGCGGGCAATTGTCGTGGACCAGCTCGCCGAAGAACATTTTCGGCCGACCATTGCTGTCAAGCTCCGGGATGCCCTTTTCCAGGACATGGACCACGGCGCCGATGAAATTGATGGGGTTGGGCGGACAGCCGGTGATGTTGATGGTCTTGATGCCCGTGGCCTCGCTCACGCTGACGGCCTGGCTCGGGTTGGGCTTGGCCTTTTGGATGCCGCCGAAAGCGGCGCAGGTGCCGAGGCAGATGACGCCCTTGGCCTTGGCGGCCAGGGCCTTGGTGGTTTCCACCATGGGCTTGCCGGCGACCATGCCCCAGCTCCCGCCGTCCACGGTGGGCAGGCCGCCTTCCACCACCAGGAAGAACCCGTCGGCGGCTTCCACGGCCTTGTGCAGGGCTTCCTCGGCGGGCTCGCCGGCGGCGGCCATGAGGGTCTCCTGGTAATCGAGCGAGATGGTGTCGAGGATCAGCGCGTCGATAAAGGGTTTGATGGTCCGGATGGCCGCCTCGGTGCAGCCGGTGCATTCCGCGTTGTGCAACCAGACGACCGAGGGGCGATGGCCGGCGGTCAAGGCCTGGGCCACCTTGGGCGCGAACGCCGGTCCCATGCCCATGGCCGCAGCCACAGCGGCACAAAATTTCATGAAGTCACGGCGGGTGACGCCACTTGTTTCGAGCCGTTTTTCCGCATCATCTTTGCCAAGACCCACGGAAAAGTTCATACACGTCCTCCTTTGTTTGGCGAAAGGCCGCGAACAGGGCGTTCGGTAAAAACATCCGACCGCTGGCGTTCTTGCTGCGAGAACCTTCCGGTCGGGCACGCCCTGGCGTGGGGATACCCCGGGCCGGGGGACGGTGGCCGCGATCGTGATGGTCCTTTGCGTTCCAGCACGTTTTTGTTGGGACGTCAATGGGGTACGACAAATTTTTCACATGGATTGAGGATATTGCAGAAAATACGGTCGAAAGTAGTTTTGACTATGAATTAATAAAATATGTCTGTTTTTGACAAATTTTTTTAAAAATCGTATGCGTATTTGCTCTCGTCCCGTCAGCGCACCAGGCCGGTGATGTCGGCCAGGGGGACAGCCTCGCCCCGGGCCAGCCGGGCCAACAAAAGCAGTTCCGGCCGGTATTCGAAGTGCATGAGGTCGAATTCGGACCACTTGCCGCCCCAGATGAAACCCTGCCGTTCGAAGGTCTCCACGATCGCCGCCGGAAAGCCCTGGCGCACGGCCAGCATGTTGGTGCCCGGCGGCAGATTGCGCCAGTAGGGATTGCCGCGCGGGCTCACGTCCACGGCGGCGGCGAAGGAATGCACGGACAGGCGTTTCGTGCCGGCGATGGTGCGCCAGACCATGCCGCCCGAGGCCGGCAGCAGGTAGCGCCGCATTTCCGGATGGCGGGCGACCAGTTCCCGCAGTTCGGCCTCGACCCGGCCGAAGGCCGCTGCCGCTCCGTAGCGGGTATTGAACCGGATGGTCTGGCCGAGGAAGGACATGGGCCGGCAGTTGGCCGCCACTTCGGCCTTGCTGTGACCGTAGAGGGCCAGGAAGAACGGTTCCACCCGACGCCGGCCCGGGGACATGTGGAGGGCCGGTTCGACCGCCACCGGTCCCAGCGGATAGGGCTGGGCCAGCATGGTTTTGAGGTCGGGATCATCCAGGGCCTGCTGGTCGTTGCGGACTCGCCCGTCGCCGTACGGGAGCCTTGTGCCGTCGGCGAGGACGACCATGATCCGGCCAGTCCGATCCGCCTCAATGGCCGTGATGAGGCCGGGATAGACCGTAACGAGCACCGCGAGGTCGCGTCGGGCCTGGGGGGAGAGGTTCGGTCCGGCCGCCGTGGCCGGTATGGCGGACCAGACGAGCAGGGCCACAAGCAGGCCGGCAAAACGACGGAGCATGGTTCCTCCTCGGGCGGTTTTGGGGACCGCACGTGCAACCCAGACGGTGGGGCATGGCTTGAGGGTTTTCTGCGAGGCTTCTGCCCGGCAGCCGTTAGGGTGCGGCCGCCTCGGGCGTTGCGGCCGGCGGCGCGACGATTTCCGGCTTGGCAGCCTTTTTGACCGGAATTCGTAATACCGTTCCCAGGCGCAGGGCATCGGGATTGATGCCGGGATTGGCCGCGATGACGTCGCGCGTGTGCAGGCCATGTGCGTTGGCCACCTTGGAGAGGACATCCCCGTCCTTCACCGTATACTTGACGTACTCACGCGTGTTCGTGGCCGGCTCGGCCGTTCTGGTCGGTTTGGCCGTTTCGGCCGTTGCGGGAGCCGTCGGGGCGGTGCCCGCGCTTTTTCCGCTGGGCTGGCCGGCTGTCGGCACGGCCAGGGTGGTCCCGGCCTTGAGTTTTTTGTCGGCCAGTCCGGGGTTGGCCCGGGCCAGGTCTTCCTCGGAAACGCCCAGCTGCCGGGCTACCCGGGAGAGCGTGTCGCCTTTTTTGACGGTGTAGGTCGCGCCCTGGCCGGCGGTTGCCTGAGACGGCACCGAAATCCCCTGGGCTTTGGCCGAGACATCCGTTAACGGTGCGAAGAAGTAGAAGATGCGCCCACGGGGGCTCCCTTTTTCATGCCGGTTGCCGATGAAAATGGAGCCCGGCCAGTTCCAGACGGCCACTTCGTAGGGATGGCCCTGGGCATCCTTTTTTTCCCGCACGGTGTCGGGCGGCCCGTATTTTTCCTCCAGGCTCCGTTCGAGGGCTTCAAACGCTCCGGATTCTTCATAGCTGATTTCGGCATGGTAGAACCGGCCCTTGTAGAACGAATAGGTGACATGGCGCAGGGGGATGCCGCCAAGGTCCATTTTTTCGTTCGACCGATCATAGTGGATGATATCGCCGTCGCGGTCCACCTGGGTCAGGCCTTGAACCTCGGCAACAGGGGTTCCCCACCGGATGCCGCGGAATTCCTCGGGCTTTTTGAGCGGGTCGGCGGCCATGGCCGCGGTCAGGCTGGCAATCAGAAAAATGGGGGTAAAAAGGATGGCTGCAAATCGGATGTGCATGGATAGCAAGGCCTCCATTCGGAATGGGAAGAGCATACGCTAGAGCGTTTCGCCCGTACAGCGGGCGCGGCGGCCGCGCCCGCCGCAGGGTGCCGGGATATGGTTCTCTTTGCCGGCCCCGGCCGCGCTTGTCAAAGGGACGCTGGCAGTTTTTCTCCTCTCCTGGTAGGAGAAGCCGAGAGGACGCCTATGAGCGAATATGTGGAAAATACCGCTGCCGGAACCGGTGTCGGCCAGGTGGAAAAGCAGTATTTCACCTTTGCCGACCGGGCCGCGCCCCTGATCGTGGAGTCGGGCCGCCGCCTCGGGCCGGTGACCTTGGCCTACGAGACCTACGGCAGCCTCGACGAGCGAGCCTCGAACGCCGTGCTCGTCCTGCACGCCTTGACCGGCGACTCCCACGCCGCCGGCTTTTATGATCCGGCCGACGCCAAACCCGGCTGGTGGGACATCATGATCGGTCCGGGCAAGCCCATCGATACCGACCGCTATTTCGTCATCTGCTCCAACGTCATCGGCGGCTGCATGGGCTCGACCGGCCCCACCTCCGTCGATCCGGCCACGGGCCGTCTCTACGGCCTGACCTTTCCGGTCATCACCATCGGCGACATGGTGCGGGCGCAAAAGCGACTGGTGGAGCATCTGGGCGTCTCGCGGCTCTTGTGCGCCATCGGCGGTTCCATGGGCGGCATGCAGGTCCTCGAATGGTCGGTGCGTTATCCGGAAATGGTGCGGTCGGCCGTGGCCCTGGCCACCACCACCAAACACTCGGCCCTGGCCATCGCCTTCAACGAGGTGGCCCGGCAGGCCATCATGGCCGACCCCAAGTGGAACGGCGGCAACTACACCGAGGAGGAGAAGCCGGGGCATGGCCTGGCGGTGGCCCGCATGGTCGGGCACATCACCTACCTTTCCGACGAGGCCATGCGCCAGAAATTCGACCGTCGGCTCCAGGACCGCACCGAGATTTCGTTCGTCCTGGAAGCGCCCGATTTTCAGGTGGAATCCTATTTGCGTTACCAGGGGCAGAAATTCGTGGATCGGTTCGACGCCAACTCCTTCCTCTACGTGACCAAGGCGGCGGACTATTTCAATCTGGAGGCGACCCACGGCGGCGGTTCGGCGGTCTCGGCCTTTGCCAAGGCCCGTTGCCGCTATCTGGTGGCCTCGTTTTCCTCGGACTGGCTCTATCCCACCTACCAGTCCCGGGCCATGGTCCAGGCCATGAAGAAAAACGGTCTGGACGTGAGTTTCGTGGAAATCGAAGCCCAGTGGGGGCATGACGCCTTTTTGTTGCCCAATCCCCGGCTGTCGGGGCTGATCGCCCGATTCCTGGATCGTGCGGCCGATGATGCCCGCATGGAGGCCGCCCATGCGCTATGATCTGTCCATTGTTGCTTCCTGGATCGAACCCGGCTCCAAGGTGCTCGATCTCGGCTGCGGTTCGGGTCGCCTGCTCCACTGGCTGACCACGGAAAAAAACGTGCGCGGTACGGGCATCGAGCATGAGGAAGACAAGGTGCTGCGGGGGATCGAAAAGGGGCTGTCCATCCTGCACGGCGATATCAACGAGGAGGTCCGGGACTATCCGGACAGGCATTTCGACTATGTGATCCTGTCGCAGACCTTGCAGCAGGTCTACGACCCGGCCCGGCTCATTCGGGAAATGCTGCGGGTCGGCCGGCGCGGCATCGTGAGCTTCCCCAATTTCGCCTATTACCGCATCCGGGCGCAATTGCTCTTCCGGGGTCGGGCGCCGATCTCCCGGGAACTTCCCTATGAGTGGTACGACACGCCCAACATCCGGGTCATCACCATTCGGGATTTCCGGCGTTTCTGCCGCAGGGAAGGCTTTGCCATTGTCGACGAAACGGCCGTTCGGACCCCGCATCACCACGAAAAGGGCGTCCTGGTCCACCTGCTGCCCAACCTGCTGGCCAATTACGGTATGTTTCTGCTGGGAGCCGGGCGGGATGCAGAGGCGGCCGGGGAAAAATGAAGAGAGCGACCGCTGCCCCCTTCCCTGGAGGCCTTTCTTTGCCGCAAGCCTGAAAGGGCACCCTCCTCACATCCTTTCGGGATTCCAGGGCGCGCGCCCTTTGACCGCCCAAGGCGCATCCAAAGACGCTCTTGTGCAGCGGTCCCGAGATGCGACTGCTGCACAAGTGCCTGACAGCCGGTCAATGCGTTCCCGTTGCATTGCAACGGGCCCATATCATGACGGGATTCCAAAGGGCGTTGCCCTTTGGCCGCCGGAGGCATCCTCTCCTGACCAAGTGTGCAGTGGTCTCGAGATGTCCTGGCGGGCGTCGCTGCTGGGGAAAAAAAGCCCCGCCGGTCCGTGCGACCGGCGGGGCGGTTGTTTTTAGAAGAGGGCGGTTACCACTTCTTGGCGCGCTGGGCGGCCAGGGCCGTTTCCTGCTCCCCGTAGCTGTCGAAGCCGGCCTGGCGCAGGGCGTCGAACACCGTGCTCGGCCAATCCCAACTGGCGTAGAGCACCGGCTTGTGCAGCAACCGGCGGAAGGTCTCCATTTCCTGACGGTAGAAGCCGGCCTTGGGGCTCTCCAGGTTTTCCCGAAGCTGTTCGGCCAAGCGCGTCAGTTCTCCGTCGTACCAGTCCTTGATGTCGGCGGCGGTGTCGTACTTTTTCGCGATGTGCTCGTACTTGTTGGCGTTGAGCACGGACTTGAGCCGGTCCAGATGCTGGCTGCGAAGCCATTCGCCAAGCTTGCTCACCGGGATGTTCTCGGCCTCGATATGGGCCATGTCGAATTTGGTCTGATAGTAGGTGTCGGGCACCACCGAGGCGCAGACGATGCCGGCGATAGCCACCAAGCCGCGCAGGATGACACTGTTGGATACGCCCTGGCCGCAGAAGCCCACCTTCTTGCCGTACTTCTGGCCGGCGAAGATGGTGACGAGCAAGGCCCAGACCACGGCCGGATCTTCTTCGTCGTAGATGTGGCGCAGGGCCGGATTGTCGCGGTCCGTGCCGAGCACCATCTGGGTCATGTCGTTGGAGCCGATGGAGAACCCATCGAATTCCTGGATGTACTGCTTGGCCAGGATGGCGTTGCTCGGGATTTCCGACATGATGAAGATCTTGAGACCGTCATCGCCGGAGTGGAGCTTATGCACACGTTCCAGGTAGCTCTTCATGGCCGTGGCTTCTTCCATTGTGCGCACGAAGGGCAGCATGATGTTCAGGTTCTTGCCGCCGAAGATGCCTCGGGCCAGCTTGAAGGACTCGATCTCCCAGTCGTGGATGTTGCGGGAGACGCCCCGGTAGCCGAGCATGGGGTTGTCTTCGTGAGCCTCGAACAGATCGCCGCCGAGGAGGTTTCTGTACTCGTTCGACTTGAAATCCGTGGTGCGGTAGAGGATGGCCTTGCCGTGGAAGGCCATGGCGAAGAGCCCGAGGCCCTGGGACAGTGTCTGGACGTAGAGTTCCTTGCCGCTGCGGAAGCCCCGGGAGAAGAGCTGCTTGCGGATTTTCCCGGTCAGGGCGCTCAGGTCGTCGATCTGGTTCTTGATGCCCACCTGCCGGGCCACTTCCTGGCGCAGGGCCGCGATCCTGGACAGGGTTTCCTTGATGATGGGCTCTTCGGCCACGGCGGCCGTCCGTTCTTCAATGCGGGCCTTGATTTCGTAGCGGCGCTTCACGGCGTCGGGATCGGCGGCCCGGGTTTGCAGCTCGTCCCAGTAACCAAGAATGACGGCAACGTGGGTTTCCAGATCCGCCGAGGTCTTGAGCAGATCCAGACGGCGGGTGGCTTCTTCCAGATGCGTGTCGAGCTTCTTGTCCAATTCCCGGATACGGCGATGGATGGCCATGACTTCGTCGGTGCCGCGAGCGCCGGCATGGTCGCCCAGGGTATCCAACTCGGCGGAAAGGCCCGTAATCAGGCCGACATAATTACGCAGCTTGATCTGGACGTTGATGAACCCGGCGGCCAGTTGCTCGCGCATGATCTTGTCGAGCTTGCCATTGAGCTCCTTGATCTTGGCTTCGACGAGCTGCGGCAGCGTATTGTTGTCGTACGCCTCGAGCGCCTGGGGATGGACGGCGATGTTGCCGAGCATGAACTCGGCGCGCAAAAGTCCCACCTCGAAATCGGGAACATTGCGCAGGCGCGACAGGAAGAGCGCCTGGCCCACATCGGCCAAAATCAGGCCGACCTTGGTCTTGGTGGCGGGGAGCTTCGACAGATCCATTTCGCCGCCGACTTCCAGCAGGGGTAAAATCCCCCGGTAGACGCGGCCCCGGGAGCCGTCCACGGTCACGGTCTGGCCGTCCAGGGAGCGCAGGATTTCGGCGTGCTGGATGCCGATGACGGCCGGAATGCCCAGTTCCCGGGAGGTGATGGCGGCATGGCTGGTATCGCCGCCGGCATCGGCTAAAATGGCCGAGGCGATGCGCATGCCGGGCACCATGTCCGGATCGGTCCGTTCGGCGGCCAGAATATCGCCTTTCTGGACCTTGTTGAGCTCAAGGGCCGACCGCAGAAACCGGACCATCCCCTGTCCGGCACCGCGCGAGGCGCCGTTGCCTTCCAGGATGACTTCGGCCCCCTCGATGGCATTTTTATCCACTTCCATGCGCCGCATGAAAATGGTGTGGGGATGCAACTCGAATTCCTCGTTCCAGCGGGTCTCCGGGCGGGCCTGGACGAACCACAGGCGGTCGGACTGGTCGATGCAGAACTCCGTGTCCATGATCATGCCGCCGTAGGCCACGCTGATAGCCCGGACGCCCCGGGCCACCTCTTCGGCCTGGGCCAGGGACAGCGCCCAGCGATAGGCCTGTTCCTCGGGCACCTTGACCAGCGTGGTGCCGCCTTCCTTGTCGTCGTAGACGATCTTCTTGTCCTTGTAGCCCATGTTGCGGATGACCACTTCGCTGCCGTCGTCGCGCTGAAAGACGAAAAGCTTGTCCGGGGTGACCATGCCGCCGACCACGGCCTCGCCCAGGCCGAAACTGGCGTCGATGGAGACCAGGTCGTTTCTCGTGGTGCCCCGGCAGCCGGTGGCCGTATCGGCGGCGAAGGCCGTGCCGGAGATGACGGGATTGATCATGCGCATGATGCACACGGACAGCGAGGTCTGTTCGATGGCCCATTCCTGCTTGGCCCGTTCGGCGATGGAGTTGTCGCCCGTCCGTTCGGCCAGGACCACGGCGTCGAGGATGGCCTCCCGGCGGTAGGTCATGGACCGCAGGTTGTAGGCCGAGGCGCAGTCCCACTGATAGCCCCTGACCGCCTGGTTGGCGCCGACGATGTTGAGGTAGGTGTCCTGCAGGCCGGCAAAGGCCTTTTTGCGACTGTCCTCGCCGGCGGCCGAGGAGCGCACGGCCACGGGGACGTCTTCGAGCCCCGCATCGCGGCAGATGTCGTTGTAGGCGTTGGACACGGCCTCGCGGACCTCGGCCGGCATCTCTACGGACAGGATGCCGACCTGGACCAGGACGGAGCGTTTGCGCAGCTGGTCGATGCCTTCGGGGGAGGTGGCGAATCCTTCGACCACGTTATTGATGAACGTCCGGAGTTTGATGGCGGTGCCGGTGGTATCGGCCATCTTGGCCCGGGCTTCCTCGGCCATTTTACGGACGAGGTTCTTGACGAATTCGGGATCGCAGTTGACGTCCTCGTCGTTCCAGTTGACCCCGCGATAGCCATCGTCCACCACTTCGCGGATCATCGCGGCGTTGACCTTGGTCTCGTCGAGCACCCGGTGAAAGGCCTGGGAGGATACGGCCCGGAACTGGGGGGCGCGGATGCCCGAAATCTGACTGATGAGCGCCGTGTTGTAGTTTTTACCACCGACGAGAATTTCCGCCTCAGGGCCGATGGCGACGATATCAGCTCCCGTCAGGATGAGCTTTTTCGTCTTATCGTCAGCGGCCGCCGTGGACTTGGCGGACGTTGCGTCGTCTTGGCGCGGCTTCCCGCTGGATTGGGTCTTGGCCATTCTCCCCTCCTTCTCTCTTCCGGGCTCGATGGGCCGGGCAGTTGGGTCGCCCAGCGGTAACACGTTCGTGATGTGAATTACATCGGCTGTCCGCAATGCGGGCAATATTTGTAATTATCCTCTGATACGGGTTGGCGGCAACTCGGGCAATCCCTGGTGACCGGGGACAGCTCGACCAAAAGCTCGCCTTCCTTGACCGGCGTCATCTTACGATCATTGGCGTAATCGGCGCTTTTGAGGACCCGCTTGACCATGGCGTCCATCGGGGCCGCCACTGATTTTTCTTGCTTCATGACGGAAATATTGAACAGTTCCTCACCGGCCTTGACGAAGTCGTTGGGACTGACCTGCATGATCCACATGTCGCCCGAGACCGGCGCACCCACGTGATAGGGGTTGTTGGGGTCGGCCATTTCCACCTTGGGCGCCGCACCGCCTTGCGGCGCGGAGACTTGGACCTGATAGCTGAGGATCTCCGAATCCAGGGCGTAGCGCACCGTGGACGTGCCCGAGGTGTCGGGCCGCGAGATGTCCAGGATCGAGAGATGGTGGGGTTTGCCCAGACTGTCGGAGAACAGGAGCTCCTCGCCCGGTTCCAGGCCTTCGAACCACACATCCAGGGGCAGCCGGTTGGGATCGCCGAACTGCTTGCGGAATTCCATGGTCTTGAGCGCATCGCCCGGATGGTTCAGATAGAGCACGAATTCCTCGTCGGTCGGTTTGCGGCCGAGCTGCTTGGTCAGGGCAGCCCTTTCGCCCTCGAAGTCCGCGTCGCCCAGGGCGTCCAGGGGCGAGTCCTCGGTGCGCGAGGCGATGGCCTCCCTGTAGTCCGCGCCGAAAGCGCTTTCATACACCCAGTCCGGGGGGAAGCCCAGGGGCAGCCGGCCGAACTTGCCCAGAAGCAGGTTGCGGAAGGCGTCGTTGCAGTTGGCGTAGAGCAGCAGCCGATCCTGTTTGACGGCCTGGCTCAGCTGTTCCTCCGGCGTTTCCCCCACGGCCTCCAGCACCTCCAGCATGTCCTTGACCGCCCGTTCGCCGCCGGCCTTGTAGGCGGCGGTGACGGCCAGAAAGGACGTGTTCCAGGTGATCTGGGAACCGGGCGTCACGTCGTGATAGCGCACGATCTTGCGGGTGCCGGCCAGGAATTTGAGCATATAGGGGAGCAGGTGGATGTAGCCCTGCTTCATGGCGCCGGCCTGGGACGAGGAGGTGGCCCCGCCGGGCATGCCGTGGCGCACCGCGTCGTAGTCGATGCCCTGGAAATACGGCGCGGTGTAGCGGTCGTAATAGGGCATGATCTGCTTGAGGACGAAGTTGGCGGTGCGGATCATCTCCTTGTTTTCTTCCGTCAGGGAGACGGGCACGCCCAGGTCGTCCGCGATGTAGGCGGCGGTGGAGAGCACCTCGCCCTGGCCGTACCAGCGCACGCTGGCCCCCAGCCCCGTGTCCAGGATGTGGCAGCCGGCCTCGGCCGCCGCCCCCACTGCCGGCACGAACAGCCCGTCGGTGCAGTGGCGGTGGTAATCGAGCACCAAGTCCGGATAGGCCTTGCGGATGGTCGCGACCAGCTCCCGGATGAAACGGGGCGGGCAGACGCCGGCCATGTCCTTCAAGGCCAGGATGATGCTTTTTTCGGCTTCCTTGCGGGTCATGCCGCCGGCCTTGGCCGCCTGGTCGATGATGGCCTCGAGCACGCCCATGTAGTGGGGCACGTCGAAGCCCTTGGCCCAGGACATGGAGATGGACGGCTCGAAGATGACCCCCGGCGTATTGAGGGCTACTTCGGCAAAGGGATACATGTTATCGATATGGTTTAGGAAATCGAAGCAGCGTACCACATCGTAGTGCTCGCAGATCATTTCGCCGGTCAGCCGCATGAGGTTGCGCGGCTGGGGCTTGTAGCCGAGCACGTTGGTGGAGCGGATAAGAAGCTGCTTTAAGGTTTTCGGCGCGAACCGGTTCCACTCGGCCGCCTCGGAAAAGGGGTAGGTCATGTTGGCCAGCATGGCCACGTGGAAGTGGGCACCGCCGCCGTTTTCCAGGGAGAAAAAGCCGCAGTTGTCCAGATAGGGACCGATCAGCGCATCCTCGGCCAGGCGGAAGCGGTTGCCGCTGTTGGCCTGGGTGATGTCGCGGGTGGTGGTGTCCACGAAGTGGATCTTGCCCGAGTCGCGCACCACGTCGAGGATGCCCTTGCGGTCGCCGCGCGGATAGGGGCTCTCATACTTTTTCAAATCGGCGTCGGGCATGTAGGGATGAAAGCGGCCGAGCCGGTAGTCCTCGCGGCCCCGGTACTTGCCGAGCTGGACGTGGGGGTTGTAGCCCCGGGCCGAAATGTCGGCCACCAGCCACGACAGGCGCAAGGCCTCGGGTTCCTCGTCCAGGTAGTTGAGGAGGGAAGGATTCTGGGCGATGAAATTGGTGTTGAACTCGCCCTTGAGGAAATGAGGGTCGCGCAGAATCTGGCGATGAAACGGGATGGTGGTCTTGAGGCCGCCGATGATGTACTCGCGCAGGGCCCGTTCCATGACGGACACGACCTTGGGCCAGTCCCGGCCGTAGGCGATCAGGAGCGCGCCGGCCGAATCGTACTGGGTGGGGTATTCGTAGCCGGCCGTGAGGCAGGAATCCAGCCGGATGCCCTGGCCGCCCGGGGAGAGGTAGCGGGTGATGAGTCCGGCGTTCGGCGCGAAGTTCTGCTTGGGGTCCTCGCAGTTGATGCGCAACTGCATGGCGTGCAGCAGCGGCCGCGTGTCGGCGCAGTTGAACCGCAGCTTGCCGCCGAAGGCGATGTTGATCTGTTCTTCCACCAGGTCCACGCCGTAGCGGCATTCGGTGATGCCGTGCTCCACCTGCAGTCGGGTGTTGACCTCGATGAGGTAGGGCTGACCTTCGCTATCCACCAGAAATTCCACGGTGGCCAGGGAATGGTAGCCGGTTTCGCGCACCAACCGTTCGGCATAGTCCTTCAGGCGCTGGCGCAGTTCGTCGGTCATGCCGCACCAGGGGGTCGGCGTGATCTCCACGAGCTTTTGGTGGTTGCGCTGCACCGAGCAATCGCGTTCGTCGAAGGCGAACACGTTGCCGAATTTGTCGGCGGCCACCTGAATTTCGATATGGCGCACCGAGGTGAGGAGCTTTTCCACGAACAGCCGGTGGTTGCCGAAGGAGGCCTGGGCCATGGCCGAAGCCTTGGAAAAGGCGGTTTCGAGTTGGGCCTCGGTATAAATTTCGTAGATGCCCCGGCCGCCGCCGCCGCCTTCGGCCTTGAGCATGATGGGAAAGCCGATGGTCTTGGCGATCTGTCTGGCCTCGGGGATGGAGACCGAGCCCAGGGAACCGGGCACGACCGGGATGCCGAGATCCTTGGCCAGCCGGCGCACCTCGACCTTGTTGCCGAGGCTTTTCATGGCCTCGGCCGAGGAGCCGATGAAGATGACTCCCGCTTCGGCGCATTTGCGGGGAAATTCGGAGTCTTCCGAAGCAAATCCCCAGCCGGGGTGGATGGCCACCACGTCCCGGGCCTTGGCCTTTTTGATGATGGTATCGATATCCAGATAGGACCTGGGATCGGGCCCCAGGGTGATGAGCTCGTGGGCACCGGCCGTGGCGGGCGAGGTCATATCCACGTCGGTGACGGTCAATACGGGAATGGCGCGCAGACGCTCACGGATGGAGCGCAGGACGCGCCTGGCGGAAATGCCACGGTTGGCGACAAGAATCTTCTTTCCTTCAACCTCGGAAAGCACTTCGGAAAACGTCTTGGCAATCATGCTATCCTCTATTCCCGGGGGATGATCGATCGCTATACGTGTGACATTCCGGCGGGGGCCGGTATCAGAGGAGGGATATACTCCCGCAATGAAGCGTCAGTTGCTGCACAGGGCCCTGGTCGATCCGTCGTAGTCGAAGCCCCCCGTCTCCGGCCAGACCCACGATCCGTGCCCGAAATCCATCCGATTCGTCCTCACGGACAAGTACTTCCCGGCCAAGCCAGGCCATGCGGCGCGCGATCACCCGGGAACGCTCTCCAGAGTCCGAAAGCGTAACGGACTGGCGATAACAGGTTTGCCCGGACTGCACAAGACCGGCCCACAGGGCAACCGCGCCGGGAAGTTCGCCAAACGAGGCCAAGGCAGCGGCCGGGGTCGCGTGATCCCGGCGCAGGTTGGCCGCATCCGGGGCGCTGGCGCAGTTGATGCCGATACCGGCCAGGGTCCGTCCGCCGCGTTCCTCAAGCAGAATCCCGCCCACCTTGCAGCCGTCGAGAAGCAGATCGTTGGGCCATTTGAGGCGGGCGGGGAAACCGAGGGCGGCCAGCCCCTCGGCCAGGCAATAGCCCACCAGGACCGGGGCCATGGACAGCAATTGGTCATTTGGGGCCGTCGGCCAAACCCAGGTGGCGTAGAGGTTTCCGGCGGGCGAAGACCAGTCCCGGCGGAGCTGGCCCCGTCCCTTGCGTTGGGAGACGGCCAGCACCGAGGCAAAGGGAGGGAGAAGTCCCTCCTTGGCCAGAACCCAGCCCACATCCAGGCTTGACTCGCAGGTCCCGATCACGAGAATGGGTGGCTCCGTCCGGGCGGCCTCGCCCTGGGCCACGAACCACTTCCCGGCGGCCGGTCCGGCTGCGTCGTCAAGGAGCACCTCCCGCCACGGGGCCAGGCGGGCCGCATCGGCGGCCCAGAGGGGATGGACGACGGTCAGGTCGGACGGTGCAAGCGGTGCGGCCAGGCCGGTGGGACCGCCGCCATAGAGCCATACGCCACCTTGGGCAAAGGGCGTTGCCGGCGTGGGGTGTGATCCCCCTGGATTTTTCAGGGCATTTGGGCCACTATCGCGACCGGAGTCATACATGAAACGTTATCTCGTTGGCGGCGCGGTCCGCGATCTGCTCTTGGGCCGCCCGGTCGTGGACCAGGACTACCTCATTGTCGACGCCACGCCCGAAGCGTTCGTGCGACGATATCGAAGAGCCCGGCAGGTCGGCAAGACATTTCCCGTCTTCATGCTGGGGCTCGCCCAGTATGCCTGGCCGCGCGGCGAGACCGTGGCCGATGATCTTTTGGCCCGGGATTTGACCATCAATGCCATGGCCATGGGCGATTCCCGGGAGATTGCCGGCCGGCTGCATTTTCATCCGTTGGCCCTGTCCGATCTCAAAAACCGCATTTTGCGTCCCTGCGGCGAGATGAGCATGTTCGACGATCCGCTCCGGGTCTACCGGGCTGCCCGGTTCGCCGCCGTGCTGCCGGATTTTTCCCCGCACGAGGAGCTTGTGGTCCAGATGCGGGCCGTGGCCAAAAGCGGCGCGCTGTCCGATATTTTTGCCGAACGGGTAGCCCAGGAAGTGCGAAAGGCCCTCGACGCGGCCAAGCCTTCGCGGTTTTTCCGACTTTTGGCCGAGACGGGCTGCCTGCTCCCCTGGCTGCCCGAGATCGCCGCTTGTCTGGGCGTGCCGGCCGGACCGGAACCCTACCATTCGGGCAGCGTGTTCGACCATGTGTGCGACATGGCGGATGCCCTGGCCGGTCAGCCTCTTGCCGGCTGGATGGGCGTGTGCCACGACCTCGGCAAGACGGCGACCCCCGAAGACCAGTGGCCGCACCACCATGGCCATGATGCGATCGGAGAGAGCGTGGCCGAATCCCTGGGCCGGCGCCTCAAGCTCCCCAACCGGGTGCGCGAGGCGGGCATGGCCGCGGCGGCGCTCCACATGAAGGCGGTCCGGTATGGTGAACTTCGGGCCGGGACCCGGGTGGACATGCTGACCTGGCTCCACAAGCACGAGCTGACCGAGGCCCTGTGCCGGACGGTCCAGGCCGACAGCGGCGCGGACATCTCTCCCCTGGTCAAACGGGACCTCAAGCGCATGCTCGCGGTGCATCTGCCCGGCCGACAGCGCATGCGGGGACCGGAATCCGGCGCCAAACTGCGCAGCCTGCGCTGCCAGAAATTGGCCGAAACCGACCGCCAGGAGGGGACTTCCCTGGCGGCGGACTCCGAGGCCATGTGAGCCCCTCTCCGCTTCCGATGGCTGCTTTTACTTCCCGGGACGTTTGATAAGGCACAGCGACAGATAGTGGGGCGCGTCCGGGGCTTTCTCCAGGTCGCGTTCCACCGCCTCGCCGGGGAGCCCCAGTCGCGTCACGAAGATCGTGCCCTTGGCCAGTCCCATCGTTTGCAGCCTATCCCGCAGCGCGGGAAACCGGCGGTAGGTCTTGAGGATGACCGCATTGTCGGCCACGGCCAGGGCCCGCTCCAGCCGGTCGGGACTGCCCACGCCCGAGGCGACCAGCAGGTTCTCTCCCGAAACGGCCAGGGGCGTTTCCGTCAGGGCTGCCGCCGCCTGAAACGAGGTGATGCCCGGCACCACTTCGATGCGAACCCCGGGCAGACGCTCGCGCAGAAGCGGCAGCACGTAGCCGAAGGTGCTGTAGAGGAGCGGATCGCCCAGGGTGATGAAGGCCGCGTCGCGACCGCTGGTCAAAACGTCGGCCATGGCGGCGGCGTTGGCCTGCCAGGCCGTGTCCAGCGTCGCCTGATCCCGGGTCATGGGAAAGGGGAGTCTGGTTATGGTCGCACCGGCGCGGAGATGCGGCGCCACGATGGCCTGGGCGATGGAATGGTCGTTTTTGCTGGAAGAGGCGGCGAAGACTTCCGCCACCGTCCCGAGAATCCGGGCGGCCTTTAAGGTGAGCAGCTCCGGATCACCGGGCCCGACGCCGATGCCGAAAAGCGTTCCTGGTGCGGTCATTGCCTGGCCTCCGGGGCGGCGGCCGGGGCCAGCAGCCGGGCGAGTTCCTCCACGGCCGTCACGCTGCGTGGCCCGGGTCGCGAGAACAGGGATTCGTCCACCACAAAGGCCCGTCCGGCCGCCACGCAGGGCAGGCCGGCATATTCCGGACGCTCGGCCATGGGGCGTGCCTCGGGGTTCATGGGGCCGCGCTGGGTGAGGCAGACCGCCGGGGCCAGACGCAACAGTTCCTCGTCGGTGAGCCGGACGAGTTTTTTGTCCTGGGCGACGGCATTCTCGCCGCCGGCCGCCGTAATCACGGCATCCACCATGGAATTTCGGCCGGCGGCCAGCAGATTCCCCGACCGGACCTCGAAAAAGACGGTCGGTTTTTTTCCGGCCGGTCCGGCCGCCGTGGTGGCGGCCACGGCGGCGAGCCGTTTTTGCCACCCGGCGATCTGGCCTTCGGCCCCTGCCGTCTGGCCGGTCAGGATACCGATCCGTCGGATGGCGGCGAAAAGCGTCGGAAAATCATGGACGGAAAAGACGGCCACCGGGAGATGCAACGCGGCGAGCTGCTCGACCACCTGCCGGGATTCGTCGCGGCCGGCCAACTGGAGGATCAGATCGGGCCGCACCGCCAGGATGCGTTCCAGATTCGGCCGCATATGGGTGCCGATGACCGGCAGGTGCTCGATGGCCGCCGGTTCGTGATCGGCCTCGGTGCGGGCGACGATCCGGTCCGTCAGGCCGAGACCGGCCAGAATTTCGTTGAGGCCGCCGTAGAGGGCCACCACGCGCGTTGCCGGGGCGGGCAGCACCACGTTTCGACCCAGGTCGTCAACGATCCGGATTTCCGCTCGGGCCGCTTGGGCGAGGCACAGCAGCAGGGCCGCCGCCAGGCACGGCCAGAGCCTGGGGCGCGCCGGTACGCGGATGGGGAAGCACCAGAATTTCTGTTTCATAAATCCTCGACAGGATGGGTTGGGTGAAGACCGCGGCCACGGGGCCGTCGGCCTCGATGCGGCCATTTTTGAGAAAGACGAGCCGTCGACAGGAGAGCGCGGCCAGATTGAGGTCGTGCAGGGCGGCGATGACCGTGGTGCCGGCGGCGTTGCGGGCGGCGAGCAGATCGTTGAGCTCCACCTTGCGGGCTATGTCCAGGTTGGCCGAGGCTTCGTCCAGGATAAGCACGTCGGCCGTTTGGGCCAGGGCCCGGGCGATGCAGACCCGTTGGAATTCACCGCCCGAAAGCGCAGCGCAGGATCGGTCGGCCAGTCGGGCCACGCCGGTTTCGGCCATGGCCGTTTCGGCGATGGCCGTGTCCTTGGAGCCGTAGCCGCCGAGAAACGACAGGTAGGGATAGCGTCCCATAAGCACAAAGGCCCGTACGGTCAGCTCAGGCACCAGGGCGATGCGCTGGGGGACGGCGGCCGCTTCCCGGGCCCGGTATCGGGCCGGCAGCCGGCTGATGTCCTTGCCGCCGACGAGCACCCGGCCGGCCGTCGGCGCGATGGCGCCGGTCAGGGCCAAAAGCAGGGTGGTCTTGCCGGCGCCGTTCGGGCCGAGCAGCCCGACCATCTCGCCGGGGGCGACGGCCAGATCGATGCCGGTGAGCACTTCCCGGCCGTCGTAGCCGACCCGCAGGCCTTCGCAGACGATCATTCGCCGGTCCTTCCCGGACGCGACAGGAGCAGAAAGCAGAAAAACGGACCGCCGAACAGGGCCGTCACTACGCCGACCGGCAGTTCGGCGCCGTCCGGAAGGAGGGTTCGGGCCGCCAGATCGGACAGGACGAGAAGGACGCCGCCGCACAGGGCGGCATTGACGAGTAGTGGCCCATGCTCGGCGCCGTAGAGCCGACGACAGGCATGGGGGGCCACCAGGCCGATGAAACCGATGACGCCGGAGACGGCCACGGCTCCGGCCGTGAGCAGGCTTGCGCCAGCCAGCAGGCAGAGCCTGGCCCGGCCGGTGGCCACGCCCAGCTGCCGGGCCTGTGTCTCGCCCAGAAGAAGGATGTCGAGTTCCCGGAGAAAGATTCCTATCAGAAGCATTCCGGCCGCAAAGCATGGAAGGAACAAGGCCAGCTCGGCTTTGCCCCGGCCTTGGAAGCCGCCCATGATCCAAAAAACGATGCCGGCCAGGGATTCTTCGTTCAAGGCCTTGACCAGGGAAAGCAGGGCCGACAGGAAGGTGGCCGTGACGATGCCGGCCAAAACGACGGTCTCCCGGCGCAGTCCACCGCCCAACCGCGACAGGGTCAGCACGGCGGCCAGGGCGGCTCCGCCTCCGGCCAGGGCGCACAGGGGCGTGGCGAAAAGGCCTCCCGTCACGGCGGCCAGCCCGAGGCTGAGGGAGAGGGCGGCCCCGAAGGCCGCTCCGCCGGACACCCCCAGGGTGAACGGGTCGGCCAGGGGATTGCGCAGCACGCCCTGGAAGACGCCGCCGGCCACGGCCAGGGCCGCGCCCACGCCGTAGGCGAGGACCGCCCGCCACAGGCGCAGATCGAGAACCACGGCGGTGAGGGTCGGATCGTCCGGACCAGGCAGGGGAATCCCGACGGCCCGGCCGAGGATGCGCGCGACCTCGCCCGGATGGGTCGGATAGGCCCCGGCCAGACAGGCGGCAGCGAGCGACGCCAGTCCGGCCAGGGCCAGGGGCAGGGCGGCCGGAAGGTTCCCGGCGCGCGGGAATGTTCCGGTCATTTGGTCGCGGGCAGGGCGTCAAAGACGGTTTTCAGGTGGTCCAGCCAGACGGCGGCCACGGCATCGCGGTCGCCGTTGCCGGACATGACCGATTCGGCGGCGATGCCGGCGGCGGCGAGCGCCGAGGCCAGGGAGGCCTTTTCCTTGCCGGCCATGTCGTTATGGGCGTGGTCGCCGGCCACGGCAAAAAGGGGCACGAGCCAGACCTTCTTGATGCCGCGCTGCTGGAGTTCCGCCACCACGTCGGCAAAGCTCGGCGTCCCCTCCACCGTGGTCACGAAGGCGTTCTTGTCGCCCTGCCACAGGCTGTATTGCAGGGCCGGATAGGCCATATTGGCCGGATGGTCCGTGCCGTGGCCGACGAAGACGAGCCCTTCGGTCGGCTGGCGATTTTTGGGGGCGCTGTCCAGCAGCGCCTTGGCCACCCGGGGAAAGTCCTTCTGGGAAAAAAGCAGTGGGGCGCTGACTTCCACATGGGACAGTCCCTTGGGCAGCCCGGAAAAGGCGGCCGCCGTGCGCAGCAGATCGTTGTATTCATGGCCGGGAATGGTCTGCAGGGACATGACGGCCACGTCGGTGACGCCCTGATCGGGCAGGACGGCCAGGGCCTCGGCCAGGGACGGCACGGTTTTTCCTTCCTTGGCCAATTTGGCCCGGATCATGGAAGCGGTATAGCACAGGCTGACGGGCACGCCGGGATAGGCGGCCCGCACCCGTTCCACCATCTTGGTGATGGCCGGGGCCGCTTCGGGGACGGTGGTGCCGAACGCCGCCACGACAATGGCTTTTTTCGGCTCTTTGGCTTGATGGCCGGCCATGGCCGGCCCGGCCATGGCCAGGGCCAGACACAGGGACAGGAGAATCCTGGCAAAACGGAACATGTTTCCTCCATGGGCATGGAGGGCTCTTGAAGAGAGGGAGCGGAACCATGATCTGTCGGCGGACCGGTGACAGGCAACGCTTCCGTTCCCGAAGCCCGGCCGGCAAAAGCCCTCGTTGCCGACGGGACGCGCCATGACCCGGGCAGGTCTTCCGGCTCGTCCCACCAGCCTCGGCCTTCCCGGGAGGATCTCCCAGTGGCGTGCGAGGGGGCTGGCGTGCAGGGGACTGACGGCGGCGGGACCGCTCCCGATTTCCACGGGATTCCCGATTAAGCCCATTTGGGCACCCAGGTCGTGTCAAAGCCCCTAGCCGGGGCGATGCTCGGTGTCAAGGCGCGGTGGTGGGCCGCAGTACGCCGCGTTTGCGCAGAAGTTCGTAATCGGCTTTTTGGGTCAGGACGGTGGGCACCTTGAGCGTTCCGAGGAGCTGCAGCATGGACTGCACTTGCGTTGCGTCGGCGTTCGGCGCCACCACGACGATGGCCACATCCTTGGTGTAGGCCAGCTTTTCGGCGATGTCCCACATGCCGGTGACGGGTTTGTCGTTATCGAGCCGGTAGGTGTTGCCTTCGACCAGGATGACGCCGGCCGGCAGCGAGGCGGGGACAAAAAGCAGCAGGACGCTTACGGCCAGGGCGATCCAGCCGGGGAGCGGTCGGACGGGAAAACGTCGGAGATGTCTGGACATGCGCCTGAAACGGGGTTAAAGATTTTTTTCACGAAATAGTCAGCCCGTCGGGAGGCCTGCCGTGAAATTCGATTTTTCCGGACTCATTGTGCTCTTCGGCTTCGTCGCTGTCTACATCGCCCTGCGGGTGATCAAATATCAGCAGGACAATAAACCCAACGATCAGGATTGGTAGGCGTTTTGCTTCGCTTCGCCCACCGGCGGGATCGGCGCTCCGGACCGATCCTGCCGGCGGGTGAAGATGTTATTTCCCGGTGACTTGGCCGGGTTTTTTGAACCCGAATTGGGCCAGGATGGTCTGCCCGGGCGTCCCGGTCAGAAAGGCGATGAACTCCTTGGCCCGGTCTTTTTGCGTCGAGGCCGTCACCACGGCGACGGGATAGACGATACGCTTGTGACCGGCCATATTCGCGACTTCCCGAATCCGGTTTTGGGCCAGTAAGGCGTCCGTGGCGTAAATGAACGCCGCATCCACTTCCCCCAGGGCCACGTAGTCCAAGGCCTGCTTCACCGAAAGTCCGTACACCATCTTCGGGGCCAGGGCGTCCCACAGACCAAGCGTGGTCAGGGCCTCCTTGGTGTAGCTGCCGGCCGGGACGGCATCGGGCTCCCCCAGCGCCACCTTGCCGACTTTCGGATTGACCAGATCCTTGGGCGCGTTCACGTCGTGGGCGCTGGCCGGCACGACCAGCAACAAGTCGTTGGCCGTGAAGTTGGCACGGGAGGCGGAATCGATGAGTTTATGCTCCTGCGCCCGGTCCATGGTCTCCTGATCGGCCGGGGCGAAGACGTCCACCGGCGCGCCGGCTTCGATCTGCTGCAAAAGCCGCCCGGACGCGGCAAAATTGACATAGACCTGCGGCCCCGGGTGCGAGGCCTCGAAGGCCTGTTTGATGGCGGTCATGGCCCCGGTCAGGCTGGCCGCGGCAGAAACGACGATATCACCGCTCCCGTCGGCCAGGACCGACCGGCAGGTGAAGCCGAGAAGAAGAACCAGGACAAGGGGAAGCGTACGGCGGAACCGGAAGACGGACATGGTACGACTCCTTGGCAGCCGGTAGGAGCGGACGGTCATGATCCCGTCGGCTCCCGGGCGCGTCATGCGGCAGTGCGAAACGCTCTTCCCGGTTTGATCGGGACGGTGCCTGGTGCCACGTCTGCCTGGGCGCGACACCAGACCGCGACAAGGGAGAAAACCAACCTTGCCGGCGGCCTGTCAGGCGATGCGCAGATGGCCAGAGAAAGCGGCTTGAATAGGGCTTGGCACCTCCGTTGGCACAGGGTTGTTTTCGGATGCGCCGGCCGGAGACCGACCCACCAGGGCCGAATTGTCTCCCCGGTGCGCGGGACGACTGCGTTTGACCTCATACATGCGGGAGTCGGCGGAGACGATCAACTCGTCGAGCCCCTGGCGGAGGTTTTTTTCCAGGCAGGCCAGCCCGATGCTGAGCGAGAGGGCATAGGGACGCTTGTGGGCGGCGTTGAAGGTTTCCACGTGTTCAAGGAGGCGTTCCTTGGGGGTGTCGGCGGCGGTTTGTTCTTCCTGGAGGCCGAACACGGCGAACTCGTCACCGCCCAGCCGGGCCAGCACATCGGCATCGCGGAAGGTTTCGCGCAACACTTCCGCCGTGTCGCGCAGCATCCGGTCGCCTTCCTTGTGCCCAAGAACGTCGTTGACGCCCTTCATTCCGTCCAGGTCCGCGTAGAGGAGAAAGGCGCCTTGGTGGAGGCGCTGGGCGGATTTGAACAGTTGTCCGGCCAGGGTCATGAAGCCGCGCCGGTTGAAAAGTCCGGTCAGTTCGTCGGAAAGGGCCGCGCCGACCAGATTGCGATACAACTGGTGGCGTTCAATGGCGTGGTGGATGGCCCGGAACAACAGTCCGCCATCGAAAACGCCCTTCAAAATGAAATCCTGAGCCCCTTCGCGCACGGCCATGATGGAGATTTCCCGATCGTCCAGGCCGGAGAGGACGATGATGGGGATGTCGGGAAAGCGGGCGTGCAGGCTGGTGAAGGTGGACAGGCCCGTGGAATCGGGCAGGTTCAAATCGAGCAGCACCACATCGGCGCCGCCGTCGTTTAAGGCCGCGACGCCTTCCTCAAGCAGGGGGGCGTGGACCAGGGTGAATCCCTGGTCTGGCTCGTCTTCCAGATAGGCATTGACCAGTTCGGCGTCACCGTAGTCATCCTCGATCAAAACGATTCGTATGCCCATGACGTGACTCCCGTCTAAACGTCGCGAGGCGGCAATTTGACCAGGGTCAGCCAAAAATTCTCGACGCCGCGCACCACTTCGAGAAAATCGTCGAGACCGAGCGGCTTTTTCAAATAGCAGTTGGCTCCCAGGTCGTAGCTGGCCAGAATGTCCTTTTCAGCATCGGAAGTGGTCAGGATGACCACGGGGATGGTCCGGAGCCCCTTGTCGCTTTTGATGGCTTCGAGGACTTCCCGGCCGTCCATGAGCGGCATATTGAGGTCAAGCAGGATGAAATCCGGTCGCTTGGCCGCCGCGTAGTTTCCTTCACGGCGCAGATAGCGCATGCCTTCCTCGCCGTTCGGGACATGGCTGATGTCCAGGGCGATCTTGGCGTCGAGCAGGGCTTCGCGGATCAGCTCCACATCCCCCGGATCATCTTCCATAAGCAGCACGCGCACGGGTAAGACGTTCATTCGTCCGGTTCCTCTTCTTTCCTGTCGGGCAAGGTGAAAAAGAACGTGGAGCCCTTGCCCTCTTCGGATTCCACCCAGATGCGGCCGCCATGGCGTTCGATGATCCGCTTGCAAAACGACAGGCCGATACCCGATCCGGGATGCTCCTTGGTTGTGTGCAGCCGCTGGAACATGCGGAAGACGCGGTCGAAGTGCTGGGGAGCGATGCCGATGCCGTTGTCGGCCACGGCGATTTCCCAGGCATCCTCCAGGCGTTTGGCCGTAATGGTCACTTCGGGCGCGATTGCCTCGTTGCGGTATTTGAGGGCGTTGCCGATCAGGTTTTGAAAGAGTTGGCCGATCTGGGCGACATCGGCCGTTACGGTGGGCAAATTTTCCGGCCGATGCACGATGGCGCCGGTCTGTTCCAGGGTGAGCTGGAGGTTGTCCAGGGCGATATCCAGGGCCTCGCCCAGCCCCATGGCCGCGAAGGTCTTGCCGCGGGTACCGATCCGGGAATAGGCGAGCAGATGGCTGATGAGCTGGCTCATGCGCCGGGCCCCGTCGACCATGTAATTGATATACCGCTGGCCGGTCTCGTCGAGTTGGCCGGCATAGCGTTTGGTCAGCAGGTCAGCGAAACTGATGACCTTGCGGAGGGGCTCCTGCAGGTCATGGGAGGCGATGTAGGCGAATTGTTCCAGGTCGCGGTTGGAGTTGCGCAGGTCGTTCGTGAGCTGGACGAGCCCCCGTTCGCGTTCCTCCAGTTCGTCGGCCATGGTGTTGAAGGCCTTGCCCAGACGCCCCAGTTCGGAGACCGTGGCGGATTCGGTCAGCCGGGTGGAGGATTCTCCCCGGCCGATGGCCTCGGAAGCCTCCATCAGGGCGGTGATGGGCTTGATGAGAAGCCGCGAGCCCATGGCCCAGGCCGCGCCCAGGCCGATGACGCCGACCAGGATAAGCCAGAGGATCTGGTCCCGGAGCATGGATTGGGCCTTGGCATAGGCCTCGGCCAAGGGAATGCCGACATAGAGAACCGGGGAGTCGGGCAGCAGGTCCGGGACCAGCCGGGCAAAACCGACCAACCGGGGAATGCCGTCGCTGTCCGTCACTTCGGCGTTGCCCTCATGCCGTTTGATGACAAGCTGACTTAAGGGGCAGGCGGCGACCTCGTGACCGACGCGTCGGTGGGGGTCGGGCTGGCAGAACAGCAATTTCCCCGAGGGGGAGACCACGCCGACCAGGCCGCCGGGGGGCAGCGGCGTTGCCCCGATGCGGCGGGTGAGGGCGTCAAGGGTCAGGCAGGCGGCCACGACGGCCTTGACCCCGCCATCCCAGCCCCGAGCCGGACAGGCGATAAGCATGATGGGCCGGCCCTGCGGCGTCAGGGTAAAGTGCGCGGCGTAGAATTTTCCCGTCCGGGTGACCTCCTTGAACCACGTCCGGTTGGCAAAGTTGATCTGACCGAGCGGATTGTGGTCGGCGGGAAAAAAATCCCCGGCATCGGGGACAGCCTCGGCAATGCGATCGCCCATGGCGGAGACGGCCAGAATATTGGCCACGCCGCCTCCGGATTGTTCCAGCAGTTGCGAGAAAAGTTGGACACAGCCCTGGGGATCAATGACGCGGACCACGGTCGTGGCGGCCAGGGTCTCGATGATCTGTCGGGCGGAATTGGCTATTTCCCGCTGCACACTGGCCAGGGCCAATGCCCGGTTGGCCGCTTCGGCCTTGGCTTTTTCCCTGGCCTGCTGGAGTTGGGCCAGACCGTGATACAGGGCCAGTCCCAGAGCCGGGAGTACGGCCATGAGCACCAAGGTGATCAGAATGCTACGCAGCCCGCCAATGCGGATGAAACGCGAGAATGCGGGATGTTGGGACATGTATTTATCGGGTTGACCACGCAGGACACTCCTTGTGTCCGCCCAGCGTGGCACGGGTTGGGTTGCTGCAACGCATCCATGGGGGAAAAGAAGGCCAAAACAGCGCAGAATTGCCTTTATTCCCCTGCATTTTGCCTACGGGGTCCGTAGATACACGGATGCCACTCTCTTGTAAATCCCTTATATAACAATCACGTATGTGCGAGATAGCGTGATAATGCGGTGGACTGTTCGGGGCACGGCGCGTGCCTGGGCGGGTGGAAGCGGTCGTCTTGTAGCGCGGTAACGGTTTTTTCCCCTGCAACGGACACGAGTTGCGGCAGTACCGCGCACCGGAGCCGATATCGGAGGACTCGCCTCTCCGGCCAATCTGCCGGAAAAGACAAATGCCGGTTGCCATGGGCTCTGACCCGGTCTATGGAAGGCCAACCGACGGACGGCGCGATGTCGTCCTTTTTCGCGCGAGGTGCTCATGCGACAGGGCGATACCCCAAAGATCCCTTCCCCGCTCGATGCCGTGCGCAAATATTGCCTGAACGCCTGTATGGGCGGCCAACGCAGTCTGGTGGCTACCTGCGTGGATAGCGATTGTCCGTTGTATCCGTTGCGTCTCAAGGAAATTCCCGAAGGGTTCGGGGTCCGGGTGGTGCGGGTGATCCGGCGGTTCTGCCTGTGCTGCACGGTGGGGGACCGCGAGGCCGTGCGCCGTTGCACCGAAAGCGAGGTCTGTCCGGTCTGGCCGTACCGGGTGGGGGTCTCCCCCAAGCGCCTCAAGCGTCTGATTGCCGCCAAACGCCGCCCCAAGCAACTCGATCTGCCCCTTTCGCCATAAAAAAAGGCCCGGAGGACGTTGCCGGCCGGGCCTGGAAAAAAACGCTGCAAAAGGGTTCAGGAAGCCGGATACGGTCTGTCTTTGGGCCATTCGGGCGCGATATAGGTGCCGGATTTGCCGCCGGACTTGTACAGCAGCCTGATCTCGCCCAGGACGATATCCTTCTGCACGGCCTTGCACATGTCGTAAATGGTCAGCGCCGCCACGGATGCGGCGGTCAGCGCTTCCATCTCGACGCCGGTTTCGGCCGTGGTCGAGGCTTCGGCCTCGATATGGACGATGGCGGCCGCTTCGTCCACCGTGAAGCGCACGTCGGCGAAGGCCAACGGCAGCGGATGGCACAGGGGAATCAGCTCGGCCGTGCGCTTGGCGGCCAGGATGCCGGCGATTTTAGCCGTGGCCAGGGCGTCGCCCTTGGGCAGGGCGGCCGTGGAGAGCAGCTGCATGGTTTTTGGGGAGAGCTGCACCGTGGCGCCGGCGACGGCCAGACGTCTGGTTTTCGCCTTGGCTCCCACATCCACCATGCGGGTGCGGCCCTGGTCGTCGATATGGGTAAGTTCGTTCATGGGACGCCTAATCGATGGTCGGGACCTTGACCCTGTGATCGATACGCCGGGCGGCCACCGCGTCGGCCTTGGCCTTGTCCTTGTCACCGAGTTTGACATAGAGCATGGCCCGGTTCCCGAGGGCTTCGGCCGATTTGGGATCGATCTCGATGGCCTTGGTGTAGTCGGCCAAGGCCTGCTGGGGATCGTTTTTGGCCTCGTAGCAGACGCCACGCAGATTGTAGGCGCTGGCCAGGTTGCTCGCCTCGACCGAGGTCCCGGCCTCGATGACCCGGGTGAAGGCCGCGATGGCCTTGTCCATGTCCCCGGCCCTGGCGGCGGTCATGGCTTCCCTGAAGTCCGTTTCCGGCGTGGCCAGAGCCGAGGCGGCCAGGCCGAGCAGCATGCACACCGTCAGGATAAGCACTCGTCGACTGTTTCGCATGTCAGTTCCCCATGGCCTCTTTGGCCTTGCGAAAGAGATCCTTCACCTTGGCAATAGGCTTTTGCCCGTCGAGCTTCTCGAATTCGCGCAAAAGTTCTTCCTGCTTTTTCGTGAGGTTTTTGGGCGTCACCACGGTGACCTCGACCAAGAGATCGCCGTGTCGGCTGGTTCCGGGCACGGGCAGGCCCAGGCCGCGCAGGGAAAAGACCTCCCCGCTTTGCGTGCCCTTGGGAATCTCCATGGTCTCGTTGTCGGTCAGGGTCGGCACCTCGATCTTGTGACCTAAGGCCGCCTGGACAAAGGAAATATCGGCGCGCAGAATGAGATTTTGTCCCTGGCGCTCGAACACCTTGTCCGGTTCCACCCGCAGGATGACATAGAGGTCGCCGGGAGGGCCGCCGTTTTGCCCCGGTTCCCCTTCGCCACGCAGACGCAGTCGGCTGCCGTCATCCACGCCGGCCGGCACGTGCAGCTTGAGCTCGCGGATTTGGCGCGTCACGCCGCGGCCGTGGCATTCCTTGCACGGCGTGGCCACCACCTTGCCCTCGCCCCGACAGATCGGACAGGTCACGGCGATGCGGAAAAAGCCCTGGCTCTGGATGACCTGCCCCGAGCCGCCGCAATGCTTGCAGGTCTCGGGTTTGGTTCCGGGCTCGGCTCCGGTGCCGCCGCAGACGTGACAGGGGATGTTTTTCGGAATCTTGAGGGTGACCTCGGTGCCCTTGGCCGCGTCGCGGAAGGAGACCGTCAGGTCGTAGCGCAGGTCGTTGCCGGCCTGGGGCCGAGGCCCACGGGCCGTGCGGCCGCCGAAGCCGAAGAATTCCCCGAAGATGTCGGAAAAGGCGCTGAAGACGTCGTCGGTGGAGTTAAATCCGCCAAACCCGTTGCCGCCGAGCCCTTCGGGCCCGAAACGGTCGTATCGGGAGCGGGTCTCGGGGTTGCGCAAAACTTCATAGGCCTCGGCCGCTTCCTTGAATTTGGATTCGGCTTCGGGGTCGTCGGGGTTGCGGTCTGGGTGGTATTTGAAGGCCATCTGCCGATAGGCCTTCTTGATGTCCGCATCATCGGCGTTTTTTTCGACGCCGAGCACTTCATAATAATCCCGGGGCATTGTGATCTGCTATTCGTTTTCGGGAAGGACGACGCCCGCTTCGTGGATGGATTCGGCCGGGAACACCTCGCCGGCGGCAATCTCCCGAAGGGCGGTGACCACTTCCTTGTTTTTGCAATCGACCAGGGGCTCGTAACCTTCGCGGTATTGATGCACCCGTTTGATGGCCATCTGCACGATGAGAAATCGGTTGTTGATCTTTTCCAGGCAGTCTTCGATGGTAATCCGCGCCATTGTTTTCTCCTTGCGCGTCGGATGCGTATGGCCCATGCCAGGATACTGTTGGTTACCCTGGTAAGTCGTTTTCCGGCCGAGTCAAGAGGGCGGCCGCAGGGACGGCCCGTAGCCGGACGGCATAAATTCCAACGCGAAACTGGGGTTTATACCCAGTCTGTAGTCATGGCGTCAAGCCAAAATGCCTGGAGCACCCGGCGCACATCGTCCGTCCCGACGCGCCCGGACCGCTTCGGCGGGGGACGTTGGCCCCGGGTCGGCATGGAGCCATCTGTTGGATTTGATGCGGTCCTCCAGGCTATCCCACGTAACTTTTTTAAAAAGTCATGATAAATTTGAAGCAGGCGAAGAGTTCTTCTTGTGCTCCTGCGGCAATTCTTTTAATATCTTAAGGTTTCAGAAAAAGAGCCTGCATCGCTGTCATCCCTGAGCCGTCGGCGGGATACTCCAGCCTGATGGCACCGGGCGTAGTCCTTGAGATACCCCCTGTGTTCCGGGACGGAAACTGTAATGGCGATGATCAAGAGGAATTTCATGATACTGCGTCAATGGAAAATCAATAGAAGACTCTGCATCCTGGCCGGTACCTCGATTTTTTTTCTGGTGGGATTTGGTCTTTTCGCTGTCAAAAATGTTGCTATCTTCAATGCTTCAACGCAGTCCCAGCTTGGGGTTTATGCGAAAGTCCTCATGGCCGTTGACGAGGCCCGGTCTGCCCAGGTCATGTTCAAAAAGCAGGTCCAGGAGTGGAAGGATATCTTGCTTAGGGGGAACGATCCTGCCAATTACAAAAAATATTTTTCCCTCTTCGAGCAGGAACATGCGGCGGTCCTGAAGATTTTGCAGGACCTGAAAACGACGTTGCACCAGATCGGTTTGGAAACGGCCCCCATTGATGCGGCCATCGGCGCCCATACCGCTTTGTTCGAGAAATACCTTGCCGCCCTGCAGTCCTTCGACGGCGGCGACGAGACCTCAGGCAAGAAGGTCGACCGGCTCGTTGTCGGGATCGACCGCGAGCCGACGCGGGCTATCGACGATATCGTCGCCTCCATTGCCGCCTTCGGTCAGGACGTCCGGCGCCAGGCCGCCCAGGAGACCCAAGCGCTTTCTGCCCGTGTCCGGCTCATGACCGGCCTGTGCATCCTCGCTGCCCTGCTCGTGCTCGGGCTGCTCTCCGTGGCCATCATCCGTTCGATCACCGGTCCCTTGGACAAGACCGTGGCCTTCGCCCGCAGCGTCACGGAAGGAAATCTCGAAGCCCGCCTCGTCGTGGAAGGGGCCGACGAGGTGGCCATCCTCGGCCGGGCGCTGCACAATATGGTGGCCAGCCTCAAGGAAAAGATGCGGCAAACCGAGCGGAAAACCCAGGAAGCCGCCATGGAGGCGGAAAAGGCCAAGGCGGCCCTCGATCAGGCCGCTACCGAGGCCGGACGGGCCGAGGCCGGACGGCAGGCCATTCTCCAGGCGGCCAAGGAATTGGAAGCGGTCGTTGCCGTCGTGACCGAGGCGTCCGACGCCCTGTCCGCCCGGATTGCCCAATCGAGCCGGGGAGCCGAGGAGCAGTCGGCGCGTATTGACGGGACCGCCACCGCCATGGAGCAGATGCGCTCGACGGTCCTTGAGGTGGCCAAGAACGCATCCCAGGCCGCCTCGACGGCGGATATGGCCAAGCGGAAGGCCGAGGACGGGGCCCAGGCCGTCACCCAGGCGGTCGACGGAATCGGCGCGGTGCAGCGGCAATCCTTGGCCCTGCGGGACGACATGGCTGGACTCGGCAGGCAGACGGACGGCATCGGACAGATCTTGAACGTGATCGCCGACATCGCCGATCAGACCAACCTGCTGGCCTTAAATGCCGCCATTGAGGCGGCCCGGGCCGGCGAGGCCGGACGCGGTTTCGCCGTCGTCGCCGACGAGGTCCGCAAACTGGCCGAAAAGACCATGACCGCCACCAAGGAAGTCGGGACGGCCATTCATGCCATCCAGGCCGCCGCCAAACAAAATGTCGGTAACGTGGAGGAGACGGTCGCCCGGATCGAGGCCGCCACCCGGTTGGCCCATACCTCCGGCGAAGCCCTCCGGGAAATCGTCTCCCTGGTCGATTTGACGACCGATCAGGTCCGGTCCATTGCCACGGCCTCCGAAGAGCAATCCTCGGCCAGCGAGGAAATCCAGCGCAACGTCGCGGACATCAATCGGATTTCCTCGGAGACCTCCGGGGCCATGCGGGAATCCGACCAGGCCGTCGGTGAGCTGATCCGCCAGGTCCAGGCGCTCCATCGCCTCATCGGGCAGATGCAGACGGCGCGACAGGACGCCGCCTTGCCGGCGTGAGGGAAGAGCGCGTTTTTCGGGAGGGAGAAAACGCCTCCGGCAGGCCAAAGGGTGCAACCCGTTGGTCTCCTCGACGGCATGCCTGTTCCCCTTGGGTTTCCAAAGGGGGAGCCCTTTGGCCGCCGGAGGCATCCTCTATGACGCGATTGTGCAGCGGTCTCAATCGAACAAGGAGCGGCCGTCGCTTAATAGGCTAATTTGCCGAGCGACTTGAGGATGAGGGTTGCGCCCATGGCGAACATGCCGGCCAGGCCCATGCCGCAGGAAAAACCGGCCAGCAGGACCGGCGCGTACTGCCGCCAGCGTTTCCCGTACCGTTTGAGAAAATAGAACCGGCCGAGCAGCGCTCCCAGTACCTCCAGGATAAGCCCATGGGGCACGCTTTGTCCCAGCCCCCGCACGATGCCATAGACCAACAGCACCGGCAGTCCGAAAAGCATCAGCAGCATATAGGTGACAAGCCCGAGCCCCAGGCCGGCCGTCACGTACCAGCCGTTGAGGGCCTGGAAGAAGAGCGAATTGCCCTCCAACGTCGAGGTCTGCATGAGCAGGGTGTTTAAGGCCTGCAAATGCCACAGCTCCTGGGCGTAGGGATAGCTGGCCGAGGGCAGGGGGGCGAGCTGCCAGATGAACTGGGAAAAAAGCAGGCTGGCTACCATGACCACCGGGAAAACGATGATTTCGGCCTTGATGATGCCGCGAAGACTGGTGCCGGTCAGTTCGATCTCCCGGAAGTCCACGGTGGCCTTGCCGTAGTTGTGGATGGGGATGGGGGCGTACCAGATTTCGATGCCCTGGTAGCCGAAAAATTTGGCCCCGGCGATGAAGCTCGCCTCGCGCACCAGGGGAAGGCTGACGAACTGACCGGCGATGCCCTCCATCCGAGCCGTGATGTAGGAAATGATCGGTGTGTAGATGAAGCCGTAGAGCACGAAAAAAAGCCAGGGGAACTGCGGCACCAGGAGCAGGCACAGGCCGATGTAGCACAGGGTGGAAAAGACGTAGATGCCGATGGAGACCCAGAAATTGATATCGCCCCGGGCCTTGTTGGTGGAAAAAAGCGCCTTGTAGGCCGCGCCGCCGACGCCGCCCCGGCGAAGCGACTTGGCCACCTGCCAGATGCCGATCGCCCCGATGGCGAGGCCCAAGCCAATGCCGAAAGACATGTAAAAGTCGAAATTATTTGCGAAAATCGTGTCCACCGTGCCCATGCCCGGGTGCCAGCGGTGGAGAATGCCGTGGGAAAAAAGGATCGGGTTGGCCACGATGGTGATGCAAAACCCCACCAGCCCGCCGATGACGGCCCAAAAAGGCAGGACCATGCCGGTGAAGACCAGCCCCAGGTCGAACTGGATGCCCGTGGCCACGGCCGGCAGCCAGCCTTCGGTGTTGCGGGTGAAATCGGCCCAGGGGATGGGCAGCAGCCTGACCGGCTCGGTAAAGATGAGGCCCGAAACCACCGGGAAAAGCACGTAAATGGCGCCGAAGGCCAGGCCGATCATGCCGCCGATGGAAAAGACCCGCCATTTCCAGCCGGTTTGGCGGTCCTCGGTGGATTCGGCCAGGGCCATGGTGCCGAGCGCTCCCACCGGAGCCATGGGGAAGGGCAGCTTCTCCACGTCGGAAGTGAGCCGGTACAGGGCATAGCCCAGGCCGAAATGGTCGATGCGCTGAATGATTTGCGAGCCGACCAGAAGCAGGATGGGGACGAGCCAGTCGCGGTGGAAAAACGTTCGGGCCAGCAGGGAATCGGACTCGGGCGCCGGCGCCACCCAGTGCGGGATAAGCTCGGTTAAGCCCAGCATCTTGGCCGCGTCGGACTGGACCAGATATTGATTCCAGAGCAGACCGTGGAAGGGCGAGGCCATGGCCGCGCCGGCCATGTAATAGAGGAGGAAGATTTCCTGCTGCTTGAGCTCGGTGTAGGCGCGTTTGGCGATCTCGGCGAACAGGATGATGGTGACCCATCGGGCGGCCGGGCCGATGCCGGTGCCGATGACGAGCTGCAGGTACATGCTGCCCGGCATCATGAGAAAGCCGATGAAGATCGCGCCGATCACGGTCTTCCAGTCGAAACCCTCCTCGAAATGGGTGGGGGTCGGGAGCAGGTCCCGGTATTCGGCGAGTTCCTTGTCGTCGTACATCGTCGTCCTAGTTCGGCAGCACGAGATAACTCTGCCCGGTCCAGAGTCCAAGCAGCGCGAAAACCCCGCCCATCAGAAAATCGCCCAGGATGAGCCCCACGAACAGCAGCCGTACCCTTTTGAACAACACGACCCCGCCGTAGCGGATGGTCAGCTGGTTGCACAGCCAGCCCAGGAAGAAGGAAAACCACAGGATGCGCATGGCCGAGGAATACATGGTGAGAAAGCCGATGGGATGGATCGGCCACCAGTAGAAGCGCTGGAAGGCGAGCAGCAGCCCGAACATGATGGCCGCGCCGGTTACGGCGAAGCCGATGATCCAGCCGTTGGCCCCGGCCGGCGCCTCGATCAGGCGTTGTACGTTGTCGTAGACGGTGGTGACGCTTTGCGTCTCCCAGTCCACCTGCATGTCGCGCAGCCCGTATTTGTGGCACACGGCCAGCATGGCCACGAAGGACACCGCCACGGCGGCGGTCAGGGCCAGGAGGATGGCGGCCAGATAGAGTTTTTTGCGGCTTTTGCCCTCCCCGACCTTGGCCGCGTGGAAAAGCGACGGTAAAAGCGATTCCCGCAGGTCGACGAAGAGCATTTTTTGCATGACGGCCGCCATAAGAAGCCCCAGCCGGCTGAAAAGGCCGCTGCCGCAAAAGGCAAGCAGACCGTCGGTCGGGGCTGCCGTCAGGGTGAAATAGGCGATGCCCCCCTGGCAGATGATGCGGCTGGCCACCAGCATGACCATGAAAAACAGGGCAAAAAGGATCACGGCGTCCAACAGCGGCAGGCCGAAAGCGGCGCTCCAGGCCACAAGCCCCGCCCCGCCAAGCACCAGTCCCCACAGGGAGGCCGGAGCGCTTACCCATTCGGCCGCGTCCGGCCTGCCGAAACGGCCGGTCACCGCCCGGCGGGCCGTGTCCCACAACTGCTGGCGGGCCAGCCAGACCAGGAACAGGAAAAAGACCCCATAGGCCCCGATGGTCATGGTTTCCTCGGGCGCGGTCAGGGTCGGGCCGAAGGTCACGCCCAGGGCCGAAGACGGGATCTGCTGGCCGAGGAGCTCCAGGACGCCGTAGCCGAGGCCGCCTAACAGGAAAAAGACCCAGAAGCTCAGGGATATCTGCCTGGCGGTCAGATAGGCGAAGCCGATGAAGGCCGGGTAGAAATAGATCTTGAGTTTGGTAAAACCGGAAAAAAGTCCGGTCTTGGGGAAGTACGGTCCGGCCAAAAGCAGCGTCGGAATTTGCGGCACCGAGGGATGGTAGAAGGCGATGCCGTTTATGGTATGCAGGCCGACGCTGAGGCACACGCCGCACAGCAGATAGCGGTCGGTCAGGAATCCGCCGAGTCCCCCGGCGTCCAGGGCCCCGGTCATGAGCTCGGGCAGGCGGAGCAGGGGAAAATTCATGTGCTCGTTGGAGATCCACTGCTTGGAGAAGAGGTTGGCCAGGCACAGCAGGACCACGTAGCACAGGCCGACAAAGACCGCCCAGGAGGCCATCGGTCCGGCCCAGGCCTTCCAGGGGATGGCGGTCAGGACCTGCCCCCAGCTCATGGCGTAGCCGCCGGCCAGGCCGTTGTAGAGGGTCTCCACCGCGGCGGTGTCGGTAGGATACCAGCCCTTGGGCAGAAGCGGCGCCAGCACCGCCTTCCACTGGTTGCCTTCGGTGGCGAAATGCAGCGGGGCGGTCAGCGTGATGCAAAACGTGCGGACAAGGCCGGTGTGGGCCACCCCGGACACCACCACCATGAGCATCCAGCAGACGAGCAGATCGGTGCCGGTCAGGACCGCTTTTCCCCGCAGCAGCCGGCCCAGTCCGGCCGCCAGGACGGTCAGCCAGGCCAGAAGGAAGAAGGGGGCCAGGGGAAAATGCCCGCCGCCCAGGGGCGTGGCTCCGTAATAGAGGTTATTGAGCGGCGTGACGGCACAGATGCCCAGGCCGAGAACCAGGCCCAGCACCACGGCCCGCAGTCGCACGACGCGTCCGGTCATGCCTGGTCCTCCCCGTCGCGCCGGTCATCGTGCAGCCGGGCCGCGTATTGCCGCACAAGCGTATCTTCAAAGGCGGTGCGCACCGATTCCTCCAGCGATCGCCAGACAAGCAACTGCTTGCGCAGGTCATTGACGAACCCCTTGTTGAGCCGCTTCCACATGCCGACCTCGCCGGCCAGTAAGGCCAGCTCCACGTCGATCTGCATGAATCCCGGCGTCTCCTCGTCCGGGGTGAAGGCGATGGCCACGGACTCTTTGATGCCGAAATCGAAGGGGGCCAGCCAGACCGTGGCGGTCATGCGCAGGCAGGCCCGCAGATCGCAGAATTCCGGATGGTCCTTGCCGGGATGGGCCGGGGCGCCCGGGGCGTCCCAGGGACATTCGAAGACATAATCCACCGCATCCGAGGCGAAAAGGCCGTGGGAAATGTCCTGGTGGGACTGGTAATAGTCGAAAAGAAAGCCGCCGGCACACTCCTGTTCCCGGACCTTGACCAAAAAAGGCAGCCGGGTGCGGATGACGCCGCCGGTCGGAGCGGGCAGGCTCCAGGCCCGGTTGACGTCGGGAATGGCAATGGCGCTGGCCATGCGGGAGGGGTAGATCACCGACAGCAGCACCACGCCGATGACCAGCAGCATGGCCGCCACCCCGGCCAGGGAGGAATAATTGGCGGTCATGCCGGCCCAGAGCCGGGTGCCGGCGAACAGTCCGGCCGCCACCTGGGCCAGGAGATAGCCGAGCACCACGCTGATGACGGCAAAGGCCAGCGCCTCGGCGATGAAAAGAAACGAGACATGGGACGGTGCCAAGCCCACGGCCGTGTAGACGCCGATCTCGCGTTTGCGTTCGTGGACCGCGCCGATCATGGTATTGAGGACGATCAGGACGGAAATGACCAGGGGAATGAGGATATTGGGGATGCCGGCGTAGCCCAGGGCATCGGCGGCATGGTAGACGAAAATCCCGTCCGGCTGTCCCGAATAGACGGCCAGGCCGAAGCGGTCGGCCAGGCGGGCGGCCAGGGCCGCTTCCGTTTGTCCGGTCGTTGCGGTGGGCCGGTCGGCCCGTGGGGCCACCACCACGGATTTGAGCTGACCGCCCAGTCCCATGAGCGTCGCATAGGGCAAAATAACGGTCAGGTCGTCATCGACGTGCTGGTAGCGGCTTTGCAGGGTCTTGACGTCCTCCCCCGATTCCACGGCTTCTTTTTCGACCTCGGTCATTTCCACGACGGCCTCGGAAGGAAAGACCACCGGCGTGAGGCTTTCCCCATCCAGGTCCGTCCGATCGTCCAGGGCGTTTTTCCGGTAGATGCCGACTACGGTGAGGGGGCGGCCGATCAGGGTCACCCGGTCGCCCGGTCCCACGCCCAGCCGTTCGGCCATGGGTTGGGGCAGGATCACGGCCTCGTGATCCCCCGGAACAAACCAGCGCCCGGCCGCCAGGAACGCGCGCGTGCGGCCGATGGCCGTCTCGGCGGGCGCAAGTCCGAGAATGCCCTGGAGCGTCTCGGTGCGCTGCCCGGCCCGGATTTCCGCCGTGGGGGCCCGGGTCTTGTCCGGCAGTTCCAGCCAGGCCAGGGGAGCAAGCACGTGCTGCGGGCCGTAGGCATCGCGCAACACGGCCAGGGTTTCGGCGGGCAGGGAACGCCAGCCCACGTTTTTAAGCAGCACGCCCTGGTAGGGAGCTGTTTCGCGCAGGCGGATGGCGCCTTCCTCCCGGGTGGATTTCACGGCGGTGAAGCTCATGATGGTAAAGGTCAGGATGATGAGCGTCAGGCAGGTGAGGATCGTGCGGATCTTGCGCCGGCGCAGGTTGCCGACACCGATGACGAAGGCGGCGGCGAAGGCCCGCATTCCGCCGATTTCCGTGGATTTGACATGGGAAGCCCGCCGTTGCAGGGCGGTCATCTCCCGCTCGAAGCGCAAAAAGATGATGGCCGCCACCATGACCGAGAGTCCCAGGATGAAAAAGGCCAGGATGACCACCAGCGGACTGTAGGTCAGGCGAAAGGCCGGATGGACCTTATAGACCACGGCGATCACGGCCAGCAGTACGCCGAGAAAGGCGGCGATGCGCTTGTGGATGTCCACGTAGTTGAAGACCACCCGCTCGACGCAGTAGGCAAAGGGGATGAAAAGCGCGATGTAGAAAAGGACGCCCAGCAGTACGTCGCGCTGGGTCTTTTCCACGTCGTTGTAGACCCGGAGGGCCAGTCCCCAGCTCCCCCTGGCCGTGGACACCATGGCGTCGTAGCGTCGGTCCGCCTCGGCGGCCAGGGCCTTCTGGTACAGGGCTCTCCCCCGGTGCTCCAGTTCCCGGATGCGTTCGTTGACGATGCCATGGTCTTCGAGATTTTTGATGCGAGGGGTAAGCAGGTCCCACATGTCCCTGGCTCCGAGCAGTTCGGTCACCGGCAAAATGGGCCACTCGCCGATGCGGTAGCCGATGCCGTTCGGATGCTCGGGCGAGGCGTCAAGCAGGATGAGCTTGCGGGCGAGCACCGTGTCCGAAAGGATGCATTTGAAGCGCGTGCCCGGTTCGAGGAAGAGGGAAACCAGGGTGGAATCGAGGGTGTCCAGGCGGCTGAACCAAAAGCGCAGGGGCGGTGCTTCGCGCCTGGCGTCGAGCAGGTCGATTCGGTTGAAGTAGCGGAAGGTTCGCGGATCGAAGGCCGAAAAGAGCGTCGTCTGTTCGCAGCCGAACATGACGAGGTCGGTCTCCATGGCGTTGCGGCTCATCTTGACCCGGTAGTTGTCCTTGCCGGTCTGTTTCTTGTCGATGGCCCATACGGCCGATCCGGTGTCCGGATCGAAGCGGAAGCCTTCGATGACGGCCTTGTCGAGCACGAGTTTCTTGTTGGCCAAGCCGTTTACCCGAAATATCCCCTTGGCGTCGGTGGCCGCGTAGAACCGGGTTTTGCCCTGGTACACGCACACCACCGCGCCCGGAGCCGGGCGTTCGGGGAAGAGTTCCCCCTGGCGGATGCAGTTGACCCGGCCGGTCAGGCTGGAAAAGACGTTTTGCGGCCGTTTTTCTCCTGTTGCGAAGTCCGGTCCGGCCATGGCGGCCACCAGGCCGGCCACGAACCGCGATTGCCGGGACAGGGCCGGGATGTCCACCCGGTCCGGGGTGTCGGCCGGCGTGCCCCAGGCGAAGCGACCGTCGTTCACCGTCGCCAGGGTCAGGCCGAGCGTTCCGGCGATGGCGCCGATTTCGCCGCCGAGTCCGGGGCGGTCGGGCAGGAGTCCCTCCCAGGGGTGGAGGCGGTCGGCCCGCATCCCGTCGTGATAATAGTCGGTCGGCAGCCCGGATTCCCGGGAGACGGTCGCGGCCGCCTGGGCCAGGGACCGGTTGAGACGGCCGTAGGTCTGGGCGAAGGTGATTTCCGGTTTGACCTCGAAGGTAAAGCCCTGACAAAAACCGCCCACACCGTCGCCGTGGCTGGACAGATAAAGCGAGACCTGGGCGGTGATGTCCCTTTCCCCGACAAGGCGGCGCAGCTCCCGGGCGCTGTCCAGGCAGGCCGCCTGCCGCTCGGCCGAGACCTTGGCCTCGGTCAGGCGTTCCCGGGTGGCGGGGACGAGGTCGCGCAGGGCGCGATCTTCGGCCGGAGGCAGATTGCGGAAATTTTCGCGCCAGAGCATGCGGCGCAGCACGGTCCGATGCTCGGCCAGTCCGGCCACCTCCGCCGATTGGGAGGTTTCCCCGGCCAGTCGGCGCCGCATAAGCGCGGTGGTCACCGTGTCCAGCGCGTCCTTGAGACTTTCGAGCAGGGCCGCGTGGACGACCGGATTTTGCAGGGTTTCGGCCGTCTCCCGCGTCTTATCGGCACCTGGAGCGAGGGGCGCCAGCCCGGCCAGGGTGGCCTCGATGCTGCGGCGTTCCTCCCGCACTGCCCGGGCTTGGCTGCGCAGATCCTTCCCTTTGGCGCGCAGGGCGGCGAAGTATTCCCGCAGGCCGGCCTGGGCCTGGGCATGCCCGCTGACCGCCACCAGCATGACCGGCCGGGCCGGGGGACGGGCGGCCAGCTGCCGGGCCAGCCGAACCAGGGCGGCCACCGAGGCGGCTTCGTCGGCACCGGGAGCCCGCCCCGGAACCAGGGCCGTGGCGTCGTAGGGCGCGTCCACCACCAGGATTTGGCCGGCCAGGGTCGGGTCCGTGCCCGGGAAAAGGATATGGACGTCCTCGGCCAGGGCGGTTTCCCAGTGGGCCCCGCCGTGGAGTTCGGCCAGGGGCGCCTGCCCGGAACCGTCGAGCACCGGGGCGTCGCCCAGAAAGGCGCGCAAGGCTTCGGCCGCAACCAGGAAGCGGGGAAAGCGTACCGGGGTCAGCTCGAATTTGTCGGCAAAAAGGCCGCGATCGGCCGGGTTCTCCGCCGGACGTTCGTCGACATAGATAAGGGCCTTGGCGCCGAGTTGGGCGGCGGCCTGCCAGTTGCGCCCGGAGTCGAGATCGAGCAGCGCGATGCCGCCCTTGGGCGCGGTACCGTTGAAATTCCGGTAATCGCCGTGTCCGGCGGCCACGAGCCGGCCGGTCAGGCCCTTGGCCGGGACGGCGTCGGGGGTCAGGGCGTTTAAGGCCAGCGGCGACAGCGGCAGCCGATCTTCCCGGCCGGCGATGGCGAGAAAGGCCGGGGCATAGCGGATGACCGGCAATTGGTAGGCCAACCGGCCGACTTCGCCGGCGCCGAGTCCCTGGAAAAAGGCCGCCAGGGCGTCGGCCGTGAGCCGGCAGCCGGCGGAGCCGGTGGAGCGGTCGCCCAGGCCGGCCAGATCGGTCACCACCAGTCGGTCGAGGTCCTCTTCGGGAGCGGCCAGCCAGGCCGTTCCCATGCTGGCGGCCCGTTCGTCGCCGCCGGTGGTCCGATTCCCGGGAGAACGCTTGGCCAGGGCCGGCCCGGCCGCCAGCAGGCAGACCAGCCAGACCGCCAGCCAGCAGACAGGCCGTATGGCCGGCATCCGGCCGGCCCGGGACGTGACGGGGGCGGACATCGGGCGCTAGTCCTCCCTGTTCCCGATGGCGCCCACGGAGATGTCGAGCTGGTCGCGTTCCTCGATCTTGTCGATGCAGCCGTCCCGAATCCAGACCACCCGGTCGGAGACGTTGAGCATCTTGTAATCGTGGGTGGCCGAGATGACCGTAACGCCGCGTTCGTGGCTCAAGTGCTTGAGCAGGGCGATGATTTCCTCGCCGGTGGTGAGGTCCAGGTTGCCGGTCGGCTCGTCGGCCAGGATGATGGCCGGGGTGTTGGCCAGGGAACGGGCGATGGCCACGCGCTGCTGCTGGCCGCCGGACAGCTCCTGGGGCTTGTGCCCATAGCGGTCGCGCAGGCCGACCAGGGCCAAAAGTTCCAAACCCTTTTCCACGGCCTCGTCCTGGGAGGCGCCGGCGAAAATCATGGGCAAGGTGACGTTTTCCAGGGCGGTCATGACCTGGATGAGATTAAACGTCTGAAAAATATAGCCGATCTTGCGGTTGCGCAGCCAGGCCAACTCGTAGGCGTCGAGCTGGGCGATATCCACCTCGTCGATGAAGACCTTGCCGGCGCTCGGTTTGTCGAGCCCGCCGATCATGTTGAACAGGGTGGATTTGCCCGAGCCGGACGGCCCCATGATGGACAGGTATTCGCCGGCCTTGATGACGAGATCCACGCCGCGCAGGGCCGTGACCACTTGCGCGCCCATCTTGAAGGTCTTGGCCACGCCGGACACCCGGACGATGTTGTGCGAATCGGTCATACGCCTCCGTGCAAGACTCCCCACCGGGGGGCGTCCCCCCGGACCCTGGCCGGTATATGGTGAATTTGTCTCCCGAAGAGGGGTCCGGGGCATCATGCCCCGGCCGCCGGCGGCCTCTTCCCTCTTCCTAATCCTGCGCCCGCATGGCCTCCACCGGCCGCATCCGGGCGGCCACGATGGCCGGGTAGACCACGCCGACGAGGCTTAAACCCGCGCCGACCAGGATCGAAAAGCCCAGACTTTGGGCCAGGTCCGCCACCGCCAGGTGCGTAAGGGCGGCCGTGCCGAAGCGGGCGAGGCCCGTGGCCAGGCCGATGGCCAGGCCGACCAGGGCGCCGATCAGCGAGCCGGCCAGGCCCTGGATGCCGGCTTCGAGCAGAAAAAGACGCAGGATAAATCGATCGAGGGCCCCCAGGCATTTCATGGTGCCGATTTCCCGGAAACGCTCGGTGACGGCCATAAGCTGGGCATTGATGATGCCGACCGTGCAGACCAAAAGCGACAGGGCGACGATCCAGCGTTCCTTGGGACTGGCTCCGGGACTGACGTTTTTTTCGGATGCGGTGCCGGCCATGGGCGGGGGAGGCAGGTCGTAGCCGGCATCGAGCAGGGCCGTTCGCAAGCCGGGATCGCCGGTTCGCCAGAGTCCGGCCGCCACATCGGCTCCGGTCAGGATGCAGCTTAAAAAAGCCACGGCCAGGATCAGGCTGGCCACGGTAATCATGGAGCGGCTCCAACGGACCCGGATATTCTTGACGCTGATTTCCAGCGCCTTGCGCAGGGGCAGCACGACCTGCCGGGAGATGGTCTTGCCCTGGAAAGGAATGCAGTGGGCCGTGCCGTTTGTCCGTCGCATGGGACACCTTGCCGTCAGTCCGGTTCCGGGCCGAGAGGATGCGCTGGGGATGCACCGCTTTTGACAGAAAGCGCCAGGGATGCCAAGGGCGCGCCGGCCCGGGCTATTTTTTGAGGCGGTGTTTGGGAATCTCGATGCCGTATTTCTGGATCTTGTAGTTGAGGGCCCGACGGGAGACGCCGAGCAGGGGCGCGGCCGCCTTCTGCACCCAGCCCGACTGTTCCAGGGCCCGGACAATGGCGGTGCGTTCGCTTTCCTCCAGGGACAGGGATTCGCCGCTCCGCTCGGGGCCCTTGCCGGCCAGCGGGAGTTGCAGGTCGTCCGGGGCCAACACGCCGTCGGCGCACAGCACCACGCCGGCCTCCAGGGCGTTGCGCAGTTGCCGCACGTTGCCCGGCCAGGGGTAGGCCATCAGAAAGGCCATGGTTTCCGGTGGGATGGTCACTTGCGGCATGCCCTGGGCGGCGCAGAACTGCCGGGCGAAATGGTCGGCCAGGATCGGGATGTCCTCGCGTCGGTCCCGCAGGGGCGGGACATTTATGGTGACGACCTTCAGGCGGTAGAGGAGGTCCTCCCGGAAGACGCCCTCGGCCACCTGTTCGAAGATGTCGGCGTTGGTGGCGGCGATGACCCGGCAGTCCACCTGGATTTCGCGCACGTCGCCGATCCGCCGAATCTTGTGGTTTTCCAGAAAGCGCAGGAGCCTGACCTGCATTTCCGAGGAAATGTTGCCGATCTCGTCGAGGAACAGCGTTCCCTGATTGGCCTGCTCGATAAGTCCCTTCTTGTCCTTGATGGCATGGGTGAAGGAACCCTTGACGTGGCCGAAGAGTTCGGACTCCAGGAGCCCGGCCGGGGTGGAGCCGCAGTCCACGGTGACGAGGGGGCCGTTTTTGCGCGGTCCGTGCCGGTGGATCAGGTTGGCCACCAGCTCCTTGCCGGTGCCGGATTCGCCGAGCACCAGGACGTGGACGTCCCGGGGGGCCACCCGTTCGATCATGGCGGCCAGATCGCGCATGGCCGGACTTTTGCCGACCAGCCCGCTGTCGGCCATGTCTCCGGCCGGGGCACTGGCGAGACCGGCGGCCTTGGCGAAAACCTCGGTCACCCGGGTCAGCAGTTCCTGGCCGTCGAAGGGTTTGGTCAGGTAGTCCACGGCACCGTGCTTGATGGCCTCCACGGCGCCGGGAATACTGCCGTGGGCGGTGAGAAAGATGATGGGAAGCCTGAGGCCCCGGCGTTCCATTTCCTCCTGGAGCCGGGTCCCGCTCATGCCGGGCATGCGGATGTCGGAGATGACGAGGCGCACGGGCGTCTTGCCGAGCACCTCCAGGGCTTCCAGCCCATCGGTGGCCGTGACGACGTCATAGCCGGCCGAGACCAGCCGCACCTCCAGGACTTCAAGGATATGGGGATCGTCGTCGACGGCCAGGATGGTCTTGCGCGGTGAGCCTGCGGTATTCATGACGGCACGCCTGATTTGGCCGGCCGGTCCGCCCCGGCCCGAGGCGGAACCTGTCCGGTTTTTTGCCCGCAGCGCGGGAAGAAATGCGTTATCCGGCTAATAATTGTTGAGGCCCTTTTTCTTTTCCTGGATTTCGCGATGGATGGTTTCCAGGGCCTTGACCTGTTGCTGCATGCGCCGGACCTGTTCCGTCCGTTCGGCCAGTTTCTTGGCGCATTCCTTTTCCCCGGCGGCCTTCAGCTCCTTTAGGGCGAACGCAGGGCGGAAGGTGCGCAACACCGGCGCCAGCAAACGCGCGTCCTCGCCACTGCCGCCAGGGGGGGAATCCTTGAGCCACGCCTCGAACATGTCCATGGCCGTGGTCAGATCGGCTTCGTTTCCGGCCTGGACCAGCTTGACCGCGATCAAGGCGAAAAACACCCTCTGGCGTGCGGCCGGATCCGTTTCGTCGGCCAGGCACGCGCGCCAGGCCGCGGTGGCCTTTTTGAATTCCCCGGCGTCAAAGGCTCGCATCCCCTGGTCGTAGGTCGCCTGCGACTGCTGGGCCTTGTGCGCCGGCACCGTGGCGGCCGGGGAAGCGGCAACGGGTGTCTCGGGAGCGGCCGTGACCAGTGGCGCCGGTTTGTGCCTGGCACACCCCAGGATACATCCGAGAACCAGCCAGGCCAGGCATACCAGGGAAAGGGCAGGGAAACGGTGCTTCACGATGGGACCCATTCTAATCTCTTGCTCCGTCTACGGGAATTGTAAAGTAGAACGTACAGCCCTTGCCGGGCAGGCTCGACAGCCAGATATTGCCGCCGTGGGCCTCGATGATGGATTTGGCAATGGACAGGCCGAGACCGATGCCGTCGGTTGTCCGTTTGGTCCGCGACCCGCGATAATACTTGCTGAACACATGCGGCTGCTCCTCCTCGGGAATGCCCGGCCCCTCGTCGGCGATGCTGACGAGGATCTTGCGGCCGCCGTCGGCCAGCTCCAGTCCCACCGTGACCGAACGTTCGGGCGGCGAGAATTTCACGGCGTTGCCCACCAGATTGTAGAGGGCCTGGCCCAAAAGTTCCCGGTCGCCTACCACCGAGACCATGTCCCGCGCCACTCGGGGAATCAACCGGATGCCCTTGGCTTCCGCGGCCGGGGTGGCCTTTTCCAGGGTTTCCCGCAGCAATTCCTCGGGGCTTAAGGGAACCGGCGACACGTCGACGATCTGGGAGGACAGGCTCGATACCTTGAGCAGACTGGTCAGCAGGACGGAAATGCGCTGCAATTCGCTGCTGGCAATGTCCAGAAAGCGTTTTTGCCGTTCGTTGACGTCCCCGAGCACCCGTTCGCGCATGAGGTTGACCGATTCCCGGATGGAGGTGAGCGGCGTGCGGATTTCATGGCTGACCATGTCGATGAAGTCCGTGCGCATCCGTTCCTCTTCCCGCAGGCGGACGGTCATGTCGTTGAAGGCCGCGCCGAGTTCCCCCAGTTCGTCCTTGGACAGCACGCGGATGGGTTCCAGGCGGCCGTCCCGGGTGTAGCCCCGGATGCCCCGCCGCAGTTCCCGCAGAGGGCGGCTCAGGGAATAGGTCAGATAGAGGATGCCGAGCAGGCCCACCCCGATGGAGACGGCCAGTCCCGAGACGCCCCGGTTCACGGCTTCCTCGCTTATGCTGTAGAGTTCCCGCATGCCGGATTCGATGACCCGTTCGTTGTCCTGGCGGGCGCCGACTACGATTTGCATCCATTCGTTGAGTTTTTCCTGGTCGATCCAGGGTTCCTTGGTGAGTTCGCGCCCCTGGGCCAAGTCGGGGAAGGTGTCGCGGAACTCCTTATGCAGTTTTTCCCAGGCGGAAAAACCCTCCTCATAGCGGAACCACAGGATGCTCCAGATGGCGTTTTTGTATTCGCTCAAGGCCGCCATGAAGTTTTTTTTGTATTCGTCGGAATGGAGGATTTCATACTTTTTCTGGTTTTCCTCCATGGCCAGCAAGCTGTCCACCAGACGTTGGGAAAGTGAGAGCACTTCAAAACGGACCTTGACGATGTCCCGGGAGATGTTGACCGAGTCCTTGATGTAGATAAGCAGCGTGGACGTGGTAAAATAGGCCACCACCATGATGCCGATATAGACCATCAGCAGCTTGAAAAGGATGCCGTAATGCTTGATGGGCTTACGATAGAGATACATGCGCGGCAGGTCCACGATGTCGGGAAGGCCTTTGGTTGGGGTGGGGGGACGCCACGGTGGCCGTCCTCCCGGCCGGGACTATTTGGCGGCGAAGATTTCCTGTTCCAGGATATGGGGACGGCGCAAGTTGGAAATGACCAGCCGGTGACTGCTCGATGCGGTCAGGATAATCTTGCCGTAGCCGAAAAGTCCGCCGAAAAAACCCGGTTCGCATTTGACCGATTCGATCTTGCCCAGATCCAGGGAATACGAGCCGAACAGCAGATCGTCGCATAAAAGCCGTTTGGGCGTCAGGGCCACACGCACGGTGAAAAAGGAGAACAGGCGGGTCAGGGCGAACAGGGTGAACACGGTAAAAAATACGTATCGAATGAGCCACACGGCGGCATTGACGATCTTCGGCAAAAATTTTTCCAGTTCCTCCGGCGCCTTGAACTGAAAAAGATGGGCCAGGGCCGGTTCGCTGGACCAGATGAGGAGCGCCAGGAGAAACAGTAACGCCGCTTTGGTCAGCACGACCCAGTGCTTGCCGGTTCTATAGCGGATATCTTCACCCTCGTAGATGAGGTCCTGTAGACTCATGATTGTTCCCCCGGCGGCGGTAGAGCGTCAGCCTGCGCTTCGGGCGCACCGCGACGACACTGCGAGGGCTTACCCGAAAACCGTCTCCATGGCAAAGGCTTCGTCATCGCCCGGGCCAGCCCCGAATGGCCAGGCCCCAGGCCGCGAGCAGCAGGGCCAGGGCGAAAAGTCCCAACGCCGTCTGGGCGGCCGGTCCCGGACGTCCCCGTCTGTCCACGCCCCAGCCGGCCGCCAGTCCCAGAAGCACCCCGGCGGTGAAACCGAACAAATGGCCGGCCAGATCCACGGCGCCGCTTTCCTCGGAGCCGGCCCCCAGCATGGCCAGGAGCATGAGCACCGCTCCGGCCGTGGCCGACCGGCCGACCGGAACCTTCGGCCGTCGGCTGATCAGCCGGGCCGCGCCCAGCGCTCCCAAGGCGCCGAAGACCGCCGTGGAGGCACCAAGGAAATGGATGCCCGGCCCCTGGATCAGGGCCTTGGCCACGTTGCCGCAGCCCCCGGCCGCCAGACACAGGGCGAATCCCAGCCCCACGCCGGTTTCCCGGCACAAAAGACTCAAAAAGAGCGCTCCGCAGGCGGCGTTGCCCATGAGATGGGCCGGATCGGCGTGCAACGACAAGGCCGTGACGGCGCGCCACCACTGGCCGGCAAGCATGGCCGCCGTGTCGCCGGCGCCGATCTCCCGCCAGGGCACAGACCAGCCGAAGGGGCGGACCTCGCCGAGCAGCAGCCCGAAAACGGCCGTTAAAAGGCCCACGATGGCCAGCACTTCCTGCCAGACGGCCGGCCGGATCGGTTCGGCCCCGGGGTCGAGCAGGGGGCGGGCGGCCCGTTCGTCGGCGTAGGCCCTGATTTCGGCCAGGGCGGCGGCGGCCCAGGCCTGCGGCACGTACAGCCGCCAGCCCGCTCCCTGGCGCCGCAGGACATGGGGAATGTTTCTTGCTGTCAGCACCAGACCCCATTCCCTGGCTTCGATCTCCACGGCCGGCCGTTTTTCCGGGGCAAGAAGGACTCCCGTCAGGTCCGTCTGGCCGGGGCGCGGCCACAAGCCGGTCCCTCCGGGCGCGTCGGCACCCGACGATTCGGCGGTCAAGTCCGTCTCCCGGGCGTCAAGACGCTTCCCGGCCGCTTCCGACTTTGGTACATCATGCCCCATGAATCACCCGCGCCAACATTTCTATTCCGCCTTTCTGCTGCTTATTCTCGGCGTGGCCCTGACCCTGGCCTACATCGTCCTGCGCCCCTTCGTGGACATCCTGGTCGTCGGGGTGGTGCTGGCCGCGCTGACCCGACCGATCTATGTGCGCCTTTTGCGCTCCTGCCGCGGGCGGACCACGTTGGCGGCCCTGCTGACGGCCGGCCTGATCTTCACCTGCTGCATCATTCCGATTTTTTTCTTTCTGGGATCGCTTTTGGCCCAGGGTGTGCAATCCGTCAACGCCCTCCAGGCCAGGCTGGCATCCACCGACTTCAACGCCCTGTTCAGCCACGACGCCATCGCCCCCTATCTGCAATGGGTCCAGGAGCATCTGCGTTTCCTGGACCTCAAGAAGCTGGCCCTGCAGGCCGACCTGATCGATATCTCCAAAAGCGCCGGTCAGATGCTGTTGGATAGCGGCACCAAGATCATCGGCAACGTGTTCGTCTTGACCATGAATTTCGTCATCCTCATGTTCGTGCTGTTTTTCCTCATCCGCGACGGGGAACGGATGTTCGAACGGCTGCGCTACCTGCTGCCGTTGACCACGGACCAGGAAAACCGGATTTTCCGCCAGCTCGACGATGTGGCCAAATCCGTCATCCTGGGGGCGTTTATCATTGCCCTGGCCCAGGGCGTGGCCGGCGGCCTCGGCCTTTTCATCGTCGGCATCCAGCCGTTTTTCTGGGGCTGCATGATGGGATTCGCCTCGCTGATTCCGGTGGTGGGCACGGCCCTTATCTGGCTGCCGGTGGCCCTCTATCTGATCTTGACCGGACACTGGCAGTGGGGGGTGTTCCTGATCGGCTGGGGTGCGGTGGTGGTCTCGGGCATCGATTCCGTCATCCGGCCGATCCTCATGCAGAACCGGTCCAAGATGTCCACCTTCTGGGTGTTTCTTTCCATCATCGGCGGCATCAAGTTCTTCGGCGCCCTGGGCATTCTCTACGGACCGCTTGTTCTCGGTTTCGCCATGGTCATGCTGTCGCTTTATGCCGAGGACTACAAGCATATGCTCGACGCCCGCCGCGCCGGCGGACCGGAAGACGAGGACGGGGGAGACTGAGGGAGGAAGATGCCGCCAGCGGCCAGGGGGCGGCCCGGCAGCTGCCGGGGGCGCGCCCCCGGGCCCCCGTTGGGCGGGAGCGTATGCAAAAGGCCTCTCCACAGGGAGAGGCCTCCGGGGATGCCTGACGGGAAAGTCGGCGTCAGACGGGCGCCGCTTCGTCCCGGGCCGAACCCGGGCCGGCCAGGGGGCGGAACATCTTTTTGCCCGCGCCGCACACCGGGCATTTCCAGGTATCGGGCAGATCCGTGAAGGCAGTGCCCTTGGAAATCCTGCCCTTGCGATCACCCTTGTCCGGATCGTAGATGTAGCCGCAGTTCGTGCTTTGACACTGCCACATATCTTCCGGCGCGGCCATGGGATGCTCCTTTCCTGGACGGTTAATCCACTTTGAAAAACGCCTTGGCCTGAGCCTGGCACACCGGGCACTTGTCCGGGGCGCCGCCGGCGACGGTGTAGCCGCACACCGAGCAGACATACCATTCCTGCTCGGGATAGCCGGCCATGTCGGCGGCGGCATCCGAATACAGCTTGGCATGCACTTTTTCCACTTCGTTGGCGAAGCTGAAGGTGCGCTCGGCCGCCTTGTCGCTTTCGGCCTTGGCGGTCTCGATCATCTCCGGGTACATGCTCTTAAATTCGTAGGTCTCGCCGGCGATGGCTTCCTTCAGGTTTTCGGCCGTGGAACCGACGCCTTTCATGGTGCGCAGATGGGTATGGGCATGGATGGTTTCGGCGGCGGCGGCAGCCCGGAAGAGCTTGGCCACGCCCTTGTGTCCTTCCTTGTCGGCGGCGTCGGCAAAAGCGAGGTACTTGCGGTTGGCCTGGGATTCGCCGGCAAAGGCGGCCTTCAGGTTCTCAAGCGATTTACTCATTGTCATGCTCCTTCGAGTGTTGCGGTTGGTTGTTTTCCTGACGGTCCAGACAGGCCCGGCACAGGCCGCGGGCCACGATCTGGACGTTGTCGATCCGTCCCCAGTCGGCTGTCCGTGGCGGGAGATCGGCGAGGCCGACGCCCTCCATGCTGAAATCGTCGATTCGGCCGCAGCCGAGGCACACCAGATGATGGTGCGGCGTCAGATTGCCGTCGAAACGCCCCTCTCCTCCGCCTCCGGGCACTCGCGCCACCAGCCCCCGGCGCTCCAGGGCGGCCAGGGTCCGATACACCGTGTCCAGGGAGATGGCCGGCGCCTCGTCCCGCACCTGCCTCCAGACCGTCTCGGCCGATGGATGGGCCGTGGTCGCAACCATGGCCCGGTAGACCAGGTAACGCTGATGGGTGAATTTCAGACCGTGGTCGGCGAAAAGGGTTTTCATGGCTTCAGCTGTCACAAGAATTATTCCTACTTGCTTCTGATTACTATTTACGAATTGTAGGCATTCCCGTCAACAGATATTTTCGCCTGCCGCTTTTTTGTTGGAGCGCACGACAAAAAAATCCGGCCCGCGCCGGAGAGGGGCGACGTATCGTTTCTCGTCGCGGAGCCGTCCGTGCCTCAAGCGCTGGTCGTGGTCAGCTTGCCGCGCATGGCGATGAGCACGTCGGCCATGGCTTCTTCCATGGCCGGGAAGGCGGCGCCGGCTTGGTCGAGGAGGCCGCTTTTGGCCGCCCGTTCCAGATCCAGGCAGGCCTCGCGCAACAGCGGCGCGCACAAGGTGGCCGCCGCCCCCTTGAGGGAATGGGCCAGAAAGGCCAGATGGTCGCAGTCGGCCATGGCCAGGGCCTCGCGCATGGCCTCCAGGTGGACCGGCTGTTCGGCCACGAAGGCCGTAAAAAGTTTCAGCAGAAAGCCGGTGTTGCCGCGAGCCTTGGACATGAGTTCGTTCCAGTCCAGGACGGCGGACAGGGAGGGGTTGGGCGCGGCTGCGGGCTGGCCGGGACGGCTGGCTCCTCCCATGGCCCTAACCAGGGCCGCTTCCAGGTCGACCGGGCTTACGGGCTTGCTCAAGTATTCGTTCATGCCGGCGCGCAGGAAGGTTTCCCGGTCGCCCTTCAAGGCATGGGCGGTCAGGGCCACGATGGGGATGGCCGGATCGAAGTCGCCGCTTTGATCGGCCCGGATGACCCGGGTGGCCTCCAGGCCGTCCATTTCCGGCATCTGGATGTCCATCAGAATCACGTCGAAATGCTGTTTGCGCAGGGCCTCCAAGGCCCGACGCCCGGTATGGGCCACCACGACCGTGTGGCCGTCCATTTCCAGCAGTTCCTGCACGTAAATCTGGTTGATGGGGTTGTCCTCGGCCAAAAGGACGGCCAGGGGAGGGGTGCCTGTTACCGGGGAGTCCTTCCGGGGCTTGTCCGTTATCGTCCGGCTGTCGGGCAGCGCGAAGGGAATCCGGAAGGAAAAGGCGCTGCCGTGTCCCTCCTCGCTTTCCACCTGATAGACGCCGCCCATCATCTCGACCAGGTGGCGTACGATGGCCAGTCCCAAGCCCGCGCCCTGGTACCGTCTGGTCGGGGAGACATCGGCCTGGGTGAAGCTGTCGAAGATGGCCTGGATTTTGTCCCGCGGAATGCCGATGCCCGTGTCCTTGACGGTGAAGGCGAGCAGACAGTGCCGGTTGCCTTCTCCATCCGGTCCGGCCGCCCTCTCCTCGGGCAGGGTGGTGACTTCCAGCAGCACGCTTCCGACGTCGGTGAATTTGACGGCATTGCCCACCAGATTGATGAGAATCTGGCGCAACCGGCTGGCGTCGCCGACCAGCTCCCGGGGAACCTCCGGGCCTTGGCGATATTCCAGGCGGAGTTCCTTCTTGATGGCCAGGGGCCGGAAGATACTGATGACCTCCTCCACCGTATCGGGGAGAATGAAGGGGGTTTGGGCCAGCTCCAGGGCCCCGATTTCGATGCGGGCATAATCCACGATGTCGTTTAACACCGTGAGGAGCGACTGGGCGGAATGCCGGGCCATTTCCAGATATTCATGCTGCTTGGCGGTAAGATTCGTGGCCAGGGTCAGTTCGGTCATGCCGAGGACCCCGATCATGGGGGTGCGGATTTCGTGGGTGATATTGGCCAGAAAATGGCTTTTGGCCTTTTCCGCGGCCTTGGCCGCTTCCCGGGCCATGGCCAGATCGGATTCGGCCTTCCGGAAGGCGGTGACGTCCCGCAGCAGGATGCGGGTCAGTCGGAGTTCGCCTTCCCGGATATCCTCCCGGCGCAGGAGGACGCGGTTGCCCGTGCTGGTCATGACCACCTCGGTTTCGCCGCGGGACGTCACCGGGATGCCGAAGGGCAGGCCCGTCAATTGGCCGGCGGCCACGCCGAACAGGGTATCGGCCCGGGACGTGGCGTGCAGGATCACGCCCGCCGGGTCGAGCAGGAGCAGGACGTCCCCGGTCAGCCGGGCGATGGCATCGGTATCGCGAATGAGTCGTTCGAGCATGGTTCCCTTTTGCTTCAGGCCGGGGGCCCAGGACTGCTGGTTGCGGTTGCCGCTTCCCTGGGCGGGCGGGGCGGCACCTCTTCGGCATCTTGTAGGCTTCCCCGGCTTTTTCGCCAAGCCCCGAAGAGGGACGGCTGGGCAAAGGTTCGCCGGGGGGCGTTTCCGGCGGCCACAGGGAGACCACCGCACAATTGCTTAGGAGAGGATGCCTCCGGTGGCCAAAGGGCGCGCCCTTTGGAATTTCGTCATGCTATGAGCCCGTTGCAAGGTAACGGTAGGGCATTGACCGGCTGTCAGGGAATTGTGCAGCAGTCTCCAGGGGAGGCCGTTATGAGACTGCCGCACAATTCCATAATGGCATTGCGATGCCCCAATTCTGGAACGGCAACCTCCCCAAATCCTCTCGGAATTCCAAAGGGCGCGAGCCCTTTGGCCGCCGGAGGCGCCTCTTGCGACGCATTGTCCAGTGGCCTCTTATTGGAATTCGAGTCCATGCCCCAATTGCGGGCAAGGCCCGTGCCCCGTGATCTCGAAAAAGGGGACGGCAAGGCTGGGCGGTGGGGGAAGGCGGAGGAGGGAGGGCGGTCAAGGCCGGGGGCGCACGATATGGTGCGCCCCCGGCTGGGTGTCCGGTTAGATATTGTAGAGCAGATCCCCGGGGATGATGGGGATGTTGTTTTTCTGGAGCAGTTCGATGGCCTGATCGGTGCGGTCGAAGCGGAAGATGATGACGGCCGATTGTTCCCGCTGGTGCACGAAGGCGTACATGTATTCCACATTGACGCCGTTGCCGCAAAGCAGGTGCAAGACGCTATGCAGACCGCCGGGCGCGTCCGACACTTCCACGGCCACCACGGCGTTGCGGCCCACGGTGAAGCCGTGTTCCTTGAGGGTTGCTTTGGCCTTTTCATGATCGCTCACAATGAGGCGCAGAATGCCGAAATCCGACGTGTCGGCCAGGGACAGAGCGCGGATGCTGATGTCGGCCTCGGCCAGCACGCGAGTCACTTCTTCCAGACGCCCGGCCCTGTTTTCCAGGAAAATGGAAATCTGTTCGGCTTTTATCATGGTGACTCCCTCCCAAAGGCGGCCCTTTGGCCGGTTACGCGTTGCGCAGGTCCAGGACGCGCTGGGCCTTGCCCTCGGAACGCTGGATGCTCCGCGGTTCGACCAGCTTGACCTGGGCCGTCACGCCCAGAAAGTCCTTGATGTTTTTCTGGAGCTTGCCTTCCAGGCGTTGGAGCTTTTTTATCTCGTCGGAGAAGAGTTTGTCATCCACTTCCACGTGGATGGCCAAAGTATCGAGGTTGCCCTCGCGCTGGACCACCAGCTGGTAATAGGGCGTCAGGCCTTCGGTTTCGAGCAGGATGCTTTCGATCTGCGAGGGGAAGACGTTGACCCCGCGGATGATGAGCATATCGTCGCTTCTGCCCTGGACCCGGAACATGCGGACGAAGCTGCGGCCGCACCGGCAGGGCGTGTAGTCCAGCCGGGTGATGTCCCGCGTGCGGTAGCGGATAAGCGGCTGGGCTTCCTTGGTCAGGGTGGTGATGACCAGCTCGCCGGTTTCGCCCGGCGGCAGGGGTTCCTTGGTCACCGGGTCGATGACCTCCACCAGGAACTGATCTTCCATGATATGGGCGCCGTTTTGAGCCTCGGCGCATTCGACGGCCACCCCCGGCCCCATGACTTCGGACAGGCCGTAAATGTCGATGGCCGTGATGCCCATCTTGGTTTCGATATCCCGGCGCATGTTCTCGGTCCAGGGTTCGGCCCCGAAGACGCCGATGCGAAGCGGCAGCTCCTTGAAGTCGATGCCGGCCTCCATGGCCGCCTCGTACAGCACCAGACTGTAGGAGGGCGTGCAGCACAGGACCGTCGAGCCGAAATCCCTAAGCAGCATGGCCTGCCGGCGGGTGCCGCCGCCTGAGACCGGAACGGTGGTGGCCCCCAGCCGTTCGGCCCCGTAGTGGGCGCCGAGGCCGCCGGTAAAGAGTCCGTAGCCGTAGGCCACATGGATGATGTCGCGCCGGGTGGCCCCGGCCGCGGACAGACACCGGGCGATCATGGTGGCCCAGTTGGCGATGTCGCGCTGGGTATAACCGGAGACAGTGGCCTTGCCGGTGGTGCCGGAGGAGGCGTGGAGGCGGACCACGTTGTCCTTGGGTACGGCGAACAGGCCGAACGGATAATTGTTGCGGAGATCCTGCTTTTCGGTGAAGGGCAGGTAGCGCAGATCGGCCAGGCTTTTGATGTCGCTCGGCTTGACTCCGGCATTGTCGAAGGCGTGCCGGTAAAAACTGACGTTGGCGTAGACCCTGTCGCACTGGCGTTTCAGACGCCGGAGTTGGAGCGCCTCCAGCTCTTCCCGGGGCAGGGTTTCGATATCCATGTCGAAGATCATGGGATTATTCCTCCAGATGGCGTCATGGCGCATCCAGGGGGGATACCTGCCCGAAAGCCGCCTCAGGCGTCAAGCGTTGGGCGCGGAAAAACGGGTGTCTTGGGCCAGTCCCATTTGCGGGATTGGTGCAAATCAAGTAAGCCTGCCTCGATTCCCGGTGCTTCCGGGAACGAGTTGCTTTTTTCGGAGAGACGATGCCCCAGAATACATTGCATGCGAATCTGTCCGCCCGGGACAAGGCCGTCCGCGTGGCCGGCTGGCTCCTGGACAAGAAGGCCAAGAATATCCTGGCCCTGGACGTGGCCCCGTTCAACCCCATCTGCGAGGCCATGGTCGTGGCCTCGGCGGCCAATGTCCGTCAGGCCAAGGCCCTGGCCGATTACGTCCTCGAACGCTGCGCCGAGGAAGGGGTGTCCTATCTCGGCATGGAAGGCTACCACGTCGGCCAATGGGTGCTCCTGGACCTCAATGATGTCACCGTACATATCTTTCAGGAGGAATCTCGGCCCTTTTACAACCTCGAAGGCTTGTGGTCCGAGGGGAAGGTCATCCCCTTGCCCTTCACCGCAACCGAGACGAATCCGGCATGACCCCCGCGCCCTGCCTGCTGTTGATCCTCGATGGCTGGGGACTGGCTCCGGCCGGCCCCGGCAATGCCGTGACCCTGGCCGGCACGCCGGCCATCGACCGCCTCCTGGCCGCGTATCCCTCCACCACCCTGTCCTGTTCGGGCCGGGCCGTGGGCCTGCCCGACGGCTTTATGGGCAATTCCGAGGTGGGCCACATGAATATCGGCGCCGGCCGGGTGGTTTACCAGGACATGACCCGCATCGACATGGCCGTGGAAGACGGGAGCCTGGCCAAGAATCCCGTCTTGGCCGACCTTGTCCGGGCCTCCCTGGCCGCCGGCGGCCGCCTGCATTTCATGGGCCTGGTCTCCGACGGTGGGGTGCACAGCCATGTGCGCCATCTGAAAGCGTTGGTGGGCGCCGCAGTGGGGCTCGGCCAGTCCGATATCCTCGTCCATGCCATCCTCGACGGCCGCGATACCCCGCCCCACGGCGGCGAAGGCTATGTGGCCGGTCTGGATGCCTTTTTCAAGGCGCAGCACGCCGGGCGCATGGCCACCCTGGTCGGCCGCTACTATGCCATGGACCGGGACCGGCGCTGGGACCGGGTGGCGGTAGCCTACGCCGCCCTGACCGAAGGCCGGGGCGAGCGCTTTAGCGATCCGGCGGCCGCCGTGGCCGCCGCCTATGCCGCCGGCGAGACCGACGAGTTCGTCAAACCGCGCGTGCTGGCCGGCGGGGAAGGACTGCTCCGGGACGGCGATGCGGTCTTTTTCTTCAATTTCCGGGCCGATCGGGCCAGGGAGATCACCCGGGCCCTGACCGAGCCCGCCTTCGACGCCTTTCCCAGGGCGCGCCGGCCGGCCCTGTCCGGCTTCGCCACCATGACCGAGTACGATGCGTCCTTCGGCTTGCCGGTCGCCTTCGCCCCCGAAGTCGTGTCCGATGTCCTGGGCGAGGTCTACTCCCGGGCCGGGCTGCGCCAGTTGCGCCTGGCCGAGACTGAGAAATACGCTCACGTGACCTATTTTCTGAACTGCGGTCGGGAGGAGCCCTTTCCCGGCGAGGAGCGCCGACTGGTGCCTTCGCCCCGGGATGTGGCCACCTACGATCTGAAGCCGGAGATGAGCGCGGCGGCGGTGACCGACACCTTCCTGGCCGAGCTGGCGACGGGCGGGTACAGCCTGGCCGTGGTCAATCTGGCCAACCTGGACATGGTCGGCCACACGGGCATCCTTTCCGCTGCCAAGCAGGCCGTCTCCACGGTGGATGCCTGCGTGGACCGCATCGTCCGGGCGGCTCTGCCCGCCGGCTGGCGCATCCTGCTCACCGCCGACCACGGCAACGCCGAGGAGATGCTCGCTCCGGACGGCGGCCCCATGACGGCCCATACCACCAATCCCGTACGGCTGATCCTGGTCGATCCGGCCCGCACCGACGCCGTGTTGCGGCCAGGCCGGCTGGGCGATATCGCCCCCACCCTGCTTACCCTGGCCGGGCTGCCCGTTCCGGCGGCCATGACCGGCGCCTGTCTTGTGGCGGAGAAAGCATGACTGCGGAAAAACGCAAACCGCTCACCCCGGTCAAACCCATGGGCGTGGAGCTGGTCTTCCTGTATCCCTGTCCGTTTTGCCACCGGGAAGTGCCGGTGGTGGCGCCGGCCAAGCCGACGCTCGTTACCTGCGACGCCTGCCGGGGACGCTTCCCCATCGTGCCCGTCGATGATCGCTCGGTCCGTTACGTCAAGCTCATGCTCGGCGGCGGCAAGGCGGCGGTCGATCCCGACTTCATCTAACGAGACGGAAAAGAGCGCTTTCGGCGGCCAGGCGCGGTGCTGCCTCGGCTGGGGCGCCGAGGCCCGTTTTCCCGGTCCCTCCGCAAAGGGAAGGGCCGGGAGGCGCTGCTGCTGGCAATGGCGCCGGACGATCTTGCGTCGCGCCGTCCTCCCTCCAGAAATGTCGCAACATGGACCATTTTTTAAAATTTGTTGCATTTTGCAATTTTGTGCGCAGCTGCCGACGTCGTCTCGGACGATTGGTTCGGGGAAGATTGGGATGCGTGGAAGGGCGGCTGGATGATAATATGCTATGATTTTAGGTAGTCATCACTCAATTCAAAGAGCGGTGGCAGCAGGGGGAATGCGGCGTTGGACCTTGCGTCGGCCGGCGCCGGTGCGTTGACACACAAAAGCGCAGAGCTTCACATTTGTGTGAATTTGATGCCAAGTCCCCATTTTTGTTACATGTCCCGCCATTCTTTTCCTTGAGGGGGACAACGATGATCCAGAGTGGAGATACGGCATTCGTTCTGATCAGCGCCGCCCTGGTGCTGCTTATGATTCCGGGACTGGCCCTGTTTTACGGCGGCATGGTCCGACGCAAAAACGTCCTTGGCACCATCATGCAAAGCCTGATCCTCATATCCCTCGTTTCGTTCGAGTGGGTCTACCTCGGCTATTCCATGGCCTTCGGGCCGGACCTCCATGGGCTGATCGGCTCGCTGGCCTGGTTCGGCCTCGGCGGCGTGGGCGCGGCCCCCAATCCCGACTATGCGCCGACCGTTCCCCATCTCGCCTTCGCCATGTACCAGTGCATGTTCGCCGCCATCACCCCGGCGCTGATTACCGGGGCCGTGGCCGAACGCATGCGCTTCGGACCGTTTCTGCTCTTTTCCCTGGTCTGGGTCGTGGCGGTCTACAATCCGGTATGCCATTGGGTCTGGGGCAACGGCGGTTGGTTGAAAAATCTGGGCGTGCTGGATTTCGCCGGCGGCTTGGTCGTGCATCTGACTTGCGGCGCGGCGGCCTTGGCCGCGGTCCTGGTGACGGGGGCCCGCAAGGATCACGGCAAGCATCAGATTGTGCCGCATAATCTGCCGATGACGCTGCTCGGCACCGGACTGCTGTGGTTCGGCTGGTTCGGCTTCAACGCCGGCAGCGCCCTGGCCGCCGACGGCGTGGCCGTGGGTGCCTTTGCCGCTACCCATCTGGGCGGCATGGCCGGCATGGCCGTCTGGTCGGCCATCGAATGGTGGCATCGCGGGAAGCCCACCTCCTTGGGGGCCGCTTCCGGGGCCGTGGCCGGTCTGGCCACCATCACCCCCGGGGCGGGTTTTGTCTCGCCGGGATCCGCCGTGGCCATCGGTATGTTGGCTGGCGGTATCTGCTACGGAGCCGTGCTGCTCAAGGCCCGGCTGCGCTTTGACGACAGCCTGGACGTGGTCGGCATCCACGGCGTAGGCGGCCTGCTCGGCACGCTGCTGGTCGGCCTTTTCGCCGCCAAGGCCGTCAATGCGGCCGGAGCCAACGGCCTTTTGGCCGGCAATGCCGCCCAGCTCGGCATCCAGGCCCTGGGCGTGGCGGCGGTCGGGCTCTATGCCTTTGTGGCGAGCTGGATCATCATCCGGATCGTCAAGGCGGTTGTGGGGCTGCGGCTCGATCCTCAGGCCGAAACCGTGGGCCTCGATCTTTCGGAACATACGGAAAGCGCCTACGGCGAATAGCCCTTGCCGCGCATGAGGAGAAAGACATGAAACGCATCGAAGTGATCACCCGTCCCCACAAACTTGAGGATCTCAAGGAAAAGCTTGTTGAAATGGGCGTTTCCGGCATGACCATCACCGAGGTCAAGGGGTTTGGCCGGCAGCGCGGTCATACCGAGGTCTATCGGGGAACGGAGTATCAGGTGGATTTCGTGCCCAAGGTGAAAGTGGAGTCGGTGGTGGATGACGCGATCGTCGATCGGCTGGTGGAGGCCATCGTCCAGGCCACGCGCACGGGCGAGGTGGGCGACGGCAAGATATTTATTTTCAGCCAGCCTGAAGCCATCCGTATCCGCACGGGAGAATCCGGACCTCAGGCCCTCTGAATCCGCGCTGCGGATGTCTGGTGTTTTGATCTGTCCGGTCTGCGCAACAGTCCGGCCGGCCGGAGAAGGAAAGCGGGGCGTCATGCCGGTAATTCCGGGGTGACGCTCCGCTTTGTTTTTTTGCGTGTTAGCCGCGCGAGCGCCTCCATTGACGCAGGCGGTCCCGTGTGCGTAGGATGCATCATGGCGTCTTGTGACGTCGTGGTCCGGCGTTTTCGACGGGCAGCATGGCCCCAACCGAAAGGGAGGGCTGCTGGTTGCCGGGATATGTTGCCTCACTTTCTGGCCTGGATTTCGTCGTATCGTTTGGAGACGACACTGTGGCTGTCGCTTGAGGATACTTCTGAAAAGATATGCCGCGTACGGAGTGTTTTCCATGATCCGCGTCATGCCGGGGCTGTCCAGAACAGATTGCCGCACCGCAGACGCTTCTCGGGGGGATCCGTGGCTGTCGCAGTGCAACATGCACCAGATTGCCATCGGCCTGTTGGGATTAGCGGCCGGCTTTCTTTATTACGCCATGTTTCGCTGGCAAAGTCCGGCCCTGGTCCAGACATTGGTTGGCAACAGGCTTTATCTCGGTTGGACTGTTCCCGAGATGTTGCGTTCTTCCGTTCAATCCGTGCCGACGGCTCTGCACGTTTTTTCTTTTTCCCTTTTGACCATCGGCGTCGCCGGGTTGCCCCAATTGCGGTATCGCTTCGCGTTTGTCGCCCTGTGGGTGGGGATCAATCTGGCTTTTGAATGCCTTCAGGCGGTGCATCCTGCGGCGTTTGTGCAGATTATGGAAGAACTGCCCTGGAAATTTGAGGCATTGCAGAGGTTTGTCGTCGGTGGCGTCTTTGACGGAGAGGATATCATGGCCGCTGTTGCGGGTGGAACCCTGGCGCTGATCGTGTCCTCGATCACCGCCGAGAAGGAGGAAACGGATGTCCCAGCGGAGTAGGCTCTCTCGAATGAAAAAATGTGCCCTTGGCGTTGTGGTCGTCCTGGGAATGGCCGCGATTGTCGGGAGCAACGGGCAACGTCCGCCATCCCCTTATGATCCGTATTATGCACCACCGCCGCCACCGCCATCCCCTTATGATCCGTATTATGCACCACCGCCGCCACCACCATCCCCTTATGATCCGTATTATGCGCCACCGCCACCACCGCCCCCCCCGAGACCGTACTGGAATGGCGCAATGCCCCCCCCGCCGCCGCACCATCGCCCCGTCCAACCCGGTCAACCTGGGCAACGGCCTGGTCAACCTGGGCAACCTGGGCAGCCTGGGCAACGACCGGCCCAACCGACCCAACAGCCAGCGCCGCCGGCCGTGAAGCCGGCCCAACCGGCCGCACCAGTCGCCCCCCAGCAGCCGAAGGCGCCGTCCGCCAAGAAGCCGGGGCAGCCCGCGCCAACGCCGCCAGTCCCCGAAACGCCGGGAACGAGGCCTGTCCCGCCGTCCTAACAAGCCCGGATCCCGACGGCACGGCCTCCTGTTCGGTGCGCCGTGCCGGCCGGAAAAGGCATTGATCGGGGCCGGCTTGTCCGGCCCCTTCCTGTCGGGCCGTCCGATCCTCCCGTCCGGCAGTTGTGGGTCACGGCCCTGTGTGGCACAAGAAGCGTCGTCGGGCCCGGTGGGCCGAGGGTGAGGAGCGCGTATGGGAAAGCACGAGGATGCGGTAACCCTGTTGGCCAGACGGCGGATCGAGGCGGCCATGTTGGCCGAGGTCTATGCGGTGCTGGTCGAACGCTTCGGGGAAGGGCAGGCCTTGTCGGTTATTGAGGATACGGTGACCCGGGCCGCCTCTGCCGCCGGCCGGGCCTTCGCCGTGAGCGCTCCGGACGGGCCGTGCCTGGACCATTTTCGGTCCGTGGTCGAACTGTGGCGGCGCGGCGATGCCCTGACCATCGGCAACGTCCGCCAGGAACCGGCCAGCCTGTCCTTTGACGTCACCTGCTGCCGCTACGCCGAAAGCTATCGGGAAATGGGCCTGCCGGAAACCCTGACCACCCGGATATCCTGTCTGCGCGACGGGGCCTTCGTGGCCGGGTACAGTCCGAAACTGCGTCTGGCGCGCCCGGCGACCATCGCCGGCGGGGCGGGCTGCTGTCCGTTCACCTTTACCTGGGAAGACTGATGCTGCGCAATCGTATTGCCGTCAAGGAAGCCCTGGCCAGCCAGGGACCGCAGGAAGCCTTGCGCGTCATGGGCTGGGTCCGCACCCGTCGCGATGCCAAGGGGTTTTCCTTTCTGGAGATAAACGATGGTTCCTGTCTGGCCAATCTGCAAGTGATCGTGGATGCCGGCACCGAGGGGGCGGACCGTTTGCCGGAGGCCACGGTCGGAGCCTCCGTGTCCGTTTGCGGCGCGCTGGTCGTTTCTCCGGGCCAGGGCCAGCGTTACGAGCTGCGGGCCAGCCGGCTGGAGGTCTTGGGCCCGGCCGATCCGGCCAGCTATCCGCTGCAGAAAAAACGCCATTCCGACGAATTCTTGCGCACCATCGCCCACTTGCGCCCCCGCACCAACAAGTACGGGGCCATGTTTCGCCTGCGTTCGGCCCTGGGGCAAGCCATCCACGCCTTTTTCGCGGCCAGGGGCTTTTCCTGGGTGCACACGCCCATTCTCACCGGCTCGGATTGCGAGGGAGCCGGGGAGATGTTCCGAGTGACCGCCCTGACCGGGGCCGAGGCCGCCTTGCCCGCCGCCGAGCGGGCCAAACAGGATTTTTTCGGCCAGGATGCCTATCTGACCGTATCGGGGCAGCTTTCCGCCGAGGCCCTCGCCTGTGCCCTGGGCCGGGTCTACACTTTTGGGCCGACCTTTCGGGCCGAACACTCCGATACCTCGCGCCATGCCGCCGAATTCTGGATGGTGGAGCCGGAAATGGCCTTTGCCGATCTGGCCGACGACATGGATCTGGCCGAGGCCATGCTCAAGGACTTGATCCGTTGCGCCATGGAGACGTGCACCGAGGATTTCGGGCTCTTCGCCCGTTTCGTGGACCCGACCCTGCCCGACATGCTGGGCCGGATGCTGGCCGAACCTTTCGTTCGCCTGCCCTATGGCGAAGCCGTAGCCATCCTGGAGGCGGCCGGGAAGCCGTTCGTCTATCCGGTGGCCTTCGGTACGGATCTCCAGAGCGAGCACGAGCGCTATCTGACCGAGGAGCATTTCAAGAAGCCCGTCATCGTTTATGACTACCCCCGGGACATCAAGGCCTTTTACATGCGCCAGAACGACGATGGCCGGACCGTGGCCGCCATGGACGTGTTGGTGCCGGGCATCGGCGAAATTATCGGCGGCAGCGCCCGCGAGGAGCGCCTGGACGTGCTTGAGGCCCGGATTCGGGAGCTCGGCCTGCCCATGGATGCCTATTGGTGGTATCTCGACACGCGGCGTTTCGGCACGGTGCCCCATGTCGGTTTCGGTCTGGGCTTCGAGCGACTGCTCATGCTGGTGACCGGCGTGGCCAACATCCGCGATGTCTTGGCCTTTCCCCGGACCTGGCGGCATCTGGAATTCTGATTCTTCGCCCCTTCGTGCGTTAGCATCCACCCGGGAGCCCGGCCCCGAGGGCTTTTCGGTGTGGCCCCAAACGGCGACCGTTTCCGCGAATGTTGGCGAAAACCTGCCCAAGCGAGGCCGTTGCATGCTGGACCGTGGGGAACGCCTCCGGCGGCCAAAGGGTTTCTCCCTTTGGAATCCTATACCAATGCAAGCTTGAGGCCGCTGCACCATTTCCTGGAGGCCGCTGTTTGCCGCTGCTCCTGTTGGTAAAGTCTGAAACGATCGACACGAAAAGCTTGGTCTTGCGTGACATCTCTGTTACGAGGGAAGGGACCCCTGGGCCGCCTTTCGAGGAAAAAGACCGCACCGGGACGTCCCGAACGCAGCCATTTTGCAGGATGTCGCCATGTACATCGAGCAACAGCGGGCGCTTTGTCCCGATGCCGTGCGGGAGACGGAGCTTGCGGCCATCGTGGAGCTGTCCCAGGCCGGCCGTCTGGCGGAAATCGAGGAGCGGGCCAGGGACATAGCCGAGCGCTATCCGGAAGACGTCTTCGGCTGGAACATCCTCGGTTCGGTATATCTCCAGGAGCAGCGGGACCAGCAGGCCCTGGACAGCCTGGAGAGAGCCATCGGGCTGTCCCCGGACGCGTCGGATCTTTACAATAACCGCGGCATCGCCTTGTTGCGTCTCGACCGTCTGGACGAGGCCCTGGCCAGTCTTCGCAGGGCGGTGCGGTTGTCCCCTGGTTCGGCCATGGCCCATAACAACCTGGGCAGTGTCCTCGAGGCCCTTGGTCGACCGGAAGAGGCCGTGGGCAGCTATCTGCGGGCGCTGGCCATACGGCCGGAATACGCCAAGGCCCGCTACAACCTGGGCAACGTCTACAAGGATCTCGGCCGCCTGGACGAGGCCGAAGCCCATTATCGCAAGGCCTTGGCCCTGCGCCCCGATTACGTCGATGCCTTGGTCAACTGCGGCATTACCCTCAAGGATCGCGGTCGGCTGGAGGCGGCCGAAGCCTGCGCCCGGCGGGCCATTGCGGCGCAGTCCGATCTGGTTGAGGCCCATAACCTGCTTGCCGCCATTCTTCTGGCCCGGCAGGACGATCCGTCCGATGCCCTGGACGCGGTCATGCATTCCCTGTGGATCGAGGAACGTCCGGACAACCGACGTCTTTTCGTGACCTGCGCCCGTCGGCTCGAATTGGCCCATATGGACGCGACCGTGCAACGCGTCATCATCCGGGCCATGAGCGAGCCGTGGGCGCGCCCGAGCGAACTGACGGCGGTGGCCACCCGCTGCGTTCTGGACGATCCGACCATCAGCGCCTGCGTGAGCCGGGCGGTCTTGGCCTGGCCACGCCGCCTGTGTGCCCAGGAACTCTACGGGATCTTCGGCCTGGAAGCCGTGTGCGGCCATACCATGCTGCGCTGCCTGCTGGAAACGGCTCCCATTTGCACGCTGGAGCTGGAGCGTTTTCTCACCACGGCCCGGTCCGTGCTGCTGACCCTGGCCGAGGAGGGCGCCGACCAGGATCTGCCGCCCAGGGTGCTGGATTTTTACGCCGCCCTGGCCCGGCAATGTTCCATCAACGAGTACATGTTCGCCGTTACGGACGAGGAAACCGAGCAGGTGCAATCCCTGGCCGAGGCACTGTCCGCGGCCCTGGCGGCCGGCACGTCCGTTCCCGTGCTGTGGCCCGTGGCCGTGGCCGGCTATGTCCCCCTCCACACCATCGACCGGGCCGAGCTTTTGCTGGAACGCCTCTGGCCCGAGCCGGTCCGGGCCATCCTGACCCAGCAGATCCGCGAACCCCTGGAGGAACAGGGGTTCCGGGCGGACATCCAGAGGCTCACCCCCATCGAGGATTCGGTGTCGCAGCTGGTGCGGCGGCAGTACGAGGAAAATCCCTATCCGCGTTGGATCAAGGCGGCCCCGGCCGGCATTCCCAGGCCTTTCGACGCCGTCATGCGCCAATGCCATCCCCGGGCCGACTTCCAGCCGCTTGGCCTGCGGGATCCCCTCGACATCCTTATCGCCGGCTGCGGCACCGGCCAGCATGCCCTGGAGACCGCCTGCCGCTACGAACGGGCGCGCGTGCTGGCCGTGGACCTGAGCCTCTCCAGTCTGTGCTACGCCAAACGGAAAACGCGGGAGCTCGGCCTCACCAACATCACCTACGCCCAGGCGGACATCCTGCGGCTGGGGACGCTCCCCCGGCGGTTCGACGTCATCGAATCCTCCGGCGTGCTGCACCATCTGGCCGATCCCCTGGCCGGCTGGCGGGTGCTGTTGTCCCTGCTGCGCCCGGGCGGATTCATGCGTCTGGGGCTCTACAGCCGGCTGGCCCGGCGGGACATCACCCGGATTCGCGGGCGTATCGCCGCGCTCGGGTACTCGGCGACGGTTGCAGGCATCCGGCACTGCCGTCAGGACTTGATGGACCGGCAGCCCGACGAGGAATGGAAGACGATTTTTCTCAATGATTTTTACAGCATCAGCGGCTGCCGCGACCTGCTGTTCCATGTGCAGGAACACTGTCTGACCATCCCGGAGATCGAGGCCTTCCTGACCGAAGCCGCAATATCCTTCATCGGTTTCGAGGTTGCCCCGGAAGTGCTCGCCGCCTACTGGCAACGGTTCCCCGAGGACAGGGCGGCCACGCATCTGGACAACTGGGCCGCTTTCGAGGCCGAGCATCCGGACACGTTCATGGAGATGTATCAGTTCTGGGTGCAAAAACCGGCCTGATCGGTCCGGCGGAGATGTCCGACGGAAATGACAGTCTTGATGGAAAGGCGCCTTCCCGCTTGCCCGGCCGCCCCTCCGGGACTAAGTGGAAGATAGCGTGAAATTTTGGCCAAGGAGGCGTGCGATGGGACTGTTTGAACCACAGCATTTGGTCATCATCCTCATTATTGCCCTGGTGATCTTCGGGCCGGGCAAGATAGCCGAGCTGGGCGGCAGTCTCGGTCGGGGCGTCCGCGATTTCAAGAAGGCCATGGCCGAACCGGAGACGACGACGCCGCAGCCGCAGTCGGCCGTCGCCGGGGCATCACCGACCCAAGTTTCCGGGCCGCCGCTCCAGAATACGACGGTGACCCTGCAGGAGACGCCCAGCAAGGAAAACGCCTAAAAGGCGCGTTCCCGCCCGGGCGAAGTGCCCTGGCAGGAGGGGGGGGCGACGGTTTTTCCCCGCCGGCTTTTAGGCGTGCCCGGCCACCAGGGAGGCACCGACCAGGATCAGCAGATTCCCGAGCCAGCGCAGCCGGTCCACGTGTTCCCGCAACAAGAATTGTGAAAGAAACGTGACCGCGACGAAGCTTAAGCTCCCCAGGGGAAAGGCGATGCTGACGGCCAGATAGCGCAGGGACCAGGTGTAGAGAAGCGTTTCCCCCCCGAAACAGGCAAAACCGAGCAGGCGCCATGCCCCTTTGCCCGTCGGCACCAGGGCGGCTTTTTTGAGAAACACCTGGGCGAAACCCTCGATGATGGTGGCGGCCAGGGCCAGGGCGATGCCCAGATGGGTCGGATTCATGGGGCGTTTCCTTCGGCCGGGGTGCCGGTGTGGCCGGATTTGCCCACGCACCAGACGCCGACCAGGATGAGCCCGATGCCGAGCATCTGCGTCGTGTCGAGCCGTTCCCCGAGATAGAGCACGGAGAGCCCCCCCACGGAGATGTAGCTGAGGGATGTGATGGCGTGGGCGTAGCTCAAATCGGCGTGATCCAGGACGGCGATCCAGTTGACCGCCTGGGCGGCCATGAAAAATCCCACCAGCAGAAAGATTGGCCGGTGCAGGATGTCCCGGGCAGCGAGCCAGAGGTTCGGCTGATCGGGGATGTCCGTTACGGCCATTTTCCAGAAGATTTGGAGCCCTGTGTCCAGAAGGATGGCCAGGGTCAGACCGATGACCACCGGGCGGGGCATGCGACTGACGTCGGTTCTATCCGGTGGGGTGGCCCCGTGGGGGAGAGCTGTTTTTCGCAAGGATGATCCGGATGGTTTGGGCGTTTCCCCCGGCCGGGGGACATGCTGCCGGCGGGCCGATGGGCGCTCGTGGCGGGGCGCCCAGGAGCCTGACGGTACGAAACAAGGCCTTTCCATACGCGGTTGGGCGGATGAGCTCAAGGCGGGCCGGCGGGCTGTTTTCTCCCGGCCCGGAGGAAAATCGGGCAGAGAGGAGGAGACCTGAATTTTTCTCAATGGCGTATCAAGTAGGCGCGGTAAAGAATTTGTTACGTTTTCACGAGAAAGATTACAAAAAAGTAACTCGTCAGTCGTCCTCGTTTGACAGCATACCGAAACGCGTTGTCTCGATTCCATTTTTTCGCCAGGACACCATCCATGCGGACAAGGTATAGCTTTTTCTGCGATTTCGACGGCACAGTGTCCGTCAGGGACGTGACGGATGTCCTGCTGGAAACGTACGCCCTGCCGGAATGGCGCGATATCGAGGCCTTGTGGCAGGCCGGCGACATCGGCTCCATGGAGTGCATGCAGCGGCAGGTGTCGCTTTTGCGGTGCACCAGGCGGCAGCTCGACGCCGTGGCGGATGCGGTGGCCATCGATCCGGGCTTCCCGGACTTCGTGGCCGCCTGCCGGGAGGCCGCCATGCCCGTGGCCATCGTGAGCGACGGCATCGACTATTGCATCCGCCGGGTCTTGCGGCAGTACGGGCTGGACTGGCTTCCCGTGCATGCCAACCGGCTGACCATGTCAGGGGACGGGCGGTATGCCCTGACCTTTCCCTCCGCGCACGCCGACTGTCTCTCCGCCAGCGGCACCTGCAAGTGCGCCCGGATGCGAACCCTGCGGCAACCCGGCACCACGGCGGTTTTGATCGGCGACGGGGCCTCGGATTTTTGTGCGGCCCGAGAGGAAGCGGATTTCGTGTTCGCCAAGGGGGCCCTTCTTGACTTCTGCCGCGAACAGGCGCTGCCCCATATGGCCTATACGGATTTTTACGATGTGAAACGTGTCCTATCTAACCCGCAACAGGGCCCCCACGACGCCGAACGGCGTGCGGCCGACCCGACTTTCGCAGGATATTTTCTCCATGGATGAAAAGGCATTGCTGGCGTTGGAGGCCAAATACTGTTCCTTCGGTGATACCGTCCACTATCTGGAACCGCCCAAACTTTTCGCCCGCTGTGAGGGCAGCTACCTGTACGATACGGCGGACCGACCCTATCTGGACCTCCAGATGTGGTACTCGGCCGTCAATTTCGGCTACGCCAATCCGCGTTTGAACGGCGTGCTGCACCAGGCCATCGACCGGCTCCCCCAGCTGGCCTGCCAGTACCTCCACCGGGAGAAGATCGAGCTGGCCGCGCTTCTGGCCCAACATCAGGAACGCGAGGCCGGGATCAAGGGCCGCGTGCATTTCAACGTGGGCGGCTCCCAGGCCATCGAGGACTCGCTTAAACTCGTTCGTAACGCCTGCGGCGGCAAAAGCCTCGTTTTCGCTTTCGAGGGCGGCTATCACGGTCGCACCCTGGGCGCGTCGGCCATCACTTCCAGCTACCGTTACCGCCGGCGCTACGGCCACTTCGGCGATCGGGCCTGCTTCGTGCCTTTTCCGTACTGCTTCCGTTGCCCCTACGGAAAGCACCGCGAAGACTGCGGATTGTATTGCATCGACCAGTTCGCCCGGCTGTTCGAGACCGAATATTACGGGGTGTGGGACGCCAAGGCCGGTCAGGCCGAGTACGCCGCCTTCTACGTCGAGGCCATCCAGGGCACCGGCGGCTACGTCATCCCGCCCGCCGGCTATTTCGAGAAGCTGCAGGCGGTCCTCGACGCCCATCACATCCTGCTGGTGGACGACGAAGTCCAGATGGGGTTCTTCCGCACCGGGAAATTCTGGGCCATGGAAAACTTCGGCGTCACGCCCGATGTGCTGGTCTTCGGCAAGGCCATGACCAACGGCTTGAACCCCTTGTCCGGCATTTGGGCGCGCGAGGCGCTTATCAGCCCGGAAATTTTCCCGCCGGGCTCCACCCATTCCACCTTTTCCAGCAATCCCCTGGGTACGGCTGTTGCCTTGGAGGTCGTGCGCATGTTGGAGGAGGAAAGGGCGGACTACGAGACCATGGTGGCCGCCAAGGGTGCGACATTCCTGGCCGGGCTGCGCGAACTCAAAAAGCGCTATCCCGTCATTGGGGACGTCGACGGCTTGGGTTTGGCCCTTCGGGTGGAGATCTGCAAACCGGACGGCTTCACGCCGGACAAGGAACTGACCGACCGCTTGGTGGAAGAGGGCATACGCTGCACGCTGTCCGCCGCCGGCCGCCCCTGCGGTCTGGTGCTCGATGTGGGCGGCTATTACAAGAATGTGCTCACGCTGGCTCCGGCGCTGACCATTTCGCAAAAGGAAATGGATTTATCCCTGGATCTGCTGGATCAGCTTTTCAAGCGGTGCCTTTCCGCGTAGAGGCTGATGGTGATGTTGGCACAGCGACCGGACAGGCATGGATAGCAAGGATTGCAGCTTCCTGTTTGAGGGAGGACCGAACGGCGTTCTACTGCTCCATGGGCTCACCGGTACGCCCACGGAAATGAAGTGCGTCGGGAAGGGACTGGCCCGGGCCGGACTGACGGTGTACGCACCGCAGTTGGCCGGCCATTGTGGCTCCAAGGAGGACCTGCTCGCCACGGGCTGGCGCGACTGGTACGCCAGTGCGGAGGAGGGCATGAACTTCCTGGCCGGGCGGTGTCAGCGTGTTTTCGCGGCGGGGCTCTCCATGGGCGCCTTGCTGTCGGTACGGCTGGCGGCAAAACATCCGGAGGCCGTGGCCGGAATCGGCCTGTACTCGACGTCGTTGCGCCATGACGGCTGGGCCATGTCCTGGTGGAACCATCTGCTGCCGCTGCTGTTGCTTTTGCCCTGGGGGCGGCACCACTCGTTTCCCGAGGCGTATCCCTACGGCATCAAAAACGATCGGCTCCGCAAGCGGATCGTCGACATGATGTTTTCCGGCCAAAGCGATGCGGCCGGCCTGACCGGAACGCCGGGAGCCAGTCTTTGGGAGTTGTGGCACCTGCGCCGCGTGGTGATGCGGGATATGCCGGCCATCCGTACGCCCGCCTTGATCGTGCACGCTTCCAGGGATGACGTCACGAGCCTGTGGAACGTGCATTATTTGCAGAAGCACCTCGCCGGTCCCATTGAGACCGTGTTGCTCGACAACAGCTTCCATATGATCACCGTGGATCAGCAATGCCAGGATGTGGTGGCCCATACGGCGCGTTTTTTCCTGGCTCACGGAGTGGACGACCGATCCTCCCGGATTCGGCTCGGCGCGTAGAGATCGCCCGGCGTTCGCGAATGCGGGACGGATATGTTCCGCGACCGGAACCTATATTCCAGGCAGGAGGAGCCTCATGCCCCAACTCGACGAGATTCTCGACATCGTGGCCCAAGTCTCCATGGTGGACCGCAGCAAGCTGGTCCCTGAGGTCAAGATAGCCGATCTGGGTATCACCTCCCTGGATATGGTGGAGATCATCTTTGCCTTGGAAGACAAGCTCGGCATCGAGTTGCCATTCAACGCCAACACCAGCGCTCAGGGCCTGCGCACCCTCGGTGATGTCATCGCCGTGGTCGAGGAAACCCTGGCCCAAAAAAATCCCTCCTAGGGCGCCGGCGACCGGCGCCAGCAGAGGCAACCATCCCGCCCGGCGGGCGAACGGATATCCATCCATGACACAGCAGCGGCGCATCGTGGTGACGGGCCTTGGAGTGATAAGCCCCATTGGGCAGGATGTCGCCACCTTTGAAAAGAATCTCTTTAACGGCGTCGGCGGCATTCGCCTGGTGGATTTCCCCTGGCGGGACCGCGTCATCCAATACCCGCTGGCGGCGATTCCCGATTTCGATCCCGCAGCCTGGATGGATCCCAAAAAGGCCGTGATGCTCGACCGCTTCGCCCAGTTCGCCGTGGCGGCGGCCAAGCAGGCTTTTGCGGATTCCGGCCTGAGCCTGACGCCGGAAACCGCCGAACGCATGGCGGTCATCACCGGAACCAGCGTGGGCGGGCAGACCACCTTGGAGGAATCGTTCACCAAGCTGCTGCCGTCCGACAATCCCCGGGCCCATCCTTTTACGATCCCGCGGCTCATGTCCAATGCCGGTTCGAGCCACATCTGCATGACGCTCGGCATCACCGGCCCGGCCTTCACGGTGGCGAGCGCCTGCGCTTCGGCCGTGCATGCTGCGGCGGTGACGCTGACCCTGCTGCGGGCCGGACTGGTGGACCGGGCCATCACCGGCGGGGCCGAGGCCTGTCTGACTTTCGGCGCCCTCAAGGGCTGGGAGGCACTGCGCATCATGGCGCCGGATACCTGCCGTCCCTTTTCGGACAAGCGGGCCGGCTTGGTGCTCGGGGAAGGGGCGGCCATGCTGGTCCTTGAGACACTGGAGGCGGCCAGGGCCCGGGGCGCCCATATCTACGGCGAGCTGGCCGGCTGCGCCATGACCTCGGACGCCAAGGACGTGACCACGCCCGACGTTCACGGAGCCGCCCGGGCCATAGCCGGAGCCCTGGCCGATGCCGGGCTGACCCCGGCGGACATCGATTACATCAATGCCCACGGCACCGGCACACGCATCAACGATCAGATGGAAACGACGGCGATCAAGCAGGTTTTCGGGGATGCGGCAGGCCGGCTGGCGATTTCCGCCGGCAAGTCCATGTTCGGCCATGCCCTGGGCGCGGCCGGCGCCTTGGAAATGCTGGCGACGCTTTTGGCCCTGGATCGGGATATGGCGCCGCCCACCATCAATTATCTGGGGCCCGATCCGGAATGCGATTTGGATTATGTGCCCAATGTGGCCCGGTCCATGCCCATCCGGGCCGCCCTCAAGAATTCCTTCGGCTTCGGCGGCCTCAACGCGGTCGTGGCCCTGCGCAAGCTCCTCGATTAAAAAGCGAGCCGTCGCGGCTCAGGGGACTGCCCCTGGATTTTGCCGGGGGGGATACTCCCCCCTCCGCTGTCCCGCTTTTTTCTTCGAGCGAGGGGTCCGGGGGCATCATGCCCCCGGCCGCCGGAGGCATCTTTCCTCTTCCGGCCGCCGGGGCATTTTTACCGCTTTTTCCCCCTCAGGCGTAACGTGCCACTATTTCTTCCAAGGTGCCCTTGTCCGGCTCGTGGATGGCCAGGGGCGTCTCGGGCATGGGCCCAAACGGCGCCCGCTCGCTCTGCCAGAGGATGCCGATGGGGATTTTTTCACCGAATTCCAAGGCCCTGGTCATGGCCGCCTGGAAATCGGTCGGATCGTGGTCCGGGCCGAGCGGGGAGCAGCGTTTTTTGTACCACGCGAAGGTGTTGACCTTATTGAAGGAGACACAGGGTTGCAGGACATCGATCAGGGAAAACCCGGGATGGCGGACGCCGGCGACGATAAGCGCGGCCAACTGGTCGATTTCGCCGGCAAACCCCCGAGCCACGAAACCCGCGTTCATGGTCACGGCCACGGCCACCGGATTGAAGGCTTCCGAAGGCGCTCCATGGGGCTGGGTCTTGGTTTTCTGGCCTTTGGGCGTGGTCGGACTGGCCTGCCCTTTGGTCAGGCCGTAGATCTGGTTATCGTGGACGATATACGTGATGTCGATATTGCGCCTGATGGCGGCCAGAAAATGATTGCCGCCTTCGCCGTAGGAACAGCCGTCGCCGGATTCGGCGAAAACGGTCAGTTGCGGATTGGCCAGTTTGATGCCCGTGGCGGCGGGCAGGGAGCGACCGTGCAGGCCGTTTAAGGCATTGACGCGGATATAGTGCGGCGCCTTGGCCGCCTGGCCGATTCCCGAGGAAAAGACCACCTTATCGGGCGGCAGGTTCAAGGCGACCAGCGCCTTGACCACCGCCTTGCGAATGGAGAAGTTGCCGCAGCCCGGACACCAGGCCGTTTCGAACTCGCCGTAATCCTCGGCCGTCACCATGGCATCCTCCTTATATCCTTTCCAGGATGTACGCCGCCGTCAGCGGCAGCCCGTCGTAGCGATTGACTCGCCCATCGAACGTGACCCCCGTCTCGCGGCGGAGCAGTCCGGCCAACTGGCCGGTGGCGTTGCCTTCCACCACAACCGTCCGGGCGGCTGTGGCCAGAATGGGGAGAAACGTCTCGCCAACCAGGGGATACACCTGGGAAAAGTGCAGCACCGCCGCTTTTTCTCCCCGGGTGGCAAGCATCGCCGCCGCTTCCCGGGCCGCCCCCAGGGTCGAGCCCCAGCAGACAAGGAGCGTGGCGCCGGCCGCCTCGCCGTAAAGGTCTGGCGGCAGGGCGGCCTGGCTGAGTCCCGTGAGCTTGCCCAGGCGTTTGTTCTGCATGGTCACCCGCACGGCCAGATCCTCGGTGATGTGGCCGTCCGGGGTGTGTTCGTCGCTGTCCACGACGACCGTCGCCTCGGTAAACCCGGGCAGCAGCCGGGGCGAGAGGCCGTCCGCCGTCACGGCGTAGCGTTCGTAGCCGGCCGGATCGGCCACCGTGGTCAGCGGCCGGGCCACAGGGGGCAAGGCATCCAACGCAAAGGCGGGGACATCGCGGTAGGAGTCGGCCAAAAACTGATCGGTAAGCACGAAAACCGGCGACTGAAACCGTTCGGCCGTGTCCACGGCCCGATACGCCAGATGGAAGCACTGCGCCACGGTTCCGGGAGCGAAAATGGCCCGGGGAAATTCGCCATGGCCGGCATACAGCACCAGATCGAGGTCGCCCTGCTCGGTGCGGGTGGGCAGTCCCGTGGCCGGCCCCGGTCGCTGGGCCACCACGACCACCACCGGTGTTTCCAACATGCCAGAAAGACTGACCCCTTCCTCCATCAGGGCGAAACCGCCGCCCGAGGTGGAAACCAGGACCCTGGCCCCGGCATAGGAAGCGCCGATGGCCATGTTGATGGCCGCGATTTCGTCCTCGGCCTGTTCCGCCACCAGCCCGGTGGCATCGGCATGATTGATCAAGGTCTGGATGACGGAAGTTCCGGGCGTCATGGGATAAAACGAGCAGAAATCGACGCCGGCCGCCAGGGCGCCCAGGGCGATGCCCTCGTTGCCGTGCAGCATCAGGCGTTTTTCCTTTCGGATCGGCGGGGGCAGACAGGAAAATCCGGTTTTCTGGGAAGCGGTCCAGTCCATGGCCGCCTGGAAGACCGCAAGGTTGGCGGTCACGACCTCTTCGCCCTTCTTGGCGAATTTTTCCCGGATCAAGCCCGTGATCCAGGCTGGGTCCAGGCACAACAGGCCGCTCACCACGCCGAGGGCGGCCATGTTTTCGTACAGGGGCTTTGGGCACAGCTCCTTGTAGTTGATGGCCAAACCGGGCAGCCCGGCCAGACCATGGGCCGCGTCGGCCAGGACCAGGGCGCGCGGCGAAAGTTTGTCCCGATGAAGGTCCAGGGTATCGGCGGAGAGGGCCACCAGCAGGTCGACGGCTTCGGTCGGGGCGAGGACGCTTTCCCGGCCGACCCGGATGGCAAAGGTGTTATGGCCTCCCCGGATACGGGACATGTAGTCCTGGGTGACGAGGATGGAATATCCGGCCCGCACCAGGGCCCGGGACAGGAATTCGCCGATGGTGACCAGTCCCTGACCGGCCTCACCACCGATGACGATATTGCTGGAAGTTTCGTCCATGGCCTGCCACTCCCTCAAAAAAAGGCCGCCCACGTCGGGTGCGGGCGGCCTTTTTTTGAGTTTTTTTTTATTTGTCGGGGACCTCAGGCGGCGGGGGCGACCGGCGGCGTGAAGACTCTGGTGGCCAGATCCTTGTCCAACATGAAGGCGCCACCCGGCGTCTGGTCCACCAATTTGAGTTTGGCAATGACGTCGGAGACGTTGGCCTCCTCCTCCACTTGCTCGTCGATGAACCACTTGAGGAACGAAGCCGTGCCGTGGTCTTTTTCCTCCAGGGCCAGATCCATCAGCGTGTAGATGCGGGCCGTCACGCCCTGCTCGTGGGCCAGGGCATTCTCGAAAACGGCCAACGCCGCAGTCCAGTCATGGGGAGGCGCGTCAATGGCCTGCAGGATGACCCGACCGCCGCGTTCGACAATATAGTTATAGAACTTATCGGCGTGGAGCTTCTCTTCCTGATCCTGCACATGCATCCAGTTGGCGAACCCCATCAGGCCTTTGTTCTCGAAATAGGTGGCCATGGAGACATAGAGATAGGCGGAGTAGAGTTCCCAATGCACCTGATCGTTCAGAGCTTTTTCCATGGTTTTGGAAAGCATGCTTAATCCTTTTTCCAGAGTCCGTGGAGATTGCAGTACTCGCGGGCCGAGACCTTGGCCGCCTGGATGCAGAAAAGCGCCTCGGGGGCTTGGCCGGGTTTGAGGAACTGACGATAGGCCTTGCCGTCGGCCAAAAGCTCGATCCACTCGATGTAATGTTTCTCTTCCATGGGATGGGGGACGGCGCCGACCTTGACCAGATAGCCCTTGTCGGTTTTCTCGATGACAGGAACGTGTTTTTCCTTGGCGGCGTCCACGGTGTTCTCGGATATGAGTTTCATAGGTTGCCCGCAGCAGACCAATTCTCCGGCACCGCCGTGCAGTACCTCGACGATATTGCCGCACACTTCACACTTATAGATCTCCAACTGTTGAGCCATGATATAAACTCCTTTTCGGCCCCGGAACGTTCAACCTGGGGAGTCGCGGCCGGGGCGATCCGAAGCGACGCCAGGAAGCATCCCCGTCTTGTCCTGCATAATACGCATCTCTGAATCGTTCGCAACCCGCTCGTGACGAATTGACACGTTCGTGCTAAAGTTTTGGCCAAGGACTCCGATGCGTGCAGGGAATGGGATACCATTATCAAGGAATCGGGTATGAACGGGAAACGACGCGCGGCGACACTTCTTTTGGCGGCGACTTTTTGCGGCGGCCTTTTTTGGGCGCCCGTCGAGGTTGAGGCCGGTACGCCGGCCCCTTTGCCCGTGCAGATTCCCATTCGGGACGCGAGCGAGCCGCCTTCCTCCGCAGTCCAGACGGGAGCGCCCTTTGCGCCCGCGCCGGCCAGGCGCGCCGTGCGCCGGAAAAAATCGTCCCGGTATCGACGCCATAAGGCGTCCAAAAGGGCCGCTCGCGTCCAAAAGACTCCGAAGACGCCAGCTTCCCAGGCTCCCACGACACGGCATATGCCCAAACTGGAGCAACGCCGGGAAGCGCCCACCGAGTCCATTATGCCATTGGGACCGATCCCGGCCCCGGCCCCCGTGCCGGCCGCCCCTCCGGCCGCCGGAGCCAAGCAGCCGGCCCAGGCTCCCTTTCCGCCCGCACCGGAGCCGGCTCCAGCCCCGGCTCCGGCACCAAGTCCGGCTCCAGCCCCCAGCCCGGCCCCGCCGGTCAAGCCATGAGGAATATCACCATGCACAGCACTTCCCGCACCTTGCCGCTTCGGCTGTTGCCGTTTCTGTTTCCGTTTTTGGTGGGGACCGCCTGGGCCTGGACCTGGGACAAGCCGGCTCCGCCGCAGTATTCGGATGTGGCCATGGCCATGGTCGCCGACCTGGATCGCCAGCTCGTGCCGCGCTTGGGCATGTATTCGGCCGACAACAGCCGGGGCCTCTACTGGGTGGTCATCACGACGCCGGCCAACCTGGGCGATCTGGACCGAGCCTCGCCTCTGGCCCGCCTCTTTGGGCAGGAGCTCGCCTCTTCCTTCGTGGGCTACGGTTATAATGTCCAGGAAATCCGCAAGGCCAGCGATATCGTGTTCACCCGAGGCCAGGGCGAGTTCGCCCTGACCCGCGACAGCCGGGCCCTGGCCAACCGCCGCGCCACCGCCACCCTTCTTGTGGTCGGAACCTACACCGTGACGCCTGGCGGCGTGCGCTACAACATCGAGGTCGTGGACGCGCGCAGCAACAATATCGTGGCCATGAGTTCGCGGACCGTTCCCATGGACGCCAACGTTGCCGCCTTGTCCCGGGGTGACGGAGCTGGCGCCGCCACCCCGACGGTCTCCACCACCGACCCGACGCGCTTTCGTCGGGAACAGGAAGCCGTCATGGCCCGGCATTGGTAGGAAAGAGAGGACGTGCCCTAGATGCTTTCTCCAGGGAGGAAGGTCCGCTCTGGGGAGAAGAAAAGCACGGTAGCCGCGAAAGCCCGGCGGCCGGGGAGGATCTCTCCGGTCCTTCTTTGCTGCGGGAGAGCGGGGGAGGGGGGTGAGGGATGTCTAAAAACTTAAAGTTTTACTTGAAGGATACGATACGGCAGATGGTGGATTTTTCCGCTACGGCCCAGAGCCGCGGTGTGGAGCCACCACCGGTGCAAAAGCCCTTTCTGCCGGAGGATGTGGTCCTTTCCCTGCCGGGGCCGAGAGAGTGGGCCGGCATCGGGGATCTGTCGGTCCGGGAGGCGGTGGCTTCAAGGAAATCCAGGCGCTCGTTTGGGGGCGAAGCACTTTCCCTGGAGGAACTGGCCTTTTTGCTCTGGGCGACCCAGGGCGTCCGCAGGGTGGCTTCGCCTGCCGCCGTCTACCGCACCGTGCCTTCGGCCGGTTGCCGTCATGCCCTGGAAACCTATCTGGCGATTTTTCGCGTCACGGGCGTGGCCCGAGGACTGTATCGCTATCTGCCCTTGGAGCACGCCCTGGTCGCCGTGGCTCATCGGGACGACCTGGAAGCGGCGGTGGTCCGGGCCGCCTTGGGCCAGCGTTTCGTCGGCAACGGCGCCGCTACCTTTCTGTGGACCATCGTCCCGGCGCGCATGGAATGGCGCTACGCCGAAGCGTCCTATAAGGTTATTGCCTTGGATGCCGGCCATGTCTGCCAGAATCTCTATTTGGCCTGCGAGGTGGTGGGGGCCGGCACCTGCGCCGTGGCCGCCTATGACCAGGAGGCGGCGGATACTTTGCTTGGCGTCGATGGCGAGAGCGAGTTTACCCTCTACATGGCCCCGGTGGGCAAGGCGTGAGCGCCGAACCATGAGCCGTCGCGGACGCGACAAACGGAGAGAGTGATGCAAAAGACGGCGATTTTTGCCTTTCGCGGTGAGCTGCTCTGCTTCGTGCATGTGCTGCTCAATGCCATCGACATGCGGGAGAAGGGGCAGGAGGTCAAGATCATCCTTGAGGGCGAGGCCACCAAGCTCGTGGCCGAGCTGGCCAAGCCGGACAATCATCTCCACGCCCTGTTCGAGAAGACCAAGAGTCTGGGACTGATCGCTGGAGTGTGCCGGGCCTGCTCCCATATGCTCGGCAGCCAGGAAGCGGCCGTGGCCGAGGGCTTTGCCCTGCTCGACGACATGCACGGCCATCCGAGCATGGCCAAATACCAAGCCGAGGGCGCAACCGTTCTGATTTTCTAGCCCGAGGCGGGGGAGCGGCATGACTCCCGGCGAAATCCGGGCGCAGACCCGGGAAGTGCCGCCTAATCGTATTTGAGGGCGCTGATTTCCATCAGCTTGTCGAGCTGGATGCGTGTTTCGATGCGGCGCATGGTGCCGGTCTTGCCGCGCATGACCATGGAATGGCAGATGGCGTGGGTTCCCGTATAACGGACGCCGCCTAAAAACGTGCCGCCGGAGATGCCCGAGGCGGCGAAATAGGTGTCGTCGCTGGCCACCAGCGTTTCCTCGGTCAGTACAGGCCGGCAGTCGATGCCGGCTTCGGCCAGGGCGTGTTTTTCTTCCTCTTTCTGGGGATCGAGCCGGGCCAGCAACCGCCCCCCCAGGGCCCGGATGGCGCAGGCCGAGAGCACGCCTTCCGGCGTGCCGCCGGTGCCCATCATGACATCCACGTCGTCGTCCGGATCAATGGCCATGAGCGATCCGGCCACATCGCCGTCGGTATGCAGCGTGATGCGCGCGCCGGCCTGTCGGATGGCGGTGATGAGATCCTTGTGGCGCGGCTTGTCCAGAACGAACACCAGCAAGTCGTCCACATCCTTGCCAAGTGCCTTGGCGATCCGCTGTAAGTTGTCGCCGACCGGAGCGTCCAGGTCGACCACGTCCTTGGCTGCGGCCGGCACCACGAGCTTGCGCATGTAAAAGCTCGGACCGGGAAGGAACATGCTCCCCTTCGGGGCGAGGCCGATGACGGAGATGGCATTGGGGCGACCGTAGGCAAGCAGATTGGTCCCTTCCACCGGATCCACGGCCACATCCACGGCCAAGCCTTGGCCGTTGCCCACATGCTCACCGTTAAAGAGCATGGGGGCTTCGTCCTTTTCCCCTTCGCCGATGATGATGACGCCGTCGAGGGGCAGGTTGTTAAAGGCCAGGCGCATCGCGTCCACGGCGGCCTGATCGCCGGCGTTTTTGTCGCCGCGTCCGAGCCAGCGTGAGGAACTGAGCGCCGCGGATTCCGTTACCCGCACCAAGTCCAAGGCGAGATTTCTGTCCGGCGCTTCCATGCATGCTCCTTTCGGGAGAGAGCGGGGAGGGAACCCTTTTTTGAAAAAAAGGGTTCCCTCCCCGCTCCCCATCTTCCCAAAAAACTTCAATAATTCTATCGAGAAAAAATAGTCATCCTCGCGGCAGTCGTCATTGGTTGAGGGGGACCGGGGGGCATCATGCCCCCCCGCCGCCGGAGGCATCTTATATGCTCGCCGCGATTTTTTTGGCGAGTTGCTCGGCGGTAAAGCCGTAGGCCTCGGCGAGTTTTCCGGCCGGGGCCGAGGCGCCGAAATGGTCGATGCCATGCACGCGGGCCAGGGTTCCCGTGTACTGGCACCACAGTTCCGGTCGGCCGGCTTCCACGGCGAAGCGCGGCGTGGCGTCGGGCGGCAGGACGCTCTCGCGGTAGGCGACGTCCTGTGTGTTGAAAAGTTCCAGGCAAGGCATGCTGACGATGCGAATGTTGCGATCGGGCAAGAGCTTGGCCGCCGCCATGGCCAGGCTTACTTCCGAGCCCGAGGCCAAAAGGATCAGGTCCGGCCTGCCGCCGGGAGCTTCCTGGAGAATGTAGCCGCCGCGTCGGACGCCTTCGCGCAGGTTGGGGAAGGTCTTGTGGTCGAGAACAGGCAGGCTTTGGCGTGTTAAAAGCAAGCAGGTGGGGCGGTTGTCCTGGGTCAAGGCGACTTCCAGGGCGATGCAGGTTTCGTTGGCGTCGGCCGGGCGCATGACGAGCATATTGGGGATAAGGCGCAGGGAACTCGTCTGCTCGATGGGCTCGTGGGTGGGGCCGTCCTCGCCTACGTAGAAAGAATCATGGGTGAAAACGTGCAGTGCCGGCAGGCGCTGCAAGGCGGACATGCGCAGGGCGTTGCGCTCGTAGTCCGAGAAGATGAGGAAGGTGGCGCCAAAGGGGATAAGTCCCCCGTGCAGGGCGATGCCGTTGACGATGGCGCCCATGGGGAACTCCCGCACCCCGAAGGAGAGGTTGCGGCCGAGCGGATTGTCGCGGCCGAACACCCCGGTCAGTTGGCGGAATTTTTCCGTCTGGTTGGACGGATCGAGATCGGCCGATCCGCCGACCAGAAGCGGCAACTGGTCGATCAGGGCGTTGAGGGCCGCGCCCCAGGCCGTGCGGGTGGCCACGGGTTTTTCGGTTTCGAAGGTGGGCCAGGCCAGGGTCCGGTCCTTGGGGGCCCGGCTGACGTGTCTCCACAGCTCCTCGAAGGCGGCATCGCTGTTCAGGCGTTCTTCCAGGCAGGCGTTCCAGGCCTTTCGGGCGGCGGCCAACGCTCCGAACCGACCCTGAAAATGGGCCACGACATCGGAAGGCAGGTTGAAGGCCGGTTCCTCGGGCAGACCGAGACGCTTTTTCGTCTCCCGGATTTCCGCTTCGGCAAAGGGCGCGCCATGGGAGGCGCAGTTGCCCTCCATGCTGTTCGATCCCTTGGCGATGACGGTGGTGCCGATGATGATGGTGGGGCGTTTTTTTTCGGTCAGGGCGGCGTCAAGCGCGGTCCGGATGGCGTCGTGGTCGTGGCCGTCGATTTCGATGACGCGCCAGCCCAGGCTTTCAAAAAGTTTTTTGTGGTCGGTGGCATCGCACCGGCTGGTCGGGCCGGAAAGCTGCACCTGGTTCTTGTCGAAAAGGACGGTCAGGCGGTGCAGGCCCCACAGGCCGGCCAGCGAGGCCGCGCCCAGGCAGATCGGAGTCTGGATGTCGCCATCCGAGGACAAAACGAAAGTGTGGTGTCCGGCCACGTCCTCGCCCAGGCGTTCCCGCAGCATGGTTTCGGCCACGGCCATGCCCACGGCCATGGCGAAGCCCTGGCCCAGGGGGCCGGTGGTGCATTCCACGCCCGGCGTTTGAAAATTTTCCGGGTGTCCCGGGGTGCGGCTGCCGAACTGGCGGAACGCGGCCAGATCGTCGAGGCTCAGGATGCCGCGCAGGGTCAGCATGGTGTAGAGCAGCATGGATTCGTGGCCGGCCGACAGGACGAAGCGATCCCGGTTGAACCATGTGGGATCGGCCGGATCGAAGCGCAGGAACTCCTTGAAAAGCACGTATACCATGTCGGCCGAGGACATGGCGCCGCCCGGATGGCCGGAATTGGCCTTGCGGGTGGCGTCCATGATGAGGCCCTTGATGACGTTGACGGCTTTGGTGTCGAGGGCGGTGGTGGTCATGGGACGGAATCCTTGGCGGGAAAAGGTTAGGAAAGTGGGGCGTCCGGGTCGGACGCGCAGGTTTCAATGAGGTCCACCCGCCGCTTGTGACGGCCGCCTTCAAAGGCAGTGGCCAGAAAAACGTCGGTGATGGCGGCGGCCAGTCCTTGGCCGACCACGCGTTCGCCCAGGCACAACACATTGGCATCGTTGTGCATCCTGGCCATCCGGGCCAGATATTCGTTGAGGCATACGGCGGCCCGGATGCCGGGCATCCGATTGGCGGACATGGACATGCCAAGGCCGGTGCCGCAGATGAGGATGCCGAGCGATTCCGGCGTAGCGAGCACCTTTTGGCAGACGATTTTTGCGAAATGCGGGTAATCGACGCTTTGGGTGTCGGCCGGACCGAGGTCGGTGACGGCATGGCCGGCGGCGGTCAGGTGCGGGATCAGAACGGCCTTTAAGGCAAAACCGGCGTGGTCGGAACCAATGAAAATGCTGCGCGACATGACGACTCCGCAGAACGGGCGTTTGGCCGCCGGGGCGGCGGAAAAAAGCGACGGGATTCGCTTTTTTTTAGAGATCCGGTAGCGGCGATCCGTCCTCCGGGCTTTCCAGGGAGCGGATCACCGTCTGGGGGGGGACGGGCAATTCCAGATCGGCGGCCGGGTAGGATTCCGGACGCAGTTGCACGCTTTTCACGCGAAGGACCAGCGAAGCCCCTCCCGGTGTCGTCAAGGTCACCTTGCGGGCGACCGACATGGAAAAGCCCGGCACGGCTTCGTCATTTTCGAAGTCCACGCGCCAGGGCTCCACCCCCCGCCCCGTCAGATGTCGCGGTTTGCCCTGGAAGTCAAGGGTGAGGGAGGACAGTCGGGGGTCGCCGGAAAACGTGTATTGGTAGCCGTCCTGGACCTTTTTGGCCGAGCTGAATCTGGACGGGGCCAGTTCGCCGAAGCGGCCGGCAAGCAGGGCGGCCATCTCGCGCAGGGTGAACGGCAGGGGGATGCCCAGCCGGGAAGCGCCCTGTCTGGTGTCGGGATGGCGATACAGCGTGTTTTTGTCCGGCACGAAGGCGGAAAATTCCGTGGCGTCCTCGCGCAGGCTGGCATAGGGGCCGCCCATGGTCGTGGTCAGCTCCAGGCGCGAGGGGTCGGCCAGATTGCCGAAGAAGCGGAAGCGCAAACGGCCGCTTTTGTTCTTGGCGGCGAAACTCATGGAGCCGGTCAGGGAAAAGGCGGTGACCGGAGGCGTCGTGGCCTGTTGGCTGGCCAGAAAGGTGTCATAGACCGCCTTGGCCTCGCCGGCGGCCGGAGCGGAAGGGCGATGCCCGGCGCAACCGGTCGCCAGGAAGGAGGCCAGAAGCGCCCCCAGGAGAAGCCGTCCGGCCCGGGGGGAACGGAACATTACAGGGCCTCCATTTTTTTCTTGACGGCATCCGGGGTTTCCGAACCGAGATCCAGGGCGGTACGATAGGCCTTGGCCGCTTCGGCCTTATGCCCGGCGGCGGCGGCGATATCGCCGTAGTGTTCCCAGATGATGGCATCCCTGACCTTATGGGCGATGGCTTTCTGAATGGTGGACAGGGCTTCTCCCGACCGATTGAGCTTATAGAGGGCCCAGGCCAGGGAATCCAGGAAGAAGGGATTGTCGGGTTCTTTTTCCAGGGCCGTGGAGATCATCGCCAGCGCCTTTTCCAGGTCGCGGCCTTCTTCCACCAGGGAATAGCCGAGGTAGTTGAGCGCGTCGGGATTTTTGGGGTCCAGCGAGACGATCTTTTCCATGACTCCCCGGGCTTCGTCCCGACGTTTGAGCTTTTCCATGGCCACGCCGTAGCGGTAGAGCAGATCCAGGTCGTCCGGCCATGAGGTGAGGCCTTCCTTGAGAATCCGGGCGGCCTCCTCGGTGTGGCCGAGCTTGTCCTGGATGCCCGCGTCCACGGCCACGAATTCTTTTTTATCCGGGAATTTTTGCCTGGCCTGGCGGACCAGAGCCTCGGCCTTGGCCGTTTCGCCGATTTCCAGGGCGATCTGGATGCGAAAGGCGAAGCTTTTATCGAAATTGGGATTGGTCGGCGGCACCTTGGCCAGGATGTCCATGGCGGCCTGGGGATTTTTTTCTCCCTCGTAGGCCAGCACCGCCCGGTAAAAAAGCAGTTCCGAATTGTCGGGATCGGCGGCCTCCAGCATGGTGAGGGCCTGCCGGGCCTGTTTGATGTATTTCGCCTCGATGAAGGCCGACATGGCGTCAAGAAGTACGGCCTTGTCCTTTTTATCTTCCGCCAAAAGGCTTATGGCGCCGGCCGGATCCTTGCGTTTGATGGCCAGACGCACCAGTCTGGCCCGTACTTCTCCGGTGGCATCCCCCTGGGCCAGCATCTTCCGGTAACAGTCCTCGGCGCCTTTGAGGTCGCCTTCCTGCTCCAGGAGCGAGGCCAGATCGGCCCAGGCGGGTATAAGGGTCGGGTCCTTGTCCACGGACGCGCGTAAGGAGCGGATGGCTTCCTTGGTCTGGCCCATGCCGACCTGGGCCTTGGCCAGGAGATAAAATCCCGTGGCCCCCCGGTCGGCCTCGGGCAGGCGGGTCAGCAGGTCGGCCGCCTCGCGGTGCCGGCCGGAGTCCAGCAACACGGAAGCCAATTCCCGCACGGCCGGTGCATCGTTGGGGTGCTTGTCCAGGAAGCGTTGCAGCGTCTGGTAGGCCTCGTCGGTCATGCGCCGCATCTGGTAGGCGTTGGCCAAATAGAAGGTGAGTTCCCGGGCGTCCGGGAAGGCGGCCAGGGCCTTTTCCAGGGTGGCCGTGGCCTTCTCCCGCTCGTTCTGCCCCCACTGGAGGTTGGCCAGTTCCACGGCGATGTCCGGGGAGGGAAAACGTTCGGCCAATTGTTCCAGGGCTTTGGCGGCTTCGTCCTTTTTGCCCTGCCGTAAGAGATCCTGATAGACGAGAAAGCGGTAGTCGGTTTCGGCCGACGGTGAAAGGCCCTTCTCGGCGTGGGCCGCGCGCGTCGAGGTGGTGGAGGCGCAGGAGTTGGAAAGGAGGCAGGGCAACAAGGCCAGCACCAAAAAAAAGGGCAGGCGGGCTGCAAAAAAACGGGAGTTCGCGTCAGGCATGGCCGGTATCCGATGCGGCGCGCGCAGATCCGGTCCGGCCGTCGGGGGCCGTTTCCGGACAGACGCGTGGAACCGCTAGTCTTCTTTTTGAATCCATTCCGAGGAAAAATCCCCGATGCGCTTGGAGAGGTGATCCCGGAGCTTTTCCAGCAGTCGGGCCTCGATCTGGCGCACCCGTTCCCTGGTGATGCCGTATTTGGCGCCGATTTCCCGTAGGGTCACCGGATTTTCGGAGAGCATGCGGTTGTCCAGGAGATCCAATTCCTTCTCGTTGAGCAAGGGCCGAATGCTTTCTATATGCTTTTCGAGCTGATGGGAAATTTCGTCGCCAGCCAGCATTTCTTCGATGCCCGGGGTGAGCGCCGGCAGGAAATCCATGCGGGTGGCCGTGGAATCCTCGCCCAGGGTCACGTCCAGGGACAGGTCGTTGCCGCCCAGGCGCTGATCCATTTCCACGATGTCGGCTTCGGTGACGTTTAAGGCTTCGGAGAGCTGGGCGGCGCTCGGGTCGAAGCCCATGGCTTGGAGCCGCTGCCGTTCCTTGTTCAAGTTGTAGAAGAGCTTACGCTGGGCCTGGGTGGTCCCGATCTTGACCATCCGCCAGTTGTCCATGATATACTTGAGAATATAGGCCTTGATCCAATAGGCTGCGTAATAGGAGAACTTGATGCCCTTGTCGGGATCGAACTTCTTGACGGCACGCATGAGCCCGACATTGCCTTCCTGGATAAGATCAAGGACATTTTGCATCCAGCGTCGCTGAAAGTCCATGGCGATCTTGACCACCAGGCGCAGGTGCGAGGAAATGAGCCGGAAGGCGGCCTTTTCGTCGCCCCCGTCGCGCACGCGCCGGGCCAGTTCCTGTTCTTCCTCGGGCTGCAGCATCGGGAACTTGCTGATTTCGCGCAGGTAGAGATGGAGCGGATCGCGCGTGGCCAGGGAACCTGAGGCGGAGGGACGGGGGGCCGGCAACCGGAAGTCGTCTTCGGTTTCGGTGGCCGTCACCGCGGCATCGGATTCTTCGGGTTCCGTGTGCGTATCGTCGAGGAGCTCTTCGTGATCGTCTGAATATTCCATCGGATGCTTGATCGGGTTAGAGGATCGCGACACGGACGGCGTGGGATGTCCGGGCGGCTGGGATGGCCGCCCATGTGCATTGTTGCTCATCGCTAATCGATACCATAAAGTTTTGGTTTGTCCTTTTCAATGGTTTTCAGTAGAGCAAACGCGTTTCAACCCCGACCGATAATCTGGCGGCACCGAGAAGGAGACGGCGTGGACGATTTCAGACAGGCGCTCGGCGACGACGCCATCCTGCTTTTCGACGGGGCCATGGGCACCCTGCTTCAGGGACGTGGGCTGACTCCGGGCCAGTCGCCGGAGCTGTTCGGTCTTTCCCATCCCGAGGCCATCGTCGCCACCCACCGGGAATACGTAGCGGCCGGTTCCCGGGTCATCACCACCAACACGTTCGGCGGCAGTCGGTTTAAGCTCCCGGCCGGCACGGACGTGGCGGGGCTTAACCGCGACATGGCCCGTCTGGCCCGCCAGGCGGCCGGATCGGGCGTGTTCGTGGCCGGATCGGTCGGCCCGACCGGCCAGTTTGTCGCGCCCCTCGGCAAGATCGGACTGCGGGAGTTGGTGGATGCCTTCGCCGAGCAGATCCGGGGACTGGCCGCCGGCGGCTGCGATCTGATCGTCGGGGAAACGCATTTCGATCTGGCCGAAGCCAAGGCGCTGGTGCTGGCCGCCCGGGAGGTGTGCGACCTGCCCGTGGCCGTATGCATGACCTTTGAAGGCATCTCCAGCCTGACCGGCTCCAGCCCGGAAGTCTTCGTCGACGCCATGGAAAACCTGGGCGTCGAACTTGTCGGCGTCAACTGCGGCCAGGGCCCGGATACCATGGCCGCCGTGGTCAGGATCTACGCCGGCCGGCTGTCCACGCCGTTTTTCGTCAAGCCGAACGCGGGGATTCCGCAACTGGTGGACGGTCGGACGGTTTTCCCCATGGGGCCGGAGGAGTTCGCGGAGAAAACCGCCGCATTCGCCGCTCTCGGAGCCAAGGCCCTGTCCGGCTGCTGCGGCACCACGCCGGAGCATATCCGGGCCCTGGCCGGAGCCCTGGCGGGACGCTCCTGGGCGCGCCCCGAAGCGTCGGACCGCCCGGAGCTGGCCGTCGTTTCCCGGGCCGTCACCGTGACCCTTGGCGGGGCGCGACCGTGCGCCGTGATCGGCGAGCGCATCAATCCCACGGGCAAGGCCGATCTGGCGGCCGAACTGGCCGCCGGCCACTACGCCCGCGCTCTGGCCTTGGCCGAGGAGCAGGGGCTGGCCGGCGCCGATATCCTCGATGTCAACGTCGGCGCGCCCATGGTGGACGAGACGGCCGTGCTGCCGGCCCTGGCCCTGGAGCTGACCAAACGCCAACGCCTGCCGCTGTGCCTCGATTCCAACAATATCGACGCCCTGACCGCCGGCCTGTGGGCCTCGCCGGGCACGCCGCTGGTCAATTCCATCAGCGGCGAGCCCGGCCGGCTGGAACGGCTGGCGCCGCTGTGCCGCCGGCATGGCGCCCCGTTTATCCTGCTGCCGCTGCAGGGACGGAAATTGCCGGTCACGGCCACCGAACGGCTGGCCATCATCGAGGCGCTGCTCGGCCGCCTCGACGATCTTGGCGTTCCCCGGCGGCTCGTTTTGGTCGATGTCCTGGCCCTGACCGTCTCGTCCAAGCCCGAGGCCGGGCTGGCCTGCCTGGACACCATCCGCCAATGCCGCGAGCGTTTCGGCCTGCCCACGGTGATCGGCCTGTCCAATATTTCCTTCGGCCTGCCGGCCCGGGAGCTGGTCAACGCCGCGTTTCTGGCCATGTGCCTGGGGGCGGGGCTTTCCGCCGCCATCGCCAATCCCAATATCTCCCGGCTCATGGAAACGGCCGCTGCCGCCGACGTGCTTCTCGGCCGCGATCCCCAGGCCGGCCGTTTCATCGGCCGCTATGCCGCCTGGAAACCCAGCCAGCCCGTGGCGACGCGGAAAGCCGGGGCCGCCGCGGCAGAGGGAGAGGGGGGGAGCCCCCTGCGCCAGGCCGTCATTTTCGGTCGGCGCGAGCAACTGCCCGGGCTCATCGACGCGGCCTTGGCCGAGGGCCGGGCCGCAGCGGCCATTTTAAACGACGATCTCATTCCGGGCATCATGGAGGTCGGCGAGCGCTATGAGCGCAAGGAGTTCTTTCTGCCCCAGCTCTTGGTGGCGGCCGAAACGATGCGGGACGGCTTCCTCCGGCTGGAGCCGCTGTTGGCCGAGACGGCCGGAGCGGCCAAGGCCCGGATCGTCATGGCCACGGTCGAAGGCGACATTCACGACATCGGCAAGAACATCGTCTGCCTGATGCTCAAAAACCACGGATTCGAGGTCATCGACCTCGGCAAGGACGTGCCGGCCGCCCGCATCGTGGAGGCGGCCGAGAAGGCCAAGGCGGCCGTGATCGGCTTGTCGGCCCTGATGACCACCACCATGGTGCGCATGGAGGATACGGTGCGGCTCGTGCGGGAGAAAGGACTTCCCATCCGGGTCATGGTCGGCGGGGCCGTGGTGACCGAGGCCTTTGCCCAGTCCATCGGGGCCGACGCCCATGCCGCGGATGCCGTGGATGCCGTGCGCCAAGCCAAGTCCCTGATCGGGGAATCCGCCTAAAAAAGCGCTGGCGCGGCAGCTGGCCTTTGGATTAAACCTGCCCCTGGCGGCCGTTATGGCGACCGCCGATTCGACTCGCGGAGGACGCCGTTGCGTATTCGTTCCCCCTTTTTCGCGCTGGCCCTGACCCTGCTTGTGGGGGGGCGGGCGCTGGCCCAGGACATGAAACCCATCACCGGCCAGGCTGTCCTGGATGCCATTTCCGCCGCCCAGGGCAAAGTGGTGGTGATCGATTTCTTTGCTTCCTGGTGCAAGCCGTGTCTCATGGAAATTCCGGAATTCATCGAGGCCAGACGTTCCTTTGCCGAGGACAAGGTCGTTTTTATCGGCATTTCCCTGGATACCGACCAGGGCCAGTATCTCCGGTTCGTCAAGCAGACCCCGTTTAATTTCCCGGTGCATCTGGCCGATCCCGACGTCATGACGACCTTCGGGGTGAAGATGATCCCCAAGACCCTGGTCTATGACCGCACGGGCCAGCAGTCGCTCGACCATGCCGGCTACATGCCCGGCGAAATGCTGCGGCAGGTGATCGAGACCCTGCTCAAAGACGGCGGGTCATGAGCGGGTTCTTTCTCCGCAAGGCGAGGATCCAGGACGTCAAGCAGATCCACGCCTTGCTCATGAACAGCGCCCGCCAGGAATTTTTGTTGCCCCGCTCCTTCAACCAGCTCTACAGCCACCTGCGCGATTTTTTTGTCGTGGCCGCGCGGGATTCCTCGACGGTCGTGGGCTGTTGTGCCTTGTCCATCTGTTGGGAGGACATTGCCGAAATCCGTTCCCTGGCCGTGGATGCGAGCGTCCAGAACCAGGGCTGGGGCGGCAAGCTGGTGGAGGCTTGCGTCAGCGACTCGGTGACCTTGGGAATTTTCCGGGTCTTTACCCTGACCTATCGGGCCCATTTTTTCGCCCGACTGGGATTTGTGCCCGTGGAAAAGGAAAAGCTGCCCCAGAAGGTCTGGGCCGATTGCATCAACTGTCCCAAGTTCCCCGAGTGCAACGAAGAAGCACTCATTATGGAAATGTAGGGAGACTCGACGAGCGAAACGATGGCGGAAAGGTTACGCGAAATTTTTTCCGAGGCGGCCCTGGCCGACCGGGTGGCCGCGCTCGGGCGGGAGATATCGGCCTACTATGCCGGCCGGGAGGTGGTCATGGTGGGCGTGCTGACGGGCGCGCTGCCGTTTCTGGCCGATTTGCTCCGGGCACTGACCTTTTGTCCCATCCTGGATTTCGTGCGTCTGGCCAGCTACGGCGCGGGGACCTGCCCGGGCGAGCTGCGACTCTTGGCGGATATCCAGACCTCCATTGCCGGGCGCCATGTCCTGGTGGTGGACGATATCGTGGACACCGGGCGTTCCCTGGCCTATCTTCTGGACAGATTGCGTCAACGCGCCCCGGCCGATATCAAGGTGTGCGCCTTGCTGGACAAGCCGTATCGCCGGGAGGTGGCGCTGCCTGTGGATTTTGTCGGTTTCCCCGCCCCGCCGCTTTTTCTGGTGGGGTACGGCATGGACATCAATGAACGTCTGCGCCGGCTTCGCGGCGTGTACGCGCTGGAATCCTAAAAACGGCCCTGTTATTGCATAGGCTTGGCCCAAAACCGCAAACGGGGTGGGACACAGCACCATGATCGTAGAATGCCCGAAATGCCAGGCCAAGTTCCGGCTTCCCGACGAGAAGATCGGTCCCCAGGGAACCAAACTGCGTTGCGGGAAATGCCGCCATGTCTTTCATGTGGAGCCGCCGCAGGCGCCGGCCGCATCGGGGTTGGCGGATTTCGACTTCCCCGACGATATGGCGCCGACGCCCGGAAGCGCCTCGACGGCCAAGGCCGAGCCTGCTTCCGAGGCGACCGCCCCAGCGGCCCCTCCCGCCGGACCGGCTGACGAGGAGATGTTCCATTCCGAAGCCTACGAGGCTCCGGTCGATCAGGAGCACGAGGACGAACCCCAGGATGACGGTCCGACCCGGCCCGGCTTCAGTCTGGACGATGTGGCCGACATCCCCCTGCCCGGCAGCCGCATGTCAAAAGATCGACGCCGCCGCGCGCTCATCATCGCCGGGGCGGTGGTGTTCGTTTTTGTGGTGACCCTGGTCGCCATCCATTTTCTGGATCTGTGGCCGGCGAAAAAGGCCTCCAAGGCTCCGGCCGAACCGCCGACGACCAGCGCCCCGGCCACGCCGCCGGCTGCCCCCGAGGCCGCCAAGCCCGAAGAGGGAAAGGCGGCTGCCCCGACCGCGCCGGCGACTGCCGCGGCGAAGCCCGAAGAGGCCGCCAAGGTCAAGGACATCATGCTGCAAAACGTCCGCCAGTATTATGTCTCCAATGAGAAAGTGGGGCAGCTTTTTGTCATCGAGGGCAAAGCCGTCAATAATTTCAAGACGCCCAAGGAAATGATCAAGCTCGAGGCCACGCTGTTCGACGAGAAAGGCGGTTCCCTGGCCACCCAGGATACGCTGGCCGGCAATACGGTGTCGCTTTTCCAGCTTCAGGTCATGACCCGCGATGAACTGAAAAATGCCCTTGCCTCCCAGGTGGGGGTTCTGACCAACAATACCAATATCGCCACGGGCGGTGAGACGCCCTTCATGATCGTCTTTTTCGATCCGCCCGAGGCGGTCAAGGAATTCGGGGTCAAGGTCGTGGATGCCAAGGATCCGCCCAAGCAATAGGGGGGGATGGGCATCAAGACCAAACGGGTTTTTCAGTGCTCCAGTTGCGGGGGAATCTCCCCCGCTTGGCATGGACAGTGTCCCCGATGCGGGGCGTGGAATACCCTGTCCGAGCGCGTGGCCACGTCGGGCCGCGCTTCGGGCGGCGCCGCTCCGGCTGCCTCCGCCCCCATGCCGTTGTGCCGGCATCCGGTGGAGGATTTTCGTCCCTGGGCCACGGGGATTCCCGGCCTTGACCGCGTGCTGGGCGGAGGGCTCACCCCGGGCGGCGCCGTGCTTTTAGGCGGCGAGCCGGGCATCGGCAAATCCACGTTGCTTCTCCAACTGGCCGGTTTCGCTGCCGCCGCCGGTCGTCGGGTCGTCTACATTTCGGGTGAGGAATCCCTGCCGCAGTTGCGGGCCCGGGCCGAACGCCTGGGCGTCCTGCACGAATCCCTGCTCGCCGCTTCCACCACGGACGCCGGGGCGGCCGTGGACGTGCTGGCGGCGGCCGAAGCCCCGGAACTGGTCATTCTGGACTCGGTGCAGACCATGCACGTGGCCGAGGCCGAAGGCGCGGCCGGCAGCGTCGCCCAGGTGCGCGCCGTGGCGGCCGCTTGCGTGGAAGCGGCCAAGCGCGGCCAGGCCTGCCTCATTCTGGTCGGCCACGTCACCAAGGACGGCCAGATCGCCGGGCCCAAGCTCCTCGAACACATGGTCGATACGGTGCTCTACCTGGAAGGCGAGCGCCGGCATCTCTTTCGTATCCTGCGGGTGCTGAAAAACCGCTACGGTCCGACCGACGAGCTGCTCGTCCTGGAAATGCGCGAGACGGGCCTTGACGAAGTGCCCGATCCATCCACTTTTTTCCTGGGCGACCGCGATCCGGCCACTTCGGGGTCGGCCGTGGTCATGGCCGTGGAGGGGCGCCGGCCGTTCGCCGTGGAAGTGCAGGCCCTGGCCGCCAAATCCTATCTGGCCATGCCGCGTCGGGCGGCGCTGGGCCTGGACGTGGGCCGCCTGCATCTGCTCCTGGCCGTGCTGGAAAAGCGCCTGCGTGTGAACCTCGGCCAGACGGACATTTACGCCAAGATCGGCGGCGGGCTCAAAATCCAGGACCCGGGGCTGGACCTCGGCATTGCCGCCGCCGTGCTCTCCTCGTTTTACGACCGGCCGCTGCCGGCCGGAGCGGTGTTGTGGGGCGAGGTGGACCTGTCCGGACGCATCCGGCCGGTGGCCGGGCAGGAGACGCGCCTCAAACAGGCTGAACGCCTGGGCTACGGTCCGATCCTGTGCCCGGATACGGCGAAGCTCTCCAATCTTTCGGAATTGGCCAGGAGGCTTTTTGCCCGGGACGAGCGCTAAGGCCGTTTGCCGGCGGGAGTGGCGGCTTTTCGCTCGTTGCCGGCGAGTTCCTGCAGCACCAGGCGCGTCGCCGTGGCCAGCACGTCCTTTCGCGGTTTTGTTTCCTTTTCGAACTGGGTGAAATAGATGGCCAACACCACCGGCCCGCCCCGGGGCGGCCAGAGCACGGCGATGTCGTTGGTTGTGCCGTATGCGCCACTGCCCGTCTTGTCCCCGACGCTCCAGCCTGCCGGAACCCCGGCCCGGATACTGGCGTTGCCCGTCGTATTGCCCGTAATCCACGCCGCAAGGAGCTTCCGTTGCGCCGGGGCGAGCCCATCACCGAGGACGAGCTTTTCCAGGCTGGCCGCCATGGCCATAGGCGTGGTGGTGTCGCGGGGATCGCCCGGTTGGGCTTCGTTCAGATCGGGTTCGATGCGGTCGAGCCGGAATGCCCGATCACCGAGGCTTGCCGCGAAGCGGTTTAGGGCCGGAGCGCCGCCCAGTGTTTCAAGCAGCAGATTGGCGGCCGTGTTGTCGCTGACCTGCAAGGTGGCGGCGCACAACGCTCCGACGGTCATTCCCGTGGCCAGATGTTGGCGGGTGACGGGGGCATATTCCAACAGGGTCTTTTCGGTGTAGCGGAGAGGCTTGGCCAGCAGTCCGGGATCGATCTCGCTTTGGCGCAATACGGCGGCGACCAGCACAAGTTTGAACGTGCTGCACATCGGGAAGGCCTCGCCGCCGCGGTAGGCGAAATGCAGACGCGCATCCGGTTTGACGACGGCGACGCCGAGCCGGCCGTTCGCGCCGGATTCCAGCGCGGTCAGGGAAGCGTTGAGCCGCGCGGCGTCGAAAGCCTGGGCTCGTGATGCAAAAAGGCAGGCCCCAACGACACAGCAGCCCACGATGGCGATGGAGCGGCACACGGCGTTGAGCATGCGGGGCGGCTTCCAGCCTCGGGGCTGCGGATGGGGTCGGTCAGGCCACGTCCCACTGTGGTCCGGAGGGCGTGTCCATGACGGTGACGCCGAGGGCGGTCAGTTCGTCGCGGATGGCGTCCGAGCGGGCGAAATCCTTGGCTTTGCGGGCTTCCTGGCGGTCGGCTACCAGGGCGTCCACCCGGGTGCCGTCAATGCCCAGGCGGGCCAGCCGGCAGGCTTTCAGGGCGTCCAGGAATTCCTGGCTGTCCCGGCCGAAGACGCCGAGTTCCTCGGACCAGCCGGCCAGATCGGCCAGGATGCGGCGGGCGAGCTCCGCCGTTTCCCGGCTTTTGGCCAACGTTTTCTCTTCCAGCACCCGTCCGGCCAGCCGTATGGTCCCGAACACGTGGCCCAGGGCCTGGGCCGTGTTCAGGTCGTCGTCCATGGCTGCGGCGAAGGCTTCTTCCAGTCGGCTCAGTTCCTGGCCGATGTCCGGCGGCAGCTTCGTTTCGGACCATTTGGAGCGGGTCAGGGCTGCGTCGAGCTGGGCTTTGGCGGCATAGATGCGGTGCAGGCCCTTTTCGGCTTCGTCCAGGGCGTGGTCGGAGTAGTCGAGGGGGCTGCGATAGTGGGCGGAAACCAAAAAAAAGCGGAGTACTTCCGGCAGATAGTGGGCGTAGATGTCCCGGATGGTGACGAAGTTGCCCAGGGACTTGGACATCTTTTCGGCGTTGATGCGCACGAATCCGTTATGGACCCAGTAGCGGCAAAAGTTTTTTCCGGTTGCCGCTTCGGTCTGGGCGATTTCGTTTTCATGGTGGGGGAAGATGAGGTCCTGGCCGCCGCCGTGGATATCGATGGGCAGACCGAGGAGCTTCTCGCTCATGACCGAGCATTCCAGGTGCCAGCCTGGCCGTCCCGGACCGAACGGGCTGTCCCAGAACGGTTCGCCGGGTTTGGAGGCCTTCCACAGGGCGAAATCCAGCGGATCCTCTTTTTCCTCGCCGGGCGTCACCCGGGCTCCGGCCCGCATGTCTTCGAGGTCGCGGCCGGAGAGCTTGCCGTAGCCGGCGAAGGAGCGCACCCGGAAATAGACGTCGCCCGAGGGGGTCCGGTAGGCGTGGCCGCTGTCCACCAAGCGGGCGGCCAGCTCGGCCATGGCGGCGATATATTCGGTGGCCCGGGGCTCGGCGCTCGGGCGCATGATGCCGAGCCGGTCCATGTCTTCGTAAAAGGCCTCGATATAGCGTGTGGCGATCTCGCCGGACGGGACGCCTTCGGCGTTGGCCCGCCGGATGATCTTGTCGTCCACGTCGGTGAAGTTGCGCACGAAGGTGACGTCGTAGCCCAGATGGTGCAGATGGCGCGCCAACACGTCGAACACCACGGCTGAACGGGCATGGCCGATGTGGCACAGGTCGTAGGCGGTGATGCCGCACACGTACATGGCCACCTTGCCTGGCTGGCGGGTCTCGAAGGATTCCTTGGCCCGGGTCAGGGTGTTGAAGATTTGCATGCCTCTCGCCTCCCGTCAAAAGACAACACCCTTTGCAAAGCGTGCCCGTAAAGTCAAGGGATTGGTGGAATCGGGCCGGGTTTTTTCCGTCAGGCGTCGACGGGAAGGCGCCTCCGGCCGCAAAGGGCGATATCCTTTATGTCGGCGGCTGATCTGATGGAAGCCATTTGAACAATTCATGACGATATTGTCAAATTCAGGCAGGAGGCATTTGCTTCCTGGGCGGTCGCGACGGGGATGATCGGGATCTCGCTGCGGTGAGAAGCCAAAAAAACGCCGCCCCATGGAGAGGTGGGGCGGCGTTGGGCTCGCTCCGGGAGAGGGGGGGGCCGGCGCGAACCAAAGAGAAGTTTTGGAAAAAATATTTTTTCTAAAATATTTGAAGAGGTTCAGTTCCATTAGCCACTGTGGCTACCTTTTGGATCGCTGGTTTCGTGCGGATTGGCTTCTCCTCCTCGGGTTGTCGCCGGTTGGCCATGTTCCCTGAAAACGAGGGTTGTCGCTACGGTAAAATTTACAAAAATAGACAAATCCTTGTCAAAGGGCTTTACTGTTTTCAAGGGAAAATGCAACGGCAAAATTGCCAGGATTCGAGGCGGGGAGGATAAAAAAAAAGGACGGCCGACCGGCCGTCCTCTGGCGAGCGCTTGCGCGTCTCCTATCCTTCGGGCTTGGGATCGGGGCGCATGGACAGGACCGGCACGGGAGAGGTCTTGATGACCTTTTCGGCCACGGAGCCGAACAGGAATTTGTCGATGCCTCGCCGGCCGTGGGTGCCGAGGACGATCATATCCGCCTTCATTTCCTCGGCCGCATTGACGATTTCCTCGGCCGCGTAGCCGGTCACCACCCGGCCTTCCGCCGGAACCCCCGAAAAGTAGTCCTTGAGGAAGGCATCCATGGTATCCGAGGCCCCGTGAACGATACCAGTGACAAAATCGTCAATATAGCTGGCCTGGACGTGGAACTCCACGTATTGGGTCAGGGAAGGGGCGACGTAGAGGGCGATGATTTTGGCCCCGCAGACTTCGGCCAGAGTTTTGGCGTAGGCAGCCACCTTGGGACTCACTTCGGAAAAATCCAGGGCGCACAAAATGGTCTTGATCTGGACCATGGGTTCCGCTCCTTCCGGTTACAAGTTTCCGCCCTTCTTGCGGGAATACGACGGCGGCAGGATAGCACGGTGTATCGGGGAGAGGAAGCTGTTTGGCGGGTCGGATTGACCGAATCCACCGGAATCCGTCACAGCAGGAGAAGTGATTTTGTGATTTTATTTTTTTTGAGGGGAAACGGTGTTGACGCTTTCCCGGTTGTTGCGTAAAAAGCCTTCTCTCGCATGCGCCCGTAGCTCAGCTGGATAGAGTGCCGGACTACGAATCCGTAGGTCGAGTGTTCGAATCACTCCGGGCGCACCAAAGCACGCAAAAGGGCCAAGCTTCACCGCTTGGCCCTTTTTTGTTTTGGGTTGTGCTTTTTTCCCCTTAAGGGACTGCCGCACAATGCCATGGCGGCAGATCGCTGCCCCTCTTCTGGAACTGCAACCCCTTCAAATTCTCTCGGGATTCCAAAGGGCGCGAACCCGTTGGCCGCCGGGGGCGCCTCCTGCGACGCCCGTGCGCAGGCCTCCTTAAGGGGGTGGGGCGACGGTCACCAGCACGCGCATATCGGTGATGGACCGGATGCCGTGGGGGACGTTTATGGGGCACACCAGCACGTCGCCGGGCTTGGCCGGCATGGTGACGCCGGCATCGGCCAGGAATTCCCCTTCGCCTTCGAGCACCACAATGCTCAGTTCTCCATCCACGTCGTGATGATGGATGGGCAACTCCTGACCGGCCTTGAAGTTGAAGTTGACGACTCGGAAATTGGGCGAGTCATGCACCCACAACATGCCGTACCCCGTATCCTTGAACGGCCCTTCCTCGAATATATTCGTCTTTTGCATGGTCTTTCTCCATAGTTCCCCGTGCGGGGCTTGGGGGGGATCATCTCCTCGGCCGCCGAGGCATCGTTTTTACCCCGCCATCGCCAGCGGCGTACCATCCATGGACCGCAGCGCGGCAATTTCGCCGCGTCGGGTGACGACCACCCGGGTGACGGGTACGTCCTGGCCCGATTGGGCCACGGCCTGGGCGACGATGCGAGCCATGCCGGAGCAGCAGGGGACTTCCATCTGCACGACCGTGATATCGGCGATGTCGTTGGCCCGGAGGATGGCGGTCAGTTTGTCCACATGGGCCGGGACGTCGTCGAACTTGGGGCACCCGAGCAGGGCGACGCGTCCCGGCAGAAAGGCACCGTGTAAGGCCGGGAAGGCCGGGGGCACGCAGTCGGAGAGGACAAGCAGCCGGGCGCCTTGCAGGAACGGCGCATTTTCCGGCACCAGCCGCAGTTTGATGGGCCAGGTGCCGAGCGTCGAACCGCCGATCGCCGGCTGGGTGACAGGAATATTGGCCTCCTGACAGGGCGTGAGGGTCACGGGTCGGGCGGACGGGCAGCCTTGTCGGGGCGAGGCGAGATGGGACTTGGCCGCTTCCTCGTCGAAGTCCGGTGCCTCGCGCTCGATGATGGTCAGGGCTCCGGTGGGGCAGTGTCCGAGGCAGGCGCCCAGGCCATCGCAGAAGTGGTCGGCCACGACCCGGGCCTTGCCGTCCCGGATGGCGAGGGCTCCTTCGGCGCAGCCGGTGACGCAGGCGCCGCAGCCGTTGCACAGGGTCTCGTCGATTTCGATGATCTTGCGTTTCATGCGTATTCCCCTTGGGCGACCCCGAAAGGGGCCGCCCGTCCGCCCGGGCAGCGTCTAGCCGAGGATGGCCTTCAAATCCTCGTCGGGCGTGCTGATGGGCTTGATGTCGTAGTTGGCGACCAGGAAGTTCAAGACATTGGGCGTCAGGAAGGCCGGCAGCGTAGGTCCAAGCCGGATGTTCTTGATGCCGAGGGCGAGCAGGGTCAGCAGGATGGCCACGGCCTTCTGCTCGTACCAGGACAGGATCATGGAAAGCGGCAGGTCGTTGACGCCGCAGTCAAAGGCCTTGGCCAGGGCCACCGCCACCTGGATGGCGGAATAGGCGTCGTTGCACTGGCCCATGTCGAGCAGACGCGGGATGCCGTCGATGTCGCCGAGCTTCTTGTCGAAGAAGCGGAACTTGCCGCAGGCCAAGGTCAGCACGATGGTGTCGGCCGGAGCCTTTTCCACGAACTCGGTGTAGTAGTTGCGGCCGGGCTTGGCGCCGTCGCAGCCGGCCACCAGGAAGAAGTGCTTGATCTTGCCGGCCTTGACCGCCTCGATGACCTTTCCGGCCACGCCCATGACCGCGTTGTGGCCAAAACCGGCCATGACCGTGCCCTTGTCGGTATCGGCCGGAAAACCGGGCATGGCCAGGGCCTTTTCGATGACCGGACCGAATTCGCCGTTTTTGACGTGGGTGGCGCCGGGCCAGCCGACCAGGCCGGTGGTGAAGATGTTGCCGAGGTAACTTTCGGCCGGCTTCTGGATGCAGTTGGTGGTCATGAGGATGGCACCGGGGAAGGCGGCGAATTCCTGCAGCTGATTCTGCCAGGCCGTGCCGTAGTGGCCGTGGAAGTGCGGGTACTTCTTGAGTTCGGGATAGCCGTGGGCCGGCAGCATTTCGCCGTGGGTGTAGATGGTGATGCCCTTGCCGGCGGTCTGCTCGAGCAGCATCTTCAAATCCTTCAGGTCGTGGCCGGACACGAGAATAGCCTTGCCGGCCTTGGCTCCGAGCGGCACCACGGTGGGGACGGGATGGCCGTAGGCCCCGGTGTTGGCGGCATCCAGCAGCTCCATGGCCCGCAGGTTCGCCGTGCCGCATTCCAGGACCAGCCCGACCCATTCGTCCAGCCCTCGGCCGTTGGCGTAGGTGGCGGACAGGCCCTTGTAGATGAAATCGTAGACTGCGGTGTCCTCCTGTCCCAGAATGGCGGCATGATCGGCATAGGCGGCCACGCCCTTGATGCCGAAGAGTAGCGTGTGCTTGAGCGAACGAATGTCCTCGTTCTGGGCCGGGATGTCCTTGAGTCCGTGCTCCGCGCCCTGTTTGGCCAGTTCGGGTAGGTTGGCGGCGAAGACGAACGTGGCCGGGCCGTGGAGAAAGGTCATGTCGATGGTGGCGGCCAGGGCATCGCGTTTGGCGGCGGTTTCCGCAATCAGCGGCAGGAAGTCGGCCGCGTCGAAATTGACGTTGGTCAGTGTGGAAAAAAGGGCCTTGCAGGCGAAGCGACCGATTTCCGGCGGTACGGTCTTTCGTTGGGCCTTGGCGGCCGTGGCCACCTGGGACAGGCCGGTCACGGCGTACACGAGGAGATCCTGCAGGTCGGAGACCTCGGACCGCTTGCCGCACACGCCCAGCTTGTCGCAACCAGTCCCCTTGGCCGTCTGTTCACATTGATAGCAAAACATAGGGCATCCTCCGTTTGGTTTGGTTTGGTTTGGCTTCCCGTTTCCGTGGTTTCGGGTCTACGCAGGCCGGGGCGGAAGCGCTTTGACCTAAGTCAAAACGGCCCATTTTTTCGCAGGCGTTGGCAACAGGGCTGTCGGAGCGGAACCACTCTGCTCTGCGGAAAAGGGAAGGGCGTTTTTTCGCAGCCAGAGGACAAGACCTGGGCGCGACACGAGGCCCATTCCCGATTGGATATCCTATACACCGAGTCGGCGGGAAAAGGTCAAGGCGTACGTGGCTGCAGGAGGAAAGGCGTGGGGCAGGCGGGCAGGTGCGGGCGATGGGATCAGATCAGGAAGTCCCGGCACAGGACGCGCTCCGCCGTGGCGGCCAGGGCCCCGGCGTAGCCCGCCGGCATCGCCAAGTCCCACAACTGCGGCGCCGGACCGGCCGCGCCCGGCCACGGACGCAGAAGACGGGCCGGGGCGTCCAGGGAAACGGCGAAATCGTTAAACGGGATGGACAGGCCGCCGCCCAGGGCCTTGCTGTAGGCCTCCTTGCGGGTCCAGAGGGTGAAAAAGGCCTTGGCCCGGTCGGCGGGAGGGCAGGACTGGTAGGCGACCTGCTCCTCGGCGGCGAAAAAACGTCCAACCAGTCCGTCGGCGTCCGGCAACTCCCGTACGGCCTCCACATCGACCCCAACCGGCGTGTCGGTACAGATGGCCACCACAGCGCAGTCCCCGGCGTGGCTGAGGTTGAACTGGGGGCCACCGGCGAGATACGGCTTCCCCTCCGGCGTGCGGGCGTAGGTAACGGCCTGCGGCGCGAGCCCGGCAAAGGCGGCCAGGATGCGTCGCAGCATGGCGTGGGAAAAGGTAAACAGCCGACGATCCGTCTCGCGGAGGAAACGGGCTGCCCGGCTCCGCTCGGCATCGTCCAGGAGCCCAACTGCGGCGGCGGGGAGGGGAAGGGACGGCGGGCAATGAAAACGCCACACCGCCACTTCCCCGGCGGCCAGAAGACGGGGGATCGCGTCGGAGCGGGACAGTATGTCCGTCAGGCGCAACGGCTCGACGGCCTTCGTCTCCCGCTCCATGCGCGCTCCGTTCCCTCGCTAGCCCAAGACAGCCTGTTTGACGCTGTCGATGCCCACGCGTTCGACGAAGCGGGCGGCCCGCTCATGTTTTTTGGCGTTGGCGGCGTAGTGGTCCAGCAGCTTGCCGGCCAGGGCCACAACCCCTTCCTTGGTCAGACTGTCGGCCACGATGTCACCGATCCGGGGCTTGGCTCCGGCATGGCCGCCGAAAATGACCGTCCAGCCTGCTTTTTTGCCGAGCACGCCGAGATCGCGTACGAAGCTCTCGGAACAGCACAGCGGGCAGCCCGAGACCGACATCTTGAATTTGGCCGGCAGTTGGCGGCCGCTGTAGAGCTTTTCCAATTCTATGCCGAGGCCCAGGGAGTCCTGGAGGCCGAATTTACACACGGTGGTGCCGGGGCAGGCCTGGACGAAATGGAGGCACAGGGCCAGGGCCTGGCCCACGTCGGTGCCGAGATCCTTCCAGATGGCGTCCACCTCTTCGGGTTTGACGCCGACCAAGGCCAGCCGCTGGCCGGAGGTGATCTTGACGATGGGGATGGCGTATTTTTTAACGACGGTGTTCAATGCATTCAGGACTTCGGCGGAGATAAGCCCCACCGGCGTGCGGGGAACGATGGCGTAGGTCTGTTTGTCGCGTTGGAGAATGGCCCCGGTGGGCTCTTCCTTGGTCGTGTCGCTCATGACATCTCCTTTGACACTTTGCAAAGCGTGTCTGCTTGTATTTGGACGTATCGTGCCGTGGCCGGCCGTTCCGAAAATCCCCGTCCCGGCGAGGGGAAAAGGCAATGCCCGGACTGGACGGGGAGGAATCTGGGTCCGGCGGCTAGCCGCGGCCATTGTCTACAAGGGGACTCCATTTTTGTCAAAAGGACTCGCTTTTTCCCCGGGACGCGCCACGGCCCGAGAGTCGGCCTTGTGCTTGCGGCACGCCGGATCTACATCTGGTGGCACAACCGCAGTGGAGGTTTCTTTGGCCAGAGGGGATGTGGAAATACTCCAGCCGAATCCCGCCGTTGCTTTGTTGTCGTCCGTCCTGGGGTGCGGCGGAGGGGGAGCGGCTCCGGTCGTGAGCGAAGATGACTTTGTGGTGTGGGAAAACTTCAAGAAGTACTTGAGGGGCTATCGTCTTATCAGGCCGGCGTTCCAGGCCGCCGTGGCGGTCTTTTTTTTGGAATCTCCGGTCGAGGAGCAGGTGGCTGCGGCTTGGGAACGCTCGCCGTCGGCGGGCTTTGTCCGGCACAATTTGGCAGCCGCCCTGGTCATGGCCGCTGCCGGGGAAGCCATTCCGGAAATCAGGGCCGCCGGGTGCGCGCCATTGCCTGCCCCGGACGAAGACTTGCGCCGTCGCCTGCGGCGATTGGGCCTGATCCTGAGCGAGAGCGGCAGCCTGAACCGACAGTACGCCGTCATGACCTTTGCTCCCTCCATCGGCGGCTGCGCCGTGTGCCATCTGCGGGCGCATTGTCCCAAATGCACGGTCCGGGGCGGCGAGGCCCCGGGCGGAGAAGAGACCAAAGCCGATGGGGCGTAGCGTCAGTCCCTGGGGTGGTTTTTGGTAGGGGCGGGGGATGCCTCCTCGAGACCGCGGCACCATTGCGCCATGGGGAATGCCTCCGGCGGCCAAAGGGCAACGCCCTTTGGAAACCCAATATGATTTTCGACAGGTGCAGTCCCAGGATCGGGGCATCTTCATGCCGCGAGGGCCTTGTGCAGCGGTCTCAAGGAGGCAGGTCCTGGGCAGCGCCATGGGCTTTAGCGGGTGGCCTTGAAGTCCTTGGACTCCACCAGGGCGTGGAGGGCGGACAGATCGTCCAAGGCCGTGGCGACAAGCTGCCGTTGCCGGCCCATGGTCAGAGCCAGCGCGTTGATATTGGAGTTTTCCCGGGAGAGTTTGAGCACTTCCTGGGTGATCTTCCAGAGATCGGCGTAGGCCAGCCGGGCATCATCGACGGCCTTGGCCAAGGCTGGCGGCACTATGCCGGCCAGCTGGCGCAACCCGGCTTCGGCTTGTCCGTTTTCCTGGTTGATGCTTGCTTCCAGGGTATCCATGGCGGCGTTGCTCGCCTCGTCGATATGCTGGGCGTGCAGGGACAGGATGGCCAGACTGGCCGTCACGACCCGGAGGGCCTCCACGGCAGCCTGACAATTGGAACCGTCGATGATGGAGGCCAGGGCCTCGCGCACGCGGCCGGTTGCCTGGGCGGCTTTGGTCCGGGAAAGCATGGCGGCGCGCAGGTTCGTATTGCGCCCGGCCATGCCAAGGATGGTGGCGTCCACGGTCTCCAGTTTCCCGAAGTCGGCCGTGAGACGGGCCAGCACTTCGGCTTCCTTGCGATCATGCGTGTTGGCGGCCAGCATGGTGAGGCGGGCCAGCCCGCGTTTGGCCTCTCCCATGGCCGACCGGCACTGATCCGCATAGGTGCGGGCCGCTTCCTCGGTAGAGGACAGCACGGCATTTTTTTCGGCCTCGGCGGTGAGCAGCAGATTGACGCGCGTATCTTCCACCAGGCGTTCTTTCTCCAGCAGCGTGCGTAGAACATCCTGGTAGTTGCCGCTCGAGCAGGCGGAAAATCCCAGGATGGCCAGGACGATCAGGACGAGGTGGCGGACTGGGGCTGCCATGAGGACTCCTTGGACGCCAAGCGCGTCACGTTGGGGAGCCGTGTCGGACTTTATTATGGTCGCGACGACTCCCGAACTCCGGAAAGCGGCGCATGGGCTTCCCCATGCCGGCGTGCGGATCGTTGCGGACAGGCCACACCGCGCGCCAGACGGCACCTGCAACATGTGGAGATGGCGAAGAAAAGTCAATGCCCGCCGGAAGGCGGGCATTGCTGTATAGGCAAGGCGGCAGGGCCGGGGCGACGCCCGGAAGGCGATGGTCTCCGGGCGGGCCGGTACGCCAGCCCGCCGGAGACCCCATTTTCAGATCGGCGTGGTGACGGCCGACCACAAACGCGCCCCGCGCCCCTATGCCAAGGTGATGCGGACGTCGGCCACCACGGCCTTCTCGGTATTGACCAGGACGGGGTTGAATTCCGCCTCCCGGATTTCCGGGAAATCCAGGGCCAGTTCGGACATGGTGAGCAGGATGTCCTCAATGGCCTGGAAGTTGACCGGCGCTTCGCCGCGGGCACCTTGCAGGAGCTTGTAGGACTTGATCTCACGGATGATGGCCTTGGCGTCGTCACGGCCGAGCGGGGCCAGACGAAAGGCGATGTCTTTCAAGATTTCCACGTAGATGCCGCCCAGGCCGAACATCAAAAGCGGTCCAAACTGCTCGTCGCGTTTGAAGCCGATGATGATCTCCCTGCAGCCTTTGGGGGCCATTTCCTGGACGAGGCAGCCGGCGATGAAGGCTTCCGGACGCAGACGCTGGGCCCGGGCCGTGATGTCGGCATAGGCGGCCTTGACCGCTGCGGTGTCGGCCAGATTCACCTTGACGCCGCCCACGTCCGATTTGTGGGAGATTTGCGGCGAGGCGATCTTGAGGACCACCGGGAAGCCGATCTTCTCGGCCGCAGCGGCGGCTTCGTCGGCGGAGCGGGCCAGAATGGTGTTGGGCGTCGGCAGATTGTAGGCGCGCAGCACCTCCTGAGCCTGGAATTCCACCACTTCCGTGGCACCCTTGGCCTTGGCTTCGGTCAGCACCAGCCGGGCCTTCTGGCGGTTGCGCTTGATGGTGGGGTACTCCTGGGCCGGCGTCTGCCGCCACAGGTAGTAGTTGTACATCGTTTCGAGGCTCTTGATGAGCGGTTCGGGATAGATGGAGCAGGGAATGCCGGCGGCATTGAGCTTTTTAAGGCCCGGCATGATGCGGATGCCGCCCATGTAGTTGACGAATATGGGCTTCTTCGTGGTCTTGGCCACCTCGATGATGGCGTCGGCCGTTTCCATGATCTGGGCCGAGGCCGTCGGGGTGAGCAGGATCAGGATGGCGTGGACCTGCGGATCGTCCACCACCGCCATCAGGGTGTCGCGGTAGCGTTCGGCCGGGGCATCGCCGACGACGTCGATGGGGTTATGCAGCGAGGCATAGGCCGGCAGGAATTGCTTCATGCGTTCGACGGTCGCGGGGGACAGTTGGGCCATGCGCAGGGAGGATTTCTCCGTGGCGTCGGCGGCCAGGATGCCGGGCCCGCCGGCGTTGGTGATGATGGCCAGTCCCGGTCCCTCGGGCAGGGCCTGGCAGGAAAAGGCCTGGGCCAAGTCGAACAGCGAGGCCATGTCGGGCACGCGGATGACGCCGGTCTTGCGGAAGGCCGCGGTATAGGCCGCGTCCGAACCGGCGATGGCGCCGGTGTGGGACGAAGCGGCCTTGGCGCCGGCGCTGGTGGTGCCGGACTTGATCATGATGACGGGTTTTTCCCGGCTGACCTTGGTGGCCTGTTCGATGAAGTCCGCACCGTTGATGACGTTTTCGATATACCCGAGGATGACCGAGGTATGGGGATCGGTGCGCAGGTATTCGAGCATGTTGGCTTCGTTGACCACGGCCATGTTGCCGAGGGAGACGAACTTGGAGAAGCCGATGCCCTCTCCGAGCGCCCAGTCGAGGATGGCCGCGCACAGGGCGCCGGATTGGGAGAAGAAGGCGATGGGGCCCTTTTTGGGATAGCCGGAGGCAAACGAGGCGTTGTTGTCGTCGTGGGTGCTCATGAGGCCCAGGCAGTTGGGACCGACCATGGCGATATCATGCGCGACGCACACCTCGGCGAGCTTTTGCTCCAGATAAAGGCCCTCTTTGCCGACTTCCTTGAACCCGGCCGTAATGACGATGATGGAACGGCACTTCCGCGCGGCAAGGGCTTCTACGGAGGCGAGAACAGCGGCTACGGGTACGACGATGACGGCCAGATCGAGACCTTCCGGCAGGCCGTCGATGCTTTTGGTCACGGGCAGTCCAAGGATTTCGTCGGATTTGGGGTTGACCGGGTAGATGGTTCCCGTAAACCCCGCCTCCTGCATGTTGGCCAAAACCTTGTAACCGACTTTGCCGGGCACCGAGGAGGCACCGATGATGGCAACGGTTTTGGGCTCAAACAGCGCAGTGATGTTGTCTTTTAAACTCATTAGGCTACCTCTTTCGCCTCTGTTTATGCGGCCGGGCAGGGGTGCTCGGCCAGCGTTTCCGCATAGATTTCCACCGGGTGACGCAGGGCTACCCGGTCGCCGGCCTGGGACAGCATGTCGCTTATCTGAAGCATGCAGGCCGGACAGCTCGTAGCCACGACCTTCGCGCCGGTAGCCACAATCGTGTCCCGCTTGCGTCTGCCGATGCGCTTGGACAGGTCATAGTGTTGCAGTGTGAAACTGCCGCCCGAGCCGCAGCAGGTATCCGCCCCCTCCATTTCGATGAGGCGGTAGCGGGGGTTGGCTGCGATCAGGGCCCGGGGTTCGGCAGAAACGCCCAGGGATTTCTTCAGATGACACGGATCATGGTAGGTGACCCGGATGGCCTCGGCTTCCGGCTGCGGGGCCGGAGAACGGGCAACGCCGGCAACCTTGACCAGATATTCGCTTAAATCCATGGTCTTGTCGGCCAAGGCCCGGATTTGGGCCCGGGTGGCCTCGGGCAGATCCATGGTCATGAGCGGCCAGATTTTTTTGATGGTGGACGTGCAGGAAGCGCAGGGGGTGACCAGGATATCGAAATCTCCGTCACCGAACAGGGCCATGTTGGCGGCCACCAGGCTTTCAAAGGTGGGACGGTCGCCCGAGGACAGGGCCGGAATGCCGCAGCAGGCTTGGCCATGGGGCATATAGACGGCGATGTCGTGGTGGTCGAAGACGGTCAGAGCGGCGGCGGCGATGCGGGGAAACATCTTGTCCACCACGCAGCCGTAGTAGAAGGCCACCTTGCGGCCCGAGGCCCCGCGCGGCGCATCCCGGGCCGCTGCCGTCGCGTGGAAGGGTTTCGCGGCCAAGGGGATGAAGTGCCGGCCGCCGATAAGGCCGGAAAAGATTCTGGCGCACGAGGAGCCGAGCATGTCGTTGACCGGGCGGGTAAAAATGCCCTGAAAGGAGGCGGCCAGGGACAACAGGGCGTCGAACAGGCGGGGATTTTTGAGCAGTCCCCGAAAGATGATCCGTTTGACCGGGGACAGGCCGAAGTAGCCGGTCATAAACGCCCGGGCCTGCAGAAAGATGTCCAGAACCTTGACGCCGCTCGGACAACCGGCTTCGCAGGAGCCGCACAGGAGGCAGACGTTTAAGCGGTCATTGACCCCCTTGGGGTCCGTGATGAGCGCCTCGGCCAGAAATTCGAGCAGGGCGATCTTGCCCCGGGCCACATGCGTCTCCAGACCCGTTTCCCTGTAGATGGGGCATACGGACTGGCAGGTGCCGCAGCGCATACAGGTGACGAGTTGGTCGTCGATCTGCTTGAACAGAGCAATCAGTTGGCGCAGTTCGTTCATGTCATGCCCCGGTAATTTTCCCGGGATTGAGAATCCCCTTGGGATCCAGGGCTGTCTTCAGTCGCTTGGAGTAGAAAATGGACGTGCGGCCAATCTCCTTGGCCAGGTAGCGGGATTTGGCGATGCCGATGCCGTGCTCGCCGGACAAGGTGCCGCCAAGTCCCAGGGCAACGTCGAAAATTTCACCGATAGCCGCCTCCACGCGCTTCCATTCCTCGTGATCCCGTTTGTCGGTCAGGATGGTCGGATGGAGATTGCCGTCGCCGGCATGGCCGAAGGTGCCGATCGTAAGCTTGTAGGTGGCCGCGATGCGCTCCAGGGCACCGACCATGGCCGGGATTTGGGAGCGGGGGACGGTGGCGTCCTCCAGCACGGTGGTCGGGCGCAGCCGGGCCAGGGCGGACAGGGCCGTCCGGCGGGCCTGCCACAGTCTGTCGCGTTCGGCCACGCTGGCCGCCACCTGGAGGCTCGTGGCACCGATGCGTTTGCAGATGGTTTCCACGGCGGCGGCTTCCTCATCGACCTGGGCCGGATGGCCGTCCACCTCGATTAAAAGCAGGGCCTTGGCATCGGTCGGCAAGCCGGCATGGGCGAATTCCTCGACGGCCCGGATGGTGAAGTCGTCCATGTATTCCAGGGTCGCCGGCACGATCTTGGCCGCGATGATGGCGGCCACGGTTTCGGAGGCTTTGCCCAGGTCGTCGAACACGGCCATGATGGCCCGGCTGGCCCGGGGCGGCGGTACGAGCTTCAGGATGATTTCGCTGACAACGCCGAGCGTGCCCTCCGAGCCCACCAGCAAGCCGGTCAGGTTCAGTCCCGAAACGCATTTGACCGTCCGCGCACCGGTTTTGACCAGTTCCCCGGCCGCGTCGTAGAAGTGCAGGCCCAGGACATAGTCCTTGGTCACGCCGTACTTGAGACCGCGCAATCCGCCGGCGTTTTCGGCCACGTTGCCGCCGAGCGTGGACACGTCCTGGCTGCCGGGATCGGGCGGGTAGAACAGGCCTCGTTTGGCCACTGCCTCGGCGAATTTGGCCGTGACGACGCCTGGCTGGACCACGGCGTACATGTCGGCCTCGTTGATTTCGAGAATCGTGTCGAGTGCCCCGGTCAGCGCCACCACCCCATCCGGGGAGGGGATGGTGCCGCCCGAGAGATTGGTGCCCGAGCCGCGTATGGTCAGGGGCAAGCCGAGTTCGTTGCAGGTGGCAACCACCCGCCCCAGGGCTTCCGTGGTCTCGGGACGGACGACCAGGGAAGGAAGTTCGGGGGGCAGGACCGCCGCGTCGTACGCGTAGGCGTGCCGGTCCGCCTCGTCGGTCAGGACGTTGTCCTGACCGACGATTTCCGCGAATTTCCGGGGCAGGTGGTTATCCAATGTGACGCCTCTCGCCTTGGCTATTTGCCTGAACGGCCCTCGTCACAGGGGGCGCCGTCAGCGGGGCGCGTCTGTTCCGCCGTGGGGGTCGACGTGCAATACGTGCTGTCCGCAGCGTCCGCGCTGGCGGGCAGGCCACTGTCCCCACCGTCGAACACCGGCATTGCAGCCAGGTAATGCAACTCCTTGAACCGCTTCTGATAGGCGGCCTGGAGCCGGGACCGGAACTTTTGGGACAGCTCCGGCGCCGATTTCTCCAGGGCGGCGTAGCGCACCTCGCCGGACAGGAAGGCGCCGAGGTCGCCGGTCGGCTCCTTGGAGTCGATCACCAGCGGGTTCTTGCCTTCCTGGGCAAGCGCGGGATTGAAGCGGAACAGCGGCCAGTAACCGGATTCCACGGCCAGCTTGGCCTCCGCCATGGACTTGCCCATGCCCTTGCGGATGCCCTGGTTGATGCAGGGAGCGTAACAGATGACCAGGGACGGGCCGGGATAGGCCTCGGCTTCCAGGATGGCCTTCAGCGCCTGGTTCTTGTCCGCGCCCATGGCCACCGAGGCCACGTAGACGTAGCCGTAGGTCATGGCCATGCGGGCCAGATCCTTTTTGCCCGTGGTCTTGCCGGCCGCGGCAAACTTGGCGATGGCGCCAAGCGGGGTGGCCTTGGAGGCCTGGCCGCCGGTGTTGGAATAGACTTCGGTGTCCATGACCAGGATATTGATGTCCTCGCCCGAGGCGATGACGTGGTCCAAGCCGCCGTAGCCGATGTCATAGGCCCAGCCGTCGCCGCCGAAGACCCACACCGATTTCTTGGTGAAGATGTCGGCATCGGCCAGGATCGCGGCCTGGAGCGGGTCGGCGGCCGCGAGCAGCTTTTGCATCTGCGCACCGTATTCCCGTGAGCGGCCCGGGTCGTTGGCACCGGCCAGCCAACCCGCCATGGCGGCGCGCGCGCCGTCGGTGGGATTGCCGGCCAGGGCAGCCTTGATGTTGTCGGCCAGTTTGGCCCGACGTTGCTTGAGGGCCATGGTGTAGCCGAAGCCAAATTCGGCCGCATCCTCGAACAGGGAGTTGTTCCAGGCCGGACCGAAGCCCACGCCGTTGACGGCATAGGGCGACGTGGGGGCCGAACCGCCCCAGATCGACGAACAGCCCGTGGCGTTGGCCACCATCATGCGTTCCCCGAACAGCTGGGTGAGCAGCCGCACATACGGGGTCTCGCCGCAGCCGGCGCAGGCGCCCGAGAATTCGAGCAGCGGCTGGAAGAACTGGCTGCCCTTCAGGTTTTCGCGTTTGACCAGCCCGGCCTTGTTGGCAAGGCTCATGGCAAAGGCGTGGTTGGTCACCTGTTCGGCCTCTTCGGTTTCGAGGGGCTTCATGACGAGCGCCTTCTGCTTGGCCGGACAGACGTCGGCGCAGGAGCCGCAGCCCATGCAGTCCATGGGGAACACCTGCACGCGGAAGGAAAGGCCGGAAAGCTCCTTGCCCGTGGCCGGCAGCGTCCCGAAGGAGGCCGGCGCCTTGGCCATTTCGGCCGCATCGGCCAGGAAGGGCCGGATGGTGGCATGGGGACAGACAAAGGCGCACTGGTTGCACTGGATGCAGTTTTCCTTGATCCAGTGGGGGATGTTGATCGCCACGCCGCGTTTTTCGTAGCGGGAGGTGGCGGCCGGGAAGGAACCGTTCTCGGCAAAGGCGGAAACCGGCACCGTATCGCCCTTCTGGGCCAGGATCGGCCGGATGACCTTGTTGTAATAGGCGGGTTCGTCCCGGGCCGGCTCCGGTCTGTCGGGAGCCGTGGCCCAGGCGGCCGGGACCGCCACCTCGACCAGATGCTCCATGGCCATGTCCACGGCGTCCACGTTCATCTTGACGACGGCCTCGCCTTTCTTGCCGTAGGTCTTTTTGATGGAGTCCTTGAGCAGAGCGATGGCTTCGTCGATGGGCAGCACACCGGCCAGCTTGAAAAAGGCCGTCTGCATAATCATATTGATGCGCCCGCCGAGGCCGACTTTTTCGGCGATGGCCACGGCGTCGATGGTGAAGACCTTGAGCTTTTTGGTCGCGATGGTGCGCAGCATATGGCCGGGCAGGTTCTTTTCGAGTTCCGCGGCCGTTCCCCACGACGAGTTCAGCACGAAGATGCCGCCGTCCTTGATGCCTTCCAGGATCTCGTAGTCGTGGACGTAGCTCGGCTTGTGGCAGGCGATGTAATCGGCGGCCTCGACCAGGTAGGTGGACTGGATGGGCTTTTTGCCGAAACGCAGATGGGAGACGGTGATGCCGCCGGATTTTTTGGAGTCGTAGGCGAAGTAGCCTTGGGCGTAGAGGTCGGTATTGTCGCCGATGATCTTGATGGCCGACTTGTTGGCGCCGACGGTGCCGTCGGAGCCGAAGCCCCAGAACTTGCACTGGACCGTGCCTTCGGGCGTGGTGGGCAGGGGGCCGGAGACGGGAAGCGACAGGCCGGACACGTCGTCGACGATGCCCACCACGAAGTGGCGCTTGGGCGCGACGGCGGCCATGTTGTCGTAGACGGCCTTGACCATGCCCGGGCGGAATTCCTTGGAACCCAGGCCGTAGCGACCGCTCATCAGTTTCGGAATCGAGCCGCCGCGTTCGACGAAGGCGGCGCACACATCCTCATAGAGAGGTTCGCCGAGGCTGCCCGGTTCCTTGCTGCGGTCGAGCACCGTCACCACCTCGGCCGTGGCCGGCAGGACCTTGAACAGGTAATCCGGGGCGAAGGGCCGGAAGAGCCGCACCTTGACCAGTCCGACCTTTTCCCCCTTGGCCGTTAAGTAATTGACCACTTCCTCGATGGTCTCGCAGGAGGAACCCATGGAGACGATGACGCGGGTGGCGTCGGGCGCGCCCACGTAGTCGAAGAGTTTGTAGGCGCGTCCGGTCAGACCGGCCACCTTCTCCATCATCTTGGAGACGATGCCCGGGATGCGCTGGTAGGAGGGGTTGGCCCGTTCGCGACCCTGGAAGAAGATGTCGGGGTTCTGGGCGGTGCCGCGCAATTCGGGATGTTCGGGGTTCATGGCCCGGGCCCGGAAGGCGGCGATCTTCTCGTAATTGACCAGACCCTTGATGTCCTCGTAATCGATGACCTTGATTTTTTGGATCTCGTGGGAGGTCCGGAAGCCGTCGAAGAAGTGGACGAAGGGGACACTGGCCTCGATGGCGGACAGATGGGTCACCAGGGCCAGGTCCATGCATTCCTGGACCGAGGCCGAGCCCAGCATGGCAAATCCGGTGGCCCGGGCGGCCATGATGTCGGAATGATCCCCGAAGATGGACAGGGCGTGGGTGGCCACGGCCCGGGCCGAGACATGGAAGACGGCGGGCAAAAGTTCGCCGGCGATCTTGAACATGTTGGGAATCATGAGGAGGAGGCCCTGGGAGGCGGTGAAGGTAGTGGTCAGCGCTCCGGCGGCAAGGCACCCGTGTACCGCGCCGGCCGCGCCGGCCTCGGACTGCATTTCCCGGATCGTTACAGTCTGGCCAAAGATGTTTTTTTGCCCTTTAGCTGCCCATTCATCCGCTACCTCGCCCATAGTGGACGACGGGGTAATGGGATAAATGGCCGCCGTGTCACTTAAGGCGTAGGCAATGTGCGTGGTGGCGGTGTTGCCGTCCATGCTCTTCATCTTCATGGCCATGCTACAGTCTCCTTCAATAGTTGCCGTTCAATGTGAACGAAGCGGGATGCTCTTCCCCCCTTGGGCAAATCCCGGCCGATACCCCAAAAAACCATAAGATTACAAGATATTAAAATCTAAAAATGCATCCGTTCCACATCAGAACCTGACTCGCCCATCCAGCGTATCGGATATCGGGTCGCATTACGTACCTCGAAAGATCAGGCGAGGTAAAGTGTTTCGTGATGCATGGGGTGTTGGAAATTTGTCGAAAAAAAAAACCGCCGTGGCGGGCCGGATGTCGGCCCAGGCCCTGCCGCCCGGGCCCTCGGGCAGGGAGGCAATCCGAAACCCGCCCTCTTGGTCGGTTGTCGGGAACGTCCCATCAATCGTCACCTTTTATTGAGAAAACGTGTGTATTCTCGTCCTCGGGTCCTCTCCGTTCTCGCGAAAAAAGGCTGTGCTGCGTGACGGACCTGGAACCATTTTGGTCAGTGTGTCATGCCCGGGCGAGAAGTCAAGCGCCGAAAACAAATGCAGGGACGCGTGGTCGTCCGGGGGCTTGCCGGTTGCGGTTCCGGAGGATAGGAACGACAAGTCCGGGACTGCGATGCGTTCCGGAACGTGCGTGAAGGCCGAGACGGAGGAGTGACTCACATGGATCTGAAGACACTGCGCGCGAAAGCCAGGGAAGAACTCAAGGGATTTTGTCGGGTCTGTCCGGTGTGCGATGGACGGGCCTGCGCCGGTGAGGTGCCGGGCATGGGCGGCAGCGGCACCGGGGCGGCCTTTACGGCCAATCTGGACGCCCTGCGGGCCGTGCGGCTGCACATGCGGACCTTGCACGCCGTCAAGACCGCCGATACCACAACGGAACTTTTCGGACGGACCCTGTCCATGCCCATCCTCGCCGCTCCCATGACCGGCGTTGTCTACAACATGGGGGGCAAACGCTCCGAGGCGGAGTTCATCCGGCTGATTATGGAAGGCGCCACGGCCGCCGGCACGGTCGGCATGTCCGGGGACGGGGCCGATCCGGCCATGTTCGACAGTGGGCTGGCCGCTATCGGCGCCCAGGGCGGCCGGGGCATTCCCGTCATCAAACCTCGCGAGCAGGCGGTGGTGCGCGAACGGCTGGCCCAGGCCGAGGCGTCCGGCGTCCTGGCCGTGGGCATGGATGTGGATGGGGCCGGGCTCGTCACCATGGCCCTCAAGGGGCAGCCCGTTTCTCCAAAGACCCTCGACGAGCTGACCGAGCTCGTCCGGGCCACGCGCCTGCCTTTTATCGTCAAGGGCATCATGACGCCGGACGAGGCCGAACTGGCGATTGCGGCCGGGGCGGCGGCCATTGTGGTGTCCAACCACGGCGGCCGCATCCTGGACCATACCCCGGGCGCGGCCGAAGTGTTGCCGACCATTGCCCGGACGGTCGGTGGTCGGACCGTCATTCTGGTCGACGGCGGCGTGCGTTCCGGGGCCGATGTGCTCAAATACCTGGCCCTTGGGGCCGATGCGGTACTGGTAGGGCGCCCCCTGGTGGTCGGTGCCTTCGGCGGCGGCGCTGACGGCGTGGCCTTCCTGTTCCGCAAGCTCCAGTCGGAACTGGCGGCGGCCATGCTCTTGACCGGCACGGCCTCGGTGCGTGACGTCTCGTCCCGCATCCTGTGTTAGGCAAAAAAGGAAGCATGCCTCCGGCGGCCAGGGGACTGCCCTGGCCGCCGGGGGAGCATCTCCCCCGCCCCCGCTGCATGATGCACGTGGTGGACCGGCGCTAGGGCCGCCCGCGCAGGGGGAGGCAGTCCAGGAGCAGGCGGGTGAGCGCCTCGCGGTTGGTGATGCCGTGCCCTCGGTTCCAGAATTCCCTGGCCAGATCCCGTTGGCCGAGGGAACGCAGTAAAATCCGCCCCTGCTCCAGCAACAGGCGGAGATCCTCCTCGGAAACGTCCTGATCCGCACTCCGCGGTTGCATCCGAAATGTGTCCGCTGTCATAGCCTGTTCCTGCGCTGTCGTCGGGCAAGAGGCAGCCAAGGGGGGAACCCCGTGGCCGCCGGAGGCGTTCCTGCGCCCCATGCCCCAGCGGCCTCGAAAGAGGCTGGCCCAAGGTCAGTCTCGCCGCAAGCGACGATTTTGTGACGACTACGCGCTTCGCGTCTCCGCTCAACCTTCGTGTCATGCAATGAGTGGGCAACCGCAATCCGGCTGTCATGTGGCCCTCGTAGAAGGCAGGGCCAATGGAAGTTTTTTGGGGGAATCCAGGCTGTTACATGGCGTGGTGCAGTCAAGGTAAAAGGAGGCGACATGAGGATCGACCTGCACGTGCATTCCAAGTTCTCCACCCGACCGTCCCAATGGGTCTTGCAAAAAATCAACTGCCCGGAAAGCTTCACCGAGCCCCGGCGGATCTATCAGGAGGCACGGCGCAAGGGCATGTCCCTGGTGACCATCACCGATCATAACCGTATCGAAGGCGCACTGGAGATAGCCGATCTGCCCGGCACGTTCATCAGTGAAGAAGTGACGTCCTACTTTCCCGAGGATCGCTGCAAGGCCCATGTCCTCATCTTCGACATCGATGAGGCCATCCATGCCGAAGTGCAGCGGATACGGGAAAATGTCTACGATCTTGTCGCCTACTTGCGTCAGGCCAAGGTGCATCACGCCGTGGCCCATCCGCTGTTCGGGGTCAATGACCGGCTGACCGTGCCCCATTTCGAAAAAATGTTGCTGCTTTTCCGCAATTTCGAGATCAACGGCAGCCGGGACGCCTGGCAAAACGACGCCCTGCATGCGATCATCCCGAATATCAGCGAGCAGACCATCACCCGGCTGGCCGACAAGTACGGCATCGCCCCCGACTACCCCCAGCCCTGGCGCAAGAATTTGATCGGCGGTTCCGACGACCATAGCGCGCTCACCATCGCCGCCATGTCCACCGAAGTGGAAGGGGTTTCCACCTTGACCGCGTTTCTGGACGGTCTGGAGCAGGGGGGCTCCCGGGCCGTGGGCGTGTCCTCCACACCCGGCATCATGGCCCGGACGCTCTACAGCATCGCCTATCAATATTACAAAAAACGCTGCGGCATCGAACAGTTCCTGGACAAGGACGTCACCCTCAAGGTCATCGACCGATTTTTGGAACCCGGTCAGGGGAACGATCCGGGCTTGGCCTTCCGGTTGCGGGCCAGGCTTGGCCGCAGCCGGTTGTTGCGGCATCGGTCGAACGGGGCGACGCCGCTCAAGGACCTGGTTCGCCGGGAAACCGAGGCCCTTATTTTGGGCGACGACGGTTTGCTGGCCTTGGCCAAGGCCGGCGTGCCGCGCGGCGCCGATCTGGAGCCCGGCTGGTTTTCCTTCGTCAACCGGGCCAGCAACCGGATTGCCGCCCACTTCGCCCGCACCTTGCTCGATCAGGTAAGCGGCGCCAACGTCTTCGACATTTGCAGCAGCCTGGGGGCGGCCGGGGCGCTCTATACCATGCTGGCGCCCTATTTCCTGGCCTATGCCATCTTCACCAAGGATCGTCAGTTCAGCCGGGAGGCCCGTCGGGCCGTGCTGCCCGAGCAGGACGAAGCCGCCTCTCCGATCAAGGTGGCCCATTTTACGGATACCTTCTACGAGGTGAACGGCGTGTCCGGCACCCTGCGGCAGCAGGCCGAACTGGCGCAGCGGACCGGCAAGGGCCTGGCCATCGTCACCTGCGATCCGGGCGGTCACGTGTTCGAGCCCGGTGTGAAAAATTTCGCCCCTATCGGCATGTACCATTTGGAAGAATACCCGGAGCAGAAAATCTTCTATCCGCCGCTGCTCGAAATGCTGCATTATGTCTATGAGGGGGCTTTTACGAGGCTGCATTCGGCCACGCCCGGCCCTATCGGCTTGGCTGCCCTGGGCATCGCCCGCACGTTGCGCCTGCCCATCTACGGCACCTACCACACGGCGTTGCCCCAGTACGCCCAGATCCTGACTGGCGACGATGGGTTGGAAGATATGACCTGGAAATATATCGTCTGGTATTACAATCAGATGGATTTGGTTTATATCCCCTCGTACGACACGGGCCGGGAACTGGAGGCACGAGGCGTCGATCCGGCCAAGCTGCGCATTTTTCCGCGCGGTGTGGATGTCAATCGTTTCCAGCCGGCCAAGCGGAGCGCCGAGACGGCCGCACGCTTCGGTTTGGGCGATGGCCCGAGGCTCCTGTATGCCGGTCGGGTGAGCCGGGAAAAGGATCTGCACCTGCTGGGCCAGGCCTTCACCCGGCTGGCCGGGGATTTTCCCCGGGCCACCCTGGCGGTGGTGGGCGATGGTCCCTATCTGCCGGCCCTGCGCGAGGCCCTGCGCGGCACGCCCACGATTTTTACCGGCTACCAGGAGGGCGAGGAGCTGGCCAGTCTCTTCGCCACGTGCGATCTTTTCGTCTTTCCGAGCACGACGGACACCTTCGGCAATGTGGTCCTGGAGGCGCAAGCCTCGGGCTTGCCGATCATCGTGACGGACCAGGGCGGGCCGGTGGAAAACATCCTGCCCGGCACCACCGGTCGGGTGGTGCCGGCCAAGAATGCCGAGGCCCTCTACCGGGCGATGGCCGAGATGCTGGCCGATCCCGGGCGGCTGCGCGCCATGGGCCGGTCCGCCCGGACCTATGCCGAGGGGCGGACCATCGAACAGGCCTTTGAGGACTACTGGGCCATGTACACCGATGCCGGCCCTGCCCCGGAGCAGAATATGCCGGCCGGGAGTGCCCATCTCGTCTTTGCGGCGTAGGCAGGGATGCTCCGGCGGCCGGGGGCATCAGCCCCCGGCCTTCTTACCGGAAAAGGGCCAGGCGACGGGTATCGGGCGGCAGGCGGCCGTCAAAGCCGTGGCAGGCCCAGATATAGCGCACATCGGCCAGCCACAGCCGGAACTGACGCCAGTCGCCGCCGAACAGATGCCCTAGGCCGGGAAGTCCGCCGGTCAGATCGGCCACCGGCCCCAGCACTTCGCTCGGGTCGCGGAAACATTCCCAATCGCAGGCCCGACAGGTCGGCGTGTCCGGCAGTCGGGCCGGATCGAGTCGCCAGAACGGCCCCAGGCATTCGTCCCCCCGGTAGCCGCACGGATAGGCATTCCCGTCGCGATCCACGAAAAAAAAGCTCACTCCGCCGAGGCACCCGCGCGCTTGGCGCGGCGGTTGTCCGTATTGCCGGGCCAGGGCCGAGACGGCGCTTAGGGGGGTAAAAATCCGCAGTCGTCCTCGAAAGGCCGGGGCCGTGTCGAGCAGTGCCGTAAAAAGCAGACGTTTTTCGGCCGGTGAGAACGTGACCCGGCTTTCGGCCGCCGTGGCTGCGTACACGGCCGTTTGCCCCTCGCCGCGGTCGGCGTCGCTCATGGGATAGCAGCAATTGGCCATGGTGAAACCCAGCCCGGCGGCAAAATTGAAAAAGGTGCGCAGTGCCGCGACACATTGGCTGTAAAACGCCTCCGGGCTCCCGGCCCCCAAGGGAGTGGTCCCGCCCATGAAGCGGTTGAGGGCCAGATTGGCCGTGGCATGGATGCCGTGGGTCCGCAGGATGGGGAGGGCCTTCTCCAGGCCGGCCACCATGCCGGGGAGCCCCCGGTTGGTTTCGTGGAGGATCGGATCGGCCGCGTCCAGGCTGATCCAGAAGTTGCGCACCCGGCAGGCGGCCAGACGTTCGCTCAGCCGGTTGACCCGGGCGGTGTGGTCCTTTCGGTCGTGCCCGGCAAAGACGGAACCGTTGGTGCCGGTGCGCGTATAGCCGATGCCGGCCGCCCGGGCCCGTTCCAATCCGGAAAAAAGGGCTTCTTCGGCCAGAAGCGGTTCGCCCCCCGTCAGGGACAGCGCTTCCACGCCGAGGGCGGCGCAATGATCGATCACCCGGTTGAGCGTTTTTTGATCCATGTCACCGCGCGGGATGGGGCGGGTGACGTTCATGCCGCATTGAACGCAACGGGCGTTGCAGCGGTTGGTGAGCTGGATCACCACTTGGCGCGGTCGTCCTTTCGAGCGCAGTAGCCGCCAGACCGTCATGGAAACCTCCTTGGCAACCTTTGCTGCCAGGCTGCCGGTGCCCCGTGACCGGACGATGAAGATAGCCTGTCAATTCGGCTGTGACGATTCGCCATCAAACGGACGCGGTCCTGTCCGAAAACCGTCATCGGGGCAGGGGTAGGCCAGGGCCGGAAGGGAAAAGTGTGCTTACAATCGGTTGCGGCAATCTGAAGGGTGGGGTGGGCAAGACCACGTGCACCGTGAATCTGGGGGCGGGACTGGCCCGTTCCGGTTGGCGCGTGCTGCTGGTGGACGCCGATCCCCAGGCCCATCTCACCGTCTCGCTTGGCGTGACGGTGCCGGCGGGCGGCGGTCTGGCTGGAGTCCTTGGTGGCCTTCCGCTTCATGAGGCCGTCCAGCGGTGCGGCGATCTGGCCGTCCTGCCGGGCTCCCAGGCTTTGGCCGACCTGGAGAGGAGCGCTTCCGGGCAGGCGAACCCCTGGGAACACCTGGAGACGGCAGCCGGGAAGCTTACGGACTATGATGTGATGCTGCTGGATTGTCCGCCGCACTGGGGGATGCTCACCAGGGGGGCCATGGGCTTGGCCGATGGGATTGTCGTGCCCATGCATCCGGACTTTCTGGCCCTGCAAAGTCTGGCCTGGTTCAGCGGTGCCTTGCGGGAGATCGGGCGTCCCGGCCGGCCGACGCCACCGGTCATCGGCATCGTCGTCAACCGGTTTTCCCCGCGCAAACGCCTGCATCGGGAAGTTCTTTCCACCGTGCGGGGGCATTTCCCCGAACTGCTTTTTGCAACCCGGATTCGCGAGAATGTCTCCCTGGCCGAGGCCCCGAGCCATGGCCAGGATATTTTCGCCTATGCGCCGCAAAGTGCCGGTGCCAGGGACTTTGCGGCGCTTTGCCGTGAACTGGCCGGACGGGTGAAGGGAGTCTTTTCGTTCTCCCCGGCGTTCCCCGGCCAAAGGAGGAGCACCCTATGACCGAACGTTCCCGACTCGGCCGGGATCCGCTGGCGGAGCCCCTGACGACGCAGGAGCCGCAGCCGGCCACCGCGGCTGTCGCGGACCCGGCCCCGAATTGTCCGCAGCCCCGGGCCGAGTGTCCCATGGCTGCCTTCCTGTGTGGCGTGCTTTCGAGCATCCTGCCCGACCCCGGGCCGCGGTTGCGGGTGGAAGTGGCGCCGGAGGCCGCTTCCCTGCCCGGAGAGAAATTCTTTTTTTTGAGTCGCGCCTTGCAGTTGCTGCTCTCTCCCGTGGATTTGGCCAATATCCTTGGGCACCAGCCGCGGACGGTTTCCTGTACCGATTCGACGCTCTGGGCGCGGCTGGAATTCAGAAAAGATACCACCGTTATCTTGCGTCTCTATGATGATGGCAACTGTCTGCAGCATTTTTTCCCCGATGTAAGCCTGGACATGGAATCCATGCGGCCGTTGCGGCTTTTTTTGGCTCGGCGGCAGGGCTCCATCGTGCTTAAGCAGGGGCGTTGCCTGGAATTTGATATCATCGGCTGACAACTGCAACTGCTGGAGATCCCTATGTGTAAGGTCAAAATTAAGTGTGACGGTGTGATGCAGCTCTCCGAAGTGATCGCCAACCTGGAGAGTATCGCCCGGGATATGAAGGCGGGCTCCGTTATGCTCGCGGCGGGTGAGGATTGTCTGACCTTGCAGCCGCCGGTCCTGGTCAATATGGCCATGAGGGCCTCGCAGAAAAAGGACAAGGAAAAATTCGTCCTGGAACTCTCTTGGCGAAAATACGCCTGCCTGCAAGAAGGGGCGGCGGGTCAGGACGCTCCGTCGGTCACGGTTTGGCATCCGGCGAAAGCCGAAGAGGACTGAAGACGGCCGCAGTGAAGCCTGGTTCCCGTCTCTCGGACTGACCTGGGGAAAAGCGCAAGAAGCCGGGTTCGGTGAACCCGGCTTCTTTATAAACGAGAACGCTGCCGCGCTATCGGTACGCAATTCTGGCGTCAAAGCGTGACAATTTTGCAATGGCCCATCCGCGTTTGAAAATGTAAAGACGCTTGGCAAACGTTCCATGGAAAAAGGTTCCTCAACCATGACCCAGCATGTGCCGACTCCGCCCTCGTCAGGGACTGATCCTCTTGCTTCTGCGGACCTCAAACTCGGGCCTGAGGAAGAATTTTCCAGACAATTGGAGCATTTTGCCCAAAAAGCGCATGTCTTTGCCGCCCTGTCGCGCAGTAAGAAACTGCGCCCCTGGGACGCCTACAACCATTTGCGGACGCTTTGGGAACAGCTCGAACAGTTCGGTGCGCGGCTTTCCGAACCGGTTCCCGAGAAAAAGGACAGCCTGCCGGGGCTGACGTCCGCAGAGGCCCGGGAGCGTTTGCACCGTTTCGGCCCCAACCAGGCTATCCTGGAAAAGCGGATCGGCTTTACGGACAGGCTCTGGCAGGCCGTCAAAAATCCGCTGGTGATCCTGCTCGCGGTGCTTGGCACCATTTCCTACCTGACCGACGACCTGCGTTCCGCCGTCGTCATCATCGGCATGGCCGTTTTGGGCGTGACCCTGAAGATCATACAGGAATCCAAGGCCGATACCGCTGCGGAACAACTAAAAAAAATGGTCCATACCACCGCCACCGTGCTGCGCGACGGCACCCGGCGCGAGATTCCGCTTGCCAAGGTAGTGCCCGGGGACGTGGTCTTTCTTTCCGCCGGGGACATGATTCCGGCCGATATGCAACTCCTTCGGGCCAAGGACCTGCATATCAACCAGTCCATGCTGACCGGCGAGGCCTTGCCCGTGGAAAAGGCCGCCGTTTCCCCGGACCAGGTGAACGGCAACCTCAAGCCGGACCTCTCCGATCCGTCCATGTGCTTCATGGGGACCAACGTGGTGTCCGGCTCGGCGGCGGCCGTGGCCATTGCCACCGGCCCCCGGACCTATTTCGGCGGCATCGCTGCCAAGCTCTCCCGGAAACGGGAGGAATCGGATTTCGACAAGGGCATCAAAAGCTTCACCATGCTCATGCTGCGCTTCATGCTGTTCATGGTGCCCTTTGTTTTTGTGGTCAACGGCGTCCTCAAGCACGACTGGAGCGAGGCCTTCATGTTCGCGTTGGCCGTGGCCGTGGGGCTCACTCCGGAAATGCTGCCCATGGTGGTGACGGTGTGCCTGTCCAAGGGCGCGCTTGCCATGTCCAAGCGCAAGGTCATCGTCAAGCGTCTGGAGTCCATCCAGAATTTCGGGGCCATCGACGTCTTGTGCACGGACAAGACCGGGACGCTGACCCAGGACAAGATCATTTTGGAAAAGCACCTCGATGTGCTTGGCCGGGAGGACGACGGCGTTCTGGAGCTGGCCTACGTCAACAGCAGCCTGCAAACCGGCCTCAAAAGCGCCCTCGACCATGCCGTGATCGCCTACGGCAACGGCCAGGAGGGGAGAATAAATCCCGGAAAGTACGCCATCATCGACGAGGTGCCCTTCGATTTCATCCGCCGCCGCTTGAGCGTGGTGGTGCGGGACACCGAACAGCAACGATCCCTCATCATCTGCAAGGGGGCGGCCGAGGAGGTCTTCCGCAAGAGTTCCTACTGTCTGGTCGGTGGCCAGGTCACCGCCATCGATGAGACGCACCGGGAAATCATGGAACGGGTGGTGCAGGACCTCAACGAGGACGGCTTTCGGGTGGTGGCCGTGGGCTGGAAGGAAGTGGACGGCGCACGGCGGGAATTTTCCGTGGCCGACGAGGAGGGGCTCATCCTGATCGGCTATCTGGCCTTCCTCGATCCGCCCAAGGAATCGGCCGCCGAAGCCTTGGCCGTGATGCGGGGCCATGGCATCACCCCGAAGATTTTAACCGGCGACAATGTCGTCATTACCATGAAGATCTGCCGCGAGGTGAAGCTCGACTACGGCGACCATGTGGTGACCGGCGAGGAACTGGCAGGGCTCTCCGGCGAGGCGCTGATCGAAACGGTGGAAAAGCATCACGTCTTTGCCAAGCTCGATCCCATGCAGAAAGAACTGATCGTGACGACGCTGCGCCATAGCGGCCATGTGGTCGGTTTCATGGGCGACGGCATCAACGATGCGCCGGCGCTCAAGGCCGCCGATGTCGGCATTTCGGTGGACTCCGCCGTGGACGTCGCCAAGGAGTCGGCGGACATCATCTTGTTGGAGAAAAGCCTCAGCGTCTTGGAAAGCGGGGTGATGGAAGGGCGCAAGGTCTTCAGCAACATCACCAAATACATCCGCATGGGGGCCAGTTCCAATTTCGGCAATATGTTCAGCGTACTCGGGGCCAGTATTTTCCTGCCATTCTTGCCCATGCTGCCCATTCAGATCCTCATCAACAATCTGATGTACGATTTTTCCCAGACCGCCATTCCCACGGACAACGTGGACGAGGATTTCCTGGCCAGGCCCCGGCGCTGGCGCATCGGCGATATTCGGCGCTATATCCTTTTTCTTGGTCCGGTCAGTTCCATTTTCGACTATATCACGTTTTTCGTTATGCTGACCGCTTTCAACGCCTGGGACAATCCCGTTTTGTTCCAGACCGGCTGGTTTATCGAATCGCTGTTGTCCCAGACCTTGATCGTCCACGTCATTCGGACCGACCGACTGCCCTTTTTCCAGAGCCGGTCGAGTCTGCTTCTGGCCCTCACCACGCTGACCATTTGCGCCGTGGGCATCTGGCTGCCGTACTCCCCCCTGGCCGGGGCCTTCGGATTGGTGGTCCCGCCCGGGCATTATTGGAGTATGCTGGGGTTGATTTTATTCAGCTACATGTGCCTGACCCAGGTGGTCAAAACCTGGGTGGTGCGGCGTTTCCAGCCCGGACAGACCGGCAATGCCTAAACAAGGGAAACGATGCCTCCGGCGGCCGGGGGCCTGATGCCCCCGGACCCCTCGCAACGGGCCGGGGGCTCGTCTCGGCACTGCCTGGGACGCCCGTGGACGCCTGCGGCTCGTGATCAGTCCGTGACGCCGAGCAGGGCCTGGGCGAAGCTCGGGCCGTCGAAGGGACGCAGGTCTTCCATTTTTTCGCCGAGTCCGACGTAGGTGATGGGCAGGCCGAAAGACAGGGTAATGCCGACGACCACGCCGCCTTTGGCCGTGCCGTCGAGCTTGGTCAGGATGATCTCGTCGACGCCGGCCGCCTCGTTGAAAATCTTGGTCTGGGACAGGGCGTTCTGGCCGGTGGTGGCGTCGAGGACGAGCACCGAACGGTGGGGGGCGCCGGGATGCTTCTTGCTGACCACCCGTCGGATCTTTTTGAGTTCTTCCATCAGATTGGCCTTGGTGTGGAGGCGGCCGGCCGTATCGAGGTACAGGACGTCGAAACCTTCGGCCAGGGCCTTGTCCATGGCCTCGAAGGCCACGGCGGCAGGGTCCGAGCCCTCGCCTTTGGCGTAGAACGCGGCGCCGACCCGGTCGGCCCAGATTTGGAGCTGCTCGATGGCGGCGGCCCGGAAGGTGTCACCGGCGGCGATCAGCACTTTTTTGCCGCGCATGATGTCCCGGTGGGCCAGCTTGGCAATGGTGGTGGTCTTGCCGACGCCGTTGACGCCGATCATCATGACGACTTCCGGCGGATTGACGGCCTTGATGGTCTTCGGCGTGTGGAAGATTTCAGCCAGTTCCTCGCGCAGGATATCCTTGAACACGGCGGGATCGGTCGTGTTCCGGGCGCGGACTTTGGCCCGCAGGCTGGTCAGGAGCTTGGCCGCCGGTTCAAAGCCCACGTCGGCCATGAGCAGGATTTCCTCCAGCTCCTCCCAGAAGGCCTCGTCGATGACGCTGTGGCTGCCGAGCAGGCCGTCGAGGCGGTGGACGATCTGTTCCTTGGTCTTGGCCAACCCTTGGGAGAGCTTGACGAAAAGCCGGTTGCGTTCGTCCTCCTCGTCCTCCAGGTCCAGGGCCAGGGCCAGCCGGTACTGGAGTTCGGAGCGGAAGGCCTCCACCTCCTCGTAGCCCATGGTCGTGGTCCAGGCTTCAAAACTCTTGACGAAATGGTCCGCTTCGTCGGCCGGGGCCTCCAGACTTTCAAAGAGAAAGCGCAGGCGTTGCCAGAGGTCGGGACCGGCCGTGGTGACACCGGTCAGCAAGATGTCGAGCCAGGCGGAAAGGCGCGGTTCGGCCTGACGCAGGGATAAAACGAGGGCATCCCGCCAGGGGGCCTCCGCAGCCGGCGAAGGGGGCAGGGACGATGGCGGGGCGGGCGGTTCGGAAATGGGGAGGGACGCGGGTTCAGGAGAGGAGGGAGCGGCGGCCGGAGTCGGCTGCGCGTCGTTTTTCCAGATTTTTTTCAGTTTGGAAAAAAAACCCATGGAATCGGTATCCTTCTTTGTCGAAGCCGGGGCGTTGGCGGAGGAATGCGCCGCGAAACAAAACGGAGTATGCTACCTGTTTGTCCATCTGGAGGCAACCGATGCCGCCACGGCGGCCACGGAACCCCGCAGGCTTTTCCACAAGGGGGATTTTACACCGTCTTGCGGTTGGGGTATACATCCGAGCATCATGCCAAGCCAGCGTGTTTGTGCGCCTGGAAATCTACCGTTGGCCTTTGCCGAACCGGGGGGGAAGGAGGTGGAGGACATGGAAACCATGAAAGCCTGCGTGCCGGATCTGATGCATTCGCGCATCGAGGATATCGTCAATGCCCAGACCGTGGACGAGGAAATCGTCGCCCATATGCGGGAATTGGACAGTCGATTGGAGGCATTGCAGGCCCTGGCCCGGGACGGCGAAGCCGAAACGGCCCGGGGATTGGCCGAGGAAGTACAGAGCCTGTACTCCCGCATCCGGCGGGATTTTGTGGCCATGGCCTATCGCCAGGGGCTGATCGACGGCGGACGGCTGCGAGAGATTTTTTCCGACTCCTCGGAAAAAACGCCGCAACTGGACGTCGCGCCGTGAACGTTTTCTGCCGCGGGATTTTTGCCATCAGGCCGGAATGATGGTGTAGCCGGCCTGCTGCAACCGTTTGCTTGTTACCGCCCCTTCCCGAAATAGCCGCAGACGTCGGCCGCCCAAAAGGTCGGCTACCGTCGAGGCCGGTCCGCCGGCCGGTAGTGGCCCGGCCGTCACCAGGGCGTCCGCCGCCGCAACGACCTCGGGGTCCAGCTCCGCTGGTTCGGCCGCCGGCGGTTGGCCGCTTCGGTTGGCGCTGGTGGCCACCAGCGCCCCGCCGACCAGCCGGCACAGGGCGGCCGCCGTGGGATGCGGCGTGAAGCGCACCGACACGCGGCCTTGCGCGTCCTTGACCAGCCGTGGAAGCGTTTCCCGGCAGGGAATGACCAGGGACAGCGGCCCCGGCCAGAACCGTGCGGTCAGGGCTGTGAAATCCGCAGCCAGGGGGCCGTCCAGAAAGCCGTCCGGCAAAATACCCGCCAGATGGGCCGTATCGCCCACCAGCAGTGGCAGCGGCTTGCTTGCCGGCCGGGCCTTGATGGCCGCGATGCGCTCCAGGGCGCTGGCGTCCACGGCCCTGGCCCCCAGGGCGAAATAGGTTTCGGTCGGGTAAACGACGCATCCGCCGGCCGCGAGCGTGGCGGCGGCGTCCTTGAGGGAATGCTGCATGGAAAAGCGCCTCCGGCGGCCGGTGTGCGCGTGATTGGACTTTTTTCGGGCGTCCGCGTAGTGGCCGGAATGTCTCTACCACCATCGCCCGCCAGGGAAAAGGATCGCCATGGCCACCACCTTGCGCCCCGTTCTCCCGTCGCCTCCGCCTGACCCGGGGCCGGATTTTCTGGCCCGCATCCTGAAGGCGATTCCAGTCTGGGCGATCACGTCCGAACAGCGGGAACTGCGCCTGTCCCTGTGCCGGGTGCTTCTCGATCAGGGGGCCAGCCATCCGGACTGTCTGGCCGCTGCCCAGGCCTTGCTGATGTTGGCTTTCCAGGAAGAGCCGTTCGATCCGGCCACGGCCGCCCTGCTGGCAGCGGCCGAGACCATCCGTCCTTTTTTATCGCCCAAGGCGACGGTCATGCTGCGCTTCTTGCGGTCCGTGCCGCCCCTGGCCGCAGATGATATCCGGTTCGAGGATATCCAGGCCAGCGGCGACACCGAACTCATCGTCCGCTATCTCGCCGTCGCCGCCAAGGACCGTGGGGCCGTCCTTTCCCGGCTGGCTCCGGCCTTTGCCGCGCTTGTCCGGCTGCCCGACGCCGGCCGGGCCGGCGAATTGCTTGATGCCTTCACAACGGCCTTGCCGCCGCTTTTGGCCACACGCCTGCGGGCGGAATTCGCCGTGTTGCGCCAAGCCCCGGAAACCGCCCTTCCCCTGGTGGAGAATCTCGATAGGGAGGCGTGGGGGCTGTACGCCGCCGTGGCCGCGTCTTGCCTGTTGGAACGGCTGGGCGACCGCACGGGTGCCCTGACGGACTGTCTGGCCGTCCGTCGTTTGCTGCCTTTCCACGTCAATTTGACCCTGCGGGCCCATAGCCTGGCCATGCCGCGACCTGTTCCGACCGATCCGGAGCCCGACGAGGCGGTCGTCTGCCTCTATTCCATGAACAAGGCGGAGCTGTTGCGGGAATGCCTGGCCCATCTGGCCACCACCCGGCTGGGCGGCAGTCTGGTGGCGGTTTTGGACAACGGCTCCACCGACCACACGCCGACGGTCCTGGCCGAGGCGGCCGGCCTGTTTCCGACCGGCCGTTTCCTGACCGTTCGCTTGCCGGTCAACGTGGGCGCGCCCGGGGCGCGCAACTGGTTGTTATCCCTGCCCGAGGTCAAGGCTCGGCCTTTCGTGGCTTTTTTGGACGACGACGCTTTTCCCGAAGCCGACTGGCTGGCCCGATTGCTGGACACGGCCGCCCGGTATCCTCGGGCCGGGGCCATCGGTTGCGCCATTGCCGACCGGACGCCGCCGGGGGACCTTCAATCGGCGGATTACAACCTGTTTCCCCCCCAGATGGGCCAGCCGAGCCTGCCCGAAGTCACGGAACGGCTTTTCATCTGCGATGCCTGCCGCTTGTTGCCGGATTACAGCCTGTTTGCCTACACCCGGCCCTGTCTGTCGGTCTCCGGCTGCTGTCATCTGCTCTCCCGGACCGCCATCGAAACGGCCGGCCCCTTCGACATCCGCTTCAATCCTACCCAGTTCGACGACCTAGAACGGGACATCCGGTCCTTTTTGGCCGGTTATCCGGCGGTCTACGATGGCACCGTCCGGGTGGCCCACCAGCAGGCGTCCAGCTTGGCCAAGGCCCAGACTCCGGCCCAGGCCGCCCATATCCTCGGCAACAAGATCAAGCTCGAATCCGGCGTGTCCGACGCCGACGCCGACCGGCTGTGGCGGGAGAATTTGGACGTATTACGGCAGGATCTTTTGGAAAAGGATAAAGAATTATGATGTCTCCGGCGGCCGGGGGCGTGATGCCCCCGGAGACCCCTCGCGGAGGGGGGCAAGCTTGCGCGGAGGTCCCCGGAGGGGGCTTTTGGCGCTCCGGTCAGCGCTTCCCGGCCCAGGCCGTGGCCAGCCGCTCCAGCTCATCGGGCGCCAGGCTGGGCCGGTCGTAGCGGCCGGCGGCCTGGCGTTGGCGGAAGGCCTCGTAGAGGATGACCGCGGCGGCTACGGAGACGTTGAGGCTTTGCACCATGCCCTGCATGGGAATATAGAGAGTTCCGTCCACCAACGGCAGCAGATCGGCATCCACACCCCGGTGTTCGTTGCCGAGAATGATGGCCGTTTTGCGGCCGAGGTCCCATTTGGGGAGGGGCGTGGCGGTGGCGTTGAATCCCGTGGCGATCAGGGCGTAGCCCTCGGCCTTGAGGGCAGTGGCCATGGCCGCCGCGTCGGGATGCCGGACCGTCTCCACCCATTTCTTGGCCGATGCGGAGGACTTTTTGCCCAGACTGGGGAAGGCCGTATCCGTATAGAGCAGATGTACCCGCTGCACGCCGAAAGCGTCACAACTGCGCAATATGGCCGACACGTTGTGCGGGTCATGGATATTGTCGATAACCAGGGTCAGGTCGGGCTGGCGTCTGGCCAGGACGTCCCGGATACGTTTGGCCCGGCGTTCGGTAATGTCTCGCATGGCCGAGGCAATTAGGGTAAAGCCGGACTTGGCGCAAGATCAAAGGAGTATGGATGATGCAACGGATGACTGCTCCGGCCGTGGCGGCTGCCAAAGGCGAGCGTAAACTGGCGATGCTGACGGCCTACGATTACGCCGGCGCCCGGCTGGCCGAGGCCGCCGGCGTGGATATGCTTCTGGTGGGCGATTCCTTGGCCATGGTGGTGCTCGGCTATGAGGATACGCTCTCCGTGACCATGGACGAGATGCTGCACCACGTCCGGGCGGTGTCGCGCGGGGCCAGCCGGGCGCTGGTGGTGGCGGACATGCCGTTTCTGTCCTACCAGGTTTCGGTGGCCGAGGCCGTGGCCAACGCCGGCCGTTTTCTCAAGGAGGGGCGGGCCGGCGCCGTCAAGCTGGAGGGCGGACGCGAAGTGGCCCCCCAGGTCCGGGCCATGGTGGACGCCGGCATTCCGGTTCTCGGCCATGTGGGGCTGACCCCCCAGCATGTGGCCACCCTCGGGGGCTTTAAGGTCCAGTCCAAGACGGCGGAGGCGGCGGCAAAGCTGGTGGAGGACACCCGGATTCTGGCCGAAGCCGGCTGTTTCGGGGTGGTGCTGGAATGTATTCCGGCGGCGGTGGCGGCGGTGGTGACCGAAGTTTTACCCGTGCCGACCATCGGTATCGGTGCCGGTCCGGATTGTGACGGGCAGGTACTGGTTTTCCACGACGTGTTGGGGCTCTATGATCGATTCCAGCCGAAATTCGTCAAGCAGTACGCAGCACTGGGGACGTTGGCTCAGGAAGCGTTGACGCATTACGTTGATGAGGTTAAACGAAACGTCTTTCCGGGGCCAGAGCATGTGTTTCCCATGGATCAGGAGGCCCTTGCGCATTTTCGCAGCTTGGTTTTTCAAGGAAAATAGCAGGTCGTCCGATCTTGAGACGCGGCTTTGCCCGGGCAAGGCCGCGCAACGCGCCTGATGCGTTTTACCCGTGAGCGTGCATGAAAAATAAGCAATTTGACGATGATGTTCGGGAATTCGTTTCCCTGCAAAACGGTGTGTTTCTGCTTGTCAGCGACGACGCCGTCTTCAGCAAGAACTTGCGTGCCACCTTGCTGCGGCATCTCACCATCAAGGATGATTGTGTCTTTCCTGTCGGCAGTACCGACACGCTGCCGCGGGAAATCAAGAATCTCAAGGCCAAGGGGCACAAGATCCTCGTTTTCATCGAACGGGAGATGAACGGCCGCAACGCAACGGAACTTATCCATTATCTGAAAGTCGATCAGCGCAGCGAAATATTTGTCGTGGTCCTGACCGGTGAAGTCGAGCGGGACAAGCTGGTATTGCTGCACGAACTGGGCGCCGATAACATCATCACCAAGCCTATTTCCCCCGATACCCTCATTGAAAAAATCGCCTTTACGGTCAAACCCCGGGGGCAGATCGGGGAGCTTATGGATGAGGGGCGTCAGATGCTGGACGCCGGCAACGCCTTGGAAGCCGCCAGACTGGCCAAGCAGGTGCTGGACCTCAAGCCCAGCAGCCCTTCCGGTCTGCTTTTGCTGGGTGACGCCCTGCGCAGCATGGGCAAACGGGACGAGGCGTTGCGGGCCTATACCCGGGCCGAGAAAGGAGCCAAGCTTTTTCTGGATCCGCTGAAAAAGATCGCCGCCCTCCATCATGAGGAGGGCAATACCGCCGAGGAAATCCATTTCCTGGAGCGTCTGGACAAGCTCTCGCCGCTCAATATGGACCGCAAGGTGGATATTGGCACCGGCTATATCCGACTCGGGGACCCCGAAAAGGCCAAAGTCTGCTTTGACCAGGCCGTGCGTATTGCCACCAAGGATGCCCTGGATGCCGTCAGCCGCGTCACGCAAGCCATCGCCACCCACTGCATGGAATCCGCGCCGGAACTCTCCGAGCACTATTTGCGCCAGGCATTAAATACACGCAAGAACATGCTTGATCGTTCGGATATCGAGACGTTCAACCGGCTGGGACTCATGCTGCGACGCCAGGGCAAATGGCAGGACGCCATTATCGAATACCGCAAGGCCCTGCGTGTCTCACCGGAGGACCCTGGACTCATCTACAATATTGCCATGGCCTTTACCGAAGGCCGGCAATACATCGAGGCATATCAATATCTGGATCAGGCGCTGACGCTCGATCCCGATTTGTGGCGTTCGAGTGACGCCATTTGCTGCAACATCGCTACGGTCTTTCGTCGCTACGGCAAAAAGGAACAGGCCGTGGAGTATCTCCAAAAAGCGCTTACCCTTAACCCCGATTCGACCAAGGCCAAGGCCTTGCTGTCCGAAATCGAGCGATAGAACGGTTTTTCCCCCATGCTTGTCTATCCGCATTTCGATCCGGTTGCCCTGCACCTGGGGCCGCTGTCCGTGCGCTGGTACGGGCTGATGTATCTGGTCGGATTCGCCGCCGCCTGGCTGCTCGGCAGGTCCCGGGCAAAACGGCCGCATGCGGCCTGGACCGCCTTCCAGGTCGATGACCTCATCACCTATACGGTGCTCGGCGTCGTGGTTGGCGGGCGCCTCGGCTATATGCTTTTCTACGATTTGCCGAGCCTGCTGGCCAACCCCTTGTCGCTTTTCATGGTCTGGCAGGGGGGCATGTCCTTCCACGGCGGATTTCTGGGCGTGGTGGCCATGGTCTGGTTCTTTTGCCGGAAAAACGGCAAGTCGTTTCGCGAGGTGGCCGATTTCACCGCCCCGCTCGTGCCGGTGGGACTTCTGGCCGGCCGCATCGGCAATTTCATCAATGGGGAACTCTGGGGCAGGCCGACCGATCTGCCCTGGGGCATGATCTTTCCCGATCCCCGGGCGGGGGGGATGCCCCGGCATCCTTCCCAGCTCTACGAAGCCAGCCTGGAAGGCGTGGCGCTTTTTTGCATCGTCTGGTTCTATTCGGCCAAACCACGCCCTTCCGGGGCGGTGTCGGGCGTTTTCTGCCTGTTTTACGCCCTGTTCCGTTTTATTGTGGAATTCTTTCGGACGCCGGATCCCCAGCTCGGCTATCTGGCTTTCGGCTGGCTGACCATGGGGCAGCTTCTCAGCGTGCCGGTAGCCCTGTTCGGTCTGTGGCTCCTGATGACCGCCCGCCGGATGCCTACTCCCGGTGCAGGGGAATGAGCACGAATTCCCCGCACAGATCGTCGGACTGGGTTTCCGGCCACACGGCCACGTAGGTCTTGCCCCGGGCGTATTCCACCGGCACCGTGGCCGGGGAGGGGGCATTGCGCTTACAATAGCCCCATTCCCCGGACAGCATTTCCTCGGGCGGACAATAGCGTTGCTCGGGCGGAATGGGCCCCTTCCAGTAGCGACACATTCTGCATTTCTGCTTCATGAACACCTCGCTTACCGATGCATCCTGGCGGCCAATCCCGGGACCCGGATCTCATGAATGACCGGCCAACGTTTGCCCGTCACCCAGATGCGGCCCGTCGTCGCGTCGCAGGCGATACCATTGAGGACGTTGTCGGGGTTGGCTGCGGTTACATCCGGGGACAGGGCCGTGCAATCCACCCAGGCCAGCACCCGGCCCGTGGCCGGATCGATGACGGCAATGCGCTTTTCTCCCCAGACATTGGCCCATATGGCGCCGGCGATGGCCTCGAGTTCGTTTAAGCGGCCGACCGGCTTGTCGCCGTCGGTGACGGTGACGCTGCCGAGGCGCGTAAAACCGGCAGGATCGTAAAACGTCAGCCGGTCCGAGCCGTCGCTGACCGCCAGTCGGCCGTCGTCCAGGGAGCAGGCTCCCCAGCCTTCGCCTTCCAGGGGGAAGGCTCCGGCCGGGGTCAGATCCGCGGCCTTGGACACGAATACCCGGCCTTCCTTCCAGGTGAGCTGGAAAAGTCGTCCCTCGACCAGGGCCAGTCCCTCGCCGAAGACTTCCTTGGGCAGAATCCGTTGGGCCAGGACCCGACCCGTGTCCGGGACCACCCGGCGCAGGCTGGAGTGGCCATAGAGGCCGGTACTCTCGTAAAAATAGCCGTCGTGGTAGAGAAATCCCTGGGTGAATGCTTCCGGATCATGGGGCAGGGTGCCCACGGACACGGCGGGGAGGATCGGTGCGGCGGCCAGCCCCGTTCCCGGCAGGCCGATGCAGACGGTCAGCAGCAGCCAAGCCCACCACCGGCGGTTCGCTCCGGGAAGACACGGCCGGCCGGAAGCGTTTTTCCCTGCTCGGGAACGGCTTGCCGGTTTGACGTCCTGTGGCCCGCATGGCCCGTTTGGCATGGCTGACAGCCTCCCACAATTTGTCATTTATAACGATTCTAAAATGTTAGCAGAGGTCGATACGACAGGCAAGACGGTCTGCGCCGTCAAAAACAGGGCGCGGCGTCTTGGCCCGCCGCGCGTTCTGTGTTAGGAGAAGATCCATGCAAGACCTCCTCATTTGTCTCGCCATCGTCGTGGCCTGGTTGGTGGTTGTCCGTTTCATTTTCCCGAAATGCGGCATTCGCGGCTGAGGTATGCCTGCAGGGCGCGGTCCGCGTCCAGGAAATTCCCGCGACGACCACTCTAAAAATTGATCTTGAGGCCGACGTTGGCCCCCAGGTTGTCCGTGCTTTTATCCGAAAATTCGGCCTGCCGTTGGTAGCGTCCGACCGCCTTGAGGCTGACGTTCTTGCTGAGCCCCACCGAGGCGCCGAGGTCGGCCTGACTGGTGGCGCCTTGTCTGGTTCCGGAGACTGCCGCGTTGTCGGACATGACCCCGCCGCCGCCAAGCCCCAGGTAGAGATTTCCCTTGGGCGTACGCAGGACGTCGACATGGGTCATGCCGGACACCCCCACGGCTGACGGCGTCTCCTCGACGGCGGGCAGACCGTTGGCGGTGGCCCGATTGGGACTCGGATCGGCGACATAGCCCAGGCCTTCGGCCTCCAGGGCCACGCCATCCCGTACATAGTACCCGGCGGCGCCGCCAGTGGCGGTCGGTGAGGTCGTACTGTACATGCCCCCCCGGGGTTCGACATAACTGGATCCCTGCGAATACTGCTCGGCCTTGGCTGGGCCGAAGGGCAGCGCCAGGGCGCTGACGACGGCGACACCGTACAGGACGCGTTTCATGGATACCTCCGTGGCGTTGTCCCGGACCGGCCGTCCGGGGTCAGTGCATGATGGACTTGATGCCCAGGGCCTTGCGCTGGAGGGAGGCCGGTTGTTCCTTTTCCAGGATCACGGCCGTGCCGTAACAGGAAAAGTAGCGCGAGCCGTCCGGGTGGAAGGCCACATTCTCCTGGTAGCCGATGATGGCGTCGGCCCCGATGTCCAGCGCGCTGGCCGTCAGGCCGAAAAAGGCGCACTCGGAATCGAATCCCCGGCCGGAGACCAGGCCCAGCACCTTGCGGATGCGACGTCCTTTGAGCACGGGGGTGGTGACCACCGGAAATTTGCCGCTGAAAAAGAGTTCCTTGGCGTTTTTGAGCCGTGGGCCTCGCTTGAGTTCCTCATGTCGCCCCCGGGCCTTTTTTTCGCCGCCGCCGAAAAAAGAAAGCATGCCGTCCTCCTTTGTGTGCGTCCCGGCCCGGTTGGCCGGGACGCTCCCTGCCCGCGCACGATGCGTCGCCTTCATTCCTAGCAAGTTGCCTGCCAGTATTTTTCTCAATTGATTCAATGGCGTTATGATGCAGCAATGGCCGTGGCGTCAAAATGACGACGGATGGCGCCGGGAAAAGACGACGCCCTGGGGCCATGAGGACAGGGAGGAGGATGGCGAGGGTTATTGACCGCCGGCGGCGATGGCTTCCAGGCGGGAGGCGTCCAGGATTTCCACGCAACGGCCCGTTACGGCGATGACGCCGTCGTCGGCCAGCCGTCGCAGGACGCGGGAGAGCGTCTCCGGGATGGTCCCGAGATAGGCGGCGAGCTGCCCCTTGGGCAGCCCCAGGGCGAGGACGCGTTTTCGGCTCTCGGCCTGCAGCAGGAGAAGATGGGCGGCCAACCGGGCTGGCACTTCACGAAGACTCAAATCTTCGAGCTTGTTGACGAACTGGCGAAGGCGCAGGGAGAGCAGCCCGAGCATGTTGAGCGCCAGATCCGGATCGTCGGCCAAAAGCGTGCGGAAGCGTTCCCTGGGGAAAAAAAGGAAATCGCCATCCTCCATGGCCTGGGCGTTGGCCGGATAGGCTCCGCCGGCGAAGACCGCCACTTCGGCAAACACCTCGCCCGGGCCGAAGACATGCAGGATGTGTTCTTTCCCGGACAGGGAGGTCTGGTAGATGCGGACCTTGCCCGAGGATACGGAAAAAAAACCTTGCCCCGGTTCGCCGGTGAAAAAGATGTCCTGGCCTCTGGCATAGGTGCGCCCTTCGGCGATACCGGCCAGGGCGGCCAGCTCGCGCGGGCCGAGCCCCTTGAAGAGGCCAATGTGGGAAACGGCGGCAAGGATGTCCATACGTGTTGTGGTGTTGTCCGCGTGAATCCGGCTGCGGCAAGCCTCCGGCGGGCAACGGGGGGGGGTGCTCCTTGGGATTCGGAACCGGCAGCGGTGCGCGTTGTGGGAAGACCCTATCGCAGGGACACGGAGACGTGCAACGGGTATGGCGCTGTCCCCCCCCGAGAAGGGGAGCGGGGCGTGTCATGGGGGATGCCCCCGGCGGCCAAAGGGCGCCGCTCTTTGGAAACCCGATAGGATTTGCGGCAGGTGCCGTTCCAGGCTTGAAGTTTGAAAAGACCTCAACTAATACTTTAAAGACGAGAAAAAACGTTCCGCTTGCCGCGTCTCGGCTGTTTCTTTGCGGAATATCCTGCATCGACGGCCTGTCGCTGGGGAAAAAAAGAGGCCAGGCGAAAACCTGGCCTCGGAAGTGGTCTTGGTAGCGAGGGAGGGAATTGAACCCCCGACACTGCGGATATGAGCCGCATGCTCTAACCGTCTGAGCTACCTCGCCAGAAGGCATCCGGGTTCAAACTGCGCCCGGAAGCGGAGAGAGGGCTTAATAGCCATTCCGCCGGGCCTTGGCAAGTATTTTCTACAACCCGAACCCATGCCGGAACCAGATCCAGCCGACCACACCGGCCAGGACCAGCCGGTACCAGGCGAAAGGAACGAGCGATATCCGTTTGACCAGGAGAATGAAGACCTTCACCGCCAGCAAGGCGGAAAGAAACGAAACCACGAAGCCGATGGCCAGAATCCCCAGGTCATCCCTGGAAAAAAGTGACGCGTTTTTGAAGAAATCAAACAGCGTCGCCGCGAACATGATGGGGACGGCGGCGATAAACGAATACTCGGCCGCCAGGCTGCGCTTGGCGCCAAGCAGCATGCCGCCCATGATGGTGGCCGCCGACCGGGAAAAACCGGGCCAGAGGGCCAGGCATTGGAACCAGCCGATGCCGAAGGCCAGTCCCGGTGTCATCTCGTCGAGTTCGTAAAAGCGGTCGCGGCCATGGCGCCGTTCCACCCAGAAAATCATGAGCGCGCCCACGGCCAGGGCCATGGCCACGGTCACCGGGCCGAAGAGATGGGTTTTGATGGCCGTATGGGCGAGAAGGCCCACCACCGAGGCCGGCAGCGAGGTCAGGAACAGGAGCCACAAGCCGCGCACGCCGGAAAAGGGATGCAGGGGCTTTGGCGAAAGCAGCCACCAGAAGCGCTGCCAGTAGAGAACCATCACCGACAGGATGGCCCCCAGTTGGATGATGATATCGAAACTTGCGGCTTTTTCTCCGGTAAAGCCGATGAGCTGGCCGACCAGGATCAGGTGGCCGGTGGAGGAGACAGGCAGGAATTCGGTCAGTCCCTCGACGAAGCCCAGCACGATGGCGGAAAGGGTTTCTGTCATGATGACGGCGGTCTCCTCAAACGATGTTCTTGGCTGGCGGCTGTACCTGATGGAGGGGCAAGTTGCAACCCGTGACCGGCTCGTGTATGAACAGAGCCGGCAAGGAGGCGCCATGACCACGATCATGCCGCAAGGCGAACTCATGCGACGCGCCGTCAAATGGATCGACGAGCGGCGGGCCCAAACGGGCCAACCCCTTCCCGGGATCATCGATATGGCGGCCCTGCAATTTAATTTGAGTCCTAAGGATTCGGCTTTTCTGGAAAAATTTTTCAGGGAACATCAGGAGATCCCGAAGGACTGAGGGCGGTTGCGGCCAGGACGCGGCACAGCGCCTCCCGGCCAAGCCCGGTCTTGCCGGAAAAAAGGATTGGCGGGACGGCGGGTTGCGCAAGCTCCCGCCACATTTTTTTTTGGGCTTCCCGATCCCGCTGGGAGCATTTATCGGCCTTGGTCAGGACCACCAGCAGAGGAATTTTTCGGCTGCGCAGCCAGGCCACCAGTTCCAGGTCCGGCTGTTGGGGCGGTAACCGGCAGTCGATCAGGGCCGTTACGGCCCGAAGCTCCGTGGTCCGCGTCAGATAGGCCTCGATCAGCCGGCCCCATTTGTCGCGTTCGCTCTTGGAGCAGCGGGCATAGCCGTAGCCCGGCAGATCCACCAGGCAGTAGCCGGCTGCGGCCGTCTGGTAGAAGTTGAGGCTGCGGGTCTTGCCCGGGGTGGCGCTGATTTTGGCCAGGCCCTTGCGTCCGGCCAGACAGTTGACCAACGTGGACTTGCCCACGTTGGAGCGCCCGGCCAGAGCGATCTGCGGCGTGTCCAGAATCGGGATCTGGTCCGGCAGATAGGCCGTGACGAGCAGCGTCAGGCCGAGTTCCGTTCGTGTCGTCGGTATGGCATCCATGCGGCTGTTGTGACCGCCGCCGGGGCCACCCGTCAAGAACGTTTCCTGCGACGCCGCAAAGGAAGGTCAGGGGGGGTATGGGCAAGGTACGGATTTTGGTGTTAAACGGCCCCAATCTGGGGTATATCGGCGTGCGTCAGCCCGAAATCTACGGCAGCCGGACCATTGAGGATCTGCCGCAAATGGTGACGGATATGCTGGGGCTTGACCAGGATCGGTTGGAACTGCAATTCCATCAGGCCAACAGCGAAGGACATTGCATCGACCGTCTGGAGCAGGCCTGGAAGGATGGCCTGGACGGCATCGTCCTCAATGCCGGTGCCTATACGCACACCAGCCTGGCCCTGGCCGATTGTCTGGCCTGGATCGGCATCCCCTGCGTGGAGGTGCATATTTCCAATATTTTCGCCCGAACCGATGAGCCGTTGCGTCAGAAAAGCATGATCGGCAAGAGCTGCATCGGGTGTATTGCCGGTTTCGGGCTGACAGGCTACGTCCTGGCCATTCTGGCCTTGTGGCGTCAAATCACGGACCATCCAAACTTCCTATAAGGAGCGACAATGCTTTCGACCACCGATTTTCGGCGAGGCCTCAAGATAGAGATGGACGGCGTTCCCTACGAAATTGTGGAATTCTTGCACGTCAAGCCCGGCAAGGGCGGGGCCTTTATCCGGACCAAGCTCAAGAATATGCTCAATGGTCGGGTGGTGGAAAACACCTTCCGGTCCGGCGAAAAAATGGTCAAGCCCGACCTCGAGACCAAGTCGATGCAGTATCTTTACCGTGAGGGTCAGGGATACGTCTTTATGGACATGGAGAACTATGAGCAACTTCACGTCGGCAAGGAGCAGCTCGGCGAGAAGGGCGGGTATCTGACCGACGGTATGGAACTGACCATGCTCATGTACAAGGCCCAGCCCCTCGACATCGATTTGCCCGCCTCGGTGGTGCTGGAAGTGACCGACACCGAACCCGGGGTGAAAGGCGATACGGTCAGCGGTGCCACCAAACCCGCCATTGTCGAAAGCGGTATCAGCGTCAATGTCCCCCTGTTCGTCAACATCGGGGACAAGATCAAGGTGGATACCCGCACGGGTGCCTACATTGGCCGGGAATAACAGGGAAACGCAGTCGTGGGGGAGCTTCCGTATGACGCGGGAGCTCTTCGGGTTGGTCGTCATCTTCCTGGCGATCTTTACCCTGCTCGCGCTGTTCACCTACAGTCCGAACGACCCCAGTCTGAGCAGGGTCGTGTCTTCCCGGACCATTCAGAACAGACTCGGCGTGGTCGGAGCCTACTGGGGCGGCCTTTTGGCCGAATCCTTCGGCGTCTGGGCCTATCTCCTTATCACATGGTGCATCTGGCGCGCCTTGCGCCTGTTGCTGCCGCTGCCGCGTTTACCCCTTCCCCGTGCCCTGGGCGCCGGATTCTTGTCCTTTGTCCTGTTGGCCTTTCTGGGCTCTCCCTGGGGCATTTTCGGGCTTTCCCTGGGGCAGGTCCGGGGCGGCGGGGTGGTGGGACAGTCGCTGTTTCACACCTTGAGCAGTTATCTGAGTTCGTTTGGGGCCTATTTCCTCCTGTTTTTTTGCCTCATCGCCGGTGTCCAACTCGCCTTCGGCCTGACCTGGGAGAACTTCTGGGGGCCGGTCGTGCGTTTTCTGGAAGGCGTGTTTTGGGCGACCGTCGAAGCCGGACGGGCCTGTCTGGAGCGTTGGCGTCAGGCCCGGGCCCATCGGCCGGAACCGAAGCCCCGCAAAACGGCCGACCGGCCGGAGGCGTCGGCTGCGGCTGAACCGTCGGTTCCTCCCATCCTCGACGTCGCCGCCCTGCAGGCGGAGACCAAAAAAACGGAGACACCTTCCCGAAACAAGGACAAGGAGCCGATTGCCCGTCCCCAACCCGCGCCGGCGGCCAAATCGTCCGCGCCGGCGGCGGCCGCGAAGCCTTCACGGGCCAGCGCGGCCGCGCGCGATGTTCCCTTGCCTCCCCTGGATCTGCTCACCCAGCCGCCGGCCCAGAATGGTCCCGCCGTGGAGCCGGAGGTCTGTCGCCAACAGGCCGAAAGCCTCATTACCTGCTTGAACGATTTCGGCATTCAGGGCGAGGTCCAGCGGGTGGTGCCGGGGCCGGTCGTCACTATGTTCGAGTTCAAGCCGGCGCCCGGCGTCAAGATCAGCCGCATCGTCGGCCTGTCCGTGGATATGGCCCTGGCCATGAAGGCGCTCGCCGTGCGTATTGAGGGACCCATTCCCGGCAAGGATACGGTGGGCGTGGAGATCCCCAACGCCAAACGGCAGACCGTCTATCTCCGGGAAATCCTCGATACCGACGCTTTTCGCGCCGCGCCCTCGAAGATCACCCTGGCCATCGGCAAGGATATCCACGGTCGACCGCAAGTGGCCGACTTGGCCCGCATGCCCCATCTGCTCGTGGCCGGCGCCACCGGCAGCGGCAAGAGCGTGTGCATCAACGGCATTCTTCTGTCCATTCTCTACAAGGCCACTCCGGACGACGTGAAGCTCCTGCTGGTCGACCCCAAGCGCATCGAACTTTCGGTCTACAACGATCTTCCCCATCTCGTGCATCCGGTAGTGACCGAGACGGCGGTGGCCAAGTCCGCCCTGGACTGGGCCGTGGCCGAAATGGACCGGCGCTACGAGGCCATGGCGGTGCTCGGTGTGCGCAATATCGAAAGCTACAACGAAAAATTGGCCAAGCTCGGGAACAATCGCCCCGAGGATCTGGCCGCGCTTGTCCATATGCCGTATCTGGTCATCGTCATCGACGAGTTGGCCGATCTGATGATGACGGCAGCCAAGGAAGTGGAGGTGAGCATCGTGCGGTTGGCCCAACTGGCCCGAGCCGCCGGCATCCATCTGGTCCTGGCCACCCAGCGGCCGAGCGTGGACGTGGTGACGGGGCTTATCAAGGCCAACTTCCCCACCCGCATCGCCTTTCAGGTGACCAGCAAGCACGACTCGCGCACCATCCTTGACGCCGTGGGTGCCGAATACCTGCTCGGCCGCGGCGACATGCTCTACAAGCCGAACGGCGGCAAGACCACCCGCATGCACGGGGCCTTCGTCTCGGACGAGGAGACGGCGGCGGTGGTGGAATTCTGGAAAAGCAAGGCCGCGCCCAACTACGCCCTGGATTTTACCGAATGCCCGAATGGCGGCGATGGCGGCGGTGGCGAGATCGGCGGCGATGGCGGCGAGGATACGGCGGCCGATCCGGTTTATCCGCAGGCCGTGGATTTCGTCATGGAGCAGGGCAAGGCCTCCATTTCGCTCATCCAGCGCCGCTTCCGCATCGGCTTCAACCGGGCGGCCCGGTTCATCGAACAAATGGAGCGCGACGGTCTGCTCGGTCCCCAGGAGGGGAGCAAGCCACGGTCCGTTCTTAAAGGAAAGGATTAAGGACGGGGAGAGGAAGATGCCTCCGGCGGCCGGGGGCATGATGCCCCCGGACCCCTCGATCCTCCCCCGGCGGGGGAGGGCAGCGTGCCTAAAAAAACGACTCTTGGAGAATTATTCCGATGCGATACCTGTGCTTAGCGCTTGTCGCCGCCATGCTCGCCTGGGCCGGACCGGCCCGGGCCGACGATCCCGTCCAGTTGGCTGGGCGCATCCAGCAGAAATACGCCTCGATCAACGCCTTTTCCGCCAGTTTCACCCAGGCCATCCGCAATGCGGCCAGCGGTGACACGGAAAACCGATCCGGATCGTTTCTTTTCAAAAAGCCCACGCTGGTGCGCTGGGAGACGGTCAAGCCGGAAAAGGAACTGCTTATTGTCGGCACGTCGGCCGTGTGGGACTATTTCGAGGAGGACAACGAGGCCTACCGCTATTCCGTGAAGGAAGTCATCAGCTCCAAGACGATGCTGCGGTTTTTGACGGGCAAGGCCAATTTGAACGAGGATTTTATCGTGGCCGCGGGCAAGCCCGAGGAGGGCGGAGCAGGGCAGGTGGTCTTGGATCTGGCCCCCAGAGATCCTGAGCCGGGACTCGTCATGGCCAAAATCTGGGTGGACCCGCAGACGGATATGATCGCGCGCATCCGCATTCAGGATTTCTACGCCAACACCAACGACCTGACCCTGTCCAACGTGGAGCTCAATCCGAAGCTGGCCGACAGCCTGTTTGCCTTCACCCCGGGCAAGGAGGTGAAGGTCCACGACAATGCGCCGGTCAAGGGAAGGGATCTTCCGCAATAACACGCTGTTGCGGTGACTGTTTTATTTTTTTGAACTGGGTTTGCGGGCTGGGGCCGTTGCTTTATCCAGGCCAACGGCCCGACGCAGGGCGGCGCGTTCCTCGGCGGTCAGTTCCCGGCACCGGCCCGGCGGCAGGGTGCCGAGGGAAAGTGGTCCCTGGCTCGTACGGACGAGTTTGAGCACCGTGAGCCCCAGATCCCGGCACATGCGCCGGATCTGCCGGTTGACCCCCTGGGACAGCTCCATCTCCAGCACGAAGCGATCCGGCCCCAGGCGGGCATCCATCCGAGCCCGCACCGGAGCGAGTTTTTCCCCCTCGGCCAGAGCCATGCCGCCGCCCATGGTGGCGAACACTTCGGGCGTCACCCGGCCGCGTACCGTCACCTGGTAGCGTTTGGCCACATGCCAGCGGGGATGGGCCAGCCGGAAGGCCAGTTCGCCGTCGGTGGTGAGCAGCAGCAATCCCTCGGAAAAATAGTCCAGGCGTCCGACGGAAAAAAGCCGTCGCTTGCGATAGGGGGGCGGCAGGTTGTCGAAGACCGTCGGCCGCCCCTCGGGATCGCTGGCCGTGGTCACGACGCCGGGCAGCTTGTACAGCATCAGGGTCAGGGAATCCGTGGCCGGAAGCGGGGTGACCGGGCGGCCATCCACGGCCAGGAGGTCTTGCGCCGGGTCGATCTTCGCCCCGAGTTCGGTGGCGGGGTGACCGTTGACCGTCACCCGGCCGGCGGCGATGAGGGCATCGGCCTGCCGGCGGGAGCAGCAGCCGGCGGCGGCCAGGGCCTTGTTCAGGCGCAAAAGTGTAGGCGCATCCATAAATAATCCAGGAGAACTCAGGCTCGGAAGGCGGAGGGAACGTCCCCCCGCTTTTTTAGGTACCGGGCGGCAGGTCCAGGAAAAAGGTGGTGCCGTGCCCAGGCTCCGAAGTGAAGCGGATCTGGCCGCCCAGGCAGGTTTCCGCGAAAAGCCGCATGCCGTAGGTGCCGAATCCTCTCCCCCTTCCCTTGGTGGAAAAGGCTTTTTCAAAAACCCGGAGTTGGACTTCCTCGGTCATGACGGCCGGGTTGTGCACCCAAAACGTCACGCCGCCGGCTGGGCTCTTTTGGCAGGCGAGCGTGACGGTATCTCCGGTTTTCGAGGCCTCCAGGGCATTTTTTACCATGTTGATCAGCACGCGCTGGAGGATGCGAATATCCGTGAAAACCGGCAAGGACGCGGCTTCGTCCGCAATAAGGAGCTGTTTTTTGGCGTCGGGGTTGTAGACCAGACAATAGGAGGCCAACTTGTGGAGCAAATCCCGGGATTCGATCCACGCTAGTGTCCGCTGATACTCCCGGGCCTCCACCGCCGAAAAATCCTTGTGGGATTCGATGATGTCCCGGATGCTTTCGACGGCGATGTGTAGCAGTTCCAGTTCTGCGCCGTATTTGGGGGGCAGTTCCATGGAAAAGATATCGTGCAGGCCCTTGATACCGGAAACGGCGTTCATGATGTCGTGAAAAAAGACGCGCTCGAGGCTCCGCAGGGATTTTTCGTGGGCAATATTTAAAATGGAACTCAGCACCAAACCTTGGTGGTTTGCGGCAAAAGGGGCGGTCCATACCTGCAGGTTGAGGGCATCCAGCTGGGACAGTGTCCGGCGAAGGATGGAACATTCCTGAGTGTCCGCATCGCCGCCCAGGCTTTTGACAATGGCCTTGGCGGCGCCGCAGTAACGGCAGAAACGGCTCGTCCCGCAGCCTCCGCCTGTTTCCCAGGCATGGGAGCAGCCCAGGGCTTCGCCCGGGCGCTTGCCGGCGACGTCCTCGAAACGCGTCGCTCCGATCAGCGACAGGAACCGTTCATTGGCGTAAACGATCTGGCGCGTCTCATTGACGATGATGACGGCCAAGGGGACCAGGCCCAGGGTGGCAGAAGAAGGGCTGGCGGCGATCTCTCGGGCAATGGCCAGAATCCGGTCCCGGTCGAGCCTGTCGGGCGGTAGAAAGTAGGTGCCTGGTTCTTCCGGCATGCAGTCTCCGTCAAATCTGGATTACCTTGTCGGCCAGGGCCAAGCTTGTGACCACATCGAGCATATTGGTGGTGTCACCGAGAACCTTCTGCTGCAGAAGTCCGAAAAAGTCCAGGCAGGTGCCGCAGACGAGAATGGACACCCCGGAGGCGGACAACGCGCGCAGCGAGTCCAGCACGGGGCTGCCGGCGGCGGCCAGTTTGACACCGCTGTTGACGAGGATGATCCGCCACAGGCTGTCGCCCATTTCCGGTAAGGTGGCACAGAAGTTGCCCATGAGCTTGGCCCCGAGGGTCGCGTCACCCCGGCCTACGGTGTCGGCGGTGATGAAGACCACGGTTTTGGGGCCTGCCTCGGCCTGCGCTCTTGGTGCCGGGGTCGGGTCGGGGTGTGTTGTGCCCATGGCCGCATCCGCCGCAACAGCCGTCACGACGAAGAGGCCGTTTTCCTCGGCCACGGTGACGCGATAGCCTTCACGGGTCAGGTAGCGGCTGACGTTTTCCCGGGCGGCTTGGTTATCCACGGTGACGGTCAATTGGGCCGGACGATCCGTTTCCAGACATTTTTTGCAGCGAAGGACGGGTTGCGGACAGGCCAGCCCCCGGCAATCGAGCTGTTTTTCCATGCGGGAACTCCTTTGGCCTTATGGTAGTCCTGGAGCCGGGGGTAAGGTCAAATCGATAAATCCGATCCTCTCGCGGCAACCGTATAGAACGTGCTATTCTGCGAACGAGCCCCAAGGAACGCTTCCGGGCCCCAAGGGCAAACTCCCTGGGGACCGCGAAGCGCGCGGGAGAGACGCTTGCGGCCGGCGTGTCGGCGGTTGGCCTGGGACCGCTCGGGGACGATGGCCGTTTTCGATCAAAGTTAACATAATTTACATTATGAGACAAACAAAAAGACGCACGAAAGGGGGGGCGAACCGGCTTCAGTCGCTTGAATCCGGCTATCCCTGATTCTCTTCTTCCGGTTGCGCCGCCTTGGCCGCATCCACGGCCTGGGTGCGTGAGGCTTCCAGGCGTTTAATGTAGGTTTCCCGGCATTCATAACTGCAAAAGGCATAGACCTTGTCACCGTCGCGTACGCGGATACTCGCATCCGCCGGCACATAGGTGCCGCACACCGGGTCTTTGACCATTTCACCCGTGGCGGTCATGTTTTTTTGCTTGGCGGCCTCCTGGTCTTTCTTCCGGCCCCGGTCGCCCATGAAAAGTTTGTACAGGATAACGCCGGCCGCGATCAGTATAAGCCAACGATACATACTGCTCCTTGCCAAGTCCGCTTCGAGACCCGGTCACTGTCCTACGGTTAAGCTGTTTCCGGAGATACGAAAAGCGATTTGCGCCAAGGCCTGTCCGACCGTGCCGCCAAGGGCATCCGGAATGCGGGCGTCTGGCGCGATATCCGCCAGGGGAACCAGGGCAAAAGCCCGCTCGCGCATCCGTGGGTGCGGCACGACAAGATCAGGCCGGTCCAGCCGGCTCTCCCCATAGAGCAGGATATCCACGTCCAGGGTGCGGGGACCGAAACGCCGCTCGGGCTCGCGCACCCGCCCCGCGGCTGTCTCGATGGCCCCGATTGCGGCCAGGAGCCCTTCCGGCGTCCACGGCGATCCCAAGTCCAAGGCCACGACTTGATTGAGATACTTTCGTTGGTTCGGGTCGCCCCAGGGCTCGGTCTCATAGATGGGACTGGCGCGAACCAACGCGGCGTCCGGGAGTGCTGCCAAACGCTCCCGGGCCGCTTCCAGATGCGCCTGCCGGTCCCCCAGATTGGAACCGAGGCCGAGAAAGGCTCTTACAGTTTGGCGATGCGTGACAGAGCCTCCTCCATCCGGGCCACGGGCACGGTCATGGCGATGCGGAAGTACCCTTCTCCAGGCACGCCAAAGCCGTTGCCCGGGGTCAGCACCACACCCGTCTCCTGGAGTACCCGCGTCACGAAGGACGCCGACGTGGAGCCGGCCGGCACCTTGCACCACAGATAAAAGGAAGCCTTGGGCACGCGGCAGGCGATGCCCATCCTGGCCAGGGCGGCCACGGCCACGTCCCGGCGTTCCTTGTAAACGTCCCGAAATTTTGCGGCATAGGGTTCGCCGTGCGTCAACGCGGCCAGCCCGGCCTCCTGGACGGCCTGGAAAATGCCCGAATCCACGTTTTCCTTGATCTTGCCCAGTCCCTTGACGAGACCTGCGTTGCCGACGGCCATGCCGATGCGCCAGCCGGTCATGTTGAAGGTCTTGGACAGGGAATGAAATTCGATGGCGACATCCTTGGCCCCGTCGATTTCCAGAATAGACAACGGTTTGTCGGACGGATCGTAATACAATTCAGTATACGCAGCGTCGGACACAACGATGGTCTGCGTGGCGCGCGCCTTGGCGATGAGCTTCTCGAAAAAGGGCCGCGTGGCCGTGGCAGCCGTGGGATTATTCGGGTAGTTGATGAAGATCATCTTGGCCCGGGCCCAGGTCGCGTCGTTGACGGCATCGAGATCGGGCAGGAAGTCGCCTTCCTCGGTCAAGGGCAGCACCTTGACCTCGCCGCCGCAAAAGCCCGTGGCCACGGGATAGACCGGATAATTGGGCGAGCACACCAGGACCAGGTCGCCGGGATTGACATAGGCCAGGGGGAAATGGGCGATGCCTTCCTTGGAACCGATCAGGCTCACCACCTCGGTATCGGGATCGAGGACCACGCCGAAACGGGCCATGTACCAGTCGGCCACGGCGGCGCGGAACGAGCGCAAGCCCACATAGGACGGGTATTGATGGTTTTCGGGTTTCTTGGCCGCGACGCACAGGGCTTCGACAATGAAATCCGGGGTGGGCATATCCGGGTCGCCGATGCCGAGGGAGATGATGTCCACACCGCGGGCCCGCACTGCGGCTTTGACCCTGTCGATCTCGGCGAACAGATAGGGCGGCAAGGTGGCCAAGCGGTCGGCCAAGGGAAATTGCATCATGAAATGGCTCCTTTCGTACCTCTCTGCCGCCTGGCGGCAAAGGGGAATGGAGTGTAAAGAAGTCGAAAAGCCCGTGTCAAGCCGGACGGCCGGGAAAAGGCGGCCGACGGGCCGAGGCGGGCGTTGAAGCCGACCCCGAATCGTGGCAGAATGGACCCGGCGTTTCTCCTATGCGAAGTGACATCTCCTCCCCGCTCGTCCCCCCTTCCCATCCCTGGGTAGATCGGTATCTGGAGCATCTGCTTGTGGATAAGGGGCTTTCCGAACATTCGGTTGCAGCGTATGCATCCGATATCTCACTATTTCTAACTTTTTTAAACGACCATGACGCCGGGTTGGAGACGGTCAGCGACGACACGATCTTTCTCTATCTCCTGCATCTGCGCACCCGGGGGCTGGCCAGCCGGTCCCTGGCCCGGCACTTGTCCGCCCTGCGCGGGTTTTTCGCCTTTGCCGCCGAGGAAGGCTGGTTGCCCGAAAGTCCGGCCGCCCTGGTCGAGAACCCGAAGCTTCCCCGCCTGCTCCCCGACGTCCTGTCCAAGGAGGAGGTCGAACGGCTGCTCGCCGCGCCGGACATGACCACCCCGCTCGGCTACCGGGACCGGACCATGCTCGAACTGCTCTATGCCGCCGGGCTGCGCGTCTCGGAACTGGTGGGCCTGACCCCTGCCGATTACGACGCCCAGGCCGGTTTGCTCCGGGTGTTCGGCAAGGGGGCCAAGGAACGACTCGTGCCTATCCATGCCCTGGCCCAGGAATTTCTCTCCACCTACCTGGGCAGTGTGCGCGGCGCCTTCCATCCCAGGGAGGAGATTGTTTTTCTCAACCGTTCCGGTAAAGGCCTCAGCAGGCAGGCCGTGTGGAAGACGATCAAGCGCTACGCCCTGGTGGCCGGGGTTTCCACCCGCATCCATCCGCACAGTCTGCGCCACTCCTTCGCCACCCATTTGCTTGAGGGCGGAGCTGACCTGCGCACGGTCCAGATATTGCTCGGCCACGCCGACATCAGCGCCACGGAGATTTATACCCATGTCCAGGCCGCCCGTCTGCTCGCCGTGCATCGGGCCCATCATCCGCGTTCGCGGGACAGGAGCAACGAGGAGTAACCATCCTATGCGCCCTGCCCTCCAGAACACAGGGGATTTCAAAGGGCAATGTCCTTTGGCCGCCGGCGGCATCTCACCCCGTTTTCCCTTTAACCCTCAAGTAGCACTTTTATTATGAGCTTCCCGATCAAACCCGCCCTGCTGGCTGCGCCGACCATCATCACCGGTCACGCCAACGCCGATTTCGACTGTCTGGCCGCCATCATCGCCGCCGGCAAGCTCTATCCCGGCGCCACCCTCATCTTTCCGGGCAGCCAGGAGAAAAATATCCGGCATTTCTTTATTCAGAGCGCGACCTACATGTTCAACTTCAGGAACTTCAAGGATATCGATCCGGCAAGCGTGCGCCAGCTCGTCATGGTCGATACCCGGCAACGTTCCCGGGTGCCCCATATCGAGCCGGTTTTCGCCACGCCCGGACTGGTCATCCATGCCTACGACCACCACCCCGACACCGATGAGGACGTGTCCGCCGAACACGCCGTGGTCAAACCCTGGGGCTCGACCACGGCCATCATCATGGCCGAGATCATGGCCCGGGATCTGCCCCTGACCACGGACGAGGCCACCATTCTCGGCCTTGGCATCTACGAGGACACGGGGTCGTTCACCTTCGCCTCCACCACCGAGCACGACTTGGCCGCCGCCGCCTGGCTCAAGGCCCGGGGCATGGATGTGGGCGTCATTGGCGATCTGATGGTCCGCGAACTTTCCGCGGAACAGATCACGATCATGAGCCAGTTGATCGAGTCGGCCCAGACCCATGACATCAACGGCGTGGAAGTGGTCATCGCCGAGGCGACGTCCGACGAATACGTGGGCGACTTCGCCCTGCTCGTCCACAAGTTCCTGGAGATGGAAAACCTTCGGGTGCTGTTTGCCATCGGGCTCATGAACGACCGGGTGCATCTGGTGGCCCGTTCCCGCAGCCCGGACGTGGACGTGGGCAAGATCTGCGCCTCGCTCGGCGGCGGTGGCCATCCCTACGCGGCCTCGGCCTCCATCAAGAACCTGACCATGACCCAGGTGCGCGAGGAACTCTTCGGCCTGCTCTATTCCCAGATCAACCCGCAGATTCTGGTGCGCCAGATCATGAGCAAGCCGGCCGTCGCCATCGAGGAGACGGCCTCCATGCGCCAGGCGCAGGAGATCATGACGCGTTACGGCTTGAAGGCCCTGCCCGTCACTGCGGCCAAGGGCAACCCCCGTCGTTGTGTCGGGGTCATTGAGCACGACATCATGGACAAGGCCATCAAGCACGGGCTGGGGAGTGTGCCGGTGGCCGAGTACATGATCCGTGAGCCGGCCGTGGTCACTCCCGACACCGACCTCTATCCGCTGATGGAGATCATCCTGGGGCGGCGGCAGCGGTTGGCTCCGGTGGTGGAAAACAATCGACTGACCGGGGTCGTCACCCGGACCGATCTGGTCAACGTTCTGGTCAAGGAGCCGGCCCGCATCCCGGAATCGCTGCTGCCCGACCGCAAAAAGGAACGCAATATCGCCGGGGTGCTCCGCGAACGCCTGCCGAAAAATCTGCTGACGCTGCTGCAAAAGGCCGGCGCCCTGGGGCGGGATATGGGCTATGCCGTTTATGTCGTCGGCGGTTTCGTCCGCGACGTGCTGCTCAAATCCCCCAATGCCGACATGGACCTCGTGGTCGAGGGCGACGGCATCGCCTTTGCCGCAGCCATGGCCCGCAGCTTCGGCGGCCGGTCCAAGGCCCATCCCAAGTTCAAGACCGCCGTGGTCATCCTGCCCGACGGCCAGCGGGTGGACGTGGCCACGGCCCGGCTCGAATACTACGAATACCCGGCCGCCCTGCCCACGGTGGAGCTTTCCTCCATCAAGCTGGACCTCTACCGCCGGGATTTCACGGTCAATGCCCTGGCCGTGCATCTGTCGCCGGACCGCTTCGGGGATCTGGTGGACTTTTTCGGAGCCCAGCGCGACATCAAGGAGCGGGTGCTTCGGGTGCTGCATTCCTTGAGCTTTGTGGAAGATCCGACCCGCATCGTTCGGGCCATCCGCTTCAGCGAACGGTTCGGCTTCCGTATCGGTGCCCAGACCGACCGGCTGATCAAGAACGCCGTGCAGCATAATTTCTTCCACAAGTTGTCCGGAGCCCGGGTCTTCCACGAACTGCGGCTGATCCTGGAGGAGAAAATGCCGCTGGCCTGCCTGCGACAAATGCAGGGATACAAGCTCCTGGCGGCCATCCATCCGCTTCTGGCCCTGACGCCGGCCAAGGAAGCGGTGCTCCTTGAGGTCGAAAACGTCATCAACTGGTACCGGCTGCTCTACATCGATCCCAAGCCGCAGGTCTGGCTGGTCTATTTTCTGGCCTTGTGCGCCGGGCTTTCACCGGAGGATTTCGAAGTCATCGCCAAGCGGCTCAATTTTTCCAAGCGGGTGGCCGGCGACATCGCCCGCCTGCGCGCCCAGATTCGGGGAACCGCGCAAGGGCTGTTCAATTGGGAATACCACAAGGGCCCGCTTTCCGAGCTCTACTTCCTGCTGGAACCGCTGCCGCTGGAAGGAGCCTTATTCATCATGGCCCGCAATCCAAGGGAACCGTTACAGAAATACGTTTCCCTCCACCTGACCACCCTGCGCGCCAAGCATGTCGAGGTGACGGGCAATGATCTCATCGCCCTGGGCGTCGAGCCCGGCCCCCGTTATGCCGCCATTTTGCACAGGTTGCTGGCGGCAGTCATCGACGGCAAGGCCGTCTGTCGCTCGGAGCAGCTCGCCCTGGCCGAGTGTCTGGCCCGGGGCGATTCCCCCGAACAGCTGCCGCCCCAGAGCTGCGACGCGGGGTGTCCCCGTCCCCAACGGGTTCTTAAATGAAAACCGCTGCCGGATAAGGGCGCGATCGCGTTTCGCCCTTTTGTCTTCCCCACGCGTGCCGCTTGTCGGCCGTGAGGGCAGGCCCAAGATCGCCTACCCCCCGGGACCACGTGGAGAGGAGAGAGGCAGCGAGGCTGCCTCGACATTCCAGCGGCCTTGGCGTAAAAAAATATTTTTAAGCAACCTCGAGTGTTTTTTGAAGGATCGCATGATGCTCTGCTCCCGTTTTACCGTCCATGGCCCGGACGATTTCGGCCCCCTGCGCACGTTGCTCGCCAACCGCCAGGATGCCGCCGGCGATATCGCCGAACAGGTCCGCCAGATCATTGACGCCGTTGCCACGCGTGGCGATGCGGCCCTCGTGGACTATACCCGGCGTTTCGACAGCGCGGCGATCGACGCCGGGAAGCTGGCCGTGTCCGCCGAGGAAATTGCCGCCGCCCGGGAGCGCGTGCCTGCTGCCGACATGGCGGCCATCACCGAAGCCGCCGCCAACATCCGCTCCTTCCACGAACGCCAGAAGGAACAGTCCTGGTGGGTGCCGGCTCCCGACGGCACCACCCTTGGCCAGATCGTTCGGCCGGTGGACGCGGCCGGCTGCTACGTGCCGGGCGGACGCGGCGGCGAAACGCCACTGCTTTCAAGTCTGCTCATGAACGCCATTCCGGCGCAGGTGGCCGGCGTGCCGCGTATCGTGGTCGTCAGTCCGCCTCGGGCCGACGGATCGCTCAATCCGCATCTTCTGGCCGCCGCTTCGGTCTGCGGCGTCACCGAGGTCTACCGGGTCGGCGGTGCCTGGTCGATTGCCGCCCTGGCCCGGGGCACCGCCACCATCGCTCCGGTGGATGTCATCGCCGGACCGGGCAATATGTTCGTGACCACGGCCAAACGGCTTTTGATCGGCGCCGTCGGCATCGACATGATCGCCGGCCCGAGCGAAATCGCCATTCTGGCCGATGCCTCGGCCCATCCCGATTGGCTGGCCGCCGACATGCTTTCCCAGGCCGAGCACGATCCCATGGCCGCCGCCATCTGCGTCTCGCCGGACGCGGCCCTGCTCGACGCCGTGGCCGAAGCCCTGCAAAAGCGCCTGCCGGCCCTTCCCCGTGCCGACATCGCCAGGGCCTCCCTGCGAGACTTCGGGGCGCTGGTCACGGTGCCCGACCTGCGCGTCGGCCTTGCGTGCGTCAATACCATGGCCCCGGAGCACTTCGAATTGGCCGTGGCCGATCCCTGGAGCCTGGTCGGCAAGGTCCGCCACGCCGGCGCGGTCTTCCTGGGCCACCACTGCCCGGAGCCGGTGGGCGACTATTTCGCCGGTCCCAACCACGTGCTGCCGACCATGGGCACGGCCCGGTTCTCCTCGGCCCTCTCCGTTGCCACGTTCACGAAAAAGACCAGCCTGATCGCCGCCGCGCCCGGCTATCTGGCCGCCCACGGGGCCGCCATCGCCCGGCTGGCCCGGCTGGAAAATCTCGAAGCCCACGCCCAGAGCGTGGAATGCCGTTTCAAGGCCTAAGCGAGGTATCCATGGAAACCGTGACCCTGACCGACTTCCCGGTCTATCCCTTGCGCTCCCGGGGCAAGGTCCGCGACATCTACGAACTTTCCCCGGAAAGCCTGCTCATCGTCACCACGGACCGCATTTCGGCCTATGACGTCATCATGCCGAATCCCGTCCCCCAAAAGGGCGTCATCTTAAACCGGATCACCCTGTTTTGGATGGACCGGTTTCGGGATCTGATCCCCAACCATCTGCTGGCGACGGAAACGGCCGATTTCCCCGCCCCGCTGGCACCGTTCGCCTCTCTGCTGGAAGGCCGGGCCGTGGTGGCGAAAAAGGCCAAGCCGCTTCCCATCGAGTGCATCGTGCGCGGCTACATCACCGGTTCGGGGCTCAAGGACTACCGGGCCACGGGGACGATCTCCGGCCATCCCCTGCCGACCGGGTTGGTCGAAGCGCAAATGCTGCCCGAGCCGATCTTCACGCCCTCCACCAAGGCGGTCATCGGCGACCACGATGAGAATATCACCCTGGATACGGCCAAGGACATGATCGGGACCGAACTCTTCGCCAAGGTCGAGCACCTGAGTCTCACCATGTACGCCAAGGCCCGGGATTACGCCCGGGAGCGCGGCATCCTCATCGCTGACACCAAGTTCGAGTTCGGGCTGACGGACAACGGGCTCATCCTGATCGACGAGGTGCTGACCCCGGATTCCTCGCGGTTCTGGCCGGCCGAGGGCTATGTGCCCGGGAAAAGCCAGCCGAGCTACGACAAGCAGTATCTGCGCGACTGGCTGACCTCCATCGGGTTCAGCAAGCAACCGCCGGCACCGCAACTGCCCGAGGACGTGATCGCCAAGACCCGGGAGAAGTACTTGAAGGCATTTGAGGTCCTTACGGGAAAAAAATTGGCCTGACGGCTATTTTCTCCTTGCCAGGAAGCCCGTTCTTGGCTATTTGCCAGTGCTTCGCGGAGAGGTGTCCGAGCGGCCGAAGGAGTACGATTGGAAATCGTATGTACCTTGACGGGTACCGAGGGTTCAAATCCCTCCCTCTCCGCCACAAATTTAGGGAAGCCGGGCGGCGGCAGCGCCGCCAACCCCGTCAGGTCCGAAAGGAAGCAGCGGTAACGGTTGCGGCCGGGTGTCCGGCTTCCCTTGAAAGCGCGAGGCGACTCGCGCTTTTTTTATGCCCGCGTCTCTGCGCCGCCGAGCGCCGCCCGGTGACTGTCGTAGAGGGCCAGATGCTCCCGCAGCATGTCCGGGATGGGCAGCGTATAGGGGCAGCGCGTCTCGCATTCGCCGCAGGCCACGCATTGGCGCGCCGTCTCCATGACCTGGCCGGAAAAGGTCACGGCCTTGGCCGGCGACATCCGCTTGGCCACCACCTTGTACATCATGGCCGACGTGATGCTGACGCCGTGGGGACACGGCTGGCAGTAGCCGCACCGGCGGCAGAAGCGGGAGCCCAGTTCCTGGCGGTAGTCCTCGGCCTTGGCCTGGTCGACCGTCGTCCAGACCGGCTCCGCCTCGAAAACGGCCACCGCCTGGTCCACCTGGGCCACGGTATCGCAGCCGGGCAGGACGATCAGGTCCGGATGGCGGCGTAAAAAGCGCAAGGCCAGATCCCCGTCGTCGATCATGCCGCCGGCGAAAGGCTTCATGCCCAGGATGCCCATGCCGGCCGCCGTGGCTTCGGGGAACAGGTTTTGCGCCGCCTCGGTCTCGACGATGTTGTAGGGAAACTGGATGGTGGCGAAAAGGCCCGTAGCCACGAGCTTGCGCGCCATGGCCAGGCTGTGGGAGGTGATGCCGATATGGCGGATCTTCCCCTGCTCCCTGGCCCGGAAAAGCGCCTCCATGGCCCCGTCGGGACCGAGCAGGGCGTCGAGTTCCTCGGGCTTCGACACCTGATGCGGCTGGTAGAGGTCGATGTGGTCCGTCCCCAGCCGGGTGAGCGTCAGCTCCAGCTCGGCCATGGCCTCCTTGGCCTTGCGTTGTTGGGTCTTGCTGGCGATGACCAGCCGGTCCCTGATGCCGGCGAAGGCCCGCCCCATCTTCTCCTCGCTGTCCATGTAGACATGGGCCGTATCGAAGAAGGTGATGCCTTGGTCCACGGCATGGCGCAGCACGGCGACGGCCTCGTCGAACGGCAGCCGGATGATGGGAATGCCGCCGAAACCGACGACGGAGATCCGAAGCCCTGTAGTCCCCAGTTCACGTAGCCGCATAGTCCCTCCTGCCGCCGGCCGGCGGCCGTGGGAAGCGGCGCCGGACTAGGCGTGGGTGATTGTCAGAATGCCGATGGAAATAGCGCACAAGGCGCCGGTCAGTCCAATGGCCAGCGGCGCACTGAACAGGTCGGCCACGGCTCCGGCCAAGAGCGAGCCGAAAGGCGCCATACCCACGAGGGTGATGGCATACAGGGACATGATCCGTCCGCGCATGACGTCCGGGCTGCGCAGTTGCAGCTCGGTATTGGCGGCGGCGAACGAGAGGATCAGGCAGAACCCGATGACCGGGGCCAGGGCCAGGGAGAGCCAATAGGTGCGGGAGCAGCCGAAAAGCACCAGGGTCAGGCTGAATCCCAAGCCCGAGAGCACCCGCCAGCGATCCAGTCCCTTGCCTTCGCGGCGCAGGGCCAGGACCAGGGCCGCCACCACGCTGCCAAGGCCGGTGGCGCCCATGATGAACCCCATCCCCTGGGCGCCCTGGCCAAGGACGGCATCCGCCATCACCGGCATCAGGACCATGTAGGAGGCGCCGAAGATGTTCAAGACCACCATGCCGAGCAGAATGGCCCGCATGGGCCGGTCCCGCCAGGCATAGGTCAGCCCCTCGACCAGATGGGCTATCATGGGTGCCGACGGCACCTTCCTGGGGGCCGGCGGCAGGCGCATGAGCAGCAGACCGGCAATGACGGCCAGATAGCTGAGGCCGTTAGCCAGGAAACAGTAGCCCTCGCCGATGGCGGCCACCAGCAGTCCGGCCAGGGCCGGACCGAGGATGCGGGCGCTGTTGAACATGGAGGAGTTTAAGGCAATGGCGTTGTGGAGATCTTCTCTTCCCACCATCTCCACGACAAAGGATTGCCGGGTCGGCATGTCCACGGCCGTGATCGCGCCGGCCAGCAGGGCCAAGGCGGCCACCGCCCAGAAGGTCACCACGCCGCCTAAGGTCAGAAAGGCCAGAGCCAGGGCCTGGAGCATGAAGGAGACCTGGGTGGCCACGAGCAGGGCGCGTTTGTTCCAGCGATCAGCCAGATAACCGCCCCACAGGCCAAGAACGAATACGGGGAAATTGTTGATGAAGCCGATCAGTCCCAGGTACATGCTGGAACCCGTCAGCTGATAAACCAGCCAGGACAGGGCCACCGATTGCATCCAGGTGCCGATCAGGGAGATGAACTGTCCGGCGAAAAAAAGCCGAAAGTTTCGATGGTGAAAAGAGCGGGATAATGCTTCGAGCATGGGGCGCAAAAAACCTTGCCGCCCTGGCCTGGGTCCGGAACCATTTGGGCGGGGCCATCACATAATCCTGAAGGAAACCGGGCAGTTTGAGTCTCTCAACAGATGCCGGAACCCATGCCTCCCGGCGCGTTATCCCCCTCCGGGGTGGTGACGAACAGTTGACGCAGGAGATGCAGGCTACGAGCCACGGCATCAATATCTCCTCGGTCAAGCTGGGTCAACTTGGTGATAAATGCCGTCTTGGCCGCCTTTCGGGCTGACGCAAGCTCGGCGGCTCCGGCTTCGGTCAGGGTCAGCCGGACCCGACGCCGGTCCTGGAGATCGGGTTGGCGGCTGATAAGCTCTCGATAGTTCAGGGTGTCCACCAGCTTGGACATGGAAGGGAGAGACACGCCGATGTATTCGGCCAGATCGGTCAGGTTGGAGCCGGGGTTATGCCGCAGGAAGGCGAGACTCCGTAATTCGGGAACGCGCAGATCCGGGGAAGTCTGCCCCCGCATGGTCTGCCGCAGGTGTTGCATGACGAGCGGCATGACTTCCAGCAATTCTTGGGCGCATGTATCCAGACTATCGGTCATGACGACCTACCTTTCGAATAATTAATCCACGAAACTATAAAACGGTGACGCTCTTGCGTCAAGGGGATGTCCGTTTTTCCACGGAACATCCTCTTCTGGCTTTCCGGGCCAAGTCACGATAAGTTGCCGCAGGAAATAGTTTTTTTGATCGGCTTTAAAAAATGGACAGTGTCGAGCTCGCATGGCGCAAGGGTGGGATGGCGGAAGCGTATAGGGGTCGAACCTACCGAACGCCTTGCGACGTTCCACCGGATTTGAAGTCCGGGCGCCACACCGGTGACGAAACGCTTCCGCACGGCAGCCCATTTCCCTACGCAGTTTACGAACGGTCTTCAATCCGGAGCCTGCCGCAGGGGGGCGGCGCCACGCGTTTCCTTTGCAGGGCAAAAGGCGCCTCCGTCTGTTGAAAAAAATCATTTTTTCAGCTTTTCCCAAGTGTTGTCTCAATTTTTTTTCACGTGACTTGGGCTTTGCCCCCATGGTAAAACAATAAGTCAAACGGCGCGCAACTGCGCCGTCGTATTTTGTATCCGCCAGCAATGAGGAGCCTATGCGGCCAATCATCACGCTTTTAGTGCTTGGCCTGCTCGTGACGGCCACAGCCTGCTCCGGAGGGGACAAGGAATCCTTCCGCAACGTGGATCACGACAAGGACGGCAAAATTTCCTATGAGGAAATCCTGTTTGTGTTCCCCGGCATCACCCAGGACATGTTCCGTAGCTTGGATACGGATCACGACGGCATGCTTTCCGAAAATGAATACGATCGGTTCGTAAAAAATGACACCATGCGGACGGCGGCCGAAAAATCGCCTGCCGCCGCTTCCCCTTCCGGGAACGCATCCGGTCCGAACGGCCTCACGCAAACGGCGGAGCCCTATAAGGGCGAAGAGGTTATCGAGGTCGTTCCTCCGGTGACGGAGTCTGGCCGCAATGCTTCCGCCTCGGCCAAGGGGAAACCGGAAAAAGGGAAAAAGGACCAGAAGAGCAAGGCGGATTCCCTTAAAAAGGGCGAGGCCACCCAATATACCGTGCTCCGGGGGGACAATCTGTCCAGGATTGCCCAACGGTTCGGCCTTTCCGTGGAAGATATCGTGCGGGCCAATGGCAACATGGCGCCGGACACCTTGCGCGACGGCCAAGTACTTACTATTCCGGCCAGGCCATAGCGGCCTGGTGCGGACGTTTGCTCCAGGGATCGGACAGAATGCGCATAGTGGGACTTCTTGTGGCGTGTTGTTGTCTGGTCATGGCCGCTGCTTTTCCTGTGCGCGCCATGACTCAGGAAGAGCTTTTGCAGCGGCGTTTGGAAAAGATGCGTCAGGCCGAGCCGGAGATGCACGAGACCGAACAGCGACAACAGGAACAGGAGAAGCAGGCCGGCAAGACGCCCCCGCCTGCGGTTTCCACGGAGCCGGAGGCGCTGTCTATCCCCGATCCCATCCATCCGTCCGGGGCGACGCCGGACCCGCGGAAAAATCTGTGGGAGAAACGTGCGGCCACCCCCCCCGCCGCCCCACCGGCACCGGCGGCTGTCCGGACGCCAAGCCCCGCCTCGGCCGACAAGGCCCCCCCCGCATCCGTCAAACGCGATCCCAAAGCGGCGGCCAAGCTGGCCGGCAAGGCGGCCAAAGCCGCCAAGGCCGGTGATTTCAAAACGGCCTTGGCCGCACTCGATCAGGCGATCGCCGCCGATCCAGCCGACCCCGAACTCGTCAACAACCGGGCGAACGTCCTCGCGAATTCCGGACGGCCCCAGGATGCCCTGGCCGACTACGACCGGGCCATCGCCATGAAAGCCTCTGATCCCGCCTTCTTCACGAACCGCGGTTACGCCTATGAGCGCCTGGGTAACCAGGCGCGGGCCTGCGCCGACTACCATAAGGCCTGCGATCTCGGCGATTGCGAGTTTCTCAAAAGCTATACGGCCGAGGGACATTGTCCCTGACCGATCCGGCAAAAGTTGCCGCTTCCCCTTCCGGATGTGCAGAAATCTTGCCGTGATTGCTCGTTTGGTTTGATTGTTGCATAGCAAAAGCCGGCGGCAGCCATACGTTTCATGGGTTTCTTCACTGATGGGAAAAATCATGCCGGTTGCCGCGAAAGGCCTTTTGGAGGCGATCCGTGCAGCCTGCGCGCATTCTTCTTGTCTGCTCCGATCCTACAGGACTGGCTTCCCTGGCCGGGGCCTTATCGGAACGCTATGCGGTGCTTGCCGCCGGTACGCCGGAAACCGCCTTGGAGCTCGTCGCCCGGCACGGTCCGTGCGGCGCGGCGTTTTGCGAGGTGCTGACGCCGCCCGATGCGGGGAGGGATTTCGTCGAGGATCTCAGCCGGGCCAGTCCCGGCATTGCGGTGATCGCCCTGACCCGGTCGCCCTGCCCGGACGCCATCATGCGCGCCCTGGCCGAGGATCGCATCGCCGGCATCTGTCTGTTGCCCCTCTCGGCGGAATCCTTGCGGGAAAAGGCCCGCCATGCCCTGGCTCGGTCAAGGCAGCAGCGCAATCCCGGGGAAACGGCCTTCGGCATACTCACCCGCGAAGAGGTCGATTTCCTGCTGGGCCGTCTCGAACCGGCTTCCGTGCAGTCTTCCCATCGGCCACACTGACAGTTCCTCCCGGAAATTCCTTTTTTTCTACCGTTCCCCGCTTCCCAGCCAGAAACGCACCACGTCCATGGGTTCTTCCCGCTCCCGAAGGACGCTGAACCGACTGTTCCGGCGGCCGATGATCCGGGGAATCTGCCGGCTGTTGTAGCGCGACCACATGGACAAGGCATAGGCCCCGGCATCGCGGATGGCGACCAGATCCCCGGGTTCGATCCGGGGCAGCCGCGCCTGTCGGATGGGAAAATCGCCGGAAAAACACAGCGGTCCGGCCAGATGCCAGATGGCGGTTTTGCCTTTCTTTTCCACGCCGTTCGGGTCGAGGGCCACAGCTTGGTGCGGCCAGAATTTGGGATTGTAGCATTCCCGGACAAAGGCGTCGGCCCCCAGATGCAGGATGGCCGTCCGGTGCCCCGGCTGGCGCTTGACGTATTCCACCCGGCTGACCGCCACGGCGCAGGGGGCATGGAGCACCCGGCCGAATTCCGTGACGAGCCGGTAGGCCCCGGAAAAAAGTTCCGGGCAGCGGGCGGCCAGGGCGATCGTATAGGTCCGGGCGGTGACCGGCCGGTCCGTCTCCCGATAGGCGGCCGGAAGTCCGCCGCCCAGATCGAAGAGGCTGATCCGGCCAGGTCCCTGCTCCCGGTTGATTTCCTCGGCCAGATCGAACACGGCCGCGCTGCCGGCCACCAGCAAATCCAGGGGACAGCCCTGGGAGCCCACATGGACATGGAGTCCATGCAGCCAGGGATAGCGGGCGAAAGCGGCCTTGATCCGGGGACGTTCCTGAAGAGGCACGCCGAATTTGGAATAGCTCCCGGCCACGCTGGTGGCTCGGATGCGACCAAGGCCCGTCTGGGGATTGATCCGCAGCCCGGCCGAAATTTCGGGCATGCCCGGTTCCGCGGTCAGTTCGGCCAGCCGGTCCAGCTCGTCCAGGTTGTCGGCGTTGACGTGGACACCCAGCCGCACCGCTTCGCGCAGTTCTTCCCTGGTCTTGGCCGGGGAGTCGAACACGATGCGCTCCGGCGGCACGCCGGCGGCCAGGGCCAGTCGCAGTTCCGGCAGGGAGGCCACTTCGGCGCCGGCCCCGCGCTTGGCCAGCAGCGCGATCAGCGGAGGCAAGGGATTGGCCTTGACGGCCACGGCGGTCAGGGTTGTCGGCGGAAAGGCTGCCCCGAGGGCCGTAAAGCCCGCTTCCAGGGCGTCCAGGTCGTGGATGATGATCGCCGTGTCCGTTTTCCGAAAAAATCCCGAGGCCAGAGCCTCGCGCACCAGTTCCATAGTTTTCTCCCAAAAAATGCCCGGAGGCGTCGTCAGCGCATGAGCCACCAGCCGGAAATGGCCAGGGCGGCCAGGGTGGCGGGGATGCCCACCTTGGCATGGGCGGCCGTTCCCAGATGCACGCCCAAAAACCGGGCCTGTTCGGCCACAATGAGATTGGCGATGCTGCCGGGCAAGAGCAGATTGCCGGCCAGGGTGCTGGAAACGGCGAGCAGGGTCCCCTGCTCCGGTCTGGCATGGCCGGGCAAAAGGAGCATGACCGCCGGCACGTTGGACACGATGTTGGACAGGACCGCTGTGACGGAAAAGAGCCAACCGGGTCGGCCAAGGTCCACTCCGGCCGCTTCGAACATCCGGTTGAGGTCGGCCAGCAGTCCCGTCGCCGCCACTTCCCGGTTGACCACGAAAAGCCCAAGGAAAAGAAGCAGAAGCTGCCAATCGACCATGGACAGGGTCCGGCGGGAGGTCATGCGGCGGCTTAAAAGCAGACAGCCGGCGCAGGCCAGGGCGACATTCTCCCGGGGAAAGCCTCCCCAAATAAACAGGGCCACGCACAACACCAGGGCCGTCAGGCCCTTGCCCGACTGCCAGGCGTCAAAGGGCGGCGACTCTACGGTCAGACGCACGACCGGCCCGCCGAATCGTCCCCGGTAGGCCACCACGATGGTCCCCCAGGCCACGAGCAGACCGGCCAGTACGCACGGCCAGGCCGTTGCCGTATAGCCGACGAAGGACAGGCCGGCTACCTGCCCGATAAGCATGTTCTGGGGGTTGCCGATCAGCGTCGCGGCCGAGCCGAGATTGGCGGCCATGGCCAGCCCGAGCAGATAGGGGATGGGCGAAAGTCCTCTGGACAGCGTGCTTTCCACCAGGATCGGCGTCATGGCCAGACAGACGATATCGTTGGCTAAAAGAGCCGAAAGCAGCGCCGCCACGCCCATGATCCGGGCCAACAGCCCGGCCGGCGAGGCCGCGGATGTGGCAAGCAGGCGGGTGGCGGCCGTGTAAAAGCCCCCCAGCCGCAACTGGGCCGAAACGACCATGAGCCCGAAAAGCAGGGCCAGGGTGGGGGCGTCGGCGGCTCCCAGGGCTTCGCCCACACTCAGGCAGCCGCCGACGATCAGGGCGATGGCCCCCAGCACGGCCGCCCCGGTCCGGTCCAGGGCCAAGCCGGGCAGCCGCCCCAGGATCATGCCGGCGTAGACCAGCAGAAAAACGGTCAGCACATAGGCACGCACGTCGCCATCCTAGCGGTTCAGGGGACGAGGCGTCAAAAAAAAGAGCGACCCGCCCGGGCCGCTCTTTGCCAAGCTCGGGACCGTCCGCTCAGTTGAGGCGGGCAGCCTTTTGGGGATGTTCCCCCAGGAAGCGGACCTGTCCGGAGTCGACGTCATATATCGCCCCGACAATCTTTACTTTTCCTTGGGCCTCCAGGCGCTTTAAAAGAGCGCTCGTCGCGTGCATGTCGGCCATGGCCTGCCAGACGTTGGCTTCGACGGATTTGCTGATGATCTCGTCCGGGCCGGCCGAAGGGAACTGCTTTTTGACGCGCGCGACCGCCGGAGCGATGGGAGCCACCAGCTTGCCAATGCTCGGGGTGGTCGGTTCCTTTTTGACCACGGCCGTCACGGCGCCGCATTTGGTATGGCCGAGCACCACCACCAAGGCCGACCCCAGGTGGTCGGCCGCATATTCGATGCTGCCGATTTCGTCGGTGGCGGCCACGTTGCCGGCCACGCGCACCACGAAAAGATCGCCCAATCCCTGATCGAAGACCACCTCTGGCGGCACCCGGGAATCGGCACAGGTCAGCACGACGGCGAAGGGGTGCTGGCCGTTGGCGCCGGTATCCTGACGACGGGCGGCGTCCTGGTCTGGATGGAGCAAGGAGCCGGCCACAAAACGGGCATTGCCTTCCACCAGCTTGCTCAGGGCCTCGTCGGCGCTGACGCCCGGGACACCGGATGCCGCCCAGCTCGGAAAGGCCGCCAAGACGAGAACCAAGGTCACTCCTGCCATGGACAATCGTTGCATCGCAAACCTCCGGGGAAAAGGGTCAAGGGAAGAGTTGACCCCATCCTTACAGGAAAGGGTTGGCGATGGTCAAAAAAAATCGCAAGCCGGTTTCGTTGCTTTGGCGCGGAGGCCCTAGGCGCAATCGATGTCGAGTCCCACCGGGCAATGGTCCGAACCCATGACCGTATTGTCGATCCAGGCCCGGCTGACCTTGCCGGTCAATTCGGCGGAGACGAAGAAATAATCGAGGCGCCACCCCACATCACGGTCCCGGGCCTTGAACCGATAGTCCCACCAAGTGTAATGGCCCCCCTCCTTGGTAAACAGGCGGAAGGTATCCACGTAGCCGGCGGCCACGAAGCGGTCGAGCCAGGCCCGCTCCTCGGGCAGAAAGCCGGAATTTTTTTCGTTGGACTTGGCATTTTTGAGGTCCAGGGCGGTATGGGCGGTGTTGAAATCGCCGCAGACCACGATGGGCTTGGTTTTGCGCAGGGTTTCGGCGTGGGCCAGGAAGGCGTCGTAAAAGGCCAGCTTGTAGGCCAGCCGTTCCGGTCCCCGGCCACCATTGGGGAAGTACACGTTAAAGAAGTAGAAATCGGCAAATTCCAGTTGCAGCAGCCGGCCCTCGCCGCCGAAGGCGGGATCGGGCAGTTCCGCGATCAGGCTGAGGGGAGGCACCCGGTACAGACAGCCGACGCCGGAATAGCCCTTTTTCTTGGTGGAGCTGGCCCAGATCGTCCGGTAGCGGTCCGTTCCGGGAAAATCGGCCTCGTGGCCGGGCTGGATCTTGGATTCCTGGACGGCCACCACATCCGCGTCACAGGCGGCGAGCCATTCCCAGAAACCCTTTTGCACCACGGAGCGCAGCCCGTTGACGTTCCAACTGACAAGTCGCATGGCCGTATCGTGCCTCCTGGCCGAGGCGTTCGTCGCCCCTTCCGCTTTGTCTCCGCTTACAGGGAGGCCAACTTGGCCGTCAAACCGCCCGTTTCGTCCAGGATGATGCGGGCATAGCCGCCGGCGGAGAGGGGCCCGGGGTTGACCACCACCGTGCGGCCGATGGTGTCCACGGCCCTGGCCTCGTGGATATGGCCCGTCAGGCAGACGTCGGGCTGGACCCGTTCGATGTATGCCCGAACGGCTCGGCTGCCCACGTGGGCTCCGGAGGCGACCATGTCCACGGCCGTATCGTATGGCGGCGTATGGCAGACCAAAAGCAGCTTTTCGCAACCGGCAACCGCCACCCGGGCCGTGGCCAGCCAGGCGGCTATTTGATCCTCGTCGGCCTCGCTTGGCGTGGCAAAGGGCGTGGGCGAGGACCAGCCCACCCCGAAAATGCCCACGCCCTCGGGCGTTACCCGTCCCGCCGCATGGATGTTGATGCCCTCCTCGCTCAGATAGGCGTCGACCGTCGGCTGGTCCATGTTGCCGATCTGGGCCAGAAGGGGCTTTCCTAGCCGTCGGGCGGCTTCGATCACCCGTCTTGCCTGGGGCTCGCCGCCGCGGAGGGTCAGGTCGCCGCTGATAATGAGTCCGGCGGCTCCGGCCAAGTCAGGCTGTTCGGCCAGGCGCGAAACAGCCGACACAGCGTCATGAATGTCCCCGATGCCGATCCAGTAGGTGGCTGCGGTCATGGTGCCTCCTTGTTGGCGCATTGTTCGCGAACAGGCTCTTCCCCTGGCGAAGAGGTCTTGTTAGTATGAAAGGGTTGTGGACATATTGCAACCATACCCTCGGACTGCGGACGAAAAGGCGCGCGTACGCCAGGCGATGCTGGCCCGGCGCCGGGCCCTTTCCCCGGCGATTGCGGCTGCGGCCGGCGCTGCCGTGACCGACCGGGTGCTGGCCCTGCCCCAGTGGGCGACGGCCCGGGAAATCCTGCTCTATTTGCCCGTTGGAAACGAAGTGGACACCCGCGTCCTGGCCGGGCGTATCCTGGCGGAGGGCCGGGGGGTGCTGCTCCCCCGCTGCCGTCCCCACGCGCCGGGGCTCCTTGATCTCGGCCGCATCGACAGCCTGGCCGAGGCGCGCCCCGGCCGCTACGGCATTCCCGAGCCTGCGGCCGACCGTTGCCGGCCGCCCGAGGCGTTCACGCCCGATCTGATTCTGGTCCCGGGAGTGGCCTTCGACCTGACCGGCCGACGCCTGGGTTTCGGCGGCGGCTATTACGACCGGCTGCTGGCCCTGCCCACAATGGCGGAAGCATGTACCGTAGGCCTTGCCTACGCCTTCCAGATGGTGACACGCCTGCCGGCCGAGGCCTGGGACCGGCCCATGGACGTCGTCGTCACCGAACAGACAACCCATTGGTTTACCCTATGATCTTTATACCTTTTGCCTTTCCCGGACTGCCCGGCATCGGCTGCGTCTTCGGCACCGGCTCACTGACGCCCGGCGCTGCCGCCGATTCCGCCGCCACCATGGCCATGACCGGCGCTGCCGACGAAGGGCGCGTCGCGGCCAACCGCCGGGCCGCCAAGGCCACCTTGGGCTTTTCGGTCTGGCACTCGCTCAAACAGGTCCATGGCGTCGCCATGGTCTTCGAACCGGCAACCGATACCCTGGAATGCCCGAGCATCGAGGCGGCGGACGGCTTGGCCGACAGCCGACCGGGCCATGCCCTGGCCGTCAAGACGGCCGATTGCCAGCCGGTGCTTCTGGCCCACGCCTCGGGACGGTTCGTGGCCGCCCTGCACGTGGGCTGGCGGGGGAGCGTGGCGAATTTTATCGGTAAGGGCGTGCGCAGTTTCTGCGCCCATTACGGGTTGGATCCGGCGGAACTTGCCGCCGTGCGCGGGCCGAGCCTTGGCCCGGGGGCGGCCGAATTCTTGCAATTCGAGACCGAATTCGGTGAAGCCTTTCTTCCCTACTTCGACCGGCGAACGCGCCGGGTCGATTTGTGGCGTCTCACCCGGGAACAGCTCAAGGCAGCCGGATTGCGCGAGGAACGTATTTTCGGCCTGGACCTGTGCACCCACGACCTGCCCCAGTTTTTTTCCTACCGGCGGGACAAGACCACGGGCCGACAGACGAGTCTCATCTGGATCAAGGAAGGCTGAAGGTACCGTTCCGGCACAGGCGCAGGCAGGCGTCGACCACGTCCGGATCGTAGCGTTCCCCCCGCCGGTTGCGGATTTCCCCGAGGGCCTGGTCCAGGCTCAGGGCAGCCCGATAGGGCCGGTGGGCGGTCATGGCTTCCACCACGTCGGCCACGCCCAGGATGCGGGCTTCGGTCAGAATGGCCGCGCCGGATAACCCGGTCGGATAGCCCGAGCCGTCCATCCGCTCGTGATGTTCGAGCACCATGCGGGCCACCGGCCAGGGAAAGGCCACCTCTTTTAAAATCTCATAGCCCACTTCGCTGTGCTGGCGAATGATGTTCATTTCCAGCGGAGACAGGGGCCCTGATTTGGCCAGGATCTCCGACGGCACGGAGATTTTGCCGATATCATGAACGAGGCCGGCCACGCGCACACCCTCAATGACTTCCTCGGACAGGCCCATCTCTCGGGCGATATCGGCGGCCAGGCGCGAGACGCGTTGCTGATGTCCGGCGGTGAAGGGATCACGTTGTTCCGACGTGACGGCCAGGGCATTGACGGTCTGTTCCAGAACGCATTGCAACCTGTCCAGGGAGTGGCGTAGGGAGGCTTCCACACGCCGACGTTGCGTGATGTCGTGCAGGACCACCATGGTGCCGAGCCGCCCGCCGCGCGGGTCAAGGATGGAGGAACTGGTTTGCTCCACGGGGAGACTCCGGCCATCGCGGCGCAAAAGCAGGCATTCCAGTCGTCCCGCCTGGTCGGATGCGGATTGCCGGTTCTCGTACTCCATGCGGTAGAGCCCCGCGATGGGTTGGCCCAAAATCTGGTCCTGGCCGAGGCCGACCAGTTCTTGGGCCTTGGGATTGGCAAAGCGAACCAGTCCGTCGCTATCGACGGCGAAAAGGCCTTCCTCCAGGTTGTCAAAGGAGGTGGTCATCCAGCGTTCCCGGGCGAGTTGCTGGTGCTCTCGTTGGGACTGGTGCCGGGCGGTTTCCAGTGTGGCGAGCAGATCGGCCTCCCGAACGGGAGCCACCAGGCAGCCACAGCCTCCCGCCGCGCTGATCCGGTCAAGGAGTTCCCGGTCTACCCGGTCCACCAGAAAAATGACCGGAAGGCCCAGGCACTCCCGCAGCAGGGAGGCTGTTTCCAGCGCGTCCACGCCTGAGGACAGGGCGCTATCCAGAAGAACCAGATCAGGGTTGAGCCGGGCGCCCATATCCAGGGCCTGTTCGCAACAGATGGCCGGGCCGAGGGGGACATAGCCCAGGCTGACGAGCCGTTGCCGCAGGGCCCGGATCGTGTCGGAAACGTCCGCAACGAGAAGAACGCGCGAGGCGGCGGGAAGGGGAGAGGCATTCATTGGTGGATCGGTGTTGTTTCGCCCAGGAGATCGGCTAAGGCGTCGCTCAAGCTGGGGAATCGAAACGCATAGCCCGATTCGAGCAGCCGGTGCGGTAGTACACGGGCACTGGCCAGGAACAGTTCCCGGCCCATAGCGCCCAAAAGGAGCCGCAGAAGCGTGGCCGGGACCCGGAACCTGGCCGGATGGCCCAAGCCCATGCCCAAGGCCTCGGCCCAGGTCCGCTGGGTGACGCTGCCCGGTGCGGCCAGATTGAAGGGCCCCGAGGCACCGGGGCACTCCATCAGCCAGCGCATGGCCCCGACTTCGTCATCGAAGTGAATCCAGGGGAACCACTGCCGTCCCGATCCCAACGGACCGCCCATATACAGGCGAAACGGGGCGATCATGCGCGGAAACGCCCCGCCGTCCCGACCGAGGACGACCGATGTGCGGAGGATGACGCGGCGCAGGCCCATGCGTTCGGCTGCCGCCGTGGAAGCCTCCCACCGATCGGCCACTTCGGCCAGGAACCCTGAACCGACCGGGGCGTCCTCGCCAAGGACAACGTCTCCCCGGTCACCATAAAAGCCTATGGCCGAGGCTTGCAACAGCACGGCCGGCGGCCGTTTCACCTGGGCGAGGGCCTCCAGGCAGGCTTGCCCCGCCAAGAGGCGGCTTTCCAAAATCCGGCGTCGGCGTTCCCTGGTCCAGAGCCCGCCGGCGATATTTTCTCCGGCCAGATTGACCAGGGCGTCGGCCCCGTCCAGGTGTTCGGCCCAAGGTCGGCCCGTACAGCCATCCCAGGAGACAAAACGGACCCCGTTTCTGGGGGCGCGGCCGGTCGGCCGGCGGGTGAGCACCACCACCGTATGTCCGTCCCGGGCCAGGGATCTGGTCAGCCCTCGGCCAATGAATCCCGAACCGCCGGCAATGACTACCTGCATAAGGCCTCCGCAGCAGGCATGAAGGAAGCTGCTTTTATGTTACTTCTATACGGGAATCCACGGCATTGGCAATCCGGCGGGGAAAAAAGTCAGTAGGTGAAATCGAGTTGGTACGAGACGGGCTGGGCGGCATCGAAGGTCCAGAAGAAAAGTCCGCGTCGCACCCAGGGCGAGACGTCGAGGCGTATCAGAGAGAGTTCCAGGGAGACCACATAGGTCTGGCCGCGTTGCAGATGATCCCAGGGACCGAGATCGAGCAGAATTTCGTTCCAGGCTTTACGGAGCAGGACGCTTACGTCCTTGCCCACCATGGGGCCTTGTCCGGGCAGGCTCACGGCGTATTCCCCGCCCCGCAGGCGGCGCAGTTCGCTTTCCAGGTTGGCGGTGCTGAGTTCCTGGTTCCAGAGATAGTCGCGTTTGAGGGCCAGTTTGGCCCGACAGCGCAGGGCCAGTCGTTCGCCCGCATCCAGTGCCTGGCGGACGTGCTCCGGGCTGGAGGGTTCCACGCCGAAACGTACCCGGATTTTGCCTTCGAAGTTGTTGAGGACCAGATTGGCCAGATGTAGTTCCTGGGCATGCGCCATGGATAAGGTCCCGTCCGCCAAGGCGAGCACCAGGACCAGCAGTACGGCAAGGCGCCAACAAGGCGCACGCATGGGGGCGCTCGCGGACAGCATGCCTCTCCCGTTGGTAGACTGCGTCAGTCAGGCGACAAACGGCCTAATCCATGCCGGAGACTTTGACAACAACCCTCCCCCTCCGCTACATGGCGACTGGCGCCGTCGGAGACGCCCCATGCCACATGAAATCCATACGTCTGCTTGTCGTCGGCCAGATCAAGACCGCCTGGTTCCGCGAGGCGGCGGCCCATTATCTGACGGCGCTCCGGCGTCACATCCCGGCCGAGGAGATCGTCGTCCGGGACGGCAAGGCTGAGCAGCCCCTCCGGCGCAAGGCCGAGGAAGGCCAGGCGCTGCTTGCCAGGTTGACCCCGCGGGATTTCTTCGTGGTCTGCGATGAGGGCGGCCGTTCCCTGGCCTCCCGGGATCTGGCCGGATGGTTGCGGCGTCAGCTTGAGGACCCGGGGCGGCAGCCGGTTTTCGTGGTCGGCGGTCCCCACGGCCTGCCGCCGGAGGTCCTGGCCCGGGCCGATATGGTTCTGGCCCTGGGGCCGGGCACCCTGCCCCATGAACTGGCCCGGGTGGTTCTCTACGAGCAGCTCTACCGGGCGGCGACCATCCTGGTCGGTGCCCCCTATCATCATTAACATGAGGACATCCCATGCCGCTGCCGCTTCTTGATTTCGCCTATTTGGCCAAACTGCGCACCTATATGGAATCCGGCGATCTGGCTTTTGATTTTGAAAACAGGGCCGAGCGGGATAAGGGCGACATCCTCGAATTTCTGGAAACGCTGATGGATGTTGCCGATTTGGCCGATGCCACGGCCACCCGGCTTATTTTCAAGGATGCCTACATGGAGGCGGCCGTCACCGGCGAAAACAGCGCGAGATAGCGTTTTTTCCCCGCCGCCGGGTAAGCGGCCCGAGCCGCAAGACTCCAGCCAGAGGGCAGGGTCTTTTCCTCCCCGGCCGGCTCGCCGGTCATGGTGAGGACGGCCATGGGCGGACGCACCAGCTCCCGGCAAAGGTCCAGGAACTGGGGCCAGGGCGCGAAGGCGCGGCTCAGGCACAGCAGGAAGGCATCGGGCCGGTCGGCCAGGATGGCCGGCACCGTGGCCTCCACCCTCCCCTCGACCACCGCGGTCGCCGGCAAGGCCAGCCTGTCCACGGCCTCGCCCAGAAAAATGGCCCGCTTGGCCCTGGCCTCCAGCAGCAGATATTCGCCGTGTTCGAAAAAGGCCCGCAGAGGGATGCCCGGCAGCCCGGCTCCGGCCCCGAAATCGAGCAGGCACAACGACCTTTCCGGCGGCAGGAACGCCGCGCCGGGCCCGGTCAGAAAATCGGCCAGATGCCAGGAATCGGCCACCAGTGTGGCCAGCATGGTCGGCCAATCCGACGGGCCGACCAGATTGATCTTCCGCCGCCAGCGTACGAGCAGGTCGAGATAGGTGGTCAGGATGGCGGCCTGGCGAGGGGTGATTTCCCGGCCGAGTGCCGCTGCCGCGCGAGCCACGGCTGCCGCTTCCGGCATGGCGTTGTTGTCTGGCATGGGAGCCTCCCCCGTGAAATTGACCGTTGCACATTTGCGTCCGTTGCTCTACCAATCGCGGCCGAAAAGACGTGAAAATCTGTAAGGAGACGCGAACGTGAGCGCAAGTCGAAATCGCCTGGCCGTCCTTTTCCCCGGCCAGGGCTCCCAGGAACAGGGCATGGGCCGGGCTCTGGCCGAAAGCTCCGCCGAGGCGGCCGAGCTGTGGACGCTGGCCGAAAAGGCCTCTGGGCTGCCCCTGCGGGAAATCTACTGGGAGGGGGATGCGGTTGCCATGGCCGATACCCGGGCCCTGCAACCAGCCATGACCGCCGTGACCTTGGGCCTGTGGTTCCACTGCAGGGCCAAGCTGGCCCCCGCCGTCATGGGTTTTGCCGGGCACAGCCTCGGTGAATACGCGGCCCTGGTCGCCGCTGGCATGCTCGACGTGCCGGCCGTGTTCGAGCTGACCGGCCTGCGCGGCCGGCTCATGGCCGAATCCGCCGGCGGCGACGGCAAGATGGCCGCCGTCCTTAAGATGCCTCTCGACGCCATCGAGGACGTGGTCCGGGCCGCCCGCGAGGCGACCGGCAAGGTTCTCGTCATCGCCAACTACAATTCCCCGGGCCAATTCGTCATTTCCGGCGAGTCCGGCGCGGTTGCGGCCGCCCTCGACCTGGTCAAGGAACGCAAGGGCCGGGCCATTCCCCTGGCCGTCTCCGGGGCTTTCCACAGTCCGCTTATGGCCGCTCCGGCCGCCGAGCTGGAAAAAGTCCTGCGCAAGGCCGGCCTGCGGTCGCCGGCGGCGGCGCCGGTCTATTGCAATGTGACCGGCGAGCCCGAAGCCGATCCGGCCAAGGCGCTCGACCATATGATCCGACAGATGACGTCCCAGGTGCGCTGGATCGAGACCATGGGGGCGATGTATCGCGACGGTGCCCGCGTCTTCGTGGAGTTGGGTCCCAAGGGCGTTTTGACCAAGCTCGCCACGGCCAATCTGTCTGGCGCCTCCGAGCCGGTGACGGCGACTGCCGTTGGCGATCCGGCCGCGGCTGCCGCTTTGGAGGCCTTCTGATGCGCGCCACGGAACATCTGCGTCGGCTGCTGACCGCCGTTCTGGCGGACATGGGGATCACCTGGCCCGAGAAAACCACCATCGAGCCGCCGCGTGACAAGAAATTCGGCGATCTGGCCACCAATGTGGCCATGGTTGCGGCCAAGGCGGTCGGCACCCCGCCAAGGGAGCTGGCCGAGCGCTTGCGGTCCGCCCTGCTTGCCGCCGATGGGGGGCTGGCCGACGTGTCCGTGGCCGGTCCGGGCTTTTTAAACATCACCTTCGCGCCTTCTTTCTGGCAACGAACCGTCCTTGACGTGCTCGAACGGGGCAGTGCTTACGGCCGGCTCGACATCGGAGCCGGCACGAAAATCCAGGTGGAATTCGTCTCGGCCAACCCCACCGGACCGCTCCATATCGGCCATGGCCGGGGCGCGGCCGTGGGCGACAGTCTGGCCCGGGTGCTGCGGTCGGCCGGCTACGACGTGGAAACGGAATACTACATCAACGACGCCGGCCGGCAGATGCGCATCCTCGGCCAGTCGATCCTCTACCGCTGCCGGGAACTCCTCGGCCTGTCGGTGACCGAGCCCGAGGACTACTACCGGGGCGATTACGTCAAGGATCTGGCCCGGGAACTGGTCGACCGGGAAGGCCGGCGACTGGTCACGATGCCCGAAGCCGAGGCCGTGGACCTGTGCCGGCTCCACGGGGAGCGGGAAATCCTGGCCGGCATCAAGAAGGATCTGGAGGATTTCCGGGTCCATCACGACGTCTGGTTTCCGGAATCGACCCTGCATGCCGCCGGGGCCGTGGACAAGACGTTCGCCATGCTCCGGGAAAAAAATCTCGCTTACGACAAGGACGGGGCCTTCTGGTTCGCCACCACCCGGTTCGGGGACGACAAGGACCGCGTGCTGGTCAAATCCGGCGGCGAACTCACCTATTTTGCTTCGGACATCGCCTACCATGCCGACAAGTTCAAACGGGGTTTCGACGTGGTGGTGGACGTCTGGGGCGCGGACCATCACGGGTACGTGCCGCGCATGAAGGCCTGCGTGGCCGCCCTGGGCCGTGATCCTGAAAAAAGCCTGGCGGTCATCCTGGTCCAGCTGGTCAACCTGCTCCAGGGCGGCGAACAGATCGCCATGTCCACCCGGGCCGGCAAGTTCGAAACCCTGGCCGACGTGGTGGCCGAGGTCGGGGCCGACGCGGCCAGGTTCATGTTCCTGTCGCGCAAGTCCGACAGCCATCTGGATTTCGATCTCCTTGCCGTCAAGGAAAAGTCCATGGACAATCCGGTCTACTACGTCCAGTATGCCCATGCCCGGGTTTGCTCCCTTTTCGCCAAGGCGGCCGAGCGGGACGTCGTGCCGGCTCCGGCCACGCCGGAACTGCTTGCCCGGCTGGACACGGCCGAGGATCTGGAACTGCTCACCCTGCTCGAACAGTATCCGGATATTGTGGCCACGGCGGCCAGGACGTTCGCGCCGCACCTCATCAGTTTTTACCTCAGGGAACTGGCTGGCCGGCTGCATCGCTATTATTCCGTCAATCCGGTGCTGGGCAGCGGCGACCCCGCCCTGACGTCCGCCCGGATGCGTCTGCTCGAAGCGGTGTCGGTGGTGGTGGCCAACGGCCTGGACCTGCTTGGCGTTGCCGCCCCGGATAGGATGTGACGGCTTGACAGGAAACCGCGTCCGGGAGGTATACTCCCATAAAGAGACTGCTACCCATGAAACTTTTAAATAGGTTCAATATCTCGCGCGACACGAAAAACGGTCCGCGCAAGTTTTCCGTCGAGATGACCATGTCCGGCGTCATCTCGCTCGCCGTTGTGGTGCTGCTCGGCATGTGTTGGGTGTTTATCCTCGGCATCCTGCTCGGTCGGGGCTACCGGCCGGAAAACGCCGTGCCCCAGTTGGCTCAGATGATGCCCACTACCGAGGCCAACAAGCTCCCCAATGAGACGCCGGGCAGCGAACCCAAGGTGCTCAAGCCCGAAGACCTGACCTTCATGGAAGACGACCAGTCCAAGGACGGGGAGGTGGTGGCCGATTCCACCCAGAAGGCGCCGGCCGACGCCAAGAAGTCCCCGGAGCAGGCCTCGTCCCTCAAGTCCCATGACCTGACGGATGCTCGGGCGACCCCGCCGGCGTCCCCCCAGGCCGCCGCGGTTCCGGCCAGACCGTCCCAGCCGCAGCCGGCGGTCAAACCGTCCCCGGTCAAGACGCCGCCTCCGCCTCGACCGGCTGCTGCGGAACCTGCCCGGGTCAAGCCCACGGCTGAACCGAAATCGCCTTTCGAGAAACGGAGCGGGGAACGCTATCGGGCGACCTACCAGGTGGCCTCCTTCCCCTCCAAGGAGCAGGCGAACATCATGGCCAAGCGGCTGGGCGACAAGGGGTTCAAGGCGACGGTCCATGAGGCGAAATCCAGTAATCGCAGCGTGTTTCGCGTCAATATTCAGATTAGGGGCAGCGAGGCTGATCTGGCTGCCGAGCTTAAAAAAACCGGCGAAAAAGGGCCTATACTTCTCGATAAAAAACCCTTATGAGAAGTCCCCGCTTTCGCGGTAAACCGTGATGCAATAAAGAGGACCGTCCATGATTCAAGGCTCTTTCGTCCCCACCAAGGCTTTCTTCACCAAGGGTGTCGGCCGTCACAAGAACAAGCTGCAGTCTTTCGAGCTGGCCCTGCGCGAGGCCGGCATTGAAAAGCTCAATCTGGTTTATGTGTCGAGTATTTATCCGCCCCATTGCCAGCTTATCACCTTGGAGGAGGGCGTGAAGCTCTTAAACCCCGGCCAGATCACCTACTGTGTCATGGCCCGCAACGCCACCGACGAGAAGAATCGTCTGGTGGGTTCGGCCGTGGGCATGGCCTTTCCGGCCGATAAGACCAACTACGGCTATATTTCCGAACATACGGCCTTCGGTTCCGAGGAACAGGAGATCGGCGACTTTGCCGAGGATTTGGCCTCCACCATGCTGGCCACCACCCTTGGCGTCGATTTCGACCCGGAAACGGCTTACGACGAACGCCGCCAGACCTATCTGATGAGTGGCAAGATCATCGATTCCGCATCCATGCCCTGCGTCACTACGGGGGATTCCGGCATGTGGACGACGACCATCTCCGCGGTGGTCTTCATTCCCTAAGTCATGCCGCGCGTCGGGGAATACAGTCTGGGCTGTCCGGCCGCGTCCAACCGGGAGATCGGGTGATGGATACGGCCGGGCGCGCTCGCGAAATCCTGGTTCGGCTGCGGACCGTTTTCCCCGATCCTAGACCGGCCTTGGCCTTCGCCTCCGCCTACGAACTGCTGGTGGCCACGGTGTTGGCCGCCCAATGCACCGATGCGCGGGTCAATAAAGTGACCCCGGAGTTTTTTCGTCGCTGGCCCGATCCGGCCGCCCTGTCCCGGGCGACGGCGGCCGCAGTGGAAGAGGTCATTCATTCCACGGGTTTTTTCCGGCAAAAAGCGAAGAACCTGGTGGCAGCGGCCAAACTGCTGGTCGAACGCCACGATGGCGCCGTGCCCGCCTCCATGGAAGCGTTGACCGCCTTGCCGGGCGTGGCCCGAAAGACGGCCAACATCGTTTTGTCGAACGCGCTCGGCGTCAATGAGGGCATCGCCGTGGATACCCATGTGCGGCGTTTGAGCTTCCGACTGGGCCTTACGGCATCGGATGTGCCGACCGTGATCGAGCGCGACTTGATGCCGTTGTTTCCGCGCCAGGCCTGGGGAGAAATCAACCACCTTTTGGTCATGCACGGCCGGGAGACCTGTCCGGCCCGCAAACCCCGGTGCGAGCGTTGCGTCCTTGGCGACATCTGTCCCAAATTGGGCGTGTGACATGATACGATCCAGGGGCCGCCTTCCCTGACCTTTCGGCGGATGGAAGGCCGCGCGCCCTGACCGCGAGGCTTTTTTCCATGCCAGCCGTGACTTCCGCCGCCGTTTCCCCCGCTTCCCGGCGCGACCGGGCGGTCCTGACCCTTATCTTTCTGGTTTCGGGCGCTTCGGCCTTGCTGTTCGAGACCTTGTGGTTCCACTTGGCCGGGCTGGTCTTCGGCGTGGGCGTTTTTGCCAGCGCGGTGGTCCTGTCGAGCTTCATGGGCGGGCTGGCCCTCGGTAACGCGCTCATTTCCCGGTTCGGCCGCGACGTGACCGATCCAGTGCGTTTTTATGCCATTATGGAGCTTTTGGTGGGCCTGTGGGGGGCGCTGCTGGTCCTGGCCTTTCCCCTGCTCACGACGTGGCTCGGGGCCATGCTCGAGCCGGCCCTGAGCCGGCCTCTCCTCCTCAACAGTCTGCGTTTTTGCTTCTCCTTCCTGCTTTTCTTCCTGCCGGCCACGGCCATGGGCGTGACGCTTCCGTTATTGGTCAAGGCCATGGCCCGGCGGCCTGGGGAATTCGGCCAGGCCCTCGGCCGCCTCTACGGCATCAATACCCTGGGAGCGTGCCTCGGGGCCATGGTCGGGGAAACCCTGCTGGTCGCCCCGCTGGGGCTGGCCGGCACCGGCCTTTTCGCCGCCGGTCTGAACCTGTTGGCTGCCATCGGCGCATTGCTCGTCGCCGCGCGTTTTCGGGAGGAACGTCCGCTCCCGATGGACACCCCCGACGGCGAGCGGCCAAGCCCCCCCCTTAGTCGGCGGGCCAAACGGCTGCTGGCGGCCGGCTTTTTGGCCGGGGGCGCTTTTTTGGGCCTGGAAGTGGTCTGGACGCGTTTTTTACAGCTTTTCGTCCGTTCGACCAGCCTGGCTTTCGCCGTGATGCTGGCCGTGATTTTAGCGGGTATCGGCCTGGGCGGGGTCTTTGCCGGATGGTGGCTTTCGCGCGAGGCCGACGGCCGTCGGCTGGCCGCGCCGCTGGCCCTTTGCATCGGCGCGGCGACGCTTGCCGCCTATGCCGTCTTCGGAGAGGCCACCGGCGTTTCCGTAAGCGCCTATCAAAGCGTGGACTGGCGGTATGTGACCCTCTTGTCCCTGGTCCTGATGTTCCCGGCCGCCCTGGCCTCGGGGATTTTTTTCACCGCCCTGGGGGAAGCCATCCACCGGGAAGTGGGCGACCGCGCCCGGTCGGCCGGGCTGGTCTCCCTGGCCAACACCCTTGGTGCCATGGCCGGCCCCCTGGTGGCCGGGTTTGTCCTGTTGCCGCTGATCGGCATGGAAAAAAGCCTGTATCTCCTGGGCGTGGTCTACCTGCCAACCTCCCTGCTGGCCGTCGGACGGACCGCTCCCTGGCCGTCCTTCGGACGCAGCCGCTTCCTGCTGGTCGCGGGATGCGTTTTTGTCCTTTTTTTGGCCGTCTTCCCCTTCGGCTCCATGCGGGGCTATCTGACCGGGGCCTGCGCCGATTTTCTCAAAAGCGGCGAGGTGGTGGTCAAGACCGTCGAAGGGGTCACCGGCACCTTGCAATATCTGCGCAAGGACTATCTGGGCGAACCCCTGTATTACCGCCTCATCACCGACGGCTATTCCATGGCTTCCACGGACCGGGGGGCCAAGCGGTACATGAAGCTGTTCGCCTACTTTCCCGAGGCAGTCCTGCCGAATCCCCGCTCCGCCCTGCTCATCTGTTTCGGTACCGGTTCCACGGCCAGCGCCCTGGTCGAGGACAGACGCCTTTCAAGCATCGACGTGGTGGACATTTCCCGGGACGTGCTTTCCGGCAGCCGCGTCGTGTATCCCGATTCCGGCCAGAATCCCCTGGCCGACCCGCGCGTGACCACCCATGTGGAGGACGGCCGGTTTTTCCTTTTGGCCTCGCGCAAGAAGTACGACATCATCACGGCCGAACCGCCGCCACCCATGATGGCCGGCGTGGTCAACCTTTATACCCGGGAATATTTTTCGCTCATGCGCGAGCGGCTGACCGACGGCGGCATGGTCACCTACTGGCTGCCGGTCTTCGAATTGTCCGAGGCCGACACCAAGGCCATCATCCGTGCCTTTGCCGACGTCTTCGAGCACGTCTCCCTGTGGACCGGGGACAACTTCAACTGGATGCTGGTGGGGGTGAAAAAGCCCAAGGGGCCCAAGTCCGCCGCCGATTTTGCCGCCCTCTGGGCAGACCCGGTCCTTGGCCGGGGATTGCGGGAGATTGCGGTCGAACATCCGGCCCAGCTCGGGGCGCTTTTTATGCTCGACGGGAAAGCCCTGGCCGACTATCTCGGCGACGCCAAACCGCTGACCGACAATTATCCCAAGCGCCTGTCCGGCTATCCGGAATCGCCGCAGGTGCAGCAGGCCAATATCCTGGCCCACAACAAACTGATGGACGCCATGGCCTCCCGGGGTCGGTTCGCGGCCGCGTCCGAACCGGCGATCTTTTTCCCCGCCTCCGTCCGCGGTGAAAGTCCGAACTGGTTTGAAGCGCAACAAGTTCTCAATATCTATTTGAATAACCGCGTGGCGCCGCCGCCCCCCCTGCCCGGCGTCAATTACATCCTGTCCGGCACGGATTTGCGGATACTGCCGCTGTGGCTCATGGGTTCCGACGCGGACAAGCAACGCATCGTGGCCAAGGAACTGGCGGCGGGCAAGGCGCCGACGGCCGAGTCGGAATTCCAGCTGGGGGTGGGCGCCCTGGCCGACCGCGACTATCTGCTGGCCGAAGCCAAGTTCAACCGCGCCCAGGAATTAGGCTTTTCGCGCGACTTGGCCCCGGCCCGGGTGTACATTCTCTGCCTGGCCGGTCAGTTGGGCGAGGCCGAGCATCTGGCCGGACGCGTCTTCAAAGGGGCCGGTGCCAGTCCCCGGACCAGGGCCTACCTGCAGTGGCTGGGACGGACGTTCGGCTTTGCCAGCCCGTTTTGAGGGGAGCCGGACGGTCGGGATGGGAGCAATGTACACGCGGCCGTAAGATAACGAATCCGTTCGTCGGCCGGCCTCGAAAAGGAGCGGGACGCAAACCATGATGCCTACAAAACCCTTCTGCAGTGTTCTGGGCCTTGCTGTCATCTGCCTTCTCTCGTTGGCGGCGTTTGCGGCCTACCATCGTTCGGCTGCGCCCATAACCGCCAGGATCCTGGCGGTAAACGACTTCCACGGGCAATTGCAGCCTTTGGTCAACCGGGATCTGGCCGGCGGCGCCGCCCGGCTTGTCGCCGCGCTCAAATCCGCCGAAAAGGGCATGGAGGACCGGACCGTCATCGCCCTGGCCGGTGACACGGTCGGCGCTTCCCCGGCCGACGCTTCGCTGCTTCATGACGAACCGGCCCTTATGGCCTTCAATACCCTGGCCAACAAGGCCTGCGCCGACAAGAGCGATCCGGCCTGCAACATGGTGTCCACCCTCGGCAACCACGAATTCGACCGGGGCGTGCCCGAACTCAGGCGTCAGTTGGACGGCGGCAACGCAGCGGATGGGCCTTTTCTGGAAAATCCCTGGAAGGGGGCCGCCTTTCCCTACGTCTGCGCCAATGTCGTCGATAGCGCGACGAAAAAGCCCCTCCTTCCGCCCTATGTTATTAAAAAAATAGGCAAGATCCCGGTCGCCTTCATTGGCGCCGTGGTAAGGACGACTCCCCGCTCCACCATGCCCGGTAACGTGACCGGGCTGACCTTCCTGGATGAGGCCGACGCCATCAACAGCTACGTGCCGGAACTCCATGCCAAGGGCGTGCATGCCATGGTCGCCGTCATCCATCAGGGTGGCAATCAGGAGGAATATGCCGGCCAGACCGACCCGGCCAAGCCCTCGGTTTCCGGCGCCATCGTCGCCATCACGAAACGACTCGACCCGGATGTGGATATCGTCATCTCGGCGCATACCCATAAGTTCACCAATGCCCTGGTGAAAAATGCGGGGGGCAAGGACGTCCTGGTCACCCAGGCCTTTGCCAAGAGTTCGGCCTATGCCGTCATCGATTTGGTCCTCGACCCGTCCTCGGCCGATATCGTGCAAAAAACCGCTTCGATTATGCCTACGGAGCCGACCATCACGCCCGATCCGGCCGTGGCCGACCTTGTCGCCCGGGCCGATGCGGCGGTGGCTCCGAAAGTCAACCGCGTCATCGGACAGGCCGCCGTCGCCATCACCCGTGACCAGAACGAAGCCGGCGAGTCGGCCTTGGGCGACCTGATCGCGGATGCCCAGCGCCAGGCTGGCGCTTCCGATTTTGCCTTCATGAATCCGGGCGGCATACGGACCGACCTGGCCCAGGGTCCCGTGACCTGGGGGGCGCTGTTCGCCATGCAGCCCTTCGGCAACACCCTGGTGACCATGGACCTGACCGGAGCCCAGCTCCAGGCCCTTCTGGCCCAGCAATGGAGCAATCCGGCCATGCCCAGGATGCTGCAAGTCTCCGGCCTCCACTATGTCTGGACCGATCACGGTCAGGGCCAGGCCGGCTCTGTCGGCGCCATTTCCAAGACTGACGGTTCGCCTGTGGACAAGGCGGCGCGCTATACCGTCACCGTCAACGCCTTCCTGGCCGCCGGTGGCGACGGTTTTACCGTGTTCACCCAGGGGAACAACAAAATTCGACGACAGGAAACGGAAGTGGACGCTCTCAGCCATTTCCTTGAGGCCCAAAAATCCCTGGTCCCGCCGGTCCCGAACAGGATTACCCGGCAGCCGGCGCAGTAGCAGCCTGCCGTAATCCCCAAACCCGGCCGAAGCCGTGCATTGCCTCCGGGCCCGGCTTCGGCTACCTCTGCCCTCCATGCACACACTTGGCACCTTCACCCTCGGGCCCGGCGACGACCGGGCCCGTACCGGCACCCTTGTCACCGCGCACGGTGCGATCGAAACCCCCGTCTTCATGCCGGTCGGCACCCAGGGCACGGTCAAAAGTCTGGCCCCGACCGATCTGCACGACATCGGGGCCGGCATCATCCTGGGCAACACCTACCACCTCTATCTGCGTCCTGGCGACGAACTGGTGGCCAGGCTCGGCGGCCTGCACCGTTTCATGGCCTGGGACGGCCCCATCCTCACCGACTCCGGCGGTTTTCAGGTCTTCAGCTTGGCTGGCCTGCGTCAGATCACCGAGGAAGGCGTCACCTTCGCCTCCCACATCGACGGTTCGCGCCACCTCTTTTCCCCGGAAAAGGTCATCGATATCCAGCACCATCTGGGCTCGGACATCATGATGGTCCTGGATGAATGCGTCCCCTACGGCGCGGACCGCGCCTACACCGAAAAATCCCTGGGTCTGACCAGCCGTTGGGCCGCCCGCTGCCGGGCCGCCCATCCGGCCGGAGCCAACGGCCAGCTTCTTTTCGGTATCGTCCAGGGTGGATTCTTTAAGGATCTTCGGGCCCAAAGCGCCGAACAGCTCATCGACCTCGACTTCGACGGCTACGCCCTGGGCGGGCTGTCCGTCGGCGAAAGCCGGCCGAAAATGTATGATATCCTGAACGACGCCACGCCGCACCTTCCGGCCGACAAGCCCCGCTACCTCATGGGCGTCGGCGCGCCGCGCGATCTGTTGGCCGGTATGGCCGCCGGCATCGACATGTTCGACTGCGTGCTGCCGACCCGAAACGCCCGCAACGGCACGCTGTTTACCCGCTCCGGCAAGGTCAACATCAAGCGGGCCGTCTACCGCGACGACGCTTCCCCCCTCGATCCGGACTGCCCCTGCTACGCCTGCCGCACCTTCTCCAAGGCCTACCTGCGCCATCTCTATATCGCCCGCGAGCTGTTGTCCTACAGGCTGAACACGCTGCACAATCTGACGTTTTTTCTGCGCATGATGGAAGACGCCCGCACGGCCATCCGCCAGGGGCGCTTTGCGGCCTTCCGGGCGGCCATCGAGGCGGTCTATCCCGAATCGGACACCGACGAGGACGGAAACGAAGCGTAGGAAGATGCCTCGCCCTGGCCCCGTGGGGGGCTGATGTCCCCTCCCCCCTCGACGGGGGGAGCCGCACAAGCCATTGCAAAGGGTCCGGGAGGGGATCATCCCCTCCCGGCAGGGTCCGCGGGGCAGCGCCCCGTTTTTCCCTGTTTACACAATGGGATCGAGCGGGGAGATGCGCATATTGGGATAGATGCCCTTGAAACCGCCTTCCGCGTAGGGTTGGATAAGATTGTAGTTGATATTCTTTGTTTTTTGGGCATGGCCGGGATGGTCCGTGCCGTCGTAGTAGGCGCCGTTATCCGCCAGGATATGGTGGATTCGGGCCTGAAAAGCCCGGATGAACCGTTCCCCGTTGCCGGAAAAGGTCATGGCGCCGAGGTTGTATTCCCCATCGATCTTGGCGAAATCCTCGATGGAAACGGCTTGCCTGGCCAGATCTTCGGGGCGGGTGACGTAGCCCCAGACGACGTGTTTGGGGGGCAGGGTCACGGGTTCGGCCAAATCGATGATGGTATGGGGCAAGACGACCGAATCCTCACCGATGACGAGCGGCGCCTCGGGCGTCCCCCGGAGGAAGGAATTGAATCCCACGAACACGTTATGGCCGAGATTGCCGCCAATGAGTTTGGCGCCGTGGGCCATGACGTCATAGCCTTCCAGCGAAGCATCCACCACGTAGGCGTTTTCCTGGACATTGGCGCCCTTGCCGAGATGCGCGTTTTCCAGATAGGCGCGCTGGGCCACCAGCACGTTGGCGCCGATATTGGTTTCCCCTCTGACCACGGCGTAGCGTGAGACGAACGAATCGGGGGCGTACGATTCCGGCCGCGAGGTGTAGAGCAGGCCGAAAACCTGTTCGAAATCGCGTTCGCGGCTTTCGACGAAATCCATGAACAGGCCTTTGGTCCGCTCTCCGGGCACGATGGAGACATATTGTCCGAGCACTGCCGGATCATAGTGATAAATGAATTCGTCGCCGGATTTATTGCGAATCCAGATGCGGCCGGGTTCCACGACGGCCGGCTGGAAGTCGCAGACCTGCACGTAGGCGTAGGCTCCGATGCAACTGTTTTGTACCGTAGTCAGGTCGATGGTACAGAAGGGGCCGAGAAAGGAGCCCATGACCGGCGCGCCGTGAATATTGGCGTAGGACAGGGCCACGGTATTCTTGATGAGGAATTCCTCGGGGAATTCCGGATCGTGGCTGTAACTATGGATAAGCGTCTTATGCAGAAAGCTGTCGACGATCCGGATGATTTCGTCATTGTGCAGGCGCAGGTGGACATCGTCCAGGCAAAAATCGCTGTTCACGGATTTCAGTTCGTCACCACGCACGTCGCATTTGTACAGGACCGAATGCTTCACTTCGCAACGGCCGAAAAAATAGGAACCGGCCAAAGAGGAACAGTTGAAATCGAAAAACAGGGGATGTTCGGTGGTGATGGCGTAAAAGGCGTAGAAGCGGGCATAGTTTTCCTGCGGCACGGCACCGTAGACGTACGGTCCGACGTCCATGCCGCTACGGCGCAAGTTGATGTTGGTGCGGCCGATAATGTTTTCCAGGATGCGCTGCAATCGCTTCATCCCCTGTCCTCCTCGCCTGAGCCGTCCGGTTCGCGGTCGGCGTTTTTTGCTCCCAATTTCACAATGTCGTTTCCATACCGCGGAAGGGGCTTGGCTTCAAGGCCTCATATCCCGAACGACGCTTTCCTCTCGTTGCGACCGCTGCCCAATGGTCTCTTGGCGCCGTTTTGTCCCAAAAGAGAACCGTAACACACTGTAACTCTCCTAGGATAAAAAGGAATCCCTTTGGCCCGGAGGCGTTCTCCCCCCACGTCAGCGGTCGTTTTTTTTGAGCCGAGCCGTCGTTGCCGACCGGTATGCAGCCGGCCCGATCCGTCAAGAGGTTGCAAATCCCCAAAGTCCTGGTAGGCTGCCTCCCGGGAGCACGCCATGGGAACACCGACGCCAAACCGCCTTATTCACGAGAAAAGTCCTTATCTCCAACAACATGCCCACAACCCGGTGGATTGGTATCCCTGGGGCGAAGAAGCCTTCGCGCAGGCCCGGGCCGAGAACAAACCCATTTTCCTCTCTATCGGTTACGCTACCTGCCACTGGTGTCACGTCATGGAGCGGGAATCCTTCGAGGACGAGGACGTGGCGGCCCTGATGCGCTCCACTGTGGTGGCCATCAAGGTGGATCGAGAGGAACGCCCCGATCTCGACATGCTTTACATGGCGTTCTGCCAAGCCATGACCGGTCAGGGCGGCTGGCCGCTCAACGTCATCCTGACCCCGGAGGGACAGCCCTTTTTCGCCGCCACCTATCTTCCCAAGGAATCGGGGTTTGGCCACACCGGTCTCAAGGAACTGCTCGGACACCTGTATATGGCTTGGTCCACCAATCACCAGGCCGTCATCGGCAGCGCTTCCCAACTGCTGGAGGCCGTGCGGGTCCAGCTGGAAACTCCGGCGGGAACCGCGGATCTGGATGCTGCCAGCCTGGAGACGGCCGACACCGCCTTGACTGCCAGCTTCGACGCCGCCCGCGGCGGTTTCGGCGGCGCTCCCAAGTTCCCCTCGCCGCATAATCTGCTTTTTTTACTGCGGGAATGGCGTCGGACCGGCCGGACGCCATTGCGCGACATGGTGACATCCACGCTGACCGCCATGCGCGCCGGTGGCATCTGGGACCATGTGGGCTTCGGCTTTCACCGCTACGCGACCGACGATCGCTGGTTTTTGCCCCATTTCGAAAAGATGCTCTACGATCAGGCGCTGTTGGCCATGGCCTACACCGAGGGCTACCTGGCCACGGGCCGACCGGAATTGCGACAGACTACCCTGGATATTTTCGAATACGTCCGCCGCGACCTGACCAGCCCGGACGGACTTTTTTACAGCGCCGAGGATGCCGATAGCGAAGGTGTCGAGGGAAAATTCTACGTCTGGACCGCCGCCGAAATTCGGGAACTGCTGCCGCCGGAGGAGGCCGGTCTCTTTCTGGCCGCCTACGGTCTGACCGAAGAGGGCAATTGGGTAAGCGAGGCCACGGGACAGGTTACCGGGGCCAATATCCCCTTTCTGCCCGTGCCCCTGGATCGCTTCGCCGCCGACCGAGGGTTGGCGCCGGAAGCGGTGGCGGCGACATTGGCGCGTTGCCGGGGCATCCTGCTCGCCGCCCGGGAAAAGCGCGTGCGGCCGCTGTGCGACGACAAGGTGCTGACCGATTGGAACGGGCTCATGGTGGCCGCCCTGGCCAAGGCGGCCCGCGCCTTTGGCGATGCCGCCTTGGCCGAACGGGCCAGCTGCGCCGCCGCCAAGCTGCTTGCCGCCCTGGGGCGTCCGTCCGGCCGGCTTCTGCATCGCTTGCGTCAGGATGAGGCGGCCATTCCCGGCCTTCTCGACGACTACGCCTTTTTGGCCTGGGGCCTCATCGAACTCTATCAGACCACCTTCGATCCAAAGCTGCTGTCTGCGGCGACGGAGCTGGCCCAGACCCTGCTTGAGCATTTCGCCATGCCCCAGGGCGGTTTTTCTCTCTCCGCTGACGACGCCGAAGCCCTTATCGTCCGCCAGCGGGTCTTTTTCGACGCGGCCATTCCTTCGGGCAACAGCGTGGCCTTTTTCGTCCTGACCACAATTTTCCGCCTGACCGGCCGCCAGGAGTTCCGGGACGCGGCTACCGCCCTATCCCGGGCCGCCGCCGCCCAGGTGGCCGAACATACGGCCTCCGTATCGTTTTTGCTCTGCGGTCTGTCCCAGCTCCTCGCTCCGGCCGCCGAAGTGACCGTGACCGGCCGGACCGATGCTCCGGACAGCAAAGCCCTGCTCGCCGCCCTGGCCGGCCGCTATCTGCCGGAGGTGACCGTCACCGTGGACCCGGGCGATGGTCCGGCCGTCGCCAGGGTCTGCCGGGCCGGAGCCTGTCAGACGCCTGTCTCCACGCCGGACGCCCTGTTGGCCTTGCTGCACGCTTAGCTCCCCAAAGGTGCAGGGCGGAAAGCCTCCGGGGCCAAAGCATAGCCCTTTGGACCCCCTGATGCCTCTGACGTGGCTGCGACTGCACGATGTCCTCTTCAGCAAAGGCTTCCCCACCGGGAGCGCACCCGGTGGAAGCCGGCGGCGTTCCCTACGCCCGGGCGTGCGGCCTCCGGTTGGTCGGCACGCCGGAGGCGCCGAAGCGGGTGTCGCTTTTGGGGCAGGGGAATCGAAGCAGCGCGCCGACGAGACACAGGCACACGGCCGTCCCTCCGGCCAAGGCCAGCCAGAGGCCCTGGTAGCCGCCCCGGGGCAGCATCCAGCTGCCGAAGGCCGTGCCCAGGCTGCCCCCGCCGAACAGGCCCAGGCCGATGAGCGCGGAAGGCAGCCCCTTGGCGGCGGCGGAGACCTCAAAGGCCAGCGTGGCCAGGGTGGATTGGATGCAGATATAGCCGAAGCCCAGGCAGATCGTGGCCAGCAGGCCAAGCGGCCAGGAGGTGGTCACGAGCAGCAGTCCGGCCGCCGCGGCGGCCAGCCCTCCCCCGGTGATCACCAGGCGCTTGGGTCCATAGCGAGACCCGAGGCGTCCCGCCACGAGACCGGCCAGCAGGCAGGAAAAGCCGTAGCTCATGACCACCAATCCTGCTTGGACATAGGTCAGGCCGACCGCTTCATGCAGAAAAGCCCCGAGAAAACCGTAGACGCCCAGCAGGAAAAAGCCCGTCACCAGGGCCAGCGGGAAGATGATCCGTCCCATCGGCGTGGCCAGGGCCCGCCCCACTTCGGGGAAAAAGGCCAGTCGTTCCCCGGTCGGCGGGGTCTTGGGCAGGCCGCGCAGCAGCACCAGCACGAGCACGGCCAACAGGGCGAACAGGGCAAAGCTCGTCCGCCAGCCGCTGTACATGGCAAAAAAGCCCCCCATCCCGACACTGAGGCCCTGGCCGAGAAAGACCATGCCCATGAACAGGCCGACTTGCCCCTGCCGTTGCCGGGGAGGAAAGACATCACCGATGATGGCCAGGGACACGGCAATGATGCCGGCGGCAAAAAGGCCCGTCACCGCCCGCCAGAAACACAGCCAGGCCAGGGAACCGGCCAGGGCGCAACCGGCGGTGCCGAGCGCCAGGCCGCCCACGATCAGCCGGAGGAGCCGGCTTTTGCCGTATCGGTCGGCGAGAAATCCCGCCACGGGCTGCATGAGGCCGTAGGGCAGCAGATAGGCCGTCAGCACGGTTCCGGCCGTGGCCACGGAAACTCCGAATCCGGCGGCCATGGCCGGCAGAAGCGGTGAAACCACCCAGTTGTCCGCCGCCGACAGCAAGCCGGCGCCCCCCAAAAGCAGTACCAACGTCCGTTGATTCGTTTCGCTTCCCCAGACGGCCAGGCAGCGTTCCCCCGGAGCCGAGGCGTTGCCGTTTAAAGGAATGCCCGAGAGGTATGTACCTCCGTGGTCGCCGGAAGTCCCTCGTGCATCCGCACTGGCGGAAAAGGATGCCTCACCACTGATAGAGCGCCTCGTAGCAGGTGAAGGTATCCGTATCGGCATAGCCGTTTTTATAGCATATCTGGGCCGCATCATCGAGAAAGCTGACGTCCTCCATGGGCACAATGCGACGCGCACCGGCAATATTCATGTAATAAACGCCCTTCTCCGCGTCCAGCACCAGGGGAGGATCAACATAGAAATACTGTCCGTTGGTCAACTCCACATAATAGGTGTGCCGGGCAAAACAAGCATAAAGCGAGGCCACGGCCAGGGACAGCATGATGGCAAGGCACAAGCGGCGCATGAACTCCTCCTGGCGTCCGGCCCGGCTGCCGACGCATCACTTGTAGCGCAGTTTCAGGGCCAAAATGATCGCCACCAGAACCAAGGTGACGGCATTGGCCGCCATGATCGGCCGGGAGCCGATTTCTATTCCATGCACCAGCCAAAGGGAATTGCCAATAAAAAGCAGACACCACATGCCGAGGGAAATGTCCCGCGTGGATCTGGTCCGCATGGTCTGTATCACCTGGGGCACGAAGCAGGCCGTGGTACAGGCCCCGGCCAGAAACCCCACGATGTCGGAAGTGGCGAGCGACATGGGCGCTGCCTAGCGGCCGACCGACTGGCGGGGCGTACCGCCGGCCGGCGGGGCGAACAGTGGCGCCGCCTTGCGAAAATAGGCCGCTGCCGTCTCGATGTCCTTGAGGGCCTGGCCCAACTCCACGGACACAGGCAGATCGGCCACGTTTTTTTCCACCAGCCGCATCCATTGCACCTCTTTATCCAGCTTGCCGGCGATGACGCCCAGGCCGTTCTGCAGAAGTCCCCCCACCTTGGTCACCGTCTCGGCGCAGGTGGGGTCGAGCAGATCATAGACGTAGACCATGTCGCCGGCGTTCAAATAAAGTTCCCAGCAGGCCGAAAGCGAGGCCCGTAAGGCCAGCACGTCCTTAATCCGGTCGGAATTCCCTTCCTTGACCAGGGAGGCGTAATAATCCGTCACCTTGAGGAGATGGTCGTAGATTTTGCCGCTTTGGCTGGAAAAAAAGGTGTTGAACGGCTTGGTGTCAACCTTGCCGGCCCAGGCGTTTCCCGTCGGCAGGACCAGCAGGCTTACGGCCAGGGCAAGGCCCAAACCGGACCCGGTCAGCAATCGAAACCAGGCTGGCATTCCCTGCCTCATTAAAAATTGCCGGCGCCATGCAGGGGCGCCAGGGCGGTCATGGCCTGGACCCTGGCCACCTGGGCGGGCGTCAGGCGTTTGGCGCTGCCATCGCGGATCTTGATGGCCCGATCCCGGTAGCGTTCGGGCAAGGATACGGAGGCGGCGGCAAGCGATGCGTAATAATAAGCCTTTTCATGATTGGCCGGCACCCCGGCATAGCCGCGGCTGAAAACGTCGGCCAACACGAACCGGGCGTAAGGAAAGCCGGCGTCCGAGGATTTCATGAGCCACGGCAACCCCTTGGCGAAATCCTGGGCGACGCCGCTACCGTTGAGGTAGGCGACGCCGATCTGGCATTGGGCCTCGGCATTGCCCTCCTCGGCCAGGGACAGCCAGTCCTCGAAGGTCGTTGCCCGGGCCGTCGCCGTTTGGGGAGCCAAAACGCCGACAACGGCCCACGCCACGACAGCCAGAAACAGTGCGGCCACCGGAAGGGAAGCCGGCCGGTTCCGGTCGGAGGGAATGTGCGGCATCGAGCGTCTCCCAGTGGCGGTCGCGCCTTGCGGCGCGACCGCCGTGACAAAGCTATTTCTTCTTGAGCCAGCCCATCATGGCGCGCAGCTTGGCACCGACCTTTTCCACGGGATGTTCGGCGTTGATGCGGCGCATGGACAGGAAATGCGCCCGGCCGGACATGTTTTCGGAGATGAATTCCTTGGCGAAGCTGCCGTCCTGGATCTCCTTGAGGATGCGCTTCATTTCCTTGCGGGTCTCGTCGGTGACGATCCGGGGACCGCGCGTGTAGTCGCCGTATTCGGCCGTGTCGCTGATGGAGTAGCGCATGCGCGACAGGCCGCCCTCGTAGATGAGATCCACGATGAGCTTCATCTCGTGCATGCACTCGAAGTAGGCGCTCTCGGGCTGGTAGCCGGCCTCGACCAGGGTCTCGAACCCGGCCTTCATGAGCTCGGCCACACCGCCGCACAACACGGCCTGTTCGCCGAACAGGTCGGTTTCGGTCTCGTCCTTGAAGGTGGTGGCCAGGACGCCGCTCCGGGTGCCGCCGATGCCCTTGGCATAGGCCAGGGCCAGCTCCAGGGCCTTGCCGGTGGCATTTTGATGCACGGCCACCAGATTGGGCACGCCGCCGCCTTCGGTGTAGACCCGGCGCACGAGATGGCCCGGTCCCTTGGGGGCGATCATGGTCACATCCACGTCGGCCGGCGGCATGATCTGCTGGTAGTGGATGTTGAAGCCGTGGGCGAACATCAGCATCTTCCCGGCCGTCAGGTGGGGCAGCACGTCCTTTTCGTAGAGGGCCTTCTGGGTCTGGTCCGGGACCAGGATCATGATGACGTCGGCGGCGGCCGCGGCATCGGCGGCGCTCATCGGTGCAAAGCCGTTGTCCTTGGCCAGCTGCCAGTTGGGGCCGCCGGGGCGCTGACCGACGACGACCTTCACACCCGAGTCGCGCAGATTCTGGGCATGCGCATGGCCCTGGCTGCCGTAGCCGATGACGGCCACGGTTTTGTTGGCCAAAAGGGAAAGGTCGGCGTCCTGGTCATAATAAATCTTCATCACATCTCCTTTGTCGTGCCAGCGGCACGTGTCAATTCCCCCGTGATGGAGTTCGGGGATCCGCAACGGTGCGGGAAAACGAAATTCCCGGCCGTCGGCGGTGTTTTTCCGTCGTTAGTCCTGCATGCCGCGCCGCATGGCCACTGCGCCGGTGCGGGCGATTTCCTTGATGCCGAAGCGTTGCAGCAAATTGATGAGGGCCGCGAGCTTGTCCCGGGCCCCGGTGACCTCGAGGATCAGCTCGTCCTGGCTCACATCCACCACCTTGCAGCGGAAGATGTCCACGATGCGCATGACTTCGGCCCGCTTGGCGCCCTCCGCATCCACGCGCAAAAGCATCATCTCGCGTTCCACCGACTTGACGCCGGTCAAATCCACGACTTTGACCGTGGTCACGAGTTTGCGCAACTGCTTGACGATCTGTTCCACGATCGCCTCGTCGCCCTCGGTGGTGATGGTCATCATGGACAGGCCATCGGTCAGCGTCGGCGCGACGTTTAACGTCTCGATGTTGTAGCCGCGGCCGCTGAAAAGGCCGGCCACCCTGGACAGCACCCCGGGTTCGTTTTCGACTTGAATGGAAAGAAGGTGGCGCATGGCTGGCTCCTAGACGAGGATCATCTCGGTTATGGACTTGCCGGCCGGGACCATGGGCGCGACGTTCTCCTCGGGATCCACCACCACGTCCACGATAACGGTCTTGGGCAGGGCAAAGGCCTCGGTCAGCGTTGCCTCCAGCTTGGCCGGGTCGCTTACCCTATAGCCGACCGCGCCGTAGGCTTCGGCCAGCTTCACGAAATCCGGGGCTACGTCGAGGCAGGTGGAGCAGTAGTTTTTCGCATAGAAAAGCTCCTGCCACTGGCGCACCATGCCGAGATAGCCGTTATTTAAGATGACGATCTTGACCGGCAGTCCGTAGGCCACGGCCGTGGCCAGCTCCTGGATGCACATCTGGATGGAGCCGTCGCCGGCCAGGTCGATGACCAGCCGGTCCGGAAAGCCCATCTGGGCCCCGATGGCCGCCGGAAAGCCGAAGCCCATGGTGCCGAGTCCGCCGGAACTGATGAACGTCCGCGGTTCGACGAACTGGTAGAATTGGGCCGTCCACATCTGATGCTGCCCGACTTCGGTGGTGATGATGGCCTTGCCCTTGGTCAGCCGGGAAATGACCTCCACCACGTGCTGGGGTTTGATCTTGGCCGAATCCGTCGCATAGGCGAGAGGCTTTTCCTCCTTCCAGGCGGCGATGCGCTCACACCAGGCGGCATGGGCGTCCATGGGCATGGCCGGATCGTCCAACCCCGGCTCCAGCGCCTGACGCAGGGCCGTGAGGAAACTCCGGCAATCGGCCACCACCGGAATGCTCACGGGCACGTTTTTCTGGATGGAGGTGGGATCGATGTCGATATGGACGATCTTGGCTTTTTTGCCGAACTCGCTGGTTCTTCCCGTGACCCGGTCATCGAAACGGCAGCCGATGGCCAGGATCAGGTCGGCGCCGCTCACGGCCATGTTGGCGGCATAGGGGCCGTGCATGCCGAGCATACCGACCCACAGGGGATCATCGGCCGGAAAGCAGCCCAGGGCCATGAGCGTCGCCGTCACCGGAATGGCAAACGTCCGGGCCAACCAGGCGAGATCCTCGCTGGCGCCCGAGGTGATGACCCCGCCTCCGGCATAGATGATGGGTCTTTTGGCCTTGCGCACCGCATCCGCCACCTTGGCCACCTGTTTGGGGTTGGGGGTATAGGTGGGGTTGTAGCTGCGCATGGAGATGGATTCCGGATAGGAATACGTCGTCACGGCCTTCTGGACGTCCTTGGGCAGGTCGATCAGGACCGGGCCGGGACGTCCGGTGGCGGCCAGGAAGAAGGCCTCCTTGATGACGCCGGCCAGATCCCGCACGTCCTTGACCAGGTAGTTGTGCTTGGTGCAGGGGCGGGTAATGCCCACGATGTCCACTTCCTGGAAGGCGTCGTTGCCGATGAGCGGCGTCGGCACCTGGCCGGTAATGATGACCACGGGCACGGAGTCCATGTAGGCCGTGGCGATGCCGGTTACGGTATTGGTGGCTCCGGGGCCAGAGGTCACCAGGCAGACGCCGACCCGGCCCGTCGCCCGGGCATAGCCGTCCGCGGCATGGATGGCCCCCTGCTCATGGCGTACCAGAACATGGCGCAACGGGTAGTGCGGCAATTGATCGTAAATGTCGATGACCGCACCTCCCGGGAAGCCGAACACGACTTCCACGCCCTCGCGATGCAAGGACTCCAGCAGGATTTGGGCCCCGGAAAGTTCCATCTTACTTATCCTCCGCCTTGCGATATTTCAAAAGAAGCGTTTCGATACGGGTCTTGCCGGCGAGCTTCTTTTTTTTGATTTCCCGCAGCTCCGTCTCCTCGGACGGGGTGCGGAAGGGCTTTCCCTCCATCTTTTCCAGAATTTTTTCAAACGCGATGTGCTCCTCATAAAGACTCTTGAGCTCCGGGTCCGCCTCACCGTACGTGACAATGAGATCCAGATCGCGTTGGTCCATGGCAACAACTCCTTGTTGACGGTTCTCGTCACATCCCATCCCGGCCACGGCGGACCAGTCGGGTTCGGACTCGGTTTCAATACGGATGCGTTTTTTTCGGGAGCGTTCTCCGGCGACAAGGCGCACTTGCCGGGGGCGCACGCCGAAAACAGCGGCCAGAAACGTCGTCAGGGCGGCATTGGCCGCTCCCTCCACGGCCTTGGCCCGGAGCCGCACGCGCAGCCGATCTTCGGCCAAGCCGGCCAAAACATCCCGCGAACCGCCCGGGGTGACCACCACCTGAAGCGTCCAGGCCCCGGCGCCGGCCGGAGTCGCAAAGACCGGCAGGCTCATGCCTTTTCTCCTTCCGTTTCAGGGGATGCCCCGTCGTCCCACGCTTCCGGTTCATCTCCGGCGGCGTTTTCCTCCACATCCGTGTCGGCCGCAAGACCCTCCGAGGAGAAAACGGGCGAGGCGGCCTCGGCCGCATCCTCGGCTTGGTCGGCGTCCAAAATGTCCAGGGCGGCCAGGAGCATGTCCCGGAAACGGGACGTGAGCACCAATTTGCGTTTTTGCAGAAGATCGATCTTGGCCCCAAGATTCACGGCCTGCTGTTCGGCTTCGCGCACCAGCGCGGCGGCCTGGTCCCTGGCGCCGTCCAACAGGCATTCGGCCTCATGCTTGGCCTTGGCCTTGACGTCCTCCACAATGGTCTGCGTCGTGAGCAGGGTATCGCGCAGGGTGGCTTCCCGGGCCTGATAGCCGGCCACTTCCCGGCGCAGCTCCTCGACACGTCGGCCGAGAGCCATCTTTTCCTCGGCCAGCCGACCGATGGTTTCGGCTGCCTCGGCCACCACGCTGTCCACGTCGTCCCGGCTGTAGCCGAGCAGGCTTTTGGCGAATTTCCGGTCGATCAGGTCGATCTTGTCGAGGGTCACGGCTATCGCGCCTGGCCTGGGAGCGGATTCCGAGCCACCCGCCCCGTTTGTATCAATTTGGATCGCAGCACGGCATCCCCCTCCGCACCCACCCGTGGATTAGAGACGCACGGGCGAGGCAAACCCGGCCAGCGTCGGCACCAGGAACATGCGCAGGAATTCAATGGCCAAAAGCACCACGATCGGTGTCAGATCAACGCCGCCGACGACCAGGAACGGCAGCCAGCGACGTATCCGGTAGAATACGGGCTCCGTCACGGCCCGCAGGAACCGGACGATGGGGTTGTACGGATCGGGCCTGACCCAGGACAAAAGCGCCGCGATGATGATGACCCAAAAGTACAATTTGAGCACCGTGTTCACCAAAAAAGCCACGGCGCCAAAAAAATTTCCGATGATATCCATGCACTCCCCTTCCAGCCCTGGCGTAAAATGCCGGCACGCCTTAACCGAAAACTGGCACAGCGCCTGGCATTAATCAAGAAAATTTCAATCAGCCCTGGTCGGCTCCCCCTTTCGTTCCGCCAGTACCCGGCCCAAGCAGGCGCGGAGGCTGTCATAATCGGGGATGTACATGGCGGCCAACAGGCCCGGATTCTTGTAAGCCCAGAACCGGACGCCGGCGGCTCTGGCCGAGCGCTCGTCCAGGGCCGAATCCCCGATGTAGGCCACGTTGTCCTTGGGCAGCCGCCAAGCGGCGAGAATCCGGTGGACCCCTTCGGGATTGGGTTTGGGATGGGAGAGACTGCCGGCGCTCACGACGGGCTGGAAAAAACGGTCGATATCGAAGTGGCGCAGCAGCCGTTCGATGGTGGTGGTCCGATTGGTGTGCACGGCCATGCGGATGCTGCAGCGCAGAAGCATGTCGAGGAAGGCCTCGACGCCGTCCTCCAGGAAAATATAGGGAAATATCTCGCCGTAGTCCAAATTCCGGCGGACGGTTTCGGCTTCGTCCAGACGATCCGCGGGAATGATGCGGGCCAGACACTGGCATACCGAATGCGAATGCACGTATTCCTCATCTTCCGGGCTGATGGGCAAAAGTCCCATCTTCAGACGGATCAAGTTGTAGAACATGCGGTTGGAATCCCGGGAATCCACCAGGACGCCGTCACAGTCGAAAATGATGCCCTGCAGGTGCTGCAGGAATTCCGGCGGCGAAAGCGGGCTGCAACTATACACCGAAGTCTCCTTAGGGTTGGAGGACGACCACGGTCCGGGGGGTATCGAGCCAGGGGGACGCGGCATCCGGCCGGGTTTTCCCCAAAAGGCGCCAACCGCATTCCCGAATCGTCAGCAGCCGTCCGGCCGGCGGCTCTTCGCCGAAAAGACGGGTCGCTTCCTGGGGGGATGGGCCGACCAGGGGAAGGCCGGCTTCCATCCAGGCGGCAGTCGGTTCCGGATCGACCGTGAACAGGCCGACCGAGGCGGGCGCAATTGCCCAGAAAGGCGACAGCATCCGGCGCCACGGCCGGCCGAATTCCTCGGTCAGGGCGGCGGCCGAGGGGACGCCCCCAGCCGAGACGATCGCCTCCAGGGCGGTCGCGTCGGTTCCGTCCGGATCGTCTCCCAATCCCAGGCTGTCGGCCATGGCCGCGCGGAACCGCGTTTCCAGATCCGTCGCGGTGGTCATGGCCGCCAGGCTTTCCTCCAGGAGATAGGCCAGGCACAAGGTCAGCTGGGCGGCCACGAGACGACGCTTTTCCACCCGCTCGGGATGGAGCTGGTCTTCCAGTTCCTCGCGTACGGCAAAAGAGGTGTCAGTAAAAAAATGTCCGCCCGAAGCATCGGCCAGTAAGGCAATATCCTTGGGGTTTTTGACTTCGGCCCGGAGCCGTTCGAATTCCCGGACCACGTTCGACAGTTCCGTTCCGGCAAGCGGCAGTCCGGCCGGCCGAAAAAGACGCGGAGCAGCAGGTTCGCCCAGTCCGGGGTCGAGAAACCGGACCGTCTTCGGTGGTGCGACGGTGGCCAGGGCCGGGTGCAGGCAAGGGAAATACAGCAAGGCAGGACTGGCCGGAGAGCATGTCATGCAGGCAATCATCCTTGAGAAGATATGTTAGGGGCCTTCCGTCCTGGTGTAATGGGCACAGCGTCCGGGACAGGCCGGGAAGGCCATAAGGCACAGATCGCCGGCGGCATGGCGGCAATCGGGAAAGGACTGCGTACCACCGGGAAGGTAATCCTGACAATTCCCTTCCCGGGCCAATGTGGCCGGGAAGCGCGCTTCCCACAGCCGGGCCGCCCGCTCTTCGCTCAAAGACAGGTTGTCGACCCGCAGGAGAAAATCGTCAAAAGCCTGGGAGAGCCGAACCAGGACCCGGCAACGATGGGCCTGGGCCAGTCCCGGATTGACATGCTCGGCGTACAGGCAGTGTCCGAAAAGATAATGCCGGCAGCTCTCGCCGGGCAACGGCGTTACCGTAGCCGGCATGACGCTTTGTCCATTTCCGGCTCCCGGCCTTGACCTGCCTTTCGGTGCCGTGTATAGCCTGCGCCTATCCATCCTTGGAGGCGCCCCATGTTTGGAATCGGATTCCCAGAGCTTATCATCATCTTGGTCATCGTGCTTGTTCTGTTCGGCGCCAACAAGCTTCCCGAGATCGGCGCCGGCATGGGCAAGGCCATCAAAAATTTCAAAAAGGCCACCAGCGAACCCGACGAAATCGACGTCACGCCGGGGAAATCCCCTTCGGACGAACCCTCGAACAAGAAGTAAGTCCCCTTCCCGTCCGCTTGCCAACGCCCCACCGGCTGCCGGCCTCTGGGGCGTTGGTCATTTCGGCGCCGGACCGTCTGCCTACCCTGCCGCCCGGGACCGCTCCCGGACCATGGCCAGCACGGCCTGGGCCAACCCTTGGGCCAGGGCCTGCCGCTTTTCGGGCACGCCAAGCACGGCCGCATCTCCGGGATGGGAAAGAAAACCCATCTCCACCAGTATGGCCGGTGCGTCGGCCGCAGCCAGAAGGCGCACGGGTGCCGTCTGGATCGGCAAAACCGTCAGCGGTGCCTGTTTGGGCCAGGCCTTTTGGCACAGGCCGGCCAGCTCCACGCCGCGGCGCCCATGGCCTGTCGCGGCGGCCCGCCGGGTGGCCTGGATAAAAAGGCCCCCGCCCCCCTGGTCGACATCCGGATCTTCCCGGCCGTAGGCCGCATTTTCCACCGTAGCCACCGCAGCCGCCATCGGCCCGGAGGCCGTCTGGCCCAGGCCACAGACCGCAATCCCCGAGACAGCGGTTTCGGGAATCCTGGTGGCATGGATGGAGAGCAGCGCATCCGCGTCGTACCAGCCGGCCAGGCTGGCCCTGGCCCAGCCCGGAAGCCCGGCGTCGGCCACCCGGGTCAGGGAAACGACCACCTCGTCCTGGGCCTTGGCCAACAATCTGGCCAGACGCAGGGACAGATCGAGCGTCACGTCGGCCTCGCGCAACCCCGGCCCGACCGCCCCGGCATCCGCGCCGCCATGGCCGGGATCGACCACCAGCCGGAAGGGACCGGCTTCCCGCGCGGCGCTGCCCTTCTCCAAGAAGTGCCCGCGCTCGTCCATGGCCTGACGTTCCAGGGCCGACAGCCGCCCGGAGGCATGCCTGTTCCGTTCGCCCCGGCCATCGGAAGCGGGTTGGGCTGTTGGTGGCGGCAGGGGAAATTGTTCGATGGTTTCCACCATGATCCGGGAGAGGGTGTCTTCGGGATTGAGGCGGACGGCCAGACGAAATTCTTCCAGGGCCCGGCGGGCATCACCCCGTTGGAACCAGAGTCGCCCGAGCAGGGCGCGCACCCGGTCGTTTCTGGGGTCGAGCCGGCGGGCTTCGAGCAGGACCTCCAGGGCCTTGTCCAACTGGCCGGCGGTGAGGAGTTCCTGGCCTTGGACGGCCAGATCGTGGGGGCTGGAAGCGCCGAGGAGCAGGCCGGGGGAAATGGCCAGCAGCGTGCCGGCCCCCCCGAGCAATTTTAGAACGTGACGTCGCTTCACGCTTTTTCTCCTCCCAGCCAGGCCATGACGGTCCGCAGCATGGCTTGATGCTCGCCCGGCGAAAACCAGGTGACGTCCGCCTCCTTGCGAAACCAAGTCATCTGTCGCTTGGCGTAGGCCCGCGTGGCCGTAAGCCAGGCGGCCTTGGCCGCGGCCAGGTCGGTGCGTCCGGAAATATAGGCGACCAGCTCCGGGCCGCCGATACCGGAAAGCCCCGGCACGTCCTCGGGAAAGGCCGCCATGGCCCGGCGCACCTCCTCCACGGCTCCGGCCCGCAGCATGGCCTCGATGCGGGCCTCCAGGCGCGGCGTCAGTGCGCTCAGGGGCAGGGTCAGTCCCAGTCGCAAAATGTCGTACGCCGGGGCCTCGGGATCTCGCTGGCGGTGCCAGTCGCCGAAAGGCCGGCCCGTGGCCGCATAGACCTCCAGGGCTCGGGTGACCCGTTGGCGGTCGGCGGGGGCGATTTTGGCGGCATACTCCGGATCGATCTCGGCCAGCCGGGCGTGCATGGTGCTGGGGCCGAGGTTCTCCCATTGCTCGCGCACGGTCTGTCGGATCGCGGCCGGCACCGGCGGGATGGGGGCCAGGCCGCCGCAGATGGCCCGAAAATAGAGGCCCGTGCCGCCGACCAGCAGGGGCAGATGTCCCTGGCCGACGCAGTCGGCCAGGGCAGCCCAGGCCCGGCGGGCGAAATCCCCGGCCGCCATAGCGACCGAGAGCGGCGTATCGCCGTAAAGGGCATGGGGGCAGCGGGCCTGCTCGTCGGGTGTTGGCTGGGCCGTCAGCACGGCCAGGCCGGCGTAGACCTGCCGGGAATCCACATTGATGATCGCGCCGTCAAGCGCTTCGGCCAGGGCCAGGGCCGCCTCGGTCTTCCCCGTTCCCGTGGGGCCGAAAAGGCATACGATCCGGGTGCGGCTCAAGACGCGTCGTCCCGATCCGTCCTCGGCGGACCGTACAACCGGGCCATGCGCTCTCGAACCACGTCGGGCACCAGGCCTCGGATGTCGCCGCCGTTTTTGGCCACATCCTTGACGATGGTGGAACTGATGTAGAGCCACTTGTAGTCGGTCATGATGAAAACGGTTTCGATGGAACGGTCGAGCTTGCGGTTCATAAGGGCCATCTGGAACTCGAACTCGAAGTCGGACACGGCCCGCATCCCGCGCAAAATGACAGCGGCCTGACGCGACTTGACATAATTGACGAGCAGTCCCTCGAAGCCTTCGACGATGACCCGATCGTCGTGCGCGAAGACCTCGGTGGCGATCTCGACTCGTTCGGCCAGGGAAAAAAGCGGCGTCTTATTGGAATCGCCGGCCACGGCCAAAATGATTTTCCCGAAGATCGTGGCCGCCCGCCGCACCAGGGAAACATGGCCGTTGGTCAGGGGATCGAAGGTTCCGGGGTAGACTGCGAGTCGGTGTCCATTCGCCATAGGATGATCCTTGTTTGTCCGTAGGTTCGATTGGCCAGGCAGGTGAGCGGCGCAATGTCCGGCAGGGAAAGTCCGACTTCGACTTCGGCCACCACCAAGCCGTTCGCCGCAACCAGACCCTGTTCGAGAATGCCGCGCAAGGCGGGTTCGGCCAGGTCCTGCCCGTAGGGCGGGTCGATGGCCGTCAGATCGAACGATTGGCCGGCCAGCCGGGGAAGCACCTTAGCCACATCGCCCAGGATGACCCGGGCCTGGCTGGGCAAAATGCCAAGCGATGTCAGGTTTTCCCGCAGCACCTTGGCCACGGCCGACTGGCGCTCGACGAAGACGGCTTCGGCTGCGCCCCGGGACAGGGCTTCGATGCCGACGCCCCCGGATCCGGCAAAAAGATCGAGGACGCGCGTCTGCGCGAAGGCGAGGCCTCGGGCCGCCAACATGGAAAAAAGGGCCTCGCGCACCCGGCCCGTGGCCGGCCGCAGTCCGGCCGCTTCAAGAACCTTGATGCTGCGTCCGCCGTAGCGCCCGCCGATAATCCGCATGTCAACCTCTCCTCCGCCGGTTGCAAAGCAGTGGAGGATGCCTTTTGGGGCAGTTTCTCCCGGAGGCGGCAGCAACAGCGGCCGTGGATCGAAGTCGCATTTCGGCCGGCATTGCCGGCCGTTCCCCTCTGGGGCTGCCGTGGAGCGAGGGGGCTTACGCTCCCCGCTTTTCGCGAAGTTTCGCCCGCAGCCAGTCGTACCAGGCGGCCAGGCCATCGCCGGTACGGGCCGAGACCGGAAAAACGCGCAGTCCCTCGTTTAAGGCGTGGGCATAGTGGGTGGCGCGGTCCAGATCGAAGTCCACATAGGGGAGCAGGTCGGTCTTGTTGAGCACCATGGCGGCGGAAATGTGAAACATGAGGGGATACTTCTCGGGCTTGTCGTCGCCTTCGGTCACGCTCAAAAGCGTCACCTTGGCGTCTTCGCCCAGGTCGAATTCGGCCGGGCAGACCAGATTGCCCACGTTTTCGATGAAAAGGATATCGAGACCGGTCAGGTCGAGGTTGTTGACGGCTTCCTGGACGAGCGAGCTCGTCAGATGGCAGCCGCCTTCGGTATTGATCTGCACGGCCTGGGCGCCGGTGGCGGCCACCCGGCGGGCGTCGTTGTCGGTTTGCAGATCGCCTTCGACCACGGCCATGTGCAGTTCGCCGCGCAAATCGGTCAGGGTGCGCTCCAAAAGGGTGGTCTTGCCGGCTCCGGGAGAGCTCATGAGATTGAGGACCAAAATACCGCGATCGGCAAAAAAAGTTTTCAATTCCACAGCAATGCGGGCATTCGCTTCCAGGATGTTACGCACCACGGGTATCTGCATGACACTTCTCCGCTATTCCAATTCGAGGTATTCGATGTAGAGTTCGCGGCCGGAAAGGACCGTATGCCCCAGTTCCTCGCCGCAGGCCGGACAGGGGGCGAACGGGGCGGCGTGGCCCTCGGGAGTGAACTCCCGACCGCAGGACCGGCAGCGAAGCGTCACGGGGACCTCTTCCAGGTCGAGCCGGGCTCCGGCCAGCCGTGTGTCGGCGGTCAAGACCGTAAACGCCATATCCATGGCCTCGGGGACCACCGAAGCCAGTCGGCCGTGTTTGACCTTGACGCTGATGAGCTTTCCCTTGCCGTGCTTGGTCATTTCTTCCTCGATGACGGCAAGCAGGCTTTGAACGATGGATAATTCATGCATGGCACAGCCGGTATACGGGAATTCCCCCGGACCGTAAAGGAAGCCCGGCCGCTCCGGTCAACGCCCGATGACAGGCGCGAGCACCGTTGCCACCACGATGGCCGGCAGCAGATTGGAGACCTTGATCCGCAGAAGTCCCAGCATGTTGATGCCGATGGCCACAATGAGGAGTCCGCCCACGGCGGTCAGCTGGGTGAGTCTGTCCGGCGTGAAAAAACTGTGGGTGCCGGCGGCGGCATAGGTGAGCAATCCCTGGTAGAGCACCACCGGTACGAAGGAGAGGATCACCCCGGCGCCGTGGGTGGTGGCCAGGATCAGGCCGACCGATCCGTCCAGCATGGCCTTGGTCAGAAGCAGGGTGCGATCCCCGCGCAAGGCCTCGTCGAAGGGGCCGAGGATGGCCATGGTGCCGGTGCAGAAGATGACCGAGGCGGCCACCAGCCCGTCGGTGAAATGGGTGTTGTCGGAATGGAGCAAGGCCTTGAGGCGATCCCCCAGCCTGGTCATGCGTCGTTCGATGTCGCAGCCTTCGCCGGCCACGCCTCCCACCAGCAGACTGATGACCACCACAACGGGAGAAGTCATGGTCAGCGCCATCTTGAGACCGATCAGCAGAATGGACAGGCCCAAGGCCTGAAACATGATGGTGCGCACGCGGTCGGGAAACCGACCATGCAGCGACAGTCCGAGTACGGCGCCGACGATAATGGCACCACCATTGACCAGGGACCCCACCGGAATCATGGGACACGCTCCTTCGTTGCGCGGAATCTCTACTGCGGATTGTCCATGATTTCAAGGAGAAAGAAGGGGGCACCGGACTCCCGTCAGGCAAAGGGCGCAGCCCGGATGCGCGGACATCGCATCACGTGGTCGTCGCGAACGCCCCGGCGGTCACAGGGCTTCACCCTTTGCAATCCCATGCGCTTTCAAGTCTGTTGGAACGGCGTGTACCCTCAGAAACCGCTGCACAATCCATGACGGCACCTTGATGCCCCAATGCTGGAACTACAACTCGCTAAAATCCTCTTGGGATTCCAAAGGGCTCCGCCCTTTGGCCGCCGGAGGCATCCCCCATGGCGCAATTGCGTAGCGGTTTCACGTCATGTTTACGGCGTCAACCGCCGCAGGCAACGGCGGCCCGACAAAAAAACGCCCCGCACCGCCGGAAGGCCGGCCGTGCGGGGCGTTTGACGAGACATTCCTAATACCCGTAGTAGGCGCGGCGATCCTGTTCCTGGCCGTAGAGACCGCCGGCGATGCCGCCCAAGGCACCGCCGATCAAGGCGCCCGCACCCAGGCTGCCTCCGGTTATGGCGCTGATGCCAAGACCGGCACCCGCACCGAGGGCCGCACCGGACAGGGCGCCCTGCTGGGTCCGGTTCATATTCGTGCAGGCAGCCGAAAGGGCCAAAGTCATAGCCAACACTGCGGGAAGAAGAATCTTCTTCATAACGATCACCCTATCCTTGAGCTTTCGGCGCAATAATTTCGTGCCAGATCACGTCAAATACGTTCTTGTCCATCTTGTCGGGATGGGCCCTGTAATAGGCGTCAATTTTGTCGGAAATCTGTTGCCAAGTCATATCCTTCAAGCCCTCAACCCAGTTCGTGACAAATTTTGACGGCGTCTCCGAATGTTTTGTTCGGATGTGATATTCGAGGACCAGAGCACTTTCGGCTCCCAACAAAAAGCCCCTTTTTACAGAATCCTTGGAGTGCATCCATACCTGACCATCAACATCGAAACACGATTTTTTTGCCGCTTCTTGTGCGCTGCATAACGATGCTGTTCCCCAAATAATACAGAAAGCAAGCAGAAACAAGACCCCATAATTTTTTTTCATAACGACTCCCAGCTTACTTTAAAAGATGTTATGCAGCCACGTCTGCCTCTCCGGTCCACCTGCGGCCTGGGCCATGAACGGGGATACCGCGAGCCTCCCGGGGCCGGGAAGCCGGACGGAGCGTATCCTGCTCTCTCCCGGGCGGAGCGTCAGGATCGAACCGAAAGACGCATGAGGCAGGCAACGACGCCCGACCATGGGGAAGATACCCCCAATCTTGCCTGAACAGCCAGACATTGCAAGGGCAAGGCGTCAGTTTTTTTGGTGCGAGAGGGGGGGCTCGAACCCCCATACCTTTCGGTGCCAGATCCTAAGTCTGGTGCGTCTCCCAGTTCCGCCACTCTCGCACATGCGTGCCATGCCGTCCCGAATGCGGAACGTCATTCTCGTCGGTTTTTCAAGGCCTCCTGGTACGGGACCAGATGATTGACCGGCCCGTCGCCGCCGCCCAGGTCATAGGCGGTCTCCAGGGCCCGTTGGAGATAGGCGCGGGCAGCCGCCACGGCCTGGGACAAATGCTTGCCCAAGGCCAGATGGGCGGCAATGGCCGCCGACAGCGTGCAGCCCGTGCCATGGGTGTTATGGGTGGCCAGCCTGGGGCGCGACAGGACTTCAAGCCCGCCGTCGGCGGTGCCGAGCCAGTCCGTCACCGTTTGCCGGTCGTTCCCCTCCCCTGCCTGGAAATGGCCGCCCTTGAGCAGAACCGCTTTGGCGCCAAGGCTCCAAAAGCGGTCCATGACCAGGGGAATGTCCGCCTCGGTCGCGATGCTCCGACCGGAGAGGAGTTCCGCCTCATGTTTGTTCGGCGTCAGCAGATCGGCCAGGGGAACCATGCGTTCGATCAGGGTCCGGACGGCCTCGGGGGCAAGCAGCCGGGCTCCGGACTGGGCCACGCAGACCGGATCGACCACCAGGAAAAAATCCTTGTCGGCGAGGCCTGCCGCCACGGCCTCGATGATGGCTGTCGAAAAGAGCATACCCGTTTTGGCCGCCCGGATGGGAAAATCCTCTCGGACCACCCGGAGTTGTTCGGCCACAAAGCCTGGGGTCGGTGCCTCGATGGCAGTGACGGACCGCGTATTCTGGGCGGTCAGGGCCGTAATGACCGAAAGGCCGTAGCACCCCTGCATCATGATGGTTTTGAGATCGGCCTGAATCCCTGCCCCGCCGCCGGAATCGGAACCGGCCACGGTCAGGACGCACGGCGGTCGCCGCAGTTCCTCTCCTGGCATCGCCGTTACTCCATCTCCGTTTCGCTTGCGCGAATCTGACGCAAGGTCAGACCGCTTTTGCCCATGACCAAGAGTCCTGACAACGTGACCGGAATGAACTGGAGCATATGGAGGATGAGCCCGGCGGCCAGTCCCTCGGCTCGGGGCACGCCGAACAGGCCCAGGGAAAAGACCACGGCCGCTTCATAGACGCCGAGGGCTCCCGGAGAGGACGGCATGGCCATGCCCAGGGAAGAGATGATGAACACGGCGGCAGTCTGTCCCCAGGTGAGGGGAAGAGCGGCCACCCAGAGCAGGAAAAGGAAGGCAGTGGCGGCATAAAGCAGCCAGCACGCCACGGTGTAGAGGCCCAGAATAGCCAGAAAACCCGGCGTGACGCCGTGGAGAATCTGTAGTTTCAGCTCGGCCAGAAATTCGTTCAAAGGGCTGGCGGGCATTTTGGCGATGATTCGTCCCACGAAATCCGGAAAGGTCCGCACCACCCACAAGGCCAGCCAGATGCCGCCGACGCCGACAGCAAGGGGAACAAAGGCCATTTTGAGCTTGAAATGAAAGGCTACGACCAAGCCCATGGCTAAAATGGCGTTCAAATCGAAAAAGCGTTCCCAGAAGACCATGGTAATGCTCTGGGAGAGGGAAAAACGGCACTCCCGGCGCAGGTAAAACGCCTTGGCCAATTCGCCGAGCTTGGCCGGCAGAATGTTGTTGATGGCCATGGCCATGAGGAAGGCCTTGAAGCACGTCCAGGTCTTGGCCTGAAATTTGGAAAGGAAGCTTAACCGCATTCCCATGCCCCAATAGCCCACGAAGGAAAAGGCCGTGGTCCACAGGAGCGCCCAGTCGTTGTACTGGAGGATGGTGCCCCACAGCCGGCCGAAGTCGATACCCCAAAAGGCATACACCAGGCAGCCGGCCACCAGGGCCAACCGGAAGAGAAAGCCTGCCGCTTTTTTCAACCGCATGACGTGGCATCACTTTTTGTGGGAAGAACGACGGGCGTATCCTGCACCTTACGCATTGAAAAGCTCCCGCAACCGATGGTTGAGATAGGTATGCCGCTGCTCGCCCCCGGCATTGTGCAGGCCCAAAAGCAGGGCCCGGCGGCTGCCGATGAGCATGGCCAGCCGTTTGGCCCTGGTCAGGGCGGTATAAATGAGATTGCGGCGTAACATGACGTAATGCTGGGTCAAAATGGGGACTACCACGACCGGGTATTCGCTCCCCTGGGATTTGTGAATGCTGATGGCGTAGGCCGGCGCCAGCTCGTCGAGCTCGGTCCGGTCGTAGGCCACGCTTCGTCCGTCGAAGGAGACAAGCAGCTCCCCCTCTTCGGGATCCACCTCCACGATATGCCCCAGATCCCCATTGAAGACGTCCTTTTCATAATCGTTTTTGGTCTGGAGCACCCGGTCGCCCAGCCGGAAGCGGACCATCCCGCGGACTATTTCCGGACCGCTGGGATTGAGCCGTTCGCGCAGCACTTCGTTTAAGGACTGGGTCCCGGCCTCCCCCTTGTGCATGGGCGAAAGCACCTGGATGTCGTGCATGGCGTCCACCCCGAAGGCATGCGGAATACGTTCGCACACGAGCCCGGCGATCATATCTCGCACCGTAGCCGGATCATCCTGCTCCACCCAGTAGAAATCCGCCTCGGGGGGCTCTCGGGTCGAGGCCAGGGGGAGCTGTCCCTGGTTGATCCGGTGCGCGTTGACCACGATCATACTTTGCTTGGCCTGCCGGAAAATCTGGGTCAACCGGGCGCTGCCCACGGCCTCGCTGGCCAGAATGTCGGCCAGGACGTTGCCCGGACCGACCGAAGGCAGCTGGTCGGCGTCTCCGACCAAAATGAGCCTCGAGGTCCAGGGCAGGGCCCGCAGCATGTGGGCGCACAACTTGGCGTCGAGCATGCTGACCTCATCCACGAGCAGCACGTCCGTCTTGAGCTTGTTGTCCTCGCCCAAGGCGAACGATCCGTCCGTCGTGGATTGCAGCAGCCGATGCAGGGTCGCGGCCGGATACCCCGTGGCCTCGGCCAGCCGCTTGGCGGCCCGACCAGTGGGCGCGGCAAGTTTCACTTTTAGGGACAACTTGTCAAGGGCCGCCACGATCATGCGGGTAATGGTGGTCTTGCCCGTGCCCGGACCGCCGGTGATGACGAAGACCTTGTTGGCGCAAGCGTCCACGGCAGCCTGCCGCTGTTCGGGGGAGAGCTGCAATCGGGCTTCGGATTCCAGGGCCGGCAGGAGTTTTTCCACCTTGCCCCGCAGATCGGCACCGGGATGGGTGGCCAGCTCGAAAATCCGTCGGGCGATCTCCACTTCCAGGGCGTAAAAATGGCGTAGGTAGACGGCGGCCTCCAGGCCGAGGCCGGGCAGCGGCTCCACCTTGACCCGCTTGAGTTCTTCCAGGCTGCCCAAGCCCTCTTCCAGGTATTCAAGCGAGATGTCCGCACCGAGCATGGCGCCGGTCTTGGCAAAAAGCACAGCCTTGGGCGCGAACAGATGCCCCTGCTCACCCATGCTGAACAGGGCATAGACCAAGCCGGCCTGGATGCGTTCCGGACAGTCCCGGGCAAACCCCAGGCGGAGCGCCATGGCGTCGGCGGTCTTGAAGGCGATTCCCCGGATCTCGTAGGCCAATTCGTACGGGTTGGCCCGGATTCGGGCCTCGGCGGCGTTGCCGTAGAGTTTGTAAATTTTGCCGGCGTGGGTGGTGGCGATCTCGTGGGTCTGTAAAAAGAGCATCAGGGAGCGGACTTCATGCTGGGCGTCCCAGGAAGTCTTGATCTCCTGAAGCTTTTTTTTCCCCACGCCCTCGACCCGGAGCAGTTTTTCCGGCTCGGTGTCGAGGATTTCCAGCACCTTTTCACCGAAGGCATCCAGCAGGCGTCCGGCCAGGACCTCGCCCACGCCCTTGATCTGGCCCGAGGCCAGATAGCGGCGGATGCCGTTTACCGTGGCCGGCATTTCGCAATCGAAGGTCTCAACCTGAAATTGCCGGCCATACTTGGGATGGGTGACCCAGGAGCCGGTTAAGTGCAGCATCTCGCCCGGCGTGACCTTGGCCAGATGCCCCACGATGGAAAAAGGCCCCGGCTCGTCCCGGGATTTGACCCGGGCGATCAGGTAATTGTTGTCCTCGTTGAAAAAGGTGACGGACTGGACTTCGGCCGAAAGTTCGGTGGACATGGACATCCCTCAGGCGCGAGCGGACCTAGAGGTCCTGGCGGTAGCGCATGGATTGGGACAGGGTTTCCTTGTCCATGTATTTCACCTCGGCCCCGAGCGGGATACCCTGGGCCAGCCGCGTCAGTTTCACGCTGGGGAATTCCCGCTCCAGCAGATTTTTGATGTGGGAGGCGGTGGATTCGGCGGCGAGCGTGGCTCCCAGGGCCAGAATGCACTCCCGGACCTCCCCTTCGGCCAGACGGGCCCGCAGCGCGTCCAGACGCAGTTGCCCCGCCGTCACGCCTTCCAACGGATCGAGCAGGCCGCCGAGCACCAGATAATAGCCGGAAAACTGGCCGGTTTCCTCCAGCAGCATGATGGCGTCCCATTGGGCCACCAGGCACAGTACGACCGGATCGCGGCCGGGATCGGCACAAATCGGACAGGTCGGCGTCTCGGACAGGCCGCCGCACCGGGAACACAGGCACAGCCGCTCCCGCAGGCGCAGGATGCCTTCGCCCAGGCCCTCGGCCCGACGCCGCGGCCATTCGAGCAGGGTCATGGCCACCTTGAGGGCGGATTTCGGTCCCAGTCCAGGCAGCCGGGCCAGTTGCTCGACCAGCTCCATTAGCGGGGCCGGCAGCGTGCTATGGGCGGCCATGGTCGCACCGCGGGAAAGAAGAAAAGGGAAGATGCCCCCGGCTCCCTCGCGCCAGGACGATGAGGGAATGGGCCACTAAAACATCCCCGGGATCTTGAGCCCGCCGGTGACCTGCCCCATCTCCTCTTCCATCATGGCCTTGGCTTTCTTGATGCCGTCGTTGACGGCGGCCAGGACCAGATCCTGGAGCATGTCCACGTCATTGGGGTCCACGGCCGTCTTGTCGATATGCAGCGACTTGAGTTCGTGGGAGCCCGAAATCACGGCCGTGACCATGCCGCCGCCGGCCGAACCTTCCACGGTTTTGAGCTCAAGTTCTTCTTGAAGCTTTGCCATTTTCTTTTGCATGATCTGGGCTTGCCGCACCAGCTCGTTCATTCCCTTCATGATGGTCTCCTGCGAGGCTGTCCCGTTACCGGGGCTTGCGTTCGATGATTTCGGCGCCAAGGGTCGTTACGGCCTGCCGTACCTCGGGCCGTCCGTCAATGTACTCCTTCAAATCCGTCGGCGACATCCGGTCCTGGGCATCCGCCGTCTCCACCCGAACCGACACGCGCTCGCCGAAATAGGCGCGCGCCAGGGCCGTAAGTTGCCGCAATTTGTCCGGCTGGGTCAATTGCCCGCAATGGAAGGCGTTGCCGCAGGTGATGACCAGGGCCCCCGGAGCCGGTTCCGGCGCAAACGTGCCCCGAGCCAGTTTGAGCCCCGGGATCTCGGCTTCCTGACCGGCATAATAGCGTAAAAAGCCGTCCCAGTTTTTCGGGCCGGCCCTCGGTCCGGCCGGAGGCGGACTCTCCGGCGGGGCGACCGGCGCGGTATCGGTCGGTGCCCGGGGGGGGCTTTCGGCAATCGATCGGCCCGGATTCCCCATCGGGCGGGCCTGTGGCGCGGATCGGGAGGATGCCGGCCGTCCGGCCGGTCTTCCGGTCGGTGGCGCCATCCCCGAAACCGGTGCGGAACCGGGAGCCGCTAGATTTTGCAACGGAAGCAGCCGCGGCAGATAGGCAAGATTTAAGAGCATGAGTTCCAGGGAAAGGGCCGGCTCCAGGCTGGTCAGCACCCGGCGTTGCCCCTCCAGGGTCATCTGCCAGCAGGCGTGGATATGGGCCGGATCGAAGCGGTCGGCCCACTCGCGCCAGAGGCCGGCTTCCTCGGCCGGCAGGTCCACCACGGCCAGCCCCTTGTCGCCGGCCTGACGCAGCAAAAAGAGATTGCGCCAGGTCCCGGCCAGTTCCCGCAAGAAAAAGCCGATATCGAGACCTCGGTCCAGCACTTGGCGCAAGACGCCCACCACGGCCGGACCATCCTGGTCGTGAATGGCCTCGATAAGCCGGAAAAAGACCTCCTGGCCGGCCAAGCCGAGGACGCCCCGGGTGTCGGCTTCGGTCAGCTCCGCCCCGCCCAGGGCCAGGACCTGGGCGAGCAGGGACATGGAATCGCGCACGCTGCCCGCGCCCCGTCGGGCGATCAGGCTCACCGCCTGCGGCTCGAAGGGGACATTTTCTCGCGTCAAAAGACCGTTCAGATGGGCTTCGAGTTCCCCCTGGGTCAGCCGCTTGAAGAGAAAGTGCTGGCAGCGGCTGATGATGGTGGCCGGAAATTTGTGGGGCTCGGTGGTGGCCAGGATAAAGGTCACATGCGCCGGCGGTTCCTCCAGGGTTTTGAGCAGCGCGTTGAAGGCCGCCGTGGTCAGCATGTGGGCTTCGTCAATGATGAAGACCTTGTAGCGGCTGGTAAGCGGTGCGTAGCCCACATCCTCCTTGAGGCGGCGGGCGTCGTCCACCTTGCCGTGGGTGGCCGCGTCGATCTCGATGACGTCGGGTGAGATTCCGGCCGTGATCTGCCGGCATTGCGAACACGCATTGCAGGGCTCGGCCGTGGGGGCGTGCTCGCAATTGAGGGCCTTGGCCAGGATGCGGGCGAGCGTGGTCTTGCCCACGCCCCGCGTGCCGCTGAAAAGGTAGGCCGGTGCGATCTTATCCTCGGCCGCAGCCCGGGACAGGATGCGTTTGACGGCGTCCTGGCCGGCGACGTCGGCGAAACGCTGCGGGCGGTATTTGGCGGTAAGACTCGAAGTGCTCATGCGGTATTCCGGGCGGCCTCGACGGGTATTGGCGAAGCCGCCCGGGGGCCGGTTACAGATTGAACGTGTGGAGCCAATGGGCGTACTTGGGATCTTCTCCCTTGGCGACCTTGAAAAAGGCCGCCTGAAGCGCCTTGGCCACGGGGCCGGCATGGCCGACGCCGATGACCCGGTGGTCCACTTCGCGGATGGGCGTCAGTTCGGCGGCCGTGCCGCTGAAAAAAACCTCATCAGCCACATAGACCTCGTCGCGGGTGAAGAACTGCTCCACCACGGTATAGCCGAGGTCCCGGGCCAGGGTAATCATGCTGTCCCGGGTGATGCCGCCAAGGACCGTGGTCATGGGCGTCGTCTTGATGACACCGTTTTTGACGATGAAGATGTTTTCGCCCGAGCCCTCGGCCACGAAGCCGGAAGGATCAAGCATCATGGCCTCGTCGTATCCGTCGGCCAGGGCTTCGGTCTTGGCCAGGACGGAATTGAGGTAATTCCCCACGGCCTTGGCCTTGGCCATCATGGTGTTGCTCTGGAACCGGGTGAAGCTCGAGGTGCGGATGCGGATGCCCCGCTCCAGGGCTTCTTCGCCAAGATAGGCTCCCCACGGCCAGACGGCAATGGCCACCCGGATGGGGTTGCCCCCCGGATTGACGCCCATGGAAACGCCGGAGCCGACAAAGACGAGCGGGCGAATGTAGCCGGCGCTCATCTTGTTGGCCTGCAGTGTTTCCACACAGGCGCCGATGATCTGATCCTTGGTGAATGGAATGGTGAGTCCGAGGATTTTGGCCGAATCGAACAAACGGTTCACATGGTCCGTAAGTCGAAAGACCGACGAGCGGGAGCCCGCACACTCATAGGCCCTGATCCCCTCGAAAACCCCAAGGCCGTAATGCAGCGTATGGGTCAGGACGTGCACGTTCGCCTCTTCCCAGGGCGTCATCATGCCGTCCATCCAGATAAAATCAGTCCGTAGCCCCATGGTCATTCCCCCGTAAGATATGCGTTTGCCGGGAAATTCCCCGTCTTGCGACCGCAAGCGCCGCCCAGGCGGCCACCGGCTTGTAAAAGAGCGAGATTAGGGATTTCAAGAGATGGGGTCAAGAGCAGTGGGAAAAAACGGTGACGGCGCCGCAACACGGCAGGCAGCCCCGCCCTGCTCCAGTGCGGCGCCGTGGGATAAGTCGCAGACCGGAAAGTCCGGAGAACTACGAAGCGCTGATGTGCAGGTTGAGGAGTTGCAAGAGGACGGCCGGGTCCTGAAGACGCATGAGGTTCTCGAGGGGTTGGGGTTTTTGCGGTAAGACCGAGATACTTATTTTGTTTGGATTGTTGATGAATTTTTCCATACTTGTTAAAACTTCCTTTGTATGTGCATCATTTTGATCACTGGCTTGCTCTTTTATGTTGGCGATCAACATTTTTTTATAGTCAGCAATGTCCTTTTGAGCCTTTTTCGCTTCGGATTGCATGATTCGCGTCATGAGGGAGTCGTCGGTATACAATATTTTCCCATCATAGAGCAGAATTGACGGATAGGTAAAAAGAAGTCCGATGAGCTGACTTTGATCGAATGCGATGTTCCCCAGGTGGATATCCATCGCAACGCTCCCCATATTCTTGGCGCTCAAAGCGAATCTCTTCAGGAAGAGTTCCTTTTTTTGTCTGTCATAGATATAATCGATATCCATATCATAAAATATCTTATCCGTGTAGCCGAGTTTTTTCAGATTTTCCGCTTCTTCGCTCCCCTCGGACAAATCCGCTTCAATATCTCGAAATTCAACAGATAACCATTCGGGAATTTTTGATTTTTTATCAATATCGTTGACTACGACGGCAGCGATCCGCATTTTTTCGGAAGAGCCTCGCGGGATAAGGGTAACATCCGATATCGTTATGTGCATCGTGAATGGATTGACACTGACGTTTTTGTACTGCACGCTCGTGTAGGGGGAAATCCTGGTAATGGCGGCATTGACTTCCTTCGTCGCAAGCGTGGATAAATAGGATCTTGCCCCAATATATCCCGCCAATAAAAGAAGAAGAATCAAAAGAAGCGCGTATTTTTTTCGCATTGCCTGCATTCCTTTCTCGCATCAACACACATTGTCCGCTTGACCAAAAGGCTTTTCAGGCTGCTGCACGTGTGCCTGAAAATGCGCTGTTTCCTTTCTCGCACGCCCACTACGCTGCTTCCCCTCTTTTTGACAAGGCCTTCGTTTTTGGGCATCGCCTTTCCCTGTTTTCCGTATAACCCTGTTTCGTTGCAGCCCGAAAGACACGACATCCAGCATGCCCTCCCTGCCCTTCTCCCCCGACGCGCCATGGCTGGCGCCCCTGGCCGGCTTTTCCGACCTGCCCTTCCGGCTCTTATGTCGCGAACTGGGGGCGGCCTGCGCCGTCACGGAAATGGTCAGCGCCAAGGGACTTCTTTTTGACTCCCGGAACACCAGGCAACTCTTGGCGACGCTTCCGGCCGACACGCCGCTGGTGGTGCAGCTTTTCGGCGCCGATCCGGACATCCTCGGCCGGGGCGTCGCCACACTTGTCGCTCAGGGGTACGCCTTTTTCGATCTGAACTGCGGTTGTTCCGTGAAAAAGGTGGTCAAAACCGGAGCCGGGGCCGCCCTCCTGGCCGATCCCGACCGGCTGGTCGCCTGCGCCCGGGCCATGCTCCGGGCCGCCGGTCCGGACCGCGTCGGGGTCAAACTGCGCCTTGGCCCCAAGCCGCCAGCCAGGGTGGATCTGGATCTGGCCCCCCGTCTGGCCGAAGCCGGCGTCGCCTGGCTCACGCTGCATCCGCGCCACGCCAGTCAGGGCTTTTCCGGCCTGGCCGACCGGGATGCCTTGGCCGCTTTCGTGGCCGTATCCCCCCTGCCGGTCGTGGCCAGCGGGGATCTGTTCGACGCCGCCGACGCCATGGACTGTCTGGCTGCCACGGGCGCTTCCGCAGTGATGTTCGCCCGGGGGGCGCTGGCCGATCCCCGTCTTTTCACCCGATTTCTCAATATCCGGCGGGCGGGCTCCGGCCTGCCCGAACGCCCCGTGCCGTCGCTGTGCGACGTCATCCGCCGCCATGCCGCCCTGTGCCGCCAATACGACGGCGGGGACAGGCGCACGCTGTTGCGCATGCGCACGGCCGTGCCCCGCTATCTGCGCGAACTCCCCGGCTGCCGCGCCTTGCGGGACCGGCTTTGCCATTGTATGTCCTGGAACGATTTCGAGGCCATTATCGACGAGGCCGAGCGCCTTGCTGCCGGAGACTCCGCATGAAACTCGTACGCGCCCGCACGGCCGGCTTCTGCATGGGGGTGGATCTGGCCCTCAAAAAACTGGCCGGCCTGATCGGCCAGGAATATCCTATCCTGACCTTCGGCCCCATCATCCACAATCCCCAGGTCCTGGCCGAATACGCGGCCAAAGGCGTGGGCACGGTGGAGGATCCGGCGGACATTCCGCCCGGCGCCACGGTGGTCATCCGGGCCCACGGCATTCCCGATCCCATACGTCAGGCCATATCGGCCCGGGGAGCCAGCCTGGTGGACGCCACCTGCCCCAAGGTGAAAAAAGCCCAGACACTCATTGCCTCCCAGGCCAAACACGGCAAAGTGCTGCTACTTTTCGGCGAAGCGGACCACCCCGAGGTCAAGGGCCTTCTCAGCTATGCCACGGCCGGCGCCTACGTTTTCGGTTCCATGGCCGATCTTTCCTCCCTGGAGCTGCCCCAAGGCCCCACCTATTTCCTGGCCGCCCAGACCACCCAGGACGAACAGGAATTCAAGCGCATCCGGGACTCTCTCCGCCAGCACTTCGGTCCGGAGCTGACCGTCCTGTCGACCATTTGCAATGCCACGGCCAACCGGCAGCAGGAAGCCATGGAGCTGGCGGAACGGGTGGATTTCATGGTCGTGGTCGGCGGGCACGACTCCGGCAACACCCGGCGTCTGGCCCAGGTGGCCAAAGCCGCCGGCACGCCCTGCATCCATGTGGAGACGGCGGAGGAGATTTCCCCGGATCTGTTCGCGGGGAAACGCATAATCGGCTTGACAGCCGGGGCTTCAACCCCCAAGACAATAATCGATCACGTACAAAAAGTATTGGAAGCTTTTTAGCGCAACAGGCCGATCCCCGGAGACCCTCATGTCCCAAACGAATATTCTGCTCGAAGCCGGCACCAATGAACTGGAAATCGTGGAATTCTATATTGACGAAGCCGCGCCATCCTCGTTCACGGCCGACACTCCCGAGGCTTCGGGGTTGTATCGGGGCTACTACGGCGTCAACGTGGCCAAGGTGCTGGAAATCATCCGTCTGCCCAAGGTGACGGCCATGCCCGAGGTCTCCCATCCGAGCGTCATGGGCGCCTTCAACCTGCGCAATCACATCATTCCGCTGGTGGATTTGAGCATCTGGCTCGACAAGCAGCGCGAGCCGTCCGATTCGCCCAAGGTCATCGTCACGGAATTCAACAACGTCACGACGTCGTTTTTGGTTTCGGGCGTCACCCGCATCCACCGCATGAGCTGGGAAGCCGTGGAGCCGCCCAACCGCTATGTGTCCAAGATGAGCGGTGACAGCATCACCGGCGTGGTCAAGCTTGAGGACCGCATCGTCTTTTTGCTCGACCTGGAAAAAATCGTGGCCGACCTCAACCCGAATCTGGGCCTGCGCCTGGATATGAGTATCGAATGGCATTCGGCCACCCGCTACCGGGCTTTGGTCGCCGACGACTCGGTGCTGGTTCGTGAGATGCTGAAGGATCTGTTGCAAAAGGCCGGCTTCGACGTCACCGCCGTGCAGAACGGCCGGGAAGCCTGGGATCTGCTGCTGCAAATCAAGGGGAAGGTCGAAGCGGAAAAACGTCCCGTGACCGACTATGTGCAGGTCATGGTGGCCGACATCGAAATGCCGGCCATGGATGGCCACAACCTGACCAAGCGCATCAAGGAAGACGGCGAACTCAAGGCCCTGCCCGTCATCCTGTTCTCCTCGCTCATTACCGACAAGCTGCGCCACAAGGGCGAAGCCGTGGGCGCTGACGACCAGATCTCCAAACCCGACGTCAGCCAGCTGGCCATGCGGGCCAAGGTGCTCATCGAACAGAAGCTCGGCACCAAGACGGCGGCCTAAAAAAAGATGCCTCCGGCGGCCGGGGGCATGATGCCCCCGGACCCCTCGCATCGGGGGGGGAAAAATCGATAAACCGCCCCCGAAACAGGGGACCGGGGGGAACGTTTCCCCCCGGCGGGTCCAGGGCAGCCCCTGGTCTTGCTCTGCCCTTAGCAGATGCGCGGCAGTTGCTCGCCTTCGAGCATGCCGAGCAGACGCTTGCCGCCCAGGGGGGTGACCAGCGCCACCTTGCCCGGATGTTCGTCCGTCACCCGGCCGACCAGGGCCGCCCGCGCGCCGAGCGGATCGGCCCGCAGCACGGCCAGCGCCGCCTCGGCCCGGCCCTCGGGCAGGACACACAGGAATTTTCCCTCATTGGCCAGATAGAGCGGATCGAGCCCCAGCACGGCACAGCCGCCGGCCACGGCCGGATCGACCGGAATGGCCGCCTCGGTCAGCTCCACGCCCACCTGCGACTGTCCGGCGATCTCGTTTAACGTGGTGGCCAGCCCGCCGCGGGTGGGATCGCGCAACACGTGCACCTCCGGCACCACCGCGAGCAGCTTCTCCACCAGCCCGCAGAGCGCCGCGCTGTCGCTTTGTACCGGCGCCTCGAAGGAAAGTCCTTCCCGGGTGGACAAAATGGTCAGCCCGTGGTCGCCCATGGTGCCGGACACCAGCACCACGTCGCCCAGTGCCGCCCGGCTGCCGCTCGGGGCCGGATCGACCAGAAGATTCCCTATACCAGTAGTATTAATGAATATTTTATCGGCAGCGCCGTGCGGTACGACCTTGGTGTCCCCGGCCACCACCCGGACGCCGGCGTTCCTGGCGGCCCGACCCATGGAGGCCACGATCCGTTCCAGCACCGCCATTTCCAGACCTTCTTCCAGAATGAAGCCGCAGGTCAGATACAGCGGCTTCGCTCCCATCATGGCCACGTCGTTGACCGTGCCGTGCACGGCCAGGGAGCCGATGTCGCCGCCGGGAAATTCGATCGGGTCCACCACGAAGGAATCCGTGCTCATGGCCAGCCGGCCGCCGAGATCGAGCACGGCCCCGTCATCCATGCGGGCCAGGATCTCGTTGCCGAGATGCTTGAAAAAAAGATCGTTGATGAGCCTCTGCGAGGCCCTTCCGCCGCTGCCGTAATCGAGCAAGACCTTGTCCATGGGTGAACCTTCTTGGGGGAGACGGATGATCCGGGAGAAGGAACCCTCTTTGAAAAGAGGGTTCCTTCTCCCGGACCCGCATCTTCCCAGAAACTTTCAATGGGTTATGCGCTGCATCGCAGACACGTTCGTTCCAGGGGTCCGGGGGGATGATCCCCCCGGCGGTGAGGTCCAGGAGAGGCAGGGCCTCGCCTGGCCGCCGGAGGCTTGCTTCTTCTACCCTTCCAGCTGATATTTGTAATAGGCGGCGCAGCCGCCTTCGGTGGAGACCATGCACGGCCCCACCGGCGTGGCCGGCGTGCAGGCCTTGCCGAAAAGCGGGCACAGGTTGGGCGGCAGCTTGCCCTTGAGAACTTCGCCGCAGCGACAGCCGGGCAGGGGCGGCACATCGTGGAGCGTGACGCCAAGCGCCCGGGCGGCGTCAAAATCGGCATAGGCCTCGCGGATGGCCAGCCCGCTTTGGGGAATGGCGCCGAGTCCCCGCCACAGGGCGTCGGCCGGAGCGAACACTTCGTTCATGACGGCCCGGGCCACGGGATTGCCGTTCGCGGCCACGACCCGGGTGTAGGTGTTGTGGATGGCGGGACGCCCTTCCCGGCGCATGGCCACGATATCGAGCAGGGCCCCCAGGATGTCCGCGGGCTCGAAACCGGTGATGACGGACGGAACGTGGTAGCGTTCGGCCACGAAGGCATATGGGGCCTCGCCGATGATGGCCGAGACGTGTCCGGGGAGAAGGAAGGCGTCGATTTTTGCCTCGGGATCGGCCAAAAGCACGTCCAGGGCCGGCGGCACCAGTTTGTGGAAACTCAATACCTTGAAATTTTTGAGGTTTTGTTCCTTAGCCAGCTTGATGGTGGCGGCCACGGTCGGGGCGGTGGTTTCGAAGCCGACGCCGAGGAAGACGACGGTGCGATCCGGATGGGCTGCGGCCACGGCCAAGGCGTCCACCGGGGAATAGACCACCGCCACCCGGGCGCCGTCGGCCTGGGCGGTCTTGAGATTTTTCCCGCCGGGGCCGGGCACGCGCATAAGGTCGCCAAAGGTGGCGACGATGACGTCATCCCGGGCGGCCAGCTCCAGAAAGGCGGCCACCTCGGATTCGTGGGTGACGCAGACAGGACAGCCCGGACCGGTCAGATGGGTGATGGTTTTGGGCAGCAGATCGCGCAAACCGCTTTGGAAGATGGCCACGGTATGGGTGCCGCAGACTTCCATGAAGCGCAGGGGGGCACTCGCTTCCCGGAGCAACTTGGTCAGCAGCGCCCGGCACAGGGTCGGATCCCGGAACGCGTCAGACGCATTCAAGGCCGAAGCCGTCCTGGAACAGTTTGATGGTTTCGAGGGCTTCCTCACGATCCAGACGATGGATGGCGAAGCCGGCGTGGACGATGACGAAATCGCCGACGGCGGGTGTGTCGTCGATGATCTCCAGGCGCACCTGCTTGGTGACGCCGCCGATTTCAACATCGGCAATTTTATCATGAATAGCGGTAATTTCCATGGGTACGGCCAGACACATAGGCGTTCCTCCGTGGGGGCGTGGGCGCGGTAGCCGCAACGTTCCCCCGCAACGCAGGAGAATATGCGCATTGTATCCGGGCTTGTCAAAAGCGACGCCGCGTCCTACGAACGCTAATGGTTTAAAATTCTTAATCGGCCCTCCGGCACGCCTCCATTTTAAACAGACGCATCGCGTCTTGCGCCGAGGAGGAATTCGCATGCCCTTTCCACTCCAGAATCTGAAAATTTCCACCAGGATTGTGAGCATTTCCCTGCTGATTACGGCTCTTTTTTGCGCGGCCATCTTTGGTTTTCTGCTGCCGGGCGAAGGGCAGGAAATGCGGGACAGCCGCAAAAACAATCTGCAGGATATTATCCAGGTATCCCTGAGCCTGCTGGCGGAGTACCAGGCCAGGGTGGACCGGGGCGAGATGTCGATGGCGGAAGCGCAAAAACAGGCGCTTGCCCAGTTCCGGGGCCTGCGCTACGGGCATGACGACTACGTGTGGGTCAACGACACGACGCTGCCCTACCCGACCATGATCATGCACCCGACGGTGCCGAGTCTGGAGGGCAAGGTGATGCAACAGGCCAAGTTCGATTGCGCCACCACCATGCAGCTTGACGACGGGCCGGTGGAAACCATTGCGGACGGCCGGAAAAATCTCTTCACGGCCTTTGCCGAAGTGGCCAAGCGAGGCGGCCGGGGCTACGTAGGCTATCTTTGGCCCAAGCCCCTGCCCTCGGGCGGCGTCAGCAAGGAAGCCTATCCCAAGCTTTCGTACGTAGCCTTGTTCAGGCCCTGGAATTGGATCGTTGGCACCGGATTGTACGTGGATGACATTGAGAGCAGGGTCAGCCGGGTCCGGTACGGGGTGCTGGTCATGGTGGCGGGCATCCTGGGTATCGGTTTTCTTTTCGGGGCGCTTATCCTGCGCACCATCACCAAGCCCCTCAAGTCTCTGGTCACGTACGCCGGCGACGTTTCCACCGGCAATCTCGATGCCGCGGCCACGGGAACCTTTTCCGGGGAAATGGGAACGCTGCAAGCCGCTATCGAAGCCATGGTAACCCATCTCAAGCGCACCATCGAAACGGCCGAGAGCAAATCCCGGGAAGCGGCTTCGGAGGCGGAAAAGGCCAAGCGGGCCACCGCCGAGGTCGAAGAGGCCCGACGGCAAGCCGAAAAAGCCCAGCAGGACGGACGGAGGGAGGCCGCCGGACGACTGGAGGAAGCCGCGAGCAGTTTGGCCGAGGCCGCTCGCGCAGTTTCCGGTCTGGTCGAATCTTCCGGCCAGGGAGCGCAACAACAACGCTCCCGGCTGACCGAAACCACCACGGTCATGGAGCAGATGAACGCCACGGTGCTGGATGTGGCCAAGAGCGCGGCCGCAGCCGCCACCAGCGCCGAAGCCTCCCGACAAAAGGCCAGTCAGGGCGCCGAGGCCGTGGATCGGGTCTCCGAGGCCGTTGGGGAGGTCCAGCAGGGCTCCCAGGCCGTCAAGGACCACATGGCCGAGCTGGGCAGCCGGGTCGAGGGCATCGGGGCCATCATGAACGTCATTTCCGACATCGCCGATCAGACCAATCTGCTGGCGTTGAACGCCGCCATCGAGGCGGCCCGGGCCGGCGAGGCCGGACGCGGCTTCGCCGTCGTTGCCGACGAGGTCAAAAAGCTCGCTGAAAAGACCATGCAGGCCACTACCGAAGTCGGTGCGACCATTACCGGCATCCGGAGCGGCGTGGCCGAGGCGGTGGCCGGCGTGGAACGCTCGGTGGCCACGGTGGCCCGGGTGTCCGAATTGTCCCGGGACTCAGGCTCCTCCCTGCGGGAAATCGTCACCCTGGCCGAGGCCACGTCCGATCAGGTGCGGGCCATCGCTACAGCCTCGGAGGAGCAGTCCGCCACCAGCGAGGAGATCACCCGGGGCATCGAGGCCATCACCACTGTAGCCCAGGAGACGGCCCGGGCCATGGATCAGGCCGACCGGTCCGTGGCCGGCATGAGCCAGGAGACCGAGGCGCTGCTGCGGCTTGTGGACGAACTCAAGGCCTCATAAAGCGGAAAAGGACGGGAAAGGAAAAATTGCCTCCGGCGGCCGAGGGGCATGATGCCCCCCGGACCCTCTCGACAAAAAATTAGGCGGATTGGCCGATTTCGACGATGGTTACGGCCCTGAAACACCGGGGTGGAATAAGCTCGGGGTGAACGGCGAAACGGGCTTTTTTCCCGGCATCTTCCGGGGATGCAGCCAGAATTTCGACTTCGCCGGACCGGTCGGACGCGACCTTGGTGCGGTAGCGCACCTCAAAAGTGCCCGGTTCGGCCAGGGGCCGAATGGAAAGCGGTTCGAAGTGAAAGTACGGTTCGTCGGGGCGGACGTCGGGATGAATGCGCTGTTGGGCGGCCAGCATGGCTTGCCCCTTGCCCGAGGCCGAAACGACTTCCGTTCCTTCCCGATCCTCGAATACCTGCGTTTCGTAGCGCACACGGTATTTTTTCATGATGCTTCCAGGCCGGTTGCCGTCAAAACGGGCTTGCCGGCATTTGCTTTTTCCGTCGGGGTTGGTATCAGGTCGGCTGCCGGCGGCACAGTTCAACCCGCTCTCCGGCATTGGCGTTTCCCATGTCCGAACAGATCCGCGAATCAGCCCAAAGTCTTCCCGCCACCCAAACCTGGCCCGGGTTTCCCCTGGCCGATCCGCCCGCCGTCTCCTTCGTGCCGACGAATGCGGAATGTCTGCGCTTGTGGGACGCCTATGGCATGTTGCCCAACGTCCGGGCCCATAGCCTGATGGTAGGCCACATGGCCACGTCCCTGGCCGAAGGGGCGAAGCTGGCCGGACTTTCGGTCGATGTGGCGGCGGTGCGGGCCGCGGCCCTCCTCCACGATCTGGCCAAGACCTACACCATACGCTACGGCGGCAATCATTGCCAGCTCGGCGGCGCCTGGGTCCAGGAGTTGACCGGCAACCCGGCCGTGGCCCAGGGCGTGGTCTGTCACGTCTATTGGCCCGGCGTCTTGGACCTCCGGCAATATTTCTTGCCGTTGGCCATCATTTACAGCGACAAGCGCGTCAAGCACAATCAGATCGTTTCCCTGGAAGGCCGCTTCGACGATCTTTTGGTCCGCTACGGGAAGACGGCATACATCCGGGCCCGCATTCTCCAATCCTTCCAACAGGCTGCGGCTATCGAAAAAGCCCTGGCCGCAACATTGGGCATGGAACTGCATGAACGTACTTTTGGTTGCCGGCGGCTGGTCGGGTGAGCGCGCCATCTCCCTGTCCGGCGCGACCCTGATCGAAAAGGCCCTGATCGAACTCGGACACACGGTCACCCTGCACGATCTGTCCCGGGATTTCCCGGGATTCGTGGAGGAGGCCCGGGCCCACGACTTTGTATTCCTAAATCTCCATGGTGCGCCGGGAGAGGACGGGTTGCCCCAGGCCCTGCTCGACGCCGTGGGCGTGCCCTATCAAGGCAGCGGTCCGGCCGGCTCGTTTCTGGCCCTGTCCAAGGCGGCCTCCAAGCAGCTTTTCCGTCGGGCCGGGCTTCCCACACCCCGGTTCGATTTCCTGCCCGTCCCCCCGCCGACCGGCTATCGCCCGGATTTCGGGCCGCCCTGGTTCGTCAAACCCAACCTCGGCGGTTCGAGCCTGTTGTTGAGTCTGGTACGCGATCCGGCCGATCTGCCCACGGCCCTGGACCGCATTTTCGCCAGCGGCGACGCGGCCCTGATCGAGGAGGCGCTGACCGGCGAAGAACTCACCTGCGCCATTTTAGGCGACGAACCGCTGCCGCCGATCCTCATCCGCCCCAAGGCCGGTGAATTTTTCGACTATGCAAGCAAGTACGAACCCGGGGCGTCGGATGAAATCTGTCCGGCTCCGATCGATCCGGGACTCACCCGGGAACTCGGCGACATGACCCTGACCGCCCACCGGGCCTTGGGCCTTTCCGGCTACAGCCGGGCAGACTGCATTCACACCGCCGCCGGATTGATGCTTCTTGAGGTCAACACCCTGCCGGGCATGACGCCGACCAGCCTTGTGCCCCGCTCGGCCCGGGCCGCCGGCCTGTCCTTTGCCGATCTTATCGCCCGACTTATCGAACTAGGTCTTGCGCGACAGGGCAAGAGGCTTTAAGTGAGCGCAACCCGGGAGCGCGCCCCGGCCTGGTCCCGATCGCGCCCCCACAGACCCCGCCCGAGGCCGCAGGCCGCGACCGACGGCGCTTACCTCTTCCGGAGAGACGCATGAAAGCCATCCTGGCCCTTGAAGACGGCACGATTTTTCCTGGCCACACTTTTACCGGCGAGGGCCGCGCCGGCGGAGAAGTGATCTTCAATACCGGCATGACCGGCTACCAGGAAATACTGACCGATCCGTCCTACACCGGACAGATGGTGTGCATGACCTATCCCCATGTGGGCAATTACGGCGTCAACCCCGACGATGTGGAATCCGGAAAAATCCGGGTAGCGGGGTTCATCGTCAAGGAATGCTGCAAGGACCCGTCCAACTGGCGCGCCAGCATGACCCTGCCCGATTACCTCAAGCACCAGGGTGTCATGGGCATCGAGGGCATCGATACCCGGGCCCTCACCAGGCATCTGCGCTTGAATGGCGCCATGCGCGGTTATCTCTCCACGGACGTGTCCGATCCCCGGAAGATCGTGGACGCGGCCCGGGGACTTCCGACCATGGAAGGCCTGGCCCTGGCCGACAAGGTGACCTGCGACGCCCCCTTCGTCTGGACGGGGCGCGGGATCAAGCCCGCCGTCCTCGCGGACGGCCGCTACGACTGGCCGGGCAGCGGCCCGCGGGTGGTCGTCTTCGACATGGGGCTCAAGTGGAACATCATGCGGCTGTTGACCGCCCAGGGCTTCGACCTGCTGATGGTGCCCTACACCACCACGGCCGATCAGGTGCGTCAACTGGCTCCGGACGCCATCTTCCTCTCCCCCGGTCCCGGTGACCCGGCCGCCCTGCCCGGACTGGTGGCGACAGCCGCCAAGCTTGTGGACGACTATCCCGTGGCCGGCATCTGTCTGGGGCATCAGCTTCTGGGCTTGGCTCTGGGCGGGCGGACCTACAAACTCAAGTTCGGCCACCATGGCCTCAATCATCCGGTCAAGGATCTGGAAACCGGACGTATTGAAATTTCGTCGCAAAATCATGGTTTTTGCGTGGACATCGAAAGCCTGTCCGACGTAGAGTTGACGCACGTCAATTTAAATGACGGCACATTGGAGGGGTTCGCGCACAATAAAAAGCCCGTGATTGCCATTCAGTACCACCCCGAAGCGGCCCCGGGCCCCCATGACAGCCGGTATTTTTTCACCCGCTTCCGCAATCTGGTGCGCAGGGAAACCGGCAAATAAGCAGTGGCGCCAGCGCGCCGAGGATGCATGTCCTCCGAATTGACCAAAGCCCGGACACAGATCAACAAGGTCGGAACCCTTCTCAAACAGGGCAAGCCCTTGCCCGCCGTTTCGTCCTTGTACGAAGCCGTGGTGGCCATTCTGCGCACGCCGCTCATCAAGGCCGAAAAAGAGGAATTCGCCAAGCACATCATGGATGCGGTCCTGCTGCTCAACGGCGACCGCACCTTGCGTCAGCAATATCCCCTTATCCTGCAATATGCGCCCGGTGGCGAAAAGGAACTGGCCGATACCCTGGTCGGTCTGCTCTCGGAATTGCAGGCCACGGTGGTGGAAGAAGCCAAGGACCTCATTGCCGACAAGGAAGAACGCATCGCCAAGGGCCTGGCCGACGGTAAGCGTCTGATCGAAGAAAAGCGCTTCGACGAGGCCCGCGCGCTCTTCCAAAAATTGGCCCGGGAATTTCCCCGCGATGCCGAGTTGCGCGCCCGCATCGCGGAGCTTTTCATCGGTGGAGAGCTCTATGAGGAGGCCTTCGCCTACCTCGACGAGGCCATTGAACTGAACCCCGATCAGATCCGGCACTACAACCGTATCGGTATTGTCCTGCGCAGGCTCCACAAGTACGACATCGCCGAAAAATACTTCATGCGCGCCGTGGACTACGCCAAGACCGACCCGAATCTCTATTTCAACCTCGGTCGGGTCTATCTCGACTGGGAACGCTGGGACAAGGCCGAGCGGGCTTCACGCCTGGCCCTGCGTCTCGCCCCCACCTTTGTGGAAGCCCGCAAGCTTCTCAATTTCGTCCTGAAAAAACAGGGCAAGCAGCCTGAAGCCGTCTAGCGCCCAGCGGACAGGGGAATGATGCCTGCGGCAACCAAAGGGTGAAGCCCTTTGGGAACCTGTACGGAGGTGTCTTTTCTCTAAGCATCGCTGGCCACGGCGACGGGAAACCACAGCTTGACGCCCCAAAGAAACAACAGACTGCCGATCAGGACTTGCAGCGGATAGGTCGGGAGTGTCGCCGGAGGCAGAATCGTCGGCAGCAGGGCCAGGGCAAAGGCCGGCGGCGAGGCCAGTTGCAACAGCCTGACAAGGCCGAAGACCGCCGCCACGGCCAGGGCGGCCGCCAGCCAGGGTGGTCCGGACAGAAAGAGAACGATCCCCGCCACCCCTATCGTCCCGGCCAGGGCGGATGCCGTTAAAAGCAGGATCAGACGGACGCCCTGGCCACGCCAGGGGCACTCCGGTTGCGCCAGCTCGACAAAGGCCACCAGCAGGGGCGGCGCCAGAATGAAGGTCCACGCGAAGTGCATCGCCACAACGGCCGCCACCAGAACGCACAGGGTAAGCTTCCCATAAGAGGCCAGGGTATGGGGCAGACAGTCACGGGCGAAGCGGCAGACCGGCCTTGCCGTCCCACCGTCGGAGACGGCCGTGTGCTCTTTAAGCATGGTGACTCCCGCTATCAGCGCGGTCATCAGGCAGACGCTGGCCGGATACAGCCAACCGTGAATATTGGTGATGATCGGCAACACGGCGGCTGAAAACGTGGGGGAGATGGAAGAGCGGCTCACCTGCAGTTCAAAAAGCACCAGCACGAAGGCGAGACACACCAGAACAGCCAGGGAAGCAGGGACAAACCGCAAGAGAAGAACGCCGGTTACGGCTCCCACCGTCGGGGAAAACCACATCGTCCAGGCCGGCCCCGGCCAGGGACGCTTGTCCAGCACCCAGGCGCCGAACGCCAGGGCGGCTATTTCCGGAAAAATAATGTCCTTGCTGCCGAAAAGGCCGGCCGTGACCATCATGGCGACGACCAGGGCGATGCTGCCCCATGTCGCCGCCTGTGTCATGCCGGCGGTCCGTTTGCGTGGTTGCGGGAACACGCGAGTCGTCCCGGACTATTCGTCGTTTCTTTGCGGGGGAATGGTGAGTTCCGGCGCACCCCAGGCCGGAGCCAGACGCAACAGCTCCGCTTGCGGCAATTGGACGAGAAGGGGCTTCCGGCTGGCGTCGAGCCAGACCTGGATGGCCTGCATGGCCGGTTCGTTCATGGCCGTGCAGCCGACGGTAGGCGCTCCCGGACGCCGCCAGAGATGCAGGAAGATGCAGGAACCGGCTCCGGCCTTGGTCTTCGGGGCGTTATGGTCCACGAACAGCCCGTAACGGTACAGGCCGTCCGGCCGCAGCATCCTGTCCGGACTTTCCCAGTCCCGCGGCGTCACGTCATCTTCGTCCACGATGCGGTTATACGATTTCGAGTCGATGGTTTCCACGCAGACGGTCCGCTCCGTTATCCGGTGCATGGGCATTTTCGAGGGCCGCCACAAATCTTCCGGATGATAGGCGAAGGCCGTGGACAGGGTGAACACCCCGGCCGGCGACCGGCCGTCGCCCTCCACTTTGACGGGCCCGGAAGACGACGCCGCGCCATGCAGGCCCAAGCCCCAGCCCAGTCCGTTTTTCCCCAGGGTGACGGCTATATCGTCCCCGACCGGCCGCCAAGGGCCGGTCCCCGTGCGCGCGAAACGGCGCAATCTGGCCTGGTTGCTATTCCAGTCCTTGGCTACGACCAAAAGAAGTTGCGTCGAGCCGGCCAAGGGAGACGCGGCAACGGCCGCTGTCGGCCGTCCTGCCCCGGTCGTCGCGGGGGCAAGGCCTCGCGAGGTGGCGGTCTTTTCGGCCTGACAGCCGGTGAGCAAACCGAGCAGCACGAAGACGGGCAGGAAAAGGCGGATGGGTCGTGACATGGACGGGCTCCGATTCATGGCATTGGAGTTGCAGAAATGTGCTTGGGGCGTTTATAGAGAGATCAAGCCTCCCAGGGAAGCCTTCATGCAAAAAAAGTCTCGATCCGACCTGCTTTTCCTTGGTTGCCACGATACCGACATCCTGGTGCTTGGAGGCGGGCTGGCCGGACTGCGGGCGGCCTTGGCCGCCAAGGCGAACTGTCGGGGAGGCCGGGTCACCGTGGTCTCCGCCCTGGACGGTCCTTCCGGCTCGTCCTTCGCCAATCCCAATGACGCCTTCGGCATGCAGGTCTGCCGTACCGCGGAGGAAGCGGCGGCCTTCGTCCGGGAAGTCCTGGCCCTGGCCCCGCCCGGACAGGCCGATTCCCGGCTGGTCACCCTGCTGGCCGAGGAGAGCCTGGCGCGTTTCATGGATCTGAAGGACCTTGGGATACGCTTCGTCAGGGAACCGGGGGCAGCCGGCCAGGGGGCTCCGGGCTGCTTTTCGCCGGGAAGTTGTCGGGCCGCCATCGTCAACAATCTGGCACGGGTTTACGAATGTTTTCGCCGCCGGCTGGACGCGGTGGGGGTGCGCTGGCTGCCGGGATGGTTGGTGGCCGCCTTGCCCGCCACACCTGCGGATGGCCGCGTTCGAGGCGCCCTGCTCCTGACGCCGGACGGCGCAGAGGCCATGGCCGTGCGGGCTACGGCGACCATCATGGCCCTTGGTGGGCCCGCCCCGCTTTTTGCCCGGCATCTGGCCGGACCGGGCACGCCCGGATACGCTTGGGGGTTGTTGCGCCGGGCCGGCGCCGAGCTGGTCAATGCCGGATTCCTGCAATTTTTTTGGAGCGAGGTGCCCGGCCGGGCCTTTTTTCCCGTCCAGACCGCCTTCGATGCCGACTTTACGGTGGAAACGGCCATGGGAACCGCCCGTCCCCTGCTCGCCCATCCGGAGGAATTGCTTGCCTCCCTGCTCAGTTCCCGGGCCGGCCACTGCCCCTGCGCCCATGGTCACCCGGACGCCCTGCTGGACGCGGCTCTGGCCAGTCTGGCCGATGCCGACGGCATTGTCCGGCTGGGCCAGGGAAACGGCCCGGCCCGGGTGGCCCTGTACGCCCATGCCGGCAACGGAGGGGCCCGCATCGATCCCGTGGGGCATACCGGGGTGCCGGGACTGTTCGCCGCCGGGGAATGCGCCGGCGGTATGCACGGCGCCAATCGGCTGGGCGGGGCCATGGTCACGGCCACCCAGGTTTTCGGCGCTCGGGCCGGGTTGACCGCCGCCATGGAAGCCTGCCTGGGCGATCCCTTGCCGGAGGGCTCCTTCCGGGAACTGGCCGGCCAGACCCTGGCCGGCCTGCCTCGGGATCTCGAAAGCCGCGCCTCCGGCCTGACCCGGCTCGGTCGGGAACTCTCGCGTCAGGCCGGCCCGGTGCCCGGTCCCGGCTTGGCCGCCTTGGCCCGAAGTCTCGAACGCCGGATCGAACACCCGACGGACTGGCTGCTTGGTCTCTGCCAGGAAACGGGGCTGGCCATCGTCCGGGGGCAATTGCACGCGGCCAACCAACGCCCGTCTTCCCGCGCCGCCTGAGAAGGCGGCCGGGAAATTTCGTTTCTCCCATTGCCCAGCCGACGAAAATGCGGCAAGGATAGCTCGTATACACTGTAAACGAGGAACCCATCGTGCCCCAATCCGCCAGGGAACTTCTCGCCCGGCTCGCTCCTGATTTTCCAACCAGACATGTTGGTGCCATCCACACCGACACCTCGCAATTCATGGCCATCGGCTACGGTGACGTCATCCAACTGGCCGACCGGCATTTTTTGGTGCTCCGCGACGAGGTGGAACGCCGGTTCGGTCTGGAGGATCCGAAATATTGGGTCAAACGCTGTCGCTGCCTGGAAACCGGGGAACGCAATATCTTAAAACTCGTGTTTCACGAGTCCTTTCCCATGACCATCGGGAACATGACCGTCACCTGCACCCGCAGCCCGCGCAAGGAAGCCCGTATTCTGTCCCTCGTGCATGGCGATCCCCGGTTCATGCAAGGCGTGACCCTCGCCGATGACCACGATAATCCGGTGCGCATCCTGGAACTGGTTTCCGGCAGGCGGCTGGACGACCGGGTGGAAGCCCTGGAAATGCCCCACGAAGCCTATTTCCGGGAGCTTTTCCCCGATATCCTCTCCCATTTCATCGAAGCCTGCCGGGCCATCGCCTGGTTGCACGCCCAGGGCGAAAAACACGGGGACATCCGGCGCGACCATCTCTACGTCTCCTCCGACACCGGCTGCTATTGCTGGATCGATTTCGACTATACCTTCGATTTCCAGGAGAGCCCGTTCGGCCTCGACCTCTTCGGTCTGGGCAATATCCTGCAGTTTTTATGCGGCATGGGCGTGCATACCATTCAGTCCGTACCGCCGGCCGTGGCCGCCACCATCACCCCGCAGGACTGCTCCGTCATGTTCGCCAACCGGATCGTCAACCTGCAAAAGCTCTTCCCCTACGTCCCGGACGCGCTGACGCACGTCTTGCGGCGATTTTCCCTGGCTGCCGATATCTTTTACGAGATGACGGACGAACTGATCCGCGACCTCGAACGGGCCCGGCGGGCGCTCGACCGCTAGCTCAAGCAGGAGATGCGACGATGGATACCGACAAGATCCTGATTGCCTTCGATGGCTCGGAAAACTCCTTGCGCGCCGTGGCCTACACGGGGGCCATGACCGCCGCGTGCGTCGGCCATCACATCGAGGTGGTGGCTGTCGAGCGGCCGCCGGACCGGGATCTGTTCCCGGACGACGCCACATGGAAGGAACACTGCGCCGAAAAGGCCGCAACGCTGCACCGCTCCCTGGAAACGGCCCGGGAGATGCTCCTTCAAGCGGGAGTGCCCGCAGCGGCCGTCACGATTCGGTTCGTGGGCAGCTGCCGGTCTCCTCTGCGGGAATCCCAGGAATGCAGCATCAACGCGAGCATCGCCCTGGAAATCCTGCAGCAGGCGGAAAAAGGCGGGTTCGGCACGGTGGTGATCGGCCGTCGCGGCGTCTCCAAGCAGGAGGAATTCCTTTTCGGCAGCGTCTCCAGCAAGATCATCAATGCTGCCAAGGGGCTGGCTGTCTGGGTGGTAGCCTAGCAAGGGGGGAACGGGGCCAGTATGTCCCGGCAAGGTCCCAGGCGGTGGCGTGCCGCCGGGAGGCTCCCTTCCCTCTTCCGCCCGCCTACCCAGCCAGCTTCCGGGCCAACTCGATGGCCGCCGCCAAGCTGGCCGTGCTGGCCCGGTCCGTGCCCACCAGATCGAAGGCCGTGCCGTGTCCGACCGAAGTCCTCACAAAGGGCAGGCCCAGGGTGACGTTGACGGTTTCGCGGAAGTGCATGAGCTTCAGCGCCGGCAGGCCCTGGTCGTGATACATGGCCAATACGGCTGAAAATTCTCCCCTGGCCGTCCGATAAAACACCGTGTCCGCCGACAGCGGCCCGACGGCCGCCACCCCCTTGCCCACGGCCGCCGCCACGGCCGGACGCACCACGTCCTCATCCTCACGGCCGAGCAAACCCCTTTCCCCGGCATGGGGATTGAGGCCGCAGACGGCCACCGGTTTTTCGGCCACGCCCAGCCGTCGGACATGGTTCCAGGTCAGCTCCAGGCACCGCATCACCCGGTCGTAGGTGACAAGTCCCGGCACCTTGGCCAGGGGCGGATGGGTGGTGACCAGGCTCACCCGGAGGACCGGTCCGCACATGTGCATGCAGACGCCGTTTCGCCCCACGCCCGAGCGTTCGGCCAGAAATTCGGTATGCCCGGGGAAATCGAAGCCGGCGGCGTTGAGGGCCTTTTTCGACAGGGGGCCGGTGACCAGGCTCCAGTCGGCATGCACGTTCAGGACGTCCAGGGCGGCTTCCAGGGAGACCCCGGCGGCCAGCCCGCCTTCCGACGTTTCCCGGCCCGGCGTCACGGGCAGACCGGCTAAGCGCGGTGGTTCCACCAGATAGAGGCCCGGCGCGGCGCCTGCCAGGGCCGAGGCGTCCGGCAGGCGCGTCCAGAAGGGAGGAATGCCCAGGCGCTCGGCGTGCCAAGCCAGCGCTGCTTCCAGTCCGATCAGACCGATGGGGGATTCCGGGAGGGGCGCGGCGGCGAATAGACGGCAGACCAGTTCCGGGCCTAAGCCGTTGGCGTCGCCCAAGGTGAGGAGCATCGGTTTGGTATGCATGGGGTCCTTTCGTTGCGGTTGGTTGGAGTGCCGGTTCCGGCCCTGCGGGGGCGCTCGTTACGCGGCCGGCTCCGCCGCTTCGGGGGTGAGGGCCACGGCGGCCAGGGGGGGCAAGCGCAGAGACAGGTAGTGGGGCCAGCCGCCGACGGTGGCGGGTTTGGCCATGACGCCGCCGCTATTGCCGGCATTGGTGCCGCCGAAAAACGCCGCATCCGAGTTGAAAATCTCCCGCCAGTAGCCGGGAACCCGGCAGCCCACGACATATTCCTCGCGGACGACGGGGGTGAAATTGAAGGCCCACAGGATCTGGGAACCGTCCGGAGCCTTGCGCAGGAAGGTAATGACCGAGGAGGCGTAATCCGAAAGATCCACCCACTCGAAGCCGGTCCAGTCGTTGTCCCGGGCGTAGAGGGCCGGATAGGTGCGCAGGAGCTGATTGAGGGTTCGCATCAAGGCCATGGCCCCCTGATGAGGCGGAAAGTCGAGCAGCACCCAGTCGAGGGGCTCCCGGGAGCTCCATTCCTTCCACTGGCCGAACTCGCAGCCCATGAAAAGCAGCTTTTTGCCGGGATGGGCCCACATATACGAGAGAAAGAGCCGTAAATTGGCCATCTGCTGCCACTGGTCCCCGGGCATCTTGCCGATGAGCGATCCCTTGCCGTGGGTGACCTCGTCGTGGGACAGGGGCAGGATGAAGTTTTCATGAAAGGCGTACAGCATGGAAAAGGTGAGCTGGTTCTGGTGATAGGAACGGAAAAGCGGGTCCTTGGTGAAATAGTCCAGGGTGTCGTTCATCCAGCCCATGTTCCATTTGAAGGTGAACCCCAGGCCGCCGGTGTAGACGGGCCTGGACACGCCGGCCCAGGACGTGGATTCCTCGGCGATCATGGCGGCGCCGGGAAAGTGCTCGTGGACCACGATGTTGCAGTCGCGCAGAAAATCAATGGCGTCGAGGTTCTCCTTTCCCCCGTACTTGTTGGGAATCCACTGACCGTCCTGCCGCGAATAGTCAAGGTAGAGCATGCTGGCCACGGCGTCGATGCGCAGCCCGTCGATGTGGAATTCCTTGAACCAGTACAGCGCGTTGGCCAGAAGAAAATTGCGCACCTCATGGCGGCCGTAGTTGAAGATATAGGTGCCCCAGTCGGGGTGCTCGCCCTGGCGCGGGTCCTCGTGTTCGTAGAGTCCTGTGCCGTCGAACCGGCCCAGGCACCAGTCGTCCTTGGGAAAATGGCCGGGCACCCAGTCCAGGATGACGCCCAGGCCGTTCTGGTGGCAGACGTCGATCAGAAAGCGCAGGTCCTCGGGGGTGCCGTAACGCGAGGTGGGCGCGAAATAATGGCCGGTCTGGTAGCCCCAGGATTCATCCAGGGGGTGTTCGGCCAAGGGCATGAATTCGATGTGGGTAAAACCCAGATCCCGCACATAGGGTACGAGTTCGGCGGCCAGGTCCCGGTAGGAATAAAACGAGCCGTAGTCCCCGTTCTTCCACCGCCAGGAGCCGGCATGGACCTCATAGGTGGACATGGCGTCGGTCAGGGGCGCTCCCTTTTGGCGCCGGGCCGCCATCCAGGCCGCGTCGTTCCAGGTGTAGCCGTCCAAGGTCCAGGTCCGGCCGGCCACGCCTGGACGCACTTCCGTAGAAAAAGCGAACGGGTCGGCCTTCAAGACCGTGTCGCCATATTTGGTGACCACGGCGAACTTATACAGGGTACCGCGCGGAAATCCGGGAATGAAGCCGGCCCAGATGCCCGAAGCGGCGACCGGATACAGGGGATGCGTCCCTGGCGTCCAGTCGTTAACGTCGCTGACCACGGAGACGGCTTTTGCATTGGGGGCCCACACGGCGAAACGGTAGCCCGGTCCCTCCGGAGTCTCGTGGGGATGGGCACCGAGAATCCGGTAGAGATCCCAGTGCTGGCCCTGGCCGAACAGATAAATGTCGAGTTCACCGATGGGAACAGGCAGGCATGGCAGAGGATGTGCCGCGGATGGACTCATGGAACGACTCCCTGGGGATGCCCGGAGGCCTCCCCGCAAAGGGGCGGCAATCTAGATGTCCGCACCCAGCTCCCGGTAGAGTTCAATATAGTTCTTGGCCGCCTTTTCCCAGGAATAGTCCGCCCGCATGGCCCGGACCACCATGGGGTGCCATTCCTCGGGCCGGGACCACAGATCCAGGGCGTCGAGGATGGTCCGGTAAAACAGGTCGGCGTCGGGCTCGCTGAACGTGAACCCCGTGGCCTGGGGGTCGGGCCAGGAGACGATGGTGTCGCGCAACCCGCCGACGGCCGTGGCCACGGGCAGGGTGCCGAAACGCAAGGCGTACATCTGGGTCAGGCCGCACGGTTCATAGCGGGAAGGCATCAAGAAGATATCCGAACCGGCCTGAATGCGGTGGGCCAGATCCTCGGTGTAACCGATGCGCACGGCGAGCTTGCCGGGATAGCTCTCCATCATGTCGAGCAGGACGGCCTCGTCGTCGAGGCTGCCTTCGCCAAGGACCACCACGGCCACATCCTTGTCCATCAGCCGGCCCATGATGGAAATCAAGAGGTCGATGCCCTTCTGGCCCCGGATACGGCCGATAAACCCCAGGATGGGACGCTTGAGGAAGTGACGGTCCAGGCTCAGCTCGGTCACCAGATTGCGTTTGCAGACCGCCTTGCCGGACAGGTCGTCGTAACTGTAGGTGCTTGGCAGATAGCGGTCGTGCACGGGATCCCAGACGCTGTAATCCGCGCCGTTCAGGATGCCCCGCAACTGCCCGGATCGGCGGCCGAGGATACCTTCCAGGCCGCAGCCGAAATGCGGATACAAAATCTCCTGGGCATAGGTGGGGCTCACCGTGGTAATGATGTCGCTGTAGGCGATGCCGGCTTTGAGCAGGTTGAAATCGCCCCAGAATTCCGCGCCGTCCATGTTCCAGGCCGCCTTGGGCAGTCCCGAGTCCCAGAAGAGACGTGAGGCGAACCGGCCTTGAAAGGCCAGGTTGTGGATGGTCAGCACGGTTTTGGTTTTGTGCCAATAGGGTGCTTCCGGGCGCAAAAAGTGCAGATACGACGGCACCAGGGCGGCTTGCCAGTCCTGGGCGTGGACGATGGCCGGGGCGCCTTCCAGCCGGCTGGCCCAGGCCATGGTGGCCCGGCAGAAAAAAATGAACCGCTCGCAGTTGTCGAAATAGTCGCCGTCATGGGTATTGTAATAGTAGCGGCGATCGAAATACTCTCCCCGCTGCACGAAATAGACGGGCACGTCATCGCAGGTGGCGGTATAGATGTCGGCGGTGACGGGAGCCCAGGGATAGCCGACCCGACATTTGGAATAGATCAGACGGAGTTGATGTTCGCCGGCATTGAGGCGCCCATAATAGGGTGAGATGACCGCGACATTGACGCCCTGTCGCTTGAGCTCCTTGGGCAGGGCCCCCATGACGTCCCCAAGACCTCCGGTCTTGGAAAAGGGGTACATTTCCGAAGCGACAAAAAGGACCTTGTGATGAAACTTCATCGCGCTCCTCGGAGTGACCGATGGCGGCCAGCCAGGGAAGCCGCCTCCCGGGCCGAGGTTTTTGCTTGGTCGCCGGCCATGCCGTTAGGGCTGATTGAACCGGAGAAAATGCCGGGCATAGTCGTCCAGAATGCGTGCGTGATCGAAAGCCAGCGGATGCGGCCACGCCCCCACCGGAAAGACATCCAGGCCTCCGGCGTCGTCGCCGGCTTCCAGGCTGTCGACATCCAAGGGTTGGGCCGTGAAGACCACGCTCAACGTATGTTGTCTGGGGTCGCGGGCTGGATCGGAATAGACACCCAGGAGGCCGGTCAATTCCACGGTCAGACCGGTTTCCTCCTTGGCCTCGCGGATGGCGGCCGTTTCCGCGGATTCGCCGTAGTCCACGAAACCGCCGGGCAGGGCCCAGCCCAGGGGCTCGTTTTTCCGTTTGATGAGCACCACTCCCCGTCCGGGGAGGGGAATAATGATGTCTACCGTCGGCACGGGGTTGCGGTAATGCACCACGGGGCCGCCGCAATGGGGACAAGGTTTCGTCAAGGCCATGGGTCGGACTCCATGTCTTGCTGCCGCAGGCGCCCGCTGCAGGCTTCCTCCGGGCGGCAACATTCGGGAAAATCAGCTCAACAGACTATAAACAAAAGTCTTTTTTTCAACTGCAGGATACGCCAAATGAACCCTCCTGACAAGATCGTTTTGGAACATGCCGGAGCTCTTGGTGATTTTCTTTTGGCTTGGCCGGCGCTGGTGGCCGTCGCCCGCCATTTTGCCGGCTGTCCGGTCGCCCAGGCCGTGCGGCCGGCGCATGCCCCGTGGCTGGCTCCGTGGGCCACACCCTGCTCTCCCGCTTTGCGCCAGGCTTTGGACGCCCGTTTCGCCGGCGAGACCTGGCCTCGGGAACTTACCGGCGTGCTGGTGGTCCGGCCGGGGCTGGCCAAACGGCCGGCAGTGCCGGACAGCCCCTGGTTCTGGTTTTTGCGTGGAATCAAGGATGGATGCGATGCTTCACCCCGGACCCTCTACGAGGACGCCCTGGCGGCTCGCGGCGTGCCCTGCCTGCCGGAGCCGACCGCCCTCTTTCAACAATTTTTCGGCGGCCATGCGCCCCTGGGGCGCATGGCCCTGCTCTTTCCCGGAGCCGGCCACCCGGACAAGACCTGGCTGCAATCCAGTCTGGAGGGCTTGGCCCGGGAACTTTCCCGGCGCGGCATCGAGCCGCGTTTCGTTCTGGGGCCGGTCGAGATGGAACGGGGAATAGCGCTGCGGGGAGGCGACAGCCTGCGTCCGCGAAACCTTGAGGAATTGGCCGCAGCCATCCGGTCGGCCCGCTTTGTGGTCGGCCCGGACTGTGGGCCGCTCCATCTGGCCGCCATGCACGGCGTGCCCGGCGTGGCCCTCTTTGGCCCCACCTCGCCCCGGCAATGGGGACCACCGGGGTTGACCGTAGTCACGGCCGGACGGAGCTGCGCCCCTTGCGTCTCCCTGACCTCCGGCCCCTTCGCCCCGGACTGTCCCCGGCCGCTGCCCTGCCTGGCCGACATCCGGGTCGAGGCCGTGTTGCAGGCGCTTGCCCCCTGGCTTGATTAGACGGACGCCTCCGGTCGGGCCATCAGGACCACCCCGCGCAGGATGTTGCCCGAACGGGTCCGGACCTGCGGTGTCTCCAGAAAGGTGACGGTGAACCCGGCTGCGGCCAGAAGCTCCGTCAATTCCGGGATCGTGCAATGATGTGCGGCGTAGAGGACCGTATCCCCTTCGCGTACGAGGAAACTGCCGGCCTCGCCCGTTTCTCCGGGGCCTGCCTCGTACCGGGCGCGGTAGAGCGGCAGGTCCCAATTTTGAAGGAAATCGGCGACGGCAAGGACGCGCCGGGTGACCCGGCGCGCCTCGCGCAGGATGGCCAAGCGTCGCGAAGCCGGTACAAGGCAGGTCAGCACGGCCTGGAGAAAACAGACATCGCAGGAAGCATCGGCCAGCGGCAAGCGCGCCGTCAGGTCGGCCAGGGCCACGGCAAGGTGTTTTTCCCGGGCCAGGGCGAGGCTCGGCAGGTTGATGTCCAGGCCGCAATGCAGACGCCCCAGGCCGTGGCCGGCCAGTTCGGCCAGGATGCGACCGCCGCCGCAACCGAGATCGAGAATCCGGTCATCCGGCCGCAAGGCCGCCAGGATCTGGGGCAGCAGGGGTAAGGTCGAGGGAACGGCGGGTGTTTCACGCCAATACATAACGCCCCACAAAAGGGGACCAGGAGCAGAGGCCCCCGGCAAGGTGAGGCCGGCAGGGGCGGCCCCGCCTTGCCGCGTTTGCCGCTACTTTACCGCGCCGGGCTCAAAGCCGATGGCGTCGATGGCGGCCTTGATGGTGTCGGGAGTCGCCGCCCCCTCAAAGGAAGCCATCCCTTTTTCCAAATCCACGACCACGTTGGTCAGCCCCGGAATGGCGGACAGGGCCTTGGTCACGGAGGCCACGCATTTCGAGCAGTGCATGCCTTTTACTTCCACGGTTCTCATTGAACCTCCCGGGTTTCCGAAGCGATAAGGGCCAGGGCCGCAGCAAAATCCAAGGTGCCGGCATAGATGGCCCGGCCGGAAATGACCCCTTCCAGGCCGCGACCGGCCAGGGGCAGGACCGCCTTGACGTCGTCCAGTGTGGCCACGCCGCCGGCCGCCACCACGGGGAGCGCGGTCAGGTCGAGCAGCCGGGAAAGCGCCGGCAGGTTGACGCCGGACTGCATGCCATCCCGGCTGATGTCGGTGTAGACCAGGAAAGCCGCGCCAGCCTCGGTCAGACGCGGCAAAACGTCCTTGACGCCGAGTCCGGCGTCCTCGACCCAGCCCTTGACCTTGAGCCGTCCGTCGGCGGCATCGAGGGACACTCCGACCCGGCCGGGAAAAGTCCGGCACACGGTGGCGAACGTCTCGGGATCGGCCAGGGCCATGGTCCCGATGATGATCCGGCGCACCCCGGCCTCAAGATAGGCGGCGGCGGTATCCAGATCGCGGATGCCGCCCCCGAGCTGGACCGGAATGGCAAGCCCGGCGCAGATGCGGGAAATCAGGTCGAAGTTGCGGGGCTTGCCGCTAAAGGCTCCGTCCAGGTCCACCAGATGGAGCCAGCCGGCGCCCAGTCCGGCCCAGTGCCGTGCCATGGCCTCGGGATCAGGAGAAAAGACCGTCACGGCGTCGGCCGCCCCCTGGCGCAACCGCACGCATTGTCCGTCCTTGATGTCGACCGCCGGAAACAAAATCACAGACCGAACTCCCGCGCGCATTGGGTCAGCGCTTCCTGGGACAGTTCCGCAGCCGACAGGAAGCGGCCGTGCCGGGCGATGAACTTCTTCGCGTCCAGCAGGTTTTCGGCCAGGGCCTTTTGGGTTTCCTCATAGTGGAAATGCCGGACGATGCCGCCCGTACGCACGTCGAGGAGATAGATGCTGAGGTCCACGCTGGCCGGGTTGGTCGAGCCCATGGCCGAACCGTCCCGTTCCCGCCAATGCAGGGCCAGCGGCACGACAATATAGTCCGCGCCGGCGCACATGCCCACGTTTTGCCAGTATTTCCGGGTAGCCAGCCGCCCCGATTCGGTGCCGCGCGAAGCGGTCTTGGCGCAGGCGGCAACCATGGCGGCCGGGACGAAATGCTGGGTGGAGGAGGACAATACCTCGTCCATCACGGCGTCCAGCCGGGGGAGCGCCAGCTCGGGCACGCCATGCTCGGCAGGCAGATAGCCCGAAAGCAGGTCGGCGTCGCTGGTCGGTATGGTGAACGGAGCCACGGCAAAGGTTTTGTTCAGGAAGGCCACGGCCGAGACGGCGGCATCCGAGGGGGCCGGGGCCTTAGCCATGGGGGCGGTCCGCCTGACGCAGCCGGCCAGCAGGGAAAAACCCGCCAATGCCGCAACGGCAAGAAACATCAAAGATTTGTTTCGCATCAGTCCAGGCTCCCCTTGGTGCTTGGCACCCTGGCACCATCGGCGGTCATGGCCCGGCGCAGGGCCAATCCCAACGCCTTGAAGGCCGCCTCTACCAGATGATGGCCGTTTTGTCCGTATGCTAAATGCACATGCAGATTCATGCGACAGGCCATGGCCAGGGATTTGAAAAACTCCCGCCACACGTCCTTTTCCTCGCCGGCAATGACCGGTGGCAGCACATCCTCACGATACACGAGATAGGGACGTCCCGAAAGATCGATCACCACCTCGCAAAGCGCTTCGTCCATGGGCACCTTGGCCTGGCCCACCCGGGCGATACCGAGCCTGTCCGCCAGGGCCTGACGCACGGCCTCGCCCAGGCAGAGCCCGATATCCTCCAGGGAATGATGGGCATCCACCGCCATATCGCCCCGGCAGGCGAGCTTCAGGTCGCAGCCGGACCAGAAGGCAAAAAGCGTCAGCATGTGGTCGGCGAAGGCAAAGCCGGTCTCGACGGCGGCCTGACCGGTTCCGTCGAGGCAGATCTCCACCGTCACGCGGGTTTCCCTGGTCTCCCGGGAAAAGGATGCGGATCGTTTGGCCATGGATGCGTCTTGCCGGCCGCCTCAGGCGGTCGGCCCCTCCTTGTCGGTGGACGTCGGTTTTGTCGTTGCGGCGGTCGCCGTCGCTTGCGTTTCGTCGGGGTTGGCGGCCGGCGCTTCGGGATAGAGCGTTTTTTTGGCCTCGGCCTGACGCTGCTCCCGATCCGCCCTGTCGATTTCGGCATCGAAGGTGGATTTGACGTCGTTGCTCATGCGTTTGAACTCGGCCATCCCCTTGCCCAATGTCCGCATGATTTCGGGCAGCTTGGACGGGCCGATGACGATCAGGGCCACCACCAGGATGACTAAAAGCTCTGTGGAACCGATGCCAAACATAGGGCTCACTCGTTTCGCCGGTCACTGTAACCGGACAGGTTGCAGGGGAACGGCGACTATTCCCATTCAATGGTGCTCGGCGGCTTGGACGAGACGTCGAAGACCACCCGGTTGACACCCTTGACCTCGTTGATGATGCGGCCCGACATGGTAGCCAAAATTTCCGAGGGCAGCCGCGTCCAGTCCGCCGTCATGGCGTCCAGGCTGTCCACCACCCGGATGGCGGCCACGTTCTCGTAGGTGCGTCCGTCGCCCATGACGCCGACGGTTTTGAGCGGCAAAAGCACGGCGAAGCCTTGCCACACCTTCCGATACCAGCCTGAAGCCAAAAGTTCCGCCTGAACGATCTTATCCGTTCGACGTAAAATCTCAAGCCGTTCCTCGGTCACTTCACCAATGATGCGGATGGCCAGCCCCGGTCCGGGGAAGGGATGCCGCCAGATGATGGCCTCGGGCAGTCCCAGTTCGAGGGCCACCCGGCGCACCTCGTCCTTGAAGAGCTCGCGCAGGGGCTCGATCAGGGAGAGCTTCATGATGTCGGGGAGCCCCCCCACGTTGTGATGACTCTTGATGACGGCCGAAGGCCCCTTGAAGGACACCGATTCGATGACGTCGGGATAGAGCGTCCCCTGGGCCAGGTATTTCACATCGGGGAGCTTGGCCGCTTCGGCCTCGAAGACCTCGATGAAGGTGGTGCCGATGATCTTGCGCTTCTGCTCCGGGTCGGTCACCCCGGCCAGCCGATCGAGGAAGAGCTTCGAGGCCTGGACGTAGGTGAGGTTCAGGTCGAAGTGCTCGCGCAGATAGGCGGCCACCTCCTCGCCTTCGCCCAGACGCAGCAGGCCATTGTCCACGAAGATGCAGTGGAGCTTTTTGCCGATGGCCTTATGGAGCATCACGGCCACCACCGTGGAATCCACCCCGCCGGACAGGGCGCACACCACCTGATCGTTGCCGACCTTCTCCCGCAGGGAAGTAAGCTCGGATTCGACAAAACCGGCCATGCTCCAGCCGGCCGTCAGCCCGGCCACACCGAACAGGAAGTTGCGCAGGATGCGCTCGCCGTCGTCGGTGTGGTGCACCTCGGGATGGAATTGCAGGGCGTAGATGCGTCTTTTGACGTCGGCCAAAGCGGCGATGGCGACGTTGTGGGTCCGCCCGGCCACCACGAAGCCGGCCGGCGGCGAAACCACCTTGTCGCCGTGAGACATCCACACGGTATGGCCGGAATCTTCCGGCAGCCCGGCGAAAAGCGGAATATCGGCCAGGATGGAGAACTCGGCCCGACCGTATTCCCGATCCGTGGAGGCGGCCACCGCTCCGCCCGGCTGGGTGTGGGCCAGAAGCTGCATGCCGTAGCAGATGCACAGCATGGGCAGGCCCCAGTCGAAGATTTCGGCGGCGAAAGGCGGCGCGTCGGGATCGGTGACGCTGGACGGACCGCCCGACAAGATGAGCGCCTTGGGGTCAAGCGCCCGCAGGGCTTCGGGACTGATGGTGCAGGGATGGATCTCCGAGTAGACGCCGGCCTCGCGCACGCGGCGGGCGATCAACTGGGTGTACTGGGACCCGAAGTCGAGAATGACGACCTTGTCGGGATGGGACATCAGTAATTCTCCACGCGGTAGTTGGGGGCTTCCTTGGTAATGATGACGTCATGGACATGGCTTTCGCGCAACCCGGCCGGCGAAATGCGCACGAACTGGGCCTTTTCCCGCAGATCCGCCACCGTGGCGCAACCGCAGTAGCCCATGCCCGAACGCAACCCGCCCACGAGCTGGTAGAGACTTTCGGTGACGGAACCCTTGAAGGGCACCCGGCCGACAATCCCCTCCGGGACGAGCTTGTTGGAGCTGTCCTGGAAATAGCGGTCGGAGCTGCCTTCGCGCATGGCGTCGATGGAACCCATGCCCCGGTATATCTTGTAGGTGCGGCCCTGATAAAGCACGGTTTCACCCGGGCTTTCCTCGGTGCCGGCAAACAGGCCGCCGAGCATGACCGTATCCCCGCCGGCGGCCAGGGCCTTGACGATGTCGCCCGAAAACTTGATGCCGCCGTCGGCGATCACCTTTTTCCCGGCCTCGCGGCAGGCCCGGGAAGCCTCCATGATGGCCGTCACCTGGGGCACACCGACACCGGCCACCACCCGGGTGGTGCAGATGGAGCCGGGTCCGATGCCGACCTTGACGGCGTCGACCCCGGCCTCGATCAGCGCCTTGGCGCCCTCGTAGGTGGCGACGTTGCCGGCCACGAGCTGGCAGCCGGGGTAATCGCCCCGGACGGCCCGGACGGCATCCAGGATGTTCTTGGAGTGGCCGTGAGCCGAATCGAGAACCAGAAAATCCACGCCGGCGTCGAGGAGGGCCGCCGTGCGCTCGTCACGGTCGCCGCCGACGCCGATGGCCGCCCCCACCCGCAGACGGCCCAGGTCGTCCTTGCAGGAATTGGGGTACTTGCGGATCTTCTCGATGTCCTTGATGGTGATAAGCCCACGCAACTTGTTGTCGGCGTCCACCACCAGAAGCTTTTCGATGCGGTTCTCGTGCAGATGCTTTTTCGCGTCTTCCAAGGTGGTGCCGATAGGTACGGTGACGAGATTGTCCTTGGTCATCACATCGCGCACCTTGGTCACCGAATCCTTGACAAAGCGGACGTCGCGGTTGGTGACGATGCCGACCAGCCTGTCCCCTTCCACGACGGGCAGCCCCGAGATGCTGTATTCGCTCATGACCACCAGGGCCTGTTCCACGGTCATTTCCGGCGGCACGGTGATGGGGGCGATAATCATGCCGGATTCGGATTTCTTGACCTTCTCCACCTCGATGCGCTGCCGGGCGATGCTCATGTTCTTGTGGATGACGCCCACCCCGCCGCTTCTGGCCAGGGAAATGGCCATGCGGGATTCGGTGACGGTATCCATGGCGGCGCTCACAAGCGGAATGTTGAGCCTGATCTCGGGCGTCAGCCATGAGGACACGTCGGCCTTGTCCGGCAACACTTCGGAATAACTGGGCACAAGGAGCACATCGTCAAACGTGAGTCCAAAATCGATGATTTTCTCCATAGGTATCTTCTCCGGGTTACGGGACGGCCCGTGTGTGGCGGTTGTAAAGGAAACGGGAGGGACATGCAAAAGCCAAAACGGGCGCGACGATCTTCAGTCCAGGCCGAGGGAGGCCGAGCGGACGCCGGGATTATCGAGGAGCGCGGCGGCCGTCCCCTCCAGGACGACCTGGCCGGTGGCCAGGACATAGCCGCGATGGGCGATGCCGAGGGCCATTTGGGCGTTTTGCTCGACTAAAAGCACGGTGACGCCCTCGGCGTTGATGCGCCGGATGATTTCGAAAATATTCTCCACCACAAGCGGGGCCAACCCCAGGGAAGGCTCGTCCAGAAGCAGCAGTCTGGGGCGGGCCCTCAGCGCCCGGCCGATGGCCAACCTCTGCTGTTCGCCGCCGGAGAGCGTACCGCCGAGCTGGGAACGGCGTTCCGTAACCGGGAACAGCGCATGGCCCCGGTCCTCGTCCTGGCGGATACCGGTCTCCTCCCGTCGTCGGTTCCTCGCGGGACTGCCTGGCTTTCCATTTCTTTCAATGCGGATTATAGTAGGGAGGTTCCTGTCCTTTCATTTCCTGTTTTCGTCTCGGCTTCGGCCGAGAGGGGCAACCAACCGGAGTGACGTCATGGACATTGCGTCCCCAAGCGTGGAGGCCATAGCGGCTCGCCTGGACGGCCTCAAGTTCGGAGCCGTGTTCTCCTGGGAGGAGATCCGGGTGATGGCCGGCTATCTTCTGGAAAAATTTTTCCCGCCCGGCACGGTCATCATCCAGGAAGCTCGGCGGGCGACCTCCCTGGCTTTTATCGACAAGGGCACGGTCACCATCCAAAAGGAAGACGTCGGGGCTCCCGAACGCCACATCATCGACCTTTCCCGGGATGCGGTCATCGGCGAGATCGCCTTTTTCGACAACGAGCCCCGGTCGGCTACGGTAGTGGCCAAAACCGACGTCGCGTTGCTGGTGCTCACCCGGGAACGGTTCGATGACCTGGCTGCGGAACACCCCGAGCTGGCCATCAAGGTGCTTTTCTACGTCGGCCGGGTATTAAGCCGCCGCTTGCGCCACGTCACGGGCCGCTATGTGGGGCTGTTGGCTTAATTTAAGAGCACCCTGCTCCCGTAAAAAAGCTTTTCGCCGCAGCCGTTCCGCGCTATACCGAACCAACGCTGTCTGGACGTGTCCGAAATGTGACCGTCGCGCCATTGTCGGCCAAGCGATGCGAGGAGGATCACCATGCGCCGAGTTTTTTTTCTGGCCCTGCTCACCGTCATTTTGGGCATGGGCTGTACCCGGCCGCCCTATTCCAGCCCCAGCAAGGATCTGGCTGCCGTGGATGCTGATTTCACCGACTGCTACACCTTGGCATCGCTTGCCACCAATACGCCTCCCTATCCGAATGCACCTTTATGGGAGGTGGACCGGCAAGCCGACGCCTGCATGACCACCAAGGGCTACCAGAAGCACTTCCGGCTGTTTTAAGCGAAAAGCCAGCCCTTGCTTTTCGCGGGGGATGCTTTATTTTGAGCTGACGATCAATGGGGGCGCCCTGGTTTCGACGGGGAGAGCAAAGCCCTGGTTGCAGGCCGAGGTGCCGCGAGGCCTCGTAAAACACGCGGCAACTGGTTAACTGCCAACGATTACGATTACGCCCTGGCTGCTTAATTGACGGCCAGCGTTCCATCGGTTGACGCCTGATAGGCCGAACCGGGACGCCAAACCCCATCAGGCTGGCGCAAGCCCTCTGTCCACCGGGGCGCGCGCGAGACACTTGGCGGACTGGCCAGAGGCGGCCCGGCCGGAAGGCCTGCCCGCGGCGAGATTGTTTTCCGGTCTAAGCCTGTAGACGCCTGGCGTGGAGCCTTCTCGGACGGGGGTTCGATTCCCCCCGCCTCCACCAAATCACCTTCCAACACGATCCGATAAAGTCCAAAAGATCAAGAATTTCACCATGAAGCCGGGCTCACAAGGTCCGGCTTCATCCGTTTTGGTCCGTTGACATCCAACTTTTGGTTGAGTAACCCTTTGAGGGACAGGTTCTCGGGCCGCCACGAATTTGAATAACAGCATCGGAATCTAGGCCCTGCCTGCCTTGGGAGGTTACTCAATGCCTCTGACCGATGTTGCCGTAAGGAATGCCAAGCCCGGTCCTAAAACCATCCGCCTCCGTGATGATCGTGGCCTGTACCTCGAAATTAGCCCCCGGGGGGGCAAGTGGTGGCGTCTGCGCTACATGCTCAAGGGGAAGGCCAATATGCTTTCCCTTGGCGTCTATCCCGACGTGTCCCTCAAGGACGCCCGGGAGCGACGCGACGGAGCCCGTAAGCTCATCGCCAACGGCATTGACCCAAGCCAAGCCCGGAAGGACGAGAAGGCCGAGATGGCCGCCGATGCCGTGACCTTCGAGAAGGTGGCCCGGGAGTGGTTTCAAAAGTTCAAGGAGAACTGGAGCTCTGGCCATGCCGCCCGGACCATGCGCCGCTTCGAGATGGACGTTTTCCCCTGGATTGGCACGCGTCCTGTGCGCGACATCCTGGCCCCGGAACTGCTGGCCACCATTCGCCGCATCGAATCCCGTGGAGCCATTGAGACGGCCCACCGGACCTTGCAGAACTGCGGCCAAGTCTTTCGTTACGCCGTGGCGTCGGGCTACGCCGACCGCGACATATCCGCCGATCTGCGGGGAGCCATCCCCCCCACCAAGGAAAAACATCATGCGTCCGTCACCGATCCCAAGGACGTAGCCGCCCTACTCCGAACCATTGAAGCCTACGCCGGTTCTTTCGTGACCATGTGCGCCCTGCGGCTGGCCCCTATGACATTCGTGCGCCCTGGAGAACTGCGTCATGCCGAATGGAGCGAGATCGACCTCGACAAGGCCGAATGGCGCATACCGGCCGAGAAGATGAAAATGCGGGAACAACATATCGTGCCGCTTTCCCGGCAAGCCGTCGCCATCCTGCGGGAACTGCATCCGCTGACCGGCGCGGGCAAGTATGTGTTCCCGTCCGTGCGGACCTCGGCAAGGCCCATGTCGGAAAATACCGTCAATGCCGCCCTGCGCCGTCTGGGCTACGCCAAGGACGAGATGACCGGCCACGGCTTCCGCTCCATGGCAAGCACACTACTCAACGAAATGGGCTGGAACAGCGATCTTATCGAACGCCAGCTTGCCCATGCCGAACGCAACGCTGTGCGGGCGGCCTACAACCGGGCGGAATACCTGCCAGAACGCCGCAAGATGATGCAGGCCTGGGCCGATTACCTGGATAAGCTCAAGTCCGGGGCCAAGGTGACGCCGCTCCACGCCGCGGCTGGGGAGTAGGGGGAAGCCATGGCCTGGACCGAATCCGTTCCCTTTGACATCCGTAACCTTGATGGTTACATGGATGATTAAGAGCTTCAAGCACAAGGGCCTGGAAGACCTGTTCTTCGACGGGACCACACGCGGCGTCCAGGCCAAGCACGCCCGGAAGCTGACGGATATTCTGGACCGCCTGGACCAGTCCCGGGAGCCGGGCGACATGGCCTTTCCCGGTTCCGGTCTGCATCCCCTCAAGGGGGACCGTGCCGGGTTCTGGTCCGTGAAGGTGTCCGGGAACTGGCGCGTAACCTTCCGCATGGAGCAAGGAGACGCCTACGATGTTGACTGCCTCGACTACCATTGAACCGGCCCGCCGAAAGATGACCCGGAAGCCTACGCATCCCGGCGGCATCATCAAGAGGATGCACATGGAGCCGCTGCACCTGACGGTGACGCAACTGGCGGCGGTCCTTGGCGTGTCCCGCAAGACGCTCTCCAAGATCGTCAACGAACGAGCCGGGGTGACGCCCGACATGGCCTTGCGCCTGTCCCGGGCCTTCGGCACGACGCCCGACTTGTGGTTAAACCTGCAGAAGGCCCATGACCTGTGGATTGCCGAGCACGTCCCCACGGGCTGGGAGGACGTGACGCCGATCCCGGTTCCCGCCACGGGCGACGATGCCCCGGCGATTGCGTAGATCGACATTTCCCCGCCATAGGGTAGCTCCCGAAAAGCCGGAACCCTACCGGCCTGGGCGGGGATTTATTACAGGGGCAAGCTGAGGGGGCTTGGAGATGGGTATACGTTGGGAAGACTTTGATGACATGCTCCTTGTTGAGCAAACAGATATAAAGGAATATTATAAATGGCGTCGTTTGTTGGTTGAAGATAGAATGCCTCAACTAAAAGAGAAAAGTCTTCTTTTTTTAGCTGTTTCGAGTAACAAACAGTGTACAGAAGAAATATTTATTGAAATACTGGATATAGCCGAAAGATGGAATGTCCCGTGGCAATACATCAAAGAGTCTGTTGAAAAAAATGAGTTTACTGTTGGTGTGTCGTTGATGTTTCGAGACGCATCTGATGTATTCGGTCGCCACAATATTCGTTGTGGGATTCCTTTGTCAGAAATGGAAAATGCAGAGAATTTAAATCCTGATCTAAAAAAAAGAGCAGTAACATGCCAAGTTAACAAGTTAAGACAGAAAGCAAGTGATGAATCATCGGCTAGATCAACATTAGAAAGAATAATAGTAAATATGGTATTTGAAAATGGCAATGACTATTTAAATGCTGTCGATATTAATGACACTAAATACTCAAAAATGGTTAGGCTTCCATGCGGAAGTTTATGGGAAGAAAAGGTAAAGGCATCGATTGTTTATTTAATAGAAAAGCTTAACAGCACACATGGCGGTGTTGATGGTAAGATAAAAAAGGGAAAAATACCATCTTGTCATGATGATGTGTATTCTAGGACATTGAAGGCAACCATTTCTGTCCGGCTAAGCCAAGAGAGATATCCTACTAGAATTATTTAGTTTTAAGCGTTTCCGTCCAGGGTCGACGAGGTCGAGAATTTCACCTTGGTGAAACAGATTTCGTTGCACCAGCCGGGCCAGATAGTGCAGACTGATGCCGATCTTTGACATGAACTTCTGGTAGGCCAGAAGCAGGTACGCAATCAGTGCCACGTAGACCTGAGAAAGAACGGCGTTTTTCGAGTTTCCAAGGAACGACTTGATCTTGAGGTTCTGCTTGATGAACCGAAAGAAGATTTCGACCTGCCAACGCTCCTTGTAGATATCGGCGATGGTGCGGGCCGGCAGCGTCATGTGGTTGGTAAGGAACTCGAAGCACTTCCCGGTTTCCTGATCCCGGTAGCCGACTCGGCGCAGGGTCAAGGTCTTCTCGACGTCGGCGACCTGGATGATCTGATCGGAGGTGACACCCGTTGCCCGGTCCACAGGGCTGCGCTCAATGACCCGGAAACGGGCGTTGCTCTTGAGGCGAGTGACCAAGAAGACGTCGGATTTACAGAGCTGCCGGAACCATGTGTAGTCGATATAGCCCCGGTCAAAGACCACGATAGACCCCTTGGGCAGTTTGAGCAGCTTGGCGATGTTAACCTCATGGCATTTGGCTTCGGTGACGGTGACCATAGCCGGGAGATAGCCGTCATGGTCTATGACCGAGTGCATCTTGATGCCGCCCTTGGCTGTTCGGAACTTGGCCCAGGGGAACAGGGTCAGGCACAGGTCGATGACCGACGCGTCAAGGCTGAGCAGTTTGTTTTCAAAAGAAAATTTGTGTTTTGGCGCTTGAGAAAGACACCTTGTGTAGAGTTCGCCGAACAGGGCTTCGAAAAAGGCGTAAGGGCGCTCGTTATTGGCGTCGGCAAAGGTGGACCGGGGCACAGGCTTCACGCCAAGATGATAGAGTCGGTTGGCGGCGGCGTTCATGCCCATGATCCCGTCCCGCAGGCTTTTGCATCCGGCCAACTGGGCGTGCAGCAGGTGGACGAAATGGCTCCACTGAGAAAATGTCCGAGGTGAGCGTTTTGGTTTATGTTGCTGAGATAACTTAGCAAATACAGATTTTGGCACCAGGGATAGAAATTGAGCGAAGACGGTGGTAGCGTTTTGCACGTGCGGAATCCTCTTGTCGATTTGTAGGTGAGCCTCGTAACTCTACCATACAGCAACAAGAGCGATTCCGCATAGTTATAACGACGACAAAGATCCGCTATCTTCTCTGAAACAGGCGCGCTGGCGCACGACATGGCCCGTATGCGCTGTTGTACAAGGATTTTTGAACTTGATCTCATGGCGACTGGTGTCAATTTTACAAAAACAATCCCCGAGATGGAGGAGCCTCAGGAGTCCAGCTCAATGGGGTCCTTCTGGCGTCAAGCATTTTCTTAACCGGACAGTAATGGAAGGCAACAAATGCTAGACAAAAAAAACAAATGCAAGAACTAATAGCTGGATATGAGGGTGCGGCTAGATTGGCTTGTGAAATCGGACGACGCGGCCAACAAAAGGGCAACCCCTGGTCGGAGGCTGAAATTCTGAAATTGGCCAAAGAGCTTGGTGTCTCTATTACCGGCGATTGCCTGAAAGCCTTCAAGGCGGGAATGCCGGCCGATCTTGTGAAAAAGGACGCCGGAGCCCGTCCGATAACTCCCCGCGAAGAATCCCCCGACGACGTGGAAAGCTAGACAGGACAAGGCTTCCCGCCAAGTTAAAGAATACCACTACAACGTGGATTATACCCCGGTGTCGCCAACGATGCCGGGGTATTTTGTTACGTCGCCCGGGTATTATTTACGATGTGGGGGGTATTTTTTACTTGAATAGTCCAACAAATATCAGGGCCAAGTGATCCGGGCCGCCCGTGTGGGGGGCCGAACAAAAGGAGCTTGGCTACATGACAACGCATCAGCATCTTTCCGAGGCATCCCTTCTGCGGCTTCCGCAAATCGTCGGAGACAAGAAACGCGGCATCCCGCCGTTGGTTCCTGTGTCGCGGTCCACATGGTGGGCAGGCGTCAAGGACGGCCGTTTCCCTAAACCTGTTCGCATCGGTGAGCGGTGTGTCGCCTGGAGGGCCAGGGACATCGAGGCGCTTATCGAGCACCTGGGGGCGTGACCATGGACATCAAAAAGCAAAACCCGGCTGGCGGGCCGGGCTTCACGGAAAAAACGCTCGCGGGTAAAGACAAGGCCCTTGTGCCGGACCTGGGCGGAAATGGCAATGACAATTCCCAGTCGGCCCAACGCTTCCGGCTGCTGGCCGCCTTGCGTAAAGGCCCCGTTTCGACCCTCTACGCCCGGAAGTTCTACGACATCCTGCATCCGGCCGCCCGGGTTCAGGAACTTCGCGACCGCGGCTATCTTATTGATACCGTCTGGACGGAAGACTTCACCTCCGAAGGCAGGCCGCATCGCGTCGCCCAATATTTGTATCGCGGCATGAAGGGGGCGCAATGACGGACGCCTTTACCGATCTGCAAACCCCGGCCGGATTCCTGGCCCTGCTGTGGCCGGACGCCACCTTCGACGGCTGGTTGACCTTCTTCGCCAAGGCCCCGGACGGCAAAAAGGGGACGGCGGCCTTCCATCGCTCCCGCCTGGCCGAGGCCCACACGTGGGCGATTGCCCAGGCCGAGACCGCCAACGTCTGGCACGGCGTCGGCCTGCGGAAAGCAAAGCCGGCCAAGGGCAAACGCGGCGATGCCGAGGACGTGATTGCCATCCCGGGCCTGTGGTTCGACCTGGACGTAAAAGGCCCCGGCCACGCCGAACAGCACTTGCCGGCAACCGTCGAGGACGCACTTGACTTCCTGGCCTCGCTGCCGCTCAAGCCTACGTGCATCGTCTTCACGGGTGGCGGACTTCAGCCTTATTGGTTGTTCCATGAACCGATGCGGCTTTCCACGGAAGCGGACTGGAACCGGGCCAAGAGCCTGTCCGAACGGTGGCAACGCTGCCTCATCGCCAGGGGCAGGGAACGCGGCTGGAAGCTCGACAATACCGCCGACCTGCCCCGTGTGCTGCGCCTGCCCGGCACTTGGAACCGCAAGACGGCAACGCCCGTCCTGGTGACGGTGCCGGCCGAGCACGTGGACCTTGCCGCTCGGTATGATCTGGACGCCATCGAAGCCGTGTTACCGGCGGCCGAAGCGCCCCGAGCCGACGAACCCCAAGCCGAGGCCCACGACGACGTAGCCGACGCCGACATCAAGTTGATCTTGAGCAAATGTGTCTGGGTACGTCACTGCCGTGACGATGCCGCCGTGTTGCCGGAACCGGAGTGGTACGCGGCCCTTTCCATCCTGGTCCGCTGCAAGGATGGTGCGCGTCTGGCCCATTCGTGGAGCAAGGACCATCCAAAATACGCCCCGGCCGAAACCGACGCCAAGCTCAAGCAAGCCATGGACAAGGCCGGTCCTCGGACCTGCGAAAGCATCAAGGCGGACTTCGGCACGTACTGCGCCGCCTGCGCTGCCAGGGTCAAAAGCCCTATCGTCTTGGGCCGGGTGGACCGTTTGCCGGAGGGATTCCAGGAACGGAAAAACGGCATCTATTATAAGACCGAGGATAAGGACGGGAATCCGGAATGGCATTGGGTCTGTTCGCCTCTCAAGGTGCTGGCCCTGACGTGCAATGATGACGGCCTCGCCTGGGGTCGATACGTCGCTGTCCTGACCCCAAAAGGCGTATGGAACAGATGGGCGATGCCTAAATCCTTGATGGGCGGTTCTGGAGACGCCTATCGGGCCGAACTGTTGGATATGGGGTTAGACATTGCCCCAGGCAAAGGGAAACAACGCCTTGAGACGCTGTTGTCTCTTTGGCATCCCCGGTCATGCGCCCGTTGCGTCTCTCGCATCGGCTGGCATGGCCGCCGGTTCATCCTGCCGGACATCGTCTTCGGCTCCGAGGCCGGCGAGGCCGTCATCCTGCAAGCGGAACGCGTGGACAATCCCTTTCAGACCATGGGGACGCTGGCAGAGTGGCAAGAGGCCATCGGCCGGTACTGTGTCGGCAATTCCAGGCTGGTGCTGGCCGTGGCTACGGCCCTGGCCGCGCCCCTGCTGTACCTGGCCGGAGCCGAGTCCGGGGGGCTGCATCTGGTGGGTGGGTCCAGCCTGGGCAAAACTACGGCGCTTGATGTGGCCGGTTCCGTGTGCGGTGGCGGCGGAGTCCGTGGGTACGTCCTGCAATGGCGGGCCACGGCCAACGGCCTGGAAGGCGTGGCTGCGGCGCACTGTGATGCACTTCTCTGCCTGGACGAACTGTCCCAGGTGACGCCTCAGGCGGCGTGGTCAACCACATTGACGTGCTAATATCCTAAAATACAATGTAAAATTCAATTCGGTTTTTCTCTGTTATCCGGAAAGTTATCCGGTTTTGGAGCGTGCTGGAAAAATCCGGTCCCCTCCACCATGGCGGTCATTGCCGTGGCGGGCGGTGCCGTGGCGGGCGGTGCCGCGGTTGATCCAGTGAACGGTGAAGCCTTGCCGTCACGCCGACGCCATATCCGGCCGTAGGATCGCTTCCGGTCGCGTCCATGACCGCTTGCCTATCCCGGGCGGCCAGGACGCCTTAGAACGGCGCTACGGGCCTCGGCCATAAGAAAGCGGCCCACCTCCATGTGGAGACAGGCCGCTCATGATACGGTTTCCGGGAACACGTCACGCTTCCGCAGCAACCTTACGGAAGCGAGTTATTCGCCCCCCCTTGCCCGCCTCGCAGGGCTTGATTGCCTTGAGAACTGCCGCGCAAGTGTCTTTAAATGAATCGCGCCCTTTCGTCCTTGCTTTGACGATCTCAGAGAGCATAGCTTTTTCCTGAAACTCAGCAGGGTCAATAAATTCGGCCTTACCCTCGAAGGCGAGCAAGTCATGCCGACAAGAGAGAATGCCACCAAGGATTTCGGCCATAGACTCTTGGAGCGAATCTTCCAGATGAATAACCGCGTTGCCAAGAACTATTTGCTCAGGGCATGGAGCGTTGTCGATCTGTTTAAGTAGAGCGGCAATCTGATAATAGAGACTTTCGAGGAACGCCTTATCGGCAAGAGTTTGTTGGCGTTGTTCGCTCATATCGTCGGGAGGAAGAGCTTTAGGCATGTTCCACCTCCTGAGCCTTGGCCTTGGGCAGCCAATCCACGCCGCGAATTACCTCTTCACCTAGCTGGCCGCCCTGATATTCCTTCTCGTCTGCCGGTCCATGCCGCAATAATACGTTCTCTGCCATGATCGACCCTCCTGAGGTCAAATGTCTGGCCTTCGCTCTAAAATTTCGGTATGGACAGGTCAAGTTAAATCTCGAAATATCGGTATGAATGAAACAATCCACTATGATTACCAGCAGGGTTAAGGACTTGATGCTTCGGGGAAAAGTCACCGTAGCGGGCATGATGGCGCAGACAGGACTTTCAAACGAAACGATAATGCGTGCCCGTGACTACAGGATAGAATGTTGCTCACTCAAGACGTTGGCCACCATAGCGGTGGCGCTGGGCGTGAAGATCAAAGACTTGTTCGATGAGGATTGACCAGGGGCGTCACCTGCCCTTGGATTTTTCGTTTTGTGCGTGAAAAGGTGCCGATAACGGTCCATTTTGGCAGGCTTGTTTGATTTTGCGCCGAGGTCCGCCTGGGAATCTCCCGACACTGGCGGCAAGGGCGCGTAACACAAACGGAATAAAGCGTAGCACACTTAGGGGAATAGGAGGGATCGAAAGGCTGGGCCGAGGCCCTGGCGAACCGATATATGCACATTTACGCGTAGTTTTTGTTCGATTTTAGGGTACTTTTTTTCGTCCAGGTGTAGACATATCAATGGGATAGCAGCAATGAAACTGATTTTTCATTTCGACAATGTGAGGATGTGACTGCCATAATCGGTTCCGGCGGGGGGCGGCCTAGACATTTCACCCCCCCATAGCCCCCCCCTCAAAATTTTCAGAAAACTCCATGCGAATGTGCCATAATCGGTTCGTCAAAAGCTTGACATAGACATTCTGCCCCCCCTATCGCCTGCCCCTTGCCCTACATGCGATGAGCAGCACTTCGGGCGGCCTTTTTTGTCCATGGCTAACCGCGCCTATTGCGGGCTAACAGGGGCGAATTAGGGCTTTGTTGTTGCCACCTTGAAAGGTTTTCTGATAGCGGAACGACGAAAGGGAGGGCAACGGGATGGACGACGCCAAAACATTAAAAGTAACTATTCAAAAACGAAGAAATACCGGAGGCGTTAAAAAAAATACTATTATTCGTTTTGCGCCCAAGGGAGGGGAAGAGGACATTATTGACCAATGCAAGGATGGGCAACCGTTAAATCTTTGGCCAAGAACGGTATCTTATAGATATCATGTTTATAGGCCAGGGAACCCAGATGTTGGAGGGAAGGTATCTACAGTCCCAGACAAATATACGGAGGCTATATCAGTCGCCAAAGAAGAGAATTGTTTAATAGGAGCCGAAATTTATGTGATAAATGGAAAGAAAAAAGTAAAAATAGAACTGTATTCAAAAAATGCTTCCGATTCTGAGCGAGGAGAACAAACAAAAATATTTGCTGAACGCTTATCTAAAAAATACAGGCCACAAAACCCATCGTATGTAAAATATTTTTATGTATAGACCACGGTCTATCCCCAGGTGACAGCATTTTCTTACGTGACAAACCGATTGAATATTATGCAACCATTGCGGCGAGCGGTGGCGTCACATTGTTTTTTAATGATACAAATGGCCGTAACATTGGAAGACTTGAGTACCCAGCCGGAGTTCAGGAAAGAATTTTAAGGGCAAAATACAGCGGATATGTTTTAGACGCGAAAATATTAGATATCAAAGATCAGAGCCCCTACGTTACCGAAATCGTCGGGCATATAGAGGCTTCCATGGAAATAAAATTTATCAAGCGATGCTAATTTATTTATCTCTGTGCGTCCTCTTTTGTGAGACAATACCAACGTATTATTTGCATAATATTAAATTATTGCAGGGCAATTGACGATTTTTGTGTGTTCACCATGGCCAATGCGTCGCCAGCCACGAACCATAGCGCCTGAACGGTTGCCTTTTGCCCAGCCGCCCATGACGCCGGGTAGATCGGCCACCGGGAACCATCTCCCCCGCGGCAGAACCGAAGGCCTGGATGCTGGCGCATGATCTCCATGATGGTCTTCACGGCCTCGGCCGGGGACAGGATCGGCAGGCGGTCCATGTGCTGGCGCAGGAAGTCCTGGGCCTCGGCCAGTAGCTGGCTGGCGTAGGCCACCAGTTCCGGTTCCAGGGCGGGCGGATAGACGGCGAGCACGCGCTCCCCGGCATGGACGATACGGACGCCGTACAGGCGGCTGAGGTCCGCCAGGTCGAAGGCCGCCCACCGGGAACCATAATCTGGGGCATCGGGATCGGTGGGTTTGCTGACCCATTCCAACCCGGTCACGGGGCCGGGGGCCGAAGCCCCCGACAGTTCCCGCACCAGTTCTTCCTTGTGTTCCTGGGCCACGGCGATGACATGCTCGGCCACGTCGGCGGGAAGCACGTCCAGCCCCATAACTTCCACCGCACCATCCACCCAAGTGGCGTCCGCCCCCAAGGATCGGATAACGTCGATGGCACTCATTGAATCCGCACCTTCGCCGGGCCGGTCCAAAGGCCGTTGGCCGCGGCCGGGGCCATGTCGGTGATCGGACCGTTTTTTTGTTCGGAGTTATCGTTTTCGGCGGTTACGGCGGTTACATCGGTTACATGACTGGAATTGCAATCTTTTTTCTGTAACCGTTCGGCTTCGGTTACAGTTACAGCGGTTACAGGCTTTCGGTCGTAACCGTCAGGTGTAACCGTTGTAACCGGCGACTTTTCAGCGCGGTTACACTCGGAACCCGCTTCATTGCTGGATGTAACCGGCGTAACCGTTGTAACCGTGTTTTTTGATAAGTCCGAATCGTCCGATACAACGCCCGGGGTAAAGCGATAGTACCGGGCAGGCGGTTGCCCGGGGATGCGCTGTCCAGAAGCCGGTTGTCCGTCCGGCCCGGGGACGATGAAGCCATGCTCGACCAGATCCTTGACCAGCCTCTTGGCGTCATGCCCCCGGGCGATTTCACCCCTGAACACATTCGGCGGCACGTAGTATTCCCAGGCTCCCGTCAGATCGTCCTTTCGGCGGAAACCAGCCCTATTGATGGTCTTGGTTTCGTCGGCCCGGTCGCCCCAGGTCTCGAAGCGGCTGGACCCGTGGGCCTGGAAGAAGGCCCTCACCTGGGCAAGACCAGCCTGGACCTCGGCCGCTCCGGTGCCGCCGCGCAGGGCCAGCCAATCCCGGAAGCACCGTGCCGCCGCCCGGGTTGCCTCGCCAGCGGGCCAGGGGAGGACGCCGTAGGTCACGCCTGATTCCCCGCCCGCGGCCACCAGGGCGAACCGCGTACAAACCCGCTTCACCTGCCCATCGGCCCCGGTCGGGCAGTGCTCGGCCAGGAAGTCCTGGATGAGCATGGGGACCACCCGCATGGCTTCGTCATAGTCGGCGGTCAGTTTTTCCAGGAACACCCGCAGCGGCACGCCGTAGGTCCGCTTCGCCGCTTCCTTGAGGTGCCGAGAGAAGGCGTCACCGTCCGGGAAGCCGTGCAAGTCCTCGAACAGGCCGAGGCCCGCGCCGGCATCGGCGTCAACATCCACGACGCGCACCAGTTGCCCGACCATGGCCCGGCTTTTGCCGTCCTCCCTGATCTTGTCGGCCAGGGTTATTTCCCCGGTGGACAGGAACAGGACGCGCCACTCGGCCGGCTTGCGGGCGGCACCCTGTTTGGTGGCCCGGGTTTTGCCGGTTCCGTTGGTCAGCATGTAGGCGGTTTCCCCCGCCGATCCGATAAAGTCCAAAAGATCAAGAATTTCACCATGAAGCCGGGCTCACAAGGTCCGGCTTCATCCGTTTTGGTCCGGGGAAAGTGGGAACACCCTTGGAGACCACTGCACAATGCGTCGCATGAGGCACCTCCGGCGGCCAACGGGCGCGCGCCTTTTGGAACCCTGAGAGGATGTTGGGAGGTTGCCATTTCAGGCTTGAGACAAAAAAGGCCGCCAGGCAATTATGCAGCGGTCGCAATTGGGACAAAGGAACAAGGGGGGGGACCTTTCCTCCCGCCAAGTATCCCGGCTAGAAGTTCATGGCGTCGGCTCAGGAATAACGTCATGCGAAAGAGCCGATTCCCCGAGGAACAGATCCTCGCAATAGTGAACGCGACTCTGGCTGTCGGTATCAGGAAGTTGCAGGAGCGCGCGTAGCCTCGCGATCGCCCCTGTCGTCGGGCTCTGGCCGTGCCAGGCGCAAGACAACTCGGACGATCATTCCCCCTTGGTGGCATCCTGCATGATTTTTCGTGCCTCGTTTTTCCGCAATTCAAGGATGAGCAGAAAAACGTCGGAACCCTTTTGCCGCAGTTCCCACCAAGAAGGATCGGCAAGAGCGATGAGCGCCTCGGCCACCGCCTCACGTTTTTCCCGTGGGACTGCACGCAAGCGGGACAGCCCCAATTCTTTTGCATCGGCCATCTTCTCCGCGACAGTCGTCTGTTTTGCGTCACCTCTCTTCATAGCGGAATCCTTTGCGTCTTTTCGGCGGGAAGGGTCTCTCCCGGTTTACCGCGCAGGCAAAGGGAATGGCCGTGATCCTCGGATGGGTCGCGTCCCATCCGTTCCCCATCGGCGGGAAGCCCCGGATGAGGCAAGAAAATCGTCATCCCCGTCATCGCCATTTCGATTTGTCGAAGAGACCGCGCCGGGACAGCTCGTTGCGCTTGTGATGGCCGAAGTCGAACAGCCCTTTGAGTTTCCCACCGTCATGCCGTTTGGTCCTCAGGAGAAGAGCCACCAGGGCGATAGCGATGGCAGCCAGGGCGCTTGTGATGATCCATTCCATGGTAGTCAGTAACAGGCTGGGCGAAACTTGTCATCCTGCCCGTGCTTCCGGAGCCGACTGCATGCCGCCGATTGCTGCCGAACAGCCGAAAGACGCTCCGGGACGGCGTTGGCGTCGCTTCCGGAGTTCCATACGCGGGCCTGCGGTTGCCGCCGTCGCGTTTCTTCCCGCACATTGTCAAGGCCGCCACCATGGGATATGAAAGCCTATGCATGAAGACCGGATGCGTCTGGCCAATCGCGCCAAGGTGTTTAAGGCCCTGGGCCACCCCAGCCGTCTGCTCATGATCGAAGCCCTGGGGCAGGGCGAAAAATGCGTGTGTGAGCTGAGGGAACTGGTCGGATCGGATATTTCAACAGTATCCAAACACTTAAGTGTTCTCAAGGAAGCCGGTATCGTCCGGGACGAACGACGGGGCACCAGCATCTACTATTCGTTGCGCATGCACTGCGTCACCTCGTTTCTGGCTTGCGTGCGCCGGTTCTTCGAGCAGCAACTCGAAGAACAATTTGTTTTTATGAAAGATTTACGGAAAAACGACCGGAGTTGACTCCTGGGAGGGGTATTTTTACGCTTGCTTCCATTACACGAATTTTATAAAATTCGTGTAACTTAATTCGCCGCACGACAAGCGTCCATCGGGGCGGTTGGTGGGAGAACCCGTGGAGCCCGGAACCGAAGCCAAATATCCTGACGCACCCGCACGTCACCACCACAACCGCTATACGGCCATGGAATGGGCCGGGGCCTTCGGCGATATCGGCACGCTCATTCCCTTTGTCGTCGCCTATATTACCATCCTCGGCATCGACCCGCTCGGACTGCTGTTCATGTTCGGCATTTCCAAGATCGTCGCCGGCCTGTTCTATAAGACGCCCATCCCCATTCAACCCATGAAGGCCATCGGCGCGGCGGCCGTGGCTGGCGGCATCACGCCGGCGGCGCTTTTTGCCTCGGGGCTGACCACCGGCCTGTTCTGGCTCGTCGTCGGTCTGACCGGCAGCATCCGCTTCGTGGCCGCGCTGGCCACCAAGCCCGTGGTCCGGGGCATCATGCTCGGCCTCGGCATGTCCTTCATCGTGGAAGGGATCCATCGCATGGTCGGTTCGCCGGTCCTTTCCGGCATCGCCCTGATCGTGACCTTCCTGCTGCTGGGCAATCCGAAAATCCCGGCCATGTTCGTCCTGCTGCTCCTGGGAGTGGTGTCCGCCGTGGTCGCCAACCCAGCCTTGCTTACGGAACTGGCCCACATCAACATCGGTTTTCGCCTCCCGGAATTCGGCCTGCACAAGATTTCCTGGGACGACGTCGTGACCGGCACGCTTCTTTTCACCCTGCCCCAGATTCCGCTCACCCTGGGCAACGCGGTGGTGGCCATCACGGCGGAAAATAACGAGCTGTTCCCGGATCGGCCTGTCACCGAACGCACCATGTGCATTTCCCAGGGCATCATGAACCTGATCGCGCCGCTTTTCGGCGGCGTTCCCATGTGCCACGGCGCGGGAGGCATGGCCGGGCATGTGCGCTTCGGCGCCCGCACAGGCGGTTCGTTGGTCATTCTCGGCTCCATCGTCATCGCCATCGCTCTATTTTGCAGCCAGTCCGTGGCCGTCATCTTCAAGATGTTCCCGCCGGCCATCCTCGGCGTCATCCTGTTTTTGGCCGGGGCCGAATTAGCCATCTCCGTTCGCGACATCGGGAACCAAAAAGCTTCCTTTTACGTCATGGTCGTGGTGGCCGGCTTCGCCATGTGGCACATGGGCGTGGCCTTCCTGGTCGGCATCGCCCTGGACTATGCCCTGCGCCGTGATTGGATTCGCCTCTAACGCTTCCTCTCCCTCCGCAATCGTGCCGCCATCTCCGGCGGTCCCCTCCGGGCCGCCCACCCGGGTTCGCAGGCAACAAATTTGTTCTTGCCAAAAAAAGTCGGCGCATATACTTTCCTTTTTGGCAAAATAACAAACAGGAATGGGGGAATTCCCATTCGTCGCCGCCCCCGGCCCCCGCTCGCGGGTGACGTACGCCTCCTTGCGGTCGTGCGCCGCAAGGAAGTCGGCGGGGGTGCCTGGGGAAGCAGCACAAGGAGGCCCTATGCGGTTTCTCGCGCAATTGTTTCCGGAATTTGCGGCAAAGCTCGACGAGATGGATGCGCTTTACGCCGAAAAGCGCTTCATCGACGAAAAGACCTATCAGTTTATCTGTTTTGCCCTTTCGATCAAAGCCCGGTCCAAGCCATGCGTGCTCAAGCATTTCAAAGGGGCGCTCGACGCCGGGGCAAGTCTGCAGGAACTGGCCTACATTCTGGCCCTTGTCATGCGCGAGGCGGCCGGCGCCGATGACTGCTGGACCCATGACGTTCTGGGTGAAGTGGGCGAAATCATTGCCGGAAAGATCGACTGCGCCTGCAAAAAATAACGCGAAGGAGAAGCGTCCCCATGATGATCCAGATACTCGGCACGGGTTGCGCCAAATGCCAGGAATTGGAGAAGTTGGTCAAGGCCGTGGTCGCCGAAACAGGAACGGCGGCCACGGTGGAAAAGGTCACGGACCTCAAGCAGATTGCCGCCATGGGCGTGTTCGCCACCCCGGCCGTGGTGATCGATGGTGTCGTCAAGTCCGTGGGGGGAATTCCGCCGAAAACGGATATCCTCTCCTGGATCGCCTAACCGACGCAAACGCCCTGCCCTTTCGCCTCGGCCGGGCCACCGGCAGGCGGCAGCCGAATGGCGCGCCGCCTGCCGGTGGCTGCGGCAAAATGTGCTTGCCAAGTCCGACATCTAAGCGTATGTTTTAAAACTCCTTATCGGAACTGTGCCGACGCGGAGAGGTACCGAAGTGGTCGTAACGGGCCCGACTCGAAATCGGGTTGCGGGTTAATAGCCTGCACGTGGGTTCGAATCCCACCCTCTCCGCCAATACCTAGTCCAACTTAGTCCAAGCAAGTCCAAAAAAGCCAACAATTACGCCGAAAGACAACCGTTTTTCGCAATTCCCATCCTTTTTCCTCTCCGCTTTACACCGGGGGCAACTTGGGGCACTTCTGGGGGCAGCACCCCCGGGAGTGAGAATCCCATGAAAAGTTGCCCCCGTTTCCCTATGGGATTTCCTCCGGTACGTGGGTTCGGATGAGACACCGTTTTGTGACCCCCTCCCGAACGATCAAAACAATGGAGTGGCGGATGCTTACGGACAAAACCATTAAGAGCCTAGTTCCAGGGGAGAAAAAGACCCGCCACTTCGATGCGGGCGGCCTCTACTTGGAAGTTGCCCCCAGCGGGGGCAAATGGTGGCGACTGAAATTCCGATATGGTGGGAAGGAAAAGAGGCTGTCGCTGGGCACCTACCCGACCGTTTCGCTCAGGGAGGCCCGGGAACGTCGAGACGGCGCCAAGAAGATGCTGGCCAACGGCATTGACCCTTCTGCCGCCAGAAAGGAAGAGAAAGCCGAGGCCCGTGCCGCAAGTGAGACTTTCGAGGTAATTGCCCGGGAGTGGCACGGGAGTTTCCTCAAGGGCCTGACCGAACGAAGCGCCTCCGAAATTCTCCACCGGATTGAGCGCGATGTTTTCCCATGGGTGGGGCACAAGCCCGTCCGCGAAGTGACGGCGCCGGACCTGTTGGCCGTGGTTCGACGTATCGAGTCCAGGGGCGCACCTGAGACGGCCCGGCGCGTTCTCCAGTACCTTTCACGGATCGGCCGCTATGCCGTGGCCACGGGCCGGGCCGAACGAGATGCTGCGGCCGACCTGCGGGGTGCCCTCCCCCCGGCCAACAAAAAACATTTCTCCACCCTGACCGACCCAAAGGACGTTGCTGCCCTTCTCCGGGCCATAGATACCTACCAGGGCTCCTATATCGTCCTGTGCGCCCTGAAGCTCGCTCCACTCGTGTTTGTCCGGCCCGGTGAGCTTCGCAAGGCGGAATGGGCCGAGTTCAATCTTGATGAGGCGGAATGGCGCATCCCTGCCGAGCGCATGAAAATGCGGGAGCTTCATATTGTCCCTCTTTCCCACCAGTGCGTCACCATTCTGAAAGAGCTACAGCCGTTGACCGGATCGGGAAAATATCTATTCCCGAGCATCAGAAGCGTGGCCCGCCCTATCAGTGAAAACACTTTAAACGGCGCATTGCGGCGACTTGGATATACGAAAGAAGAAATTTGCGCCCATGGGTTCCGCTCCATGGCCTCAACACTATTAAATGAGCAAGGATGGAACCGGGACGCCATCGAAAAGCAGCTTTCACATGGAGAGAGGGATGCTATCCGAGCCAGCTACAATTTCGCTCAATACCTACCCGAGCGTCGAAAAATGATGCAAGGTTGGGCTGATTTCCTCGAAGGTCTAAAGGCCGGGGCGAAGGTGACGCCTTTGCATGGTGCCACGGGCTGACCATAAAGCCCCACTTGAACTTTTCAGGGCGGTTAACCGTAACAGGTTGCCGCCCTTTGTTTTTTTCCAAATAGCCCCCGCTCTCCAAAATTATTTTTCGGAGATGCAAGATTGTTGAGCGGCCCACGAAATACAACCGGATAAAGCCTATATTTTTGGCTTTTTGCTTTTGTATCAAAAAGTTAAAAAACTCAAAATGTGCCCGTTTAAACGCTAGTGATAGATAATTTGTCTAAATTTGACAAATTAATGAGAGTTTGGCATACACTTGACGAAATAAACGGAGGTTCGAATATGGCTAATGCAAAAGAATCGGCCAAGAAGGCCACGGTTGTAAAGAAAGTGGTTGCTCAACTTCCTTTAGAAGTTCCACACCTATTGCGTGAAAGGCAGGTACTACAGTTTTTTCCAGTATCTCGTGGTGAATTATGGCTTCGAGTAAAAGATGGTCGATTCCCCCGGCCTGTGAAATTGAGCCCGAAAATCAGTGCGTGGAGGTCCAACGACATCCTTGCAGTGCTTCGAGAGCACGGTGTAGAGGCGGTTGCTTAATATGAATGCGGATTTGGGGGAATCCCCCAACGAAAACGCCCAAGGGCTGGCACCCAAGGGCGTTGAAAAAATGGCTGTGGAAGTCCACTCAAATGTCGAGAATGCAGTTACGTCAAAGAGCAAAACCCGTCAAGGGGCTTCAGACGAAGAAGTCGCGGCCTGGTTCACGACGTATCGGGACAGGTTCATCCCCGCCAACGCCCGTGGATTCAGCTACAAACGCGAGCAAGGTGGCTGGATAATTCAACGAAACACCGAAACAGCCTTGGCCGACGTTGTAGCAAAAGGAGCAATGTTCCGTACTACCTGCGGTTCGCAGACAGAGCCACTTTTATTTGAAGAGGAAAACAAAGATCGAAGGAACCTCGCTGTACTTCGATATGGTCACATGCCTTGGGACTTTGACGCACCTGGAGATGTAGCAAAAGCTCGCAATGATGCCGTGACGCTGGTACACGAAATTCTTCCCCGATTCGGCGTACAGCCGTCACAGGTCTATATCTGGCTTTCTGGATCAAAGGGCTTCCACGTCGATATACCGGACCTGTGCATCGGTGCCGAAGCCGGGGACCGTCTCTTGCCACTTATCTATCGGCGCATGGCGGCGGAAATTGCTTCGGGTAATATCAAGTACGATGATTCAATGCACTGCATGGGCAAAGGAAAACAGTACCGCTTGCCGAACGTAAAACGGGATAATGGATTTCATAAAATCCCTTTGACCGCCGATGAACTTAAAATCATGTCCATTGAAGACATGCAGGAACTTGGTGCGCCAGGACAAGCCTGGAGAAGGAGAATGTATGGAATGCTGAAACCTTCTATTGGAACCCTACGGGTAACCAAGCCCGTCCGGCCAAGTGTGCTGACAGCCGGAACCGAGTGTTGCGCGGACTGGAGTAATCCCGGACGTGAAGCGTACACAGGGAGTTTGTAGGCCTTGCTATTGAGCCCCGAAATTGCATTCACTCGCGGGAGCCGACGGCTTCAGGTTGCCGGAAGGCAACATCTGAGGGCAACACAGCATCACCCTCAGGTCCCGCCGGGGTCGGAGAACAAGGCATGCTGACAGTGGGTTCCCCAGGAACCTGGGAGACCCTGCCATCTCCGCTTGAGAAACCGGAAGGGAAGAGCCGGTGATCTCTTCCTGGCCTGCCCTGGGTTCGTCTGCCCGGGAACAGGAGCGAATATTCAGGCGACAAGCGGTATCTGAAGGCGAAGGAAACGAAGCCGGAGGAGAAGGGTGGCAGGGAGTCGGAACGCCTCATAGTACCGATGAATCAGGGGAACCCGCCCAGGGGACCCGGAGGAGGGAAGGGGGCGTCTGTTCATGGAACTTCTGGAGGGAAAGATGCAAGGGACATCGAGCCCGGACAGCGTCTCAACGAGACTGCGGAAGGTAGCGGAGCTGGCCAAGCAAGCGCCGAATATGGTCTTTACGACGTTGGCGCACCATGTTGATGTCGTCCTTTTGAAGGAGGCATTCCACCTCACCAGGAAGGACGCGGCGACAGGCGTGGACCAACAGACAGCGGCAGAGTACGAGGAACAGCTGGATAAGAACCTGATGTCGCTTTTGGATCGCTTCAAGAGCGGAACGTACAAGGCTCCTCCGGTCAAGCGGGCGTATATCCCCAAGGCAGATGGGGCGGCCCGTCCGATCGGCATCCCGACCTTCGAGGACAAGGTGCTGCAACGCGCAGTGGCCATGGTGCTGGGAGCGGTCTATGAGCAGGATTTTCTTGACTGCTCGTACGGCTTTCGGCCCGGACGCTCATGCCATCAGGCACTGCAGAACCTTTGGCTCGGTACCATGGGCATGGGAGGAGGGTACGTCTACGAGGTGGACATTCGGAAGTTCTTCGACACGCTGGACCATGGACATCTCCGGAGCTTTCTTGACCTGCGGGTGCGCGATGGTGTGATACGACGGGTAATTGATAAGTGGCTCAAGGCTGGGGTTCTCGAAGCAGGTCAGCTTGCGTACCCAGACGCCGGCACGCCACAAGGAGGAGTGATCTCGCCCCTCCTGGCGAACATCTATCTTCACGAAGTCCTGGACAAATGGTTTGAGCACGTCGTCAAGCCGCGTCTGCGAGGCAAGGCGTTCCTCATCCGCTACGCCGACGACTTTGTCATGGTCTTCAGCAATGAGATGGACGCCCGGAAGGTCGAAGAGGTACTGCCGAAGCGACTTGGCCGATTCGGTCTGGCCGTCCACCCAGAGAAGACTCGCCTGATACGATTCCTACCACCGGGTGGCGGATCAGGAGGGAGTGGACACCCGCGACCCAGTTTCGATCTGCTGGGCTTTACCCATTTCTGGGGCAAGTCGCTGAAAGGAAACTGGGTTGTCAAACGCAAGACGGCAAAAGATCGTCTGGCCAGGGCCTTGAAAGCGGTAGGGGAGTGGTGCCGGGTCAATCGGCATAATGATGTCGCGGACCAGTTCCGAACGCTTGTGCTCAAGGTCAAGGGGCACTACCAGTACTATGGGGTCACGGGCAACTCCCGCAGGCTCAACGCATTCCGAGATGGAGCGCAAAAGCTGTGGTGGAAGTGGCTTAATCGGCGATCACAGAGAAGTAATATGACCTGGCAGAACTTCGACCTCTTGAAGAAGGCTTACCGATTACCATTTGCAGTAGTAGTACATTCGATCTATCGTCGCGCAGCAAGACCATAAACAGAGGAGCCGGATGCCTTAAAAGGGCATGTCCGGATCTGTGGGGGGCGGGGGAAGGAAACTTCCCTCGTCTACCCGACCCAAGACTCCCCGTCTGCTTCCCCTTGCACCGCTTACCGCTACCCCGCCGGAAGCACCGATCCGGGAAATGTACCTGCGGCACAAGGAAGGCGTCTGGCACGATGAACTAAAGTCGAAGAAACCGCCGCTCACACTTGACGATAAGGAACGTTTTGCCGGAAAGCAGTTTGCCTGCATGAAGTATATGGTGGAAATGGACGGCTATGGAGGCATAGCCGAGGCAAATGTAAACGCTTACTGTGCAATGCTAATTGCACCGGAACAGGCTTTCTTTGACCGTGACCCGGAAGACACGGAAGACCTTTACGGTGATTGCATCATGCGTTGCTCTGAGTCTGGTAGCTATCCAACACCTGGAGACCGCCTTGACAAACTACGGACTGAAATCAAGGTAAGGAACATACGGCCTTGGAGTTGTGGAGCGGCACACAAGTACCTACCGAAAGAAGCATTGAAGTGCGGTGACTGCATCCATAACCAGCTTGAGGCGGAACATGCTTTCGACGATATGCCATACGACTTTAGCGCGATTGATAAACGCGCTAGTGAAGAGTTGAGGCAGGAAAAGACCGAAGTATCTGATACAGAAATTGAATCTGTTATTCAACTTATGGAGGAAGGCCCGGACAAAAAACTGTTTGACGCCTTGTTTCGTAAAGGCAAGCGCCTGGAATCGTCTTTCCAAGTATCGGATGCTAGGCTTTGTCAATTGATTGTGTTCTATGCTGGAGACAATCCGGCATTAGTTGACGCTGTTTATAGGCGGTCTAGTCTCATGCGTCCATATTGGGATACTGGAACGCCATTTGAGACAATTTACAAAATCTATGCTGAAGAGACAATAAACAATGCTTGTTTGTTTCCGAAGCGGTATGATCCGACAAAGCCCGATGAAGGTGCTTTCCCCGAAGAACAAAAGAAAGTGCATCGGATACTAACTGGCGCGGATATTATGGCGATGCAGTTTGACAATCCGCCGTTGATTGATGGATTATTGGATGAAGGGGAGTCACTAGGAATCCTTGGCGCGAATGGCTTGGGGAAGTCTTTAGCAGTGTTAGACATTGCGCTATCTTTGGCCGATCCCAAGGTGGAAAAGCTATGGGGACGATATAGAAAGACACGACCGTTAAAGCTCATTATCTTTCAATCGGAAGTAACAAGCAAAGCCCTTAAAAAGCGACTTCGGGCAATGGCTCAAGAGCGACCGGAAGTAATGGAGTTGATTAAGCAACTCACGTTCCCGTCTTATGGCTTGTCTGGGCGCATTGCTGGTAGCATTACAGATGATAGCTTTTATAGCTTATGCCTTGATGACGTAAAGAGGGTGAAGCCTGACATCATAGTGTTTGACCCGCTTATCTCATACCATGATGGCAATGAGAATGACACAAGGGAAATGCGCGGGGCACTGGATCGGATCACTAGACTACAAGATGACACAGGAACGGCTTGCATTGTGACCCACCATTTAGGTGAGAATAGTTCGAGCAAGGAAGTATTTAAAGGCCGTGGGTCATCGGCAATTGGCGATTGGTATGCAAACGTGCTACTGTTTGAGAAGGCCGAAGGAACTACCATCAAGACGCCTACTATCAAAGTGACACCGTGCAAAGCGAGGAACTTTGAACTATCCCCACCCTTCTACCTGCAACGCACTACTGGATTGCATTTGGTTCCTACCGTCGGCCCTGAATCCGCCGATGCACAAGGCGGTCGGAAGGCCGTGGCGGCGCTGCGGGCCATGGGCGGCACGGTGGACGCCCGGGCGCGGCTTGTTGAATACCTTGAGGAAGGTGGCACCTCGGATTCGACGGCGAAGAGGTGGATCACTGCGGCGACCGCCTCAGGGCAGATAAAAGTGGTCGCCGGCCATGGGCGGGCGACGGGGCTGACCCTCGGATCGGTGGTGGAAGAGGTTTCGGATGAGGTTTTTTAAGTGACGTATGGTCCAATGGGGTCATGGGTCAGTGACCCATTGCGCCACAATTGGCCTATTGTTTAGTCAGTAAAAACAGCATCAAACGGTGTGAAAACAAGAGTATGGGTCAACAGTGAGTTGGCCCATACTTTTGTTTTATATTTCAAATAGTTATCTATTGTTCAATGGTCCTATATATAGGGCTGGGCTGGCCCATAGGCCGCCCCCCATATATGCCTGCCGCGATCCCCGACCGAATACCGTCGGTTCAAACGACGCAAACGACCTCGCCAGCTCCCGTTCAGGAAAATTTTCTGAACGGAGTCATTTTTACCCACAAGACCCGGGGGCGGTCTAAAAGTCTAGGATCATTCATCAAAAAACCGAGTGCGCCCCATATTTCTTGTCGTGTCACAATTGAGGGTTTTTTTCGGATTTCGTGCTACGTATGCAAAAATGAAAAAGCGCGACCACAAACTTGTGATCGCGCCATATAGTTTTCTTTTGTGTCTTATGATTTGGTGGGTTTCGTGAGTTTCGTTTCAGTAGTCCTCAAATAACGTCTTGATTCTTTATGTTACTCTCTGTGGTTTCGTTCTGTGGTTTCGTTCTGAGTCACACCCTACAAGACATATTTTCCCCACGGACAAGAAAAATATAAGACGGGTTTGATGGTTTGTAAAGAGGTTTGCAGAAATTTACTGTGGGTAAAAATGACTCCGTGTGTGCAAATTTGCACACACGGGCGGATGGGCAAGCTCCACTACTCCGGAATCGCCATTTTGAAACTGATATCGTTTACATAGTCTTTTAAGTTGTTATAGTTATCTGTAGAATTTGCGCCTTCCGTTATATATCCGCTAAGGTATAGCTTTTTAGTAAGCGGGATAAACCCTGTAAATTTCACTGTGAATAACCACTTATTCCATTGGCTAAAACTATTGAAATCACATGGATGCCAGTAACAAAACGAGCAATGCTTTCTTTCTGCTTTACTTTCTATTTTGTTTACAATCTTAGCAATTTCATCGTCCGGCAATTTAAGATTACGCATTTTCTTCCATGCACTGGTCCAGAAGCGAATCCATGAAATATTATCAACAACAATTTTCCAATCACTGCGCCCTTCTGGTTCGCAATATATAGAATAGCTACCTAATGTTGATACATACTTTTGCCGTACCTTTCCTGATTCATTTCGATATGGTTTTAGAAGTTCAACGCTTACATTTCTCCCCCATAAAGTTTCCTGCTGTAACTTTTCGATCCTCCTCTCTTTCCATCTAACGATCATAAGCGCCCCCCTTCGGCTTGTAGTTAGGGCATAATAATGCCCCCACTACAAATGTCAACCCCTAGCTGTAGTCGGGGCATTTGATTGCCCCCACTACGAGGTCGATCAATTCCAAAAAACGGGCCGCGATTTCTCCATATTTTTCAGCAACATACGCAGACCCCATACCTCGCCGGAAAAACACCGTCACCCGACGCCCTCCCAAACCAACTTTTTTGAAAAAAGTTCTGCCGGCATTTCAGTTGTTTACGAGCTTGTTACCACTGGGAGCAGCAGACCCCTTGCATGACGTGGTATGTGTGGTACGTTTGGCATGTGCGGCCCGCGAACCGGACCGTTTTTTTGAATCGACTCCCTGGGAGGGGACACAATGGTAAAGAAAAATACAAGCATGTGGCTCGATCCGACCGTAGCAAAACGTGCCCGCGTCCTTGGTGCCCAACATGACGTAGCTGTGGGCGACGTTTTTGCGGCGGGGCTGCTGGCCCTGGAGGCGCTCCCCCCCGACCAGCGTGCCAATCTGCTGGCCAGCTTCGACACCCGCTCTGGTCGCATCCTCGCACCTTTTGAGACTGAGATGGAAGCCGTCAGAGACGACAATGCTGCGCAGCATGTCCGGAACTACAAGCTTGAGGCAGGCGTTGACCCTGACGCCGACCCGGACACAAAGTAACGCACTAAAAAATTTCCTCGGTGCGTCACGCACGCCAAGGAAAGCACTATCGCCTCGCCTTGAGGATGGGGGCGGCGGCCTATCCGACAACAGCAAATAGGTGACCTCGAATTAAGACGCGATAGTTGGATACCAGCGCTTATTACCGTGGAAAGGTCATCAACCGCCGCAATATTTCATAGGTGTACATTAATGAACGGACGTTACATCACACTATTGGCCCAATATCCAGTTGGAAAGTCAATTATCAATTGTACTCAATATCAACATTTTGAACCAAAAGAACAGGTGGTAAAACCTGTCAAAGTGAAGGAGAAACCGTCTATGAACCTTACTGAAATGCGCACTCGTCGCAATGAAGCGGCCATGGAAATGAAGGCCCTTGTCGATGGAAATCCTTCTGACAAATGGACCCCTGCATTGAATGCCAAGTTTGATGCTTTGGAACGTGAGATTAAGTCTCTTGACGTACAACTTGACCAGTACCAGACGGTGCTTAATCAGACTGCTGAACGCCTGCACAGTGGAGATTCCCCCAGCACTGCTTCTGTAGGTCTGTATTCCGGCGACCGGGCTAGTATTGCTGCGGCTGTTGGTGCTTACGCACTGCGCGGTGACAGTAGCGGTATTAACGCTTCAATGACAGAGGGTGGAAACGGAAGTATCTTAGTTCCGCATGAAATCGCAAGTGAAGTTGTAGCTGTGTCTAAGAAGTTCTCGCCTATTCGCTCTATTGCTAAAGTAGTATCCATCACTACTGCTGCTTCGCAGTACATCCAACCTGTAATCACTGACGGTGCCACTACTGGATGGGCTGGTGAAACTGACGAACGCACTACAACTGACGCGCCAACCATCGAAGGTGTTACATTTCCTGACGCTGAAATGTTTGCAAACGTACCTCTGACGGTGTGGATGGATGAAGATACAAAGGCAGGAAACCTTATTATCCAGGAACTTGGCAAGGTTTTTGGTCGTACTGAAGGCGCTGCTTTCTTGGCTGGTACAGGTACGAAGCAGCCTATTGGACTGCTTCACACTGCACCTACCGCTGATGTTGATAGCACGCGAGCGTTTGGAACGCTTCGCTTCCTTACTTCTGGCAGTGCTTCCACGATTACTGCTGATTCACTTGTTAATGTGGTTTACGACCTGCTTCCTGAATACCGTAGCAATGCTTGCTGGGTTTTGAACAGTGCTACGATAGCTTTGATACGAAAGCTCAAAGACAGCGAGGGCCGCTATTTGTGGTCTGATTCACTCGCTCCGAATGATCCTGCCATGCTGCTTGGATACAAAGTAGTCGAAGCCAATAACATGCCTGACGTTGCTGCCGATGCTATCCCTGTTCTTTTTGGTGACTTTCAGAGTGGGTATTGCATAGTTGACAGGAGCATGACGCTTTTGAGAGATCCATACAGCGATAAGCGATACGTGCAATTTTACAGCCGCAAACGTGTTAGCGCAAACATCATTGACAGTTGCGCTATACGTTGCTTGAAGATTGCCGCTTAGTCACCTTGCGTTGCATTACGACCAGCCACGTAATGCAAATCCGCCGCGCCGTTCGATTACCTCCCGGGCGGTGCGGCAATTTTCGCACTATATAGTGCAAGACAAATTTGCAAATACAGGCCATGTATTCGCAATACCCTCACTGCCCGAACCTGGCGGGATGGTACAGTGAGGGACTTCTATGGACGGCGGCTGTATCAGTGTTGATCCAGTCGTACCAGCACGGCGACTAACGAGTGAAACGACAAGCACAACTTAGTTGCCGTGCTGGATATTAAAACAAGGATGGGCTGATATGTCTATGCAACGTGTAAAAGAAGCTATGCGCGTTCACCGCCTCGCCGCTTTACGTGGCGCTAAAGTGGTGCCTGACCGTGATGGCTGGTCCGTAGCAGTAGCTGGACGTGAAATTGAAGTCAAGTCCATGGCCGATGCAGAGCGTTTGCTTTTGGCCATGCCGGTGGAACTGCCGAGCCGTGCGCGAGTTGAATGATTCTTTAATAGGAAGAACGGAAGCCCCGCCCGGTGGGTACTAACCGATGTGGGCTAGAAGTTCCAGGAGCGCAACTACCAGTTTGAGGATGAGCACGATGAGTTTTATCATGCTTATCCCTCCTTCCGGGTTCGGTGCTGCTCGAACAGCACCTTCTTAGGCTCGCTGGCCCGCCGGTCTGCGAGAGACGCCGGGGCGCTGGTGCGCTGATCCCGTGGCGGGGCTTCCGTTCCTCCTATTAAATGGATTGCCGAGAACGCAAATGAGGCTCGCAAAACCTGGAACCAAGGTCAAGAGGGAAGACAAATATAACCGTCCGGTTTGAGGGGCCACGATTTTATGCATTCCTCTTGACGATTTCTGCCATACCCCGTTAATGTTCATCTGCGTGTTCCGATAGGGTGGCCCACGTCCCTAGAACGTGGCTTTTTTGTTTGGGCGTAATGCCGCCAGGGCTTTGCGTTGGTGGTATTTCGGGCCTCAAGGTTCTTCATGTCGTGAGGCATGGGGGCGTTCTATCGGACGCACGCAAACCTTGAGGCCGTTTTTTATTTGAGGCCCGGCCTCTAAACCGCGTAAACCGATAGGAGTCTTTCACATGATCTTCAATCTTCCTTTTCAATCGTCAAATCTTGGCTTTGGCATCACTACTGACCAAGACGTTTCAGCTATTAAAGCTGTTTGGGGCGATAGGGCACCAATGGGCGAGAACAGCCTTTTTGTCGTCCGTGCTTTCCTGCCCGATGGAGTCGAGGCGACTGAAACAACAAAGTACAGAATTCAGTGTCGCGTCAATTCTGCCTTGATCCGTGCCGGCGTTTTGGAAAAGAAGATCAATAGCGTTGGCGTGGTGTTCGAGAAGCGCGATGTGCCGGGGTTGGCGGTGGAGCCGCAAGAAATTCTGGACGGTGAGGGGAAGCCGTTCATCCTCCCCAGGAAGGAAATGCCGTGCGCCGCCTGACGCTGACCGCCGCCGTCCTGGTGCTCGTGGCCGCCGGGCCGGCGCTGGCCGGTCAAGACGGCGAGGAACGCATGTACGGGGCGCATGGCGAGTATCAGGGCAGAGCAACGCCCGATGGAGCCAACCCTCGGCAGAAGTCGCTCTATGACGAACACGGAGCCTACAAGGGCCGTTTGATGACCGACCCGAACACGGGGGAGACCCGGGCCTACGACAACCACGGGAAATACCTAGGCCGGACGACCGGCGGGCAGGTGCCGGATCAGAAGAAATAGCGCCGCCGCAAACGGCGAGAAACTGCGGGCCGTCCTTCATGGGGCGGCCCTTTTTTTGTTGCGGTCCGTCTTTCGCTTCCGGTATCCTGCGCACCTGGGCCGGCCCTTGAATTTTTTCTACAGCGGACAACAAATTGCGGGCGGGGGCATTTTTGGGGGCATTTCTGAAAATCACATCGAAAAATAATTGTAATATCATGTTGATAACTTACGAATGTGACTGACACCCTCGCCGGCCAGTCTCGGTAGCTGCCGACTACGGCCGCCGAGGTTGCTGCGCACAAGTCCAGCCTTCCCCCATCCGCGATCCGAAGAATCTGACTCCACGCGTCCACGCCTGCACTTCCTGCCGGTTGCGACAAGCTGCGATCGCGGCCCAATTCCATGACGGAGATGCCCCAAGCCTGGAACGGCAACGCGCTCAAATCCTCTTGGGTTTCCAAAGGGCTTTGCCCTTTGGCCGCCGGGGGCATCCCTCATGACGCAAGGGTGCAGCGGCCGCACGCTGGGTCTCGACGAGGTTTTCCCCTCTCGTCCGGGAGACGGCTTCGCACCGTCCCGTCTGCGGTTCAAGGCTTGGCGGCTGTACGACGATCCAGGCATCCGGGGCCGAGGGCTCGTTCCACGGATGCGAGGAGTTCCTTGATTTTAAACGGCTTGGGGAAAAAATCGTGCACTTGGCCGCGAAAGGCCTCGATGGCCGTATCCATGTGGGCGAAGGCCGTAATCATGATGACATGGATTGTCGGATAGCGTTCCTTGACGGTCTTGAGCAGTTCCATACCGTCCATGCCCTTCATCTTGAAATCCGTGATGATAAGGTCGAAGGGCGCCTCGGCCAGACGGTCGAGGGCTGGGGCTGCGGAGAGGAAGGTCTCCACCCGGCAGCCGTGCTTGGTCAGATGGATGCGGAGCATGTCTCCCACCACCTTCTCGTCGTCGATGACCATGATGCTAGGCCCTTGCGCTTGCATGGGAATCCTCCGTCGGAGAAATGGCCGGCAATTCGATAAAACAGGTGGTACCCACGCCGACCGTGCTTTCCACCCGCAATCGTCCCTTGTGATTCTTGACGATGCCGTAGCTGACCGAAAGGCCGAGGCCAGTGCCTTCGGTCCCCTTGGTGCTGAAAAACGGATCGAAAATATGCGGCAGGGCATCCGGAGGGATTCCCTGGCCGCTATCGGCAATGACGATGCGCGCCGTGTTCCCCTCGCCGCCGGTGGTCACCCGCAACTGGCCGCCGGGTCGCATGGACTGGATGGCGTTGGTGATGAGATTGATGAGCACCTGATGCATCTGGGCGACGTCGACCAGAGCCCAGGGCGCGTCCTGGACGAGGTCGAGGTGCAGGTCGATATTGGAGACATGCAGCATGTTGCGCACAAGCGGCAGGGTGTCATTGACCAAGGTGTTGATGGCCACCGGTTGCGTGCTGGCGGCCTTGGGCTTGGAAAAATCGAGCAGATGCATCACGATGTTGTGGATACGGCCGCATTCCTTCTGGATCTGGCGCATCATATCGAGGCGTTCCGCTTCCGGCAGATCTTCATGAAGGGTTTCGTAGGTCTCGGCGATCATGGAAATGTTGTTGATCGGGTTGGTGATCTCGTGGGCCACGCCTGCCGTCAGGGTACCGATGGCCGCGAGCTTCTTGGATTGCAGGATTTCGGCCTCGCGAGCGCTGAGGCGTACAGACATGGTGTTGACGGCCCGGATGACCGAATCGAGTTCGTCATGGGTGCGCGGCTCCTCGATGCACACGAATTCGCCCTCGGCGATGGCTCCTGCCAGCCGCTCCACCTTGGCCAGGGAACGGAGGACCTTGCGGAACAGAATCGGGGCGGCGAGGACGGCCGTGCAGACCACGGCAGCCAGGGATACGGACAGCGTCCGCCGGGACAATGCGATGATTTCACTCACCTGCTCCCGCTCCCTGGCCACGAGGGTGGCGGAGAATTCCCGCAACGCCCGGCCGGATTCCCGCATGCCGGTCTCGACCTCAGGGCTCAGGGTGTCGGCCTTGCGGGCGAGGTCCACTGCGGCGGCGTAGTCGTCGAGGTGACGGTGCAGGGCCAGATAGGTGGCCTCCCCGCTGCCCCGCACGATGCGATCCCGGGACTTGGCCATGACATCACGGCTTTCCTCGATCTTGGCCGCGATTTCCCGCAGGGCGGCCTTGTCTCCGAACAGCAGCAGGTTCTTTTCCGACAGGCGCATTTCCAGAAAATCGGCATTGAGATCGTCCTGGATCTCCACGAAGCGCAGTTTGTCCACCACCCGGCTCATATCGTGTTGGGCCAGCACTGCCAGAAGAAGCAGCAAGGCGAGACTGACGCAGCTTCCCACAATGAGCTTGGTCTTGATCTTCATGATTGGTCCCCTTGCGGGTCCATGCACCGCGGCGTGCGCACGGGTTCCTTGCGCACGGGCCAATACCAGAGCAATCCGTCCACGATCATGGCCGCCCCGATAACGGCCAGGAGCCAGTTGAAGACGGAGAGCGGACCGAAGCCGAAATAGCGGAGCAGACCGAGACCGATTCCCAGAATGGCCCCGCCGGTGCGGATGAAAGCCAGCCCGGTCCGGGCGCGTGCGGCGATGGTGCGATAACAGGCGCAGACGGTGCGCTGGGCGGCGAGGACATTGCGTTCCCGCGCCAAGTGGATGCGCTCGGGGGCGCCGGAAGCGATCTCCAAAATCGTGGCGTGGTTTTCGAGCAGGCAGCCCAAGCGGGCCAGCATGGTGTCCTTGGATGGCGGCTGATGGTGGCCGTCGCCTTCGATGAAGTGGTATTCCTCCAGGAACTGGAGGGTGGCGGCCGAGACTTCGACCAGCGTCTGGATGTGCGGCAGTCGATGCCGGGAAAGGCGCAGCTTCAAGTAGGCCCAGGTGGCCAAGCCGGCCAGGCCCAGGCCAAGGGCCAAACCGGAGCCGTCTATCAGCCGATAAAACGGTTCCCCCGGGTTGCCTTCGATCAGCAGCGTGTTGCTGAGCGCGGTCAGGCCAAGGCCGAAACGCATGACGTTTAACCAGGTGCGGCCTGTTGCCATGTCGGTGCGCCAGCACGCCAAACGCGTGCGCCAGTGGGCCATGGTATTGCGCCAGTAGGCGAGATTGGTGCGCACGACCCCGACCGGCGCGCCGGTCACGGACGGGGCAAAATCGGCGGCCAGTCGACGCAGGTCCAGGGCGCCGGCCGGTACGAACCGGAGGGTATATTCAGGAAACGTTCGGCTCGCCACGTCGCGTACGGCCGTGGCATCCGGCTCGATCGCCGCGACGATCAGGATGTCGCCGGTACGCAGGGCTATCGGGAACCAGCCCGGCCGAACAAAATTCGCGGGGGCGAGCCGGGCGAGCAATTCGGGCGGGATGCGCCAGCGTTCGTCGTAGACGAAGGAAGCGGCGGGAGAAACGGTGTCATGCGGCATGGTCGGCGTCCAATCCGGCTCTGGCCCGGCCCCACGTGGCTTCCGTTGCCGTGTAGTCTGGAATGGCCAGTTCGAAATCGGCGGTACACAGGGTTGTTGCTCGTCGGGCCCGGTCGGCCGGAACATACCAGAGAAGTCCGTCCCCAATAAGAAACATGCCGACGGCGGACAAGAACAGATTGAAAACAGTCCAGCCCGTGGCCGCCGTGCCGAACCAGGCCAGCAGGCCGAATCCGACGGCCACGGCGTTGCACCCCGTCCGGACAAGGGAAAGGCCGGTGCGGCCCCGCGCCATCTGGGTCCGGAGTCGGGCCATGACATTTCGCCGCTCGGCCAGGAGGGTCCGTTCCAAGGCGAGCCCCGTGGTGCCCAAGACGCCGGGAACGGCGTCCGGCCATTCGGGAAGCTGGACCCGAGGCGTAATCGGCGGCGCGGCTTGAGGCGTCGCCATGGTCCGGGGACTGGGGCAGGTTCGCGCCCGACGCAGGTCCACCTCGCACAGGGTCCCGGCCCGCCGGGCGGGTAAATACCAGGAAACTCCCTCCAGGGCCATGAGCGACCCCATGGCGATGAGGCCGTAACTGGCCATGTCCCAGGGCCCGCGGGGAAACTGGCGGAACATGGCGATGCCGACACCGGCCACGGCGATGCCCGTGCGTCCCAGGGCAAGGCCGGTGCGGGAACGGGCCATGACGGAACGCAGCTCGGCCAGGGTGGTGCGTTCGAGGGCCAGGGTGGTGCGGTCCATGGCCAGAAAACGACGGCGGGCGGCGGGCGAGAGCAGGTTCCAGCCGGCCCGCAGGGCGCTGGCCCCGGGAATGGCCGGCAACCAGCGGAAGCAGGACCACAGCAAATTGGCCGAGACGGCCAAGACTCCCACGTTGCCGAGGGTGGGGTCGGGCACCGGCACCGGCGCCGGCAGTCCTCGCCGGGACATGCGCCGCGCGGGCAGATACCAGGCGATACCGTCGAAGATAAAAAAAAGGCCCAGGATCAAGACCAGCCCTTCCAAGGGCAGGGCCAGGCCGAGACCAAAAATGCGCAGCAACACCAGGACAATGGTCAGGAAGGCGATCCCCGTCCGGAACATGGCCAATCCGGTGCGTCCCCGGGCCAGGGTGGTACGGAAGCCGGACAAAAACGAACGCCGGGCGGCGAGGTAGGTGCGCACCTTGGCCAGATCGGTCCGGGAGGCTTCGGGCGGGAATCCGGGGCAGATATCCAGGGTGTTTTCCAGGATATGGCGCACCACGGCCTCGTCAGCGGCGAGAAGGCGGATATCGGTCAGGCCGAGGGCCTGCCGGACGGCTTGGGCGAGGCCTTCGTTTGGCCGCGCGGTCAAGATGATCGCGGTGTCGCCGTCGTGCCCGATAGGTGCCCACAGGCCCTCCACCATGGTAGCGAGGGCGCCCCGCCCCCGGAATGCCTTGGGAATCGTGAAATCTTCGTCCAGCTCTGTCGGATCGAACCTCTCCGGCGGGATGTTTTCAGCCATAGCGCTCCCTGCTGGCGTACCATTCCGGATTGTCCGCGGAATGGGCGCTGCCTACCCCGGTCTCACAGGCGCAAGAGAGGGGCATCCGGCTCTTACCGGCAACGCCACGTTTTTTCAACAGGCAGTCAATCGCTCCAGCTCGATCCACGGCTTTTGAGCCCGATAACTTTCCGGATCACCTCACGAAAACGTCTTCGATATTCCATAAACCTGCAGCGCACCGGATGTGACCGCCCGCCCTCCCCTATCGGAGACGGACAGCAGAGCCATCGGTTACAGCATCATCGCTTCTTTTGAATTTTCCCCCCTTCCGCTTGACCGCATCGCTTCGAGGCTGGCAGAGTCATCGGCATCCGCCTGCTTCCCTGTCGGAATCGGAGAGCGTACCGTGCCGTCAGACGCGCCTTCTGTTACCATGCCCCTCTTCGTCCCCGGGACCACCACGGTTTTTCTCCATATACCGCGAACAGCCGGCACCACGCTCAATGCGATTTTCGAACGGTTCTTCTCTGGACAACCGCAGTATCGCATCGGCCGAAACGGCACCTCCCATATTGAGGACTGCTCCCGATTCATCGCGCTTTTGCCGGAAAGGCGGGCCGGCTACGCCTATGTGACCGGCCACCTCGAAATGCCCGTCATCAAAGCCATCCCCGGCCGCCCCTTTGTCTTCACCTTCCTGCGCCATCCCGTGACGCGGCTCATTTCCCTGTATGCCTTCGTCAAACGGACGCCCAGTCATCACATGCATGCCTGGCTCACCCGGACCGGGGCCTCTCTGGAGACCTTCGTCGCGCGGTGCCCCTGGGACGAGGTGCAAAACGGCATGACCAGACGCTTGGCCGGAGTCCCCCTGGCGCGCAGCAATGACAAGCTGCTCCTTCTGCGGGCCATTGCCTCCATCAAACGCTATTTCGCCTTCATCGGCTTGCAGGAATCGTTTGACGTCTCCCTGGCCTGTCTGGGGAAACTGCTTGGCATCGAGCCGGCCGCCCTGGCCGTTGCCCCCCAAAACGTCAACCCCGACGCCAAGGCCAGGGACGCCGTGGACCAGGAAACAACAGACGCGATACTCTATTATAACGCTCTGGACTGTATGTTGTATGACTTTTGCCGCAAACTTTTCGCGGCCGAGAGGGCGCGTCTGCACGACGGGACGGAATCGGGCCGGGGCGTCTGATCTTCGCGGCCCGGCCTGGTGGGGACCTGCGCGTTTCCGTCCGCAAGCGCTCCCCACTCGGGGCGGAAACACCGCCGGAGGCGGCAGGCTACAGCAATTTTTGCAGCAAGCCGACGGGCACCCAGAGAGGCAGCCGCAAGCGTTTTTGCGGCAAAAGTCGCTCGGCCGCCCGCGTCATCCACTCCCGGGAGACGGACAGACACTCGAAGGTCAGCCAGTCGCCGCCGGCCGCGTCATGCTCCAGACCGTAGCCCGAAAGGGACACCCGGATGGACTCCCGTTCACCCACGGGCAGCATTTCCACGGTGATGGACCGGGCAGCCGTATCCAAGGCGATGTCGAGTACCTCGCCAAAATCCTTGAGGTATCGCCTGGAAGCCGCCAGCAGCAGCTTGGACAGGGATTTGTCCTTCAAATCGCCCAGATCGCACGGCCAGGACAGGGCCATTACCAGGACAGGGCCAGGGACGCGTCGTCCAGGCAGGTTTTCAGTCCCTCGGCGCAGGGGGGGATGATGTAGTCGCCGTTGAAACAGGCCAGACAATACGGCGGTTCATGGCCGTTGCAGTGGACGGAGGCCAAAAGGCCCTCGATGGAGAGGAAATGGAGGCTGTCGAGGCCGATGAACCGGCAGATGTCCTCCACGGACTGGTGGGCGGCGATGAGCTCGCCCTTGGAGGAAAAATCAATACCGTAAAAGCACGGAAACTGGATAGGCGGGCAGGACACGCGCATGTGGATTTCCCGGGCGCCCAATTCCCGCAGCCGCTTGACCCGGGTGCGAATGGTGGTGCCGCGCACGATGGAATCCTCGACGATGATGATGCGCTTGCCCTTTATCATGCTTTTCACGGGATTGAGCTTCACCCGGACGCTGAAATCCCGCATGTCCTGGGAGGGCTGGATGAAGGTGCGGCCCACGTAGTGGTTGCGCACCATGGTCATCTCGAAGGGCAGGCCCGAGGCCTGGGAATAGCCGATGGCCGAGTAGATGCCGGAATCGGGGAACGGCATGACGTAATCGGCATCCACCGGCGCCTCGTGGGCCAGGGTTGCCCCCATTTCCTTGCGCCGTTCATAGACCACTTCCCCGAAGACTTCCGAATCGGGCCGGGCGAAATAGACCAACTCGAAAATGCACTGGCGCACGGGCTTGGGGTCGCAAATGCGGTAGGACTGGAGCCGCTTGCCCTGGATGACCAGCATTTCCCCCGGGGCCACGGATCGGATGGGCTCGGCCTCCATGAGATCGAAAGCGCAGGTCTCGGAAGCGAGCACATAGGCCTCACCGATACGGCCGAGCATGAGCGGACGCACGCCATGGGGGTCGCGCACGGCGATGATCTTGTCGTTGGCCAGCAGCAGGATGGAATAGGCGCCCTTGACCTTGTTGCAGGCCTTGATGACCGCCTCTTCCAGGGAGTTGCCGTTCAAGAACTTGGCAATGAGGTGCACGAACACCTCGGAATCGATGGTGGTCTGGAAGATGGAACCACAGGCTTCCAGTTCCTGGCGCAACTCCATGGTGTTGACCAGATTGCCGTTGTGGGCGATGGCCAAGTGGTAGTCGCCGAAGCGGACCAGAAAAGGCTGGCAGTTGCGCAGAAGCGAAGCGCCCGTGGTGGAATAGCGGATGTGCCCTATCGCCACTTGCCCCTTGAGTTCCTTGCCGAGGTGCCGCTCGCTGAAAACGTCGGCCACCAAGCCCATGCCGCGCTGCTCGCGGATGCGCGTGCCGTCCCAGGTGACGATGCCGGCCGATTCCTGCCCCCGGTGCTGCAGGGCGTACAGACCGAAATAGGTCATACGCGCGGCCTCGGGGTGGCCGTAAATGGCGAAGAGTCCGCAGTATTCCTTTTTCATGATGCGCCACGCAAAGGCAAAACGTCCCCGTAGTATTCCTGCAAACTTTTGACGGAAAGCCCGCAGCCCTCGCGTTCCCTGATGGCCTGGGCCATGGCCGTCGCCCCGGCTGCCGTGGTGGCATAGGGGATGCCGTATAAAAGCGCCGTCTGGCGGATGACCAGGGAGTCGCGCACGGTGCGCTTGTCCGAGACGAGGTTGATGACCAGGTCGATCTCGCGGTTCTTCATGTGATCGACCACATGCGGCCGCCCCTCGAAGACCTTCATGACCGGGGTCACGGCCACGCCGTGTCCGGCCAGATAGGCGGCCGTTCCCTTGGTGGCCATGATGCGGAAACCCAGACCGTCCAGGATTTTTGCGGCAGGCAAAATGGCTTCCTTGGCCCCTTCGGCCACGGAAATAAACACCGTGCCGGAAAGGGGCAGATGTTGGCCGGCCCCGAGTTGGCTTTTCATGAAGGCCAGGCCCACCGAAGCGTCCACGCCCATGACTTCGCCGGTGGAACGCATTTCCGGTCCGAGCAGCACATCCACGCCCGGGAAACGGCGGAAGGGAAAGACGGATTCCTTGACCGCGTAATAGCCGGTCCGGCGCTTGGACCAGGGATCGAGCTCCCGAAGCGATTTCCCCATGATGACGTTGGTGGCCAGCTTGGCCAGGGGCACGCCCGTGGCCTTGGACACGAACGGCGCCGTCCGCGAGGCCCGGGGGTTGACCTCCAGGATGTAGACATCGCCGTCCTTGACCGCGAACTGAATGTTCATCAGACCGATGACGCCCAATTCCTCGGCCAGGGCGACGGTCTGCCGCTCGATTTCGCGCACCAGCTCCTTGGAAAGATTATGCGGCGGCAACACGCAGGCCGAATCGCCCGAATGGATGCCGGCCTGTTCGATATGCTCCATGACGCCGGCCACGTAGGTATCGGTACCGTCACACACGGCGTCCACGTCCACCTCGGTGGCATTGACCAGGAACTTGTCGACCAATATCGGGTGCTTTCCGGATGCGACCACGGCATACTTAAAGTAGTTCTCGAGGTCTGCTCTGTCATAAACGATTTCCATGGCCCGGCCGCCAAGCACATAGGACGGGCGGACCACGACCGGATAGCCGATTTTCGCGGCAATAACGGCGGCCTCCTCCACGGTGAAGGCCGTGCCGTTTTCCGGCTGCCGCAAGCCGAGCTTATTGAGCAGCGCCTGGAACCGTTCCCGGTCTTCGGCCCGGTCGATGCTGTCCGGCGAGGTACCAAGGATCGGCACGCCGGCATTTAAGAGCGGCACGGCCAAGTTGAGCGGGGTCTGGCCGCCGAACTGGACAATGACGCCTTCGGGCTTTTCCACCTCGATGATGTTGAGCACATCTTCCAGGGTCAGCGGCTCGAAATAGAGCCGATCGGACGTGTCGTAATCGGTGGAGACCGTCTCGGGGTTGGAGTTGACCATGATCGATTCCACACCCAGGGCCCGCAGCGCATAGGAGGCGTGGCAGCAGCAGTAGTCGAACTCGATGCCCTGGCCGATGCGGTTGGGTCCGCCGCCCAGGATCATGACCTTGCGGGCGGTGCCGGTATCGACTTCCCGGCCGGTCTCGTAGGTGGAATAATAATACGGGGTGTAGGCCTCGAACTCGCCGGCGCAGGTGTCGACCAGATAGTACGTGGGCGCAATGCCCATTTCCTGGCGCAGCTTGCGGGCATCCAGCGATGTCGGCAAATGCCACAGGGCCGCGATCTGCGGATCGGAAAAGCCGGTTTTTTTGGCCTCGGCCAAAAGTTCCCGGCATCCGGGATTGCCGGCCGCGATCTGTTCAGCGGGAAACGCCGCCAGCCGGGCTTCCAGGTCCACCAATTCCTTGATCTGGCGCAAAAACCACGGATCAATCCAGGTGGCCTCGTGGATGTCCTCCAGGGAAACGCCGCAACGCATGGCCTGGCGGATCTGGAAAATGCGCTTCGAATTGGGGGTGCGCATATCGGCCAGGGTCTGCTCCCGGTCGGGGTCGCAGGCATCAAAGCCGTTGCCCAGGCCCATGGCCCCTATTTCCAGGGAGCGCAGACCCTTTTGCAGGGCTTCCTTGAAGGTGCGGCCGATGCTCATGGCCTCGCCCACGCTTTTCATGGCCGTGGTGAGGAAGTCTTCCGAGCCGGGAAATTTTTCGAAGGTGAAACGCGGGATCTTGATCACGCAGTAGTCGATGGTGGGCTCGAAGGAGGCCATGGTCTCGCGCGTGATGTCGTTGGGGATCTCGTCGAGGGTGTAGCCTACAGCCAGTTTGGCCGCGATCTTGGCGATGGGGAAGCCCGTGGCCTTACTGGCCAGGGCCGAGGAGCGCGACACCCGCGGGTTCATCTCGATGATCACCATTTCGCCGTCGGCCGGATTGACGGCAAACTGGACGTTTGACCCGCCGGTTTCCACGCCGATCTCACGCATGATGGCAATGGCCGCATCCCGCATCTTCTGGTATTCGACGTCGGAGAGCGTCTGGATCGGGGCGACGGTGATGGAGTCGCCGGTATGGACGCCCATGGGATCGATATTTTCGATGGAGCAGATGATAACGCAGTTGTCCGCCTTGTCCCGCATGACCTCCAGCTCGAATTCCTTCCAACCGAGCACCGACTGTTCCAGCATGATTTCGCTTTTCATGCTGGCGTCCAGGCCCACGGCGGCGATCGTTTCCAGATCCTCCATGTTGTAGGCCACGCCACCGCCCGTGCCGCCCAGGGTGTAGGCCGGACGCACGATGATGGGGAAGGCGATCTTCTTGCCCCAGGCTCGCACGTCGTCCATGGTGTGGCAGATGCCGCTTTTCGGAATCTTGAGCCCGATATGCTCCATGGCCTCCCGGAACAGTTCCCGGGACTCGGCCTTGCGGATGACGGGGAGCGATGCGCCGATCAGCTCGACGCCGTGTTCGGTCAGCACGCCGGATTCGGCCAAGGCCACGGCGGTGTTGAGGCCGGTCTGCCCACCGAGCGTCGGCAGCAGGGCATCGGGCTTTTCCCGGGCGATGATCCGGGCCACCGTCTCCGGCTCGATGGGCTCGACGTAGGTGCGGTCGGCCAGGCCGGGATCGGTCATGATGGTGGCGGGGTTGGAATTGACCAGGATTACCTCATAGCCTTCTTCCTTGAGGGCCTTGGCAGCCTGGGAACCGGAATAGTCGAACTCGCAGGCCTGTCCGATGACGATAGGCCCCGAGCCGATAATCATGATCTTCTGGATGTCCGTCCGTTTGGGCATGGTATGGATGCTTTGTAGAGGGTGGAACGACAAAAGCGGAACCGGAAAGGGATAAGCCATTGCGCCCCGTTGGGCAAGAGGTTTGCATGGGGGGAACCCGGGGACGGCTCCCGGCGGATTCCCCGGGGGCGCGTTCCGGCCGAAAGGCATCCCGTCACGGCCACAGGCTGACGGGAAAAAACACGTGCGGGAGGGAAAGGCTGCGGGCTAATCCAGGCCGAGCTGGGCCAGCAGATCGTCCACGTCACCCTGATTGGTCTTGGTTTGCGGACCCTTGAGCGCGGAAACCTTCTGGGTGGCTTCGGCCTTGAGTTCGGAGATGGGCTTGTCCGGGGCCTGCTCGCGGGCTTTGAGCTGGATGCCCGTGGACAGGTAGAGGTCGAAAACGATCTGCTCGACCTTTTTGATGGCTCCGATGATCCGCTTGATGCGCTGTCCGGTCAGATCCTGGAAGCTCAAGGTGGTCATGATCCGCATGAGATCCGCGCCGAGATCGCTGTTGACCGTGCGCAACCGCTCCAGGGGGGCCGCATCGCCCTCTTGGGCCAAGGCGGCCAGAAGCGCGCCGGACTCGGCCTGCAAGTCCATGTGCTTCTCCACGATATCCATGATTTCCGTGGTCGCCGTTTCCGTGGTTTCGAGAATCTTGTCCAGTTGTTGGGCGGCCTCCTGGAAAAATTGGTCGGCCTGCTGTTTTTCCGTCTCGACCTGATTTTCGTTTTCGATTTTGGCGGCCTGATTGATTTCCCGATAGATATTTTGCAGACCCTGACGCATCTCTTCGTTGAGGCGCTTGTAGAATTCGCTTTCAAGCAGGGCTCTGGTAAGACTTTGGCTCACCTCTCGTTCAATGGTACGGCTGATGCTCTCCCGTAGTTCCGGCATCACCTCGCCCAGGATTTTGGTAAGCACCCCTTCCAGCATTTCTTCATTGTTGACCATGGTACCCTCAGTCCCATTTATTGCCGCGCAGGTCATCGCGCTGACTTTGAAAGACGAATTGCACGATGTGCTCCAGATCGCGCTCACGGATGCGTGTGAAATCCAGTGCGTAAACCGCCTGATCATCATGATTTTCCTGGCGGAGAATACGTCCGACGGCCCCGGCCATGCGCAGGGGAAACCGGGACAGGACGATGACGGTCTCGACATGCCGTTCCACGGGCACCGGGGTCGGGGTCGTAAAGCGCACGCCTGCCCCGCTGATTTCGATGATGTCCATGGGCACGGGAAAATCGTTTTCGATCTGTTCCCGGCTGTGCATCGAGAGAATCATGTCGAGCTTGGCGTTTAACGTGCAGAGCATGGCGTAGAGGGCTTCGCTCATGCCGGGATCGCGGTTGTCAGGCTGACCGCTCCCTGCGCCGAGGGGCGGCGTTTCCCGAAAAAGCGGCAGTTCATCGGGATCGGCCAGCAGCCGCAGATACCCGCGCAGCCGGGTGGGAATGCGCATGAAAGCGCGTTTTTCTTCCACCGTTGGGTCCTCGCTACATGGAGCCGTTTTCCACCAGGATATCCATGGCCTTGACCGGACAGACCTTGGTGCACAGACCGCAAGCCGAGCAGGTCTCGGCATCGAACGTCACCAGCCGGCTGACGCGGTCGAGACGCAAGGCCTTTGTGGGACAAAGGGCCGTGCAGACGCCGCAGTGGATGCAGGAGGTCTCGTCCCGGGAGATGCGCTGGGCCGCCGGCACCACCACCACGCCGTGCTCCTTGAGATAATTGAGCCCTCCCTCGAACGCCTCGGTCTGGCCGGAGATCTCTATGGTCATCTGCCCTTCCTGACGCGGGGTGATCTGCGCTTTCAGAATGCTGAAACGCAGCTTGTAGATGCCGGCCAGATCGCAAACCAGGGGGTTGCCCGAGCTTTCCGGCGGAAAGGTCAGATAGACGACCTTTTTTTGGGTCTTCTCGCCTTGCGTATCCATGAACGCACTGGCTCCTTTGCCCGACGCTACTTGGGCATCATGGACTTGGCCCGGGCAGCAAAGGCGGAATTCGGATATTTGTCGATGACTTCCTTGAAGGACAGCTTGGCCGCACCGGCGTTGCCGAGTTTCAAGAACGCGGCGCCTCTCTTGAACAGGGCGTCCGGATGCTTGGCGCTCTTGGGGTATTTCTCGATGATTTCCTGGTAGGACAGGGCGGCATTGGCGAAATCGCCCAACTGGAAATAGCACTCACCGGTCCAGAAAAGAGCGTTGGCCATCAGCGGACTGGTTTTGAAGTTCCTGGTGAATTCCTGGAAAATACCCAGGGCCTGCTGATACTGGCTGGCGTTGAAACTTGCCAAGCCCTTGGCGTACAGGACGTCGGCCGGATTTTGCGCCGCTGCTGCGGCCGCCGCCGGAGCCGCCGCCGGGGCCGCGGCAGCCGGCGCTTGATACAGCGGTTGGGCAGGCGAGGCCGTGGTATAGTCGCCACCGCTTTCAGCGGCCGCCTCACCGGCGTAGCCGGCTTGTGCCTGCTGTTGGCCATAGGCCGGTGCGGCATATTGCGGTTGGGCCTGCGCAGGCTGTTGGGCGTACCCGGTCTGCGGCTGCGCCTGAGCGGCGTATCCGGCCTGCGGCTGTTGGGCGGCGTACCCACCCTGCGCAGGTTGTTGGGCGTATCCGGCCTGGGCCTGGGCGGGTTGCCCGCCTGCAGCGGCCTGGGCGGCCCCGCTGTCACTGATATCGATGGACAGCTGGGAAGCCATTCGGGAAACTTGGCCTTCCAGTCGCGCCACCCGATTGGCCATCTCAGGATTCTTCTTCTCTTCCTGGGTCTGTTGATTGAGTTCCTCAACCTTGGCGTTGAGGCGGCGCATCTCGCCTTTCACGTTTTCCAATTCCGCCCACATATCCGCCGGGGTATTCAGCGGCGCCGGCGCATTATTCCTGGGCGTGGGACCGCAGGCTCCGAGCAGCAGGGCGGACAGACTGACGATCACCAATAAACGGCGTACGACGTTGCGTGTCTTCATGACTCTTTGAATCCTCGCTTGCGACCCCAGACCAGATACACGATTCCCCCCAGCACGGGAACGAAGATGGCCAGAAGGAACCAAAGCATCTTTTCCAAGGGCGTTGGAAACTGACGGTGGAAACTGTGCCATATTGCGAAGCAATTGGGAAGAATGGGCAGGGCCGTCAGGCCGAGAAAGAGGGCCAGATGACCTGGGCTTAACGAAAGGAGTTCAGACAGGAGCATGGGTATTTCTCATCGGTTGTGCGGCGCTCGCAGCCGATCCCCGGTCAGGATTCCCGGGAAGGCGGACGGCGCAGACGGTAAAATGCCATCAACAATGCCATGGAGCCAAGGAAGATGGCCATATCGGCCACGTTAAACGCCGGCCAATGATAGCTCTTCCAGTAGAAATCCAGGAAATCGACCACCTCGCCGGTTTTGATGCGATCGATCAGATTCCCCAGTGCCCCGCCGAGAATGAGGCCGAGGCCGATGACGAGCAGCCAATCACCTTCCCGGGCCATCCGCAGCAGATGGTTGATGATAAGGACCGCCAGGGCCGTGGCCGCGAAGAAAAAATACGTCTGCCAGCGGATGTCCGATCGGTTGAGAAAGCCGAAGGCCGCGCCCCGGTTGAGCACATGGACAATATTGAAGAAGCCCGGAATCACCGCCTTGGCCGTGTAGAGCCCCAGGGACTTTTGGACCCAAAGCTTGGTCACCAGGTCGAGGAGCACCACGGACAAGGCGATGCCGCCGGCCAGTTTTTGGCTTTTTCGTATGGTCATTACTGCGCCTCTTTGGCCATGACTCCGGCGCAGCGCGGGCACAAGTCCGGGTAATCGGGTGAAGCACCCAGGTCTTCGCTGTAAATCCAGCAGCGGGCGCATTTGTCGCCGGGGGCCCGGGCGACGCCGATAAAGGCGCCGGGCAACGTCTCGCAGGCCATGGCCTCGGCCGGAGCCGCCTCGGCCGGCAGAACCTCCGCCTTGGAGACGATAAACACTTCACGCAGGTCCATGGCAAGGTCCACGACGTCCTGGCGCAAGGCCTCCGGCAGATACAGGGTGACGGCGGTTTCCAGGGAATGGCCCACCTCGCCGGCTTTACGCTTTGGCTCGATGGCCCGGGTCACCTCGCCGCGAAGGACGCTGACCAGCTCGAAGCGTTGTCGGGTCGCCTCGTCCAGACGCCAGGAACCGGTGTCGAGCGCAGCCAGGGAAAAGACCGACTTTCCCGGACCGCGCTGGCAAACCAGCGTATGCCGGAAAACCTCTTCGGCGGTAAAGGACAAAATGGGGGCCATGTCGCGCATGAGCAGCAGCAGGATGCGCCACAGGGCCGACTGGGCCGAACGCCGTTCCAGGCTGTCCATGGCCGAGACATAGAGCCGGTCCTTCAAAATATCGAGGTAAAAGGCCGACAAATCGGTGACGCACAGGTTGTGCAGGGCGTGGAAGACCTTGTGGAACTCGTAGGCGCCGTAGGCTTCGACCATGCGGCCATGCTCGGCGGCAGCCGTATCCAGGGCGAAGCGGTCCAGCGGCAGCATCCGCTCCGGAGGGACGTCATGGGCCGCCGGGTCGAAGTCGGACAGGTTGCCGAGGATGAACCGGCAGGTATTGCGGATGCGGCGATAGGCCTCCACCAGCCGGGACAGGATCTCCTCGGAGATGCGGATATCATCGCGGTAGTCCACGGCCGCCGTCCACAGACGGAGGATCTCCGCGCCAAAGCGGTCGATGATCTCCTGGGGTTCCATGCCGTTGCCGAGTGATTTCGACATCTTGCGGCCTTCGCCGTCCACCACGTACCCGTGAGTGAGCACCTGACGGTACGGCGGTACGCCCCGGATGCCGAGAGCCACCAGCAGCGAACTATGGAACCAGCCCCGGTGCTGGTCCGAACCTTCCAGATACATATCGGCCGGAAAGGCCAGCTCCGGACGCTTTTCCAACACGGCCGCGAAGCTCGTACCGGAATCGAACCAGACGTCCAGGATGTCCGTTTCCTTGCGCCAGTGGGTACCGCCGCAGGCGGGACAGGTCAGGCCCGGCGGGACGATGGCGGCCAGATCGGCCTCGAACCACCAGTCGCAGCCGTGCTCGTGATCGGCGAACCTGTCGGCAATGCCGCGCATCCAGGTCGGATCATTGTAGGCCGTGTCGCAGGACTCGCAGATAAGGGCCATGATGGGCACGCCCCAGGTCCTCTGGCGGGAAATGCACCAGTCCGGGCGGAAGGCGACCATGTTGTGGATGCGTTCCTCGCCCCAGCTCGGAATCCACTGTACATCCCGCTCGATGGCGGTGAGGGCTTTTTGCCGCAAGTCCCCCTTCTCCATGGAAATAAACCATTGTGTGGTGGCCCGGAAAATCACCGGCTCCTTGCAGCGCCAGCAATGGGGATAGGAGTGACGGATTTTGCGTTCGGCAAGCAGGTGCCCGACTTCCTTGAGCTTTTCGATCACCTTGGGATTGGCCTCGAACACGGACAACCCGGCGAAAAACGGCACGGAGTCCAGGAAACGGCCGGCGTCGTCCAATGGTGAAAGCACGTCGAGCTTGTAGCGAAGGCCCGTTTCGTAGTCCTCGCGACCGTGGCCCGGGGCGGTGTGGACGAGGCCGGTGCCGGTGTCCAGGGTTACGTAGTCGGCGGTGACGATGGGTGAGGGGCGGTCGTAAAAGGGATGTCGGGCCACCAACCCTTCCAGGGCCGCGCCCTTGGCTTCGGCCAAAATCGTGGCGTCCGTCCAGCCGAAGAGTTCCCGCACGGAAGCAAGCAGCTCCCGGGCCAGGAGGTACTGGCCATCGCCGGCGGCCACCAGGACGTAGTCGAACTCGGGATGGACGGCCACGGCCATGTTGTCGGGCAAAGTCCAGGGGGTGGTGGTCCAAATGGCGGCGAAGGTCCTCGCCGGATCGGCCATGGGAAAGATCTCGCGCACCCTGGGATCGGGCAAGGGAAACCGTACGTAGACCGAAGGCGAGGTCTCGTCGGCATATTCCACTTCGGCCTCGGCCAGGGCGGTCTTGCAGGACAGGCACCAGTGGATGGGCTTTTTGCCCCGGTAGACCGCGCCCCGCTCGACGAAATCGCACAGGGCCCGAGCCGTTGCCGTCTCGTAGGCCGGGCGCATGGTGAGATAGGGATTGTCCCAGTCCCCGAGCACCCCCAGTCGCTTGAACTCCTTGCGCTGAATGTCGACGAACTTGGTGGCGTATTCCCGACACAGGCGGCGAACGGTCACGGCGGGCAGGTCGGTCTTCCCCTTGGCCTTCAGTTCCTGGGACACCTTGTGTTCGATAGGCAGGCCGTGGCAGTCCCAGCCCGGCACGTACGGGGCCTGGAATCCGGCCAGATGGCGGGACTTGACGATGATGTCCTTCAAAATCTTGTTTAAGGCATGACCCATGTGGAGATGCCCGTTGGCATAGGGCGGGCCGTCATGGAGCACATAGCGGGGAGCGCCTTCGCGTTCGGCCAGCATGGTCCGATAAATGTCGTTTTCGGCCCAGAACGCAAGCGTTTCCGGTTCCTTTTCCCTGAGGTTGGCCTTCATGGGAAACGTGGTGTGGGGAAGCTTCAGGGTCTTTTTGTAATCACTGCTCATGAGGTAGTCCTTGCGCTTGCCGGCCGTCTGATGGCGATGCCGGAGAAACCGCCTGTTTGGAACAAGGCGACCGGGAAGTCAAGGAAGGGAACCGGGGGGGCCTTCGCCGGGGGAGGCGTTTCGGCCGGAGACAGGCAGGGCGCGATGGCCGAGGCGACGCTTGGCTATCGCGGGAGGCACGGCGCGTCGGCAAAAACGGCTTCGATCGGCCGGTCCGCCATTTCGCCGGAAAGGTTGCCGGCACAAGCGTCAGCCCCGCCGGTCTGGATTGCATCGCCCGGGCAGGGGCATGCCGTTGCCGCCCTAGGGAGCCGGCTTTTCCTCCAGTTCCCGCCTGGCCTGGTCCCGGGTCTTGGCGTCCGTTTCCGGCGCGTCGACCACCGCCTGCAGGGCCTGCCTGGCCTTCTCCGGCTGCTGCAGCGCGTACTTGTAAAGCAGCCCCAGATTGAACCTGGCCCGGTAATCGTTCGGGTTTTGGGCCAGGATTCCCGCAAAGGCAGCCTCGGCCCCGCCGGCGTCCTTCAGGTTATAGAGCGTCACCCCCAGGGCGTTCTGCACGTCCGGATCGTTCGGCCGCACCCGGGCTACCTTGTCCAAAAAGATTTTAGCCCGGTCATAGGAGCCCATGGCCATGAACTGTTCGGCCATGGCCAGTTGCAGACCCGGATCGTCGGGATTTTCCTTGAGCTTTTGCATGAGGGCCAGGACTTCCCGCATGGGGCCGTTCAAGGCCTGCTCCATGCCGCCGGTCCGGCGTTCCTGATGGACCACCAGGGAAGGACGGTCCAGCCGGTACAAAAAGGAACTCCCGAAAATGACCAGCAGGCCGAAGGCCGTAAAAGCCAGGACCAGCTTCCCGGCCGCATTCACGCCGGAAGCGGTGTCAGCAGGCGTCGTCACTGCGAACCTCCAGGCGTTTGATGCGTTTTTCCAGACGCTTCTGGACGCCGGCCAGGAAGGCGACATAGGCGCCCAGGCCCACCCATACGGCCACGTTGGCCGCGAACAGATAGAGATCCTTACTCATGCGTTTCCCCCGTGACGCCCCGGCGCACCAGATTCGTGACCGCCGCCCGGGCCGCCAGCTGCCGGGTCCTGGCCACAAGCAGGGCCAGCCACAAAAGGCCCATGGCCGCGAGATTGGCCAGGGCCGCCACCCACATTTCCGGTTCCAAGCCACCGCCCTGGGAGCCGAAGACCGCCGGATGAATACTGCGCCAGTATCGGGCCGAGATGAAAACCAGCGGCACGTCCAGAAAGGCCACCACCCCGAGGACGGCCAACACGGCCTCCCGGCGGGAGCCGCCCACGTCCGAGGCCCGGAGCAGCAGATAGGCGGCGTAGATGAACCACATGACGAGCGTGGTGGTCAGCCGCGGATCCCAGGTCCACCAGACGTTCCAGATGGGCCTTGCCCAGCACATGCCCGTGACCAGGGCCAGGCCGGAAAAAAGCACGCCGAGTTCGGCTGCGGCTCCGGCCAGCCGGGCATCCTTCTCCCGGCGCCCCGCCAGGTAGCGGATCGAGGCCACGAACACCACGAAGAAGCTGACAAACGACCACCAGGCCATGGGCAGATGGGTATAAAAAATCTTCTGCACCACGCCCATGGTCCGTTCAATCGGGGCATAGAACCAGATGGCATACTGGGCCAGGATGGAACAGACGGCGGCGGACAGGGCGATAAGGCGTATCATGGGGTTCTCATTCCTCGCCGGTATAGAGAAACGGAAAAAGGATCAGGGCGGCGGCGGTAAAAATGGCGTCGAAGGCGCCGACCGTTCCGGCCCAGGCGGCGACGGTCTCCCCTCCCCGGCCGGAAAGCACCGTCTCCAGCAGCCGGATGCCGGCCAACAGCACCGGCACGAGCAGCGGAAACAGCACCACCGTCAAAAGCGATTCCCGGGACGACCGCCCGACGGACAGAGCGCCCAGAAGCGAGCCCAGGGCGCAAATACCCCAATCGACCGCAACCACCAGCAACACGCCGAGGGCCGGTGAGCCCTCCGGCCGTTGTCCCAAAAAGACCACCGCCGCCGGTGCGAACACCAGTTGGCAGCAGACCAGCAGCACCAAGCCGGCCAGGGCCTTGCCCAGCCAGACCGCCTGGATCGGGGCCGGGGACAAAAGCAATCCCAGCCGCGCCCCTTCGGCCTCTTCCAGCCCATACAGAAAATTGAACATCAGCACCTGGCCAAAGGCCGTGGCCAGCCAGAACACGGCGGAAGCGGCCAGCGGCGGCACCATTTCGCCCGGCTCCCGGGAGAGGCTCATGATGAAAATAAGGAGCAGTCCGAGCAGCACGGTCTGGACAAGTCCCTGGGCGCCGGCCAAGGCAAGGCCCAGGTCCTTTCTGGCCATGGCCATGGCCGCGCCTAGCATGCCATCTCCGGAGAAATCGTGGACGGATCGAATCCGGCGGACGGTCCGTCATAGCCTGCCCGGCCGTCCTTTAAGCACAACACCCGGTCGGCCAGCGGCATATCGGCCAGGACCTGATGGCTCACCCAGACCACGGCCGCGCCGGCCGTGGCGGCATCCCGTATCTCCCGACCCAGCCAGACCGCCGAGGCTGGGTCCAGGCCCGAGGCCGGTTCATCGAGCAGAAGCAGTCGCGGCGCCGTCAGAAAGACCCGGGCCAGACTCAAACGCTGGGCCATACCCCGGGAAAAGACCCCAGCCTCCTCGTCGGCATACCGGGCCAAGCCCACCCGGACCAGGACCGCTTCCACAGCCGCGGCGTCCCGGGGCAGGCCGTACAGGGATCGCCAAAAGGCCAGATTGGCCCGGGCCGTCAGCTTCGGGTAGGTCAGGGTCTTGTGCCCGATGTAGCCGATGGCCCCGGGCCGCAGCTCCGAGACGATCTCGCCTTCGCTTGGCGGCAGCAGTCCGGCCATAAGGCGCAACAGCGTGGATTTGCCTACCCCGTTTTGGCCGACAACCAGCAAAATCCGCCCCGCTTCCACGGCCAGATCAAGCCGGCGCAACACCGGCCGATCACCGAAAAAACGGCTCACCCGGACCAGACGCGTCACCGCCTCCCCGGTCATGCCTCCCCTCCTGGGGTGGCACGCGGGCGGCGCAAGGCCAGAAAGCCGGCCAGGCACATGATCGTACCGCCGATCCAGATCCAGTTGACCAGCGGATTGACGCTGATTTTCAGGCTGGCGGTCTTTTTGTCGGAGGAGCCGAGGAGCGTGGCATAGAGCTCGTCGCCGAGGGACGGGATGGTGGAGACTTCGGCGAAGGGCTGGTCAAAGCCCCGATACAGCCGGCGTTCCGGGGTCAGCCGACCCACCGGCCGGCCGTCGCGGGAGACGTCGATGACCGCCCGGTCGATGGCCATGGCCGGCGTATGGTCTTCTTGCAGATCGCGGTAGGTGAGGACGAAACTCCCGACGCGAATGGTCCGGCCCGGTGTCAGCACGGCCTCGATGCTCTGCTGGTAGGGACCGGAAACGGCCACGCCCAGGGTGACCAGGGCCAGCCCCAAATGGACCAGGGAGGCGCCGAGGGAACCGTGCCGGCTTCGGGCCTGACGTTGCCGCAGCCACAAAAAGCAGACCGTTCCCATGACGGCGATGGCGGCCGCCCCGGCAAAAAGCGGAACAGGGCGTCTGATGCCGAGCATAGAACACAGCGCCCCGCCAAGGACGAACAGGCCGGACGAAACGGCTAAGCCGGCCCGGCTCCGTATCCCGCCCGTAAAGGACAGGTTCGGACAAAAGGCCACCAGAGCCGTGGCCAGAGCAAAAAGCGGCAGACAGACCCGGTTGTAAAAGCCGGCGTCCAGGCCGACGGGCTTTGCGCTCCAGAGTTTGCTGATGACCGGCCACAGCGTGCCCAGCAGCACCACGCCGGCCAGGGCCAGCATGAGCCATGTGAGGATCACCAGAAAACCGGACGTGCTGCCGAGTCCCGACAGCGGCCGGAGCCGACCGGCGAAAGAGGGTGCCCCGGCCACCAGAACGGCGCCCAGTAAAACCAGGGCGTACAGCATGAAGACGAGCAACGGTCCGCCCACCCCGCCCTCACCGAAGGCGTGCAGGGATTCCACCGCGCCGCTGCGGACGAGATAGGTGCCAAGGATGCAAGCGGCGAAGGTCACCACGGCCAAGGCCACATTGGTGCGGGATAAGGCCCCTACCCGGCGCTCGACCACGGCCGTGTGCAGAAAGGCCGTGGCGACGAGCCAGGGGACCAGCGAGGCGTTTTCCACCGGATCCCAGGCCCAATAGCCGCCCCAGCCGAGTTCCATGTAGGACCACCAGCCGCCCAGGATGATGCCGGCGGTGAGGAAAATCCAGGACAGGACGACCGTGTTGTGGGCGGCGGCCACAAAAGAACGCCCGCCGCCGGTCAGCCAGACGGCCAATCCCAAACAGGCCGGTATGGCAAACCCGGCGTAGCCCAGGAACAACAGCGGCGGATGAAAAATCATGCCGGGGTTGCGCAGCAGCGGATTAAGCCCCCTGCCCTCGGCCAGCGGCGGCACGGCCTCCAGGAACGGATTGCTCGGGCCGGTCAAGAGCAGCAGGAAAAATGCCTCGGTGGCCAAAAAAAAGAGCCAGTAGGCATGCTTTGTGGCTAGGCCGAGGCTCCGGTAGGCCGGCGTGCAGGCAAATCCCGCCCCGAAAACGGCGAGCGCCAGCATCCAAAACAGAAGCGAACCGGACTGCCCGGCCCAGAAGGCCGTCACGGCATAAAAAAGCGGCAGCAGACTGTCGGTGTATTCGGCGACATACACGAAGGAAAAATCGCGGCGCCACAAGGCCACGATCAAAATGGCCGACGCCACGATCACGGCCAGGGTGACGCAGAGATGCCCGCGTTCCAAAAGGGCCAGCCGGCCGTACTCGCGCCGCCACAGGCCGACAAGGGCCACCACCGCCCCGCCCAGGCAGACGAGCATGGCCACAAGCAGAGCGAAATAGGCCGTAATGTGCATGGTACTCCCTCTTGTGCCTCCGGTGGTCCGGGCGAGGCAGCAACCTCGCCCGGACCTTCACCGTCAGAGCTCCGCCCTGGACCCGCCGGGGGGATGCCTCCCCGGCCCCCGGATCCGGGGACCATAGGAATAAGGTTAGCTCCCCTCGGGGGGGGGAGGACGAGGACATCAAGCCCCGGCGGGGAGGCCCAGGCGAGGCAGGGCTTCGCCCGGCCGCCGGGGCCATTCTTCCCTCTTAGCCACGATTTTCCTTCTGGTATTTCGAGGGGCACTTGGTCATGAGGGTCGTCGCGGCGAAAGCGCCCGAAGCCGGATTGACGCCGCCCTCCACGATGACTTCCGCCCCCGGTTTGAAGGTATCGGGCACGGTGCCCCGAAAATCGACCCGGATGGTTTGGCTGGGCTGATCCTTATCCGCCAGAAAGAAGCTCACGCCCATGGCATCCCCGGAGCGCGTCAGGTCACGGGCGGCCACGGTGCCGAAAAGACGCGCCTTGGCCAGATTCGTCGGTTTCATGGCCAACGCCTCGGACACATTGAGAAAATACGTCGTATTTTCCCCGAGCCCCGCAAAAAGCAGATAGCCGAGTCCACCAAGGAACAGGACCAGGGCCACCAGATACATCAGGGTATTTTTTTTCTGTGCCATGGCGCTACGCGGGTCAATATTCAGGAAGCCGGCCGATTTTTGCGGGCGTGGCGCTGTCGCAGCAGATCCTCGCGCCGCTCCTTGGCCAGTTCCCGCATGTCGGCCACCTGATCGGTTTCATCCACGATTTCCTTGCCCAGAATCTCTTCCAGGACGTCTTCCAGGCTGACCACCCCGGAAACGCCGCCGTATTCGTCGAGGACCACGAAAAGATGCATACGCGATTCCAGGAATTTTACCAACACCCGATCCAGGGTCATGGTATCCAACACGAAGCGCACCGGCTTCATGAGGTCGCCCAGGCGCGTCGCATCCTGATCGTTGGCCAAGGCCTCCAGCACTTCCCGGCGATAGACGATGCCCACGACGTTTTCCGGGTCCTCGTCGTCATAGACCGGAATGCGGCTGTGGGGCCACACCCCGCGCTCGACCCCCCTGGCCTCGGCCACGGTCATCTGGGAAGGCAGGGAAAACACCACCGTACGCGGGGTCATGATATCGCTGGCGGTTTTCCGGTCGAGAGACAGGATATTTTTAATGGACAGCTCTTCCAGGGGCTTGATGCCCCCTTCCCGGCGAGTCAGGCTGAGCACGGCCCGCAGATCCTCCTCCGAGGACAGGGGATCCTTGCGCCGGCTGGAGACCAGCCTCGCCAACAGCCCTCCTCCCCAGATGAAGGGAAGCAAGGCCAGAATCAGGTACTTCACGGGGACGGCGATAAAGACGGAAACCGGCCGGCTATAGGCGACACCGATGGTCTTGGGCAGGATTTCGCCAAGGATCAGGATGAGCACGGTAAAGATGGCTGTGAAAAGCCACAGATCCTCGGCGCCGAACACCGCCGCCCCGGCCGCCCCGGCCACGGCCGCCCCGGCGGTGTTGGCGATGGTATTGAGGGTCAAAATAGCCGTGATGGGCTTTTCGACGTTGGAGCGCAGGGAGAAAAGGAGATCGCCCGAGGTCCGGCCCTGTTTGCGCAAGCGCTCGATCCAGCTCCACGGAACGGAATAGAGCGCCGCCTCGCTTAAGGAGCAGAACGCCGAAACCACCACGGCGACAACGACGGAAACGACCAGGGCGATCATGGGAGGAGACGGCTCCCCCGGCAAAAAAATGGCTGGGTGCGCCCAAAATAGGAAGTGGCTCTCTCGGGAAGGGAGGCGATTGCAGCATCTCGCATGGACGGAACAAGGCTCCTCGCGGCCTGCGGCGATCCGTTATATTCACCATCTTCTTTACGGACTTTTTCCGGTTTGTAAAGAAGCGGTCGCGAAAATCGTCACAACGACCAAATGCCCCAGCGGTTCAACAAACCGATTGGGGGCGATAGTGGCGCTGTTCACTCTCGGGCGGACAGCATGACATAGCGTTCGGCAAATTCTTCGATGACGACATCGGGCTTAAAGCGCTCCACAAGAGCCGTGTCGAAGCGACGGAAATGATGCTCGGTCGGCGGCAGCGCCCAGATGTAGAGGGCCTGCCTGAAGGACTCGGCGATAAAGGGCAGCATCTCCCACCAATAGGAATCATGCAGGACCAGGGCTCGCGGCAGGGCCGGATCATCCGTTACGGAATATTGGGGCATGGTCAGAAACCAGTTTTCCATCGGGCCCTCGTAGGTGGCGCCCCGGGCCTTGTACCAGTCCATATTGACGAACCACAGCCGATCTTCCTTGAAGTGATCGGCAAGACCGGTCATCGTGGCCAGATCGCCGGCGCAATCCCGGTAGAATTCCGTTCTGAACTGCTTGCGTCGCAAGGGAACAATGGCCGGAAAATCGCGTCGAAGCGACTTCAGGATCTCCCGATAACCGGCGAATGCCCCATTGGGATTCCAATGGCTGTCGCTGGCAAAAAAGACATCCTCGGTCTTTTTGTGTTTCAGAAGGGTCGGCGTCACATCCACCAGATCGACCTGGGTATGGGTCCGCAGGTAGCCGGTGAGCTCCTGCAATTGCCGGCCCGGATCTTCGGGCTGGAGCGAGCGGGGAAGCTTTTCCGGATAAATGGTGTTCTTATTGGGGGTCAGCACCACCAGGTAGCGGATGCCGCGCGCGGCCAGCCACTTCCGGCGCCGCTCCAATTCCTTGGCGAGAATGGCCAATTTGGTCTCGGACAGGGGGTTGGGATATTTCGCGTCGAGCAAAATGTTGCGACCGGCGCTGTCCGTGGTCAGGAAAAGCCATTTGTCCTTGCCGACCAACACCCGGGATGAGGGTGAGGCAGACAAAAGGACAAACATATCAAGATAGTTGTTCCAGGAAATCAGCAGATCGCGAAAGCCGTAGTGCCGGTCCAGGTACTGGCGGCGCAGGCCGTCAAAAAAAACGCCCCAGCTTGCCGGATGCGCGGTCAAAGGAGGCAGCGGCTCGGATTTGACTTCGGCCACGACGATAGCGGTATCCATGCCGGAAAATTTTCCCGCCATGGGCAGAAAAAGCAGCACCACGAACAGCAGCAGGAACAACCAGGAAATCGTTTGGTGAATACGATGCATGCGAGGGAGTATTGGTTTGTTTGCTGGGCTCACGCTTGCTCCGGACAGTCCCAACCGGATTTGAGCGCATCCGTATGCGTGAGGAGTTCCCGCAGCACGGACTGCGGCACCAAGTGGTCGATCCGCCGGCTCGAACGCCAACGCTCCCGAATGTCCGAGGCACTGATGTCAAGCCGGGCAACGGGTACGAACCGAATACACCGCCCGTCGCCCAGGGTCCAGACCGTCGGGTCGGCGGTAGGGGCCGCCCCCATGGCCGCCCCGTGGGTGACAAGATGGTCGGTAAAAACCGCCAACCCCAGGCCGGCCCGGGCATGGACGGCCAGACTGGCCAGCCGGCCGAGGCCGAAACCGTTTTTCCAGTAGCCCAGATTGAGCAGATCCCCCATGCCCAAAATGAAGGTGAACGCCTCATCGGGACGGGTCCGCACCAGTTCGTCCAGGGTATCGCAGGTATAGGACGGCCCGGGGCGATCGGCTTCCATGGGGTTGACCGTAAATCCGGGCATCCCCTCCACCGCCCGCCGGCACAGGGCCAGACGCAGGGAAAAATCCAGCAGGCCCTCGCCGCGTTTATGCGGCGGCCGGGCCGCCGGCACCAGTTCCACGCGGGAAAGGGACAAGGCCTCGGCCACCTCGATGGCGGCGCGCAGATGGCCGATATGCACGGGATTGAACGTCCCGCCGAAAATGCCGACGCGTTGTTGCTCCATGACCGTCAAAAATCCTTAGTCCAGCGCCGACGGCATGAAACGACGGCCGTGATCCGTGACGGATCGCTGTCCCCGCCAGCATCGCGGCGAAACGCCCGCCCGTAAGCTGTGCGACCGCACGACCTAACTCCTGACCTGGCCCTGACCGAGAACCACGAACTTGGCGCCGGTCAGTTCCGTCAATCCCATGGGGCCATAGGCATGAAGCTTGGAGGTGGAGATGCCTATCTCGGCCCCGAGTCCGAGTTCCCCGCCGTCATTGAATCGGGTGGAACAATTGACCCCCACCATGGAGGCGTCGGCCCGACGCAGAAAGGCCATGGCCCGGTCATGGTTTTCGGTCAGGATGACCTCGGTGTGGTTGGAGCCGTACCGATGAATGTGGACAAGGGCCTCGTCCATGGAATCCACCACCTTGACGGCCAAAATGAGGGCATGGAACTCGTGGCCGAAGTCCTCTTCCGTCGCCGGCCTGGCCTCCGGTCCGAGCAGGGGCAGCGACCGGGGACAGGCCCGCAGTTCCACCCCGGCCCGGGTCAGGGCCGCGCCCAGACGGGGCAGCACGACCGGCGCGGCGGCGGCATGGACGAGCAAACACTCCAGGGCGTTGCAGACGCCCGGCCGCTGGGCCTTGGCGTTGACCACCACGGCTTGGGCGCGATCCGGATCGGCTCCCTCGTCCACATAAATATGACAGACACCCTTGTAATGCTTGAGCACGGGCATGGTGGCCTGCTCGACCACGGTCCGAATGAGCCCTTCGCCGCCGCGCGGGATGATGACGTCGATCAGGCTGTCGAGCTTGCACAGGGCGGTGACGGCGGCCCGGTCGGTGGTGGGGACGAGCTGGGCGGCATCCTCGGGCAAACCGGCCTCGGCCAGCGCCTGGCGTAAAAGGCCGGCCAGGGCTAGATTGGAAGCCAGGGCCTCGGAACCGCCCCGGAGGATGACGGCATTGCCGGCCTTGAGGCACAACATGGCCGCATCCACCGTGACGTTGGGACGGGCCTCGTAGATCATGCAGATCACGCCCAGGGGGACGCGCATCCGGCCGACAAGAAGGCCGTTCGGCCGCACCTGCATGTTTTCGATGCTTCCGACCGGATCGGCCAGAGCGGCCACTTCACGGCAGGCTCCGGCCATGGCGTCCATAATGGCCGGCGTCAGGGCCAAGCGGTTGAGACGCGGGGCATCCAGTCCGGCGGCCCGGGCTTTGGCCAAGTCGTCGGCATTGGCGGCCAGCACCGCTTCCCGGTGTAGCGTCAGCAACCGCTCCAGGGCGGCCAGGAAGGCGTCCTTGGCGGCACCGGAGGCGGCGGCCAACTGCCGCGAGGCTTCCCTGGCCCGGCGGGCCATCGTTTCCATATCCTTGGCGACGGTCATGCCCCCTCCCAAAAGAGTGATCCCGTCCTAAAAGATGGAGTAATAGCCCTCGTTTTATGCCTTCGTCAATGACCGGGAAAAGGCGTCCCGGGCCAAACGTCACGAACTTTTGACACGGTCCTGCCTTTGGGCTTATATGGCTTGCTCTTTTTCACACAACTCGCATTTTTTCTGGAGGCGTTTCCCATGACCGATGTACCCCAGGCAAAAGCCGCCGCCACGTCGTCCGACATCCCCTCCGTGCTGCGGCTGCCCATACAGTACTGGAAACAATCCGTGGCCGTCATTGCCGTCATCGTGGTGGTGGCGGGCGGCTATGCCTTGTTCAATCTTTACCAGAAAAGCCAGGACGAAAAGGCCGAACAGGCCTTGAGCAAGCTGGTTGCCACCACCAAGGGCGCCGACCTGGTGACCGCACTGACGCAGATGGCCGCATCCGCGCCGGCCGGCGTCCGCGCCGCCGTCAACCTGGAACTGGCCAAGGCCGCCCAGGATGCCGGGGACTTCACCAAAGCCGCCAGCGCCTGGGAAGCCGTCGCCAAGGAGGCGCCCGCCTCCATGCGCGTCATCGCCCGCCTGGGGCAGGCCGCCGTGCTGTCCAAGGCCGGCCAGAACGATCAGGCCGTGGCCGTGCTGGAAAGCCTTTTGACCGACGCGCCCAAGGCCTTCGTCATGACCGTGGACCGGCAGTTGGCCGTGACGGCCGAGGCGGCCGGCCAGTGGCAGAAGGCCCTGGATGCCTATGGCCGGATGAAGGCCGACGGTTCCCTGCAGAATCCCGGATACATCGACGCCAGAATCGCTGCGTTGCGGGCCAAGGCCGATGCGGCCGCCACCCCCAAGACCAATGGCTGACACGTTTTAACCAGCTGGAGTTTTTTTCGTGGGCAATGCGCTTATTGACGGCAAGGCCGGCGAGACACTGCTGCTGCTTGGCAACGAGGCCATCGCTCGAGGCGCTCTGGAAGCGGGCGTCCGTTTCGTGACCTGTTACCCCGGCACACCCTCGTCCGAAGTTCCGGACGCCTTTTTCCGCATGTCGCAGGGCGCCCCGTACTACTTCGAATATTCGGTCAACGAAAAAGTGGCTCTGGAAGTAGCCGGGGGAGCATCCCTGGCCGGATTGGCGGCCCTGGTCACCATGAAGCACGTCGGCGTCAACGTCGCCGCCGATCCCTTGATGACCCTGGCCTACGTCTCCACGCCGGGCGGATTGATCCTGCTCTCGGCCGACGACCCGGGTTGCCACTCCTCCCAAAACGAACAGGACAACCGCATCTACGCCCGACTGGGCGGGTTCCCCTGCTTCGAGCCGGCCACGGCCCAGGAATGCAAGGACATGGCCCGCGACGCCCTGCTTCTGTCGCGACGCATCGAAAATCCGGTGCTGTTGCGTACGACCACCCGGGTCAACCACCTGCGCGGCCCGGTCCGGTTGGGGAAAATGGCGACGGAGCAGCCGGAAAAGCCGTTCGTGAAAAATCCGCCCCGCTTCGTGCCCCTGCCTGCCTCGGCCCGGGGCATGCATGTCCGACTGCGCGGCATATTGCGCGACATGGCCGCCCTGGCCGATGCCTCGCCCTACAATACGGTCAGCGGTGCGGGCAAGGTGGGTTTTATCGCCTCGGGCATCAGCCGGGCCTACCTGCATGACGTGCTGGAGGAGGATGGTCTCACCGGAACGGTCCGGGTCCTTTCCCTCGGTATGACCTATCCCCTGGCGGAAAACCTGATCGCCTCGTTTCTGGCCGACTGTTCCAGGGTCGTCATCCTGGAAGAGCTGGAGCCGGTGCTGGAGACCGAAATCCGGGCCCTCGCCCAGAAGCGCGGCCTTGGCACGGAAATCTGGGGCAAGGGAGAACTGCTTCCCCAGGTCGACGAATACGCAACACCCATCGTGCGTCGCGTGGTCCGGGCGGCCTTGGATCTGCCGGCGGCCGAAACGTGCCTCTGCGCCACCCCGGCCGAGCTGCCTCGCCGGCCGCCCAACCTGTGCGCCGGCTGTCCCCACCGGGCCACCTATTACGCCGTGCGCGAGGTTTTCGGCGACAATGCCGTCTATTCCTCGGATATCGGCTGCTACACCCTGGGCATGGCCCCGCCCTTCAAGGCGGCCGATTTCCTGCTGTGCATGGGCTCGTCCGTCTCCGCCGGGGCCGGGTTCGCCCGGGCCTCGGGCAAGCCGGTAGTGGCCTTTATCGGTGACTCGACGTTTTTCCATTCCGGCATCACCGGGCTGGTGGACGCCGTAGCCTATGACCACGATATCCTCATCATCGTCCTCGACAACCGCACCACGGCCATGACCGGCCATCAGCCGAATCCCGGGGTGGACACCACCATTTTCGGAGCCAATCCCCATCCGGTGGACATGGCCGCCCTGATCCGCGCCTGCGGCGTGGAGCCGGTCACGGTCAATCCCGTCAATCATCAGGCCACCGTCACGGCCCTGCGCGATCTGGCGGCAGGCCACGGTCCGAGGGTCCTGATCGCCCGGTATCCCTGTCCCATCCATGCCCGACACGTCGGGCAGGCCAAAAAGATCCCGCCGGCCCGCGTGACCGGCGATCCAGCCGCCTGCCTCACCGTCCGGGATACCCTTGCCTGTCCCGCCTTTGCCATGCGGGACGGCGTTTTCACCATCAGCGCCGATCAATGCGACGGGTGCATGTACTGCGTGCAGCTTTCCGCCGCGATCAAGCCCGGCCCAAAGGAAGCACGATGAACCGCTCGCGCGTCTTTCTCTCCGGCGTCGGCGGCCAGGGCACCTTGACCGCCACGACCCTGCTCGCCCGGACCGCCCTGGACGAGGGTATCCCCGTGACCTCCGGGGAAATCCACGGCATGGCCCAACGCGGCGGCGTGGTGGAATCCACGCTGCTGCTCGGCGGCTACTTGAGCCCCACCATCTCGCCGGGCGAGGCCGATGTCCTGCTCGGCTTCGAACTCCTGGAAACCCTGCGCGCCCTGCCCATGTTGCGCCCCGGCGGAACGGTCGTCGGCAATACCGAAAGCGTCCAGCCCGTGAGCGTCTGCCTGGGCCGGGAATGCTATCCCGCCTTCGAGGTCGTCGAGGCGGTGGCTCGGGAGGCGGCCGGACACATGGTTTTCATCCCGTGCCAGAGTCTGGCCGCAGAAGCCGGGACGGCCAAGGCCGCCAATACCGTGCTTCTAGGCGCGGCGGCCGCCGTCGGTGTCCTGCCGTTCGGCGTCGAGGCCCTCAAGCGGTCCATCGAACGGTACATGAAACCCAAGTTGGCGCCGGTCAATCTCAAGGCCCTGGCCTTGGGGGCTGCCGCCGCCACGACGGGCCAGCACGCGTGATCGAGTCCTTTACCGTTTCTCCGGAAAGCGGCAGTCCGCTTTTTTTGAACACGCTGGCGCGTATCGTGGCCGAAACCGGCCCGGGACGGGCCGTCCGCCGGGGGTTGGAAAATTCCCTGGCCATCCTGGTGGACAAACTCGGCTATCGCCGGGTCTGCCTGGAACTGCACGACCTGCCGAAGCCCAACGCCCGCATCTACCTGTCCCACGGCCGGGAAAAGGGCCTGGACCATCTGTTCGGCCCCGGCCCCCTGTCCACGGGCCAGGTCATGGGCTCCAAGCGGCCGCTCATCATCCAGGACGTCCGGGATCATCCCGACTTCATCGGCCGACCGCCGGACGAACTGGCGACCTTGTCGTTTATTTGCGTACCGGTGACCACGCCGGACCCCGACGGCCAGATCGAGGATTTCGTTCCCCCTTCTCCCTCGGGCGTGGTCGGGGCCTTAAGCGTGGACCTGCCCAGGGCACCGCAGGTCTTTTTGGAAGCCCACCGGGAATTTTTGGGCGTGATCGGAGCGGTCATCGGCAATGCCGCCCTGCGGTTGCGCGACGAATTGATCCGGTCCAGACGCCGGATCGCCCACATCGGCCATGAGGAGGCCCCTCCCGCAGAGGTTCCGGCCATGCCCGTGGCCGTGTCCAAGAGCATGCGGCTGGTGCTGCGCCAGATTGCCCAGGCGGCCGGCTCCGCCACGCCGATCCTGTTTCGCGGCGAGGAAGGCACCGGGAAGGAATCCCTGGCCCAATACCTGCACGACCAGAGCCATCGTCGCACCCGGCCGTTTTCCCGGCTGGGCTGCGCCTCCATGCCGGTCGAAGCCATCGAGGACGCCCTGTTCGGCATCCAGAAGGGCGAGCAATCCAAGGCCGCCCGCAGCCGGCGCGGCATCTTCGAACTGTGCCAGGGTGGCACCGTGTTCCTCGACGACATCGAGGACTTGTCGCTGTCCGCCCAGGCCGCGGTACTGCGGGCCATCCAGGAAGGCGTGATCCAACGGCAGGGCTGCGACCGGCCAACTCCCGTGGATGTCCGCATCGTGGCCGCCACCCAGGCCTCCCTGGAAGACTTGGTGGCCCAGGGCGAATTTCTGGAAGATCTCTATTACGCCCTTTCCGTCTTCCCCATCTTCGTCCCCCCCCTGCGCGAGCGGGTGGGCGACATCCTGCCCCTGGCCGAGCGTTTTTTAAACGAGTACAGCCTGCGCACGGGAAAAAGCGTGCGTCGCATCTCGACGCCGGCCATCGACCTCCTCAGCCAGTACCACTGGCCGGGCAATGTCCGGGAATTGGCCAACTGCATGGAACGGGCCGCGACGCTGTGCGACGAGGCGGTGGTGCGCACCTACCATCTGCCGCCTACCCTCCAGACCGGCGAATCCTCCGGAACCGAGCCCTCGCTCTCGTTCGGAGAGGCCGTGGCAAAATTCGAGGAAGAGCTTCTGGTGGAAGCCCTCAAGAAAGCCCGGGGCAACATGTACCAGGCGGCCCGCGATCTGCGCGAAAGCTACCGGGTGGTCAATTACAAGGTCAAAAAACACGGGATCGATCCCAAGCGCTTCACCCCCGGACGACGCGGCTGACCGGAGGGGAAAACGGTTTACCCGGATTCCCCGGCCGCGTAGCATAGACGGGGATTGCCTCTCTCGAGCGGAGGATTGATGTCCAGCCTCTCCAGTCACGATTATTACTGCGACGACATGACCAAAATGCCGCCGCTTCGGGCCATGGCCCAAACCCTGTGTCTGGACAAACGGGTGCGCTTGGTCTCGGCGGCCGAGGCCTACGAACTGGCCCGTCGGCAACATGACGTCCTGGAGACGGACCTGCCCATCTATCCGCCGGCGGCCAAACGGCTTGGCCTGCCCGAAGGATCTCCCGTTCTCGTCAACTGCCACGGCCGTATCGTCGGCCGTACGGCCAAGGCCCGCCGCTTTTCCACCCGCATGGGTACGGCCGAGCGGCGCAAGGTCGAGGCCGACGTGCGCGAAGCCGTCTACGACATGGCCCGACGGCCCTGCATCATGGCCGAAGCGGTCCTGGGCCTCGATCCCGATCTCATGCTCAAGGCCACCATGGTCACCACCGAGGATGACGCGGTCAACCTCTTCAACTGGCTGGTCAATTTCACGCCCTTTTCCGAGCGGGCCGAGACGTACGCCCAGAGCCGGCGGCTCCCCGTCCCGGACATCCTGGTGGTCGGCTACAACCATTGGACGACCGACGACCCCTATTACCACAATGAGGGCGGCTCCCAGCTCGCCCTGGTGGACGAAGAAGCCAACGTCATCTTCAATCTGGGCATGCGCTACTTCGGCGAACGCAAAAAAGGCACCCTGACCCTGGCCTGGACCTCCGGCATGCGTCTCGGTCTGGCCGCCTGCCACGGCGGCATCAAGGAAATCGATTTCTCGGCCTGTAGCGACCCGGACGTCCGGGCCAAGGGCAAACGCTCCATAGCCTTTTTCGGCCTGTCCGGCACCGGCAAGTCCTCGCATACCAACTCCCACGACAACGGTGGTACGCTCCCCGCCGGCTCCAGCAAGGTGGTGCTCCACGACGACGCCTTCCAGATCGATTGCCAGGCCAGGGTCTGCCGCGTCTGGGAACCCACCCTCTTCGACAAGACCGATTCCCGGCCCCTGGGCCATCCGGACTGGCGCTACGTGATCTCCGCCATGAACGTGGGGCTTATCCGGCATGAGGGCAAGATCGTGCCGCTCGGGCAGGACGTCCGCAATCCCAACGGCCGGGCCCTGATCGACCGGGACCTGCTTGGCACCTACGTCAACCGCTGCGCCTTCCCGGACATCATGGTTTGGCTCATGAAGGACACCTGCCTGCCGCCGGTCATCCGTTTCACCGACACCTATCTGGCCGTGGCCATGGGTGCCTCGCTCATGACCCGACGCAACCTGGCCGAGAACGTCTCCGAGGAGGAACTCCAACAACTTGTTTTCGAGCCGTTCGCCAATCCCTTCCGGGTCTACGAACTCTGGAAGGACGTGGAGGCGTTCGTCAGCGTTTTCGAGGCCGGGGCCGTCGGCTACGCCCTCAACTCCGTGGGCTTCTGGAAAACGTCCGACCGGGAATTGCACAAAATCCCCCTGCAGACATCGCTGACGCTGCAGACCGCCCTGCTCCTCGACAGCCTGGACTGGGAAGACTGGGAGCTGCTCCCCGGGGCCCAGATCCCCACACGACAGTCCGTGGAGTGCCTTGTCCCGAACTATGCCGCCCGGTTTGACCCTCGGGCCGTGGACAATCCCGAACGCTACCGGGAGGCCCTCCAGAATCGGTTCCATCAGCGTTGTGTTTTCCTGCAGAATTCCGACCTGCACAATCGGCCGGAGCTGTTCATGCGCCTGGTCAACACCTTAATGATCCGGGCCTAACCGACGGAGCCGTTCTCCGCCCGTGTCGCCATTATGAGTCTTCGCGCCATCATCGGAACCATCGGACTGGCCGTCGCCCTGCCCTTCCTGGCCTATCTCGTGTACTTGAGCCAAGCCAAGACCACTTCGCCCGACCAGGTCATCTTCCTGGCCTTTGCCTTCTCCGTGACCTTCCCGACGCTTATCCTGCTCTCCCTGGTCCTTTTCCGGAGCCTGGTCGTCCTGACCGTCTCCCTGCCGGTCTACGCCGCCTGCATCATCGCCGGCTACGCCCGGACCTTCATGGCTTTCCAGATATACTGCAACGGCAAGCCGACCGAAGCGTTTCGGGATTGCCTCTACTACAGCGTCTCGCTGTTCACCAACACCGGCTGCGCCGACTGCGCTCCCGCTCCCAGCCTCCGCCTGCTGGCCGCCTCGGAAGCTTTTTTCGGCTACCTGACCCTCGGCGTCGCCTGCGCCTGCCTCATCGTCATTTTGGTGCGTTTGATCGCCGCTGATAAGCTGCCAAGATAAGAGAGAAGAATGCCCCCGGCCCCCTCGCAGCGAAGGTTTATACTCAAAGGCCCCGGCCGCGGGGACGTCTTTTCACCGGAATTCGATGCGCCTGGACAACGTCTGCCGCACGGGGCAAGCCCGGGCCGCTCGCAGCAGCCGGCTCTTTTGCTTCGCGTCAAGATCGCCGGTCAGCTCGATGGTACAGGTAAAAGCGGCCAGATCAGGATCACTACGGTCGAGTTCCACGTTCACAACCAATCCGGTCAACGGAATATCGCGCGCCTTGGCCGCCATGGCGAGCATCATGGCCGTGCAGGAACCGACGGACGCTTCAAGCAATTCATGGGGCCGAAAGCCCAGGCCCTGCCCTCCCTTATCCGGGGTGGCGTCGCAGGTCGCCTCCAACGTCCCGTTGGAAAACCTGACCTGATAGTCCGGTCCCAGACGTTCACAACGCATCATAGCTGACTCCCTTGTCTCCGGAACTATTCTTCCCGAAAAACAAAAAAAGCCGGACGTCCGACTGGACGTCCGGCTCGTTGCCTCGTTACCTGACGCCAGTTTACCAGCCGAGCACGTAACTGAAAATCAGCGGCGCCACGATGGCAGCGTCGGAATTGATCATGAACCGGGGGGTGTCGGCGTCGAGTTTGCCCCAAGTGATCTTTTCGTTGGGCACGGCCCCGGAATAGGAGCCGTAGGAGGTGGTGGAATCGCCGATCTGGGCGAAATAGGCCCAGAACGGCGTATCGGTCAGCTCCAGGTCCTGGATGAGCATGGGGACGACGCAGATGGAAAAATCGGCCGCGATGCCGCCGCCGATCTGGAAAAAACCCACCCGCGTGCCGGCCGCGGCCTGCTGGCGGTACCACTTGGCCAAAAATTCCATCTGCTCGGTGCCGCGGCGTATGGCCGTATGGCCCTTGAGGTGACCGCGAATGATCTCGGAGCAGAAGATATTGCCGAGGGTGCAGTCTTCCCAACCCGGCGTAAAGATGGGAATCCCCTTCTCCTTGGCCGCCAGCACCCAGGAATGTTCCTTGGGAATCTGGAAAAATTGGGAAATGTCGGGCTGATCGAGCAGGGCGTACATGAATTCATAGGGAAATTTGGGCTGGCCGGATGCTTCAGCGTCGGCCCAGAGCTTGGAGATGCGGTGCTGCACCTGCCGCATGATGCCTTCGGGAATACAGGTATCCGTAACCCGGTTGAAGCCGTTGTTATAAAGTTCCTTTTCCGCCTCGGGAGAAAGATCCCTATATTCGGGCACCATCTTATATTCATTATGATTGAAGAGGTTGAAGAGGTCCTCTTCCAGGTTGGCGGCCGTGCAGCTGACGGCGTGCACCTTGTCCTGGCGGATCATTTCGGCCAGGGAAATGCCGATCTCGCAGGTACTCATGGCGCCGGCCATGGCCAAAAACATCTTCCCGCCCTTGGCGAGCAGCTCATTCCAGGCCTTGGCCGCGTCCAGCGTCTCGCGGGCGTTAAAGTGACGGAAATGGGTTTCCATGAAACGGGATATGGTAGCCATTATGACTCCTTGGTTGTGCCGGGGCGATACCCGCCACGGGCCGCTCCCTACGTGTTGTCCGGGGACGGAGGGATCCATCCCTCGAAAACGATATTGTCCCCGAGGCGTAAAGCCTTCTTTCTATCCTCTCTCGTCCGCACCGTCCAGACCAGAACCGGCAGGCCGATCCGCCGGGCCACCGTCACGGCCAAACAGGGCAGGGCCCGCGCATCGTAGGCAATGCAGTGCGGACGAGCCAACCCGGCATGCAAAAGGTTTCGGTAGACAAAACGTTTCCAGCCAGGCATGGCCTCGCCGGCAAAATTTGTGGCAATGAGGCAGCGAATGCGCAAAGAATCGAGGCGGGCCACCCAGGCCAGGGCTCGGGGATCGAAGGAGGCCAGACAGCACGGCCCGGTATAACCGGCCAGACAGGCCAAAACCCGACGGACGAGAGGTGCGGCCGGCCGACCATCGGTCTTGAGTTCGACATACAGGGGCACTTTCCCGGCCACCAGGGCCAGGACATCCGGCAACAGGGGCGGATGTTCCCGCGAGTCGCCTAAAAACAAGGCGGCCAAATCCGTGGCGCGGACATCGGCCATCACGCCCGGCCGGCCGGTCAGCCGCAAGGTGTCCCGGTCATGAAAGACGACCACCGACCCGTCGGCCAAAAGCCGCACGTCGCATTCGATACCGAAACCGTGTTCCGCGGCGGCGGCGAAGGCGGGCAGGGAATTTTCCGGGCCGGTGTCCGGACCGAAAAGCCCTCGATGGGCGAATGGCGCCCGCACCAGCCAGTCGATCATGCCGGACGAGTCTCTCCGGAAGAACTTTCAAGACCAAGCAGGCCCCGTAGGGCCCGGCCGATGCCTTCGGCGTCGATGCCGCACAGGGCCCGCAAGGCCCTCTGTGGCCCATGCTCCACGAAGGCGTCCGGCAGGCCCACCCGGCGCACGACCAGGCCGGAGAAGGCATCGGCGTCGGACAGGCATTCCAGGACGGCCGAGCCGAACCCGCCTTGCAAGACGTTTTCCTCCACGGTGAGCCAGCGGGAAAAGCGCCCGGCCAGTTCCAGCAGTTGCTTGGCCGGCAACGGCTTGACGAACCGGGCATCAAAAACCGCCACCTGCCTGCCCGTGGCTGCCGCCAGGGCATCGGCCGCCGCCATGGCCGGGATCACCCGGCTGCCGATGGCGACGACCAGGGCGTCGGTCCCCTCCCGGACAAGTTCCCCTTGGCCAAGGGGAAGCGGCGCGACCGTTTGCGGGATGGTGCCGCCCTCGCCGGCCCCCCGGGGATAACGGATGGCCACGGGACCGGGATGCGACAAGGCCGTGGCCAACATGGCCGGCAGTTGGGTCTCGTCGCGCGGGGCCATCACCACCAGATGGGGGATGTGGCGCAGGAAGGACAGATCAAAGGCCCCGTGATGGGTGGCTCCGTCCTCGCCGACCAGCCCGCCCCGATCCAGACAGAAGGTCACGGGCAGGTTTTGCAGGCAGACGTCGTGGACGATCTGGTCGTAGGAACGCTGCAGAAAGGTGGAATAGATGGCCACCACCGGCCGGAATCCTTCCTTGGCCAAGCCGGCGGCAAAAGTCACGGCGTGTTGTTCGCAGATGCCGACGTCCACGAACTGGTTGGGCAGTTCGGTGGCGAACTCGGACAGGCCCGTGCCCTCGGGCATGGCGGCGGTGATGGCCATAATCCGGGGATTGGCCCTGGCCATGCCGAGGAGCGTCCGGCCGAAGACCTGCGTATAGCTCGGCGGGCAGGCACCGGACTTTTCCACCAGCCCCGTTTCGGGCTCGAAACAGCCCACACCATGAAAAAAAGTGGGATTTTTCTCGGCCGGCGGATACCCCCGCCCCTTTTTCGTGAGCACATGCACGAGCACCGGCCCGTCGATCTCCTTGACCTCGCGGAAGACCTCTTCCATACGGCCGACGTCATGGCCGTCGATGGGGCCGAGATAATTGAAACGGAAGGCCTCGAAGAGCATGCCGGGCGTGAAAAAGCTCTTGAAGGACTCCTCGCCGCGTCGGACATAGCCCATGAGTTCGCCACCGTAAGGCAGGGAGCGGACCCAGCCCTCCAGGTCCCGCTTGAATCGTTTTACCCAGCGTTGGGCAAGCTTGCGGCTGAGATAGAGGGACAGGGCGCCGACGTTTTTCGAGATGGACATCTCGTTGTCGTTTAAGACGACGATGATCCGCCCCCCCCAGCCGCCGGCCTGATTGAGCCCCTCGTAGGCCAAGCCGGCGGTCATGGAGCCGTCACCGATCACGGCGACCACGTTGTGTTTCTGGTCCAGCCGATCCCTGGCCATGGCCATGCCCAGGGCGGCGGATATGGAGGTGCTGGAATGCCCCACGCCGAAATGGTCGTAGGGACTTTCGACCGGACGCGGAAAACCGCTGATGCCGCCCAGGGTCCGCAGGGTATGGAACCGCTCCAGACGGCCGGTTAAGAGCTTGTAGGCATAGGCCTGATGCCCCACGTCCCAGACCAGGCGGTCCTTGGCCGGATCAAAGGCCGAAACCAAGGCTAGGGTCAGCTCCACCACCCCGAGCGACGGGGCCAGATGGCCGCCGTTCATGGAGACCGTGCTGATGATGACCCGACGGATTTCGTCGGCCAGCAGCGTCTTTTCCTCCGGGGAAAGCCCGGACACGTCATGGGGGGCCTTGATGCGCGTCAGGATACGCAGCGCCTTGTCCGAATATGCGGTCATGCAACGTGTTCCTTGTCCGCCTCGACGCCGTCTCCATGACAACCGAAAGCGGGAAAAAGCAACTCCTCGAAACCGCGTCCTCCCGGCGCCAGAGGTGGCGTCACCAGCGGTCGCGATGCACGCGGTCAGGGCGGAAACGGTCCTGGGGAGCCGGCGTTTCCGCCGGATATCCCAGCACCAGCAAGGCCAGCGGAATCACCGTATCCGGCAGGCCGCACAACTTCTGAAAGCCGGCAATGCGCTCGGACAGAGGATAAATGCCGGTCCAAACCGCCCCCAGGCCCAAGGCGTGGGCGGCCAGGAGCATATTTTGGGCACAGGCCGAGCAGTCTTCCGGCCAGTAGCCGGCACACTTCTCCAGGCGGGTGTCACCGGCCACCAAAATGGCTACCGGAGCGTTTTTGGCATAGGCGGCGTACGGATTGATACCGCCAACCTTGGCCAAAAGCGCCCGGTCGCGCAGGACGACGAACTGCCAGGGTTGCTCGTTGCAGGCCGAGGGAGCCTGCATGCCGCAAGCCAGGATGGTGTGCAGCAGCTCGTCGGAAACCGCTTCGGCGGTAAAACGCCGGACGCTCCGCCGGGTCTTGATGGCCGCAATGGCCGGCATGGACGTCGGGCCCTCTTCGGCCAAGGCGCGACCCGCACCGAAGGAACAGACCAAGGGCAGCCCGGCCAGGAGCCGCAACAACCGCCGGCGCGTGGTGGAATCCTGGGCGACATCCATTCCGTCCCCCCCCCCGCCAGAAGCAGGGCCTATTGCAGGCGCTCCACGATATAACGGGCCAATTCCCGCAAAAAAACCGCCGCCGGTCCGGCATAGGGCGTCAAAGCGGCCACAGCCTCCCGGCTCCGTTCCTCGGCCAAGCGCCGGCTGGCGTCAAGACCGATCAAGCTCGGGTAGGTGTTTTTTCCCTGTTCCCGATCGCTGCCCACGGGTTTGCCAAGGGTAGCGGCATCGCCCACCTCGTCGAGGATGTCATCCACAATCTGGAAAGCCGCGCCCACGGCCTCGCCGTAACGCCGGGACCTGGCCAGTCCGTCCGCGTCCGCGCCGGCCAGCCTGGCCCCGCAGACACAGGAAGCGGTGAGCAGCGCCCCGGTCTTCAGCACCTGCATCCGGGCGACGTCGTCCAGACAAACGCCCGGGCGGGCCGTATAGTCCATATCGAGGTACTGGCCGCCGACCATGCCGGCCGAACCGGCCGCCCGAGCCGCCTCGGCCAGGGCCGACAGCACCCGATCGGCCGGCACGGCCGGAAAGGCCAACGCCATGGAGCCGAAGGCCTCGGTCAACAGCCCGTCACCGGCCAGAATGGCGCCGGCCTCACCGAACACCTTGTGGTTCGACGGTTTCCCCCGGCGCAGGTCGTCATTGTCCATGGCCGGCAGATCATCGTGAATGAGCGAATAGGTGTGGATGCATTCGAAACCGGCGGCAAACGGCATGACCGCCGCCCGATCAGCGCCAAACAGTTCGGCGAAGGTCAGGCACAGGGCCGGCCGCAAGCGCTTGCCCCCGGCCTGAAGCGAATATTCCATGGCGGAAAGCAGCCCGTCGGGGACGTTGCGCGACCGCTGCCATGCCCCAAACCGATCCCGCAGATACCCGTCGATCTCGACGGCGAGCGCGCCCAACCGTTCCTTAACCGTCACCGTCTTCCTCCTTGGCCGCATCGGCGGCCTCGGCATCGAAAGGACGCACGGCACCGTCCTCCCCGGCCAGGGAAATCTCCAACCGGGCGGCGTCCAGGCGTTTACGGCACGAAGTCACCAGCCCCATGCCTTCCTTATAAAGGGCCACGCCCTTTTCCAGGGGCACGTCTCCGGCCTCCAGCTTGGCGGCGATGCGTGCAAGGCGTTCCAGGGCCTTTTCGAAGGATTCCTCTTTCTCGCTCATGCGTCCTCCCCGCTCTCGGGCGCCGTCTCCGTCACCGTAGCCGCAATGCGGCCTGCATACACCATGATGTCGAGCTTGTCGCCCGCGCGCGCATCCGCTGATCGACGCAGGAATTTTCCGGTACGGACAAGCGTCGTCAGGCTGTAGCCGCGCGCGAGCGGTCCGATGGGATCAAGCCCGGCCAACCGCGCCGCCGCCAGTTCCATCTGTCGTTCCCGACCGGCCAAAAAATATTTCAAGGAGGACTTTAACGACGTTTCCCGTCGTTCCAAGGCTTCCCCACGTGCAGCCAGACTGGCCGGGCCGAAACGCCGGACAAGCTGTTCGTGCGACGTCTCCAGACGCCGGGCGAGCCCGGCCAACCAACCTTCCCCGGCCCGGGCCAAACGCCGCTTCCCGTCCGCAAAAGCTTCCTCCAGGCGCGTAAGCCGCCGTTCCGGAGACAGCCAGGACAGCGCCCGGGCCAGTCCGAGCAGCTCCCGGTCGCCAGCCGACACAAGCCGCGCCGCCGACCGTCGCAAGCCCATCTCCAGATCATCCAACCGTTGCACGAGCTGGGCCCGTTCGGGCCACAGGACCTGGGCCGCATGACTCGGTGTGGCGGCCCGCAGGTCGGCCACCATGTCGGCGATGGTCACATCCACCTCATGCCCCACGCCGGTCAGCACCGGCAGCGGCGAGGCGAAAATGGCTCCGGCAACTTCGGCGGTATTGAAGGCCCACAAATCCTCCAGCGATCCGCCGCCCCGGATGAGCACCAGGACTTCGGCCCAGTCGTCGGCTACGGCCCGGAGCATGGCCCGGACAATGCCGGTCGGGGCCGCCTCGCCCTGAACGAGCGTCGGATAGATCCGCACCGCGGCACCGCGCCCCCGCTCCCGGCCGATGCGGATGAAATCCCGGATGGCCGCACCCGACGGGGCCGTCACCACCGCTACCCGGCTCGGATGCGGGGGCAAGGGACGCTTACGGGCCGGATCGAAATAGCCCTTGGCCGCCAGCTCCTTTTTCAGCGCCTCGAACTCCAGCCAGAGCCTGCCCTCACCCACTTCCTGAACCACTTCGGCCACGAGCTGGTAGACGCCGCGCGGGGCATAGACCGAGAGCCGGCCGGCCACCATGACTTCCATGCCGTCGGCCAGACGGTCGGCCAGAGAATTTTCGTCAACCTCACCGGTCAGGGGATTGTACCGGCCGCCGCCGGCCAGCACCTTGCCGCCCTGCGCACCCTTGAACCAGACCACGGCCAGGGAAGCCTCGGCGTCTCGGACCGAAAAATAGAGATGGCCCGATCCCGGCCGCGAGACGTTGGTCACCTGCCCGCGCACCCAGACGAACGGAAACTCGGACTCGATGACGTCCTTAACGGACCGCGTCAGTTCGCTGACTTCAAAAACATGCGGCATCGGCTCACCTGCAGGAAGCGGAGAATCGGGGGAGGGAACCCCCTATGCATAGGGGGTTCCCTCCCCCGGACCCTCTCCTTTACCGAAACTTTTTAACGGGGGGTCAAATGATGGGATACCCGCGCAACAGACCAAGCCGATCGGGGGGACCGGGGGGAGCGACTCCCCCCGGCAGGGTCCGGGGCGGCGCCCCGGTTCTCTTCTCCGCTCCCTAGGCGGGCAGGCCCCAACCTTCATGCACGGCCTGACGCCAAACCATAAAGGCGGCGAGAAATCCCGTGAGCGGCAGTTCGCCCTTTTCGCCGGTCCGGCGGTCCTTGGTTTCGACAACGCCCCGGGCCAGCCCCTTGCCGCCGAGGGTCAACTGCAGGGGAAAGCCCAGCAAGTCTGCATCCTTGAATTTGACGCCCGGCCGTTCCTCCCGGTCGTCCAACAGCACCTCGATGCCGGCAGCGATCAGCGTCGTATACAGCTCCTCGGCCACGGCATTGGAAGCCGCATCCTTGGGATTCAAATTGAGCAGGACCACTTCGAAGGGCGCGATGGGCGGCGGGAAGACGATACCGTGCTCGTCGTTGTTCTGTTCGATGCAGGCGGCCAGCACGCGGGAGACACCGATGCCGTAGCAGCCCATGAACAGGTACTGCTCCTTGCCGTTCTCATCCAGGAACGTAGCGGAAAGCGCCTTGGAATACTTAAAGCCCAACTTGAAAATATGGCCGACCTCGATGCCCTTGGAGAAGGTGACCGGTTGGCCGCATTTGGGGCAGACATCACCGGGGGCCACCTGCCGCAGATCGGCCGTGGCCATAAGGGGCACGTCGCGTTTGATGTCCACATGACGCAAATGGGTGTCGCCGGCATTGGCGCCGGTGATCCAGTCCGAAGCCAGGGTCAGTTCCTGGTCGGCGAAGATATGGGCGATAGGCAGCTTGACCGGGCCGGCGAAGCCGACGGGCGCACCGGTGATTCCGGCGACTTCCTCGGGCGTGGCCAAGCGCAGGTCGATGGCGGCCAGCAGGTTTTTGAGCTTGATTTCGTTGAGCTCGCGATCACCGCGGACCAGGGCCGCCACGGCGATGCCGTCGGCAATGTAGAGCAGCGTCTTGATGATGCGCTCAGGCGCGACGCCGAGGAAAGCGGCGACTTCGGGAACGGTATGGACGTTCGGCGTGGACACCGTCTCGACGGGCGGGCAAGGGGCGTGCTCGCCAGCCGGCGGATAGACCGCCTCGGCCTTTTCCAGGTTGGCCGCATACGCGCACGCCGGGCAGGAAACGATGGTATCCTCGCCGGTCGCGGCCAGGACCATGAATTCATGGGAAAACGAGCCGCCGATGGAGCCGGAATCGGCGGACACCGAGCGGAATTTGAGGCCAAGGCGCGTAAAGATGCGGGTATAGGCCTCGAACATGGCCGCGTAGCTGGTCTCGGACCCGGCTTCGTCCTTGTCGAAGGAATAACCGTCCTTCATGACGAATTCCCGGCCGCGCATGAGTCCGAAACGGGGACGAATCTCATCGCGGAACTTGGTCTGAATCTGGTAGAGGTTGAGCGGCAACTGCCGATAGGACCGGACCTCATGACGCACGAGATCGGTCACCACCTCTTCGTGGGTGGGGCCGAGGCACGATTCCCGGTCGTGACGATCGACAAAGCGCAACAGTTCCCGACCGTAATGCTCCCAGCGTCCCGATTCCTTCCACAGGTCGGCCGGCTGCACGGCCGGCATGAGGATTTCGAGCGCCCCGGCCCGGTCCATCTCTTCGCGCACGATGCGGGCCACGTTGTTCAATGCCCGCAGCCCAAGCGGCAGATAGGTATAGACTCCGGCCGTCAGCTTGCGGATCATGCCGGCGCGCAGCAGCAGTTTGTGGCTGATGACCTCGGCTTCGGCCGGGGTTTCCTTCAAGGTGGGGGCATAGAAACGGCTCAGTCGCATGAGGATTCCTTTTTTTCGGAAAGATAGCGTTCCAGTTCATCCATAAAAGCGGGAAGCAAATTGTCCGCTCCGTGCACCTTGCCGCATATCGTGCCCTTGCGGAAGATGATGCCGCAGTCGCGGCCGCCGGCGATACCGATGTCGGCTTCCCGGGCCTCGCCCGGACCGTTGACCACGCAGCCCATGACCGCCACGGTAAAGACTTCGGTCACGTCGCGCAGCCGCTCTTCCACGGCCTCGGCCAGACCGACCAGATCGATTTCCGTCCGGCCGCAGGTGGGACAGGAAATGATGTTCGGCCCGCGCTGCCTGATATCCAGGGCGCGCAAGATCTCGTAGGCCACGCCGATCTCGGTGACCGGATCGCCGGTCAGCGAGACGCGGAGCGTGTCGCCGATGCCCTCGGCCAGAAGGATTCCCAGGCCCACGGCCGATTTGACGGCGCCGCGCAGGGGCGTGCCGGCCTCGGTCACGCCGATGTGCAGCGGATAGTCAACCCGTTGCGCCAGCAGGCGGTAGGCGGCCACGGTATCGGGCACACTGGAGGACTTGAGCGAGATCTTGCTCTCGAAAAAGCCGCGTTTCTCCAGGTAACCCACGTGAAGCAGCGCGCTTTCCACCATGGCTTCGGGGGTCGGGCCCCCGTATTTGGCCAAAAGATCCTTTTGCACCGAACCGGAATTGACACCGATGCGAATGGGCGCGCCATGGTCCTTGGCCGCGGCCACCACCGCGTCCACGGCGGCCTCGGAGCCGATGTTGCCGGGATTGATGCGCAAGGCATCCACGCCCGCGTCCAAGGCGGCCAGGGCGAGATGATGATCGAAATGGATATCGGCCACCAACGGCACGGGCGATTCGGCCCGGATGGCGGTCAGGGCGGCGGCGGCCTGCGCGTCGGGCACGGCCAGACGCACGATTTCGCAACCGGCCCTGGTTAGCGCATTGATCTGAGCCAGCGTAGCGGCCACGTTCCGGGTGTCGGTGTTGGTCATGCTCTGGACGCGGACGGGACTTGCGCCGCCGACGCTGACGGAGCCGATATGGACGGTCCGGGTGGGCCGGCGAAGGGGGGGATGCGCGTGTTCGTGCATGGGAGCGAGATCGCTGGTTGGTTGTGCGCGGAAAAACGCCTAGTTTCCCTGGGCGACCACCCGGGTGACGCGCAGATAGACGTCTTCGCCGGATTTCTTGGCAACCGTCCCCTCGATCCGGCAGGGGGCATCCTTCTTGCCAAAGGCAAAGAGCTGTTCGATGATATCCTTGGCGGTGACATCGTCACAAACCAGAAAACGCTGTCCTTCCTTGGTCTCGAAACGCAAACAGATGGTATTGGTCGTGGGATACTGCAAAACGCCCATGGCGCGGCCGGCCACATTCACGGCCTCGTCGGCCAGGGCCGGGGTACACGACAGGATCCAGGCCAAGACCAGCATCCGCAGCAGAGAACGCATCGACAAAACCTCCTCCCAAACGGCGCCAACGGCCGCACGTCACCGGGAAACTTCGCCCGGCCGGCCGTCGGCGCTGCCCCCATCGTTCCCGAACAGACCCAATGCCCACACCAAAAGGCAGATGGCAGCGACCACACCCAGGATGTCCCGGGAAAGCAGCCAGACCAGGGCCGATCGTACCGACAGTGGCTCCACGGCAAAAACACCGCGCACCACCGCGTCGGGCAGGTAATCGCCCAGCGGCCAGCTGGGCCACAGCCCATCCCGCCAGGCGATATGAATTTTCATCCCCAACAAAAGATAGAGAACAGCGAGGCCGACAAGAAAGCAGCCCCGGCCAAAGGTATTCCGCCGGGTTTCCATGGCGTCTCCCGTCGCGTCCGGATGCGTCTGCCCGGAATGCGCGGCTGCGTTCGGGCACAATGGCCCGCCACTTCCCCGGTTGGAATTACGCCCTTGGCGCCACAAGGCAAGGGGGGGCAGACACCCCGCTCCCGCTCTGGCGAAGAACGCGCCCGTCGGCCAGCGGCCTTGGACCATGGCCCCCGTTGCCGGGTGCTACCCGCCGATGCCGGACATGCCCCGAGCCCCGGGAACCGCCCCGGGGTTGAGGACCTCATAGCCCAGAGGCTTATGGCGCAAGGCCAGCTCGATAACTTTTCGAACCATATCCAACCCGAGTTTTTTATTGCGTAACAGCGGTCGCAACCGGAACTCGCGCTCGGAAAAAAGGCAGGTCCGCAACTTGCCGTCCGAGGTGATGCGCAACCGATTGCAGGAATCGCAGAAGTGTTCGCTTAACGGAGAAATGACGCCGAAGCGGCCGCGACCGCCTTCGATCCGGTACATCCGGGCCGGTCCGCCGGTGATGTGATCGTTTTCCACCGGGGTGAGGTCCGCGCTTTGGGTGGCCAGGGTCAGCACATCCTGGGCGGAGATATAGTTTTCCGGCCGCCACAGGTTGCCGTCGCCCACGGGCATGAATTCGATGAAACGCACGTCGAGCGGAGTTTCCATGGCCAGCTTCACAAAAGCGGGAATCTCATCGGTATTGACGCCACGCAAGGCCACGGCATTGAGTTTCACCCGCAGACCGGCGGCCAGGGATTCATCCACGGCCCGAAGCACCTCGGGCAGACGGTCGTGGCCGGTGATGCGGGCGTATTTGGCCCGATCAAGGCTGTCTAAGGAAATATTGACGGCCGAAACTCCCAGGTCCGCCAGCGTGGCCGCCTTGCCGGCCATCATGGTGGCATTGGTGGTGATGCGCAGGTCCATATCCGGGTGTCGTCGCCGGATGGATTCCACCAGAACCATGACGTCACGACGGGCAAAGGGTTCGCCGCCGGTCAGCCGGATCTTGGAAATGCCCATATCCCCGGCCAGGGAAACCAGATCGAGCAGTTCCTCGTAGCGCAGGATGTTGTCATGGGGGATGAAAGCGATCCGGTTCCTGGGGCGGCAGTACAGGCAGGAAAGATTACAGCGGTCCGTAACCGAAAGGCGCAGGTAGCTCACCTCTCGGCCGCGGCCGTCGCGTAGGGTGGCGTTCGTGCCGGTCATGCCGGACCCTCCATGCTCCGGGCCCGCATGAGGTCCGGCGGCGAATTGATGTTGAAAAAGGCCCGGGCCACGGGCCGGTCCTCGCGGCTATAATCAATATGCAGGCGAACGTCTTCGGAAAAAATACCCGAGAGCCGCGGTTCGCCTCGCGCCAGACTTTCCCGCAGAAGCGGGACGCCGCCCGGCTCGTACACGGCTACCAGGGATTCGACATAGCCGGTTTCCACGATGCGGAAGGTGGTCATCAGAACATGCCGGGGCCTGTGCCGCCAAGCGGTCAGCAACCTGACCAGGGTGGCCTCGTCGAGAAAGGGCAGATCGCAGGACACCACCAGGCATGGCCGCCCAACCGCCGCCAGCACGGTCAGCACGCCGCTCGCCGGGCCGAACCCAGGCAGGGCATCGGGCAGCCACGGGACGCCCAAACCGCAATCGGCCGGATCGCGCCCCGAGACGAGCACCTCGCCCGTTACCCGGCCTAGCCGCTCGGCCACCCGGCGCAACAGCGGTTGGCCGCAAAAGGACAACCGGGCCTTATCCCGTCCAAAGCGGCTGCTTTTGCCACCAGCCAGCACGACGCCCAAGGGCAGGTCCTCCGCCTCGGTCATGGCACGCGTCCGCGCTTCGAGGTCCCGGAAACGATAGCTTGCCGGGCACACCCGAAAAAACGACGCGCCATGCAGCGACGAACTTTCCCGGTAGCGAAGGGCATACGGACTCCTTGAACCGAGCGTGCCAAGTCGCGAGCAGCCCGAAAGCGTATTATGGGGTCGCCCATAACGAAAGGCAAGAGGTTGGACCGGGTCCCGCAAGCCCTTTTTTCTCGTCATCCGCCAGGATACATTTCCCTGCGCTCCACCACCGGCACCCGCTACGGTCCCTGGCCGGCCGTGGGCGACATGGGCCGGGGAAAGGTTCCCAACGCCTCCTGGAATGGCACCCTCCTCAAATCGTATCGGGATTCCAAGGGACGCGAGCCCGTTGGCCGCCGGAGGCATCCCCGACGACGCAATGGTGCAGCGGTCGCATCATTTCAGGAGGACAGATAGTCCAGAATGGCCGCCTGGGCCCGGCCCAGGGCGGCCAACACGGCCGGTCCGACAATCTGGCAGGTCGCGCCGTCACCGGCCAGTCCGGCCGTCTGGAGACGTCGCGCCCCTTCGGTCAGCTCCCGAGCCCGAAGCGGAACGGCCATGCCGAGCAAGGCATGGGCGGCCTCTCCGGCACCCTTCCAATCGCCCTCCCGGACCGCCCGATCCAGAAGGGTCGCCACGGCCGGGCTCTCGTCCAGGAACATGCGGCAGATTTCCCGGGCAAAGGCCGATTTGCCTCTTTCGTCGTAATAGGCCATGTCCAGGGCCTGTTTCCGATCCTCGGCGGACCGGCCTTTGGCCGCCGGCTGCCCCCGGTGGTCGAGTACCCGACGCATCACCAGAAACAGTTCGCCCACGTCCACCGGTTTGGAGACGTAATCGTCCAGCCCCGCAGCCAAAAATCGTTCCCGGTCGCCCTTCATGGTGTAGGCCGTGAGCGCCACCACCGGCAGCTCCCGGGCGGCGTCTCCGGCTTCGCCCCGGCGGATGCGCCGAGTGGCCTCCATGCCGTCCATTTCCGGCATCTGGATATCCATCAGCACCAGATCGGCCGGATGGGCGAGCAGCCCTTCGAGCACTTCCGCCCCCGATCCGGCGCACGAGACCTCGCAGCCGGCCTCCAGCAGAAAATGCCGCAGGAAAAGGCGGTTCACCTGATTGTCCTCGGCCAAAAGCACCCGGAGTCCGGCAAATCCGCCTTCGGGTCTCGGGGAATCAAGCTGGAAGCATTCGGCGATCCCCTCTCCCTGGGCCGGACGCAGGGAGACGGTGAAGGTAAAAAGACTCCCCGCTCCCGGACGGCTGGCGACGCCGATGGTGCCGCCCATCATCTCCACCAGCCGACGGCTGATGGCTAGCCCCAGTCCCGTGCCGCCGTGGCGTTTGCAGCGTGAAGGTTCGAGCTGGGTAAAAAGCTGGAAGAGTTCGGACTGCCGGTCCTCGGGGATGCCTATGCCGGTGTCGCGTACGCAACATTCAAGCAGCATGGGGTCGCCATGCCGGGCCAATCGGAGTTCCACGGAGACCTCGCCCTGGTCGGTGAACTTGAGGGCGTTGCCGACCAGATTGCGCACCACCTGCATGAGCCGGTCAGGATCGCCGTGCAGGATTTCCGGCATCGCCTGATCGATGCGGACCGACAATTTGAGGCCCTTTTGCCGGAAGGAGAACTGGAAGGGCTTCATGGTGCGATCCAGGGTCTCCCGCAAATCGAAATCCACCGGCAAAAATTCCATCTTGCCGGCCTCGATCTTGGAAAAATCCAGGATATCGTTGACGATGCCCAGCAGAGACCGGGAAGAATCCAGGATAAGCTCCAGGTTTTCCCGGATTTCCGGACGCGGGCCGATACTTAACGTCATCTGGGAGAGACCGATGATGCCGGACAACGGCGTGCGGATCTCATGGCTCATATTGGCCAGGAAACCGCTTTTGGCCGCGCTGGCCGACTCGGCCTGGGACCTGGCCCGCTCCAGATCCTCTTCCCGGCGGCGGTCCTTGATGTGGCCGAGCACCCCCTCCCCGAGGAGACTGACCCGCCGGATGTCGGACTCGTCATAGTCCCCGGCCTTGTTGGCCACGGCCACCAGCAGATGGACTTCCGTGTCATTGAGGACCGGCACGACCAGAAAGCGGCTTAAAGGCCGGTGCCCGGGCGGCAAGCCCTTCTTGCCGGGATGGGGAGCCGCGTAGTCGTTGACGACGAAAGGTTGTCCCGTCCGGTAGGCTTCGGCCCAGGAACCGGCCGTAGCCACGGAAAAGGAGCTGGAAGGATCGAGCATGCCGCATACGGCCAGGGATTCCGGATCATGGGCGATCAGCTTGAAGTTGGCCTGCCCCGCATCGCGGACCAGCACGAATCCATCCTCGCTCCCGGTCAGGGTCACAGCCCGTCCGAGCACAAAACGGCCGATCTCGGACAGCGATTCCTGGCGCATACGGCTCAGACGCAACAAGGATTCCAGTGTTTCGGCGTGCAGGCGCGTCTGCTCGACAACCCGGTGTTCGGCCGTCATGTCCTTGATGGCGGCCAGCGACCGGAGAAACCGTCCCTGGCTATCACACTCGCCCACCGAGGAAATTTGCACGTCCAGCACCCGGCCGTCCTTGGTCACCAGGTGCAACGGCTGGTTTTCCACGCCGCCATGCTGGAAGAATTCGGGCAGCAGGGCCAAAATATCCCGTCGGGACTCCTCGGTCATGAAATCCACCAGGGGATGCCCCAAGAGCTCCTCGGAAGCATACCCCAGCGTCTCCCGAAAGCAGGCATTGACGGAAAGCAGGCGACCGGCGCCGTCAATGGAGTGAAGCATGATCGGCGCCTTTTCGTAGAGATCGCCAAGACGCTCCAGAACGGTTGGTCTGGCGTGTTTCCCGGTGCGGTCCTTCACCAGCGTTCCCTCCATTTGCGGCGCGGCGATGCGACCAAGATCGGAGACCCGGGGCACCTTTGGTCCCTTCCCTAGCCCAGGGCCGTCCTAATGACAACGGCACCGCTCCCGATCGGCCCAACGCCCGACCCGCGCTTGTGGAAAGACCCGGCTTCGGGCTAGAAGAAAACGGTTTGGCAACTCCTCTGACCGCTATTGCCGCCGATCCCCGCGACAGGAGGCTTCCCCGCATGGAACACACGCAATGCCTGATTATCGGCGCCGGGCCGGCCGGCCTGTCCGCCGCCATCTACACGGCCCGGGCCGGGCTTGCCACGACGGTGGTCGGTTGCGAGCCGAAAATCGCCGGCGACTACGACATTGACAACTATTTCGGCTTTCCCGAAACGATTTCCGGCCGGGAACTCATGGATCGAGGAGGCAGGCAGGCCGAACGTTTTGGCGCGTGCCTGGCCTGCCAGCGGGCGCTGGCCCTGCACATGACCGAGGACGGCGCCTTCGTCTGCACCACGGACCAGGGCGAATACCTGGCCCAGGCCGTCATTATCGCCGCCGGGGTAGCCCGGGTGCGGCCGGGCATCGAAGGCATCGCCGACTATGAGGGCAAGGGCGTCTCCTATTGTGTGAGCTGCGACGGCTTTTTTTTCCGCAACCGGCGGGTGGTGGTAGTCGGAGAAGGCAACTATGCCGCCAATCAGGCCCTGGAGCTGACAAATTTCACCCCGGACGTCTCCATCCTGACCCAGGGCAAACCCCCGGAAATGGACGCGGGCTTCGCCGCGAAACTGGCTGCGGCCGGCATTGCCGTATCCACGGCCAAGCTAACGCGTCTGGCCGGGACACCGGCCCTGACCGGCGGCACGCTGGCCGACGGGACAACAACAGCCTTCGAAGGCCTGTTCGTGGCCATGGGGCAAGCCTCGGCCCTGGATTTCGCCCGCACGCTCGGCGTAACGACCCGAGGTGCCTTTCTGGAGGCGGATCCCGAGCAAAAAACCAACATCCCGGGCGTGTTCGCGGCCGGAGATTGCGTAGGCCATTTCATGCAGATCAGCGTGGCCGTGGGCGAAGGGGCCAAGGCGGGCCGGGCCGCCATTGCCCATGTCCGGGCAACGCTGGAAAACCACCTGCCTCACCAGGACCATTCTTGACTTCACGACGAAATCGGGCTATAAATTGCAGTTCGTTTTATCTGCAATGGGCCTATAGCTCAGTTGGTAGAGCCACCGGCTCATAACCGGCAGGTCCCAGGTTCGAATCCTGGTGGGCCCACCACGAAGGCTCCATGGAACAACCCGCGAAAAGATCCCCCACAGACGACACCCCCCTGGCCGACCGGGGGACAACAAGGCGCTTTCCCGCCCAGAAGGGTCAGGAAAGCGCTTTTTGTATCGATCCATGCGCGTACGGGAACTGATCGGCATCGTCGAACGCACCGCCGACCCGCGGCTGGCCGCCAGCTGGGATCGCTCGGGCCTGCAGATCGCCGGCACCGTCGAAGACTGCCGGCGCTTGGCCGTGGCCCTGGATCCCCTGCCTAGCTTCGTGGAGCAGGCCCTCGACTGGGGTGCCGAGTGTCTGCTCGTCCATCATCCGCTGACGCTCACGCCGCGGTTGCCCGACCGCGTGGACGACTATCACCAGGTGCTTCGCCTCGTCCTCGGCCGGGGGGCTTGGCTCTACGCCGCGCACACCTCCCTCGACGTGGCGACCGACGGTCCGGCCGGCTGGTTGGCCGAGGCCCTTGGCCTTGAGGAACGTCGGCTCGTGGAGGAGGCCGGCCGGCGGCCCCATGTCCAGACCAGGCTGCGCGTCCCTGCGGCCGCAGACCGGGAGCGCTGTTTGGCGGTGGTGACGGACTGGCCCCGCTGCTCGGTCCTTCCCCTGGACGCGCTCCATTTGGAAGTCATCCATCCCGAGGCGGCCTGGCCCGGCATCAAGGCTGCCCTGGTCGCAGCCTGTCCGGGCATCGAAATCGTCTCGACCCTGACGCTTGCCACGCCGGCCGATCCCTACGGCTACGGTCTGGTCGGAACGTTGCCCGAACCCATGCCCTTCAGCCGGCTGCGGGCCCGGTTGGGGGAACTTTTGCCGAGAACGTTTTTCACCGTGGCCGGCGCGCTGCCCGACAGGGTGCGGCGGCTGGCCTATTGTCCCGGTTCGGGGGCGGATATGGCTCCGCTCGCCTTCGCCGCCGGGGCCGAGGTCTATATCACGGGCGACCTCAAATACCACCAGGCCACTGCCGTCCCTCCGGGGCGGTGCATCGTGGACGTGGGGCATTTTTCTCTGGAAGAGGTCATGCTGCGCGTCTTCGCCCGGGATCTGGAGACTTCTTTCGGCAAGGGCGGCCCACAGATACGGTTTTTCCCCGGAAACGATCCGTTTTCGGCGCATTTTCCGGATGGGGTTCTCCCCCCCCGGACGGAATAAAAACTCGGAGAACAGTCATGTATTTGAAACAGATCGAACAGTTGGTGGTCTTGCAGAAAGTGGACGATGAGATCGTCGTCCTCCAAGATGAACTGCGGCACGCGCCCCAACAGATCGAAGAGCTTGAAAAACGCCGCCAGGAAATCGAGCATACCGCCGAAATCATCCGCGACAAGATCAAGTATCTGCTCGATCAGCAAAAGCGCCTGGAAACGGAGATCGAAGGCGATAGCGTGCGCCTCAAAAAAAGCAAGAGCAAGATGATGATGGTGGGCAACACCAAGGAATACCACGCTATGATGCGGGAGATGGATAATCTCGAAAAACAGAACCGCGGTCGGGAAGAGGAAAAAACGACCGTAGCCGAAGAACTCTCCCGGCAAAATGTCGAACTGAAGGACATCGAGGAACGCTCCTCCTCCCTGGAGACCGAGCTGGCCGCCGCCCGCCAAACCCTGGACGAGCGGCTCAAGGTGGCCAAAGCCAGTCTGTCCAAGCTCGAAGCCAGGCGCCAGGAAGCCGGGCAGGCCGTACCCAAGCCCATCCTCCAGCGCTATGAGTTCATCCGGTCGCGGCTCAAAAATCCGGTCATCGTTCCGGTGAATGCCGGCATCTGTTCGGGCTGCCACATCTCCATTCCGCCCCAGGCCTTCATCGAACTCCAAAAGGGCGTCCAGATCTTAAGCTGCCCCAACTGTCAGCGCCTGATCTACTGGAGCGACCACGTGCAGCCCGACGAGGCCCCGGAAGCGGCAAAGCCCGAGGCTTCCGCTGCCCCGGCGGCCTGAAATCACACCGGATCTGTTGTGTGGGCCGCCGGGGGCGCTTCCCCCTGCGGCCAAAGGGCAAAGCCCTTTGGAACCCCACTATGCTTTTAGACGGTTGCAGTTCCAGGATTGGGACAGCGGTATGCCGTCATGGAATTGTGCAGCAGTCTTAAATCGGGCAACCGCTCCTTCCGCAAAAAAACAAACGCGATCCCGAAAATCCGGGATCGCGTTTGTTTTTCGTTGTCCAAGGTATCCACGCGGTACGAGGAAGATCGCTGCCATCCGAGCCGCTAGTCGTCTGTTGTCGGCGGGATGCTCTCGCCAGCCGGTCCGGTGGGGCTTTGTTTCTCCCGAAACCGGACTCGAGTGATGGCCTCGCCCAGGGCGTCCATATCCACCGGCTTGGACAAATAATCATCCATGCCGCTTTGCAGGTAGCGTTCCCGATCGCCGGCCATGGCATGGGCCGTCAGGGCGATGATGGGAATCCGCGGGTTCACGCCGGCCACAACCGCGTTGCGCACGCGCCGGGTGGCCTCTTCCCCGCTCACGCGCGGCATCTGGATATCCATGAGCACCACATCGAACGGGCTCCGGGACAGGGCCGCGACCACCTGATCCCCGTCCTCCACGGCATCGGCCGTGTAGCCGAGCTTCTTGAGCATGGCCACGGTCGCCATGCGGTTGACGGCCTCGTCCTCCACCACCAGCACCCGAACCTGTTGTCGGGAGGGCGGCGGACAGATGGCCGCAGCCGTTTTGGTCACAGGCGGGGAGGCTTCGCGGCAGCGGATGGTGAAGGTAAAATCCGTCCCCTGTCCGGAGCCGCTTTCTACCAGGATATGGCCGTGTAAAAGATCGACCAAGCGCCTGACGATACCAAGGCCCAGTCCCGTGCCGCCGTACTTGCGGGTGAGCGAACCGTCGATCTGGGTGAACGGCTCGAAAATGGCGTCCAGACGCTCTTCCGGGATGCCGATCCCCGTGTCCCGAACGGAAAAAAGCACATGGATTTCCTCGCCAACCTGCGAGGCCACCTCGACTTCCAGGCGAACGCCGCCGCATTCGGTGAACTTGACGGCGTTGCCGACCACGTTGAACAGAATCTGGCGCAGCCGGGCGGCATCGGTGACGATCCAGCGCGGCACATCACCGGAAACGGCCAACACGGCCTGCAGGCCCTTGCGATCGCATTCCACGGATAACATCCGCATGATGTCGGCTACCAGTCCCCGAAAATCGATCGCATCCCAGTGCATGACCAACCGACCGGCGTCGAGGATGCTGCAATCGAGAATATCGGATAAAATCTTGACCAGCCCCCGGGCCGAAGCCAGGGCCGTATCCACGTTGGCCATGCTGCCCCCGTCCAGGGGGGTGGCCTTGAGGAGCTGCAGCATGGCCAGAACGCCATTTAATGGCGTGCGGACCTCGTGGCTGATGTTGGCCAGAAATTCGCTTTTGGCCTGACTCGCCGCCTCGGCTGCGATCTTGGCTTGGCGCAGGCTCTCCTCGTTCCGTTTCTGGCTCGTGATGTCCAGGGCGACCCCATCGAAGATACTGCCGCCATCCGGACCCCGCCGCGGCGCGGCCCGGAACTGGACCCAGCGCCCCGCTCGCTGCTCACCCCACAGGCGGGCCTGGACATCGAAAACAGCCAAGGAATCCAGAGCGGTACATTCGGCCCTGGTAAGCAGTTCCCGATCCTCGGGGTGCAGCGTCTCCTCGAGCGTGGCGGCATTTTCCAGCACCGTCGCCGCGTCCACCCCGAAAATCCGCTCCACGCCCTGGCTGACATACAGATAGCGACGGCGACAGCCGGCCGTCATGGCCAGTTTGAAAATCATGCCGTCGGGCAGATTGTCCCCCAGTTGCCGCAGCATGGCCTCGCGTTCGAGCAGGGCAATCTCGCCTTTGCGGCGATCCGTTATATCCCGGTAGATGGCCAGGCGCACCGGACGATGGTCCAGGTTGAAAAAGCCCGTCTTGACGGCGACATCCCGGATTTCACCGGAATGGGTACGCAGGCTCGTCTCGCGCAGCACGGCCCGTCGGCCGTTGGGATAGACGATCTCGGAGGAAGGGAAAGCCCCGGCCGGGCCGGCCACGCGCAAGAAGGAGGGATCGCGCCCGATCAACTCCTCCCGGGCGTAGCCCCACTCCGAGGTGACCGCCTCATTGCAATCGAGAATGACCCCCGTATCCTCGGCCACGAGCAAAACGGCATCCATACCCTGCTCGAACAGGGAACGGTACTTGGCTTCGCTTTCAAGCATGGCCTTTTCGGCCAGACGACGCTTTATTCCGGCCAGGGACAGGGAAAGCGCCAACAGGGCCAAAAACAGCAGCCACAACCACGCCAGCAACGTATTGAGCTTATCTTGCCGCAGGACGGCGACCAGAAGCCGTTGCTGGGTATCCGCATGGAGGGAATCGGCCTGATTCTCCAAGGAGGCAAAAGCGGCATGCAGCTCCAGACCGTACCGGGGCAAACCGCCGCTTTCCTTGGCCAAAGCCCGGGTGATCAATTGGTGGAAACGGGCGATACCGCGGCCATAGGCGGTAAAGGCGGCCCGGGCCTTGCCGCCGTCACGCCTCCATGGACCGAAAGGGCCGGCATGATCCATGATGCCGGCAATATCGGTAATCTGGCTGGTCGTCTGCTCGAAGAAGGCATCGACACCGGCCAGATGAATGTCCGATTCCCCGGCCAGCGAGCGCACTGCGCCCAGATAGCCCCTGACCACATCGGCCCGGATCTGGCGCAGCTTGGAGAAAACCGGCTGGTACGCCGCCAGATTCTCCCGCCAGGAGACATTGGTCCACCACAACAGCAAGCCGGAAATAAGCGCCACCGAGACCACGGCGTAGAGGTGCAGGTCGATGGCCCCCCCATTCCAGGCGGTCGCCGCCCGTTTGACCTTGTGATGCCATTTCATGGCGCTGGTCTCCATTCGGGGAGGGACGGCGGCCCAAAGCCGAACGGCTGCACACGCCGCAACTGTTCCGGCGTCCCGATATAGCCGAGCAAGGCCTGATCCACAGCCCGGCGCAGGTGAACGTCCTCCCGGCGGAAACCAAAGGCGCTTCGCCCGACCGCCAGGGTATCCCCCGGTCCGCGAAACGGCGTGGCCGCTTCCACCTCCTCCGGGGCATTGTCGGCCATCCAAGCCACCGTGGGCGCCGAGAGGGCCAGACAATCGGCCCGTCCCTGGCGTACGGCGGCCAATCCGTCGGCCGGTTCCGGCACCACGAAGAGCCTTGAGGGCGACATCCCCAAACGGAGGAGCGTTTGCTGTTCGATCGACCCGGCCAGCACCGCCGCCACGACGTCGGACCGGGCGGCCACGTCCGCATACGCGTGCAGTCCCTTGGGATTGCCGCGCCGGGTGAGGAGCCCCTGGGCGGTGCGGCTATAGGGCAGGGAAAAGGCAATCCGGCTCGCACGTTCCGGAGTGATGAACATTCCGTTGGCAATCATGTCGATGTGCCCGGAGAGCAATTCCGGTATGGTCTGGCTGAAATCCATCAGCACCCAGCGGATGCGGGAGACGCCGAGTTTGGCCAGGACGGCCTTGGCGATTTCCGGAGACTGGCCGGTCACCGTGCCATCGGCCGTGCGAAAGGCATAGGGCGGCTCGCTCGAATAGCCCACCCGAATTTCGCCTCCCCTCCACTGCGCAGGCGCCAGCGCGTTGTCGGTTTCCACAAAAAACCAAGCGCAAACACCACCGCCGATGACGAGCAACGTTATGACGATATACCCCAAGGCGTTACGCATGCGTTACCACCGTTTGGCCCCCGGGCGAGATCCGTCGGTCCAGGGCCCTCCTCCGCCCTCCGGGAAGGTGGCGAGATGACGCGAGGTCCTGTAATGACGAGAGACAAAACTGCCTCAAGCTACATGACGCATGCAAAAAAAGCAACGCATGGCGAAAAAACAAGCGGTTGCGTGACAGGACAACTGCGGCAGTCCCCGAGGGGCATGGACAAAACGGGCGCCATGTTATATCTAACAGAAAAAAGAACGGCGCTCTCGCCCGCGCCCTTCCGGGCCGGGACGCCTGCGAGAAAGGATGCCTCCATGCCGATCGAACTCAAGTGTTACGCCACCTTGGCTCCCTTGAACCCGAGTAATGCCGACGCCTTTCCCATTACCCCCGGCGAAACGGTCCTGGACGTGCTCACCCGACTTTCCATCCCCCGGGATGAGATCAAAATCGTCTTTGTCAACGGCGTCAACGTCGAACTGGACAACCCGCTGGCCGACGGCGACCGGGTCGGCGTGTTCCCGCCGGTGGGTGGCGGCTGAGATCCGACCGGCCGGCCGTGCGGCATCCTTCGAGAGCACGGCGTTGCCGCCGACCGGGAACGCAGGCCGCACGGTTCATTTTGGCCAAACACCGGCCATTGTAGCACCGGGAGGCGACCAGACCGACCGCTCGCCCGGAGCCGTTGGCTATCCCCAGAGCAACAAGCAACTCCCGAAAACGGCGACGATTCCGGTCGGAGCCAGCCATCGGCGTCCCCGGCTGGCCAGACGGCTTGCCCCCCAACAGACCGTCGTGACGGTCAAAAAGATGCCGGCAAACTTGACGAGCGGCGGCACGTCCAGGCGGACCAGCACATACTGGGCCACGACAACCAGCGGCAGGTGGAGCAGATAGATGTCGTAGGATGCGGCGGCAAGGCTCGCACGCACCCCGCCGGGACGGTTCCAGAAGCGCTGTCCGACCGCGACAAGGAGCCCGGTGACCGTCACGGCGACCAGCGTCCGGGCCAGGCCGTGGATACAGGGTATCCAGACAGGTTTCGGGCCGGGTGCCATGTTGGCCGCACCGCTTGCCATCATGCCCAGATAGGCCGCGATGGTCGCCACCCCCCACAACCAGACCCGGCCGGGAATACGATGCCGGGAGAACCACTGCCTGTCCCAGGCGTAAACGCCCAGCAGGAACATCCCCAGATAGAGCGGCGCTCGCGCGGGCTGGAACTCGAAAAACGCCCCGAAGCCGACCCAACGGCTATCCGGTATCCACACCTGTCCCAAGGCCTCGGCCAGGGCCACGAGCAGAGCCCACACGGCAAAGAGGCCGAATCCGGCGTCGGACGGCGCCGTCCTTCCCGTCCTGCGGCCAAACACGGCGGCAAGCAGAGCCAGCAGGCCGCAAAAAACGAGCAGCATGCCGAGAAACCACAAATAAAACGCCCAAAGATGATTTGGCATCTTCGGCACGCTTTCCTGTGTCAGAAGGTGCAAATGCCAGTCCAAGGCCGTCGGCAGGATGCGGAGCCAATAGTGCCCATACGTCTCGGCTGTGCCCTGTCCCAGCAACACCACGTAAGAAATGATCGGACAAAAAAACAGTGTCACGACGACCAGGGGCACCCCCAAACGCTTGAGTTTGCCCACCAGGAAATCGGCCACACCATGCCGTTGCAGGGAAGACAGGGCGAAATAGCCGGCGATAGAAAAAAGCGTCGGCATGACAAATCCGTCCGTCACGACCAAGACCAGGTTGAGAACGGCATTTTTACCGTGGTCCGCCACATACCACCAGGGAACAAACGTGGCATAGGCCGCGCTTGTATGAAGCGCCACGACGGCCAGCACCGCGAAAAGCCGCACATCGTCCAGAAAAATGAGCCGCTCAGCCGGCCCCGGATGCCTTGTCATGATGTTTTTCCGCAAGCGCCTCCCCCACGGCCGTCAGTCCGGCCATGGTGAAGCGGTACAGGTGATCGACCAGGCGGGGCCAATAGGCCTCCATCGGCTCGAAATCCTGAAAAATCGGACTGATGGCCGGCCAGATCAGCGCCTGATACACCATTGGGCCGAGGCTGCTCATCATGCAGTCGAACAGGATGTGGCGCGGCGTATCCTGACCGACAAGGGCCGCCAGGATGTCGAGCATGTCCTCGATCTGGGGCCGGCTATAGCGTTCGACCATTTCCGCCAGAAACGGCGTGGGGTTGGCCAATTCCATGATCCACAGGCGCATGAAGGCCCTGCACACCTCGCTGCCGGTAAAAAACAACCGACAACAGACTTCCAGGAGCAGGCGCAACCGCTCCTCGGGAGGCACCTCGCCGATCTCGTCCAACCGTTCCCGCAACTGCCGATTGCCTTCGGTGAAAAGCACTTCCAAAATGGTCTGATAAAGCTTTTTCTTCCCGCCGAAATAGTAGTTGATGGCGTTCAAGTTCGCGCCGCCGGCCTCGCGGCAGATGTCCCGCACCGTGGCGCCCCGGTATCCCTTGGCCGCGAACACCCGCACCGCCCCCAGGAAAAGCCGCTCCTTGGCACCGCCTTTTTCCAGTTCCGCCATACCCGCCTCGCAACAAAAAAGAGACTGCTGCACAATTGCCTGATGCCTGGCCGATGCCCCGATGCTGGAATGCAACCATCTCCAAAGGGCCGCGCCCTTTGGCCGTCGGAAGCATTCTCGACGACACCATTGCGCAGCGGGTTCAAAAAATAAATACAAATGTTTAATTCGTTTGTTTCATAGCTCCATCAACCTGTCAAGCCGAGCTAAAAAAAAAGGCCGGATCACTCCGGCCATGGCTCCAACGAACACCGCTCGTCTCCGGATTCAGTCGGCCGCATCCTCGCGCAGGAGTCCGGCGACCAGTTGGTCCAAGACCCGGTTCACACGTTCCCTGTCCGCGTCGTCGTACAGGTTGAGGCCGCCGAAGACGCCGCTCTGACGCGACCGGACGGCCAGAAAGATGGCCGCTCCGCCCAGAACCGCCACCACGGTGGTCAAATCCACGGATGGGGCAATTTCACCGGTCACGCCCTCGAAAAATTCCAGGGACAGGCGGACCCGGGGCACTTCGAGAAGCCGGGTGAACCGATTGCGGGCCATAAGCTCCCAGGCCAGGATATCCAGCGTACGGGGCCGGGCGAGCAGGCCGCGGATGGTCGCCTTGAAGTACTGGGCCACCTGGGCCCGAGGCGGCATGGCGGCGAAACGGTCAGGTTCCTCCGCCCGCAGTTCCGCGATCGTCGGCCAAAAGCTTGGGCTTTGGCCGAAGGCCGCCACCATGTCGTCAAGGTCCTTGAAATGGCGCAACACGACCGCCCTGTCCAACCCGGCGGCAAGGGCCACGGCCTCCAGGGACAAGCTCTCAAACCCCGCCCGGGCCAGCAGGTCTCCCAGGGCCTCCAGCAACCGATCCCGGACGGTGCGCGGCGTCCCGATAGGGATGATCTTCACCCCGGACATGGGCCGGCCTCAAGCTTCCCTGGCGTGCAGGAAACTGCCCGCCAACACCACGGCGGCCAGCACAAGCATGCTTCCGTCCCGAACCAGTGAGACCGGCGATATGGGCTCGTCGGCCTTGGTGGTGAAACAGCCGCACTGCGTGTTATAGCCCCGGAAATAGGCGTAGGCCATGGCAGCGATGAAAACGATCAACAGCACCGTCGCAAACAGACTCGCCCCCCGGCAGGCGTAGCCCGTGACCAGGCAGACCCCGATGACCACTTCCACCCAGGGCAGGACGAGAGCAGCCGGATTGATGAGGACATCTGGCAATATGTTGTAATTGTGGATAATTTTTGCCAGGGAGGCCGGATCGGCTATCTTGCCCCAGGCCGCTACCAGAAAAATGACGCCCAAGGCCACGCGGGCCAGGATGCCAAGGACTTTCATAGACCTCCCTCCGTGGGCCCGCCGGCGGCCTGCCAGCCCTCGAAACCGTCGGGCATGACCGAAACATACGGGAAACCGTCCGTGCGCAACGCTTCGGCCAGCTCTCGGCTTTTGTCGCACAAAATGCCCTCGCAGTAGACCACCAACCGATCCTCCGTCGAGAGGGACAAGGCCTTGACCGCGGCATCCAGGTCGCCATAGATGATTTCCTGGGGCAGGTTCCTGGCGCCGGCCACATGGCCGTGAGCGAACTCGCCGGGGGTCCGGGCATCCAGAAAGACCACGCCGGGCCGGCCGCGCAGAGGAATGGCCCCATGGACGTCAATGGTTTCGAGCCCCTTGCGCAACGCTTCGCGACGGGCTTCGGCCGCGAAATCGGCCACCCAGGGCAAGGGATCGGACCGGACCATATTCATCGCCGCAGCGAGTCCGGTCCCCAAGACCACGATCAGCGCCAACTCCAACCACACGGACGGCAACCGCCGCGACACCCCATGCGTCATATCCACCGCCTTGACAAATTTTCCCGCGCGCGAGCATAGACTCGGACGGCAGGCCGATTTCTACCCCAGCCGGCCATCCAAACGCAACCCTAACTCTGGAGACGATCATGGTTCCCGAAGCTGGTCCGGCTTCCGTCCAAAACGCTTCGGTTACCGAAGTGCGGCGCCTGCTCGACAGGACACGGCCTGACAGCCTGACCCTGCTCGATGTCCGCATGGAACACGAATACGCGGCCTTTCACCTGCCGGGCTCCCGGCTGCTCCCCCTGCCGGACCTCCCCGACCATCTGGAAGCCATCGACAGAAAAAAGCCCGTCGTGGTCTACTGCCGCTCGGGCAAGCGGAGTGCCGCTGCCGCCGCGCTGCTTGCCGGTGCCGGCTTCCCCCGGGTCATCAACATGCTCGGCGGCGTCATGGCCTGGCAGGGTGCGGTTGCCTCAGGGGCACCCGATGCCGGCATGGCGCTTCTCTCCGGCCGGGAATCTCCCCGGGAAATCCTGCTGGCGGCCCTCGGCATGGAAGCGGCCCTGGAGGCGTTCTACACCTCGCTTGCCGCCGCTACGGTCGAAACGAGTTCCGTATTTAAGCGGCTGGCCGGTTATGAGAAGCGTCATCTCCATCATATCCACACCCTCTATCGCCAGGAAACCGGCGATTCCTCCCCTCTGGCCACCCTCCTTGCCGGGGCGGCGCCGGAATTAGAGGGCGGTCGGCCGGGCGAGGATTTCCTGCGGCAGCTCGGAGTCCCCCCCGCATCGACCGAAGAGGCCTTGGAGCTGGCCGCCTCGATCGAAGCGCAAGCCTTCGATCTCTATACCCGGCTGGCCAGACAGTCCGAGCCTCCCGAAAAGGTCGCCCTGTTGACCACCCTGGCCCAAGAAGAAAAACAGCATCTGCGGACCGTAGCCTCCCTCATGGCGCCTCCCGCCTCCACTTCCGACCGGTAAACGGAGTTCCCATGCAGCCAGTCAATTTCCTCATGAACATCCTGTGGCTCATCCTCGGCGGCCTGTGGATGGCCCTCGGCTGGTATCTGGCCGGGTTCCTCATGGTCCTCACCATCATCGGCATTCCCTGGGCGCGCGCCTGCTTCGTCATCGGCAGCCTCGCCCTGTGGCCCTTCGGCAAGGCCGTGGTCGACCGCCGCGACGTGTCCGGCCCGGACATCGGCACGGGGGCGCTCGGCTTTATCGGTAACGTGATCTGGTTCCTTCTGGCCGGAGTCTGGCTGACCATCGGCCACTTGCTGGCCGCCGTGGCCAACTTCCTCACCATCATCGGCATTCCCTTCGGCCTGCAACACCTGAAGCTGGCTTGGCTGGCCCTGGCCCCCATCGGCAAGACCGTCGTGGACATCACGCCTTACCCGTATCCATAAACGGAAGTCCTCATGCAACCGACATTTCTTCTTCTGGCCCTGGCGGCGGGCACGTTCATGCCCATCCAGGCCGGCATCAACAACCGGTTGGCCGGTTTGGTGGACGGCGTCATCCCGGCCGCCTTCGTCTCGTTTCTGGTGGGAACCCTCGTGCTCGGGGCAGTGCTGGCGGTCACCGGACAGGGCGTCCCCTGGGGCAGGGCCCTGCCGGCCGGGCCGTGGTGGTACTGGATCGGCGGCGCGCTGGGGGCTTTTTTCGTCACGGCCACGGTCATTCTGGCCCCGCGCATCGGGGCCGGGGCCATGGTGGCGTTCACCCTGGCCGGGCAAATCGCCGCCTCCATGGTTTTGGACCATTTCGGCCTGCTCGGCTTCCCGCACATTCCCTTCGACGCCAAACGACTGCTTGGCGCCTGCCTGCTCGCGGCCGGGGTCTACCTGATCCGCTTTTAAGCAGTGCGTCCCCGCGCTCCCAGTCCCGCATCCGGGAAAGAAGCCCCGCGCTCAAGAAGCCAGGCCCCGGCCAGGACGGCCGGAGAGGACAGGAGTCTCCCCGGTACGACCGGAGGCTGCTCATTCCCTGACAGCCGGTCAATGCGCTCCCGTGACCTTGCAACGGGCGCATCGCATGACGGGATTTCAAAGAGCGCGCCCTTTGGCCGCCGGAGGCATCCTCTCCTGAGCAATTGGCCAGTGGTCGCGACCGGTGCAGGGCCGGCAACCCCGGCCACAGGCGGTGGAAGAAAATGGCGGCCGTGGCCAGGGCCCTGCTGCCGCGGGGCTGGGGAATATCCTTCCGCATGACGTCCGGCCAGTCCCTTCCCCCCCGATTTCCCTACAGATAGGGATCCGCTCCGGAGAGATATCCCCGGATGTAATCGTCCACGCCGTCTTCCAGGCCGGTGAACGGCCGGTCGTAGCCGGCCGCCCGCAGTCGCTCCATTTTCGCTTCGGTGAAATACTGGTACTTGCCGCGCAGGGCCTCGGGCATGTCCACATAGTCGATGGCCGGCTCCCGCTCCATGGCCGCGAAGACCGCCGCCGCCAGATCGTTCCAGGTCCGGGCCAACCCGGCCCCCACGTTATAAAGCCCGCCGACCTCGGGATGCTCCACCAGCCAGACCATGACCGCCACCGCATCCTTCACGTAGAGAAAATCCCGCTGTTGGCCGCCGTTGGCGTATTCCGGCCGATAGGAGCGGAAGAGTTTGAGTCGGCCCGTCTCCTTGATCTGCCGGTAGGCCTTGCACACCACCGAGCGCATCTCGCCCTTGTGGTATTCATTGGGACCGAACACATTGAAGAACTTCAGGCTGGCCAGGGCGTCGAGCACCCCTTCCCGGCGGGCCCAAAGGTCGAAAAGATGCTTGGAGTAGCCGTACATATTGAGCGGCTTCAACCGGTCGAGCCCGGCCGGATCATCGTCGAAACCGGCCGATCCGTCGCCGTACGTGGCGGCCGAGGAGGCGACCACGAGCCTTGCCCCCTGGGCCAGGGCATAGCGGGCCACGGCCCGGGTGTAGGCGAAATTGTTGCGCATCAGGTATTCGGCGTCGGTCTCGGTGGTGGAGGAGCAGGCCCCCAGATGCACGACGGCCTCCACATCCCCAAAAGGCTTCTCCTGCCTGCTTATCGCCGCCAGAAAGGCATCCTTGTGCAGGTAGTCGACAAAGCGGCGGTTGACCAGATTCTTCCATTTTTCGCCGCAGCCAAGATTGTCCACCACCAAAATGTCGTCCCGCCCGGCCGCATTGAGGCCCCACAGCAAGGCGCTGCCCAGAAATCCGGCTCCGCCGGTCACGATGAGCATAGCCGTCTCCCTTGCCAAGCTTTCCCAAATTGTTCACAACTGGCCGTTACGTCTGGATGACGCTCGACGCGCCGCGGACGTTTTGCGTATTCCGAGACCTGCCGGAATATCTTACAAAAGGCTGGGTCTTCCAGTCACATTCCCCTCCCTCCCCGTCAAGGGGGCGGGGGGAAATTTCCCCCGGCCGCCGGAGGCGGTATACGCCATCCCGACCGCCGGAGGTTGCGGAGTATCCCACATGCTTGCCATTCTCGACTACAAGGCCGGAAACCAGACCAGCGTGCGGCGCGCTCTGGACCATCTGGGCATCGCCTGCCGCATCACCGCCGATCCGACGGACATCGCGGACGCAGCCGGCATCATCTTCCCGGGCGTCGGCGCCGCCGGCCAAGCCATGCACGAACTGACCAGCACCGGTCTCGATGCCGTGCTTGCCGGTCAGGTGGCGGCCGGCAAACCCCTGCTCGGCATCTGCGTGGGCTGCCAGATTCTGCTGGACTACAGCCCGGAAAACGACACCAAGGCCCTGGGCATCGTGCCCGGGGAATGCGCCATGTTCCATCGCGGCCTGCTCGACCAGGACGGAGCGCCCATCCGCATTCCGCACATGGGCTGGAACAGTGTGTCCGTCAAAAAGCCCTGCCCGCTGTTCGACGGCATCGCGCCCGAGGCGGAATTTTATTTCGTCCACAGCTACTATCCGGTGCCCAAGCCCGAATACGTCATCGGCGTCACCGAATACGGCCTGCCTTTCTGCTCGGTACACGGGCGGGAAGGCCTGTGGGCCGTGCAGTTTCACCCGGAAAAAAGCGGACGGCCGGGACTGACGCTTTTGCGCAATTTCGCCGCCTACTGCCAGGAGGCTTAAGCCATGCTTTCCAAACGCGTCATTCCCTGCCTGGACGTCCGAGACGGCAAGCTCACCAAGGGCATCAAGTTCAAGGGCAACGTGGACATCGGCGATCCGGTGGAAATGGCCCGGATCTACTACGAAGAGGGCGCGGACGAACTCGTCTTCTACGACATCACGGCCTCAAGCGAAGGCCGGGGTATCATGCTCGACGTGGTGGACAAGGTGGCGAGCCAGATCTTCATCCCCTTTTCCGTAGGCGGCGGCATCTCCTCGGTCGAGGACATGCGGGCGGTCCTTCTGGCCGGCGCGGAAAAAGTGTCGGTCAATTCCTCGGCCGTCAAAAATCCGGACATCATCAGCCAGGGCGCGGCCGCCTTCGGCGCCCAGTGCGTGGTGGTGGGCATGGACGTCAAGCGGGTGCCGGTGTCCGACACGATCCCTTCGGGGTATGAGATCGTCATCCACGGCGGCCGCAAACCCATGGGCCTCGATGCCCTGGAATGGGCCCAAAACGTGGAATCCCTCGGCGCGGGCGAAATTTGCCTCAATTCCATCGACGCCGACGGCGAAAAAACCGGCTACGAACTGCGGCTGACCCGGATGGTGTCCGAAGCCGTGACTATTCCGGTCATCGCCTCGGGCGGCGCGGGCTCGCCCGAACATATGGCCGACGCCGTCACCGAAGGCAAAGCCTCGGCGGCGCTCATCGCCTCCATCGTCCACTACGGCGAATACACCATCCGCCAGTGCAAGGACGTGATGGCCGCACGCGGCATCAAAGTGCGCCAAGTCTGGTAGACGCGGCGAGCGCGACGGGGGAGGAAATGCCTCCGGCGGCCAAAGGGCGCTGCCCTTTGGAATCCCTTCAATAAAAAAGGCCAGGTTCTTCCTGGCCTTTTCATTGCGTAGCGACAAAACGGCTTGCCCCCATCCCCCTTCAAGGGGGCCGGGGGGATTATCCCCCCGGCCGCCGGAGGCATCTTATCTCTTGCCGTATTCTCGTCCTTCCCTACGCCAGCATGTCGGCCATAGCGTAGAGTCGGCCCGGCTTTTGTTCCTGCAACCAGGCAGCGGCGCGCAAGGCGCCCTGGGCGAAGGTATCCCGGGTATGGGCCCGATGGGTAACTTCGATGCGCTCGCCGGGGCCCAGAAAATAGACCGTATGGTCGCCCACCACGTCCCCGCCGCGCAGGGCCGCCACGCCGATTTCACCGGACTGGCGCGGACCGATGACGCCGTCCCGGCCATGGCGTTTCACCATGTCGTAGAGAGCTCCCCGGGCCTCAGCCAGGCACTGGCCAAGCTTAAGGGCCGTACCGCTCGGGGCGTCGGCCTTTTTATTGTGGTGAATCTCCATGATTTCCAGATCATAGGTCGGTCCAAGCATCCGAACCAGTTCGGGCAGCACGCGCAAAAGCACGTTAATGCCGACGCTCATGTTCGGTGCCCAAAAAAGCGGCGTCCGGACGGCCAGGCTTTCCAACGTCCCGGTCTGCTCCGGGGTTAAGCCCGTGGTGCCGATGACCACCGGATTGCCGGTAGCCGCCGCGACTCCAGCCACGAAAACGGCGTTTGCCGCCGCGGTGAAATCGATCACCACCGCCCCCGGACATTTGGCCAGCAGCCTGCCCAGGTTGTCATCCACCGGGCAGTGCAGGCCGTCCAGTCCGTCCAAACAACCGGGGCGTTCCAGAACGCCGACGAGATGAAAAGCCGGATCCGCCATGGCCAGCCGGGTCAACGTCGCGCCCATGCGGCCCTTGGCGCCCGTAACCACCACATCACACACGCTCATATTTTTCTCCCTGGAGCATCGCGGCTCACGTACCAAATTCCACCTTCACCCTATCGAAAGGTCCGGGGGCGTCCGGCCCCGGCTGCCGCGCCACCTTTTTTGCATCGGTCCCTCAGACCAATGCGGCCAGTACGGTTTCCGTCGTGGCCAATACGGCTCCGGCCAAGCGCATGGCTTCCACGGCCCGATCGACGTCACCTTCCTTGAGATCGACGCCGGCGATGGCGTCCTCGATCACGGTGACGGCAAAGCCCCGGGCCAGGGCATCCAGGACGCACCATTTTACGCAATACTCCGTGGCCACGCCAGCCACGTACAGTTTGGTCGCGCCCAACCCCCGCAGGAGTTTTTCGGCCGCGCCATTGTAAAAAAAGGTCAAGGAATCCTTGTGAAAAATGATATCGCCCGGCGCGGCGGCCAATTCCCGGACGATACGCGATCCCCAGCGCCCCATGATGCAATGCGGCGGCCAAGCTGCGAACTCCTTGGAGTCCTTCGGATGGGCATCGTTGTCGTAGACCACCGGCACCCCGGAGACTCGGAAGGCGGTCTTGAGCCGGCCGATGGGCTCGATCACGTCGGATCCCTTTGGGAAAAAAAGTTTTCCCTCGGGATGAATAAAATCATTGAGCATGTCCACGATGATGAAAACGGCGCTCATGGCGGAGGCCTCCCGGGTTACAGGACCCTGACCAGTCGCGGATTGGGGTGGTAGGCCCGACCGCTTTTGGCCAGATCGACGCCTTCCACCCGGACGATGTCGGCCGTGGCGCACCAGGCCGGAAACAGGCCGCCGATACCAAGCGAGGAGAACAGGGGGCCGTGGACGCGTTCGGCCTCGACAAAGGCCGCCACCTTGTCCAGGTCACCGAATCCGCTGGAAAGGACCACATCCACCTGGGTGTAACCGGCTTCGGTCAAGGCCCGACGTACAGCCAGGGTTTCGGACACGGTCACGCCCTTTCCGGTCCAGTAGGGGCGTCCGTCCGCCGGCAAGCCGCCCTGGCCGATCAATTCGCCGGCCGTATCCAGGCGCACGCCAGCCAAACGGGGACCAAGCGCCTTGGCCGTCTCCAAGGAGTCGTCAATCTCGTGATTGAAGGTATCCACCAGGGCAATACGGGGACATTCCGGCTCCATATGCCGATCGAAGGCCAAGGTGGCCTCGCGGGTGGCCTGTTCCCGGCCCACCTTGGAGGCGATGACCAGCACCAGGGCATGGGGGATGGTCCCGACACCGGCCGGCTTGCCGGCGGCATGCGCTCCGGCGTCGGTAGCGCAGGCATCGAAGCCCGCGCCGACCACGGCCTTGCAGATGGCTTCTTCCATAGTCCAATGCCAGTGCCTGGCGCCGAAATACATCAAATTCTTGCCGGGCAGCATGTCCCGGATGCGGCCGGCCCGTTCGGCCACGGCCGCCAAATCGGGTTCGGCCAGGCCGTTGGCCGTCGAGGTGCGGGCGGTCAAGGTGCCCACATACAGGGTTTCCAGTTCGATGAAATCCTGGATGGGACCCTCGATGTGCATCACCGGCTCCAGAGGAGAAAACCGGCTGCCTTCGGGAAGGGCCAGGACCTGGCCGCCATGGGCGGCCAGGGGGGAAAAGCCGTCGATAAGATTCACGACCGCATCGACGCCAGAGACGATGCCCGGGCCATCCCGGAAAAAAACCTGCATCGTGACTCTGGGATTGAGGCCTTCGGCTTCGAGGACCCGGCGTGACCGGATAAAATATTTGTCCGTATACGGCAGATGACTTGGCGGTGGATTGAACATGGCAGTGACTCCACAAGAGAATTCTCGTGCGCGCAAAGCGTGCAGCCTTTTTTTGACAAAAATAATAAATTCAATAAAATGTCAAGGTTGGCCCTGCGCCTTTGCAACACACTGTCCTGCCGTCATCCCGGCAGCATCCTCACGTGGAACGGCCGGTTTCGTGACCGCCGGTACCCGCAACCGTCTTGATCCGATCAGGATTTCCGTCTTCGGGAGGAAATGAACCATGGCGCAGCCAAGCGCACAGTCACGTTTCTTTACCACCCAATCCGGGGTCTCACCCTACCTGGTTCGCTGGCACCAGGCCTTCTCTCCTCGGAAAGCCGACTCCGGCCCGCTGGTGGAACTCTGGTTCGACCGGCAGGATGCACCGCCCTTGCGGGAAGCCGTTTGTCTGCCGCGGCGTCTCGACTCCCACACCCTGCACATGGCGGCCCTGTATCTGACGGCGCTGCTCAACAACAAGCTGTGCGTATGGGGAGCCAGACGGGTGAGCCTCGTCAGCCAAGACGCGGCCCTGGCCCAGGAGTTCCTCCAGCGCGTAACCGATCTCTTTCTCTACAAGGCTGCAGTTTTCTCGGATTTGACCCCGTATTTCATTTTGGCGCTGCACAAAAAACGCTACGGCGAGCAGCTGATCCTCGACACGGACCAGGCCCAGGCTGCCCGGCTGGCCCGGCTCTTCGCCCAACCTGCGGCCACCGCTTCCCCGGCCGCCCCTCCCGCCCGGCACTCCGTCCTGGCCGTCAATATCGGCCAGTTCAAGACTTCCTCCGCGCTGGTCAGCCTGGACGGCACGGGCGGTTATGCCCTTTCCCGGGAACATCGCCAGGAAACCTGGCCGAACGGCCAACCTTACTGCTACCCCCTCCTCGCCGAACAGGCCATGGCCGCCATGGCCCGGAACCTCGGACCGCTGCCGCCGGAAGTGGAGGCGGTCTGCTGCAGCCTTGCCGGGCCGGTCGTCAAGGAAGTCCCCTACGGCGTGGCCCAGGTCGGCCTCTGCGCCACCTGCAGCCAGGACGTGGCCGACGGTATGGGGCAAGCCCTTATCGACGCGGCCGAAGCGGCCTTCCCGGGACGGCCCGTTTTCCTGATAAACGATGCCGATGCCCAGGGACTCTTCGCCTCCCGTTTCTGCCGGCAATCCCCCGAGCCGGACGTCCCCGGCTACACCACCAATCTCCTTTCCATCCGTTTCGGCGCCTGTCCGTCGGTCAGCTACATCGATGCCGCCGGCCGCAATATGCCGCGACTCAACGAGTATCCCTGGCTGGTGACCACCGTTCACGGTGGCCGCCCCGACGCGCCGCTGTTCTCCACCATCAGCCCCTACATCTCGTTCCATGGCATCGGTAATATTGCCAACGAGTTGGGATTACTGGAGAAATACGGCGTGTCCCCAAACGACGCCGCCGCCTGTTTCCACGACTGCTTCACCTCCGACAATCCGGCCCGGCAGCGCGACGCCTTCAAGGTGTATTATGTTCTGGGCGCCCATATCGCCATGCTGGCGAGCGAAATCGACCGCGACACCCCCTTGCGTCATGTCCAACTGCTGGGATCCGACGCCAATAAACTGGATAAACCGGTCTTCACCGCCATCTGGAACGGCTTCGCGGACTTCATCGACCACCACGCCCTTCCCTTTAACGGCGTGGATTTCACCCTGGCCGAAGGCACCTCCGCCTACGCCAGCCTCGTCGGCGCGGCCGTGGCCTACGCCGACAAACTGGCAGAAAAGGGAAAGAGGCCTCCGACGGCCGGGCAGGATGCCCCGGAGCCGCAATCGTGAAAAAAAATCAGAGGGGGGACACGACGGAACCGGACGGCTCCAGCAGGTCGGCGAAAGCCTCGGGCGAAAGGATGGCGATGCCGAGCGCCTGGGCCTTGGCCAACTTGGAGCCCGGATCGGCCCCGGCCACGAGATAGTCGAGCTTTTTCGAGACGGCGGAGACCACGATGCCGCCGGCCGCCTCGACCAGGGCTTGCGCCGCCTCACGCGTGTGGTGCGGCAGGGTGCCGGTAAAAAGAAAGCGTTTGCCGGTAAGGGGCGTCGTCGCGGCAAGGGCCGGCTTGGGCTCGCTGACCGGCCACAGGTCCAGGGACTTGAAGCGCTCCAAAAGCTCCCGGTTGGCGGCATTGCCGAAAAACTCCCGGATGGAGGCCGCCACCTCAGGGCCGATGTCCGGGAGCGTCGTCAATTCTTCGGCCGTGGCCGCACCCAAGGCGTCCAAATCACGAAAATGGTCGGCCAGGGTCCTGGCCGTGCGCGTCCCCACCTGCCGGATGCCCAAGGCGGCAATCAGCTTGGCCAGCGTGGCATTCTGCCGGGCCGCCTCCACGGCGGCCACGACATTGGCGGCCGATTTTTCGCCCATGCGCTCAAGCGGCAACAGCTCTCCCTCGCTCAGGGAAAAAAGGTCCGCCGGCGTCGTGACCATGCCCTTGGCGATGAGGATTTCCACCCATTTGGTGCCCAGTCCCTCGATGTCGAGCCCGGACTTGGACACGAAATAGGCGATGGACCGGCGCCGCATGGCCGGACAGGCCAGATTGACGCAACGCCAGGCCGCCTCCCCCGGCGCCCGGACGGCCGGATTGCGGCAGGACGGGCAGACATGCGGGAAGACAAAGGGCTCCGCCAGCGCCGGCCGCTTCTCCAAAACGACCTTGACCACCTCGGGAATGACGTCACCGGCCCGGCGCACCATGACCGTATCGCCCGGACGCAGATCCTTGGCCCTGATCTCGTCCTCATTGTGGAGGGTGGCCCGGGAGACCGTCACCCCGGCCAGGGACACCGGTTCGAGGATGGCCACCGGCGTAAGCACCCCGGTCCGCCCCACCTGGACCTGAATGGCCGAAAGCACGGTTTCCGCCTCATGGGCCGGGAACTTGAGGGCAATAGCGAAACGCGGCGCCCGGTCGGTGAAACCCAAGGCCTCCTGTAAGGCCAGGCTATCCACCTTGACCACCACCCCGTCGATCTCGAAGGGCAGGCTCTGCCGCTTTTGGCCCAGCTCCTTGAAATACGGATACACGCCATCCTGACCGACCACCTTGCCCTCTCCGGCCACGGGCAGCCCCAGGCCGGCCAGTCCGCGCATGGCGCCGGAATGCGTTGTCCAGCCCGGATTGCCGCCGCCCCAGTCCTGTTCGCCCAGGCCGTAGGCGAAAAACGTCAGCGGACGGGAAGCCGCGACCTTCGAATCGAGCTGGCGCACGGAACCGGCGGCGGCATTGCGCGGATTGGCGAAAATCTTCCCGCCGTGCTCCCGCTGTCGTTCGTTCAGCTCATAGAAGTCCTGCCGGGTCATGACCACCTCGCCGCGTACTTCCAGACGCTGCGGTACGGGCAGTCCCGCCCGCCGGGCATGAGGGCGTAAATCGAGCGGCACGTTTTTCACCGTGCGCACGTTCTCCGTCACGTCCTCGCCCACCTCGCCGTCGCCCCGGGTGAGCGCCCCGGCATAGATGCCCTTCGCATAGATGATTTCCAGGGCCAGCCCATCAAATTTGGGGTCCACCCAGAACTTCCGTGTAAAGGGCACATCCTCCTTTTCCAACTTATTGGCGGCCCGAGTCACAAAGTCACGCCACTCCTCCTCGCTCATGGCGTTATCCAGGCTGTACATGCGTAGCCGATGCGGCTTGGCGACAAATGCTTCCAGCACCGTCCCGCCGACCCGACGGGTGGGCGAATTGGGATCGATCAGCTCCGGATGGGCCGCCTCCAACGCCCGAAGCTCCCGATACAGCGCGTCATAAGCCGCGTCCTCGATCGCAGGATCGTCCAGGACGTAGTAGCGATAATCGTGATCATGAATCAGTTCGCGCAGCTCGCGCAAACGCGTCGTATCGTCGGCCACGGTTCTCTCCTCCGAGAGGCCTCCGGCGGCCGGGCAAGGCGCCGCCTCGCCCGGACCTTCACCGCCAGGGCTCTGCCCCGGACCCCTGATCCGGGGACCACATTGGTAAAATTACCCTCCGGGCGAGGGGTCTGGGGGCATCATGCCCCCAGCCGCCGGAGGCATCTGCATCTTTTTCCCGTTAAAAATAATCTGCCAGAGCCGTTCGAAGGCGTGGCCGGTATTGGCGGCGTCGTCGGGATCGGCCGCGACCAGGGCCAGGGCCTGCCGGTAAAATTCCAGCGGCCGGGCCAAAATGCGCTCCCTGGCTACGAACAGCATCCCGGCCGGAGCCGGCGTCAGAAACGTCTCGGGCACCGGATCGCCGAAAAGACGGGCATAGACCGCACCCACGGGGATGTCCTTGCCGAAGCCGGGACGATGGCCGTGCCTGGCCGCATCGGCCATATCGTGCGGCCGGCCGAGCCGATCGCATTTGAGCTTGAACGCGGCGAAGCCGGTGAATTTGACACCCAGGCGCACGTTCTGGGCGATACGGGCGGCGAAGGATGCCGGCGTCGCGCCGGGCGGCATATGGTCGAAGGGCGCCCCCTGAACGAAGACGGTGCTGGCGGCCAAATCGTCGTAGCGCCGAACGATATGGGTGAGATAGGTATGGGATTCCCGACCGATATTGGGCAAGGCGAACGGCCCCGGCCGACCGGATTTGTCGTAGATCGTGACCGGATAGCCGAGTGCAGCCGTCCAGGAGACATCCTCCCGACAGCGGGCCACCACCACCTCCACGTCGCCCCGAATCACAGGATCTCCCGCAAGCCGTCCAGGCCGTCCTTCTTGCCGACCAGAACCATGGTATCCCCCGCCTCCAGGACGCTCTGCGGTTGGGGATTAAAAATCATCGCGCCCGAAGCCTTCTTGACGGCAATAATGATCAGGTTGAAACGCGGTCGAATCCGGGCTTCAATAAGATTTTTCCCTGTGATCTCGGAAGCCTCCGTCACCTGCAACTCTTCCATCTGCAGATCGATCTCGCGGCCGCGCAGCGCCAGCTCCAGAAAGCTCGTGACCGTGGGCCGCAGGACGGACTGGGCCATGCGCACTCCGCCATAGAGATGCGGCACGAGCACATGGTTGGCCCCGGCCCGTTCCAGACGCTGGGTATGATCCGGGGAATCGGCCCTGGCCACGATGCGAATGCCGGGACAGAACTGCCTGGCGGTCAACGTCACGTAGACATTGGCCGCCTCCTGGGACAAGGCCGTGACCAGGGTCTTGGCCCTGATCAATCCAGCGGCCAACAGGGTCTCATCGGCCGTGGCATCGCCGGCCACATAGGGAATACCCTGTTCCTCCAAAAGCTTGCCGAGTTCGGGATTGTTTTCAATGACCACGATGGGCATGTCCTCGACCATGAGTTCATGGGCCACGATGGCGCCGATGCGGCCGTAACCGCAGATAATGACATGGTCGCGAAGGCCATCGATGATTTTTTGCATGCGCCGTCTCCCAAGATACTGTTGCAGCCGGCCCTCCACCAGCACCTGGGTGAAGGACCCCACCAGATAGGCGAACGATCCCACGCCGGTGACGATGAGCAGCATGGTGACGATGCGCCCGTTGTGGGACAGGGGATAGACTTCCTGGAAGCCCACCGTGGAGAGGGTGATGACCACCTGGTAAAGGCTGTCGAAGAAGCTCCAGCCTTCGACCCGCATGTAGCCGATGATGCCCAGGCAAAAGGCCAGGATCAGGGCGAAAAATCCGCCAAGCAGCGGGCCCCAGGTGCCCAGCCGCCTGCGCAGGCGCAGGTGCAGACCATGAATGCGCAGACTGCTATGGGCCATCGGTCCCCTCACCCCAAATCCAGCAACCGCTGGCGCAGGCCGGCGATCCGGTCGCGCGCCTGGGCTGCCTGCTCGAATTCCAGGGCCTTGGCCGCTTCGCGCATCTCCCGTTCCAGAATTTTAATCTGTTTTTCCAGCGCTTTTCGGGACATACCGCCGTAGGGTTCGGCCTCTTCACGAACTTCCGATCGGGACCAGGCCCCGGCGGCTGTCGCCTCGTTGCCCTGGCCGTACAGGCTGTCCAGCACGCTGTCCATGGATTTGACGATGGTACGCGGGGTGATGCCGGCAGCCAGGTTGGCCGCCTCCTGCTTGGCCCGGCGACGGGCGGTCTCATCCATGGCCGCGATCATGGAGCCGGTCATGGTGTCGGCGTAGAGGATGACGTGGCCTGCCACGTTGCGGGAGGCCCGGCCGAACGTCTGGATCAGCGAACGCACGGAGCGCAGGAAGCCCTCCTTGTCCGCGTCCAGGATGGCCACCAGCGACACTTCCGGGATATCGAGGCCTTCCCGCAGCAGGTTGATGCCGACCAGCACGGAAAATTCCCCCTGGCGCAGGGCCCGGATGATGGCTATCCGCTCCAGGGTTTCGATGTCCGAATGCAAATAGCGGGCGGGTACGCCCATGGAGTTCAAGTACTGGTTCAGCTCTTCGGCCATCCGCTTGGTCAGGGTGGTGACCAGCACCCGCTCGCCGACCGCGATGCGCTTGCGGCATTCGGCCATGAGGTCGTCCACTTGCCCCTTGGTCGGCCGCACCTCCACCTTCGGATCGAGCAGGCCCGTCGGCCGGATGATCTGTTCCACGATGAGGCCCTGGGAGCGTTGCAGTTCCCAGTCGCCGGGCGTGGCCGAGACGAACACGGTCTGGCCGATGCGCCCGAGGAATTCCTCGAAATTGAGCGGTCGGTTGTCCAGGGCCGAAGGCAGTCGGAACCCGTAATCGACCAGCGTCTGCTTGCGCGACCGGTCGCCGGCGAACATGCCGCCGATTTGCGGCACGGTAATGTGGGATTCGTCGACGAACAGGATGAAATCCTTGGGGAAGTAATCGAGCAGCGTGTACGGCGGATCGCCGGCCCTGCGACCGTCCAGGTGACGGGAATAGTTCTCGATGCCGTTGCAGTAGCCGAGTTCCTCGATCATCTCCAGGTCTTGCATGGTGCGCATTTCCAGGCGTTGGGCCGCCACCAGGTCATTGGCGGCCTTGAGCTCGACCAGACGCCCGCGCAACTCTTCCCGAATGTCGGACACGGCCCGATTCAGGTTGTCGCGATCCGACACGTAGTGACTGGCCGGGAAGATGACGGCCTTTTGCATGGAGCCCAGCACCTCGCCGGTCAGGGGGTCGGTCTCCAGGATGGCCTCCAGCTCGTCGTCGAAAAATTCCAGGCGCAACGCCCGCTCCCGACTATAGGCCGGGATGACCTCGATGACGTCGCCGCGCACCCGAAAGACGCCCCGGTGAAAATCGTAGTCGTTGCGCTCGTACTGGATCTCGACGAGCTTTCCCAGGACGGCTTCCATACCGATCTTTTCGCCCACGGCGACGGAAAGCACCATGCGCTCGTAGTAGTCCCGGGAGCCCAGCCCGTAGATGCAGGAGACCGAGGCCACGATGAGGACGTCGCGGCGGGTCAAAAGCGAATGGGTGGCGGCATGGCGCAGCTTGTCGATGTCGTCGTTGATGGAGGCGTCCTTCTCAATGTAGGTATCCGTGCGGGGAAGGTAGGCCTCCGGCTGGTAGTAATCGTAATAGCTGACGAAATATTCCACGGCATTCCGGGGAAAAAGCCCCTTGAACTCGCTGTAGAGCTGCGCGGCCAGGGTCTTGTTGGGGGCCATGACCAGGGCCGGCCGGTTCAGCCGGGACACCACCTGGGCCATGGTGAAGGTCTTGCCCGTGCCGGTCGCCCCAAGGAGCACCTGGCTCGGCAGACGCTGCTCCAGGTTGGCGCAGAGTTCGTCGATGGCCTGGGGCTGATCGCCCTGGGGCGTATATTCCGATTCAAGCTGGAAATGCATGGCCGTTTTCCTTACAATCCTTCGAGCGTCCCGAAAAGCCCTGCCCCGCTCCCCTCCCGCCAGGCGGCCCGAATCAGACGCACATCAAGGAGATCGCCCTATGGATATCGACATCGTACCCGCTTCCGGCAAACTGCCGGTGGACCGGGCCTGGACCGTGGCCATGGTCATCAAGACCTTCAAGGGACGCAAGGACGTCATGGTCCATCTGTTCCGTCCCACCTGGGACCCGACCGAGGAAAAAAACTACGACTGGAGCGTCCTGCTTGGGGATCCCGTGGCCCCGGATCTGCCCATCAGTCTGGAAAGCAGCCGCCGCGTGCTCATGGAATCCTTCACCGAAAAGGAGCGCGACGCCGTCGTGGAGTACATCAGAACCCGCTATCAGGACAAGGTTTCCGAGATCCACGCCTGCTCCCTGAATTTTCCCGTCCCCCTCGGCCTGACCGCCCTGTCCGAGCTGACCGAAGGCAAGGATATCGGTTTCATCCATTTCGACAAGATACACAACTATAGCCTGCCCTTCCCGGTGCGCGGCTTTTTCGACCTCAGCCAGCATCGCCCCATTCTCGAAAGTTTCGACCAAGCCTAACCGGTTCGTCGTTTCCTCAAACAAAGCCAGGCGGTCGGTCCCCGGCCGCCTGGGGAGAGTGCCATGCGGTGTATGTGTGTTTTTTGCGGTTCGTCCTCGGGCTCGGACCCGGCCTATGTGGAAGCGGCCGGCCGGCTTGGCCGGCTTCTGGCCGACGAGGGAATCACCCTCGTCTACGGCGGGGCCCGGGTGGGACTGATGGGCGCGGTGGCCGATGCGGCGCTTGGCGCCGGCGGCAAGGTTATCGGCGTGCTGCCGGATTTTCTCAAGCGCAAGGAGCTGGAGCACCCCAAGCTGACGGAACTTCTTATCGTGTCTTCCATGCACGAACGCAAGGCGCGCATGGCCGAACTGGCCGACGCCTTCATCGCCCTGCCGGGCGGCATGGGCACCCTGGAGGAATTCTGCGAGGTCGTCACCTGGGCACAGCTCGGCCTGCACGAAAAGCCGTGCGGGCTGCTCAATATCCAGGGCTATTACGATCCGCTGCTCGAATTCGTCGACCGCATGATCGACGAAGGGTTCGTCAGGAAAAAGCACAAGGGATTGGTTCTGTCCGCAGAGACCCCGGCCGAACTGCTCGCCGCCATGCGGACGTTTCAGCCGGTTCGGGTGGAAAAATGGGTGGACCGGAAGGCGCGGGCCTAAGCACGCCCGGCCGACGGTCCGCCATCAGCCGTTGCCAACCCCGCATTTTCCGGCCGGCGCGCCGTCCACCAGCCCGAGATGCTGATGTTCAAGATTGCCCAGGGGATGTCCATGAACATGCCGGTGCAGGACAATCCCCGGCGAGGATGCCAGACGGCCGTGCTCGATGCTGTAGTAGGTATCCGTCACCCGGGCCAGGAAATCCCAGTCGTGGGAAATGATGATGACCGGCTTGGCCAGCTTGACCAGGATGGCAATGAGGCGGTCCCGGGTTTCGGGATCGAGGCCGCTGGTCGGCTCGTCGAGGAGCAGCGCCTCAGGCTCCATGGCCAGGATGCCGGCCAGGGAAACGAGCTTTTTCTCGCCGCCGGAGAGCTTGTGGGCCAGGCGATCCCCGAAGCCGGACAGGCCGAGCATGGATAACGTGTCCTCGGCCAGCCGTTCGGCCGCTTCCTGGCTCAGCCCCCGGTTGAGGGGACCGAAGGCCACATCGTCGAGGACCGTCGGATAGATGATCTGGTCGTCGGCCTGCTGCAGCACCAGACCAATGGCCTGACGCACGGCCCGAAAATCCTTTTCCGTTGTGACCGGACGGTCCTTGAAGCGCACCTCCCCGGCATCCGGGCGCAACAAGCCCATCATGATGTGCAAGAGCGTGGTCTTGCCTGATCCGTTGGGCCCGAAAAGGCCGATGCGATCCCCCGGCCGGAAGGCCAAGTCCAACCCGGACAGGACCTTTTTTGCGGTTCCCGGATAGGCAAAGGCGATTCCGGTCAATTCCAGCAAGGCCTCAGCCATGTCCTCTCCCCCACCAGCAGTCCAGCCCCAGGGCGCCGCCCAGAACCGCCAGGATCGCCAAGCCAAAGACCACATCCCCGGGACCGGGCGAAAATCGGGTCAGGGACGGAAAGGTTCCGGTAAAACCGCGCAGCAGCATGGCTTGATACACCCGCTGGGACCGGTCGAAACTCTTGACCAGGACCATGGCCACCAGAGCGGCGTAACAGCGATAGGTCCGCCGGTTCGTGGCCGGAACGAACCCGCGCAGCCGGGCCGCCGTGACCAACCGACCGTATTCCTCGGCAATGACGTGCAAGTAGCGGTACGTAAACAGAAAAAGAAAAGAGAACTTGTCCGGTATCCGCAAGACTCGCATGGACCGGGCCAAAGCCGGTGCCGGAGTGGTGGCCACCAGGGACAGGATGCACAAAAAGATCGCGTTGGTCTTGAGGGTAATCAGGCCTGCCAGGGCCACCCCTTCCCGGGTGATGGGCACGCCCCAGAACCAATGCCAGGGAAGGCCCGGCGCGGTTACGGGCAAAACCAGCCATAAAAAGAAGACAAAGGCGTTGACGGTGCCGAGACGGACCACCAGGATACGCCACGGCGGCCGGGAAAAAAGCGTCAGCACCAATCCAACCGCCAGGATAACGAGCGGTGCGGCCGGCGAGGAAGCCACCGCCGCCACCAGGGAAAGCGCCAGACAGGCCAGCAGCTTGCCGCGCGGGTCCAGGGCATGCACCACGGTCTTCCCCCGGGCCAAAGGCTCGTCGATCATGAACCGGGCCGCTCCTTACGGGAACGGACATAGGCCAGCAGCCCGGCAATGCCGACCAGATAGCCGATGCCGCCGAGAATTTCATGCACCCCCGGTCCCTTTTCCTGCGCATCCAGAAGCATCCGGCGCAGAGGCGCGATCTTTTTTTCCATGGCCGTGTCCACGGCGGTCGAGACAAGGGCCTGTAAGGAAGCCGCATCCAGGGCTGGTGCCTGGGCCGCTTTCGAGGCGACCGGCCCGACCGGCGAGGAAGCCGCCGGATTGAGGGATTTCTCCGCCGCAGTCGGGGGAGCCGGCGCGGCCGTGGATGGCTGGTTCGCGGCAGGGGCCGGCGCGGCCGTCAGATACTCGTCGGCCTTGACCAGCCAGTCGTTTTGATGCCCCTCGCCGGCCCTCAGGAGAATCTGCAGATCGGCCTTGGCCGCCCGGGCCTCCGCAGGCACCTTGAAGACGAAATTTCCCTTTTCATCGGTCTTGCCGGACAAGTAGACCTTGCCCGAGGCCGGATTCTTCACTTCGATATCGCCGAATCGGACCCGGTCCGACTTGCTGTAGCTGCATTCCACGTGGACCGTATCGCCCTCGATGTAGGCGAACACATTGACCCGATGGGCCAGCCCCTGACCGGGCAGACAAAAAACCGACACCAGCGCCGCAACCCAAACGGCGCGCCAGACCGGTGCGTGACGCATAAACGGCTCCCCTTTCAGGCGGTCAGCCCGCCAGTCGCATGTGCAGCATTTCCGGACGCACTTTGGCCAAAAAACCGACAACCATGGCCGTCAGCACCCCCTCGATGATCATGATGGGCACATGGGCGACCAGGATCACCTTGGCGGTGGCAAAAAAGGCTTCGCCCGACAAGGCCAGGGCCAGGGCGGTCAGGCCACCGGCCAGCAGCACGGCCAGAAAACCGCAACAAAATGCGCCCACCGAGCGAACCCAGCCGCCTGCGCCCAGAAACGGCCGGAAGGCGAGGTAGCAGACCACGGCCGGCAGGGCCATATCCAGGGTGTTGACACCAAGAACCGTCAGGCCCCCGTACTGGAACAGCACGGCCTGCAGGAGCAAGGCCACGCAAATGGCCGGGAAGGCGGCGAACCCCAGAATCGCCCCGAGCAACCCGTTCAGGATGAGATGGACGCTCACCGGCCCGATGGGCACATGGATGAGGGAGGCCACAAAAAAGGCGGAGGCCAGAAGGGCCACCGTCATCAGCCGGTCATAGTCCAAGCGTCGCAGGCCGACGGTCATGCCGGCGGCCGTGAGCACCCAGCCTCCGGCCAGCACCGGAGCGGAAAGCACGCCTTCGGAGATATGCATCAGTACCATCCCTCTGCCGCCGGAGCGCCAAACCCCGATGGCGAAGCCCTAACCCGTTCGCTGTGTCCGCACGGAGGCGACTCCCCGTGGCTTCGCCCCCGCGCGGGCCCTTTCGGCGCGAGCGTCCCGAGGGTGTCAGCTCCCGGCCACCGGAGGCATTTTCCCCTCGCCTGCCCGAATACTCCGTTATTTGCCTTTTTTCGCCGCGTGCTTGGGATCCACGAACTTGGCCCACAACACGGCGCCCCGCTCGACCTTTTTGGCCGCGCCGTCCTTGTCGATGGTCTGCGGCGCTTCGCTCAGGGCGGCGAATCCCCACCAGCCGGCAAACGGCACGGCATAGCTGAAAACGCCGTTGGCATCGGTTGTGACGACCTGTGTGGTCATATATTCATTCGGGGCGGCATAGGCCTTGTCCTTGTTGTCGTATTCCACTTCCACCCGCACGCCGGCGGCCGGCTTGCCGTCCAGCAGGACCTTCCCGGTAAAGACATTGCCGGTGTAATTGCCGAAGGGGCGGGTGAGCGGCACGATCTCGGCGGGCAGGCCGACCGGCTCGTCCCAGCCTTCCTCCTCGCCGAAGGCCGGCACCACCACCTTGGTGATATGTTCGATGAATTTGTCCTCGGCCGGCTCGAAATACGGCTCGGGCACGACGTAGAAGATCCCCACGCCCGGACGTTTGAACACGTATTGTCCTTCCCAGGCGTCGTGTTCCATGACTTTGACGGGTTTGAGCGTCCCGAGCAGATCGATTTTCTGATCCCCGTTTTTCACGCCGAACTGCTTGGGCTTGGCCATGTCCATGCCCTTGCCTTCCATAGGATGGGAAAAGGACAGGGTGATGCCCACATCGGCCTTGTTCTTGTCCACCACGACGTCCGTGGAGGGAATAGCCATGCCGAAATGGGCCAGGGCCGGCGTGGCCCACAGAACCAGGGCCACCGCCAGAACGATCAGGCTACCTGCGCTGCGTCGCATAGGACCTCCCGTGAAAATGCCACCCCGGTTCCGGAAGAGGAATATCGGAAAAAAGTGGCATTAATAATATGGAATAAATTTTCGTAGCACGGGTTGTGTACGGCCCGTTCTATTGTCTGTCAAGGACAGAATAGAAGGGCACGGGCGCTGCCAGTAACGGAAAAATTCAGATGCCGGCGCGCCTTCTCCCACCTGACGTGGAGGGAGGAAGAAATCGGGCGAACCAGTCCAGATTGCGGGTCATGAGGTCACGCACGAGCTCGGGCTCGGTCACGTCGTGGCCGCTGCGGGGATAGGCGGCCAGGCTGGTCGGCACACCCCGACGGGACAAGGCGGTGAAAAGTTCCATGGATTGGGTGAACGGCACCCGGTCGTCCGCGACGCCATGCTGGAACAGGGTCGGCGTCGTGATGGCGGCGGCATATTTGAGCGGCGAGCGGTCGAACAGCATTTCGAAACGTTCATAGGCTTCCCCGCCAAAATACAGCGGGATGAAATCGGGAAGATCCATGCTGCCGGCCTGGCTGACCAAATCGGTGATGCCGGCGCCCACGGAAGCGGCCTTGAACCGATCCGTGTGGCCGATGGCCCAGGCGGTCAGATACCCACCATAGCTCCAACCCATGATGCCGAGCCGGTGCGGATCGGCCCAACCTCTGTCCACGAGGGCATCGATGCCGCTTTCGAGATCCTCGAAATCCCGCCCGCCCCAGTCGTTGCGGTCGGCCAGGCGAAAAGCCGTGCCATAGCCGTCGGAGCCGCGGACGTTGGGACGAAAAATGGCGTAGCCCCGCTCGGCGAAAATGGCCAAGGGATAGTAGTTGAGCGCGGCAATATACTGGCGGTCCGTGGCCAGGGCCGGTCCGCCATGCACTTCCACCAACAGGGGCGGCGGTCCGGCCGGGGCATGGACGGGATGGGTGTAGAGGCCCTCGATGCGCGTGCCATCCGGGGAGGTCCAGTGCACCAACTCGGTTTTGGGCAACTGCAACCCGGCAGCATCCTTATTGAGCGAGGAACGTTGCTGCGGTGCGAAGTGCTCGGTCGGGCTCGACCAGACCTCGGCCGGCGTGTCGCAGTCTTCAAGGACCAAACCCACAGCGTTGCCCTTTGCCGACAACGTGGCCTGGGCCACCATGAGGGACGTCTTCGAAAAGGGACGCAGGGGGGAGCCGTCGGCCGGCAGGGTCCAGAGGACGGCCCCGGTGCCGCTGGCTTCCCGAACGTACAGGCAATCGCCGGTGGTCGACCAGCCAAGGAGTTCAGGCCGGGCGTCAGGGGTCGCGGCCAATGGCCTGGGCGTCCCGCCGGTAGCGGGCAGCACCATGACCCGGGCGGCATTGAAATAAAACCCCGGCGCCGCCGTGGACACATAGGCCAGGCGCCTGCCGTCGGGGGAAAAACGCGGGTTCGTCTCCGAAGCGTCGGTTGCGGCCAGCAGCGTTACGGCCCGGGTGGCCAGATCGACGATGGCGATGTCCGCCTGGGCCGCGTCTTCGGGCCGGAGGGCACCGGAGCGGGAAACATGGCGTCGTCCCCGGACCGGCGTGTTCGGAGAAATGGTCTCAAAGGCAATGCGCGTACCGTCAGGGGAAAAAACGAAATCCCCGACTTCCCGGTCGGTGACCAGGGGACGAGGCTGGCCATGGCCCTCGGATGCCAGAAGATACAGCCCGGTTGAGACGCCGAGCTCTCCAGACAAAACCTCCACGTCGGCTTCGCCCGCGTCCGATCGCTTGCCATCGGGTCCCGCCAAGGGCGAGAGGGTCACGGCCAGATTTTTGCCATCCGGAGCCCAGGCCAAATCCAGCACGTCGCCCCGCCTCCGGTAAAGAATCCGCCTCTGGCCGGTGGCCAGACAGAGCACCACCACCGCCGTCTGGTCCTCGCCGGCCACAAGATAGGCCAACCGGGTTCCATCGGGAGAAAAATGCGGTTTTTCACACTGCTCCCTGGCCGAGGTCAGAGGATTCGAGCCGGAGGAAGAGGTGGTGGTCAGATAAATGCGCGAAGTGGTTTCCGCGGCACCCGGCGCACCGGAAACGCCGAGCACGGTGAACGCCAGCCGGCGGCCGTCGGCGGAAACGGTGACATCCTGGGGGGAAGCCATCCGGAGCATGGCCTCGATGGTCACGGGACGCGACGCGCCGGCGGCGGGACAGGACAAGCCCAGCACAATGGCCAGAATCCACAGCCATGGCCGGCACCCGGGACTGCCCTGCCGCGACAGCGCGAACCGTATGACAGCGATGGGCCTCATGGGAAACCAGCCTTGTGGTGGTCTCCGACCAAAGGGCATGGCCCCCCGATGAGGCCCATGCACATCAGATGTGCAACGTTGCATCCGCCGGCTTATGCGCCAACCAGAGGTCGAACAGAAAACGAGTAAAGAAGATGGCCGTAAACATGGAGGCCACCGTGCCAAGAATCAGCGTCACCGCAAAACCGCGAACAGGTCCGGTACCGAACTGGTACAACACCATGGCCGCAATGACCGTTGTCACGTTGGCATCAAAAATCGTCAAGGTGGCCCGGTCATAGCCCAGATTCACGGCTTTTTTGGATGGAATGCCGAGCCGTAATTCTTCACGTATCCGCTCGAAGATAATGACGTTGGCATCCACGGCCATACCGATGGTCAAAATAATACCGGCGATGCCGGGCAGGGTCAGGGTAGCCCCAAAGCCGGCCAACCCGGCGATGATGAGCACAAGGTTGAACCCCAGGGCCAAGTCGGCCACGACACCGGCGTATCCGTAGTAGAACGCCATGAAGGCCACCACCGCGATGCCGCCGATGAGCGCCGAATGGATGCCCTTCTCGATGGATTCCTGGCCCAGGGAGGGACCGACGCTCCGCTGTTCCAGGATGGTGACCGGAGCGGGCAGGGCGCCGGCCCGCAGCACGATGGCCAGATCCCGGGCTTCCTCGGTGGAGAACCGGCCGGTGATGCTGGCCCGCCCGCCGCTGATCTTCTCCTGAATGGTGGGAGCGGAATAGACCTTGCCGTCAAGGACGATCGCCAGACGTTTCTTGACGTTCTCGCCGGTCACCCGTTCGAACTGGCGGGCGCCGCTCGGGGTGAAGGACAAGGCGACATAGGACTGGTTATTGTGGTCGAAACTGGCCCGGGCATCGGAAATATATTCGCCGGTCATGACCGCGTCGGAACGCAGGACGATGGGCCGTTCCAGATAGGAACCGTCCGGATTGCGGTGCCGCAAAACGGAAAGCTCCTCACCGGGGGGCAGGACGCCTTTCTGGGCCTTGTCCGGATCGGCGTTGTCGTCCACGACCTTGAACTCCAGGTGCGCGGTCTTGCCGATCAGCTTGATGGCCCGTTCCGGATCCTGGAGGCCGGGAAGCTGGATCTGAATGCGGTTATCGGCTTGCTTGCGGATATCGGGTTCGGCCACGCCGAATTCGTCGATGCGGTTACGGATGGTTTTGACCGCCTGATCCACGGTCATGCGGGCCAAATTATCCTTATAGCGCGAAATAAAGGACACGGTGTACCGCAGGTGACCTTCCGGAGCGCTTTCCACACCGTCGACCTTGAGGACCTGAAAGTGCTGGGAAAGAAGATCATCCATTTCCTGGCGCTTGTCCGCGTTGGAAAGAACCAGTTGCAGGTGCTGCCCATCGTTGGAGGAAGTAGGCCGCAAGACGGGAATGCCGTTTTCCCTGGCCTGATCGCGGACATCGCGGCCGGTCTGGATCAGGGAGTTGGCCAGCGCCTTGTCCACGTCCACACCGAGGGTGAGATGGATGCCGCCCTTGAGATCAAGGCCGAGGTTAATCACGTCATCGGGCAGGAACTTACCGAACACGGACTGCTTCACCGAGCCCAGGGACGGCAGCATATAGATAATGCCGAGGAACGCCACCAGGGCGATAATGGCCAAACGCCAGCGCAGTTTTACGGACATGGGGGACGCTCTCCTTTGGGAGGCTTGCGCTTCGGGTGCGACACCAAAACGGAGGGGCCGCCGCTAAGCAGCCCTTCCGTGCCCACCGGGCAGGTTGCCGCCCGAAAGGGTTATTCCTTGTCCTTGGGCTTGTCTTTTCCCTTGGGTTCCGGCTTGGCCCCGGCTCCCGTGTCGTCCGGACCAGCGACATAATTCCGATTCACTTCGATGGTGAGATCCTTGCCGATCTCCACTGTCAGCCGGTCGCCGTGGGCTTCGGTGATCCGGCCGTAAATACCGCCGCCGGTCACTATGTAGTCCCCCCGCTTGAGATTGGCCAAAAATTCGCGGTGCGACTTGGCCTTTTTCTGCTGGGGACGGATGAGCAGAAAATAAAAAATGGCGAACATCAGGATCAACGGCAAAAAGGCGGTAAGGGGGCTTCCCCCCGCCTCAGCGCCGGACGAAGCGGCGCCCATGGCATACGCCAGGCTCGGAAAAAACATGCTGCCTCCAAGTGGTGTTTTGGCCCTTGTCGCCTCTTTAGGCGAAAACGTCCAGATTATCCTGTGGGGACGATACGGTACGGGCCTTACGCGGGTGTTTGGATGGGCCAAAAACGCTTCCGCGTCAAGGTACAATCGGATCGGGTTCCCCAACGACATTCCCGAACGGCGAAACGGCCCAGGCCGTTTCGCCGTTCGGGGAAACTCCACGCTATCCTTCGTAATACGAACGCAAATGCTGACTTCTGACCGGATGTCGCAGCTTCCGCAACGCCTTGGCCTCGATCTGCCGGATACGTTCGCGGGTGACGTTAAAAAGTTTGCCCACTTCCTCCAAGGTATGGTCGGACTTCTCGCCCAGGCCAAACCGCTTGCGCAATACCTGCTCCTCGCGCGGGGTCAGGTCGGAGAGCACCTTGCCGATCTGCTCGCCAAGCTTGGTGTTGACCACTTCCTCGGCCGGAGCCAGGGCCTTCTTGTCCTCAATGAAGTCGCCCAGGCTGGAATCCTCCTCGTCGCCGATGGGGGTTTCCAGGGAGATGGGTTCCTTGGCGATCTTGAGCACCTTTTTGACCTTCTCCAGCGGATAATCCATGCGCTCGGCGATTTCTTCCGGGGTGGGATCGCGGCCGAGCTCCTGGACCAAGTAGCGCGAGGTGCGGATCAACTTGTTGATGGTTTCGATCATATGCACCGGAATGCGAATGGTGCGGGCCTGATCGGCAATGGCCCGGGTGATGGCCTGCCTGATCCACCACGTGGCGTAGGTGGAGAACTTGTAGCCGCGCTGGTATTCGAACTTGTCCACGGCCTTCATCAGTCCGATATTGCCTTCCTGGATGAGATCGAGGAACTGCAGGCCGCGGTTGGTGTACTTTTTGGCAATGGACACCACCAAACGCAGATTGGCCCGGATGAGCTCCTGCTTGGCCCGTTGCGCGGCGTTATTTCCGCGTTTGATGCGCCAGAGCACCTCTTCCAGTTCGCCCACGTGATGGCAACATTTATCCTGAAGGCGTTGCAGGATTTCCATCTTGGCCGTCAGCATTTCCTTGAAGGAAAAAAGCTCCTCGACGGTAAAGCCCAGGGACTCGGCCGCCACCACCGGATTGATGTCCCGGGAATCCAGCTGGGCGAACATCTCGTGAATCTCGGCCGGGGATTTGCCGACGGAGAGAATGTAGGCCGAAAGATCGCGCTGGCAGTTGTGCATCTGGCGCACATAGTCCTCGACGATCTCGATGATGCGATCAATCAGGGTCTTTTCCAGCTTGATATCCCGCAATCGGGTGACGATCTCCTCCTTGAAGACGAGGATCTCCTTCTGGATGCCGTAGACCCGGTGATCCAGGCAGGCGCACAGGTCGAGTTTGGCGTAGATCTTGCGCTTCTTGCGGAAGGCGGCCTTGACCTCGTCGAGCAGGAAGATGACCCGCTGGCGCTGGTTCATCTCGTCCTCGGAGGGGTCGTCCTCCTCGATGGTCTTGACCACGTCCTTGAGCTTGATGCGGCCGATTTTCAGGTCCTCGCCCACCTGAATGAGCTCCTCCACGGCCACCGGCACTTCCACCAGGGCGTAGAGCACTTCCATCTCGCCGTTTTCGATCTTTTTGGCGATGACCACCTCGCCTTCGCGGTCGAGCAGCGGCACGGCCCCCATCTCGCGCAGATACATGCGCACCGGGTCGGTACTGCGCGAGGAATAATCCAGGGTATCCTCGCTTTCCGTCAGCTCCAGATCGGCTTCCGGGGCATCTTCCGGCTCGGCGGTGGTCACGTCGATCTTGTGGCCGTCCTTGTCGGTATCGACAATGTTGATGTCGAGCTGATCGAAGATGGCGATGACCTCTTCGATCTGCTCGGGATTGTTGACCTCGGAAGGCAGGGCCTTGTTCACCTCATCGAAGGTGAGAAAGCCCTTTTGTTTGCCTTTGACAATGAGGCTCTTGATCTGCTGAATTTCCTTGAGATTACTCATCTCCCCTCCCGGAAAGGGCCTGTAGTTCCCCGAGAAGCGCCAAGGCTTCCTCGCCCGCTCCCCGTTCTTGCGCCCGGCGAACGGCCTCCATGAGGGACCGCCGCCGGTCGTTCTCCCGAGCCTCATGGAGAAAAAACCGAATTTCATCGAAAACGGCCGCTGCCTCCTCCTCGGCCAGGGCAGGTTCAAGCTGGGCCCTGGTCCAAAAGGCGGACTGCGCCGCGTCAAACCGTGTAGCCAACTCGTCCGGTCCGCCACCGGCGAGCTTGGCGAAAAATTCCCGGGCCGCCGGAGAGCTCAATTCCTCGGCCAGGCCCGCCGCGGCCAGACCCGGCACGTAGTCCGGGCAGCGCACGGCAAAGGACAGCAACTGGGCGTCCCGGGCCGTCAGCGACAATTCGCCCGACCGCTTCCCGGCGGTCGGTCTGGCCGGCCCGGCCTTGCCGACCCGGCTTTTGGCGGCGACGAGGCCCTGGCGCAGCTCGGCCTCGGCCACTCCCAGTCCCCCGGCCACCCGGGGAATAAAAACCGCCCGCAAGGTTTCATCCGCGAGCCCCAGCAAAAATTCCGTGGCCCAGGCGGCCATCTCCTTGGGGGCGAAGGTGTCCCGCACCACCCGCAGACAAAAGGTCAACCCGTCCTCGGCCCGCTCCAGACAGGCATCGAACCCCTCCCGACCGCTTTTGTGGAGCAGACTGTCCACATCCTCGCCGTCAGGGAGCGGTACCACCCGGCAGCCGCCGCCAAGGGTCAAAAACATCTGGGCGGACCGGAGGGCCGCCTTGCGCCCCGGCGGATCGCCGTCGAACACCAGATCCACCCGGGACGAAAATCCGGCCAGACGCCTGGCCTGCTCCGGGGTCAAGGCCGTGCCGAGCACCCCGCAGGCCTCGCCATAGCCGAACTGGTGCAGGGTGATGACGTCGAGGTACCCCTCGGTGAGCAAGGCCCGCTTCGTCTTGGCAATGGTCTGCCGCGCCTCGAAAAGTCCATAGAGATGCTGCCCCTTGGTATAGATCGGCGTTTCGGCACTGTTTAAATACTTCGGATCGTCATCCCCCATGGTACGGCCACCGAAAGCGATCACCCGGCCGCCGCCGTCCCGGATGGGAAACATGAGCCGGTCCCGGAAGCGGTCCCAGACTTTGCCCTCCCGGCCGGCGCTCAACAATCCGGCCGCCACGCCGATATCCTTGGCAAACCCCTTGGACCGCAGCACCCCTTCCAGACCATGCCAGCCGACCGGGCTCACCCCCAGGCCGAACTGCTCGATCATCCCGGCGTTCACCTGCCGCCGCTCCAAATAGTGCCGGGCCTTGGCCCCTTCCTCCCCGGCCAGCAGGTGTTGGAAATACTGTTTCGCCAGCTCGTGCATGGCCAGGCAGTCGTCGCGCGTCCGCTTGCGCTCGGCCGCCCGAGGATCGTTGCGGGCCCGGCCCATATCCACGCCGTACTCGGCCGCCAGCCGCTCCAGCCCTTCCCGAAATTCCAGTCCGTTGATGCGGCAGTAAAAATCAATCACGTCCCCCGAGGCCTGGCAGCCGAAACAATGAAAAAAACCCTTCTCGGGATGGACGTTAAACGACCCCTTGGTCTCCTGATGAAACGGACACGACCCCACCAGCCGGTTGCCGACCTGATGCAACGTCACATATCGGCCCACCACCTCGGCAATATTAGCCCGGGCTTTGACCGCTTCCACCACCCCGGAATCATGCTTCATGGCGCCGCATCATGCGGGGGAAACCCCTTTTTTCAAAAAAGGGGTTTCCCCCGCGCCCCTTTCCCGAAAAAATTTTCATAGGTACGCACCCAAGCGAACAATGCGACGCCATCCCCCATCAAGGGGGCCCGGGGGGCAGCACGCCCCTCGGTCGCCGGAGGCGTCTTCCTTCACTTCATCGTCACCATGGTCATGCCGTCGCCGCCGCGATCTTCCGGCGCCAAGGAAAACGAAGCGACCTGGGGATGCTCCTTGAGCAGACGATGCACCTCGCGCCGCAGCGCCCCGGTGCCCTTGCCATGGATGATCTCCAGTTCGCCGTGTCCCCGCAAAACCGCCCCATCGAGAAAAGTCACCACTTCCGCTTCTGCGGCATCGGCCCGCAGTCCCCGCAGATCAAGCACCAGCCCCAGGGACGAAGACCCCTGGTCCGCAGCGACCACGGAAACGCCGCCCCGGGGCGTCTGGCGCCGAGCGGGCGCCATATCGGCGGCACCGACCCACAGGCTCACCCCGCCGATATCCACCTTGGCCGTTTGGCGTTTCAGGTCCTTTTCCAGCACCGTGGCCGTCTTGTCCCAACTGAGGATGCGCACGGTATCGCCCGACGCCAGGGCATCGAAATCCATGCCCGCTCCGGTCGGCGCCGCGGCGCTCTTTTCTCCGGTGATGGCAATGCTTTCATCAATAAGTCTTTTTCGCGCCTCGGCAAGGGCCTTCTGGGTTTCCTTGCGGCCAAGGCGGCCGGCCTCGTGGCGCTGGACCACGTCCCGGGCCAGGGCCCGAATTTCCTCAATGAGCGTGTCCTGGGCCTTTTTCAAATTTTCCTTGAGCTTGGCCACCTGCTGCGCTTCCTGCGTCCGCTGGACCCGAATTGCGTCCAATTCGCGTTCCCGGCGCAGGGCCAACTCGTTTAAGCGGTCGAACACCAAACCGGCATCGGGGCCGTCGAGAAGCAGATAACGGCCGGCCCGTTCCAGAATTTCCTCGGGCAGGCCGTGTTCCCGGGCCACGTCCAGCGCGATGGAGGCGCCGACCTGGTCATAGGCGAGCCGATACAGCGGCTTTTTCGTCTTCGGATCGAACAGCATGCAGGCGGCGCGCACGCCGGGCCGGGATAGGCCGTAGGCCTTCAGCGCCGGGAAATGCGTGGCGGCGGCCAGATAGGCCCCCCGCTCCAGAATGCCGTCCACCACGGCCTGGGCCAGGGCCGCCCCCTGGGAAGGATCGGTGCCGGCGCCGAATTCGTCGAGCAACACAAGGGTTTCGCTGTCGATCTCCGGCCAGACCCGGGACAGATGGCGGATCTGGGCCGTAAACGTGGACAGATGGTCGAGCAGGCTCTGCTCGTCACCGAGAAAGACGAACACCTTGCGAAAAAAGGGCAGCCGGCTGCCTTCATCCGCCGGGATGGGCAGACCGGACAGGGCCATGACCGCAAGCAAACCGAGGGTTTTGAGGCAGACGGTCTTGCCGCCGGCGTTGGCCCCGGTGACGATGAGCGCCTTCTGGTCCTCGGCCAGGATGAGGTCCTGGGGAATGACGGCAAGAGGCTGATCGTCCGATTCCCCGGCGCCGGCCAAGGCCAGCAACGGGTGGCGGGCTCGGGCCAGATGCACGGCGTTGTCCGGTTTCACTTCCGGCAGGGTCCCGCCGAATTGTTCGGCCAAGGCGGCCTGGGCCCACAGCACGTCGCAGGCGACGAGCAAAGCGAAGGAGGCGGCCACGGCCTCCCGCTCGTCCCGGGCCAGACCGGTCAGAAAGGCCATGACCTTGGCCTCGGCCTCGCGCTCCTCTTTTTTGAGCTCCTGGAGGCGGTTATTGACCTCCACCAGGAAAAAGGGTTCCACGTAGACGGTCTCGCCGGTCTGCGAATAGTCGTGGATGATGCCCGGGATGCGCCCCTTGAAATTGGCCCGGAGCGGCAGGACGTAGCGATCGGAGGAAATGGTGACGTAGTCGTCCTGCAAAAAGGGCCCCAGGTTCTTCTCGCCGATGGTTTCCTTGACCCGGGTCATGATGGTCTGATGGATGGAGCGGATTTCCTGACGCACGGAAAAAAGCTCCGGAGAGCTTTCGTCACGAAGCCTTCCGTCCGGGGACAGACAACGGACCAGCGCGGCGTGGATTTTCCCGGGCCAGGGCGTGGCGGCCACCTCGTCGCCCAGCAGAAGAGGCGTGCCGCCAGTGGCGCGGTCGCCCAGGGCCTGGCGCAGGGCATGGCCCTTGGCCAGGACATCGGCCAGCGCCGTCAGGGCGTCCAGATCCAGCAGTCTGTGCTCGCTCTCCAGAACCGGAAACAGCGGTTCCAGATCGGGGAACGGTGTGAAGACAAAGACGGCATCCCGCCTGAGTTCTCGGGCTTCCGCCAAGCGGTGTTGTTGCCTGGCCAAGCGGTCAGGGTCCGGCAACGGGCTCAGGGCACGGCAGGCGGTGGCGGCCGGTTCCGATGCGGCAAACGCGGCCAACCGCTCAAGTACCGCAGGGAACTCCAGCAACGAGAGGGTTCTGGATTCCATAAAAAAAAGGGGAAACCGGGTCCGGTTCAGGAGGAGAGGCGAGCCCTGACGGCGTCACTGACCCGTTTGCCGTCGGCTCGACCCTTGTGGGCGGCCAGCACTGACTGCACCACCCGGCCCATGTCCTTCAAGCTTCGGGCGTCCAGTTCAGCCACGGCCGCATCCACGGCAACGGCGAGCTCGGCGTCGGAAAGAGGAGCGGGAAGATAGGTGACAAGCACCTCCATCTCCCGCTCCTCCTTGGCAACGAGATCGGTCCGACCGGCTGCGGCAAACTGCGTCATGGACTCCCGGCGCTGCTTGACCTGACGGGCGATGACATCAAGCATCTCCTCGTCGGTCAGCGGCCGGCCCAGCTCAACCTGACGCAATTTCGCGGCTGTCTTGAGCATCCGCAGGACGCTTAAGCGCACCGCTTCCCTGGCCTTCATGGCGACCAGGCAATCGGAATCGATACGGGCCGTAAGGTTCATCACATCATGTTGATTTTGCGCATCTTTTTAAGCAGCCGTTTACGGGCGGCGGCCTTTTTCTTCTTGCGCATAACGCTGGGTTTCTCAAAGTGCTGGCGTTTTTTCAACTCAGAGAGAATCCCGGATTTTTCGACCTGCTTTTTAAAGCGGCGCAAGGCCACGTCGAAATTATCGGATTCGTCGAGATAGACTCCGGGCACGTATCTCACCCCTTCTTTGGGAAGTTCCCGCGTAAAAAAAAGGCATTTACCGACGAATACCCTCCCTGTCAAGGAAGTCGTGATCCAGACGCAAAAAAGTCCGCCCGGCCAGGGCCGGACGGACTCGCATCGCGATCGGATCGAGAGAAATTACTGGTGACCGTGGGCGCCCCCCCGAATGGTGTCCATGACAGCCTTGATCAGACAATAGCCCATTCCCGAAACAATGAGAAAGAGCACCAGATACAGCACGCTGAAAAAAACGAAATGATCAGGCTGCCACCAGGGCAGATCCTGCGGCAACGGACTGTGAATGGTCTCGCCATGGAGCATGGGGACCCCCCCTTGTTATTGAATGGCATCCTTGAGCAGCTTGCCGGGGCGGAACTTGACCACCTTGGAAGCCGGGATATTGATCTCAGCGCCGGTGCGCGGGTTACGGCCGGTACGGGCCTTGCGTTCGTCCACCATGAAAGTGCCGAATCCGGTCAGGGTGATTTTCCCCTCACCGACCAGCGTTTCCTCCACGGCCTCGATAAAGGCGTTGAGGGCACGTTCGGCATTGGCCTTGGTCAGGCCGGTCTTTTCAGCGATTTTCCCTACCAGGTCAGCCTTGGTCATCGATCCTCTCCTCCTCGGTTTATACGCCACTGCCGTATCCGGCAGCATGCTCCAGCCTCTCCTTGATGCATCAAAAAAACGGAATGGAACAGCCGAACCGCCCGTTTCCCCGTCGACGCGCGGACTCGTGCCGCCCCTTGGCCCCCATCTCGGGCACGTTCTCTTCGGATCGGACTCGCGCGGGATCAAAACAAAATCGATTTTTCTCCCAAAGTCAAGAGTCCAGGCGCATTTTCAGCAATCTTGACAACCCCAGGAGGACATGCGGCGAGGCATTCTCCGGCCGGTCCCGTTCCGAAAGCCCTGCCGATGCGAAATAGCCGGCCAGCTCCTCCCCCCAATACTGCTTCAAAATACCGCGTAATTGCTTGCGCCTGGCCGAAAAAAGCAGCTTGAGAAGCCGGTTCAGCGCCGCCGGGTCCTCCGGACGCTCCTCCGGCGGCAAAGGGGTCATGGCCACCACGGCCGAATCCACTTTGGGCCGTGGCCGAAAGACCGTCGGCGGCACCTTGAAACAGTATTCCACCCGGACAAAGTTGCCGATCCAGGCCGAAAGCGCCCCGTATTCCCGCCCGCCCGGCCCGGCCGCCAGCCGCCTCGCCACCTCGTGTTGCACCATAAAGACGCCCCGGACGAACCGGCCAGCCCCGGCGCACAGGTCCCAGAGCAGCGGCGAGGCTATATTATAGGGAAGATTGCCGATCAGTCTCACGTCGCCGGAGAGCCGGTCCAGCCGCCGCCAGTCCAGGCGCAGGGCGTCGAGGTTGGCCACGGCCGCTTCGGGATATCTTCCGGCCAGGGTGGCGGCCAGATCCCGATCCTTTTCCAGCGCCAGGTAGGCCCCGGGCCGGGTGGCCAGGATCGGCCCGGTCAAGGCGCCCCGGCCGGGACCGATTTCTATCACCGTGTCGCCCGGGGCGATGTCGAGCGTGGCCACGATCTTGGCCGCCATATTGGGATCGACCAAAAAATTCTGGCCCAGACTGCGCTTGGGCCGGGCCGGCGCCGCCTCGTCCCGGTCCAGGCCGTCTTCCGCCATGTCCTCCGGTCTCATGACGGCCCCGCCTCTTCCAGCAAATCCTGCTTGACGGCCCAGACGACATGATAACGGGCCGAAAACGGATCAAGTTCCGGAGAGGCCGCCGCCAGCCGGGCGGCCAGGACCAACCCCGGACAGGGGGAACGCGCGAGAAAGAGCAAGGTGTGGATGGACTCCGGCCGGATATAGCGGTCCATATCGGCGTAGAGCACCGGAAAATCCCGGCGCCGGTAGACAGCCTGGCCGGTCGGACTCCAGACGAGCCGCACCGCATCGCTTAAAACCCGGGACGGATACCCGCCGAAAAGCTCGCCGTAGACCATGGAGGCCGGATGACGCGTCCGGGCCAGGCTCTCGCGGTCGGGCACCGGCCGCGCGGCCAGGGTCTCCCACAGGGCCAGATGGCGCGCGATGACCGAACTCCAGGAAAAGCCCTCCTCCAGCCGCGCCCGACCGGCCAGGCCCATTTCCCGGCGCAGCCCCGGATCGAGGATCAGCCTTTTGAGGGCCGCCGCCGTGGCCGGCACGTCCACGGCCTGGCCCTGGGCCAAAAACAGATGGGTGAAGCTGTCGTAGCACAGCGGCGCCAGCACGTCCCAGGGATCGGTGTCGGGGAGTCCCAGGGTCGGCACCAGGAAACCGGTCCGGCCGTCCGCCACGGTGTCGCGGTAACCGTCGTAATCCGACGCCACCACCGGAAGCTCGGCCGCCATGGCCTCAAGCAGGGAGAGCCCGAAGGTCTCCTGGGGATTGTCGGCCAGGGAGACGAAAATATCGGCGCAGCCAAGCAGGTCCCGTTTGTCCTCCTCGGTCGGCCGCACGACGAGTCGGAAGGGCAGGCCGATATTGGCGGCCAGATTGGTCAGCGTCTGGGTCACGGCCTGATGGCCGTCATCGGCCCAGCCGGCCTGCACCAAGCAGAGCCCGGCCGGATCGACGCCCTCGGCCGCCAAACGCTGTCCGGCCCGCAGAAGCGGCACCAGATCCATCTTGGAGCTGGGGGAAATCCGGCCGAGCACCAGCAGGACCACGGCTTCCGGCGGCAGGCCCAGGCGCGTCCGGGCCACGGTTCTGGCCTCCCCTTCCAGCCGACCGTAAGCGGCAGGGTTCACCCCCAGGGGAATGCAGGCCAGATCCGGTGCCGGAAAGGCCTGTTCGGAAAGGCCATAATTCCGGCGCAAGGCCGCGTAAAACCGCGTCACCGCAGTCAGTCCGGCCGAGGACGTGGCCACCACGGCGTCGCGGGGGGTGGTGCCGGCCCAGAGATGGACCAGGAACTCCCGGGCGTAATGGGCATAGCTTAAGGAATGGATCGGGGCGGTGATGGGAAAGATGGTCCGCGACAGGGCGTTGCGGGTGGCGGCCAGCCAGGCCGGGGACACGATGCAGTCGGACAAATGAAAGACGGTATAGTCCGTGGCGGCAAGGGAGCGCGGCAGATCGAGCCGCGTCAAAAACTTGAATTTTCCCCGACCGAAAAGCGTCGGATGGTATTTTTCCAGCAGTCCGCGCTGGCTGTCGCACTCCCGAGGCGAAGGCAGAAAAAAATGGTAGGCGTCGAAGGGATCGGCCGCAAGCAGGGCATCCAGGAAACCGGCGTTGGCCACCTTGCGGCCGAGAATGGGCCCGGCTTCGATGAAGGGGTCGAGGGTGGCCCACAGACGCGGGGTATGCATGGCGGCAGGGAGCCACAGCCGGCCTGTCTTGTCAAACCCCCGGTCAATATTGCCGGTGGCCTATTAATTGCAGACATTGGCGCCAGGGATACCTTGCCCGTTTTCCTGGACACAAGGAGGCGCCACGATGACTCGGGGCATACGACCGGAACAGGTTTGGGGAATAGGCCTCGACGCCGAGGAAGAAGCGGCAATTTCTGCCGCCCTGGGGACCGGCTATACGCTTCGCAATTTTTCGCGGGGCAGTGTTCCCGGCGAGCGCGATCTCGAACGGGCCACCCCGCTCGTCATCTTCATCATCAAGGAAGCCTGGGATGCCTTGCCCACCCCGGCCCGCCAGCGCATCGAGGAATGGGAAGTCCCCCAGCGCGTGCTGCTTTTGACCGCCTCCCAATCCGTCGCCGATTTCGAAGAGGTGCTGGAGGACGGCTTCCTGTCCGCCGTGACCGCCCCCCTGACCGAAAAGAAAATCCGCGATGTCATCTTTCGGGCCAAGGAGGTCAAAAGCCTCTACGACGACATCTTCCGCATGACCCGGGAAATCATGCTCGAACGGGAGCTGCTGGCCCGCAAGACCGATCTCGTCCTGTTTTTGAACCGCATCCTCAGCCGGGCCGCCGAATCCCTTGATCCGACGGTCATCCTGGACAACGCCCGGGAGGATCTGGGGCTGCTTCTGCCCGTCAAGGGCGTGATGGGGCTCATCTGGCAGCCCGGAAAGAACGGCAGTCTGGAAGCGGAGCTCTTCCTCGATCCGGACATGAGCCATGAGGCCGAACGCTACTGGACCGAGGAACTGCTGCGTCTGGGGACCAAAGCCGCCGGACAACCCTTGGCCGGTTACCAGACCATGTTTCTCTCCGGCGATGCGGAGCGGGAGATCGTCGGCACGCCCCAACACCCGGAAGAACTGATTCCTCTGCCCTTGCGGGCCGGAGGCCAGACCTTCGGCGTTCTGGCCCTGTTCCGGGGCCTGGATAAACCGCTCGGCAAGGATCAGGTCCAGGCGCTCTTCGCTGCCGCCAACCACTTGGCCCTGGCCCTTAAAAACGCCACACTGTTCACCCTGGTCAAAAGCCGGGCCGACCATGACGGCCTGACGCGCATCCACAACCGACGGGCCTTCGACGAGCGCCTCATCGAGGAAATGCGCCGCCACCAGCGCTACCGCCAGCCCATGGGCCTTTTGATGCTCGATATCGACCATTTCAAGGTCATCAACGACACGTTCGGCCATCTGGCCGGCGATCTCGTCCTGCGGGAAGTGGGAAAAATCCTCTCGGAAACCGTGCGCGGCACGGATTTCACCGCCCGCTACGGCGGCGAGGAATTCATGGTGATCCTGCCCCAGACCAATGAAGAGCAGTCGCGCATCCTGGCCGAGCGCCTGCGCACGCTGATCGCCGAGGCCCGGTTCACCCACAACGGCCAGACCTTTTCCATCACCGTCTCCGTCGGCGTGGCCTCCCTGCAACCGGGGTCCCTGGCCAAACGCCGGGCATTGTTGGAAAAGGCCGATCAGGCCCTATACCAGGCCAAGAACATGGGTCGCAACCAAGTCTGCGCCAATCTTGGACCGACCACGGTGGAGCGCCTCCACAAAGTGGAAAACGCGGCCAAGGCCGGCTAGCCGGCCTTGGGTCGCGGCCGCAGCACAGGTCCGCTCCGCTCGGGATCGTCGCCTCGCCGCCAGGGCCACAGTGGCGGCAGCGCAGCCGACCCGGCCTTTACAAGCCATTCGAAGCGGCATAAAATATCTTGTATTTATTTGGTGTTGTCCGTTCCCTCGCGTCTTCGGCGCGGGGAACTTGTGGCGTATGCGGCAGCGGGAGAACAAACGGCCAGCACGGGGCAACATCTTCACCACTTTTTCACGGGAGCATGACTATGCGAACTCCAGTCACCCAAGAAGCCATCCTGGCCGGCATCGTCAAAAACGTCCAGGAAGTCCCCGACCATTCCATCACTTCCATTACCTGGGGCGTCTGCCTTTCCGCCGTCCAGTCGCAAAAGACCGGGCTGGCCTCCCTGGTCTCTCACATCGCTCCCAAGACGGGAACCGTCCGGCCGGCTGACGGTCCCGGCCAGAGCGCCCACCAAACCGCCGCCGCACTGCTCGACCCGAAGTCCACCAACACCGACCATGCGTCCCTGGCCTTGGCCGCCATCAATTCCCTGCTGCCGTCGCCGCCCAAGGGCGAGGAGATCCCGGGCCAGGACATGCTCCTGCGGCTGGGCAAGGGCAAAAAAGTGGCCGTGATCGGCCATTTTCCCTTCGTGGATGCCCTGCGCAAGGCCTGCCAGACCTGTTGGGTGCTGGAGAGACAGCCCAAGGAAGGGGACCTGATCGCCACCGAGGCCCCGACCATCCTGCCCCAGGCCGACCTCATCACCATCACCGGCACGACGCTTTTGAACGGTACCCTGGCCGAACTCCTGAACCTGTGCCGCGAAGACGCCACGGTCGTCCTGCTCGGCCCGACCACACCGTTCGCCTCGTCGCTTTTTTCCTGCGGCATCGACATCCTGGCCGGGTCCGAAGTCGTCGATCCGGAAGCGGTTCTGGACGGCATCCGGGGCGGCAGCTGCTTCAAGGGCCTAAAGGGCGTCAAGCAAACCGCCTGGGCCAGGCCCGGCTTGACCATTTAAGAAAGAACCTCCGGCGTCCGGGAGAGGCACCGCCTCTCCTGGGCCTCTCCGCCGGGAAGACCGTCCCCATGGCCCCGAGAAGGGAAAACGGGCAGCTATTCCCCGTCTTCCCGGACATATTCCCGCGGATTGAGACCGAACAGGCAGAAGACCTCGTAGGGAATCGTCCCCCACCACTCGGCCACGTCGTTGGCCGTAATGGCTTCCGGCCCCTCGCCGCCAAGCAGATGGATGACGTCGCCGGGGGCCACCTCGGTCAGGCCCGTGACATCGACCGCCACCATCTGCATGCACACCCGGCCGAGAATCGGCACCCGTCGACCGCAAAGCCACATGAAGCCGGTGTTGGACAGGCTGCGGCTGTAGGCGTCGGCATAGCCGGCCGCCACGATAGCCACCCGCATGTCCCGCTCGGCCCGAAAGGTCCGGCCATAGCTGATGGAACGGCCCTGCGGCAGGTCATGCACGGAAACGATACGCGTCGTGGTCTCCATGGCCGGCACCAGTCCCCGGCCAAGCGCCTCCCGGGCCGTGCCCAGGAAGGGATTGACGCCGTAAAGAGCCACGCCGGCCCGCTTGGCCGGCCAGTCTTCCCGGTCGATGGCCAGAATGCCGGCCGAATTCAAGAGACTGGCCTCAAAGGTGAATCCGCCCCGGACAAGCGCCTGGCAGGCCGTGGCAAAGCGTTCGCCCTGCTCCTCCACGAAAGCAAAGGCCTCGGGATCGTCGGCCGTGGCCAGATGCGACACTGCAAACCGGACCGTCAACCCCGGAATGGCTCGTAGCCGCCCGACCAGCCGGTCCAGATCCTTCTCCACGAAGCCGAGCCTGGCCATGCCCGTATCGAAGGCGACGGCCACCTCAACGGTGCGTCCGGTCGTGGCGGCCAGCCCGGCCAAACGGTCGAGCTGCCCGAAATCGTAAATAAACGGCACGATCCCCCTGGCCAGGACCAGCTCGTCGTCCTCGGGCACAACCGGGCCCATCAGCGACAAAATAGTGGTGGAAAATCCGGCCTCGCGCAGGGCCGCGCCCTCGGCCACGGAGCCGATGGCGAAGGCATCGGCCCCGGCCCCGGCCAGGGCCGATGCCACGGGCAGCAGACCATGGCCGTAGGCGTCGGCCTTGATGACCGGAACGACATGGCCACCGTGACGGCGCAACAGGTTGTAGTTGGCGACAATGGCTCCGGTGCGCACCCGGGTCCGCAGATAGTTGTAGGCAATGCTCATGGTAACGGCCTCCCAGCCTACCGGCTGTCGGTAGCGCGGTTCGATTCCGGACGGCTTCCTACGCCCGGGACGGCAACATTTCCAGCCGTTTCCCACGACTGGCCCCGGCAAGCAAGTTGGCGTAGGGTCGTTCCATGTCCGATGCCATCAAACACCGCACCATCCGGGTGCTGCCACCGGAACTCCAAAACCAGATCGCCGCCGGCGAGGTGGTGGAGCGGCCGGCCAGCGTCTTGAAGGAACTCGTGGAAAACAGCCTCGACGCCGGAGCCTCCCGCATCGAGGCAACCATCGAAGGCGGCGGTCGTACCGCCCTTACGGTGACCGACGACGGCTGGGGCATGACGCCCGAAGAGCTTCCGCTCGCCGTCACCCGCCACGCCACGAGCAAGATCGCCTCCATGGCCGAACTGTCGAGCATCGCCAGCTACGGCTTTCGCGGCGAGGCCCTGCCAAGCATCGCCTCGGTCTCCACCTTCACGCTTACCTCCCGGCACGAGGCCTTCGACGAAGGGGCCTTTATCAAGGTGCAGGCCGGCACCATCATCGACCAGGGGCCGGCCGCCTGGGCCAGGGGCACCCGCATCGAGGTGCGCGACCTGTTCGCCGCCGTCCCGGCCCGGCTCAAATTTCTCAAATCCGAGGCCACCGAAACCAAACGGGTGACCGATGCCTTTTGTCGGACGGCCCTGGCCCGTCTCGACGTAGCCTTCAAGCTGTCCGTGGACGGGCACACGGTCGTGCGTTTCCCGGCCGGCCAGGCGCTGGTGTCCCGGCTCTCCGGCATCTGGCCCCCGGCCGTGACCGACGACCTCCTCCCCATGGAGTACGCCGTGGGGGCCGTCCGGGTGTCCGGGGTCCTGGGCAAACCCCTGACCGCCCAGTCCAAGGCCGACCGGATGCTTTTTTACGTCAACGGCCGGGCCGTGCTGGACCGGGTGCTTTTGGCCGCCGTGCGCGAGGCCTACAAGGGACGGCTTTTGTCCCGGGAATATCCGCAAGCCGTGCTTTTCCTGGAGGTGCCGCCCGAGGATGTGGACGTCAACGTGCACCCGGCCAAGACCGAAGTCCGCTTCCGCGACGAACAGGGAGTGTTTTTGGCCATGCGCCGGGCCGTCGGCCAGGCCTTGGACAAGGGGCTGGTGCTGCGCACGGTGCCGGCCCCGGAACCTTGGGTCAAACAGGGCGGCGAGACGCCGAAGTTCGCTTCGCGGCAGGATTTTCTGACCGAGCTGCACCGATCCGGCGCCCCGGCCCCCGATCAGACCACGCCGCCGCCCCTGCCGGACACCGACACACTCTTTCCGCCCCAGGAGCCTGCCCGGCCGACCGAACTCGTGACCGAATCCGGCGTATCCGAAAGTCCTTTCCCGCGTTTTTTGACGGCCACCCGCCATTTCGATCCACCGGCCGTGGAACGTCTGGCCGGACGAGAAACGTCCGAACAGGACCCCATGGCGGCCTTGCCCCCGGCAGACGCGACGACCGCGCGCCGTCCCCTGCGCCGCACGACCGACCCGGAACCGGGAATGCCGCCCGGCATGCGCTATCTGGGCCAGTTCGCCGACACCTATCTCCTTATTGACACCGGCCGCGAACTCATGCTGCTGGACCAGCACGCGGCCCACGAACGGATCATTTACGCCGCCATGGAGGCCACGGGCAGCCGGGGTGACAGCCGGCCGGTGGGCATTCCGGTTGAACTGACGCTGCATCCGTCGGAACAGGCGCGCTTGCAGGCCCTGTTCGGGGAACTGCGCAAACTCGGATTCATCCTGGAATCGCCGCGCCCGGGAGTCACGGCCATCACCGGCGCGCCGCCGGGCCTGACCCTGGGCCAGGCCAAGGAATATCTGACGGCGGCCCTTTCGGGCCAAGCCCGCACCATTCAGGACCTGTGGATTCTCATGAGTTGCAAGACGGCCATCAAGGCCGGCGACAAGCTGACCGACGACGAGGCCGTGGCCCTGCTCGGCCAATGGGCCCGGACGCCCGACCGGGACTATTGTCCCCACGGTCGGCCGGTCACGGTACGTTTCGGCCAGCGCGAAATGGAAAAGATGTTCAAGCGCCGCAAATAGAACCCCGGCGGTGAGGGGCCAGGAGAGGCAGAACCTCGCCCGGCCGCCGGAGGCACATTCTTTCTCATCGCCTTTACGATTGTCTGGCCCGGATGGCGGTGACGCTTTCGCCGCCAAGTCCCCAGTTGTCGGTCTCCACCTCTTCAATGAGGACCAGTGTCGTTTTTGGGTTTTTCCCCAGGATATCCCGCATCAGGTCGGTGACGCCGGCAATGAGCGCCTCCTTCTGGTCCTTGGTGGTGCCGTCACGGGTGAGCTTGATGTTGACATAGGGCATGATGGCGTTCTCCTTGCTCTCAGTCGTGGTCCTCTCCGCTACGGTATTCCAGGATATCACCGGGTTGGCAAGCAAGCACCCGGCAAATTGCCGCCAGGGTCGAAAACCGGATGGCCCGGGCCTTGCCGGTCTTCAAGATGGAAAGGTTCTGGGCGGTGATGCCCACCGCCTCGGCCAGATCCTTGGAGGCCATCTTGCGCCGGGCCAACATCACGTCGAGATTGATGACGATAGACATGCCCCGCCTCACACCGTCAGCGCCTGTTCCTCGTCCAAGCGCCTGGCCTCGTCCATGACCCGGGCGATGACCACGGCCAGGACGGCCACGAACAGCAGGGCGACCTCCGTCCCGCCGATGCCGAGGGTCAGGATATGTCGTCCGGGAGGGTTGGCGGCGGTGACGGCCAGGCCGTGCAGCGGCGTGTAGACAATCGAGGCGATCGCCCAAGCCAAAAGCGCCCTGGACAGCGAGCGAAAACACACCACATTGGCCAGAGTGAAGATGCGGCCGTCCCGGTACAAGGCGCAAAGCGCCCGCAGCCGCAGCAGGGTCACGACCAGGGCCGCCCCCGGGACCAGGGCCGCCGTGAGGCAGAGCCCTCGCACCCAGGCGGGCAGAACCGGCATGACGGCCATACGCGCCGCCTCCTGGGTCATCTCCCCGGGCAGCCGATTGAAGAACGTCCAATAGAGGGCAAGAAGCGGTATGACGGCCAGGGCCGCCGTCAGGCAAACCGATTCCAGCATCCGGCCAAGCCGGCGAATACGGGCCATATTGTCCTGGGTTTCCATGAAAAGCTCCCCTGCCTGCGGCTGGCGCAAGCGGTTGGTGTTTGTGGATCGAACGCCGCATCCTGATGCTGTCCGGACAAATGGCTTTTATTCGATATAAAATGATTGTTCAACAATAATTTTTACAAAATTTCTCCGTCCCCCAACGTGGATATTCCCGAAAATGCCAATAGGACACAATCGGTCGGGTGGCATCCGGGAAAACGGTTTCGCTGGTCAGGGCGGGAGCCTGCGCGAACGCACGCGGCAGGACTGTCGGGTTGCCCCCGAGTCCGCCCTTGACCGTTCAACAGGCCGGGATGTATTGAGAAGAGATGGCGTATCGTATCGAAAACGCTCGCCCGGAGCACATACCGGGCGTCTGTGAAGCCCACCGGACGGCCGTGCTTAGCGTCGGGCCGGGACCGTATACGGCGAAAGAGCTCGAAGCCTGGGCGGCGGGGATGCGACCGGAAAAGATGGAGCGGGTCCTGGCCGAAGAGGGAATAACGCTTTTGGTGGCCGTCGACGACGCCGGAGTGGCCGGCTTCATTCTCTTCACACCGACGGAGGTCAAGGCCCTCTATGTCCACCCGGGGCATGGCCACCGGGGACTGGGCGGCCGGCTGCTGGCGCTGGCCGAGCAGGCCTGCCGCCAGCATGGCGCCTCGGCCCTTCGCCTCACAGCCTCGCGCAATGCCGTGCCCTTCTACGCGGCCCACGGCTTTCAAGCCGTCGGCCGGGACGTCTTTCCTCTGCGAGGAGGCCTTCTCCTGGAGTGCGTCACCATGGAAAAGGCCTTCACCCCGGTCGGAAGCTGACGGCCCAGGCCGCGACCTAACGGAATCCGGGTTGCAGCGGCAGGTGGGATTCCGCCTCTGTCCGGACCAGAGAGCCCAAGGGCTCGATCTCCGTCGCCTTGCCCACCTGGGCGAAAAACGCCCGGGTGAGCCGGCCGGCCGTGTCCAGATCGGCCGTCAGGGTAAACGGAATGCCCGCCCCGCGCACGCGGGCGACCAGCGGATTGACGGCAATAAAGCGCAAATCGGCAAACGTCACCTGCGTCCCCGAAGGGATATCGGAAACCATCTTGACCGGAAAATCCGTAAACCAGACGTAACGGGCAAAAACCGGTGCCTGGGCGCCGAGGCGCAGCAGCTCGTCGGTTGCGGCCCGCTCGAACCGACGTTCGGGGAGCAGGGTTTCCGGCGCGGTCCAATCGAGCCCGGTCAGCATATACTGGTCGCCCTCCCGGACCACGATCTTCCACCACAGCGGCGCAAAGGCATCGGGCTGGACGTGGAGCTCCTCGAAGGTCTCGCCCCGCGCGGCCAAAAGCCTTGCAGCCCGCACCCCGGTCAACCGGGCCACCCCGAACCCCAGGGCCGGCCAGGCCAGCATCAGCGCCAGTCCGGCGACGGCCAGGGTCCGACGGGCGGCCGGCCGCAGGAAGCCGGCCACGGCCAAGGCGATCAAGGACAGGGTGAAGACCGGATCCACGATGAAAACCGAGGACACGGCCACCCGGACGTCGGAAAACGGCAAAAAGATTCGCGTGCCGTAAGCGGTGATGACATCCAGAAAAAGATGGGACAGTACGCACAGAAAAAAGAGCACGAACAATCGGGCCCGCCCCGCCTCTCGCCAAAATCGGGCCGTGATCCAGGCGAGCAGCCAAGCCATGACCGCCCCGCCCACAATGGAATGCGTATAGCCCCGGTGGTAGCGCATATAGGCCTCGGGGCCGAAAAACATGACGATGTTGTCAAGGTCCGGCATCCAGGCGGCCAGGGCCGCCAAGGGGACCAGCCAGCGGCTGGCCGGGAACCGATCTCGGCCGGCCTGGGCGATCAGGACGCCGGCCGTCACATGGGTAATGGGATCCACGCTTCCTCCCGTGGTGTCACAAGAAGTTGATTCTCGGAAAATAGGTCTTTTTTCGCATTTGACAAGGCGGCCAACCGCGCTACAGTGCGCCCGGCGCTTTCGCGCCCAAACCATCCCTCATTTCATTCGGAGCGATCATGGCAGAGAAGTTGCCGGAAAACAAAAATATGCCGGCCGAGGGCGAATTTGCCGCCCTGATGGAGGCCTCGCTGGCCGAGCGTGGCGGCGAGATCAGCGTTGGAGACCGCATCACCGGACCCGTCATCGCCATAACCGATACCACTCTGGTGGTGGATACCGGCACCAAGCTCGACGGCGTGGCCGACAAATCCGAATTTCTCGACGAGAGCGGCGAGCTGACCGTCCATGAGGGCGAAAACGTCACCCTCTACGTCGTGTCCGTCCGCGCCGACGAGGTCGTCCTGTCCAAGGCCCTGTCCGGACAAGGCGGAGCCGAGGCCCTGCAGGAAGCCTTCGAGAACAACCTGCCCGTCGAGGGCCGGGTCATGGCCTCCCGCAAGGGCGGCTACGACGTGGATCTCCTCCACCATCGGGCCTTCTGTCCGGTCAGCCAGATCGACTTGGCTTTCACGGAAGATCCCGAGGTCCATGTCGGCCAGACCTACAGTTTTGCCATCACCACCTACGAGCGCGACGGCAGAAATATCGTCGTCTCCCGGCGCAAGCTGCTGGAACAGGAACGGGCCGAGTCCGAACTGCGCTTTCTCGAATCGGTCAGCCCCGGCGACGTGGTGCCGGCCGTCGTCACCCGGCTGGTCGCCTTCGGCGCCTTCGCCGAGGTGGCCCCGGGCCTGGAAGGCCTGATCCACCTGTCGGAACTGTCCTGGTCCCGGGTCGAAAAAACCGAGGATGCCGTGGCCGCCGGCCAGGCCGTCACGGTCAAGGTTCTGGCCTTTGACCGCGACAAGAAGGGACGGCCGCGCATTTCGCTTTCCATCAAGCAGGCCGGCCCCGATCCCTGGGACAGCGTGAGCGAAAAATTCGCCGTCGGCGACAAGGTCGAGGGCAAGGTCACCCAACTGGCCGACTTCGGCGCCTTCGTGGAAATCGCGCCGGGCATCGAGGGCCTCGTCCACGTCAGCGAAATGAGCCATATCCGACGCGTGGCCAAGCCTTCCGACGTGGTCTCTCCGGGTGAGGCCGTCACCGTGTCCGTCAAGGACATCGACCTGGTCAAACACCGCATCTCCTTAAGCCTCAAGGATGCGGCCGGCGATCCCTGGGCCAGCGTACCCGAGACCTTCGCTCTCGGCGCCACCGTCACCGGCACCGTGGAAAACCGCCAGCAGTTCGGCCTGTTCATCACCCTGGCTCCAGGGGTCACGGGATTGCTCCCCGCCTCCAAGCTGCGTGACGCCACCGAGCCGGCCGTCTATGACAGGCTCCACACCGGCGACACGGCCACGGTCGTCGTCTCCGAAATCGACACGGACAAGCGCAAGATCACCCTGGCCCCGGTGGGCGAGTCCAGGGAGCACGACGACTGGAAGCATTTCGCCAAAAAGGAGAAGGCGGCGGTCCCCCAGGGCGGCGGCCTGACCCTGCTTGGCGACAAGCTCCAGGAAGCCTTCGCGAAAAAGAACCACTAGGGCGTCCCCTTGCGGGATTCCCAGCCGTATGCCAAGCGGCCTTCCGTCCGACCGGCCTCCCGGCGGGTGACGGAAGGCCGCTTGTATTCTACCCCGCCTTTTGCGATTTTCACCCCCAAACGGCGCCCGATTTATCCGGGCACGAGGAGGATGCATGGCTGCCGAGCCGAACAAGATCATTTATTCCATGATCCGCGTGAGCAAGTTCCACGACAAGAAGCCCATCATCAAGGACATTTCGCTGTCCTATTTCTACGGGGCCAAGATCGGGGTGCTGGGCCTAAACGGCGCGGGCAAATCCACACTGCTTAAGATCCTGGCCGGCGTGGACAAGGATTTCCAGGGCGAGACGGTACTCACGCCCGGGCACACCATCGGCTATCTGGAGCAGGACCCGCTGGTCGATGTCCAAAAGACCGTGCGTGAAGTGGTTGAGGAAGGCGTGGCCGCAACCGTGGCGTTGCTCAAGGAATTCGAGGAAATCAACGCCGCCTTTGCCGAGCCCATGGACGCCGACGCCATGGATAAGCTCATCGCGCGCCAGGGCGAGGTCCAGGAAAAGCTCGACGCCACCGAGGCCTGGGACCTGGACAGCCGACTGGACATGGCCATGGATGCCCTGCGCTGCCCGCCGGCCGATACGCCGGTTTCCGTCCTGTCCGGCGGCGAGCGCCGCCGGGTGGCCTTGTGCCGCCTGTTCCTCCAGAAGCCCGACATCATGCTCCTCGACGAGCCGACCAACCACCTGGATGCCGAATCCGTGGCCTGGATGGAGCATTTCCTCCACACCTACCCGGGCACGGTCATCGCCGTCACCCATGACCGCTATTTTCTGGACAACGTAGCCGGCTGGATTCTGGAACTCGACCGGGGCCGGGGCATTCCCTGGAAGGGCAACTATTCCTCATGGCTGGAGCAGAAACAGGAACGCCTGCGCCAGGAGGAAAAATCCGAGAGCGAACGCGTCAAAACCCTGGCCCGGGAACTCGAATGGGTGCGCATGTCGGCCCACGGCCGCCACGCCAAGTCCAAGGCCCGCATCGCGGCCTACGAAACTTTGGCTTCCAAGGAATCGGAAAATCTGGCCAAGGATCTGGAAATCTACATTCCACCCGGACCACGCCTGGGGAAAAATGTCCTTGAGGTGAACGACGTATCCAAAGCCTTCGACGACCGGCTGCTCTTCGAGAACCTGACCTTCACCGTGCCGCGCGGCGCCATCGTCGGCATCATCGGCCCCAACGGCGCGGGCAAGACCACCCTCTTTCGGTGCATCACCGGCCAGGAGACGCCGGACTCCGGCATCTTCAACCTGGGCGAATCCGTGCAGCTCGCCTACGTGGACCAGAACCGCGAAGGCCTCGATCCGGAAAAATCCGTCTTCGAGGCGGTGGGCCAGGGCCACGACACCTTCCGGCTAGGCAACCGCGACGTCAACGCCCGGGCCTACGTCGCCCGGTTCAACTTCACCGGCCCAGACCAGCAAAAGCCGGTCAAGGTCCTGTCCGGCGGCGAGAGAAACCGGCTGCACCTGGCCCTTATGCTTAAAAGCGGGGCCAACGTGCTGCTGCTCGACGAGCCGACCAACGACCTGGACGTCAATACCCTGCGCGCCCTGGAAGACGCCCTGCTCGCCTTCGCCGGCTCGGCCTTGGTCATAAGTCACGACCGATGGTTCCTGGACCGGGTGGCCAGCCACATCCTGGCCTTCGAGGGCGACAGCCAGGTCGTCTTTTTCGACGGCAACTTCACGGAATATGAGGCCGACCGCAAGGCCCGCCTCGGCGCGGCGGCGGACATCCCCCACCGACTGAAATATAGGCATTTCAGCCGGGGATAGAAAAGGGGAAATGCCTCCGGCGGCCGGGGCATGATGCCCCCGGGCCCCTCAATGGGGGGTAACGATCCGGCGTAGGGCGGCGGCCGCCCGGCAAGGGTCCGGGGCCGAGCAGATGGCCGAGACCACGGCCACGCCATTGGCTCCGGCGGCCGTGACAGCGGCGGCATTGTCCGGCCCGATGCCGCCGATGGCCACCACCGGCACCGTGGCCAGGGAGAGCATCGCCGTAAGACCGGCAATGCCTTGCGGCGCGCCGGCGTCTTTTTTGGTAGCCGTGGCAAAAACAGGGCCGGCCCCGAGATAATCGACGGGAAGACCGAGGGCCGCCCGCGTTTCGTCCTCGCCCGTCACCGACAGCCCGAGGATCTTGTCCGGCCCGATAAGCGCCCGGACATCGGCCGGCCGCATGTCGTCCTGGCCCACATGCACACCGTCGGCGTCCGCGGCCAGGGCCACGTCCACCCGGTCGTTTATAAGCACCGGCACCCCGCGCGGTCGAAGCCTCGCCACGAGCCCCCGGGCCAAGTCCACGAAATCGCGGGTAGGCGCCGTTTTTTCCCGCAGTTGGACCATGCTGACCCCGCCGGCGACGGCCATTGCCACCACGTCGAAAAGATCCCGCCCCAAAAGCGCCGGCCGGTCCGTGACCAGATAGACGCCCAGATCAAAAACTTTCGGACTCATGCAACCTCCCGCACGCCGGCTTCAAGATCGGCCTCGGTCAAAGTATAGAGCACATCCAGGAATCGGATTTGCAGACTGCCCGGCCCGGCCGCTCCGGCGGCAGCCAGGGAACCGGCCGTGGACATGACCGCCATGGCGTGGACCAAAGCGGCGAAAGCGTCCGGATTGACGGCGGCAAAAGCGCCGACCAAGGCCGTGGCCGCGCAGCCCATGCCGGTCACGAGCGTCATCATGGCGTGCCCCCCGGCCAGGATGCGGCAGGCCCGACCGTCCGTCACCACATCCGTCTCGCCGCTGACGCATACCGGGCAGACCAGCCGCCGAGCCACGGATCGGGCCGCCTCCCGGGCCTCATTGCTTCCGTGCAGGCTGTCGGCCCCCCGGGACCGGGCGTTTTCCCCGGCCAGGGCGAGGATCTCGGAAGCGTTGCCCCGGACGGCGGCCAGCCGACCGGCTCCGAGCACCCGCTTGACCACCTCGCGCCGCCAGGCCGTAGCCCCGGCGGCCACCGGATCGAAGACCACCGGCACTCCGGCCGCATTGGCGGTCCGGGTCGCGGCTTCCATGCTGGCCACGTACTCCTCGGATGGTGTCCCCATGTTGAGCACCAGCGCCTGGGCCTGGGCGGCCAATTCGGCGGCGTCAGCCGGTGCATGGGTCATGGCCGGCGAGGCGCCGAGGGCGAGCAAGGCATTGGCCGTGAAATTGGTGACCACGTTGTTGGTGATGTTGACCACCAGGGGCTTTTCCTGGCGAATACGGCAGATATCGGCAAAGACGGCGGCGGCAAGGGACATGGCGCGCTCCACGATTTGGCGGTTGGGCCGAACGGTCGCGACGCGGCAGGGCGGAAGGGGAAAAGACGGATGGCATCCGAATTCCCTCCGGCGGTACGAACCGCGTCAGGTTCCATGGGTATGTTCTCAGCCGCGTCCCGGGGACGCGGCACCCCAATCGGAAGCGATAAATCTATCGTGTTCGACCGCCATCTGGCAACAGGCGACCCGAAGGGACAAGAAGATTCTTGCCCAGCCGTTATCCCGCGCGGTATGCACAGGAAGATTCCGCCAAGGCGACCGACCAAACCGTCAACATACGAGGCGCATCATGGCTCGAACCGTTATCGAACACGTGCTGTGGAGACTGAAACAACTCGGTATCCGGGACGTCTTCGGCGTCCCCGGCGACTTCGCCTTTCCCCTGAACGACGCCATTGCCACCGATCCGGACATGCGCTGGATCGGCTGTTGCAACGAGCTCAACGCCGCCTACGCCGCCGACGGCTATGCCCGGGTCAAGGGCATGTCCGCCCTGTGCACCACCTACGGCGTGGGCGAACTATCGGCCCTGTGCGGCGTGGCCGGCTCCTACACCGAACATTTGCCGGTGTTCCATCTGGTCGGAATGCCCAATACCAAGATCCAGGAAGAACGCCGCATCGTGCATCACACCCTGGGCAACGGCGGCTTCGACCTGTTCGCCAAGATGGCCCAACCGGCCGCCTGCGCCAGCGCCATTCTCACACCGGAAAACGTCATTCCGGAGATGGAACGCCTCGTCCACGAGGCCGTCTATCGCCATCGGCCCGTCTACATCGCCATTCCGGCCGATCATGCCCTGGCCGAGCCGTGCGGCTGCGCCATCGCTCCCCAGCACACCATTGCCAGCGATCCCGACACCCTGGCCGACGCCGTGGCCGACGTTGCCGAGAAACTGGCCAAGGCCGAGACCGGCGTCATCCTGGCCGGCTATCTGCTCCATCGGCTCCGGCTGACTGCCGAGGCCCAGAAGCTGGTCGGCACCTGGGGTATGCCCTACGCCACCATGATGATGGACAAGACCGCCCTGGACGAGACCTCGCCGGGCTATATCGGCATGTACGACGGCCGGATCATGAATCCGGAAGTGCGGGAATTCGTCGAATCCCGGGATGTGGTCTTAAACCTCGGCGGCCTGTGGAGCGATTTCAACACCGGCGCCTTCACCGCCCGCATCGAAGCCAGCCGGAGCATCGAGGTCATGCAGCACCACGTGCGGGTGGGACGAGCCGTCTACCACGATGTGGAAATGGCCGACATGCTGCGCGGACTGTCCGCGTTGCCGATCCGCAAGCATCTGACCGGCCCGGCCCCCAGCCGTCTCGGCGATCCCAAGGGCGGACCGGACGAACCCATCCGGCCGGAATATCTCTATCCGCGCTGGGAGGCCTTCCTGCGGCCGCATGACATCCTCGTCGCCGAGACCGGCACGGTCTCCATGGGACTCGGATTTGCCCTGATGCCGTCGGGGTCGATCTTTTTGAACCAGACCCTCTGGGGTGCCATCGGCTGGGCCACGCCGGCAGCCTTCGGTGCCGCTTTGGCCGCCCCCGACCGCCGGGTGGTGCTCGTGACCGGCGAGGGCTCCCATCAGATGACCGTCCAGGAAATCAGCCAGTTTGCCCGGTTCGGCTTAAAGCCCGTCATCTTCTGCCTCAATAACCAGGGCTACCTGATCGAACGCCTCCTTTGCAAGGATCCCATGATCGCCTATAACGATGTTGCTTCCTGGAATTACAGCCAGTTGCCGGCGGCCTTTGGCTGCACGGACTGGCTGAGCGCCCGGGTAGCCACCAACGGCGAACTCGACGCCACCATGAAAACGGCGGAATCCTGCGGCCAGGGAGCCTATATCGAGGTCTGTACGGATAAAATGGCCAGTTCCCCCCTGGCCCTGGCCCTGCACCAGTCCATCCAGACCTTGTACGGGAACAGATAGGGATCTCATGGCAGGTCACGGACGAAAGCGCGTTGCCACCACTGTGGTCGCAATGATCGAGGAGAAAAACGGATGGAGTTTTTTAACATCGAAAAATTCGATGCCCTGACCAAGGACATGTATGCCCCGGCCTATCCGCTGATTGCCCGGCAGATCGTGGACCGGACCGGCATCACCGAGGGCAACTGTCTGGATATCGGTACCGGCTGCGGCTATCTGGGCATCGCCCTGGCCAAGATCACCGCCTTGCGGGTACGGCTTTTCGATATTGCGCCACAGGCTCTGTGCCGGGCGGCGCAAAACGCCGCCGAGTCCGGACTCTCCGGCCGGCTGGAAACGCTCCAGGGGGACGTGCAACACATTCCGCTCCCGGAAAACTCCATTGATCTGGCCGTAAGCCGGGCTTCGATGATGTTCGGGCCGGACATGTCCGATGCCTTGCGGGAAATTTGTCGTATTCTTGTACCAGGAGGCTGTGCCTACATCGGTGGCGGATTCGGTACCGATGCCTTGAACGCAAGCATACAGGAAAAACGGGAAGGATTGCACATCGACTGGCACGATCTCACCAAGCTCGTCGTGAAAAAATATACCCCAGAGACCCTGGCCAAAGAGGCGCAAAAGGCCCATAGAGGACAGCACCGTATTTTTACCGAGGGAGGTCTGTGGCTTCTGTTGCGAAAGGAGGCGGACCCGTCCGGTCAATCCTCACGGGATCAGGCACAACGCACTCAAAGCAATAGCATACAATAGGCCAGGGGATTCCCCTTTGGCCGCCAAAGGCTCCCTGCGTCCCTTTGTCCGGCAGTCGCCTTCCGCATCCAACGGGAGCAAATCCCAGGACGATCGGAAGCGTCTCCGTCGACTTTTTTCCTCGGACAGCGAATCCTTTGACCCGGCCAGGAGGTATCCGGATGGCAAAAAAAAAGTGCATGTCGGTCTTTACGCTCACCATGATGATCGTCGCGGCGGTGGTGAGCCTGCGGGGACTGCCCATGATGGCCAAGGAAGGCCTCTCCCTGATCTTCTACATCCTGTTCGCCGCGGTCATGTTTCTTGTCCCCGCCGCGTTGGTGGCGGCGGAACTGGGAGGAGCCTTCAGCGACAAGGGCGGCGGGGTCTACGTCTGGGTCAAGGAGGCCTTCGGTTCCCGCTGGGGCTTCACGGCCATCTGGCTGCAATGGATTCAAAACGTCGTCTGGTATCCCACGGTCCTGGGATTCGCGGCCGGCGCCCTGGCGTATCTGTTCCTCAAGCCGGAATTGGCGGGAAGCGGCTTGTACACCGGGCTGGTCATCCTGATCTGCTATTGGCTGGCCACCTTCCTGACCCTGGCCGGTTCCGGCATCGCCAGTTCCGTCACCAAATACGGCGTGCTCTGCGGCACCGTGCTGCCCGGGGTAGTTATCATCATCCTGGGCCTGCTCTGGGTGGACCAGGGCAATCCGATCGCCTTCCTCGATCCGGGCTCGGCGGTGGCCGCAGCCGAACAGCTGGCCCACGAAGCGCCCCATGCCCGCTTTTTCCCCTACATCACCGGCCTTGGCAGCGTGGCTTTTCTGGCCGGCATCGTTCTGCTCTTCGCCGGCGTGGAGGTGCATGCCGTGCATGCGACCGACCTGGAAAATCCTTCCCGGGGATTTCCCGAGAGCATTTTTCTGGCCATGGCCGTCATCATTTTGCTCTTCATGCTGGGTTCGCTGGCCGTGGCGGCCGTCATTCCGGCCAAGGACATCAGCCTGACGGCCGGACTGATGCAGGCCTTCAAGCAGATGTTCGACAAATTCCACATCGGCTTTCTGACGCCGGTCATGGGGCTGCTCACCGCCTTCGGCGCCATCGGCGGAGTCATGTCCTGGGTCGGAGGGCCGAGCCGGGGACTTTTGGAAACCGCCAAGCAAGGGGAACTTCCGCCCTTTATGGCCAAGGTCAACAAACACGGCGTCCAGATCAACATTCTGCTCATCCAGGCCGTTATCGTAAGCCTCCTCACCGGGCTCTACTTCATCATGGATAACGTCAGCGTGGCCTTTTTCGTGCTTTCGGCCATGACCGTCACCCTCTACCTCGTCATGTACATCCTCATGTACGCCGCCGCCATCAAGCTTCGACGGGAACGGCCCGACCTGCCGCGCTCCTACAAGGTGCCCGGCGGCATGTTCGGCATGTGGCTGGTGGCAGGTCTCGGGCTCCTCGGCGTCATCTTTTCTCTGATCGTGGGCTTTTTCCCGCCCACCAACCTGCCCGTCGGTAACCCGACCCTCTACGTGGGGCTGGTGGCGGCCGGCATGATCATCTTCGTCGGCTTGCCGCTGCTCATCAACGCCCTGAAAAAGCCCGCCTGGCGCCAGAACGCTAACTGACCCCCCGACAACCCCCGAACTGAAAAGGAGCCTTCCATGTCCTTGCATCAAAAAAATACGGTCAGGGCCGATCTCCTGGACGACATCTACGCATCGAGCGACCTTTCGGTCATCCTGCCAAAATATCGCTTCCCCAAGAAGGAAATCGAGCCCCGCCACGCCTATCAGCTCGTACATGACGAGCTGATGCTCGACGGCAATTCGCGGCAAAACCTGGCCACCTTCTGCCAGACCTGGGTCGATCCCGAAATCCATCGCCTCATGGACGAGTGCCTGGACAAGAACATGATCGACAAGGACGAGTATCCGCAAACCGCCGAAATCGAGGCGCGCTGCGTGCACATGCTGGCCGACCTGTGGCACTCGCCAGAAGCGGCCAACACCCTGGGCTGCTCCACCACCGGTTCGAGCGAGGCGGCCATGCTCGGGGGACTGGCCATGAAATGGCGCTGGCGGGCCAAGCGCAAGGCCCAGGGCAAGCCCACCGACCGTCCCAACATGGTCTGCGGCCCGGTCCAGATTTGCTGGCACAAGTTCGCCCGCTACTGGGACGTGGAACTGCGGGAAATTCCCATGGAAAAGGACCGGCTCATCATGAACCCCGAAGAGGCGATAGCCCGCTGCGACGAAAATACCATCGGCGTGGTGCCGACCCTCGGCGTTACCTACACCTGCCAGTACGAACCCGTGGAGGCGGTCTGCAAGGCTCTGGATACTTTCGAGGCCAAGACGGGGCTCGACATTCCCGTGCACGTGGACGCTGCCAGCGGCGGCTTTCTCGCCCCCTTCCACGATCCCAATCTGGTCTGGGATTTCCGGCTGCCCCGCGTCAAATCGATCAACGGATCGGGACACAAGTTCGGCCTGGCCCCCCTGGGTGTGGGCTGGGTGGTCTGGCGCGACGCCAAGGAACTGCCGGAAGATCTGATCTTTCGGGTCAATTATCTGGGCGGCGACATGCCCACCTTCGCGTTGAACTTCTCGCGCCCGGGCGGGCAAATCGTGGCCCAGTACTACAATTTCTTGCGCCTGGGCCGCGAAGGCTACACCAAGTTACACGAAGCCTGCTATGAAACGGCCGCTTATTTGGGCGATGCCCTGCGCAAGATGGATATTTTCACTGTCATCTACGATGGGCACGGCGGCATTCCAGCCGTGAGCTGGAGTCTGGCCGACGGGGCCACCCCCGGTTGCAACCTCTACGACCTTTCGGACCGGCTGCGCAGCCGAGGCTGGCAGGTACCGGCCTATTCCATGCCCGCCGACCGCCAGGATCTGGTGGTCATGCGCGCCCTGGTGCGCCATGGCATGAGTCATGACATGGCCGACCTGCTGGTGGCGGATCTGAAGCGTTGCCTGGCCTACTTCGCCAAAAATCCCGTGACGCATTCGCTGGGGGAAAAGGAAGCCGGGGGATACAGCCACGCCTAGGGATGTCGGCTTGCTTCCGACCGTTGCCGCGAATGTGAAGGGATTCCAACGGAGGAAACGCTCCAGCCGGCCATCAGGAGCAACACAGGAGCCGAAGTCGAACTTGCCGCCGCGCGAGGCGTCGTTTTGGGCCGTATGGGTGGCGCCCTTGGCCAAAGTTTTGGTGGACCCGGTGCCGATGGACACGGGAAGGCCGATCCATCGGGCTACGGCTTCCCGGATATGGCGGCAGTGTTCGGCGGCATTCCCCGGGAGTCCGGTCAGGTCGAGAAACGCCTCATCGAGGCTGCAGACTTTCAGATCCGGGGTGAACCGCGCCAGGAGAACCATCACCCGGGCCGACAGGTCGCCGGAGAGGGCGTAGTTCGCAGAAAAAACCTCGACGCCGTGCCGCTTGATCAGGCCCGCGCCCTGAAAGAGCGGTTGGTTTGCCCACGGGAATGCCCAGAGCCTTGGCCGCAGCCGAGCGGGCCACGATGCAGCCGTCGTTGTTCGGGAGCACCACCACTGGCCGGTCGGCCAAGCCGGTGTCGCGCATGGAATCGCCGGCCACGCGCCCATGCCCACCGTGTAACGGCAAGAGATGGTTGCTGCCCCTAACGATCAACAGGTGTTGCTCGCTATAAACCGTTCGGGACAAGCGGCGGTCCGACGGGCGCCATCACTTCCGGCCCCTCGACGCCGGGATTATTGACCAGCGTCCCGACGGGCACGGCGGTCAGCTTCGGTGCGGGAATATCCAGGATGTCCCCGAGATCCCGTCGGGTGGTGCTTAGAGGATCCAGCCAGGCGGTATGACTCTCGGGTGGCAGGATGACTGGCTGGCGGTCATGGAGTTGCCGAACCACACCGGCCGCCGCGCGGGTGAGGATGGCCAGCGAATCGATCACTTCCCCGCCAGGGCCCGTGTAATGCTCGAAAATCCCAGCCAGGGCCATGACGGAACCGTCCATCGGGGTGATGCAATACGGAACCTTCTTTCCAGACTGCCCGTGCTGCCATTCATAGAATCCCTGAGCTGGAATGAGGCAGCGCCGGTAGCGAACGGCTGCCCGGAAGGCCGGCTTATCGAAGACGGTTTCGACCCGGGCGTTGCTGCACTTGGCCCCGATTTTCGGATCCTTGGCCCAGGCCGGCACCAGCCCCCAACGAAACAGCCCGGCCACCCGGCGGGTGACATGCCGGTCCGCATAAACGGCCTCCACCAGTTGGGATGGAGCGATGTTGTACCGAGCCGGCGCCTCGGGCATTCCGGGAAGGCCCATGGCCTCGGCCACCAGTCTCCGAGGAATGGCCAGGGCGAATCTGCCGCACATGCAGATGGCATACGGATGATCAAAGCTCCTGTCCAGAAGCGAAAAACGTCCTTGATGCTACACAAAAAATGTGCAGTTTTATTCCAATGAAAACGGTGAGATACCAAGCACCAAGGACAGCATCAAACGACTCAAGAGGCCGGGTGGAAGTGGAAGCGGTCCGGGGGCGACCACTTCCACTTCTGGCACCCGGAGAAGTCTGGTTGATGACGGTACCGCATCCCAGGAAGGACATCGAGATCACCCTCTTGAAATTGATCGAGAGGCACGTCGGCATAAAACTGCGGAGAGAGGTGGCGGATCTGGCCGTTTATCCAGCGTATTTCGAGAAGGGCGAGGGCGGACACGTCGTCGTGTCGTTTCCGGATCTTCCCGGTTGTTGCACCCAGGGCGACGCCGGTACCGAGAGCGAAGGCCTGACCCGCTCGGGATTCCTGGTGGCAGCCGCCAGGGAACGGCTGGCCAGATTGTAGCAAGTGGCCCAGGACGTACCGCACGATGCCGAATCCGACAACGCCGTTAGCGATCCGTTAGCCGACAAACGAAAAAGGGGCTACGGCAAAACCGTAACCCCTTGGAGTATCGTGGTGGGCAATGAGCGATTCGAACGCTCGGCCTTTGGCTCCGGAGGCCAACGCTCTATCCAGCTGAGCTAATTGCCCGAAGGGCGTGTTAGATAGCCTTAGTCATGACGGGTGTCAAGGCCCATGGTCGCAGTCAGGTCCACTTCGTAAAAAAACGTCCCCGGCAGAGGGTTGAAACAGCAGGGGGCAATGGGCCGAAAGCCCAGACGACGATACAGGATATTGGCAGTCCGCATGGGAAAAAGCGTGCCCAGCCGCATGGCCGTGTAGCCACGTTCCCGGGCCGTCGCCACGGCCCAGGCCATGCCCGGTAAAGCCCGGACGTACGAAAAGCCGGTTCTTCTCGCACAGCCCCGATTCGCCCAAAGGCCGGACGGCCACGCAACCCACGGCTTCTCCATCGACTTCGGCCAGCAGGATGCTTCCGCCTAGCGAAGCGGACCGTCCAGGCAGGCCGGCCAATTCCTCGGCAAAGCCCTGGAAGGACAAATCCAAGCCGGCCTCTGCGGCATATTCCCGGAAAAGGCGCCGCACCGGCACCATGTCGCCGGTCGGCCCGATCCGGCAGGCAGACTCTTTAGACGATGACATGCTTGCGGATAAAGGACACGGCCTCCTCGGGAGTGTCCAGAACGGTAAAAAGTTCGAGATCCTCGGGGCTCAAAAAGCCCCTGTCCAGCAGGGAATGGCGGAACCAGTCCATCAGCCCGGCCCAGAAGTCCGTGCCCAGGAACACGATGGGAAAAGGTTTGATGCGCTTGGTCTGGATCAAAACCAGGGCCTCGGACACCTCGTCCAGAGTGCCGTAGCCGCCCGGCATGGCCACATATGCCATGGCGTATTTGACGAACATGAGCTTGCGGATGAAAAAATAGCGGTAGTCGCTTCTCATCGTCAGGTACTTGTTCGGTTTCTGCTCAAGAGGCAGATGGATGTGCAGGCCGACGGATTTTCCCTTGGCCTCGGCCGCGCCCCGGTTGGCCGCCTCCATGATTCCCGGGCCACCACCGGTGATGACCGCGAAGCCGGCCTGGCACAAAAGAGAGGCCAGCCGGGAGGCCTCCGGGTAAAGCGGGTCATCGGCGGCAATGCGGGCCGAACCGAAGATGGACACGGCCGGGCCGATGTCCCCGAGTTCCTCGAAGCCGTCCACGATCTCGGCCATGATTTTGAAAAGCCGCCAGGATTCGGTAATGGACAGGTCGTCGATGAGGTATTGACGTGAAACGGTCATGCGGGTCTCCCTTTGTCCGACCGCCAATCGGGCCTTTTCAGGGATGGCCCCATGCGGTACACGGCATCTGCATCGCCTTTCCGGCGAGGGGGGTATACTGCCTTCTCGGCCGGACGTTCGCAAGACGTGGCCGGCTGCTTACCGGCCCAGACCAGGAGGCTTCATGAAGATCAAATTTCTCGGCGCGGCGGGGACCGTCACCGGTTCCTGCCATGTCATCGAAACCGCCGCTGCCCGCTTTGCCATCGATTGCGGCATGCACCAGGGCAACGAAGCCATCGAACGCCGCAATCTGGATACCACCGTCTATCAGCCGGGCCGGATGGACTTTTTTCTGCTCACCCACGCCCATATCGACCATTCGGGACTCTTGCCGCGCATGGTCAAGACCGGATTCTCCGGCAAGATATACTGCACCCCGCCCACCCGGGATCTGCTCGGCATCATGTTGGAGGACAGCGCCCACATCCAGGAAATGGAAGCCGAATGGACGAGCCGCCGCAGCCGCCGTCACGGCGGCCGGCCGGTGGCCCCTCTCTACACGCGCGCCGATGCGGCAGCCGCCACGAAGCTGCTTACCGCCATTCCCTACGGCGAGACTTTCAGCCCCGCGCCCGGCATCACCGCCATCTACCACGATGCCGGACACATCCTAGGGTCCGCCTTCATCGAACTCTCGCTCAACGGCAACGGCAGCCGGACCCGCCTGCTTTTTTCCGGCGACCTGGGCCGCCCCGATCAACTCCTCGTCAACAATCCGGACCGGCCCGTGGATGCGGACTATCTTTTCCTGGAAGGCACGTATGGCGACCGCGACCACAAAGACGAAAGCCAAAGCCGCGCCGAACTGCAACAGGCCATCGACTACAGCTACGCACGCGGCGGCAAGGTCATCATTCCGGCCTTCGCCGTGGAACGCACCCAGGAGGTGCTCTACTGCCTGCACATGCTGTCCCGGGACGGCAAGATTCCGGCCGACATGCCGGTGTTCGTGGACAGCCCCCTGGCCATCAAGGCGACCGAAATTTTTCGCCGCAATCCGGCCTATCTCGACGCCGAAACCAAGGCTCTGTTCGACCGGGGCGAAGATCCGTTCGGTCTGCCCAACCTGCAGTTCACCCAATCCACGGACCAGTCCCGGGAGATCAACACGATGGCCGGACCGGCCATCGTCATCTCAGCCAGCGGCATGTGCAACGCCGGCCGCGTCAAGCACCACCTGCGCCACAACCTGTGGCGGCCGGAATCGAGCATCGTCTTCGTGGGCTTCCAGGCCGTGGGCACGCCGGGACGAAAAATCGTGGACGGAGCCAAAACCATCCGCATCCTGGGCGAAGAAGTAGCCGTTGCCGCGCGCGTATTCACCATCGGCGGCTTCTCCTCCCATGCCGGCCAGAGCCAGATTCTCCAATGGCTGTCCCACTTCAAGATCAACCATCCCGAGGTGTTTCTGGTCCACGGCGAGCAAAAGGCGCTGACCACCCTGGCCGGGCTGGTGCGGGAACGCTTCGGCCTGACGGTGCGGATTCCCCGCTATCTGGAAGAATATACGCTGACCCCGGGTGCCGAGCCTGTCGTGACCGTGGACGAGCAACAGACAAAGCCCCCCGTCGACTGGGAGGGGCTCCTGACGGCCATGGAGGGACGACTGACCCGCTTGCGGGAGCAGCGGGAAGCCTTGGCCGCCCGCCCGCTGGAGGAGCAGTCCGAAATCAGACAGCGCCTTGAAGACCTGGACCAGAATTTGAAACAGCTCGCGGAAATGTGAGACACACGCGCGGCGCGGCCTCGATGCAAAACGGGGCCCCGCCGATCGTGCGGATGCAACGGACTTACTTCAACCGATAGGTGATGCGGCCCCGGGTCAGGTCGTAAGGGGAAAGTTCGACCTTGACCCGATCACCGGGCAGGATGCGGATGTAAAATTTGCGCATTTTACCGGAGATGTGGGCAAGAACCCCGTGCCCGTTTTCCAGTTCCACACGGAACATGGCGTTGGGCAGAGCCTCCTGCACCACGCCGTCAACCTCAATGGCGCCTTCTTTGGCCATAAATATATCCTCCTCACGGCACGCGCCTTTCCGGCCACGCCCGCGTCATGGCGATACCAAGAACGTTGTCCGATAGTCGTTTTTTTACAGGAAAGCAAGGAAAGAACCAAGGGCGGACGGAACAAGGGGACAGGCACATCACCGGAAGAGCGTCCCCCCTGCCCTTGCCGGCAGGCAAAAGCCGCACAAGCGTCGGAGCGTTTCCCCCACAAAAAAACCGTCCGGCCGGCGGTCAGACCTTTTGTCTGACCGCCGGCCGGACGGCATACGGCGCAGGCAGCGTTAATCGGCGGCGATGGGGAAGTCCTCCACCGTGCCAGGCACGCCCGTCGTCGGCGTCTGCTCTCCGTGGGTCAATTCCTTCACCCGCTCGGAGATGTAGAGGTCGAGCATCTTGAAGGTCACCCGGCCGGTGTGGCGGACATCGGCCCTGCCCCGCAAGCCCTCGACCAGGGCCTTGGTGAAGGCGCCGTTCTGCCATTCCGGCCGCTCCAGGGAATACTGCCGGCCGGTCGAGGCGGCAAAGACCACGGCCCCGTTGCCGGCGCTGGCCAGTTCGTTAATCACGCCGTTCAAATCGTTCATGCCGCGCCGTCCAGCCATGACCGAACCGGCATGGCAGGAATCCACGAAGAACAGCGTCTTGCCGGCGATATTGCGGATGGTCTTTTGCACCTCCATGAAGGGAAGACCGCTCGCGCGCAGCCGCTCCAGATCGACGGTGGCGGGCAGGAAGTAGTAGTCGCCGTTCTTGTCGTTCACGCCATGCCCGGCCAGGAAGATCATGGCCACGTCGTGCTGGGTGGTCTGACGCTCGATCCAGTCGAGGCCCTCCAGGATGGCGTCCTTGGTGGCCTTCTCGTCGGTCAACAGCCGGATATCCACGTCGCTGTAGAGTTTGCCCTTCTGCGCGGCCATGACATCGGCGAAATCATGGGCATCCTTGGCCGGGAATTGCAACGCCAGGGACTTGTCCGCGTAGCTGCCGACCCCGATGGCCAGGACATGCAGCTTGGTGGTCGGCGCGGCCGGGGCGCTCGACCGGCCGGCCCACTTCAGGCGCACCGTGGCCGGCGCCGAAGGTCCGTTGGTGTTTTCGGCCACGACCGACAACACCACATCCCGCTCGGGCAGGGTCACATTGGCCGAGAGCACGCTCGGCTCGAAGGAGCGACCGGACAGGCTCGGATGGTCCTCCACCGCCCTGGCGCCGTCCACCAGGACGCGCACGGCGGTAATGTTCTCGCCGCCAGGACTGCGCACCGCGAATTTCACGGCCATATTGGGCGAGGTGAAGGTCTGGCCGCCTCCCGGAGCGAGAATCTCCACCACCGGCGGCCGGGCCGTCAGGATGGAGGCCGTGCGGACCTCGCCGCCTCGGGCGGCGTTGGCCGCGGCCAGGGCCCGTTCCTCGTCCAGGGTCCGCAGGACCAGATCGACGACGTCCGGACGATGGAAGGCGTCGCGGAACCGCGAGGCCGGGAAGAAATCGGCCGCATGATCCGGACCGTTGTTCACCTGCCAGCCGAGCATGTCCTCGCCGCCCGGCGAAGCGTCATAGTAGCCCTTGGCCGTCCACAAGGCCCAACGCCGGCCGTCGGCATGGGGGAAATAGGCCAAGATCTCCCGGCCATCCTCCATGCGATACCAGCGGATGGAGCCATCGCCCAAGGCCGCCGCCGCCACCCGGCCATCGCCGCTCACATTGACGGCCCAGGCCACGTCGGAAGCCGGCGTCGTCCACAAGGGCCGACCATCGGCCGAGAAGGCCCGCACATTCCAGGAGGTGCCGAGCACGAAGCGCCTCGCATCCGGCGTGATGGCCAGACTGAAGGCGGTCTCGAAATCCTTCAGCGGCAACGGCTGTCCGTTGAGGCTCGGGGTACGTCCCCCCTCCCAGCCCGTCACCGCAATGCCGGGGGCCTGGGTGCGCGGGGCGTGCAGGTCGGGCGTGGCGGCGGTCAGCAGCCGCAGATCACGGCCCGGCAGGGCGAAACGGTACAGGCCCCGTTTGGCTCCGCTGGCCATGTAGGCCACGGTCTCGCCGGTCTGATCCAACAGGAAGGACCGGACCGAGGAACGATAATCCTGGGTGGCCGGCGACCGGGTCATGCCGAAAGAACCATCCGGCCGCAACACGCCCCAACGCGGGGCGGCGGTGCCATAGGCCAGCCCGCCGTCGGGCAGGGAGCACAGGGTGACCACCGTGGACTTGCCCGTATCGAAATCCTTGTACTGGGCATAATCCGGCGGCGCGAAACGCCGCACCGGGCAGCCCCGGTCCGTCACCCAGCGGCCGGCGGCCAAAAGCGCCCCGTCGGCGGTGAAGGCCACCGAAGCCAGATTGCCGTTATCCACGCCGCGCAAGTTGGGTGCCCCCAACTTGGCCAGGGTCCCGGCATCCAGGATGTCCACGGCGGTAGTATCCGTAAAACCCACGGCCAGTTGTGCGCTGTCCGGGGAAAAAGCCAGAGAAAACGGTCGCTGCCCGCCCGTGGCGGCGATCTTGGCCTGCAGGGCCAAGCCGGTATCGGACACTTGATAGAGCCGGATCTGGCCGTCATAGCAGGTGGTGGCCAGCCGGTCCCGGCCATCGAAGGCCGCGCCGTAACTTTCGCCCTTATAGTCCCTGTCCTGGCCGATCAGGGCCAGATCGGACAGACGCCAGACCCGCACGCCGTCCTCGCCGAGGACCGCGGCCAGATAGGCGCCGTCACGGGACACGGCCAAGTGGTTGACGACGCTCGGCAGGCCCGTCAGCCGCCGCACGAGCCGGCCGCTTTCCCGCTCGAAAACATAGACGCAATGCGTCCTGTCCCAGGCGTAGCCGGTCCAGCCGGCGCAGAAGACATACCGCCCGTCCGGGCTCATGGCCACGCTGTAAAGGCGCCCCTCGTTTCCCTGGCCGATGGGGGGGCGCAGTACGCGCAGTTCCTCACCGGTCCGGATATCCCAGACCCGGCAGGTCTTGTCGTCGGAAGCGGTGGCCAGAAAGCGGCCCAGAGCGTCCACGGCGATGCGTTTAATCAGCGCCGTGTGCATGCCCGTTTCGATGCGCAGGAACGGTTCGGCCGGCGGAGTGCCGGCCTGGCTGGCAACAGCCAACACGAGGAACAAAACCCAACTGACTATCGTGATGCTACGACGTACGCGCATGGCGAAACCCCTTACCCTATTTCGGGCGGGGCGCATTCTTGTCCCATGATCTGACGTCGTCAAGAGAAGAGAAGCGGCACGGAAAAAGCCGGCCCCCCAAGCCGAAAGGAACAGAAGAAAACGACCGGATCGCCCGGCCTAATCATTGCTCTTTTCCGGGGCCTTTCGGGTTTGGCTCCCCTTCTTCTCGTGGGGGGGCCGCACATAGCCCTTGTACTTGTCCTCGACCTTGGACTTTTCCGTCTGAAAGACGGCCGCATCCTGGGCATGTTCCCGGTCCACCCAGGCCCGGTAGCGGGCTTCGGCCGCGTCGATCCGGCCCGAAGCGGCCGGTGCGGCAGCCTTGGCCGTCGTTTTACCCGCCGGAGCGGTCGCCTGCCCCGTGGCCGGAGACGTTTCCTGGGTATGTCCCAGGGCAGCCGGGGCCACACAGAGCGCCGCAGTCACAACCAAAGCCAAGCCCTTGCGCATACCCACCTTCCCCCGGCGGCCTCCCGGGCCGCCCTGCTCATGCCCCGGAACCTAACCATATTTTTCCCAGCCCGGCAATGCCGGGCGGACCGGACATCCGATCCCGGCAGGCTAGGACGGCTCCATGTCCCGCAGACCGTCCGCGTCGTAGGCATAGCGCGTCCGCCCGGGGAACAATGTCTCCAACATGGCGGCGTTCCGGGCTCGGCACCGCTCGCTTTCCGCAAAATGGTCATTCCTGGCCCAGCCGTGGAAATCCAGCTTATGTCGCAGGGCGAAATGCCCGTAAACCACGGCGTCGGACAGGCAGCCCAGCCGGTTGGGTACGACCAGAATGACCGGCAACGACAGGGCCAGGGCGAAATGGTAGTTGAACCGACACTGGCCCAGGGGCACAGTCAGGCCACCGGCGCTTTCGACCAAAACGACATCCCGATCGGCGGACAACGCTTCGATGCGGGAGACGGCTTCGAGAAAAGGAAACGGATCAAAGACGAAACAGGGCGAAGCCGGTTCGGCAGCCGTATAAAGCGTCACCGCGTCCTCGGGAGCCAGTCCGGCCCGTTCGGCCACGAAAGCCGCGTCGTCATCCTCCGGATAGCCCGTGGCCACCGGCTTGATGTAACGCACCGTCTGCCCCCTTTCCCGAAGCATCCTGGCGAAAAAGGCTGCAAACCAGCTCTTGCCGATCCCGGTTCCCGTACCGGTGATGAAATAGCCGTTCATCCGAGCACCGCCTTGACCGCATCCAGGGCAATATCGGCCAGCGTGTCGATCTCCTGGAGGGTGATGATGTAGGGAGGCATGAAATAGATGATGTCGTTTAAATTCCGCAACAAGGCTCCGCGCCGCAGAGCTTCGAGATAGATCCGGTAGCCCACGCGTTCCCCAGGTGCGAAGGCCCGGCCGGATTCCGGGTCGGCAGCCAGTTCCACGGCCGTGATCCAGCCCGTGGAACGAATGTCGAGCACGTAGGGATAGCCGGCGAAGCGCTCCCGCACGGCCGCCTGGAGGTGGGCGATCTTGGGCCGGTTGGCCACGATGACGTCATCTTCCTCGAAAATGCGCAAGGTCTCCACGGCGGCGGCGCAGCCCAAAGCATAGCCGGAATAACTGTGGGAATGGAGAAAGGCCTTGTCCTCCAGAAAATCGTGGTAAAAGGCATCGAACACGGCATCCGTGGTCAGCACGCAGGAAAGCGGCATGGTACCGGAGGTGATGCCCTTGGACAGACAGAGCATGTCCGGAGAGACGCCGGCCTGCTCGCAGGCGAACATGGTGCCGGTGCGGCCAAATCCCACGGCGATTTCGTCGGCGATCAAATGGATGTCCGCCGCCCGGGTGGCCCGGCGCAACTTGGTCAGGTAGGTCGGCGGGTACATGCGGAACTCGCCGGCACACTGCACCAGCGGCTCGACGATCACTCCCGAAAGCCTGTCCTTATGTCTGGCGATGGCCGTTTCCATGGCCGCGAAGCATTCCGCGTCGCAGTGTCCCCGCTCCTTGCCGCAGGGACAGCGCAGGCAATCGGGCCCGGCCACCTCGATCTGGGGGACGAACAGCGGCCGAAACGGCGCGGCATAGGGCCTGTCGCCGCACACGCCCAGGGCTCCCATGGTCTCGCCATGGTAGCCGTTGGAGAGGAACAGGAATCGATCCTTCTCGGGCGCCCCCAGATTGCGCCAGGAGGCATGGCTCATCTTAAGCGCCGCTTCGATGGCGCACGACCCGTCGTTGGAAAAATGGATTCGGGTAAGCCCCTGCGGCGCCAGGGCCAGCAGTCGGTCCGCCAGTTCCTCGGCCGGCCCATGGGTAAAACCGGCGAAAATGACATGTTCCAGCTTGGCGAGTTGCTCGCCGACGGCTCTAATGATACGAGGATTGGCGTGGCCGAAGAGATTGACCCACCACGACGAGATGGCATCGATATAGGCGCGGCCTTCCCTGTCGAAGAGGTAAATTCCTTGACCATGGTCGATAAAGACGGGAGGATGGGCCTCGTGATCTTTCATCTGGGTACAGGGATGCCAGATGTGCATGGCGTCCCGCCCGGCATACTCAGGCATAAGCATGTCCTTTTTTGAAAAATATATCGTTCCAGAGGCTGCGGAGCTCCGCAATTCGGACAGCTACCGGATCATCCCGCCCATCGATGACGGGGCGGCCCGGGAAATCGTGCATGCCGGAGCGCGTCTCCTCAACTTGGCCTCCAACAACTACCTGGGACTGAGCGGGCGTCCCGAATGCATCGAGGCCGCCGCCAATGCCATGTCCCGCCACGGCTGCTCGGCCGGAGCCTCCCGGCTGATCACCGGCAACTTCGCCCTGGCCGAAACCCTGGAAGCGGAGTTGGCCACCTTCAAGGATCAGGAGGCGGCCCTGGTCACGAGCAGCGGCTACGCGGCCAATCTGACCGTCTTTTCCGCCCTGGCCGACCGGCATACCGTGGTTTTTTCCGACCGTCTCAACCATGCCAGCATCCTCGACGGCATTCTGCTCTCCGGCGCACGGATGGTCCGCTACCGTCACCTGGACATGGACCACCTCGAACACCTGCTCAACCGCGAACGGACGGCCCAAAAGAAAATCGTGGTCACGGATACCGTCTTCAGCATGGACGGCGACGTGGCTCCTTTAGCGCGATTGGCCGAGCTTGGCAAAGCCCATGGGGCCCTGGTCGTCGTGGATGAGGCCCATGCCATGGGCGTGCTCGGGCAGGGCCGAGGACTGGTGGCCGAGCTGGGGCTCAGCGATGCCGTGGACGTGCATGTGGGCACCCTGAGCAAGGCCGTGGGCTCCTTGGGCGGCTATGTGGCCGGCCGGGTGGAGACCATCGAAATCCTGCGCAACCGGGGCAGGTCGTTCGTTTTTTCCACCGCCCTGCCACCGGCGGTCCTCGGCGCGGCCTTGGCCGGCCTGCGCCACATCAAGGCCAATCCCGAGGAAGGAACCAATCTGTTGCGCATGGCCAAGGACATGCGGGATCATCTGACCGGCCTCGGGTTCGACGTCATGGGCTCGAGCACGCAGATCATCCCCGTGGCCTGCGGTCGCAACCGGGTGGCCCTGCACGCCCAGGCGTTGCTGCGGGGCGAGGGGCTTTACGTCGCCGCCGTACGGCCGCCCACCGTGCCCCAGGGCTCGGCCCGGCTGCGCCTGTCCCTGCGGGCAGACCTCACCGACGAAGACCTCAAACGGGTCCGACTGGGCTTTTCCAGATTGCGCGTTTCCTTCTTCCCATGAGCGACGTGTATTTTCTGTCCGGCTGGGCGGGCGTGGCGGAGCTTTTTCCAGAGCTCTCCCGCCGGGTGCATTTTGCCGTTCCCTTCCTGGAGGGCGACGAAGCCTTGCTGGTGGACGCCGCCGCCGCCTCCGGCGCCCGCATTCTGGCCGGCTGGTCCACCGGCGCCCACATGATCGTCAAATATGCAAAACGCCTTTTGCCGCTTTTCTCCACGGTGGTGTTGGTGGCGCCGTTTTTGCGCTTCACCGACTCCTTTCCGGCCCGACTGGTCAAATCCATGATCGCCCGGATGGAAAAAGACCCAGCCGGCACCGGCCGCGATTTCTGGAAGGCCTGCGGTTTTGCCGGCCCGGCCGGCTGGAGGCGCGAATGGGCCCCACCCCTCACCGACGGCCTGCGCTACCTGCTCGCCTCCGACGCCCAGGACGGGAGCGTCCCGGCCGGCAACGTCACGGTCCTGCACGGTACGGCCGACCGCATCGTCCGCCCTGGCGCCGTGACGGCCGTCATGGCCAGCCTCCCAGGGGCCGGCCTGGTCCGCTACGCGGGCGGCCATTGCCCGGACGAGGCCATTTTGGAACCCTATCTTTTCGAAGGGCCCCCGGTGTCCAGAAAGGGGTTTTGCCCCTCCCTGGACCCACCCCACCGAGACCGGACGTCCGGCTAGCGGCATGATGCCCCCGGCGGGTCCAGGCAGCGCCCTGGTCGCCAAAGACACGCTCCCATGACAGACGTATGACACACGCCATCAGACGACGCTTCGACCGGGCCGGCGCCAGCTACGAAACGGTCGCCGTGGCCCAACGGCGGGTCGCCGCGGATGTGGCCGCGCGCTGCCCGGACCGCTTGTCCGGGCCGGTTCTGGAAATCGGCGCCGGCAGCGGGCTTCTGACCCGGCTGCTCGTTCCGCGCCTGACGGGCGGCTGCTATGTGGCGTTGGACCTGTCGCCGGGGATGCTCGTCCACGCCACCATGCCGGGGGCGGACCAGGTGGCGGCCGACGGTGAGATGCCCCCTTTTTTGCCGGGCAGCTTCGGTTTCCTGGCCTCGGCCTCGGCCATGCAGTGGTATGCCGATCCAGCCCGGTCGCTACCGATCGATCTGGCCCTCTTACGACCCGGCGGAGCCTTCGCCCTGGCCATTTTCACCGAGGGAACCCTGGCCGAGCTGGCCGAGGCTTCCCGGAACACGGGCTTCGGCTCGGTCCATCCCATGCGGCCGGCGGGGTATTACCGTGCCGTGCTCGCGGGTCTGCCGGGCATCGAATTTTCCTTTGAGGAAGTGGTCCACACGGTGAGGCATGCCTCGGTGATCGCCCTGCTCAAAAGTCTCAAGGGCGCCGGCGTCACCCATACGCCGGAGCGCAAGGTGCCGAGCGCAACCCGATATCGGGATTTCACGCGCTATTACCAGGAACGCTTCGCCACGGCGGACGGCGTTGGCGCAAGTTACGCCGTGGCCTATTTCCGGGGGCGGTTGGCCGAAGCGGGCTTGCCGGTGAGCAGGCCCCGCCTGGCCAGCCACCAGGAATAAAAGACCACCGCCCCGAAAAGGACGATGCCGCCGGCCTGGGCCAGGATGCCCGTGGTCGAGACCAGTTGCAGGGGATTGGCCTTGATCCAGACCATGGCCGTGGAAAAGAGATTCAGGGCAAAGGCCAGGGCCAGCACGGGCACGGCCAATCGGCGCAGGGCCAGAAGCAAGGTCACGCCGACCAGGGTCATGGCGGCATTGCTATAACCGATCACCCGGTCGAACACGGAAAATTGCGCGAGGTAGGCCTGCTGTTCCGGGCTCAACGGCACCCCGCCGGCCGTGACGAAAAACACCTGCACGATGCCAAGCAGACACGTGACCAGATAAAAAAGGAAAATGATCCAGACCAGGATGGGACGTCTGCGTGTCCTCGTCTTGCCGGGCATGGGCGCCTCCTTGGCTGGTCGCAGTTTACGGACCGCTTTGACCGGCGTCAAACCGCCTCCTCGACAAAACGCCCCTTTGGCTTTACATATCCAGGTGCTATCGGACAACGGGGAGGCGGCATGGCGAAAGTGCTTGTCATCGACGACGACACCAATATCCGCGAAGTTTGCAAACTGGTCATCGAGGGCATGGGACACGAGGTGGAGGCCCGCCCGAGTTTGGCCAAGGGCCTGGACGCTCTGGACAAAGATTTCTATGACGTTGTGTATCTGGATGTAGACCTGCCGGACGGCAACGGTCTGCTGTCCATCCCCGCCATCACCGAACGCGACCGGCCGCCGGAGGTCATCATCTTCACCGGCGCCAGCTACCCGAACGGCGCCGAATTGGCCATCAAGAACGGCGCCTGGGACTATATCGAAAAGCCGGCCACGGCCGAGAGCATGACCCTGCCGCTGATCCGCGCGCTCCAGTACCGCAAGGAAAAATTCGCCAATCGTCCGCCCACGGTGGCCCTCAAGCGCGAGGGCATCATCGGCAACAGCCCCCGGGTAGCCGCCTGCCTCGATCTGGTGGCCCAAGCCGCCAATTCCGACGCCAATACCCTCATCACCGGCGAGACCGGCACCGGCAAGGAACTGTTCGCCCGGGCCATTCACGACAACAGCGACCGGGCCACCGGTCCCTTCGTGGTGGTGGATTGTTCGAGCCTGACCGAGACCCTCATCGAATCCGTCCTGTTCGGCCACGCCAAGGGGGCCTTTACCGGCGCGGAAAAAAAGCAGGAAGGCCTTATCAAGCAGGCGGACAAGGGAACGCTTTTCCTCGACGAGGTCGGGGAACTGCCCTTCCCCCAGCAAAAAGCCTTTTTGCGCGTGCTCCAGGAACGCCGTTTCCGGCCGGTTGGCGCCAAGGAAGAGGAAACCAGCGATTTTCGGCTGGTGGCCGCCACCAACAAGGACCTTGACACCCTGGCCGAAACCGGGGATTTCCGCACCGATCTGCTCTTTCGCCTGCGCACCATGCACATCCACATTCCGCCGCTGCGCCTGCGCGGCGAGGACGTTCGCGAACTGGCCATCCATTACATGAACGCCTACTGCAAGAAATATAAGGTGCCGCTCAAGGGCTTTTCCCCGGAATTCCTGGATTGCCTCCAGGAATACGACTGGCCGGGCAACGTGCGCGAACTGGTCAACGTCATGGAAAACATCATCGTACGCGCCCAGTTCGAGCCGACGCTTTATCCCAAACACCTGCCGCCCGAGGTGCGCATCCGCGTCATGAGCGGCAAACTCCACGAGGCCACGAGCGCCCAAGACAACGAATCGTCCCAATCGCTCGCTCCCACCACGGGGACGGCCCAAGCGTCCGTTCCGGACGCGGCCATCCCCCTCGTCCCCTTCGACGATTATAAGAAAGATACGGAATTTCGTTATTTCAAGGCCCTGATGCAGACCACGGGGGCGGACATCCACAAGGCCTGCGAGCTGTCCCAGCTCGGCAAGCAGAGCCTGTACCGCTACCTGCGCATCCACGGCATTTCCACCCGGACGTAGTCCGTCCGGGATTCGCCTTCCCCACCTGCCGCCTTCCGCGGCGGGGCCAGCCCAAGTTCCCTGCGACAAGCCCGAAAACGCCCGTCCTTTTCCGGACGGGCCGGCCCGGTGTCGCGCCCTGGCCTTTGTGCAACTTTCTAACATACTCAAACGCCACGCAGCCGAGCAGGACCACTCCTTAAAAAATAGTCTAAAATATTTCAAAGAGATAAATCAAAGCCATGCGCCAGCCCAGCTTGGCATGCCTTTTGGATAGAGGAAGGCAACCGCGTGTGAGGCTTGATTAGGGAGGATGGTTATGAACGCGATGCTACAGAAAATTTTTCTCATTCTGACAGGCGCCTGCCTGCTTTTGGCAGCGTCGGCCGGTTGGGTGCTGGCCCAGACGTATCCCGCCGGCACCGTGAACTTCGAACCCCGGGTCGGCCTGTTCGGCACGACCAATAAACGTGTCAGCAGCATCTGGACCTATGGCGCCGCCGCCGGATATTTCGTTACGGACAATGTGGCCTTGGAAGTCGAAGGCCTGGGCGTCTACGTGAACCAGACCCGCCCGGTCCCGACCTATTACGGCATCGACGAAGTCGATCGTACGGCCCGCGCTTTCGGCAGCAACTTCAACATCCGCTGGCATCTGATGACCTCGGCCCAGGCTTCCATGTTCGTCGCCGGCGGCGTTGGCGGCATGTGGGCCGATACCAAGGTTCCGTATAACGGTTCGGAAAACAGCGTGACAGAAAACTTTGAACTTGGCGCGACCTTTGCCCTGGCCCAGCACGTGAACCTGAAGGGATCGGTCAAGTACCTGCACATCGGCCAATTCAGCGACGAAGGCGTCAGCGGCTTTGGTGGCAATTTAGGCCTCAACTTTACGTTCTGATGGATTCCCTCTTCGTGAACACCCCTGCCTCAATGACCGGCCGCCCCAGGGCGGCCGGTTTTGTTTGCGCAACCCTTCCTCTTTCCATTTCGCGCCAACGCCGCTATAGTTTTCCTTCAGCAGGCCGAAAGGTGCGGATATGAGCAAGATTCTTGACCAGGATGAAGTCGATGCCCTGCTGCGAGGGCTCTCCGGCGGCGAGATCGAAGCGGAAACCGACGTTCTGGAGGACGACTCCGGGGTGGTGGTCTTCGACCTTTCCAACCAGGACCGCATCATCCGGGGCCGTATGCCGGTCCTGGAAATCATCAACGACCGCTTCGCCCGGCTGGCCTCCAACGCCATGGCCAACGCCATGCGCAAGCGGGCCGACGTCAATCCCATTTCCATCGACATGTCCAAATTCGGGGACTTCATGCGCTCGCTGCCCGTGCCGACCTCGATCAACATCTTCAAGCTCGATCCTCTGCGCGGCAACGCCATCCTCGTGGTGGACTCGCGGCTCGTCTTCGCCATGGTGGAAAGCTTTTTCGGCGGCGCCGGCTCCCAGCCCAAGATCGAAGGTCGGGACTTCACCCCCATCGAGCAGGCCATCATCAACCGTGTCGTCCGTATCGCTTTGGAAAATATGGAAGAATCCTGGCAGCCCGTCCATGAGGTCCATATCGAACTGGTCAGAAGCGAGGTCAACCCCCAGTTCGCGGCCATCGTGCCGCCAAGCGACGTGGTCATCGTGGTCACCTTCGAGGTGGAGCTGGAAAACGCCATCGGCTCGCTGATCGTCTGCCTGCCCTACGCCACCATCGAGCCCATCCGCACCAAGCTCTACGCCTCCTTCCAGACCGAACGGCTGGAGGTCGACCACGCCTGGATTTCCCGGTTCAAGGAACGGCTCATGGAAACGCCGGTCGAAATGCTCGTGCGTTTCGGGCGCTCCCACATCACCGGACGCCAGCTCCTCTCCCTCAAACCCGGTGACATCATCATGCTGGAAAACGACGTGGACGAGCTTTTGGAGGCCGAAGTCCAGGGCGTCCGCAAGTTCCAGGGCATTCCCGGCCTGGTCAAATCCAACAAGGCCTTCCAGATCGTGAAGGAAGAAGAAATTCACTTCGAGTAAGGAAGCGCAGGCCTGCAGCCCCTTTTCACGATGCCGTCCCAAAATCCCCTTGCATCCGGCATGGCCAATCGCGGCAAGCCGTGATAGGGGGCACCCCCGTGCGAGCAAAGCTCTCCGTCCCCATACTGGCCCAGCCGGACGATACCACCTGCGGCCCCACCTGCCTCCAGGCCATCTATCGCTATTACGGCGACAAGACGTCGCTTGCCCAGGTCATCCGCGAGGTGCAGACACTCCCCGGCGGCGGCACCCTGGCCGCCCTGCTCGGCTGCCATGCCCTGGCCCGAGGCTATGCCGCGCGACTCTATACCTTCGACCTGACCCTTTTCGACATCACGTGGTTCGGCGGCGGCGACGCCATTCTGGCCCAAAAACTCCGGGCCCAGCTCGCCCACAAGCCCAATGCCCGCATCCAGGAGGCCACGGCCGCCCATCTGCGTTTTTTGGAACTCGGCGGCGAAATCCGCTTCGAGGACCTGACCGCCGGCATGATCCGCGATATCCTCAAACGCGACCGGCCCATTCTGGCCGGACTCTCGGCCACGTACCTCTACCGTACGGCCCGGGAACGCGACCTGGGCGGACGGCTCGTCTACGATGACCTTACCGGCGAACCGTCGGGCCATTTCGTGGTCCTCAGCGGCTACGACGTGGAACGGCGGGTCACCCATATCGACGATCCGCTCCTGCCCAACCCGATAAGTACCAGCCAGCACTACGCTGTCACGCTGCAGCATCTGGTGTGCGCGGTCATGCTCGGCATCGTCACCCGTGATGCCAATCTGCTCGTCCTTTCCCCAAGGAAAAAAAGCCGGCCCACGGGTCGGCAAAGGAGCCTTTGATCGTGTCCGTTCTGGTGGTCATCGAAAACCCCGAGGACTGTTCCTTGGTTTTTTCCGGCGTTGAGCCCGTACCGGCCCGCGCCTATCTGACCGATGCGACCTTCACCGGCCTTCGCGGTGTCAAGATCATCAACATTTGCCGCTCCTACCGGTATCAGTCCATGGGCTATTACGTCTCCCTGCTGGCCGAAGCCCGGGGGCACAAACCGCTGCCCTCCATGACGGCCATCCAGGACATGAAATCCGTGGGCATCATCCGGCTGGTCTCGGAAGAACTCGAGGATCTCATGGTCCGGGTTCTGGCCGGCCGGGAACCGGAAAAACTCAGCATCTCGATCTATTTCGGCAAGACGCCGGAAAAAAGTCTGGAGCAACTGGCCTCGCGTCTGTTCAAGGCTTTTCCCGCCCCGTTTTTACGGGCGGATTTCGTCCATGCCGGAACCGGCTGGCAGTTGCAAAACGTCTCGCCGCTGTCGGTCAAGGACATCCCGCCCGAGGAACGCGACTTTGCCGAGGCCGTCTCCACCGAATACTTCGCCGGCAAAAAGCTCATCATCCCCAAGCGGCCGGTATCCCGCTACGATCTGGCCATTCTGACCGACCCAGAGGAGGCTCGCCCTCCTTCGAATTCCAAGGCCATCAAGCGGTTCGTCAAGGCGGCCGAGACGCTCGGCGTCGGGGTGGAATGCATCACCAGGGAGGACTCCAACCGGCTTTCGGAATTCGACGCCCTTTTTATTCGCGAAACCACCAACGTCGACCACCACACCTACCGCATGGCCCGCAAGGCGGCCGCCGAAGGACTGGTCGTCATCGACGACCCGGAATCGATTTTGCGCTGCTCCAACAAGGTCTATCTGGCCGAAGTGCTCGCCCGCCACAAGATACCCGCCCCGCGCACGGTCATCGCCCACATCAAAACCATCGACCACATCCTGGAGGAACTTTCCCTGCCCTGCGTCTTGAAGCAGCCGGACAGCGCCTTTTCCCAGGGCGTGGTGCTGGCCAAGACCGCCGCGGCCCTCAATCAGGAGGTCAGACGTCTCCTGGCCAAATCCGACCTGGTCATCGCCCAGGAATACCTGCCTTCCGAATTCGACTGGCGGGTGGGCATTCTTGACAGACGGCCGCTTTTCGTTTGCAAATACTTCATGGCCGCCGGGCACTGGCAAATCCTGCGCAAGGGAAAAAGCGGCAAGGATATTTACGGCCGGGTCGAAACGTTGCCCGTGGGGAAGGCTCCCAAAAAAGTCATCGCCACGGCCTTGAAAGCCGCCGGAGCCATCGGCGACGGCCTGTACGGAGTGGATCTCAAGCAAGTCGGCAACAAGGTCTTCGTCATCGAGGTCAATGACAACCCCAACATTGACGCGGGATTCGAGGACGAGGTTCTCCAGGATGAACTTTATCTGCGGGTGGTGGAGGTCTTTTTGAAACGCATCGAGCGCCGCAAAACCGGAAGCCTAAACGTATGAATGCAGCCAAACCCCTGTTTTCCGCCTTCGGTATCGAAATCGAATACATGATCGTGGACCGCGAGACCCTCGCGGTGTTGCCCGTGGCCGACAAGGTACTGGAGGCCGCCGCCGGCAAGCCCGGGGCAGCCGACGTGGACATGGGCGAACTGGCCTGGTCCAACGAGCTGGTGGCCCACGTCCTGGAACTCAAGTGCAACGGCCCGGCTTCGAGCCTGTCCGGCCTGGCCGCCGCCTTCGCCGCCCAGGTGGGCAAGGCCAACGCCATCCTGGCCAACCTCGGCGGACGACTCATGCCGACCGGCGCCCATCCCTTGATGCGCCCTGCCACCGAGACCGTCCTGTGGCCGCACGAATACAGCGAAATCTACCGGGCCTACGACCGCATCTTCGACTGCAAGGGGCATGGCTGGGCCAACCTCCAGAGCATGCACATCAATCTGCCCTTCCGGGGCGACGACGAGTTCGGAAGGCTGCATACCGCCATCCGGGTGCTGCTCCCCATCATGCCGGCCCTGGCCGCCTCCACGCCCATCCTGGACGGCCGCTTCACCGGCTTCCTTGACGCCCGTATGGATCAGTACGCCAAAAACGCCCTCCGGGTGCCGTCGGTCATGGGCGCGGTCATCCCGGAGCTGGTCACGACCGAGCAGGAATACCGCGACCGGATTCTCGCCCCCATGTACCGCGACATCGCCCCCCTAGACCCCGAAGGGCTGCTCCAGGACGAATTTTTAAACGCCCGGGGCGCCATCGCCCGGTTTGATCGTTCCACCATCGAAATCCGGGTGCTCGACACCCAGGAATGCCCGTCGGCCGATCTGGCCCTGGCCGCCGTGGTGGTGGCGGCACTCAAAGGACTGGTCGAAGAGCGCTGGTCCACCTATGAGGAGCAAAAAGCCTGGGATACCAGACGACTGGCCGAGATCCTCGCCCTGACCATCCAGAACGCCGGCCGCACCCTGGTTCCCCAGGAATACGCCCAACTCTTCGGCGTCTACGCCCCATCCAACATTCCGGCCCGCGTCATCTGGCGACGCTTGTCCCTAAGCTCCCTGCCGCAGCTGGATTTCGATCCGGAATGGGAGCAGGCCCTGGCCGTCATGGTGGATCAATCCAGCCTGGCCCGACGCATCCTGGCCGCCGTGGACAACGATTACCGCCCTCGCACCATCCGCGACGTCTACCGGCGGCTATGCGATTGCCTGGATACCAACGCACCGCTCCATGTCGGCATTAACCCTCCTTATTTCCTGTGAACATGGCGGCAACGCGGTGCCGCCCTCCCTGGCTCCGCTTTTCGTAGGCCAGGAGGAACTGCTCGCTTCGCACCGGGGATATGACCCCGGTGCCCTGTCCACGGCCCGCGCCCTGGCCCGGGTCAGAGACGACGTCCCGGTCTTCGCCGCCACCATCACCCGGCTGGTGGTGGACCTCAACCGCTCCCGCGGCAATCCCGCGCTCTACTCCGCCATCACCCGGGCGCTTCCCCGAAATGTCCGCGAACGCCTCCTGGCCGACGCCTACCTCCCCCACCGGGAAGCCGTGATCAAGGCGGTCGCCGCGCTCCTTTCGACCGGCCGCACCGTCGTGCATGTGGCCAGCCACAGTTTCACCCCCTGCCTCAATGCCGTCGTGCGCCGCTGTGACGTAGGCTTTCTCTACGATCCCGGAAGACCTGCGGAAAAAGCCTTCTGCCGGCACTGGATGCACGAACTGGCCCTGCTCGACCCCACGTTGCGCCTGCGGTGCAATTCCCCCTACAAAGGGGTGTCCGATGGCTTTCCCACCGCCCTGCGCCGGCGCTTCGGCGAAAAATACCTCGGTATGGAACTGGAGGTGAACCAGCGCTTCGTTCTTACCGGCGAAACGACGCTTCGCCGACTCAACGAGCGGCTGGCCGCATCGCTCAAGCGGACCCTCGCCTCCGATGCGGCGGACGTCGTATCTCCCGACGATTGATTGGACTGCCACCGTCCGCACAACAGGGATGCGGGAAAAAATGCCTTGAATGCCTAATAAAATCTGGCATAGCATGGAGAGACGAGAAAATAGAATTCCCTTGAGGCCGTATGATCAAGGCTCCGTTCGATCCGACGATGGCACCGTCACTTCTTCAAGAGGAATCCTCCTCCACTGACGGAACGGAGGCCCCCATGGCGGATGTCCGGTTCGAGGATATCTTCGCCCTGGAAGAAATCCAAAGTATCCAGGATGCCTTTGCCGCGGCATCGGGCGTGGCGTCCATCATCACCGACCCGGACGGCCACCCCCTCACCCGGCCAAGTCATTTCACCGACCTGTGTATCCACATCCGCGCCTCGCCCAAGGGCGCGGCCAATTGCCGGCGTTCCGACGCCTATCTTGGGCACCAGAATCGCCACGCCCCGACCCTTTGCCCCTGCCTGAGCGGCGGTCTCCTGGACGGTGCCACGAGCATCTATGCCGGTGACCGGCTGATCGCCATCTGGCTGATCGGCCAGGTGTTGGACGAATCGTCCGATCCGGAAACCCTGATGCGGTATGCCCAGGTCATCGCAGCGGATGAAGGCGCCTTTCGGGAAGCCCTTTCCCGGGTTCCCCGCATGTCCCGGGACCGCTTTGCCACCATCTGCCAGGCCCTGCACAGCTTCGCGCGGCACCTTTCGGCATGGGCCCTGCGCAACTGCCAGCAGAAACGCCTGATCGACTCCCTGCGCGATACCCAGTCCAGCCTCAAAACCAGAGACCGGGACCTCGCCGCCATCATCGAATTTCTGCCCGATCCCACCCTGGTTCTCAGCCGGGAGGGCGCCGTCGTCTTCTGGAACCGGGCCATGGAAAAGCTGACGGGCGTTGCCGCCGCGGCAATGCTCGGCCGTACGGATTTCACCTACGGCATTCCCCTCTATGGAACCCCGCAACCCATCCTGGCCGATTTCGCCCGGGGCGTGGTCACACCGCCCGACTCGCGCTACACGTTGCTGTCCCAGGAAAATGACGCCTTCATCGCCGAGGCCACCCTGACCCTTCTGCCAGGCAGTCCGCGCCGCGTCTGGGCCAAGGCCGTGGCCCTGCGCGACGAGGCCGGCCGGATTACCGGGGCCATCGAATCCATCCGCGACATCACGGACCGCCATCAGGCCGAAATGGCCCTGCGGGAAAGCGAGGAAAAATTCCGCCGTATCGTGGAAACCGCCAACGAAGGCGTCTGGACGGTCGATGTCGACGAGCGGACAACCTTCGTCAACAAACGCATGGCGGATATGCTCGGCTGCCCGCCCGAGGAAATACTCGGCCTGACGCCTGACGCCTTCATGGCCGAAGAGGATCAGGACCAGTACGTCGCGATGAAGGGACGCCGGCAGCAGGGGTATTCCGATATCTACGAGCATCGGCTGACGCGACGGGATGGCTTGCGCCTCTGGGTCCTGGCCTCGGCCAGCCCGCTCTACGACGCGTCAGGGCGCTATCTGGGCGCCCTGGGCATGCTGACCGACATCACCGAACGCAAACGGGTGGAGGAAGAACTGGCCAACCAGAAGCAATGTCTGGAAGCCGAGGTGGAAAGCCGCACCTGGAACCTGCGTCAGCAAACGCTGGAACTGGCGGAAGCCAACATCCGCCTCAGCGAACTCGACCGGCTGAAATCGGTCTTCCTTTCCAGGGTTTCCCACGAGTTACGCACGCCGCTCACTTCGATCCTGGGCTTCGCCAAACTCTCCAGCCGGGATTTTACCGAGCATTTCCTGCCTCTGGCCAAGGACGACCCGCGACTCATCCGCCAGGGGCAGCGCATCGGAAAGAATTTGCTGGTCGTCCATAGTGAGGCCAACCGGCTGACCAGACTTATAAACGACGTCTTGGACCTCAACCGCATCGAATCCGGCGACATGCAATGGTGCGACCGCCTGATCGACCCGGTGGCCGTGGCGCGCCAAACGGCAGAAAACCTGGCCGGCATCCTGGCCGACCGTCCGGAGATTGCCTTCGTTTTCGATGCACCGGAAGGGATTCCGCCCTTGCGCGTGGACCCCGATCAGTACATGCAACTCGTCTCGAACCTGCTCAACAACGCCGTCAAGTTCACCAAACACGGCGAAGTGCGCCTGGAGATGCGGCAAGAAAACGGCCAGCTGCTCCTGGCCGTCCGCGACACCGGCATCGGCATCCCGGGCGACCAGATGGACGTGATCTTCAACAATTTTTATCAGGTCCGCCAAGGCGACACCGTGGACGATACCGCCAAGGGCACAGGACTCGGCCTGGCCATCTGCCGGCAGATCGTGCGCCATTACGGTGGGATCATCCAGGCGACATCCGAACCGGGACGAGGCAGCGTCTTTACCGTGCGGCTGCCGCTCGCCGACGAGGAGAAAGAAGAAGGCCTCCGGCGGCCGGGGGCATGATGCCCCCGGACCCCTCGCACCAAGACAGGTTGCCAAAAGATGCCCCACCGATCAGGAGGGCCGGGGCAGCGCCTCGCCCGGCTGCGGGAGGTATGTTTTAGTTCTTTTCTTTTTTCTTCACGCCATCCATGGCGTACCGGTTCTTGGCCGAAAGCACGGCCTTGCGCATGCGCAGGGAGACCGGAGTGACTTCCACCATCTCGTCCTCGCGCACGAAATGGAGGGCTCGTTCCAGGGTCATGGGCAGCACCGGCGAGAGGATGACGTTTTCATCCTTGTTGGCCGCCCGCATGTTGCTGAGTTTCTTTTCCTTGCACGGATTGACGTTGATGTCGTTGTCCCGATTGTGCTCGCCGATGATCATGCCCTCGTAGACCGGTTCGCCGGGCACGAGGAAAAGCCGGCCGCGCGGCTCCAGGTTGAACAGGGCATAGGGAACGGCCACCCCCTCCCGGTCGCAGACGATGGACCCGGTGAAGCGGCTGGGGAAATCGCCCCGGTATTCGTCATAGCCGGCAAAAGAGGAGTTCATGATGCCGGTCCCCTTCGTGTCGGTCAAAAACTCGTCCCGATAGCCGATGATCCCCCGCGAGGGAATGGAGAAATCCACGCGCACCCGGCCTGAGCCATGGTTGACCAGATTGAGCATGCGGCCCTTGCGGATGGAGAGCTTTTCGGTGACCACGCCGACAAAGGCCTCGTCGCAATCGATAAACAGGTGCTCGATAGGTTCCTTGCAGATGCCGTCCTCGGTCTTGAGAATGACCTCCGGCCGGCCGACCGACAATTCGAAGCCTTCCCGGCGCATGGTCTCCACCAGGATGGCCATCTGGAATTCACCCCGCCCCTTGACGATAAAGCTGTCCTTGTCCGCAGTCTCTTCCAACCGGATCGCCACGTTGCGCAACGTTTCCTTGAAAAGCCGTTCGCGCAATTTGGCCGCCTGGACGAACTTGCCTTCCCGGCCGGCGAACGGCGAGGTGTTGATGGAGAAACGCATGGACACGGTGGGCTCGTCCACATGGATGCGCGGCAGGGCTTTGGGAGCTTCGGCCGTGGTGATGGTGTCACCGATGGTCACGTCCTCGACGCCGGAAAGCACGATGATATCGCCCGGTTCGGCCTCGTCGGTCTCGATAAGGCTCGGCCCCCGGTAGACCTGGAGCTTGGAGACGCGCAGCGGCTTGGCCACGCCGTCCATGCCGATACACAGTAACGTTTCATTGATGCGGGCCGTGCCGGAAAAGACCCGGCCGATGGCCAGCCGGCCCAGGAAATCGGAATACCCCAGATCGGCCACCAACATACGGAACGGGGCCTGTGCGTCGTGCCCCGGGGCCGGAATCTCGGAGACGATGGTCTCGAAAAGAGGGGCCAGATCGGTGCCCTCCTCGTCCAGGGAGCGCTTGGCCACGCCGTCGCGGCCTATGGCGTAGAGCACCGGGAATTCCAGCTGCTCCTCGGAAGCGTCCAGGTCGATAAAGAGATCGTAGACTTCGTTTAAGACCTCGGCGATCCGGGCATCCTTGCGGTCGATCTTGTTGATGACGACGATGACGGGCAGTCCCCGGTCCAGGGTTTTTTTCAGCACGAACCGGGTCTGCGGCAGTGGCCCCTCGGAGGCATCGACCAGAAGCACAGCCCCGTCGGCCATGGACAGGGCCCGTTCCACCTCACCGCCGAAATCGGCGTGGCCCGGGGTATCGATGATGTTGATTTTGACGCCGTGCCAAGTGACGGCACAATTTTTCGCGGCGATGGTGATACCGCGCTCGCGTTCCAGATCCATGCTATCCATGATCCGGTCCGCCACTTCCTGCCCCTGCCGAAACAGGCCGCTCTGCCGGAACATATGGTCCACCAGGGTGGTCTTCCCATGGTCGACGTGGGCGATGATGGCAATATTGCGCAGGGCATGGTTTCTGGTCTGATCCTTCATGACGTGGTTCCTTGGAAAATACGTTGACTGACGACGCGAAACGTCGCCGTCGGGGGAGGGGACATACCTCAATGGACTGGCTTAGGCAATCGGCAGGGTAAAGGTGAACGTACTGCCGACGCCGGGCTTGCTGACAAAGAAAATGCGGCCGCCGTGGGACTCCACGATGTGTTTGCAGATGGCCAGTCCAAGTCCCGTGCCCTTGGGTTTGTTGGTCAGACTTGCACCAATCTGGTTAAATTTCTCGAACACCCTGTCATGTTCGGATTCGGGAATGCCGATACCCGTATCGGTTACCGAAACCACCACGGAGCCGTCTTCGCACCGGCCCCGGCAGGTGACCGTCCCCTGTTCGGTGAACTTCAGGGCGTTGGACACCAAGTTGACCAGCACTTGAATAAGTCGATCCTGGTCACCGAGGACGACGGGGAGCGGTCCTTCGATGCATGTTTCCAGCCGAACGTCCTGGTTGTGCAGCAAGCCGGCCGAAGCGGCCATGACATGGTTGATGACCTCGACCGGATTCACGCGATCCCGGCGGAAGGCCATTTTACCGGCTTCCAGTTTGGCCAGATCCAGGACATCATTGATCAAATGCTTGAGGCGTTCCCCCTCGGACACGATGATGCCCAGATTCCCCATGATTTGTTCCGCCAACCGGCGCTGACGGGGATTGGCCTCGAACTGGGGCGTCAACAACTGCCGCAGACGTTTTTCGATGATGACGGCAAAGCCCAGCACCGACGTAAGCGGCGTGCGGATTTCGTGCGAGACCATGGAGAGGAAATCGGATTTGGCCTTGTTGGCCGCCTCGGCCGCCTCCTCGGCCCGCTTGCGGATGGTCACCTCATGGGTCAGCCGCTCATTGGCCCGGGTGAGTTCGGCTGTCCGCTCCTCCACCCGCTGTTCCAATTCCTCATGGTAGCGGCGCAGGGTTTCCTCGGCCTGCTTGCGGATGGTCACGTCCTGCAGGGAGCCGTCGATACGCACAAGCCGGCCCGAGGCGTCCCGGACCAGCCGGGCGCTGATCTGACCCCAGATATGGTCGCCATCCTTGGTCACCAGCTGCAATTCCAGATTCTTCACCTGCTCGTAACGGCCGAGGTGGGCGCGCAGGCGCTGGCGATCCGCCGGTTGGACCAGAACATCCTTCAACACGTTTTTCACGCAATGCTTGAGTTCCTTGGGGGATGTATACCCAAGGATGGCGGCCAGGGCCGGATTGGCGCTCAGGAAATGCCCATCCAGGGCACATTGGTAGATACCCTCGGCGGCGTTTTCCACGATGCCCCGATATTTCTCCTCGGCCTGGCGCAGGGCTTCCTCGGATTTTTTGCGCTCGGTCACGTCCCGGGCCACGATAACGGCCACCGGCCCTTCCTGGCCGCTGGCCATGCGGAAGGTCATTTCCACAGGCGATGTCACGGCCGTCCGATCGTCAGGCAGGACCATGACGGTTTCAATGCGGCCGGCGGCAAAATCGCCGCCAAAAAGGCCGTGCAGCCGGATCGCCGCCTCAGGGGGCAAAAGGTCCTCGAAGAGATGGCCGAGCAACGTCGTCCGCGTGGCGTGCAGCATACAGCCGGCCGCCCCGGCCGCATCGGTGATCCGACCCGTCCGGCCGTCCACCAAAAAAATGGCATCCCCGGTCTGATCGAGCAGGGAACGAAATCGCTCCAACTCCTCCAGACGAAGCCGCAGTTCAGGGAAATAGCTCTTGCGGACGGAATGTTCGCCGAAGCCCATCAACCTGGCCCGGCGATCCTTCGGATCAGGTCCGGGCGCGGCAGGCGTTTTCATAAACAGTTTCGATTTCTTCCAGGGTCGGTTGCCTGGGGTTGGTCAACATACAGGGATCCATCAGGGCCTTGGCGGCCAGATCATGCAGGTTCCCCCGGGTGACGCCAAGATCGGCCAAGTTCACGGAGACGCCGGCATCCGCCTTGATGGCGCGGATGGCCGCCAGCACGGCCTCTTTCCTGGCAGCCTGCGGAGCGGCCGGATCGATATCCGCACCAAGCAGCCGACCGATTTGCTCATACCGGGCGGCGGCGGCCTCAAAATTGAAATCGACCACATGGTCCACCAAAATGGCGTTACACAGCCCATGGGGCAAATCGAGCAATCCGCCCAGACTGTGGGCCATGGCATGGACCGCCCCCAGGATGGCGTTGGAGAAGGCCATGCCGGCATAAAGGCTGGCCAAGGACATGCCGCCCCGAGCCTCCATGTCATGCGGCGAGGCGATGGCCTGCGGCAGATGCGCCCGGATGAGGCGAATGGATTCCATGGCCAGGAGATCGGTCATGGGGCCATGGGCGTTGGAGACGTAGGCCTCCATGGCATGGGTCAGGGCGTCCAGGCCGGAATAGGCCGTCAGCACCGGAGACATGCTCTCGGTGACATCGGGATCGATCAGGGCCGCATCGGGAATCAGGGTCTTGCTGGCTATGGCCACTTTGCGCCGACAAGTGCTATCGGTGACGATGGTGAACTGGGAGACTTCGGCCCCCGAGCCGGACGTGGTCGGCACGCAGAGAAGCGGCGGTCCGGGACGTTCCACGTTGTCCACGCCCTCAAACGACAAGATGTGGCGCCGGTTGGCGATGACGATGCCGATGGCCTTGGCGCAGTCCATGGCCGAGCCGCCGCCCACGGCCACCAGGGCATCGCAAGCCGCTTCGCCAAACAGCGCCGCCCCGGCCATGACTTCGTGGTCCCGGGGATTGGCCGAAATATCGGTGAAAAGCCGGACATCCACGCCGGCGGCCTCCAGGCTGGCACCGACCTTGTCCGGCCAGCCCAGGGCCATGAGTCCGGGATCGGCCACCAGCAAGGCCCGACGCACCCCCAGCCCGGCCGTCTGCCGGCCGGCCAGGGAGAGGGCCCCGCGCCCGAAAACGAATTCCGGAACCACGAACTTCCGGAGCGTCAACAACAGCTCTTCCGGCACGTTTTCCTCTCCTGGCGTCGGCAGCGGCCCCTGGGCACCGTCTGCCTGTCCCGGCGCATCGCCCATCATTCCACCGGAGGATCGACAATCGCCGCCGGCATGATCGCGGCGATCCCTCGCTCCGTCAGCTTTTGTAAAAATTCTGGGGACGTCAATACCCGCCATTCCTCTTCCCGATCAGCGGCATAGCTGCTGCAGGCGGTGAGCGCCGCGTCCAGATGGCCGGGGTGGGTCATGACCTCCACCACGGCACCCTCGGGCAGGGAGGCAAACGCCGTCTCGATCAGGGTCAAAAAGCGTTCGGCCGAGAGATCCTCGGCAAACCAGCTCGTGATGCAGGCAGCGGCATGGGGCACGCCAACGGCGTCCAACTCCCGGCGCATGTCCTCCGACAGGGCCCTGGCCGGCACGCCGAGTTCGCGAGCCAACTCCAAAAAAACCGGAAAAACCTCCGGTCGCTTGTGAATATGGTGGTGGGCATCCAGATGGCTCGGCTCAAGGCCGATGGACCGCAATCTGGCCAACTGGGCCCGCCATTCCCGACGCACCTCGTCCGGATCGACGTTCGCCACGGCGATTTTCTTGCGGGGAAACGCCCCATCCGGCCCGACCAGACTCTTGACCTCTTCCGGAGGCAGGCAGGGCCGGCCGCCGGTCAGTTGCAAATGCAGGCCGATCCTGCCGGCAAAGGCGCCACCCAGTCGTTTGAGACGCTCCATGGCCCCGGGCGGGCAGACCATGGCCGTGGTGCCGCCGACGAGGCCGACCCGCAGAGCCTGGGCAATGCCTTCGGTCACGCCATCGGTCAGACCGCAATCATCGGCGTTGATGAAAAGTCGCCGCTTCCCGGCTTCCCGTGCCATACCCGCCTCCCGCCGGCGGCCCAAAGCCGCTCAGGCCGCCCGGACCCGGGCCAGAACCGTCTCCACGAGCTTTTCTATGCCCTTGGCGATATCGGCAATGCCCGGCCCCAGCATATAGGCCGGGGTGGTCACGAGATTATGGGTCGCATCCAGGCAGATTGCATCCACGGCGCGAACGACGTGCCTGGCGCCGGTCTCCTCCAGGATACCGGCTGTCTTGGCATCATCGCCGATGGTCAGCTCGGGATGCTCCGCCCCAAGGACCAGGGCCAACACCACCGGAGCGATGCAGATGGCCCCAACGGGCTTGCCCGCCGCATGCATGGCCCGGATGAGCCCGGCCACCGCCGGATGGACCGTGGCCTTGGACCCCTTGATGACATAGTCGCACAGATTGGCGATCGCACCTGTGCCGCCGGGCAGGATCAGGCCGTCCAGACCGTCCGGATCGACAGTCGCCGCGTCGGCCACCGGCCCCCGGGCCAGGCGAGCCGCCTCGATGCGCACATGGCGCTTCGCGCCCGTCGGGGCCTTGACGGCGTGGTCAATCACCGAAAATTCCATCTCCGGAGCCAAGCAAACCACCTTGGCGCCGGCCCGGTCCAGAAAATAAAGGGTCAGGGTGGTCTCGTGAATCTCCGAACCGTCGTAGACGCCGCATCCCGAAAGCACCACACCGATGGTCGCCATTCCCCACCCCCTTTCCATTGTCAGGTACCGCAACAGGCCCAAACCAAGGCGGCAAAACTCTATCCTTCGGCTCGGGATACGTCAAACGAAGCCTCCCGCCTCGACTGTGAAATCATTGCCTTTCACGAATAAGCAGCGCATAAAAAGGCGCATGACGCATCGCTCTCTCCCGCTTCCCCTGACCATATCCGACACCACCCTGCGCGACGGCGCCCAAATGCCGGGCGCGCGTTTTTCCGTGGCCGACAAGCTGGCCATCGCCAAGGCCCTGGCCGCAGCCGGCGTCGATGTCATCGAGGCCGGCTTTCCGGCCGGTTCCGAGCACGAAATCGAGGCCATCCGACGTATCGCCGCCGAAGTGCCCGGCCCCTTGATTATGGCCCTGTGCCGCACCGTCCCCGGCGATATCGACGCCGCCTGGCGCGCCCTGGCCAAGGTCGATCCCGACCGCTGCGGCGTAGGCGTCTTCGTCGGCGCCAGTCCCCTGCACCGGCGCTACAAGCTGGGCAAGACCAAGGCCCAATGCCTGGAGCTGATCGCCCAATGCGTGGTCTACGCCCGCAAGCGCTTTGCCCGGGTGACCTTCAGTTGCGAGGACGGCAGTCGCACGGAACCGTCCTTTCTGCGCCAAGCCTACACCGTGGCCATGGATGCCGGAGCCACGGGCATCGGCTTTCCGGACACCGTGGGCATCCTGACCCCGGAGACGGCCGCCGCCCGCACCCGTATGCTCGTAGCGTTGGCCAGGCCGCGCGGGGTGCGCCTGCGCGTCCATTTCCACAACGACCTCGGGCTGGCCACGGCCAACACCCTGGCCGCCATCCGGGCCGGGGCCGACATCGTCCATCTGACCGTGGGCGGCATCGGCGAACGGGCCGGCAACGCCCCCCTGGAAGAAACGGTCATGGCGCTCACCCTGCACCCCGACCACTACCGCCGGACCATCCGGGTGGATCCGACCCGGCTGACCGGACTGTGCCGGCTGGTCTCCCGTCTGTCCGGCATCCCGCTTCCCGCCAACAAGGCCGTGACCGGCGCCAACATCTTCGCCACCTCGGCCGGTGTGCATCAGGACGGTCTGCTCAAAAATCCCGATACCTATCTGCCCTTCCGACCCGAAGTGGTGGGAGCCTCCGGCATCAGCCTGCCCCTGTCCCCGCTCTCGGGCAAGGCCGGGCTGGCCCGCCGGCTGGCGGAACTCGGCATCGAGCTTTCTCCCGACGCCCTGGCCCGGGCCCTTCGCGCCATCAAAAACGCCGGCAAGGCCGACTGGGCCGATGAGGAAGGCCTCCTGCGCCGGGCCGCCGCCCTGGCCCAAAAGGATGCTTCATGACGACGCCAGCGACGGGGGAGCCCTTCTTCGGCCACCATGTCTGGGGCCTCTATAGCTACATCCGGCCCTACCGGAGGACGATCATCATCGGCCTCGTGTTCAATGCCCTGGCCCGGGTCTGCGATCTGCTCCCCCTGGTCCTGGCCGGCCGGGTGGTGGACGCCGTGACCCGGGGCGAACACGACCCCAGGGCCTACCTGCTCTTCGGCTTGGCCGTCCTGGGTTCGTTCGTTTTCCTGGCCATTTTCCAGTCCGGTTCGGACTATGCCCTGGCCGCCATGGCCCAGCGGACCCGCCACGACATCCGGCTCGACCTCTACAGCCACCTGCAAACCCTGGATATTACCTATTTCGAGGATCGACAGACCGGGGACATCATGTCCGTGATCGTCGGCGACGTGGACACCCTGGAACACTTCCTGACGGATTCGAGTACGTCCATCATCCGGCTGGTGGTCACGTTCCTTGGCGTCTACGGCTATCTGTTCTACCTGGAATGGCGGCTGGCCCTCCTGCTTTTCGCGCCGCTCCCCATCGCCCTGTTCGCCGTGCGCCATTTCGTCACCCGGGTGCAGCCCCGCTACCGGGCCGCTCGGCGGGCCGTCGGCGCCATTGCCTCCATGCTCGAAAACAACGTCTCGGGCATGGGCGTCATCCAGGCCTACACGGCCGAGGATCGGCTCTTGGCCGCCGTGGCTGCCCGCTCGGCCGACTACCGGGACGAGGTGGTGGGCGCCGAAGCCGAACGCGCCCGCTTCCTGCCCGCCATCTACACCGTGGCCGGGCTGTCCTTCGCCATGGTTTTTGCCGGCGGCGGCTGGCTGGTAGCGGCAGGCCTCGGACCGACGCTTGGCGACTACACCACCTTCGTCCTTTTCGCCGCGAGGCTCGTCCTGCCCCTTTTCGTCTTCGGCATGCTGATCAACCAGATCCAACGGGCCGAGGCCGCCGCCGCCCGTATCGCCGAACTGCGCGCCACCAAGCCGAAAGTGGCCGACCGTCCGGGAGCCGAAGACCTTCCGGCCCGGCCCTGCCGTATCGAATTCAAGGATGTCCGCTTCGCCTACCCGTCGCGCGACCAGGTCATAAACGGCGTGTGCTGCAGCCTGAGCCAAGGCCAAGTCCTCGGTGTGGTCGGCCCGACCGGGGCCGGCAAATCCACCCTGGTCAAACTCCTTTTGCGCTATTTCGAGCCGACCGGCGGCGCCATTCTGGTCGACGGCAAGCCGCTTGACGCCATCACCCTGAAAAGCTGGCGCAACGTCCTCGGCTATGTCTCCCAGGACGCCTTCCTCTTTCACGGCACCGTGGCCGAAAACATCCTGCTCGGCCGACCGGACGCGGACATGGCGGCTGTGCGCCAGGCGGCGGCCGTGGCCGGCATCGACGAACGGATCATGACCCTGCCGGACGGCTACGACACCCTTATCGGCGAGCGCGGCATGAAACTTTCCGGCGGCGAGCGCCAACGGGTGTCGCTGGCCCGGGCCGTGTTGCGCAATCCGGCCGTCCTTATCCTCGACGAGGCCACCTCGGCCGTCGATACCCGCACCGAGGCCGCCATTCAGCAAAACCTCTATGCCTTCCGCGAAGGCCGGCTCACCCTGGCCGTGGCCCACAGGCTCTCCACGGTGCGCCAGTGCTCGGAAATCCTGGTCGTGGTGGACGGCTCGGTGGTGGAACGCGGCACCCACGAAAAACTCCTCGCCACCGGCGGCGTCTATGCCAGCATGTGGACCGTACAGAGCGGCGGCGAGACGCCGGCCGGCGTCGATCCGGACTCCATGACCGTCCTCGATATGGTGGCCGCCTACCCGGGCACCCAGGACGTGTTCCGGGCCTACGACGAGCAGGCCCAGACCTGCATCCTCTGCCATGGCCTGTTCGAAACCCTTTCCGGCTTGGCCGCCCGCTTCGGCCTGGACCGGGCGGCCTTGCTGTCCGACCTGGAAAAAGCCATGGAGAAGGACAAGGCGCCGCCGGAAGAGGTATGAGGAAGCGAAGAGGTCTCCGGCGGCCAGAGGGGAGAAGAGGCCTCCGGCGGCCAGAGGGGAGAAGAGGCCTCCGGCGGCCAGAGGGGAGAAGAGGCCTCCGGCGGCCGGGGGCATGATGCCCCCGGACCCCTCAACGGGAAAAAAAGGAAGAACCATGCGTATCGAACTGGTCAAAGCCGTCACCGCCGGCGGCTGAGCGGCTAAGATCGCCCCAGGGGACCTGGAGGCCGTCTTGCGGGAATTGCCCCCTGTTTCCGATCCTCGTCTGCTGACGGCAGCCGCCGTCAACGAGGACGCCGCTGTGGTGCGCCTGCCGAACGGCCAAGGTCTGGTCCAGACCGTGGATTTTTTCACCCCCATCGTCAACGATCCGTATAAATTCGGCAGAATCGCCGCCGCCAATGCCCTGTCCGACGTCTACGCCATGGGCGGCACCCCGCTTTGCGCCATGAATGTCGTATGCTTTCCGGCCAAGACCATGGACAAGGGCATCCTGTCGGCCATCCTGCGCGGCGGGCTCGATGCCGTCATTGAGGCCGGGGCCGTTCCGGCCGGCGGACACAGCGTGGAAGACCCGGAAATCAAGTACGGCCTCGCCGTGTCCGGACTGGTGGACGCGGACGGATTCGCCGCCAACACGGGCCTGCGGCCGGGAGACGTACTGCTCCTTACCAAGCCCATCGGCACGGGCGTGCTGGCCACGGCCCTGAAGGCCGATTTCGGTGACGCCTCGGCCCTGGAGGAACTCATTTTCCGCTGGGCCGGACGCCTAAACGCCGGCGGCGGCCGGGTCATCCGGGAACTCGGCCTCAAGGCGGCCACGGATGTGACGGGCTTCGGCCTGGGCGGGCATATCCTGGAGATGGCCAAGGCTTCCAAGGTCGCGGTGGAACTGCGGCTGGCCGACGTTCCCTTTCTGCCCGAGGCGGTGGACCTGGCCGGCTGCGGCATGCTCCCGGTCGGCAGCTTCGCCAACAAGACCTTTTGCAGCCGGGCCGTGTCCATTGCCGGCGGGCTCGACCCCATCCTGTGCGACCTGACCTTCGACGCCCAGACTTCCGGCGGCCTGGTTCTGGCCGTACCGGAAGCAAAGCTCGATGCCGCCAGAACACGCCTTACGGAAGCCGGCGATCTGGCGGCGATTATCGGACGGGCGGTCAGGGAAGAGGAAGGACTGGCGCGACTGCGACTCATCTGAAACGGCAGCGAGGAAGACCATGCATTACGACGCGGTATTTCACTTCGACCAGGATGCGGCCAAGTTGGAGTTAACCCTGGCCAACATTCGAAACTACTTCGACGGACTGCCGCAGGAGCATTTCACGGCGGTCCTTGTCGTCAACGGCCCCGGCATCACCTGCATGGGCAAGGACGACGCCCAGGCGGCCCAAGTGCAAGAACTGGCCGCCCGGGGCCTCTCCGTCCGCGTCTGCCAAAACGCCCTGCGCGGTTTTCATCTGACGCCGGCATGGCTCAATCCCGTCTGCCGGATCGTTCCGGCCGGCATCATCGAAATCGTCGACCTCGAACGAGCGGGCTTCGCCTACATCAAGCCGTAACGGCCGGGGCCTCTCTTCCCGACAAGACACCAAAAGCCCGCCGGGGCGGACCCCGGCGGGCTCAAAAAGCACACCGCCCAGGCGACCCTAGGCTTTCTTGCTCTTATTGACGGCCGTGGACAGGCGCGAGATATTACGGGCGGCGGTCTTCCAGTGGAGGACCTTCTTCGTGGCGGCCTTGTCCAAGGCTTTGGTGGCGACGAGCAGAGCCGCCTCGGCGGCAGCGGTATCACCGCCGTCCAGGGCAACACGCACAGCCTTGATGACATTGCGCACGCGGGTCTTGACCGCCCGGTTGCGAACCCGGGCCAAAAGGCTTTGACGATGCCGTTTCAGGGCGGATTTATGATTGGCCAAGGATCGTTCCTCCATGTAGTGTTCGCTAAAGCTGATGTATTTACTGTTCTAGCCTATGTCTGTCAAACAAAAAAACAACATTCCCTCCGGCGGCCGGTCGAGACGCTGCCCGGGGCAGGTCTAGGGGATACTCTCCCCCTGCCCCCGCCGGGGACCCTGTTGAAAAATTTGCCTTTCGGGTGAGGGGTCCGGGGGCATCATGCCCCCGGCCGCCGGAGGCATCTTCTCCCTCTGGTCGCCGGAGACCTCTTCTCCCCTCTGGCCGCCCTACACCTGCAACGCCGCGAAATCAGCCACCCGGCCGAGCCGGGCTACCAGCGCCTGGAGCAGGTTCAGCCGATTGAGTCGCGTATCCATGGCCTCGCACATGACCATGACATGGTCGAAAAACGCATCGACCGTCGGCCGCAGCTCATGGAGCAAATCGAGTACGGCGGCGTAATCCCCGGCTTCGAAGAGCTCGTCGAAACGCGGGAACACGTCGGCGCAAGCGGTGGCCAGATCCTTTTCGGCCTGTTCGACCAGAAGCTCGGCCTTCACCACGCCGGTTAAGGGCTGTCCGGCGCTTGCGCCCTGCTTGCGGATGATATTGGCCGCCCGCTTGAAGGTGAGCACGGCCTGATCGAAATCGGACCGGGCCGCGAAGGCAGCCAATGCATCGATACGGGAGGCCAGGGCCGCCACGTCGTCGAAGGAGGCACCGATGGCCGCCTCCACCACCAGGGTGTCATAGCCGCGGCCGGTGAAGTAGGCCCGCAGGCGCTGCCCGAAAAAGTCCAGCAACCGGGCCAAAGCCCGCGTCCGATCCACCTTGAACTTGATGTCGCCGTAACCGTCGATGGCCGACTGGAAAAGTTCCATCAGGTTCAGGTGCAGGCCGTGCTCGATGACGATACGGCAGATGCCGAGCGAGGCCCGGCGCAGGGCATAGGGATCGGCGGCGCCGGTAGGAGCCATATCCAGGCCGAAGCAGCCGGCCAGGGTATCGGCCTTGTCGGCGATGGCCAGGATGGCTCCGGCCAACGTGGCCGGCACGGGGCTGTCCGGTCCGAGCGGCAGGTACTGTTCGGCAATGGCGCGGGAGACCGCTTCGGACTTGCCCTTGCGCCGGGTGTAGATGCCGCCCATGATCCCCTGCAATTCGGCGAATTCACCGACCATGTCCGAGACGAGATCGACCTTGGCCAGACCGCCGGCCTGGGAGGCTTCCAGCATGACCTCGGGCTGGCCGGCCTGCTCGGCCACCAAGCCGCACAACCGCTCCAGGCGTCGGGATTTGTCCCGTACGCTGCCGAGTCCGGCCAGAAAAACGACGCTTTCGAGTTTCGTCAGCCACGTTTCGATATCGGCGGCCAAGTCGGCTTCCCAGAAGAATCGGGCGTCTTCCAGACGGGCGGTAAGCACCCGCTGCCAACCGCGGCGCACGAGTTCCACATCGGCCGGTTCCAAGCCGAGGGTGGTCAGAAAGCATGGCAGCAGATTGCCCTTGGCGTCTTCGACGGCAAAGCTCTTCTGATGCGTCTCCATGCTGGTAATGAGCACTTCGCGCGGCACGGCCAAAAACTTCCGGTCGAAGCGGCCGAGGATGACCACCGGATGTTCGGTCAGGCCCGTGACCTCGACCAGGAGGGACGGATTGATGACGGCCGAGCCGCCGGCCTCACGAGCCAGCCGTTCGGCCTGACCGCGCACCAGGGATTCCCGTTCCCGGGCGTCCAGCACCACCTTGCCCTGTTCCCGGATGATGGTGAAATAGTCCGGCGCGGCGGCCACTTCGAAAGGACCGGGACCCATGATGCGATGGCCGCAGGTCGTCCGGCCGGAGGCGATGCCGTCGAGCTCGAAGGGGACGATTTCGGCATCGAGCAGGGCCAGGAACCAATGGATCGGCCGGCCGAAGGCGAAGTCCCGCTCGCCCCACCGCATGCGCTTGGGAAAGGACAGCTTGCGCACCGCTTCCCGGCAGATGGCAGGCAAAAGCGCAATCGCCTCCTCGCCGCCAGTGGTCTTCCGCAAGGCCAGATAGCGACCCTTGGCCGTTTCCTGGATGAAAACGGCGGAAACGTCCGCCCCCTGTCCCTTGGCGAAGCCCGTAGCCGCCGCCGTCGGGGCGCCCGAGGCGTCGAAACCCACCCGTTCAGGCGGGCCGGTCACCACTTCCTCTTCCCGGCGCGAGACCGGGGCCAGATCGGGAATGCTGGCCACCAGCCGGCGCGGCGTGGCGAAGGCGGTCACCGGACCGCAGTCGATCTTGGCCTGGGTCAGTGCCTCGGCCAGAAGCGTCCGTATCTCCGTGGTCAGCCCGGCCAAAAAACGGGCGGGCATCTCCTCGAAACCGATCTCGAACAGAAAATGGGACATGGAATAGATCCTTTTAGGCGGTGGCGGGCAGGAGGGGGTAGCCGAGTTCCTTGCGTTGGGCGGCGTAGAGCCGGGCAAGACTGGAGGCCAGATTGCGCACCCGGCCGATGTAGGCTGTCCGTTCGGTGATGGAGATGGCGCCGCGCGCTTCCAGCATGTTAAAGGCATGGGAGCACTTGAGGCAATAGTCATAGGCCGGCCAGGGCAGTCCCAACTCGCACAGCCGCTTGCATTCCTTCTCACAGGCATTGAAATGCTGCAGCAGCATGGCGGCGTCGGATTCTTCGAAATTGTAGCGGGAATGCTCGTATTCGCCCCGCTGGTAGATCTGGCCGTAGGTCACGTCCTTATTCCAGGCCAGATCGTAGACCGAATCCTTTTGTTGCAGGTACATGCTGATGCGCTCAAGGCCGTAGGTGATCTCGACGGCGACCGGCGCCAGATCAATGCCGCCCACCTGCTGAAAATAGGTGAACTGGGTGACTTCCATGCCGTCGAGCCAGACTTCCCAGCCCAGCCCCCAGGCGCCGAGCGTGGGGGATTCCCAGTCGTCTTCCACGAACCGAATATCGTGCTCGCTGGCCGAGAAGCCGATAGCGGCCAGACTTTCCAAGTAAATATCCTGCACGTTGGCCGGCGAGGGTTTGAGGATCACCTGGAACTGGAAATAGTGCTGCAAACGATTGGGATTTTCGCCATAGCGGCCATCGGTCGGGCGCCTGGACGGCTGAACATAGGCGGCCTTCCACGCTTCGGGACCGATGACCCGAAAAAAAGTGGCCGGATTGAAGGTGCCGGCGCCGACCTCGGTGTCATACGGCTGCACCACCAGACAACCAGCGGACGCCCAAAATTTCTGCAACGCCAAGATGACATCCTGAAAATACATGCTCGCTCCCGTTTCGTGATTTGGACATCCATCGGCCGGTCAGGCCCGCACGAAGCCGCCCTGCTCCCATGCCAGCCCCAGGTGGTACCGCACGAGCAGGTCAACCGTCCGGGAAAACTCGCGCCCGGCAGCCGGATCGGGGCGACAGGCCGCCCACGCTTCTGGTTGGCCGGAGACGGCCAGGGCCATCAAGGCCAAGGCGCCAGGGCCCAAATACTGCCGCACGCCCGGCGAGGCATCCCGACATTGCCGGCAAAACAGTTTTCCCTGCTCCACATGGCAGACCGCACCCTGCGGACCAAGGGGCGCACCGCAGGCGGCACAATGGTCCCACACGGGCAGCATGCCCTGGATAAACGTCAGCCGTGCCCGAAAAAGCACGGGGAAAAGAGCCGAAGGCGGCATCTCGTTCTCCAGGGCAGCCAGCAATCCGCGCAAAAGCCGATACGCCTCGGCCGCCCCTTGGGGACCGATCTGGACGGCCTCGAAAAATTTCAGACAGTTGACGGCCATACCCAGGCGGCTCGGCTCCTGGCGCAAACGGTGCGGCGCATCCAGCAGCACGGCCTCGGTCAGGCAATGGTACCCCTGGCGCTCCGAACAGCGCACCTTGAAGCGCACGTGATTGAAGGAATCAAGGCAACCGGGGAACCGGCGACGACTTTTCAGGCCGCCAAAGGCGAAGGCCGTATAGACCCCCCGGACCGGAGAAAAAAGGCGCACCCAGGCGTCGATTTCCCGAAAACGGCCAACCCGGAGTACCAGCGCCTTTTCGGAAAATTCCATGCCCGCCTCGCGCCCGACGCCCGGCCTGTCACAGAGCGTCCCGCTTCCTTCACCCCCCGGCCTGGCAATACTGCCGCACGGGGGCACTTCGCCACGGCCGCCGTCCCAAAAACAGCTTGTTTTTTAAGGGAAGCGAATGGTTTTGGTCTCGCCCCGCTCCGTGGTCACGGGAGTTTCCTTGCCGTCGTAGTGGAAGATCACGCTGCTCGGATTGCCGAGCTTGACCTCGATCTTCTCGTTAAACGGCACCGTCAGCCGCTGTCCCTTCTTGACATAGACTTCCTTGGACGGTCCGGCATCCGGCGTCAGAATGACCCAACTCCCATCCTGACCGAAGACTTCCAATTCCTTTCCTCCCGAGGCCGCTTCCCCACTGGTCGGAGCAGCGGGCTTCTCGGGAACGACCGCCTTTTCCGGAGAAGGCGGCGGCGTCTCGGAGGCAGCCTGAGCGGCCGCCGCATCGGCCTTGCGGCCAAGGAATTTCAAGGTCTTGACCGATCCTCTGCCGGCATGCAGCGGATAGAGCTTGCCGTCAAAATGAATTTCCACGGCTCCGGCGTTGCCCAGGCGCACGAGCAGGTAGTCGGAAAACCGGCCGGAAAAGGAATCGCCCGGCCCCAGCATGGTGTCGCGCATGGTGCCGCCGTCAGCCCCGGCCTGAATCCAGCAGCGATCATTGGCCGTGATGGTCACCTCATGGCTGCCATGATCCCCCACGGTAAACTGTTTGCCCGTCGGCGCGGGGGCAGCCGCCGCAGGCGGCGTCTGCGGTTGGCCGCCAGGACCGCTCATGGCGATATCCTGGGTCGCTCGGTCTTCCGGTGTCGGTTCCGCGCCCGAGGGCGCTTCCCCGGTCGGCTTGGCAGCAGCCTGTTGTCCGATGGCTTCCGGAGCGGCCGGCTGGGCCGGCGGCACGGTCGGTGTGACGGCCGGAGCAGCGGCCGGAGGCGACGGAGGCGTCGCTTCCGCTGCCGGGGTTGACCCGACCGGTGGGGACGCCGGGACGGAGGCGGGTGACGGTTGGGATACCGGCGGAGCGGGAAGAGGCGCCTCGGCCGGGGCCGTGGACGCCGTCTGCTCACCATCCGGAGCGCCGGAACGCAAGGCATGCACAAGCCAGAGACCGCCCAGCACCAGGACCAGGATGGCCACCACCAAGGCGATACGCTTGACGCGAAGGGATGCAACGACACCGGATGCGTGCGCTCCATCCTCCTCGGGGATATCCTCGAGCAAGGGAACATGCTGGAGGGGCGTATCCTCCGGCTTGTAAATCTCGGCTAGGCTTTCTCGGAACTCCTCAGTATCCATGTCCAACAGTCGGGCATAATTTCTGATAAAGCCCTTGGCATAGACCGGATGCGGCAGCTTTTCCTCGTCGCCTTCCTCAATGGCCGCAAGACAGGTCTTCGAGATCTTTATCTTATTGGATACATCGTCGAGTGAGAGGCTCCGGCGCTCCCGTTCCTCGCGCAATAGCGCCCCTAACTTGCGCAAATCCATACGAACAACTCCTCCGAATCCATTCCGCCGGGACGGGAGAATCCCCCAGTGGCACCGTAAAGGCAGCTCTTACAGCTTGACCTCAACCACCGCTTTGGATCGCAGATTGTCGATAAATTGCTGAAAGAATTTTTCGAACTTCTGTTTATAAAGCAGTTCCTGAATCTGTTCCTTGGCACCGTCGAAGGCGGCATCACCTCCCGCCGTCTCCGCCTTGGCAGGAACGGGAGCGGGCTTCGGCGCCGGCTGCTGCTGGCCGGTCCTCATGGTCAAAATCACCGCCTTGCCATCCAGCATGATCGGCTGCGTGACCTGTCCTGCCGGTATGGCCGACAGGGCATCGCGCAACGGCGGGGCCAAATCCTTAAGCTGCACATCACCGAGATTGCCGCCCTGGTCCCGGCCGGGACCGATGGAATAACGCTTGGCCGCGTCGGCGAAACTGATGGCTCCGGAAGTAATTTTGGCGCGCAAGGCTTCGGCATCCTTCTTGGTCGGGACCATGATGAAGCCAATGTTGCCAAGCACTCTTGGTCCGGAAATCGATTTTTGTGTCGGAAGATTATCTTTGTTATGTTCGTAAAAATCACGAATTTCTTCTTCTGTAACATGCACTTTACGGTGCACCATATAGCCCAAGAGCTGCTTTTTGATTGTTTCCTTGCGTAACTGTTCCCGGAATTGCTTCAGTGTCAGGCCTTCTTTGAGCAATTCATTTTTCAGTTGCTGTTCAGTCAGGTTATTTTTTTTCTTGATCTCATTGATCTGTGTATCAAGTTCCGTCTCAGAGACGGTAATCTTCAGTCGGGCAGCCTCCTGCTCGATGAGGATATCATTTATCATGCTATCGAGGACCTGACGTTGCAGCTCGGCATATCGGGGATCATCAGCCTTGAAACTGATGCCTTGCGTCCGCTGTATGAGCTCGCTTACCCGGGCATTGACATCAAAAAGCGTGATGAGGTTGCCGTTGACCACAGCCACCACTCGATCCACGAGTTCGGCGGCCTGCGACGGCATGGCCAGCAAGACAAGACACCCGACGATGACGCAAATCTTTGGCAGACGAGCCAAGAGAGACCTCCATGTCCCGCATGTGCGCGGAAGCGCTGCTGAAGTAGATCATCCCCACATTGCGGGGGCCATGTCCTGCCTGTGCGCGGCAACAACAGACGTGCCGCGCACGCGATCCGGCCGGACCACAATCTGCCGTCTCACCGGGAAAGACGCAGCCGAAGCGACAACTCCCTTCCCCAGTTGGCGCAACCACGCATCCGGGCCTATAAACTTTTTTATCACACCAGGCAATCGCAAGGGGATGGCCCTCCGGGAAAATATTAGGGGAATTCCAGGATTCTGCTCTCTTTTTTCTTCACTTCCACCGTTTTTTCCTTCCCGCGGTAGCGATAGCGCACTTCGCTCGGACTGCCCAGACGGACGGAGAGGCGCTGGGTAAAGGTGATCCGCAACGGATTGCCCGGTTTGAGATAGACCCGTTCCTCCGGTTTCCCATCCGCCGTATAGAGAATCCAGCTCGCCTTTACGGCACTGTACTCCACTTCATGGACGCCGGCAGACGGGGCAACCGCCTCGGCCGGGACGGGAACGGCAGGCGCTGGTTGGGCAGTCGGTTGGACGACCGCAGCCGCCTTGTCCTCCCCGGACGCCGCAGAGGCAGACGCAACCGCCGGCGCAGCAGGCAATGCGGCGGAAGGCGCCGCCGCATTGGCGAGCGCCGGTGGCGTCAGCGTGGAAGCATCGGACTTGTCGGCCGCAGCCTGGGGCGGCGGGGGTGGTACGAACGCCTGCCCCGACGCCGGGGAAGCGGCTTGCCCCTCCGCCGAAACGGCCTTTGCGCTTTTCTCGGCCGCCTGGACAGGCGGCGTGGTCGCCTCATGCGGCGGTTGTGGCGTTTGGCTGTCGGCCACCAGTGCGGTATGCACCCGGATGCGTGCCCCGGCCAACGCCTTGGTCAACCAGGCCGCAAAAGCCTGTTCCAATTTGTCGGCGGACAGGATGGCCTCGACCCGGGCATAGGCCTTGGCCGGTTCGAGCACGGTTTCCCCCCGCCTTTCGAGCAGGATCAGCGCGGCGTTTCCGGTCTCGTCGGACAAAATCGACGACGCTTCCCCGGGCTTGACGGAACGCAGCGCCTCCCGCCAGGCCTGCGGCAGATTGCCTTCGGGCAGCGTCATCTCCTCCACCGACACCCCGCCGATTCCCGTGAGATCGCTTCGCGCGCCGGAAGACCGGAAAGCGGCCAGGGCAGCCTTGAGCGACCCGGCGTCCTTGCCTTGCACAAGCAGGAACCGGGTCCGGGCAGGCGTGGTGAAGGCGTCGATATGGTCCTTGTAATAATCGGCGGCCTCGGACACGCCGACCCGGGCATGCGGCCCCAGCACCTCCCGGGCGAACTTCTCCACGGTCAGCCGATCCCGCAGCGCCTCGCGCCAGCGTTCGAGATCAATGTGCTCCTCGAGGAGCATCCGCCCGAAGGCGTCGCCGGGATAATCGGCCCGGACCACCGCCTCGGCCTTGGCCAGCTCCGCGTCGGTCACGCCCAGATGGCGCCGGGACAATTCCTGGCCGGCCAGACTGTCCACGATCATATCGGCCAAGACCGCGCCGTATTCGGCACGCAACCGCTCCACGGCCGGATTTTCCGCCTCGGGCAGGCCCAGGCGGGAAAGATCATGGCGCGCCTCCAAGGCCGCCACGGTGATGGGAACCCCATTGACCGTGGCCGCCACGCCGGGTTCGTCCGCATCCCGACCGCAGCCGCCAAGCAGCACGGCCAGGACCAGCACCCACCCTGTCCAGGCGCCAGCCCGTCTCATGCGGTCTGCACCTCCTCGCCCAGAGCGGCCAATTCCCGGGTCCAGACCTGCATGGCCTCCGGAAAGGGAATCTGCTGATCGAGAGGCAAGGCCAGGCGTCCGGGCGGCAGCAGACGCACCCCGTCGCCATGGCCGGTCACGAAAGCCACCAGCCGTTCGGGAGAAACGGCCGCCCCTTCGGCCTCAAAGGACACCACCAGCCGGTTGGGGGCGATTTCGGCCTTATTGGCCCCGAGTCTCGCCAGAATCTGCTTGAGGACCAGGGCAGCCCGAAAATTTTCCACTTCCTGGGGCGGCGGGCCGAAACGGTCGCGCATCTCGGCCATGCGTTCGGTCAGCCCCTCTTCCGTGCGGGCCGTGGACAGGGCCTTATACAGACGCAGCCGATCGGACGCCTCGGGCACGTAACGTTCGGGAATCCGGGCCGCCACGCCGAGCACCAGCTCCGGCTCCACATGCTCCCGGATGGGCTCGCCCTTGAGACGGCGCACCTCGTCGGCCAGCATCTCCAGAAACATATCGAGGCCGATGCGGGCGATGTGTCCGGACTGGGCCTCGCCCAGGATGTTGCCCGCGCCTCGCAGGCGCAAATCCTCCATGGCCACCTGGAACCCCGCCCCCAGATAGTCCATGTCGAGAATGACCCGCAGGCGCTTGCGGGCCAGATCCGGGGTCTTTTCCAGATTCGGCACCACGAAGTAGGCATAGGCCTGCCGGGCCGAACGCCCTACCCGGCCGCGCAATTGATAGAGCTGCCCCAGGCCGAACATGTGGGCGTTATCCACGATCAGGGTATTGGCCCGGGGAAAATCCAGGCCGGACTCGATGATGGAGGTGCAGACCAGGATGTCGGTCTCACCGTGCCAGAAGGCGCGCATGGCCTCTTCCAGGGCGGTTTCGGACATCTGGCCGTGAGCCATGCCCACCTTGGCCCCGGGCGCCAGGGTCTTGACGAAGGCCGTCACCTCCTCCAACCCCTGGACGCGGTTGCTCACCCAGAACACCTGCCCCTGGCGCTCCAGCTCCCGGCGCAGGACTTCGCGCAAAAAGCCCGGTTCGCGTTCGACCAGGGCCGTTTCCACGGCCTTCCGCTCGGGAGGCGGCGTCTCGATGACCGAAAGCCCCCGCACGCCGGACAGCGACAGTTGCAACGTGCGCGGAATGGGCGTGGCCGTCAGCGTCAGGGCGTCGATGTTCTTCTTGAAGGCCTTGAGCCGTTCCTTGTGCTTGACGCCGAAACGCTGCTCCTCGTCGAGGATCAGCAGGCCGATGTTGGGAATGGTCACATCGCTCGAGAGGATACGGTGGGTGCCGATCAGGATGTCCACCTCCCCCCGGGCCACGGCCTCCAGCACCACCTTGCGCCGTTTGGGCGAGACGAAACGGGAGAGCATTTCCACCCGTACAGGAAAGCCCTCCAACCGGGAAGCGAAATTCTGATAGTGCTGCTCGGCCAACACCGTGGTCGGGCAAAGCATGGCCACCTGTTTGCCGTCGAGCACGGCCCGAAAGGCCGCCCGCAAGGCCACCTCGGTCTTGCCGAAGCCCACGTCGCCGCAGACCAGCCGGTCCATGGGCTCGGGGCGCTCCATGTCGGCCAGCACCTCGGCGATGGCCCGCTCCTGGTCCGGCGTTTCCTCGAAACCGAAGGTGGTCTCGAATTCCAGGTACAGTTCATTGGTGGGACCGTAGGCGTAGCCCTTGGCCACCTGCCGGTAGGCGTACATTTCGACCAAATCGGCGGCGATGCGCTCGATGGCCTTTTTGGCCCGCTCGCGCACGGACTTCCACCGGGTACCGCCGAGCTTATCCAGGGGCGGCTGGAGGCCTTCCGGCCCCTTGTACCGCTGCAGCAGCCCCAGCCGGTCGGCCGGCAGATAGAGCTTGTCCTCGTCCGCGAAGGCCAACAGGAGGTAATCGCCGCCCACGGCATCCACGGTCATGCGGGCCAGCCCCGAGAAGGAACAGACGCCGTAATCCCGATGCACGACGAGATCGCCCGGACGGATGTCGTCGAAGCTGGAAAGTCCCTTGAAATCCTTGGTCGCCCGCTCTCCCTCGGCCCGGCCGGCATCCGGATGCAGGACATCCTCGGCCAGAATGCGGGTCTCGCGCCAGGAGAGATCCATGCCGTGACGCAGGGGGGAAACCAAGGCGAAAATGCCATCCAGGCCCGGCGTGTAGGCGGTGCGGATGGCCAATCCCTCGGGGGTAATCATCTGGAGGAACTTGCGGCGGGACCGTTCCCCGTGAAAGGACAGAATGGTCTGGCCGGGCAAACGGCTCCATTCGGCCAGCGAGGCGGTCAGCGTCGTCCAGGGACGCTTGTCGGAGCCGGGTTTCCAGAACAGGTCGCCAAAGCGTTCGATGACCTTTTCCGGCAGATCGGGCCCGTGCCGTCCCCGGCCCATGACCAAATCCTCAAACAGAATACGCCGGCCGGCCACCAGCGCCTTGCGCGCCATGTTTCCGGGCCACAGCACCCGGGTGGTCGGCCAGGGAAAACCGCGTTCCTTGCTTTCGGTCTCGAAGAACTGCCGCCAGCCGTGTTCCACCTCGTCCAGGCGTTCCTTGACCCTGGTGGGATCGGCCACGATCCAGACGGCGTTTTCCGGAAACCAGGCCGAAAGTTCCACCGGACGGTCGTAGTAGAGACCCGGCCAGATGGCCCCGTCCCGGGCCACGAGCGCCTCTTCCAGGGTTTGCTTGGCTCCCCGGTGGAGCTCGCCCGTGCCGGCGATGGCCGTCCACAGGGCCTTGGCCTCGTCCATGAAGGTTTCCGAGAGCACGGCCGGGGCCGCCGGCAGGATGGTGACTTCGGTCAGTTCGGCCAGGGAGCGCTGGGAGGCCGGATCGAAACGGCGGGCCGCCTCCACCACGTCCCCGAAAAATTCCAGGCGAAGCGGCGTGTCGTAGCCCGGTGGAAAGATATCCAGGATGTCGCCCCGCGCCGCGAATTCTCCGGGCCCCGTGACCATGGGCGCCCGTTTGTAGCCCCAAAGGACGACCTGCTCGGCGATAAGATCCCGGGGAAGCTCTTCGCCCACGGCCACATTGAGGACATTGCCGTCCAGAGCCGCCCGCGGCGGCCATTTGGGCAGCAGGTTGTCGGCGGTCACCAGCAGAATGCGCGGCTTCCCCCCCCTAGCCGCGAAAGCCAAAAAAGCCAGCCGCCTGGCCCAAAAAGCATGGCTGGCCCGGCCCGGGGCGTAGGACGGCAGGGCCATAAACGACGCCCCCCAGAGCGATCCCGGCGCGGGCGGGGTCAACAGTTCCAGAAGGGCCGCGATCCGGTTCAGATCATTGATGCCCGGGGCCACCACCACGGCGGACTGACCGCGGGCCAGGGCCTCCACGGCCAGAAAGGCCAACGTGGCCGGGCCGCTTTTATAGACACTGATGGAATCGGGACTGCCCAGCAGTTCGGCAAGGGGAGAGGTGCGGGACAAGGCTTTGCCTCATGGGGAAAAAATCCGGATTGGCTCGCCACCCCGAGCGACTAGGCGCCAGTGTGACATGCCCCCGTACGGACCGGCCAGGGATCATGCGCCATCGGCCGGGGAGGAGCGCCCGGCAGGCGTCCCCTCGCATCTCCTCCGGAGATACGACAACACCTCTTGCCACCCAATGGGGGCAACAGGTGTCTGCCCGTCCTGACGACGGGCCCCGGTCAAAAAGCGCGGCGCCGGTCGCGCCGCGCTTCGGGAATACCGTCAGAAGGAACCGAGCATGTTTTGTTCTTCGCCCGACAGCAGCTTGTTGAGATCAAGGAGGATGAGCAACCGATCCTCAAGCTTTCCCACTCCGCTGATGTACTCGGATTCGAGGCCGGATACGACCGGTGGTGGTGGTTCCACCGTACTGGCCGGTATGCGCAACACCTCGGATACGGAATCGACCACAAAACCTACGATCATATTATTGATCTCAATGACGATGATCCTGGTATGCTTGTCGTGATCCCGGGTGGACAGACCAAAGCGCTTGCGCAAGTCAATGATGGGAATGACCTTGCCCCGCAGGTTGATGACGCCCTCCACAAAATCAGGGGCGCGTGGGACCTTGGTGATATCCATCATGCGGATGATTTCCTGCACGCTTAAGATATCGACGCCGAACTCCTCCTCACCAATACTGAAGGTGACGAGTTGGAGCAGTTCAGCATCCTGCTTTTTGAGGCTTTCCTCCATGCGGTTAGCTCCCGTTTGAGGTGTGGACCGCGCAGGCGGTAAATGCGTCCCTTTCTAGTCCTATCCGTTTCCCCCCGGGTAGGGCAAGCGCAGGGCGGCGAAAAAATAAAAAAACTAGTCGTCCGCAAGAGTCTTGGCCCGCTCTTCCGGGCTCATGCTCCACAAGGGAAAGCCGTCCTTGGTCCGCCGGACCTTCAGTTGCGTACCGTCGTCCTTCTTGACCTTGACGGCAAGCATTATGTCCTGGTCGTCCATGTCGGTCCAGGCACCCGTCACCTTGACCTGATCGCCCACTTTAAGACCGATGGAGGACAAATCCACCACATCCTTGGGCCCCAGCTGCACGGTTTCCAGCCCCTTGTCCTTCTTGTCCTCGACCTGGAGGCCGATGCCCGGGGCCATGCCGGGCAAGGGGACAATGGTGAGGATCTTGGTCACCCGCCCCTTGAGGGTGTCCGCCTCCCTGGGATCATACAGCCTGTCGTACTCGCTCCCATGCTCCCAGCCCTTGATGTCGGGATTGGCCTTGGCCCCAGCCCTCGCCTGCACGGCCAACACCAGCATCACGGCAACGAGCAGGGACACGCGCAGCATCAGACGTATCGCCATCTCCTCATCCCTCCGGAACACCCCGGGCCATCCCGGGCCAACGCATGCACTTCTCTGCAGCCGCGATACGGCCAGAGACTGCCGCCGTCAATACGTGAACTGCCCGCCATCATAGATGGTGACGTCCCGGCCGTCGGTCAGATGGGCCCGCACCCGCTTGGGCTCGGTATTGACCAGGTCCCAATGCAGGGCCGAATCATTCAATCCCAGTTCGATCTTGCGCTCGGCCGACAGATCCCGCGGATCGCCGTCATAGGTATCGGAGTAGGAACTGCCCACGGCCACGTGGCAGTTGCCGTTTTGCCCGCCGAAGTTCTCATCGTAGAGGGTATTGGCCATGAAGCGGCCGATCCGGGAAAAACGCCGGTCGGTCAGGGAAAATTCGCCCAGACGCGACGCCCCCGCGTCCATGCCCAGCTGCTTGCGGGCAAAATCCTCGCCCTGCTCGGCCGCAATCTCCGTCACCTGACCGTCCACGAAGGTGAACCGCACGCCCTGGATGCGATTGCCGCTCCGATAGGAGGGCTGGTCGGCGAAATAGCGTCCGTTCGTACCGCGCCAATCCGGGGAGGTAAAAATCTCGAAGCTCGGGATGTTGTGGCCGGAAAGCCCGAGCCAATGGCGCTTTTCGCCGGGAGTGACATGCAGATCCACGTTCGCGGATTCGACATGAAGGGAAACGATCCGGAAGGAATTGAGCCAGGCCCGGATGGCATTGACTTCATCGTAGAGCCGGCGCCACACGGCCACGGGATCGGACTCGCGCAAAAAACAGGCCTCGGCCACCTGGGCGGCATACTCCCGACTGGTCATACCGGACTGTCTGGCCAGTTCGGCGGTGGGATACAGGCACAGGGTCCAGCCGAAATCCCCGGCCTCCTCCCGGCGCACCAGGATGTCGCGCAGAGGTTTGCGGGCCACGGCGGCCGTGGCGATGCGCTTGGGGTCGATGCCGCTTAAATGGGTCAGGCTGTCCGGAGCCAAAAGATGCATGGCGCCATGCAGTTTTTCATGGAGCACGTCCTGGCCCGGGGTTTGGAAGATCAGCTGGGCCTCGTCGGCCTTGCCGAAAAACGCGGTTTCCATGGGCGTGGTCAAGGACAGCCGGGGCACGGGATTGAGTCCCCGGGCCAGCAGCTTGGCAAAAACGGCCTCGGCCAGCCGCAAGGCCGGCAGCTCGAACTGAAGAAGGATCACGTCGCCCGGCGTGTAGGGAGCGGCCCGCGACGTGGCCAGCCCCCACAGCAGCACATCGGCGTATTTCTCAACTTGCGCACGCGACAGCACGGTATGATGTCCTTTTTTTTCACCCATAGCCCCAAAACGGCGCAGGCGGCAAGAAGAGGGTCGGCCGAGCGGATCGGCCGCGCCCCCCGGCTTATTGCAACAGATCGAACTTGCTAAAACGCATCGTCAGACCGGCCCGCCCCTGGGTGGCCGACCGCAGTTCGGTGGAAAAACCGAACATCTGGCGCAGGGCGGCCTTGGCCGTGACCGTCTTGCTCCCGCCCCGGTCCACCATGTTCTCCACCTTGGCGCCCTTGGCCCCGAGCAGTCCCACCACGTCGCCCACAAAGGCGTCCGGCACCCCGATCTCCACTTCCATGATGGGTTCGAGCAGGGCCGGCCTGGCGTTGCCCAAGGCGGCCTTCAGGGCCAGGCTCGCGGCCATGCGGCAGCCGACGGCCGAGGTCTTGCCCTCGATGGGAAAAAGCCCCGTCACCCGCACCCGGATATCCTGGACCGGATAGCCCTTCAGCGGCCCGCTTTGCAGGCCGTCCTCCAGTCCCTCGGCCATGGCCTCCCTCCAGGCGGCCGGAAAAGTCGCGCTGTCGATGGCGAAGCCGATATCCCGACCGGCCTCGCGGGGAAGCGGCGCCACGGTAACGGCCACCTTGCCGTGATGTTCCCGCTCGCCGAGTTCCCGGTCGAATTCGCCGTCGCCCCGCCCCTCGGCCGTGACCGTTTCCAGATAGACCACCTGCGGCTTACCCGCCCGCGGCGATACGCCGTATTCCCGGCGGGCCCGCTCCAGGACCACGTCCAAATGGAGTTCCCCCATGCCCGACAGGATCAGCTGATCCGTCTCCGGGTCCGTAACCAGGGTCAGTGTGGGATCTTCCTGGAGCAGCTTGTCGAGCACTTCTTTGAGGCGATCGGACTCCTCGGCGTTGCGGGGTTCCAGGGCCAGGCTGATAACGGGCTTATATCCGGCGATCGTCTCCAGTAAAATGGGATTGGCTTGGCTGCACAGCGTGTCGCCGGTGGAAGCGAAACGCATACCGGCCACGGCCACGATCTCTCCCGGGCCGGCCGTCTCGGCCTTTTCCCGATGGCTGGCGTGCAGGGTGAAAAGCCGGGCCGGCCGTTCCACCGCCTGCCGCGTGGCATTGTAGACATCCTCGCCGGCGGTGAGCGTGCCGGAATAGACCCGGGCAAACACCTGTCGGCGGCCGGTCTCCAGACTGACCTTGAAGACCAGGGCGGCCAGAGGCGCAGCCGGGTCCGGATCGAAGCTCCGGGGTTCCTTGGTGGCCGGATCGATGCCGACCACCGCTCCCCGGTCCAGCGGCGAGGGCAGGAAGGCCAGCACCCCGTCGAGCAGCGGTTGGACGCCCATGTTTTTAAGCGCCGAAGCGGCATAGACCGGCACCGCTTCATGGGCCAGAGTGGCGGCCCGCAGCCCGGCGATCAGCCGGTCCGGATCGATGGGACCGCCGGACAGATAGGCCTCCATGAGCACCTCGTCGTGCTCGCAGGCCGCTTCCACCAGCTTCTCCCGCCAGGGCTCGGCCAGCCCGGCCTCGGCGTCGGAGAGCGGATGCCGCTCGATGGTTTCCCCCTGGGTCGTCTGATCGAAATCGAGCCGTTCCATGGCCAGGAGGTCGATCAGGCCGGCAAAATCCGCGCCCTGGCCCACGGGGATGGTCACGGCCACGGGATTGGCGGCCAGTTTGTCCCGCATGGCGGCAAGGACGGCCTCGAAATCGGCTCCCAGCCGGTCGAGTTTGTTGACACAGGCCAGTTTGGGAACGCCAAAGGCCGCGGACTGCCGCCAGACCGTCTCGGACTGCGGCTCCACCCCGGCCACGGCGCAGAAAACCCCGACCGCCCCATCGAGCACCCGAAGCGATCGTTGGACCTCGATGGTGAAATCGACATGCCCCGGGGTGTCGATGATGTTGATGCGATGATCGCGCCAAGAGCAGGTGGTGCACGCCGAGGTAATGGTGATGCCCCGCTCCTGTTCCTCGGGCATGAAGTCCATGGTGGCCGTGCCCTCATGCACCTCGCCCATGCGGTGAATCTTGCCGGTATAATAAAGAATGCGTTCGGTCAGCGTGGTCTTGCCGGCGTCAATGTGGGCGATGATGCCGATATTACGCAGGCTGGCCAGCTTGTTTTTCCCGCTCCCCTTCCTGGCGCTCATGATGGTGTGCTCCGTTGGCGGCGGTTGGCCCCCTGCCTGGAACCTACCAGGCGGCAGGGACGTGAAGAACGGATGCCCGAAGTCGCGTTGCGCGAAACGTTTCCGGGGTAAGGCCCGGCCAAAGCCAAAAGGTCTCCCGACCGGGACCAAGGACCAGCGGTGCGACGCCAAGGGCCGTATCCAGATCGGCTTCGCCGGTAAAAACGGCATCATAGCCCAAATTGACCGCCTCGGCCAGCCCGCCGGCGGCGGCGACAAAAGGCGTCCGATCCGGGCAGGATGGACCATGGACGCAAAAGGTCAGATCCGGATGGGCAAAGGCCAGGGCCTCCCAATCGAAGGCCGCGTCCGGACCGGGGAATACCCCGACCCGGCCGGCCGTCCGGGCCGGAACAATCGTCGGACCAGAAGCGGGCCAGGCCGGCGTGGCCACGCCGTCGAGCAGCAGCACCGCTCCCCGCCCCCGCTCGGTCAATGCGGCCCCCAGACCGGCCAAGGCCCGGACGCCGACCCGAAAGACCGATTCCACGCCGCACAATTCCAGCGTGGTGAGCAACGGTTTCGGCCAGACGCCGCCGACCCGCACCGCCGCCACTTCCGGCACCCGGGCGCACAAGGCCGGCATGATCGCCCCCGCCAATCGCGCCGGCGAGGCAAAGGCCGCGCCACAGGCCACCACAACGAAGTCCAGGGGGCGCTCCACCCGGGCCAGGCACAGATCGTGGCCGCAGACGGTTTCCTGGCGGCGGCTGACGGGCATGGGGCCGCCGCAAGCGGCAAACAGTCCGGCCACGCCGGTTTTGATCCAGGCCCGCTCACGGTCGGACACCCGGGCGTAAGCGGCGGCAAAGGCCGCATCGCCCACGCGACCCCGCTCCAGGGCCTCGGGCCAGGGACGGCTGTTGTCGGGAGAAGGAGACGTGTTCATAGGCACCAGCAAAAAAAAGACGGGGCGGCCGGCCGCCCCGTCTCGATGTTCCGGTTAGAGCCAGCGTTTGGCCCAGTTGCGCCAGCTTCCCTGGATCTTCCGGCGTTCCTCTTCGGAAACGGTCTTCTGATACTCCAGGTAGGACAATTCGGATCGCAGTTTGGCGTATTCCAGGACCTCGGGCAGCTCCTTGAAGTTCTCGACCGTATACATGTAGCGTTTCCAGGCTGCCCCGTACTGATCGGTACGCCAGTAGAAATCGGCTATGAACAGTTCATGCTCGGCCAACCGTTTGCGGCAGCGACGGATGTAGTCCACCGCCTCCTTGCCATAATCGGTGTCCGGGAAGGTTTGCTGCAGGAGATGGAAGTATTGGAGGGCTTCCTGCAAATTGCCCTGCGGCATGTCGATGGATTCGGAGCGCTTGAAGTTGGAGACGCCGATCTGATAGAGAACGTAAGGAATCTCTTCGCTGCGCGGATGCACCGACTCGAATTCCTTATATGTCTCGGCAGCCAGGGCATAGTCCTCGGTCAGAAAGTAGGCGTCGGCCAAGGCGATCGTCCCCATGGGCGTATAGGGGCTGAACGGATAACGATCCTTCAACTTCATGAAATAATTGATGGCGTCGTAATACTGCTTTTGAGACATGGACTCACGCCCGGCCTCATAAAGTTCCTGAGCCGTGTCCTCGGGGGGCGGCAAAAAATAATAGTCTATAAGGCCGGCACAGCCGCCAAGAAACAGCAGCAGGCACGAAAGAGGCAGGAAACGGCGCAACAGCACATTCATGTTGTAATCCCGGATATAAGCCCGGCTCCGGCCGGGCGTCACACGACGGAAACGACGGTCCCACAGGGAAGCGCCTTTCCGGCGTTTTGATGCGCGTCCTTTTACCAGATGGACCAGACAGGCACAACGGAAAAAAGCGAACCTGCGCCTTCCACCGAAAGGGGGGTCCCTCGCGGATCCGGCCTGACTGTCATGAAAACCGCGACGTCAAATAGGCGTGGGCGGCCTGGGCGGCACAGGCGCCGTCCCCCACCGCCGTGGCCACCTGACGGCAGGATTTGGAGCGGATATCGCCGGCGGCGAAGATGCCGTCGATATTCGTCCGCATGTCCTGATCCGTACAGATGAAGCCCTGGGCGTCGCGAGCCAGGGTGGCCGGATAGAAATTTCCCTGGGGTTCGAGGCCGACGAACACGAACACGCCGTCCACATCGAGATGGCTCGGCTCGCCGGTGGCGACATTTTCCACCTCGACCCCGGAGACGCCGCCCTGCCCGCCCGTGATGGACCGAACCACCGAGGAACGCAGGATCTCGATGACAGGGTCGCCCTCACAACGGTCCAGGTAACATTGCTGTCCCCGAAAAGCGTCACGCCGGTGAATGAGGTAGAGTTTTTTGACCAGCCGGGACAGGTAGAGGGACTCCTCCAAGGCGGAGTTGCCGCCGCCGATGACGGCCACGGTCTGGCCCTTGAAAAAGTTGCCGTCACACAGGGCGCAGTACGAGACGCCCCGGCCGAGGAACTCCCTCTCGCCCGGAATGCCCACCCGTTTGTAGCGAGCGCCGGAGCAAAGCACCAAGGCCTTGGCCTCGATCGTCTCGTCCCCCACCGTCAGGCGGTGCAGGCAATCGGCACTCTCCAGGGCGGAAACCTCATCCCCGATCCGGTCCACCTGGTAGTGGGCCAAATGGGCGTTCATCAAATCGGCCAGTTTCCAGCCCTCGATCCCGTCCGGGAATCCGGGATAGTTCTCGATCAGATGCGTCATGAGCATCTGCCCGCCGGGAGAGAGCTTTTCCACCATGGCCACGGACAGTTCGGACCTCGCCAAATAGAGGGCGGCCGTCATGCCGGCCGGCCCACCTCCGATCACGACGGCATCATAACATCGCATGAATTACAGCGCCTTTTGAGTAAGCATTTCCTTGATGCTGCTCTTGGAGACAGCGCCGGTAATCTGCTCCACCACTTCGCCAGCCTTAAAAAGAATCAGGGTGGGGATGGCGCGGATGCCATACCGGCTGGGAGTGCTCGGATTTTCGTCCACGTTCATCTTGGCCACCTTGATCTGGCCGGTGTACTCCCCCGCCAGTTCGTCGATGACCGGCCCCATGGCCCGGCAGGGGCCGCACCAGGGAGCCCAGAAATCCACCAGGACTGGCTGATCGCTTTGCAGAACCTCGGCCTCGAAATTCGCGTCGGAAAGCTGGATGGCCATGAGTGCGCTCCTTTTAGGACTTGCCGGCCGCATGACTGCGACCGAATTTTTTGCACTGCCTAGCGTCGGACAAAACGGATCAATTCCACTGCCATGACGTACTCCACAATCGTGTAAACTTATTGCGCATCAGGCCGCCTGTCAACCGATGCCGGCGAGGAACACGGCCTCCCGCGATAGTCCCAGGGCACCTTGCGCCCGCGCGGCACGGCGTCCAGGGTCAGATCGTGGAAAAGGCCCGCCGCGGCCAGACGACAGCCCGTGAACGCGATCATGGTGGCGTTGTCGGCACACAGGGACGGTTCGGGCAAAAAAAGGGGCAGACCGCGACGGTGAGCCATCGCGGCCAGCGTCTCCCGGATTCGGGCATTGGCCGCCACCCCGCCGGCAGCCAACAGCGCGGCCGGCGGTGCGGGCATCTCGTCCAGGGCCCGCTCCAGCTTGACCCGAAGCGTGTCGGCGATGGCCCAATTGAGGGAAGCGCACGCCAGCCGCAATTCCTCCGGCCAGTCGGCGGCCACGATGGCCGCCCCGGGTGCGGGCAGGTGTTCCGCCTTCAGATGGGGCCTGGCCGCCACAAAGGTGGCTACGGCGGTCTTTAAGCCGCTAAAGCTGAAATTCAGGTTCCGGTTTTCCAGATAGGGCCTGGGGAAAAGCGTACGGTCGGGCTCGATATCCCGGCCCAGGACGTCGATATAGACACCCCCCGGATATGGCAGATTGAGGGACTTGGCCGCCTTGTCGAAGGCCTCGCCGGCGGCGTCGTCCAGGGTACGGCCGAGGACCGTGAGCTCCAGGGGCGAGCGGAGCAGCATGATCTGGGTATGACCGCCGGACACGAGCAGCCCCAGGGCCGGATACGGGACATCCCGGCCGATGGTGGCGGCCAGCAAATGGGCGTGCAGGTGGTCCACCCCGATCAGCGGGGTGTCCATGGCCAGGCACAAGCCCTTGGCCAGGGACAGGCCGACCAGCAGACTGCCGAGGAGTCCCGGGCCCCTGGCCACGGCCACGGCGTCCACGTCGGCCAAGGAAAGCCCCGCATCGGCGAACAGCGAGGCAAGAAGCGGCCCGGCCCGGCGCAGATGCTCCCGGGATGCCAGTTCCGGCACGACGCCGCCGAACAGGGCGTGGAGGTCCGCCTGGGAACCCAACCGCTCCAGAAGCGGCCGGCCGTCGGCGCAAAGGGCCACGCCCGTCTCGTCGCAGGAAGACTCGATGCCGAGACAGATCATTCCTGACGGGTGCGCTGGTAGATTTCCGCCACCTTGGCCACGTCGTTTTTGCTGCCGATGAAAAGCGGCACCCGCTGATGCAATTCCTCGGGGTCGATGGACAGGATGTCCCGCTCGCCGTCGATGGCCGCGCCGCCGGCCTGGGTGCAGACAAAGGCGAGCGGCGAGGCCTCGCACAGAAGCCGCAGTTTGCCCCGGGGCTTCTTGGGATCGCGATGATCGACCGGGTACAGGAAAATGCCCCCGTAAAGGAGGTTGCGATGGAAATCCGCCACCAGGGAGCCGATATAGCGACCGGTGTAGGGCTTGCCGCGCTGGTTGTTCGTTCCCTTGAAATAATTGACAATTTCTTTTGTCGGTTCGTCCCAATAGGTCCAGTAGGCCTCATTGACGGAATAGACCCGGCCGGTCTCCGGAATCCGGATGTCCGGGTGGGACAGCAGAAATTCGCCCACGCTCGGGTCCAAAGTGAAGCCATGCACGCCCCGACCCGTCGTGTACACCATCATGGTGGAAGGGCCGTACAGGAAATAGCCGGCAGCCACCTGCTCGCTGCCGCGCTGGAGCAGATCGCTTAAGGCGTCGGCATTGCATTCGCCCTTGCTGCGGTAGATGGAAAAAATGGTGCCGACGTTGACGTTGGCGTCGATATTGGAGGAGCCGTCCAGGGGATCGAAGATAAGAAAGTAGTCCCCCTTGGGAAACTGGTCCGGGATGCGGACCAGATCGGCGTTTTCCTCCGAGGCGATGGCGCACAGCACGCCGGCCCGTTCCATGCGGTGGATGAGCACCTTGTTGGCGTACTCGTCGAGCTTTTGCACCTGCTCGCCCTGCACGTTGATTTCGCCGGTAAAGCCCAGAACATCCACCAAGCCGGCCTTGCTGACCTCCCGGGAGATGATCTTCGCCGCCAGAATCAATTCGTTCAAGAGCCGGGTAAACCGGCCCGAGGCCATGGGTGATTCCTTCTGATGCAGGAGCAGATGTTCGGTCACTGTGATTTGCGGCATTTGGCAATCCTTCCCTTTGTGCTCGTGCGGGGCAAGGTCCGGCTCACAACCGGCGCCCTCCGGCGCAACACTCCCGTTTCCCAAACTGGGCGAGCCTTTTCCGGCAACCATCCCGAGACTCCCCGCACCAATCGCCGGCAACCTAGGGGGCGACCGGCGTACCCGTTCCAGCCGGCGCACCGGACTCGGCCGGCGAGCCGTCGGACGCAGCCGGCGTCCCGGCAGCCTCGGGAGCCGCCTTTGCCGGTTCGGGATTTTTCGCCCGGGCCGCCTGGGCGTCGGTCAAGTAAATGACATGCAACTGGCCGAGATTGCGGGAGACCCAGATCCACTTCCCGCCGGCAGCGGACATTTCACCCTGGACATTGCTTTTCAGGATGGCGTCCCACTGAATACTGGCCAGGGAAGCTCCCTGTTCGGAACCACCCGGCCAAGCGGTTCCATCGGAAGAGACGACAGCCAGGGCGCTCGGATCAGGCGAAAAGTGCAGCAGGCTGCGAGGATCGAAAAAGGCCACGATCAGGCCTGTCCATTCGTTATTCTCGAAGTACGGCGCGGCAAGCATCACCACGGTGCCGAATTCGTCGGTTTTCACCACGGCGCCCAATTTCCGGGCCTTATAGCGGTCGGACAGCTCCAACAGGGGGGCGAAATCCAAAGGTCGGATGAAGGATGCCGGCGCCTGGAACTTGGCCACGCCGGAGGTGTCCACCAGGGCGACGCCGGTCAACCAGGAGAAAGAGGAAAAGAGTTGCTGCACCCAATCGTTCTCCGGCGGGGTATCCTGGCAGCTCAACACTCGGGACAGCTTCATGAGCGGTTCGTCCACCGGCATGAACAAGGCGCCCAGACGCTGCACGCCCTTGTCGCTGATGCCCTGATCCGTCAGGTCGATGGTGGGATCGACATTGACGTATTCCCGGTAGAGCTTGCGGGTGCTGCGCCACGTCGTCTTCATGGTGCTGCAGCCGGTCAGGACAAGGCAGAAAATGGCCAGCATGGCCGCGCTGATGGTACGTTTCAAGACTCTAACCTCTTGATTTTCCAGATTATGGAGACAAGTGGCGTGAAATCGCCGAGCGGGGAGGCTCAGTTCCCGGCCAAAGCCTCCAACCGGCCGGCCAGGGCATCCAGGATGGTCAGACATTTGGTCACATCCTTGGGAGGATGTCCGGCCTGGGCGGTTTCGCCGCCGCCAGACACCGCCGGGCACGGTTCGCAGGCCTTGTCGTCCCCCCCCGCGGGAACCAGGGCGGAAGCCAGGGCCACCAGCTCGTCACGTTCCGGACCGGGGGCGGCCGATTTAATCAGCGTGTCGTAAATTTCCAGGGCACCGGTTACATCTCCCTGACTGGCCAAAAGCGAGGCCATGGTTTTGGTGCGTACCGGCGTCTCGCGGGGTTTGGCGCCCCGGGACGGGGTTCCGCCGGTCTCCGGCGCTTCCAGCAGATCGGAGAGGGCCATGACTTCCTTGGCTCCCCGCAGGGGGGGGCCTTCCGCAGCCCGCGCCTCGGGGGCGGGAGACGCCTCCCGGACGGCGGGCCCGGACTGCGGCGGAACCGATCCGGCGTCTGGGCGAGGCAGGCTTTGCAGGCCGCGCTCCATGACCTCGGCCCAGGTCAGGGAGGTATTTTGGAAATAGCGCCCCAAAAAGAGCATGGCCAGGGAGGGATCCCGATCCTTGGCGGCGGCGGTCCGCGACCAGAGGAGCCAGATGGAGGGATAGCGCGCGAGCAACTCGCCCACCTCGGTAAAAACGGCCTGGGCCTCCCGATCCCGGCCCTGGCGGGTCAGGATATCGAGCAGCAGGAATTTGGCTTCCAGGTAATCGGGATGTTGGCCGATGCCCCGGGTGAGAAGAGCCGCGGCCTCATCCATCCGACCGTCCTCGGCAAGTTGGCGGGCCAGCGGGAAAAAGACCTTGGAATTGGGTTCAATCTCCAGGAGTTCCCGATACAACTCGATTTTACTTGCCATCGGCCCCACTTCCTTCCCCGTTTTTGTCGCCTTTGACGTCCGGGGGAAACTGGTAAAGGATTTCATTGTCCTTCAGATAATTCATCTGGGATCGGGCCATTTTTTCCGTAAAAGCCCGATCGGTCTTGAGCCAACGGATTTCCTGACTGAGGTCGAGGGCTTTTTCATTGATGCTGTCAAGGCGCTGCTTGAATTGTGTCTGGCGGTTTTTGAGTTCCAGATAGGCAAAAATACCGTTATCGCTCCAAATCAGATTATAGAGCAAAAAAATATTAAAAAAGATGAGGCCCGCAAGCAGGAAGCGTCGCCAGATCATATTATTGTACGACGTATTTTTTGGGTAGTCCCGTTTCGTTTTGCTCCAAAGGTTCCCTCAATTCCTTGAGAAAATTTTCCGTAGCCGCCTCGATCCGGGCCACGTCCTGCTCCTGCACTTCTATTTCCTCGACATGGGAAAGAAACATCTTGAGGATATTGAAGTCCCGCAGCAGATAATCCCCGAACTGCAATTGTTCCAAATCCGGTTCCAACTCCAGAATGGTATGCAGGCAATTGGCAATGCGGGCGGCCAGATTTTCGTCAAACCAGCCGCCGCGCCTCGCCCCGCTCCGGGCGTAGCCGGGACGGGCGGGCCGGATACGGCGTCTGGCCAGTCTGGAGAGGTTCTTGGCTTTCATACGGTCCTTTTCGAAGGATGCTCGGGTGCAGCGGCCCCCCTCGGGGCGGATGGCCCGCGGGACCAGATCACCCGTTCTCCGAATCCATAAAAGTAATTGCATCCGGATACAAGGGTCAAAACCAGGGCCGCGTACAAAAGGACGCGACCAAGGGGATTGGGGTCGAAGCCGAACCAGGGAAAATGCAGCACCAGCGGGCACAGGGCGACCATCTGCACGATGGTCTTGAGCTTGCCGAACTTATCCGCCGCGATGACCACGCCCATGTCCGCAGCCACGGCCCGCAGCCCCGTGACGGCGATCTCCCGGCCGACGATGACCACGGTCATCCAGGCTTCCACCCAGCCAAGGCCGGTCAGCATGATTAAAAGCGAGGCAATAAGCAGCTTGTCGGCCAGGGGGTCCAAAAATTTGCCCAAGGTGGTGACCAGATTGCGCCGCCGGGCAACGATCCCATCGACGATGTCGGTGAGCGAAGCGACGATGAAAAAAAGCATGGCGGCCAGACAGGTGCCCCGCCCCGGGAAATAGAGCAGCACCACCACGACGGGCACGACCGCAATGCGGGCGAGGGTCAGGTTGTTGGCGAGATTCAGCATGGTGCGGGTTTGGACCTTGCCTTGTTCCATGGGAGGGCTGCCAGCCACTTAAAGCAATCCCCGCCCCGCGTCAAAGGGGGGCGAGGGGATTTCCCCCCGAGCGCCGGAGATGTCCTCTTCCCTGCCACCGCCAACGCGTTCCCGCGCCTCCCTTACGGACGCAACGTGGCAGCGGCCTCCAGGCTCGACCGGCAGGCGGCGGCCACGGCCTCGGCCAGGGCGCCGAAGGCCCGTTTGGCCGGACTGTCCCCGTTGAGCCGAACCACCGGCCGCCCCACGTCACCAGCCACCACCGCGGCCGGATCCAGCGGTACCGCCCCCAGGAACTCCAGCGCATACGTCCTGGCCAGGGCCTCGCCGCCGCCTTTTTTGAACAGCTCGATCTCCCGACCGCAAAAGGGGCATAAAAGCCCGCTCATGTTTTCCACCACGCCAAGGATGTTGGCGTTGGCATATTGCAGGAAGTTGATGGTCCGGCGCACGTCGGCCAGGGAAACTTCCTGGGGCGTGGTCACGAGCAGGCACAGGGCGTCGGGAATGGTGTGCAGCACCGTCAGGTGCTCGTCGCCGGTCCCGGGCGGCGAATCGATGACCAGATAATCGAGATCGCCCCAATCCACGTCGGCGATGAACTGATGGATGGCGGTGGTCTTCATGGGACCGCGCCACAGCACGGCCTGGTCCGGGTCGGTCAGCAACGACTGCATGGACACCACGAGCAGGCCGTCGTCGAAACGCCTGGGGGCGATGGCCCGCCCCCTGTCCGTGTCCAGGGCATCGGTCAGCCCCAGCATCCCCGGGACGCTCGGGTTGTGCAGGTCCACGTCGAGCAGGCCCACCCGCGCTCCCCGCGTCGACAGGGCGCAGGCCACGTTGACGGCTACGGAGCTTTTTCCCACGCCGCCCTTGCCGCTCATAACGACCAGCTTGTACCTGATGCGGGCGAGGGTGGAATGAATGCGCGCGTCCCGGATGTCGTCCCGGAACGCCCCGCCGCACCCCTCGCGCGAGACGGTTTCCGTCATGGCACTGCCTCCCGACTACCAGCCGTGGACGCCCACCAGATCCACGAACGTCACGCCGCCCATGTCCCGGGACGTGATCCGACCGTTTTCCTTTTGCACGAGCACCAACGATTGGCTGCCCCTGGAAGCCCCCACAGGCAGGACCATGCGGCCCGGATCGGCCAATTGCGCAAGCAGCGGCTCCGGGATCTTCGGACCGGCGGCGGCGACCAGAATGCGGTCGAAAGGGGCCTCGTCCGGCCAGCCCAGGGTCCCGTCGTCGAGCTTGATGCGGACCCGCAAAAAACGCATGGCGGCCAGCCGGGCCCGGGCCTGGGCGGCCAACTCCCGCACCCGCTCCACGGAAAAGACAGCGGCGCCGAGTGCGGCCAGAATGGCCGTCTGATAGCCCGATCCGGTGCCGATTTCCAGAACCCGCATGCCCGGCTCGACTTGCAACAGCTCCGTCATCCAGGCCACGATATAGGGCTGGGAAATGGTCTGGCCCTGGCCGATGGGCAGGGCATGGTCCCCATAGGCCTGGGGGATGAGCGCCTCATCCATGAACAAATGGCGCGGGATTTTGCGCATGGCCCGCAAGACGGCAGGATCGCGCACGCCTCGCGCCTCGATCTGTTCCCTGACCATGCGTTCCCGGTTGCGCCGGAAATCGATTTTCAAACCGGATCCGTTCATGTCTGCCCTGGGAGACTCCCTCCGTAAAAGTCCATACTTCCGCTTAATCTTTTTTTTGAGAACAGAATTCAAGCCGTAAGTCAACTCGCCGCGCCTTGACACACCCCGGGCGGCAAGGCAAATTTGGTTGTATTCAAGGAGGCTCCCATGCTGACCACCCGCGACCTCATGACCGAGGACCTCATCTCCCTCCGTGACACCGACAGCTTGCTTGCCGCCAAGAAAGCCATGGAGGACGCCCATATCCGCCATCTGCCCATCATCGACGCGGCCGGCGCTTTCGTCGGCCTGCTCACCCACCGCGACATGCTGGCCGCGTCGGTCTCCCGACTGGCCGAAATCGACGACGATACCCAGGAAGAAATCTACTCCGGCATCCCCATCCGGGAAGTCATGCGCGCCGACGTGGCCATGGCCACTCCGGACCTGCCCCTGCGCCAGGCCGCCGAGGTGCTGCTCACCCAAAAATACGGCTGCCTGCCCGTGGTGGAAAGCGGCAAGTTGGTGGGTATCCTCACCTCTTCGGATTTCATCCGCTTAAGTCTGGAGCTCATGGACGCCCTGGAGGCCGCCGAAGCGACCTCCGGCGAAGATCTGGAACCCTAACCGGCTGTCACGTTTTCGTGGGAAACCTATTGACTTGCCATTTGTGAAATTTTACGCTTTTCCCAGACGACGGCGGCAAGGTACGTACGCATCGGCTGCCGCCTGTGTCCGAACAGGGGCAACGTCCAGCAATGGGGTGTTTCGGAGTTCAAGGAGGGAGTCGGATGCGTTCGAAGGTTATGCTTTCCGCGTTGGTCGTTTCGGTGTGCACGCTCGCCCTGGCCACGGCGGCCCGGTCCCAGGGGAGTAAATTCAGTGAACTCGTGGATGTCAAATCCACGTTGTGCTACCCGTTGGAATTAACCTTTAAACGGCCGGCCGGGGTGCTCAAGACCAGCTTTCCGCCCGTGAAGTTCTCCCACGGCCAGCACGGCTCCATCCCCTGCGCCACCTGTCACCACATGTGGGACGGACGGGGCGAGGTCGAGGGATGCGCCGCGGCCGGTTGCCATGACAACCTGACCGAACGCCAGGAACCCACCTCCTATTTCCGGGCCTTCCACAACAAGGATTCCGCCAATAGCTGCCTGGGCTGCCACATGAAGACCAATCTGACGCGCAAGGCCAAGGGCCAAAAGCCCCTGCCCGTGTCTCCCTGCGCCAATAACGCCTGTCACGTGGCCCAGAAATAACTTCCGGGCCGCTTGACCGACCGCCAAGCCCCCGTCCCGGATGGGGGCTTTTTTTCGCCTGCCCAAGCGCCCGCCGCGTCCCTTGCCCCCAAGCCGACGTCCGGCTACGAAAAACCAGGAGGCAACCGTGTCACACGCTCCCGCCGTGATCGACATCTCCCTGCCCCTGACACCGGCCACACCGCCCGTGCCCGGGGATCCGGCCTTTGTCCGCCGACTTTTCCTCAGCCACGGGGCCGACGGTTGCGAGGCGGCGGCTCTCGCGCTTTCCGCCCACAGCGGCACGCATCTCGATTTCCCGGCCCATTTTTTCCCGAACGGCCGGCGGGCCGGCGACTACCCGCCCGAGGCCTTTGTCCGGCCGGCCGTGGTGATCGACGCCGGCCAGGCCATGAGCCTGGAACCGGACATTCTCAGCACGCTTCCCCGCGCACCGGGCGAGGCCATCCTTTTTCGCACGACCAATTCCGCAACGCGCCGCTTCGCCGGACCGGCCTTTCCCGAATGCTTCGCCGCCCTCACTGCGGACCTGGCCCACACGCTCGTCCGCCACCACGCGGGCCTGGTCGGCCTTGACGCCTTAAGCGTGGAGCCTTTCACCGATCCGGCCTCTCCCGTGCACCACATTCTGCTTGGGGCCGGCATTCTGCTTCTCGAAGGCCTCGTCCTCGACGCCGCGCCCGCCGGTCGCTACACCCTGGTCTGCCTGCCCCTGGCCATGCCCGAGGCCGAGGCCTCGCCGGTCCGGGCCATTTTGCTGCCCCCCCGGTAAAAAAGACGAAGATGCCTCCGGCGGCCGAGGGCATGATGCCCCCGGACCCCTCGCACCAAAGGCAAGGTAAAAAATATGGTCCCGGGACAGGAGGACCGGGGGGAATGATTCCCCCCGGCGGGTCCAGGGCAGCGCCCTGGCCGCCGGAGGCCGAGGCCTCGCCGGTCCGGGCCATTTTGCTGCCCCCCGGTAAAAAAGACGAAGATGCCTCCGGCGGCCGAGGGCATGATGCCCCCGGACCCCTCGCACCAAAGGCAAGGTAAAAAATATGGTCCCGGGACAGGGGGACCGGGGGGAATGATTCCCCCCGGCGGGTCCAGGGCAGCGCCCTGGCCGCCGGAGGCATCTTCTTCTTTTCCTTCACGCTTCCAGGCAGAGGATGTCGAAAGCGTCGCCGGTCAGGCTGATGCCACCTGCAGGCGTCACCTCGAAGGTGTTTTCCACCCCGACCATGCCCACATCAGGAATGCCGAACTTGGGTTCCAGGGCCAGGGTCATGCCCTCTTCCAGCGGCGCGTCGAAGCCTTTGGCCAAAACCGGCCAACCGTCGATGGTCAGGCCGATGCCATGGCCGAGGAACTGGACCGTGTTCCCGCCCAGGCCCATGAATCCCTCGGCAAATCCTTCCCTTTCGGCCATGGCCAGGGCGTCCGCGTAGAGTTTGCTCGGCAGGGCTCCGGGTCGCAGGGCTTCGGCCGTGGCCTGCTGCACCCGGATGCAGAAATCGTGGCCCCGACGCACGGCCTTGGGCAGAGCCTCGGCCGGACCGGCGAAATAGACCTGGGTCTTGTCGGTCTGATAGCCTTCCAGGGCGAAGCCGATGTCCAGGGTAAGCACTTGGCCCTTTTGCCAGACCGTGCCGGCGTAGCCGCCGAAAGGCAGGGCCGGATGTTCGCCCCGCAGCCCCACCGGACCGTTGAATACGCTCGGATAGTTGCCCGAATCCCCGGCCGCCACATGGCCGAGGAAAATCTCCTCGCCGGGATTTCCCATGCGCAACGGCCCCATGTGCCCCAAGGCGAAGAAGGCGCTCCAGCACTGATGGCTGATCGCCCGCTCGGTCATGCCCGGCCGGATATGCGCCGGAATCGTTTCCCGAAGCGCGGTGGCGTGCCGGGCGCCGCACAGGCGGATCTTGGCCAGCTCCCAGTCGGATTTGACGGCTTGGGCCCGAGTCAAAACGGCATCGCCGGGAACAAAGCGCACCTCCGGCAGCCGACTCGTCAGCATGGCGGCCAGATTCCAGGCCAATCCCGACTGCTCGGCGGCCACCACCGGCGCAAGCGGCGAACCGGCTCCGGAGCACGCTCCCGGCAGGTCGCGATACGACCGGAAGGTGACAACCGCCTCCATGGGCGATTCCAAAAGAGCCCGCTCCCGGCCCTTGCGGCAGGCAAGTACCGGCTGGCCGGAAACCGGCAACCAGAACACCCCGTTGGCCCACGTACCGGTTAAATAGTAGATGGCCAACCGGGAAAAAACGAGCAATCCGCCGGCGTCGGGCGCGATTTCGGACAGAAGCTTCCGGCATTTCTCCTGCCGCGCGGCCATTTCAGTCTCGGGCAGACGTTCCAAGGCAGTGAACATGACGACTCCCATGCGCGTTGATGCTGTATGAAAAAAAGCCTCCGTCGGCCCGGAGGCAACGGTCTTCCAGGTCCTTCCGATCAGGGATAAAGGAGGCCCTGGCCTGGCCACAACGGCCTAAGGCCGCTTTGCATTGCCTGCCGAAGAGGGTATAGTGACCCTCCGGGTGATGCGTGCGCTCCCCCGGGTGCCTTTCGCAAAGGGAGAGACTGCGATCATGCCCAACAACCGGCTTTCCTGGCCGGCGGTTTGCGCCCTTCTGGGCTCCACCCTGCTGTGGGGCGGCTCGTTTATCGCCATGAAGATCGCCATGCGGGGATTTTCGCCGCTGGTGGTGGTTTTTGGCCGCATGGCACTGGCCTCGCTGGTCTTTGCCCTGCTCTGGCGTCGTCTGGGCGGATTCCGGGAGGCCCGGGGCGACTGGCCCGGTCTGCTCTTCATGGCTTTTTGCGAACCCTGCTGCTACTTCGTGTTCGAGGCCTGGGCCCTGACCCTGACCCAGGTGTCCCAGGCGGCCATGGTCACGGCCATCCTGCCGGTGCTGACGGCCATAACCGCCGCCATCGTCCTCAAGGAGCGGCTGGAGATCCGCACCATGAGCGGCTTGGCTGCGGCCGTAGCCGGCGTCATCGTCATGAGCCTTGCCAGCAAGGCGTCCGAGGATGCTCCGCATCCCGTCCTGGGGAACTTTCTGGAATTCTTGGCCATGTGTTGCGCCGTGGGCTACATCGTCACGGCCAAGCGGTTGGCCGCGAGACACCGGCCGCTCTATCTCACGGCGGTCCAGAGCTTCACCGGCACCGTGTTTTTTCTGCCGGCGCTTTTTTTCGCCCCGCTGCCCACCACCCTCCAGGCCGGGCCAACCCTGGCCGTGGTTTTTCTCGGCTTCGGCGTCACCTTCGTGGCCTACGGCCTGTATAATTTCGGAGTCAGCCGGTCTCCGGCAGCCAAGGCGGCGGCCTTTATTAATCTGATCCCGCTGGTGGCCTGCCTGCTCTCCCGCTTTTTCCTGGACGAAGCCCTCACGCCGCTCCAATGGATCGGCGGGGGCATGGCCCTGGCGGGAGTGGCCATCACGTCCAGCCCCGGCCGCGCTCACCCATCGCGCCGGGAATAGTCCATATTGCGCCGCACCGGCGTAAAGCCGGCCTGACGGATCAGGCGCGCAAGCTCGTCCTCGGGCAGTCGAAAATGCACGCCGGCAGCGGCCACCACGTTTTCCTCGATCATGGTGGAACCGAAATCATTGGCGCCGAAAAAAAGCGCCATCTGCCCCACCCGCGGCCCCTGGGTCACCCAGGAGGCCTGAATGTTCGGCACATTGTCCAAAAAAAGCCGGGACAGGGCCAGGAAGCGCAGGTACTCGACGGAAGAGGCCTCGGGCCGGGACAATGCGGTGTTGCCGGGCTGGAAGGTCCAGGGAATAAAGGCCGTGAAGCCGCCGGTCGCATCCTGCAGGTCGCGGATGCGGGAGAGGTGCTCCAGGCGATGGTCGATGGTCTCGCCCAGGCCGATGACCATGGTGGCCGTGGTGCGCAACCCCAGGCGATGGGCCTCGGCCATGACGCCGATCCAGGCATCGGCCGAGCACTTGTTCGGGGAAACGGCGCTTCGGATCGGATCGGACAAAATCTCCGCGCCGCCGCCCGGCAACGAAGCCAAGCCGGCCTCTTTGAGGGCAGCCAGGACCTCGCCCACGGAAAGGCCCTCGTGTTCGGCCAGAAAAGCGATCTCCGGCGGTGAAAAACCATGCACCGCCACGCCCGGGAACCGCTCCCGCAAGAAAGCCAGCATCCCGGTATAAAAATCCAGCCGCAAATCCGGATGCATGCCGCCCTGGAGCAGGATCTGGTAGCCGCCCAAGGCCTCGGTTTCCGCCACTTTGGCCGCCAGTTCGTCCCGGGAGAGCACATAGCCCTCGGCATGTCCCGGCGGACGGAAAAAGGCGCAAAACCGGCAGCCGCAAGCACAAATGTTGGTATAGTTGATGTTGCGGTCGACAATGTAGGTAACGACCGGTTCGGGATGACGGGCCAGCCGGACGGCATGGGCCTTCGCACCCAGGGCGAAGACGTCGGTCTCCTCCCACTGGGCCCGGGCGGCGGCGACACTGAGGCGCGCATTGACGGAATCAGCCATGGTGTTTTCTCCATACGCCTTTTCCCGGCGAACGGGAACCACCGGGCCGGACGGCATCCCGGGCGCTCCACCTCGTCGGGCGCACGCCCGGAATCGAAGAGCCCTTCGTGACGGCTCAGGTTTTATTGCCGGCGCGGGCTAACGCATTTTGACAGGAAGCGGCACGAGCATGCTGTGCGGATGCCGTATACTGGTTGAACACCGACGACTTTGAGGATAAGAGTCGGGCATGCCCCCAGCCAATGTCTTCACCTGCCGCCGTTGCGGCCAATGCTGCCAGGGAATAGGCGGCATCGTCCTCGCCGCCCGCGATATCGAACGCCTGTGCCGCCATCTGGGCCTGGATCGGGAGACATTGCTTTCGCGCTACGCCGAACAGGTGGCCGACCGGCCTCGCCTTGTCAGTCGCAAGGACGGCTATTGCGTCTTCTATCAGGGCGGTTGCGGCATCTACGAAGCCCGCCCCGACGTCTGCCGGGCTTGGCCGTTTTTCCAGGCCAACCTCGTCGATCCCGGAAGTTTCGCCATGGCCAGGGAGGACTGCCTCGGCATCGACCGTGAAACCTCGCACGAGGAATTCGCCCGCCAGGGCAAGGCCTTCCTCGAGCGCCAGGGGTTGATGAACCGCAACGGAGACGATGGGCCGCGCGCCCTGGTCGGCTGCACGGAGGAGCATTCGAGGGAGAAGGACCATGGGCGGCCAGGCCTCGATGCGGCTTGACGAAGCGCGACAACTCCTGGGCGTCTCCGGAACGGACGGCATCGAGGAAGTCAAATCCGCCTACCGCAAGCTGGCCTTTTCCCTGCATCCAGACCTCCATCCCGACGATCCCGGCTCCAAACGCAAGTTCCAGCGCATAAACGAAGCCTACCTGCTCCTGCGCCATTACCTCGCCGACCGGGCCGACCGGACGACGAAAGCTCCGCCGAGACCGGAAACCAAAACCTCCGCCGCCGAAAAGCCCTCCGCTGCGGCCGGTCCGACCCCGGGACAGGCCCACCGGGAACGCCAGCGCCGGGAGGCGTATTCCCAGGCCTCCCGCCAAAACGCCAATGCCGGTTTCTACTTCCGCCGCGAGGAAGTCCTTCAGGACCTGCTGCAGGATCCCTTCGCCCGGCAGGTCTTCCAGGACATCTATCGGCAGGTCAAACAATCCTCCACCGGTCCGGTCAAAGCCAAAGGGCCCAGACATGTTTCCCTGCATTGGGGGGATCGGGCAATAACCTTCGATGTTTCCAAAGGATTCTGGGAATCTCTCAAGGACTACTTAAGAAAACAGCTCGATGACGAACAGACCGTACACTTACCCGTCTCCAGCTTGTTCCCCGGAACCCGCATTCGGGTGGGCGTCCGCCACGGCCTCGGCAACGCCAAACCCTCCATGATCGAAATCACCCTGCCGCCGGATTTCGTCGTAGGCCGTCCCATCCGCCTCAAGGGCATGGGCCGGCGCATCGGCCCCATGCACGGCGACCTTTACCTGAGACTGCTCGCGAAATAGCCGGAGAGAGGAAATGCCGAAGAGGCCTCCGGCAACCGAGGGGAATCCCCCCGGACCTTGGTGGGAAAGGAAGAAACGCTGCCCAGGCGGGCGCGGCCAAGGAGATGTCATGAAGCCATGGTGGTGGAGCGTACTCGGGACGCTTCTCCTGGCCGGCACGGCCGGGGCGGGGCAGATGGTCGGCGGCCCCTGTCGCTACGACGATTTTCCGGGGCAGGCCGCGATTGTGGCGGTTACGCCCCAGGCCGGAGACAAGCGGCTGGAGGTGACGTTTACCTTCACGCCGGATCGTCCCCTGAAAGGGGACCCCCTCTACGTTCCGGGCAAGGTCTGGCACCTGACCCTCACGGGCGGCCAGGCGCCGGGACCGCGCTGCATCAAAACCTATGGCATCCGGGCGGGCCGCCATCTGCCCAGCCGGATGCGGCTTATCCGGAAAGGAACTTGCACGCCGGTGCTGTTCGACTTCCCGGGTATCGACCTCACTGACGACCCGGATGCGAGGCCGGAGGGGCAGTAGGCGAACGACCTAGCTCCGGCGGCCGGACGAGGGAAGAATGCCTCCGGCGGCCGAGGGCATGATGCCCCCGGACCCCTCGCACCAAAGGCAAGGTTATAAATGAGGTTTTCAGTCACTACGCACGGGTGCCAAGGTGAAAAACATGTCCCCGGGACAGGGGGCCGGGGGGAATGATTCCCCCCGGCAGGTCCAGGGCAGCGCCCTGGCAGTGAGGGTCCGGGAGAGGCAGCGCCTCGCCCGGCCGCCGGAGGCGTTAGGCGTCTTCCTCTAGAACATTTCCTTTTCGCTCTCGGCGATGGTGGCGTCGATGACGTCCTTGAGTTCCTTGGGCAGACCCATGATGTCCACATTGAGGAAGCCGCGCACGATGGTGGAGGTGGCTTCGGTCTCGTCGAGCCCCCGGGCCATGAGGTATTCGATCTCTTCCTGGGCGATCTTGCCCACGGCCGCCTCGTGGGAGAGTTCCACACCGCCCGTGGTGCCGAGGAGTTCGGGCACGGCGTGGATGACCCCGCCGCCGAGGATGAGCCCCTTGCATTCGAGATGCCCCTTGGCCGGCGCGGCGTTGCCGCCGATGAAACCGCGACTGACGATGGTGCCGCCCGAGGCAATGGTACGGGCGATGATTTCACCCCGGGTGTCGGGAGCGTTCAGTTCGATGCGGCTGCCGCTGTCCACGTACGAGCCCTTGGGGGCCACGATGACGGAATTGAAGCGGGCCACGGCGCCCTGACCGTTCAAGCGGATGGCCGGATAGGATTGCAGGTCCTTGACGGGCTTTAACAGGACGTAGTTGTTGACAAAGGCGCCGCCCGCCTCGACCACGCCGCCGGTGCGCGGCCGCACCACCGTGGAATCGGCCCAGTTATGGACCATGGTAAAGGTGAGCTTGGCGTTTTTGCCCACGAAGAATTCGGAAATACCGAGGTGGGCCGCCCCCTTGGAGTCATGGGCCACGGAGCAGCCGGTGATGACGTGCACCTCGGCGTCGTCCTCGACGATGACCACGTTGTGGACGTTCTGGCCGATCATGTCGCCCTTGAGGAACAGGCAGGACTGGACGGGTTCGGGGATTTTGGCCCCCTTGGCCACCCGGATAAAATAGCCGCCGTGAAGATTCTGGGCGGTCGCCCGGGTGAATTCGTCCTTGTCCGCGTCCACCTGGGTCCAGAAATGACCGGGCAGGCCGTCGTACTTGGCCAAGGCCTGCTTGATGTCAAGCAATTCGAGGCCCGGTTGGTGGCTCTGGCAATGCACCTCGCCATGATCGACCTGCAGGTAGGTGCCGGAGCGTTCCCGCTCCTCCACGTCCACGCCGGCCATGAGCATATCGGCCCTGTCCGACGGATCGAGCTGCCGCAGATCCGGTATCTCGCTCAATACGGAGCCGTTGAAACGGAAAGCTCCCAGATCTATCTTGTCCATGGGAAACGTCCTTTGGCTATTGCAGACAACGCACGCATTCCTGGTAGCCGTACTTGGTGATGTGGTCCAGGATGTCGCGGGGGTTGGCCTCGCAGCACAGGTGCCCATTGTAGAGCACCTGGCCCCGATCGGCGTTCAGATATTCCAGAATATAGCCGGTGTGGGTGATGATAAGCCCGGAGACGGGACGCTTTTTCACCCGCTGCTCCTTCATGCTGGTCTCCGGCTTGGGGGCGATGCTCCCGGTCAACAAGCCGCGCACGGTGGTGCCGATGAGCTTCATGTTTTCCAGGTCCACGCCGGACTCGGGCTCGTCGAACAGCAGCATGTAAGGCTTTTGGGCCATGAGCTGGAGCAGCTCGGAGCGCTTGATCTCACCGCCGGAGAAACCGGCGTTGATATCCCGTTCGAGAAAGGTGTCCATATGGACCGAGCGGGCGAGGCCTTCCACGTCCGTCGCCCCGCCCCGATCGCACAGGGTCACGAGCTGGCGGGTGGTCAGGCCATGGATGGTGGGCGGGCGCTGAAAGGACATGCCGAGGCCCAGTCTGGCCCGTTCGTACACAGGGGCATGGGTGATGTCCTGACCGCGAAAAAGGATGCGCCCCTTGGTGATGGTGTAGTTGCCAAAGCCCATCAGGGTCATGAGCAAGGTGGTCTTGCCCGAGCCATTGGGGCCAAATAAGATAAAGGTTTCGTTTTCGGCGATATGGAGATTGATGCCCGAAAGCACCTCTTTCTCGCCGATCATGACGTGCAAATCCTCGATGCGCAGCATGGCAGCCTCGCTTTGTCGCGCTCCCGGCGCGTTTCTGTGACCTCGCTCTACGGAAAAAAACGAACGAAGTCCACTGGCGGGCACGCGACCGGCAGTGGCGGAACGGATCAGGGATGATCGTAGGAACGGATAACGGCGGCGAGTTCGTCGCAGTCATAGGGTTTGGCCAAGCAGTGGTGCACACCGAAATAGTGCAAAAAATCCAGCTGTTCGCGGACTCCGTAGCCTGTCACCACGACAATGGGGATGGCGGCATACGGGGCCTTGGCCCCGCGCACCCGACCGATGAACTCGCGGCCGTCCATCACGGGCAGGCGCATGTCCAGGAGCACCAGATCGAAAGCCTGGCGGCCAACCGCTTCCAAAGCCTGGCGGCCGTCACCCACGGCGGTGATGGCATACCCTTCACCCTCAAGGGTTTGCCGGGCCAAGCTGGCGTGATTGGGATTATCCTCGGCAATCAGGATGCGCAGCATGCGATCTTTCCACTCCTCTACGGTCAGTTCTCTCTCCCATAGCTCCTTTCGGCACGACGAACCAGTACCTTTTGCTTTTTTTTGTCCGCATCGATCCGGCAGCCCTCCGGCCGCTCTCGGCCGGAGGCAACGAACGAATCTTTGGAAGAAGGAGCCCGGAGGAGGCCGATCAGGAAAGAACGCCAAGCGGCGGTTGCAGCGGCGTAAAACCCGGGAAGATGTCAGGGAGGCGTCGTTCCGGCAGCCCCAGATGTCGGACGGCGATTTCCGCCACCACATCGCGCCAGTCCGTCGTCACGGCGATGTCCCGGCCATCGGCCAGACGATGCTCGGCTAGGCCCGGCCAACGCCCGAGTCGCCGTCCGCCGGCCACCGACCCGCCCAGGACCAGCATGGCGCCGCCTTGTCCGTTGTCCGTGCCACCGAAGGCATTTTCCCTGGCTCGGCGGCCGAATTCTCCAAAGGCCACCAGCACCGTATCCGCGAAGCATCGGCCGAGACCGGAAGCCAGGCCGAGCAACCCCTCGGCCGTCTCGTGCAGCCTGTCGGCCAGATAGCCTTTGGCCGTGCCCTGGCCGACATGGGTGTCGAACCCGCCCACGGCCGTGAACCCCAGGGCCGCATCCCGGCGTTCGGCCAATTCCTGGCCCAATCGTTCCCCGAAGCCGGCAAAGGTCGGCGCCGCCACGGCACCGGCCGCCGCCCGGTGCGACTCGGCCAGGAGCTTGGTCAGTGCTGCCGAGTGGGAACGGCGTCCGGAAGCGAAAGCCGCCGTCAAGGGGTCCCGCCCGCCGAACAGATGGCCGACGGTCTCGAAGAGCGTCCGGTTTTCCGGGACAAGCGGCGGCAAGGCGTGTCCCCGGCCGGGAGCAACCATCTTATAATGCGGCGCGCCCGCGAACACGGGCGACAGGCTTCCCACCACCATCTGGGCCGAGCCGCCGCCGAGAGCCAGGGACAACCGGCCCAGCCAACCCGTCTTTTGCGACCGACCCTCAAGGACCGTGCCCGCGGCAAAACCGGCCAGGGCCCCGGCGTGATCGGTCGGTGCGCCGGGCAGGCCGCACGCCGGGATCACGAGCAGCCTTTTTTCCTTCCACAGCGGGAAAAGCGGCGCCAAACCCGGATGGAGCACGAAACCATCTCCCATATCCAGGCCGTCCCCGGTCGAACGCAAGGCCGTGGTCGGACGCAGGTAGGGATAGAGCGGATCGGCCGTCGGCGCGACCAGGGACAGGCCGTCCGGCCCGCCCTGCAACAAAATGACGATCAACCGCTTGCCCGGCTTTCCGGAAGCGGTCGAAGTCGCCTTCTTTCCGTTTTCCTTGGTGCCATGCCGGCCGGTCGCGGACTTGGCGAAACGCTTCGCCGCCAGCCCACTTCCGGGGGCAACCAGTCCCATGGCCCCCATGACGGCCAGCAATCGCAACAAATCTCGTCGTTGCACCCGATCCCCCGATCTCTCGCCAAACGCTAATACCGCATAAAATCCGGCGAAGCCAAGAGCACCGCCGCGCCGAGGTTTCCGGGGGCCTTGGCCGCCGCCGCGCGGGTCGCGGCGGAAAGCCCCGAACCCAGGGTTTCGGCCAGGGCCGGGACGCGCAAGCCCGCCGCGCCGCGCGGCAGGGCCGGCAGCCGTCCCGAAACCAGATCACCGGCCAGGCTGATCCGCCGGGCCACGCCCTCGGGCTTGATCCAGGCCGCGCCCGCCGCCGGATAGCCTTCCGGGCCACCCGCCGCGAATAGAGGCTGCCCCAGGCCGACCAGAGCTCCGGCCAGGGCGGCCGTATCCGCCGGGACGGCACCGGTGGCCCGCACAGCCGAAATCGCCTGGCGCACGGGTGACTTGAACCGTTTGCCCATGTATTTGGGATCGAAAAATTCGGGGCTGGAGAAAAGCGCCCGCAGCACTTCCCGAATATCGCCGTCCGTCTCGGAAAATGTCTTGGCCAAGCGGGAAACCAAGGAAGCCGGCGGTTCGTCGCACAGAAAATACTGGACGAGCTTACGGCTGATGGTAACGGCCGTGGCGGGATGTCCGGCCAGGATGCGCAGCGCCGCCACGCCTTCGGATACGCCCGATCCCTTGATGGTTTGCCCCAAAAACACCTTGTCCGTCGGGTCGTGCAGCTCCGGATCGAAGTAAAATCCGCCCGATTCCGAACCGTCCCTGGCCGCCCCGACCCGCCAGCCGGTCAAGATGCGGGCGAGCGCCTTCACATCCTCGGGTTTCTGCGGACCGTGCGGCCCCAGTGTCTGGTGCCCGATCAGAATGGCGGCGTAGGTCGGGTCGATCTCCGCCCGAGGTGCCCCCGAACCCTCGCGACGCACCACATTCTTCCAGTTGTCCCGGGCAATGAGCATGGCCGGATGCATGGATGTCGCCGCCAGCAGATCAAGGAAACGCCCCATGGCGTGCGGCCGGATGGCCTCCCGCTCGAAAGAGCCGGCCCACAAATGGGCCAAGCCCTTTTTATCCCCCAAATTGAAGTGCTCGCACCAGAAGGCGACCATGAGTTCAAAAAGCTGTCGCTTGGACAGGATGGCCCGACACAGCCGGGCCCTGGCCGCCTCCAGGGCGGCGGCTCCGGCCCGGTCGAAGACGCGGCGCATGGATTCGGGATCGCCTTGTTCCCCGCCCCCGGAAGACGGACCGAATTCCCGGAAAAGCCGCACCGTATTCATGGATTCGGTGGGAAGCCCTGCCAATTTCTCGCCCAGGACAGCCGGCTCCTCGATCCGTTCGGGTTCAAGCTGCCCGGCAATAAAGGCCGCCGTGCCCATGGCCGCCACCCGATCAAGATCGCCGGGGGCCGGCCCATAGGTCAGCCGGTTGACGACATGCAGCACTTTCCCGGCCTCCTCGGCGCGGACGACCGTGACGGGAACAGCCAGGCAAAGGAGCAGAAAAAAAATACCAACCGCGCGCCCGGGCGTGGTTATGGAAAGGTTTCGCAAGGACCGCCGACAGGGCAGCAGGGCAAGCATTGCGGCAATTTGCGCGGTGGCGGAGCAAAAGTCAAATCCGTGACCGGAGAAGGAAAAAACGTGCCTCCGGACACGCTTCGTGGCAGGGTGCGGCCAATTCCCAAGGAGGGACTCATGATGGAAGTCTACACCCGACAGACCATCGTCAAATACGGCGTGGGATTCGGCTCCGCCCTGGCCATGGCCGTCTCGTTTACCCTCAACAAATCCATTCTCTGGGCTATCATCCATGGTATTCTGGGCTGGATTTACGTCGTCTACGCCTGGCTCTTCAAGACATATTAGCCCGGGGCAGGGTCGAGCAGCGGCGAAAGGGCCCCAAGACAGGCCTCCCGGGCCTGCCGCTCGATGGCGCACAAGGCGGCCAGGGCCTGGTTGAAATCCTCCCGACCGGCCGTAAACACCCCATGGCCGAGGACCACCACCCCGGAGCGGCCGACCAGGGCCGGCGGCATGGTATGGACCAGACCATGGGGTCCGGCGCCCACCTCGCCGGGCACAATAGGCGTGGCGCCGAGGAACCGGGATCGCGGACAGCGCACGTGGCAGTTTTCCCGGTCCGGGCAGTCCGAGGCGTCGCAATCCATGGACCAGATGACCGCAAACCGGGGGTGACCGTGCAGAATGGCGCGCCGGCCATCGCATCGGGCCAGGGCGGCATGCGCGGCCAACTCGCTGGAAGCGGTCAAGCCGGCGCAGGATGACCCGTCCAGCGGGCAGAAATCGATACACCCTTCCAGGGCATCCAGGGCGGCCCCGGTCTGGCTGATGGCCAGTACTCCATCGAGATTATAGGAAATATTGCCGAAGACCGAATCGACCAGCCCCAGTTCCACCGTGGCCCGGCCCGCCTCGGCCATGGCGGCAACGGCCTCCCCGCGCGAGCCGAAGGGTCCCCGGGCCAGGACCGGCGACTTCTCGGGCGGTGCCGGCGGCAGATTGGCCACGGCACGGGCCAGGACAGCGCGCCCCGACGCATCGATTCCCCCCTCGCGGGCCTGGCGCAGGAAATCGGAAAAAAACTTCACAAAAGCGGCAAAGGCCACCGAAGACACGGTGACAAAGGCCTGCTCCGGCGAAAGGGCCCCGGGGGCCAGGATGCCGTGGCCGGGCAGATAGGCCCCCTTGCGCCGGGACAGGGCGGCGGCCAGAGCCTCGGCGGACGGGGTGGCCACCACCGGAATGTCGTGAAAAAAGGTGCGCGTCTCGCAGTCCCGAGGCCGGATGGCCGGGGCCTCCCGGGCAGCCAGCCATTCCACGATGGTGGCATAGGGTTCGGCCGGTGGCACCAGCATGAGGCTGCCGACGCCGAGCCGTTCCATGACCTCGACAAGAACAGGGGCAAGCGGATCGGGCCGGGAAAAGCGCACCACATCATCCCAGTCGGCCACCAGGGCTTCCCCGGGAGGACAGAGGCCGGCCCGCTCCAGGCGATCCGCAAAACGGCGCGTCAACGCGTCCATGCCAACCCCAAGGCCGCGGCCTTCTCCGGCACGGGCAGCCCCTCGGGGGTGAGTCCCCGTAGCCGGTAATACCGATCCCGGGCGGCCAGAAAATCCGACCGGGACAGCGGAGGGATGTCGATTCCTTCGCCGCCGGTGCCGGGCTCGGTGAAAAATCGGGCCGGCAGATCGTCCTGCTTTGCCGCAAAACCGCGCCGGGCGTTTTGCATCCGTTCCCGGTAGACGATCCGCTCGCCGGACCGGGCAAGCGCACCAGCCGTAACGGTCCGGCCGGTAACGGCAGTCAGGGCCTGCCCCCACTCTTCCAAGGTCGTGGCCAAGGCCAGCCAGGGACATACGCCGAGACTCCCCAGGACGGCCATGGCGTTTTCCCCGCCGAAAACCGCCCGGGCCTTGCCATCGAAGGTGAAGCGGTCCGTGGCCACGGGTTTGCGCAAAAGCTCGTGGGCCAGACAGCCCGCCCGCCAGGCGTCAGGACCGCCGGTGGCCACGGCATAGGCCAGGGCCAGTCCATAGGCCCCGCGCGGATCAAAGGCCGGCAGTTCCAGCCCCTTGACGCACATGGCCTCCTCCGGCCGGCCGGCCCGGGCGGCGTAGGCCGACGCGCCAAGGCCCAGCTCCCGGCCCAGGCCGCGTCTGGCTCCCATGTCGGCCAGCAGGGCCATGCCCCGCTTTGGCGTCATCGCCTGACCGGAAATGGCGGCATGGCAGGCCAATGTGACCGCCGCCGACACAGGATCGAGCCCCAGACGCAGGCACAGGGCGTTGGCCGCAAGTGCCAACCCGCCGTCAGCCAGACCAAGCAGGGCCGTCAGATGGGAGAGCGCATCCCCTTCCGGGAAAGGGACACCAACCGCCGTCACCCGGTGGCAACCTACCGGGCAGCCGGGGCAGACGTCCACGGGCCGGCTGGCGCAACCAGCATCCAGATGCGGCGCATTGACCGCCTGCCCCTCGGGGAAAAAGGTGGCCCGAAAATTATCGGTCGGCATCATGCGCCGGCCATGGGTCAGATCGACCAGGGCGGCGGAACCGTAGCGGCCAAGGCCGTAAGGGCCGAGCGCCGGCGAGGCGGCCACAAGCCGCAACAGGGCCTCCCGGGCCAGCGCCAGACCGCCGGGATCGGCCACCGACACGCGCCCGTGTCCGGTCACCGCCAAAAACAGACAATTTTTCGCGGCCAGGGCCAGCCCGAGCCCGCCCCGGCCGCCGCAGCAGCAGCCGTCCGCCACCGCTCCAGCCAGCGGTGAACCGGCCAGCCCGGCCGGCCCGATCACCAGGGCCCCATCCACCGGCCCAAGTCCGGCCAAGACGGCGTCGGTCGTCAGTCCAGCCAGATTCGTGGCCTCCACCACCGCAGCATCCCCGTCGCGGACAACCAGGCCCCGCGGACCGCGCGCCCGCCCGGAAACAACCACCCCGGCCAGTCCGGCCCGGGCCAGGGCGGCCCCGAGACGCCCGCCGAAACCGGCATCGGCCACCGTACCGGCCGTGGGAGCAATCCAGGTCGCCGTCACCCCACCCGTGCCGGGCAGGTCCACACCGGCCAGTCGACCCGGGAAAATGCCGACCAACGCGTCGGGGTCGTCAAAAGCCAAAGCGGCGTCGAGTTCCCGGACGGCGCCGGCCAGACCGCGCCCCCCGATCTCCAAATCCCGGTCTTCCTCGGCCAAAGGCCGACGCTCGGTCTTTTCCCGGGTCAGGTCGACATGCAACACGGCGGATGGCGTAACTTCCTCCTTGAACATTGGGCTGGAGCCCGGACGAGCGAAGCCGCCTCAGGCTATTTTCGGCGAAGGAGCCGGTCGCGGTTTCGTCTCCCGCGGCAGGACGATGGTCACGGTGGTGCCGTCCGCCTCGGAAGTCTCCATGCCGATGGTGCCGCCATGGACTTCGGCAATGAGCTTGGCAGAGTAGGTGCCAAGGCCCGTGCCGCCGACCTTGCCCGCCGTAACGAATTTCTGGAAAAAATTTTCCCGAATGGCCGGGGGAACGGCCCCCTGGTTATGAATTCGGATGGTGACGGGATCCGTTCCGTAAAGAACCACAAGAATTTGACCGCCCTTCGGCGAGGCTTCCAAGGCGTTCATCAAACAATTGGCGAACATGGTGTGGAGCAAAAGCCGCTCGCCGGACACGTCCACGGTACAAGCCGTCGTCGCCGGCTTCCCCCCGCTCAGCAACAGGAAAGAGATGCCGCGCTTGTCGGCCGTAGCCGCCATTTCCGCGAACAATCTTCGAAAAAGACTGACGACTTCAACAGGCTCTGGGGAAAAAACATACGTTCCCCGCTCCATCTTGAACAAATCCAGGGAGCGGTTGATCATGGAGAGCATCTTGAGGCCGCTCTCCTCGACCAGGGACAGCAGTTTGGTCTGGGATTCGCTCAATTCGCCGCTATCGAGCAGGATTCGCGGCAGACCGATAATGCCGGTCAGCGGGGCCTTGAGGTCGTGACGCATGATGTGGTCCACATCCTCACGCAGCTTGGCCGCCTCCTTAAGCGCCTCGTTCTGCCGGGCCAGCTCCAGCCGGACGGCCCGCAGTTCCAGATGGTTTTTCACCCGGGCCCGCACCACAGCCGGGCTGGCCGGCTTGACGATGTAGTCCACGGCGCCGAGCGAAAGGCCGAAGGCCTCGTCCTCGGGCGCATGCCTGGCTGTGACGAAGATGACCGGAATATCCCGGGTGGCCGGAGCGGCCTTAAGCCGACGGCAGACGGCATAGCCGTCCATATCGGGCATCACCACGTCGAGCAGAATGATGTCCGGCAAAAGGCGGACGGTCATATCCTGGACGGCCTCACCCCTGGTGGCCACGTGAATGGCGTGGCCTTCCCGCAGAATCTCGGCCAGGACCCGGATGTTGGCCGGCACATCGTCCACGATGAGCACGGCCGGGCGTATGGTTTCCGTCATGAGTGCAGAGAAGGAAGGTTCTCGCTGTTAGATGAGAAAATCTCTTTGAATATCCTTGAACATATCAAAATCATTAAAAAAAACATCAAGAATTTTCGGATCGAAATGGGTTGCCCGGCCGGCACGCATGATATCCAGGGAGGTATCGTTGGAAAAGGGTTCCTTGTAGGGCCGCCGGCTGGTCAGGGCGTCAAAGACGTCGGCCACGGCGCAGATGCGCCCGAAAAGCGGAATATCCTCTCCGGCCAGTCCGTTGGGATAGCCTGTGCCGTCCCAACGCTCATGATGGGACAAGGCGATGATCTCGCCCACCCGCAGCAACTCGAAATTGGATTCCCCCAGAATACGCGCCCCGAAGATCGTATGCTTTTTCATGACCGTCCATTCGTCGGGCGTGAGCTTGCCGGGCTTGAGCAGAATGCTGTCCGGAATGCCGATCTTGCCGATATCGTGCATGGGGCTGGCCTGGAGCACCAGGTCCACCTCGGCGTCGGGCAAATCCAGACGCCTGGCCAACAAGGCGCAGTAGCGGCTCATGCGCTGGATGTGGTCGGCGGTCTCCTCGTCCTTGAACTCGGCGGCGGCGGCCAGACGGTGGATGGTTTCCAGATGGGCCGACAGGATGACGCGCTGGGATTCCTTGACGTTTTCCAGAGCCATGCGCAGGGCGCTGGTCCGTACGGCCACCATCTCCTCAAGCTCGGCCTGATAGCGCTTCACTTCGTCCTGGGATTCCTTCATCTTGAGCAAGGACCCCATGCGCACCCGCAATTCGGTCAGGTCGATGGGCTTGGAGATAAAATCGTTGGCCCCGGCCTCCACGGCCCGCAGGCGGTCCTGCTTGCCGGTCAAAGCGGTGACCATGATGATGGGAACATCCGAAACATCCGGCATTTCCCGAATCTGGCGGGCGACGGTAAAACCGTCCATCTCCGGCATCATCACGTCGAGCAGGACCAGATCGATGCCGGTATCCAGCAGGGGGCGCGCTTCGGCCCAGGATTCGGTCAGCACGGGTTCGTAGCCGAGATTCCGCAGCAACCCGCCGATGACCCGGAGATTGATGCGCTCGTCGTCGATCGCCAGGATGCGTTTGACTCCATTCAAAACAGACCAACCTTTTGCCGCAGTTTCACGAAAATCACTGCCCCGGACAATATGATATGGATTCCACAAGGGTCAAGTTGCCATTGCGCCATCCCGGTTTCTTCATGTTGCCCCTCCTGTTGCTTGGCGACCGATCGGCATGGTAGGCATCCTTCCGTGACATCGACCATCCTTTCCAGGCCCCAACCGACGGATATGGCATGACGGTTGCTCCAAAGGCCCTTCTCCGGACCATCCTCGTCGGCTTGGCCTGCCTTGCCGCCGGCTGTGTCCTGGCCACCGGACGGAGCAAAACGAACGGAACCGTCCAGGGCATCGCCTATACGGTCCGCTACGAGGGTGCGGTCGACCCCGATACGCTGGAACTGCTCAAGGCCGTCTCCACGGCCGAATCGTTGCGCCAGACACCGCCGGAGTCCATCCTGCTGCTGTTGCACCGGGCCAATGAGGACAAGGAATCCTTCAAAAAGGTCTTCGCGTCCAAGGGTCGGTTCGCCGCCACGGTTGCCGTCTCAGTGGACGATGCGGCATCTCCGGCAGTCCTGACCTTCCGGCTTGATCCCGGCCCACAATTCACGCTGCAGAGCCTGCGTTTCCTTTTGCCGGACGGCCAACCGGCCACCGGTCCGGATATTCCCGATGCCGCCGCCCTGGGCCTGAGCATTCCCGGCCCCTTCGACGCCAAGGCCATTGTGGACGCCGAGGCCAAACTCGAGGCCTTCCCGCGCCATCGCGGCCATCCCTACGCCAAAGTGACGGACCGGCACGTCACGGCCAATTTCGCCAACCAACAGGTGACCGTGGTCTGGACCGTGGCCCCCGGCCCGAAAGCGACATTCGGACCGGTGGCCTACCGGGGGCTCACCAGCGTCAAGGAATCCTACCTGGCCGGACTGGTCCCCTGGCAGCCGGGAGAACCCTACGACGCCGAACGGTTGGATCGCTATCGCAAGAAGCTTTCCTTACTGGATCTTTTTGCCGCGATCCAGGTCATGCCGGACGCGTCCGTCACCCCGGACGGGCAGGTGCCGGTGGTGGTGACGGTCACCGAGCGCAAACATCGCACCATCAAGGGCGGCCTGGACTACAAGACCGATGAAGGTCCCGGGGCCAACAGCAGTTGGGAGCACCGCAACCTCTTCGGCGGCGGGGAAAAGCTCGCCATCGCCACCAGCGTCTCGGCCGTGGCCAGGCTCGGCGAAGTCACCTTCGAAAAGCCGGATTGCCTCACCCCCAAGGATCTGTTCCGGGCCAAGGGCAGGGTGGCCGACGAGGACAAGAAGGCCTACGCCGGACAAAGCGCCACGGCCACCGCCTCGGTGCGCCGTCAATTCACGGATGCCTTTTCGGCGGCCGCCGGCCTGGGCTACCGGGCGACCCACATCGACAAGGACAAGTCCCGTCCCTGGGAGGACGATAGCCGCTACGGGTTCGCCTACGTACCGGTCGAAGCCACCCTGGACACCCGGGATGACCTGCTCGATCCGCACAAAGGCCTTCTCGCCAGCCTGTCCCTGGCCCCGTACTGGGGCACCGTGGAGCAAAGTCCGAATTTCGTCCGGCCCGAAGCATCGCTGGCCACCTACCTGAAGCTGGCCGACAAGCCGGGCTTGGTCCTGGCCCTCCGGGCGGCCGCCGGCGCCAACCTGGGCGCCGCAAGCAGCGACATTTCCCCGGATCTACGCTTCTACGCCGGCGGAGCCGGTTCCATCCGAGGCTATCCCTATCAGACCGTGGGCCCCCTGCGCGGCAACAAACCCCTGGGCGGCGGTTCCATGTGCTCCTTTTCCGCGGAACTGCGCCTGCGGGTCACGGAACTGATCGGCATCGTCCCCTTCCTCGACGGCGGTTCGGCCTTTACCGAGACCTTGCCCCCCTACAACCAGCCCCTGCTGCTGGCCGCCGGCCTGGGGCTTCGCGTCTACACCCCTATCGGCCCGGTGCGTCTGGATGTGGCCACTCCGCTCACCCGGCGAAAGGACATCGACGACATTGCCCAATTCTACTGCAGCATCGGCCAATCCTTCTAGCCCGTCCCCGCCGGCCGGTCGGCCCTGGTGGAAACGGGCCTTGCGGGCCATGCCCCGGCTGGCGGCCGGGCTGCTTCTCTTGACGACCCTCCTGTGGGCCGGACTGCACACACGGCCCGGTCTCGACGCGGCCGCCTTCCTGGCCAGCCGTTTCTATTCCCTGGCCACGGGGATGCACGTCCGCATCGAGGCCGTTTCCGGGAGCGTGCCGACGGACTTCACCGTAGGCCGGCTGGCCGTGGCCGACGGCAAGGGCGTCTGGCTTATCGTCAAGGACCTGCGCTTCGCCTGGTCCCCCCTGGCCCTGCTGCGAGGGCGGATGCTCATTCACGCCCTTACCGCCGACATCGTCCGTGTCCGCCGAGAGCCGGTGGTGCCGCGCGACCCGAACCGGCCGCCCCAGCTCGAATGGCCTCCCCGCTTTCCCAGCCTGCCGCCCATCCTGGTGGATGCCCTGTCCGTCAATCGCCTGATCCTGGACGCGGCCCTGGTCGGCCAGGATGCGGTCCTCCATGTTGTCGGCCGGCTGGCCGAATCCGGCCAGGGTGCCGTGGCCGTCCATTGCACGGCCACCCGGCTGGACGGCCCGCCCCTCGTCCTGACGGCAGCCGGTTCCCTCAATTACGCGGCCTGGCGACTGGCGGCCAAGGCCAAGCTCACCGACGGGCCGGGCGGACTTCTGGCCACGGCCCTGGCCGGACCGTCCGCCGGTCCCCTGGTGGTGGAATTGACCGGCGACGGCCCCCTTGACGCCTGGCAGGGACGCTTTGCCGCTCAGTTGGCCGGGAAATCGCTCCTGGACGCCGACCTGGGGCTGCGCGTGCCCCTCAACACCACGGCCACGGCCTCCTGGAGCCTGTCCGGCGAAGTCAGCCCCCCGGCCGAAGGGATGCCCGCCGGGGCCGTCCGGCTGATCGGCGAACATTGCGACCTGGATCTGGCCGGACGGGTGGGGCTGCTCTCCGGCGCTCTTTTTCTCGACCGCGCCGCCGTCCGGACCGCCGTCGGCACCCTGGCCGCCACGGCCGCCCTCGACCCGGAAAAAAACACGCTTGCCTCCCGCATCATCCTGACCATTCCCCAGGCCGACCGGCTCGATCCGACCCTGACCGGTGCCATCGAGGCCACCGCCACACTCTCGGGGCGGCTGGAACGGCCGGACTGCACCCTCACCGTCACGGCCGACAAGCTGCGTTCCGGCCCTATCGGCCTGGAAACGGCCACGCTCACGGCCAAGGCCGCTTTTGCCGGCGATCTGGGCGGAGATTTTCCCGGTGCGTCCATCTCGGCCGAAGGGACACTGGCCGGATTGTCCGGCCCGGCCGGGGCAACCCTGCTCGGACGCGACCTGCGCCTGCGGCTCGGAGCCGGCCTCGCCGCCACGGGCGCGCTCACAGTCCGGGAGGGCGTCCTGACCGGATCGGACGGCACGATACGAATCCAAGGGGATCGCAGCCCGGCCGGCGACCTGACCGGCAGCCTGACCGCCGAGCAGGGGAATGCCGGAATTACGGTCGTCCGCCTCGCGGGCTCCGGCAGTTATGCCTCCGCCACGGACCGTCTGGAAGTGAAGGCCACGGCTACGGCAAACGATCTCGCCGGCCTGGAAAGCGCCCTGGGCACCCGGCTGACCGGGAAACTCAGCCTGGATGCGACACTTTCCGGCCCGATGCAGGCCCTGGAGCTGACCATGACCGGGCAGGCCCGGGACCTGACCGCCGCTTCCGTCCGGCTGGACAGACTCGATATCGCGGCCACGGCCAGTCCGCTGTCGGCGCAGCCGGCCGGCCGGTTGCGCCTGAGCGCCAGTCGCGACCGGGAAAACGCCGGTCTGGAATGCGGTTTCGCCCTGGTCGACCAGCGTCTCACGCTCTCGGCATTGCGGCTGACCGCGCCGGAAACGGCCCTGACCGGACAACTCGGCCTCGATTTGGCTCAAGGGACCGTTTCCGGCAATCTCGACGGCACCTCCGCCAATCTGTCGGGGCTGGGCCGCTTTTTGGGCCTTCCCCTGGCCGGAAGCCTGAAACTTGCCGCCACCGCCGACGCGTCAAGCCGGTCCGGCCAGCAGCTTGCCGCCACGATCACGGCCAGTGGTCTGGCCGTGGCCGGATGTACCGCCCGGGAACTGTCCCTGGCAGCCAGCCTGGACCATCTGCGCGACCTCCCCAGGGGCAAAGCCCATCTCACGGCCAAGGGCGTGACCGGCGGCGGCCTGGATCTGGCCAACCTGCGACTCGACGCCGCCGGGGACGGCCGCAACCTGGAAACCACCGCCGACATCCGGGGTGCGCTCCCAAGCGGCCAACCCCTCCGTCTGGCCGCCACCACGCGGCTGACAACCACGGGGCAAAGCCGGACCCTGACGGTGGCCGCCCTGTCCGGCAACCTGGCCAACCATGCCTTCAGCCTGGGCAAGGGAGCCAGTCTGACCTTTGCCGGCGGCAGCGTCCGGCTGGCCCCTTTGACCCTGGCCCTGGACAAGGCTCGCCTCACCGCCTCGGGCAACTTCACACCGACGAGTGTTGCAGCCACAGCCTCCCTGGAAGGATTTCCCCTCCCCTTGCTCGCCCTCGTAGACGGCTTGACCGGATTCGAAGGCACGGCCGGCGCCATGGCCAGCCTGTCCGGCTCGCCGGCCCATCCCCGACTGGCGGCCAAGGCGCATCTGGATGGGGTCAAACTGGTTGCGGAGGGTGGCCAGTCCCTGCCAGCCATGACCGTGCTGGCTTCGGCCACTTTGGAAAACGGTCGGCTGGCGCTGACGACCTCCCTGGCCGGCACCGGCAAGAAAGCGATCATAACGGCCCAGGCCGCCCTGCCGGCCCGTTTTTCCCTCTCCCCCTGGGCGCTGGATCTGCCGCCGTCGGGGGCCATCACCGGCCGGCTGACCGCCGATGGCAATCTGGCGGATGTGGCCGCGCCGCTGGCCCAGGTCGATACCCGGTTGGTGGGCAGCGTGAAGGCCGATGTGTCCCTGACCGGAACCCTGGCCGCTCCCTCCCTGGCCGGTTCCTTGCGTCTCACCGGCAGCCGCCTGGAAAACGCCGATACCGGGCTGGTCCTGCGCGACATCGAGGTCCAGCTCGACGCCTCGAACGACAAAATTGTCCTGACCAAGGTCACGGGCCGGGACTTGAAGGGCGGCCGGCTCACCGTCACGGGGGCGATCGGCCCCTTCGCCGCAGGCGACGCGCCCGTGGCCATCGCAGCGCAACTGACCCATCTCAAGGTCGCCGGCCTGGATCTGGTGACGGCCACCGCCGATGGGAACATCACCCTTTCGGGATCACTGGCCCATATGACGGCTCGGGGAGCCCTCGCCCTCGGGCCGGTGGACGTCAATCTGCCTCCATCCCTGCCGCCGGACGTGGTGGTCATTCCGGTCACTGCCATAAACGACCCGCATGCCCAGCCGGCCGCCACCAACGCCTCGTCGTCCGAGACCGCCAAACGGCTGGACCTCGATATCAAGGTCACCCTGGGGCAGGCCGTCTTCGTCCGGGGTATGGGGATCGAATCCCGCTGGGGCGGAAACGTGGTCATTACCGGCACGGCCGACGCACCGCTTGGCCAGGGCCGCCTGTTCGTCGAACGCGGCAAGGTGGAGCTCTTCGGCGGCGATCTCGACATCACCAAAGGCGAGCTGGTTTTCGACGGCCAAAGCTTGCTCGCGCCCCGCATCACCATCCTGGCCAGCACGACCAATGACGACGTCACCGCCGGTGTCTCCCTGACCGGGGATGCGGCGAGCCCCACCATCGCCCTTTTTTCCACCCCGATGCTGCCCGATAACGAAATTCTCTCCCGAATCCTGTTCGGCCAAAGCGCCAGCGGTCTGGCGCCACTCCAGGCGGCCCAGCTGGCCCAGGCCGCCGCCTCGCTCTACACCGGCGGCGCTCCGACAAGCATTTTGGCCCGCACTCGGCGCATCCTCGGCCTCGATCAGCTGAACCTGATCTCTTCAGGCAAAGGCGACATTCCCTCGGCGGTCCTGCGGGCCGGCAAGGAGATCGTCAAAGGGGTCACCGTGGGGGTGGAACAGGGCATGGAAGCCCAGAGCGGCGCGGTATCCGTCGAGGTCAAGATTACCCCCAACATCACCGTGGACAGCCGGGTGGGAGACGACAACAAACAAGGCGTGGGAGTGAACTGGAAGTGGGATTATTGATCGTCGGCCAGCGCGTTCTTGCGCAGGACGCAAAAAAAGCCTGCATGCCGGCTGCCCCCTGCCACAAGGCAGAAAACGCAGACAGCACGCAGGCCTATTTTCTCTAGTTCGCGGGCTTAGCTTGCTCTTGTTCCAGCTTTTTCTTTACGGCATCGCCATACTTGCGGGCCTGGACGAGCAGGTCATCAATCTTGGCTCCCCGCAATTTCATGATGGTCAAGCGGTAGGCGCCAGACAACGGAATGAAGGTATTCTTCGAATCATTATAAAAATCATTCATTCCCGAAATGACCTTGAACCGATCAATGCCAGCGAACTCATTGAAACAATCCGCATACCTGTTCTGGTCCACTGTCGGCTTTTCGTCCTTGCCTTTGACCAGGGACAACGGTTCGCACGTCAACTGCACAGCCGTGGCGATACCTATCAAAAACGATTCCTTTTCCTTATCGGAAAAAGATTTCCAGGTATGGCCGAAAGAGGGCGCATCCTGTGCGGCGAAGGCCTGACCCCCCCCACAAAATACGAAAAGGGACAATACAAGAAGCACTACTGCTTTTCTGGACATGCCATTCTCCTTGGACGCCTCCACGGGTCGTCGGCGCCCGGGAAAGTATGGGGCTTTCCTACGCCTTGGCGGTCCACTCGGCAAGAGGAACCCTCTTGACATCCCGGCTGCTTCTGGCGTTGTGTCGCAAACCATGCCCGCATTTATCGCAAAAGGAGCCTGACATGACCCGATTCGTCCCGCCCCTGTCCGCCCTGCCCCTGGCTGTGGTCCTCGTCCTCAGTCTCGTCGTCCCCGCACGCTCCGGGCAGACGGCTCCCAACGAAATCGCCGGCATCACCCTCGGCGCCAATGCCGAGGATCTGCGGGATCGCCTCGATCTGTCCCGCATGGCCCCGCTCTGGGACAGGCCGTGGCTGATCCGGGCCAATCTCAAGCCGACCAAGGGCTTCGCCGCCGGCTACGTGATTTGCGGCGGCTGCGCCACGACCAACCGGGTGGAGCGCATCCGCCTGCAATATAAGGATGGCTCCGAGGCCCTGTTTAGCAAGCTGGCCGCCGCACTCACGACCCGTTACGGCAAGCCGGAACAGGTTCAGGCGGCCAAAATCAACGGCTACAAAGGCTTGCGCTGGATTTTCGGCAAGGACAAGGAACACGGGCTGGACCTTCTCCTGGAACATTTCGCCAAGGCGGGCGACGAGAGCCCCTCGGGCAACGTCATCCGCCTGTCGGACAATCGGGCCATGGCCCAGGAACGCGCCTGTCATGACACCATGCTGCGCGGCTCGCCCGAACCCCAACCCTCCTTTCCCCTGTTCGAAGTGGACGACTCCTGGCTGTTGCCCAAATAACGACCGACGCCCCTTGGCGTCTGATGCGATTCCCGCCGCCGAGGGCTGCCCTTCGGCGGCGTCTCGGGTCCGGCTCCCCGATAAAATGCCCAAGCGGGCCCTGGTTTCATGCCCTGGAATCTTTTGGGGCCGACTCCGCGACTCCAGAGGGAACCGACCGACTTCATTGACACGCTTCCCTTCTGGAGAAGAGAATGTTTGCGTCTTCGCCGGACGCGCGGGCAGCCGGCACATCCATGCGCGACATGGCCGAAACGGACACACCTGGATTTGACGCCGCATTTCCCCGGAGGTCCCACACTATGGCGGTCACCATCGGCATCAACGGATTTGGCCGCATCGGCCGGTATCTGGTCCGGCTGGCCTCCTGCGACCCGGATATCGATCTGGCGGTCATCAATACCCAGGCCGACAACGCCCAATTGGCCCATCTACTCAAGTACGATTCGGTCCATGGCCGCTTCGCCGCTCCGGTGGAGCCGTGCGAAACAGGCCTTTGCATAAACGGCCATACCGTGCGCATCACGCGGTGTATTGCAGGGGAATGGCGCTGGGCGCAATACGGCTGCCACATGGTGGTGGAAACCACGGGCAAATTCGTGGACCGGGAATCCTGCAGCAAGCATCTGCGTTGCGGGGCGCACAAGGTCATCATCAGCGCCCCGGGAAAAAACGAAGACATCACCATCGTCATGGGTGTCAATGACCAGGATCTGCGTCCCGAACACCGCATCATTTCCAACGCCTCCTGCACCACCAACTGTCTGGCCCCCATCGCCAAGGCCATCCATGACGCCTTCGGCCTGAAACACGGCCTGATGACCACCATCCATTCCTATACCATGAGCCAGCGCATTCTGGACGGCTCCCACAAGGACTGGCGACGGGGCCGAGCCTGCGCCCTGTCCATGATCCCCACCTCCACCGGCGCCGCCAGAGCCGTCACCAGGGTCATTCCGTCCCTGGCCGGCCGTCTGGACGGTCTGGCCATCCGGGTGCCCACCCCCAATGTCTCGATTGTGGATCTGACCTGCGAGCTGGAGCGTCCCACGGACACGGCCGGCCTGCTGACCGTGCTCAAGACCGCCGCGAATGACTGCATGGGGTTTTCCGACGAACCCCTCGTGTCCATTGATTACACCGGCGATTCCCACGGCGGCGTGGTGGATGCCAAGGCCACCCAAGTCCTGGACGGTACCCTGGCCAAGGTCATCGCCTGGTATGACAACGAGGCCGGTTTCGCCCATCAGCTTATCCGTCTCATCAAGAAAGCGGCGGCCCTGTAGCCCCGCCGCGCCCGCTTTGCAGCGTCCGTCGGTCCAAAGGCCTGCGGACGCTTTTGCGTATCCCCCTAAAGCAACCACCGGGCCGGCCGATACAGTTGTTGTCAGGCGCATTGCGCCACAACCGCCAACCCGGGAAGACGTCCATGACCGAACCACCTCGCCCAGCCGCACCCTTCTCCTCGGCCCTGATCGTGACCGCCAGCGAGGGCCATGCCCGCGTGGACAAGGAATTTCTCAAGCAGTTTCGCATCACCCGTCTGCGCACCGCCAGTTCCGGTGCGGCGGGCCTGGCCGTCCTGCGCCGCCATGAAGCGGAAATGGTGCTGTGCGACGCCCAACTGGACGACATGGTCGGTTCGGAATTCGTGGCCGCCCTGCGGGCCGATCCGGAACTGCGCGGCACCCCGGTCCTCATGGCCGCCCTGGCTCCGGCCAAATCCGATGTGCTCCGGGCCGTCAGCCTCGGAGTGGCCGGATTCCTCATCCGCCCCTATTCCCAAAACGCCTTCAGCCGGCATCTGGCCATGGCCGGACAGCAAAGTGCCTTTGACGCGGCCGGCCGGACCGCCCTGGCCCGGGCGAACCTGGCCGAGGACTCGGGGAACGCCACCGCCGCCCTTGAAACCTTCGCCACCGTGGCCGACGGACCGGATGCGGCCCCGATACTCTTCGAGGAAGGCATGACCGCCCTGGCCGCCAAAAATCTGGACCGGGCCATCACCGCCTTCCACCGGGCCCTGTCCGTCAACGCCCTGTTCGTCGAGGCCCATCTCGGCTTGGCCCGGGCCTGGTACGCCAAAGGCATCCGCAGCAAGTACCGCTACTTCATGAAGCAGGCCGCCGCCACCTGCGCCAGGGCCCGGCGCTTCGAGGAATTGCGGGACCGCTTCGTGGAACTGCTGGCCCGGGATGAAGCCGGCTTCAATCCGTTTTTGGCCTTGGGCAACGAGCTGTTGCATGATCGGCACTATGCCGCCGCCGTGGCCCTGTTCCGCCAGGCCCAATCCCTGGCCCCCCAAAACGCCGACATCTCCGTCGGCCTGGCCAAGGCCTACCATTTCCTGCGACAGCCCGATCTGGCTCTGCGGGCCGTCGGCAAGGCTCTGGACCAAAACGACCGCAGCCCGGAGGCCCAGACGATGTACCAACGCTTAACCGGCCGCCACTACGGCGACATCCCCCCCATGGAGGAAGGCGCTGCGGGAACAGACAGCCCGCACTACCCCTGGCTGCTGCGCGGTGTGCTGTATCTGGCCGGCTGGGCCGCCGACAGCCTCTATCGCGCCCGTCGGCCGGCGCGGGCAGCCTGAACTGAGACCGCTGCACACTTTCGTGGAGGCCTTTCCTTGTCTCAAGCCTGAAAGGGCCCCCTCCTCAATCCTCTCGGGCGCCTCCTGCGACGCATTGGGCAGCGGTCTCGAACTGGGATTCCCCGGAGCCTGGCCCCGGTTGCATCCCTCAAGCAAGTAAGGCATTGTGTAACGAGTGCGCATAGACGCTACGGGAGGAGATCATGTCGGACGCCGTCACGCCTGCCGGCCAGACCGAAGCCCTGCCACCCGGCCGATTCGAGGCGCAGCCCCCCGGCCATACCGAAGCCCAACCGTCCGGTTCGGTGGACATTTCTCCGGGCGGTTCCGTCTCGGTGCCCCTCGGCGGCCATGTCGAGGTGCCCCTCGGCGGCCATGTGGACGTGCCGTCCGGCGGTCATGTGGAGCCGGGGCAGGCCGGCCATGTGGATACCGCCCCGGCCGGCCATGTGGAGGGCATCACCGGAGGCGGTCATGTGGAGCCGGGCGAAGCCGGACATGTCGAGGTGCCCTTGGGCGGCTTTGTCAACGTGCGTCTTTAGATCGAACAGTCCGTCCCGGCGCATGCTCCGACAAAAAAGGCCACCAAAGGTGGCCTTTTGCATCCGACAGGAAACACGCTTCAGGCTTTGGCCAAATCGGCCTTGGGCGCGGCTACAGCCGCTGCGGGACGCTGCTTGATCCCCTTGCCCAGATCCAACAAGATGGGGCTGGCCACGAATATCGAGGAGTAGGTTCCGGCGACGATGCCGATCAGCATGGCCAGGGCGAAATCGTGGATGACCGCACCGCCGAACAGATACAGACAGGCCACGGTAAGCAGCGTGGTGCCGGCGGTCAGGATGGTGCGCGAAAGGGTTTCATTGACGCTTTTGTTGATGATTTTGTCCAGAGGCTCCGGCTTGGTCACCCGCAGATGCTCGCGGATACGGTCGTAGACGATGATGGTGTCATTGAGTGAATAGCCCAGGATGGTCAGGAGCGCGGCAACGATGGTCAGGTCGAACTCCTTGTCGAGCAGCGAAAAAATGCCGATGGTGACCAGCACGTCGTGCACATCGGCCACCACTGCCCCCAAGGCGAATTTGAGCTTCATCACGAAGCACAGAAAAAGGGTAATCAGCATGGCGGCCACAATGAGCCAGGATGTCGGGGCCCCCACGAGCTTCAGCACGTAGATGCCGCCGGCCAGGGCTGCGGCCATAATCGCCGCCGCCATCCATCGATGTTCAAACCGGCCGGAAATATAGATGGCGATCAGCAGCACCGCGTAAAAGATGGCCTCCAGGGCCTTCCCCCGCAGATCGGCACCGACTTTGGGCCCCACCAATTCCAGCCGCTGGATGCTGTAGCCCGAATCGGGAAAATTGCTGGCCAGGGTCTTCTCCACCGCAGCCCGCACCGTCTCCTGGGAAACGTCGCTATCCGAAGCCCGGATCAAGAATTCCTTGGCAGTCTCCTGGCCGAAACGCTGCACCACGACGTTTTGCAGTCCCGCGCTCTCCACGGCCTTGGTCACGGCCTCCATATCCATCTCTTTGGCGAAACGCACCTGGATCGACAGCCCACCGGCGAAGTCCACGCCGAAACGCGGTCCGCCTTTGACCACCAGGGACACCAGGCCGGCCACGATGACCAGGGCCGAAAGCAGATAGGCCAATTTGCGATATTTCAGGAAATTGAAGGTCGTACCGGGCTTGATCAGCTCCAGAGTCATCGGATCCCCCTGTGTGGATTGCGGCTGGGATGTCGCGCGGTTGGAATAGCCGGCAGGCCGGCTGTCCACGCCCCCGGAAGGTTTTGCACCTTCCGACAAACCAAGGCGCCTTGTCAAGTGCAACTGCCCGCGTCATGCCCCAACGGCCGGAAAAAGCGCGCCTTCTTCAGGCCTCGGACCGGACCGTATGGACGGATGGTTTAGCGCATGAACCTGAGAAATGGGCTCTCCGGGGTCAAAAACACCCGGGTATTGGCAGCGGTAGCCTTCTGATAGGCCTCGAGACTCCGCGTGAAGGCAAAAAAATCCGGGGATTTGTTCACGGCCTCGGCCCAGATGGCCGCCGACTGGGCATCGCCCCGACCGCGCAAGACTTCGGCCTGACGCTCGGCCTCGGCCAAAAGGACTGTCCGATCCCTATCCGCGCCGGATTTGATTTTTTCCGTTTCTTCCAGGCCCTCGGATCGGTACAACTTGGCCTGCCGTTCCCGTTCGGCCCGCATCCGGCTATAAATGGCCTGGGCATTTTCCTTGGGCAAATCCGTGCGCTTGATGCGGACGTCCACCACCTCGATGCCATACGGGGCAAGCAGGTTGGCGGATTTTTTGGTGACCTCGCCCATGATGTCCCCGCGTTTGCCCGCGACCACGTCCTGCAGAGTATATTGGCCGAGGGCCACCCGCACTTCGGCGTAAATGATGTCGTCGAGCCGGGCCTGGGCGCGTTGCACCGTATGGAGCGTCCGGTAGAAAAGCAGCGGATCGGTGATGCGCCATTTGGCGTAGTTGTCCACCACCATATTTTTCTTGTCCAAGGTCAGGATTTCAGCCGCCTTGGCGTCATAGTCCAACAGTCTGGCATCAAAGAAAATGACGTTCTGAATGAAGGGGATCTTGGCGTGCAGTCCCGGTCCCAGGGTGCTGCCCACGGGTTTGCCGAGCTGCAGGACGATGGCCGTTTCGGTCTGATCCACGATAAAAACCGTCTGCGTGGCAACCACGACGGCACAGAAAACCAGCACGGCCGTTACGAGGGTTGAGGTCTTCACGGATTGCCCCTCCCACCCTTGGCCGGTTCGGTCCGTTTGGCTGCGGCCTGGCCGTCGGCATGCGGCGTCGGCCGCACCGCTTCCAGGGACAGGTAGGGGACGGCCTGTTTCGCCGCCGCTTCGCTCATGATGATCTTTTCCAGCGCGGGATTGGACAAAATGGTTTCCATCCCCTCGATATACAGGCGTTCGCGGGTCACGTCCTTGGCCTTTTCGTATTCGGCGCGCAAGGCCGAGAACCGATCCGCCCCGCCCTTGGCCCGCCTGATGACCTGTTCCATGTAGGCCGTAGCCCCGTTTAAAATCGCTGCTGCCCGACCCCGGGCCTTGGGCACGATGTCGTTGGCGTACGCCTCGGCCTCATTGACGTAACGGACCTTGTCCTCCCGGGCGCTGGACACGTCCTTGAAAGCGTCCACCACTTCCTTCGGCGGATGCACGTCCTGGAGCTGGACGGCCACCACTTCGATGCCGCAGCCATAGCGCTCGAGCATGGACTGGAGCAGGTCCCTGGTCTCGGTTTGCACCTTGAGCTTGCCCGAGGTGAGCACGGAATCGATCTGGGTATTGCCGATGACCTCGCGCATGGCTGCTTCGGCCGCGCTTTTGACGGTCCCGTCCGGATGCTCGATTCGAAACAGATAATCCACCGGATTACCAATCTGATACTGGACGATGAACTGGACATCCACGATATTTTCATCGCGCGTCAACATGAGGGATTCCTCGTTGACGGGCCTTGTCTGCAGGGGAGAGCCGTCGCGGGCGTAGGTGGAGCGGAAGCCCACCTCCACGCGGCGAACCTGTGAAACTTTCGGCGTCTTTACGGACTCGAAGGGAAAAGGTAAATGGTAATGCGGTCCGGCCCCCATGGTGGCGATATAGGCCCCGAACCGCTGCACGACGCCGGCTTCGTCGGGTTCCACGATGTAGATGCCGCTGGCGATCCAAAGGCCGAGCACCACCAGGACAATGAGCTTGGGCCCGCCAGGGAGACGGCCCCGAATCGAAGAGAGCCGTTTTCCCAGTTCCTCGCCCATATGACTGGGATCGGGCGGCGTCGATCCCATACGGCGTTTCTGTTCAGAGAGTTTGTCCCAATCCCAGGTCATCTTGCTGGCATAGGGGAGATACGGGTGAAGGTCAAGGGACCGCGCCCTCTGCCGCCGAACCAATTCGCGGAGGATACAATGAAGCCAATCGCGTCCGGCGTCTTCCGGGCCTATGATATCCGGGGGCTCGTGGATGTGGATTTCGATCCGGACTGGGTGGAGCTCCTGGGTCGGGCCTGCGGCATATTTTTTCTGCGTCAGGGGCACACCCAGGCGGTCGTGGGTCACGATTGCCGTCTCGCCTCCCCCGAATACCAGGCCCGATTATCCGTGGGCCTGGCTGCGGTCGGACTGGACGTGATCTGTCTGGGCATGGTGCCGACCCCTGCTTTCTATTATGCCATCAAGTCACTCGGCCGCCAGGCTGGGATCATGGTGACAGCCAGCCATAATCCTCCGGAATACAACGGCTTTAAGATCTGGTCCGGCGAGACCACCATCCACACCGAGGCCGTCCGGGAAGTCCGCGACATTATGGCCACCGAGGATTTCCACCTCGGCTCGGGCATCGTCTGCACACATGACATCAAGCCCGCCTACGTGGAACATCTGGTGGACCAGGCCGTGCTGGTCCGGCCCATCACGGTGGTGGTGGATGGCGGCAACGGCGCCGGCGGGCTCCTGTGCGCCGAGGTGCTCCGTCAGGCCGGAGCCACGGTCATCCCGCTGTACTGCGAACCGGACGGCCGCTTTCCCAACCATCATCCCGACCCGGTGATCCCGGAAAATACCGTCGCCCTGGCGGCCAAAGTGGTGGCCGAGGGGGCCGATTTCGGCGTGGGCCTGGACGGCGACGCCGATCGACTGGGCGTGGTGGATGCGACGGGACGGCTCATGTACGGCGATCAGATCCTGGCCCTTTTCGCCCGGTCCGTGCTGACCGCCCATCCCGGGGAAACGATCATCGGCGAGGTGAAATGCAGCCATCTGCTCTACCGGGACATCGCCGCCCATGGCGGCGTCCCCCTCATGGCCCCAGCCGGCCATTCCCTGATCAAAGCCCGCATGCGGGAAACCGGCGCCATCCTGGCCGGAGAGATGAGCGGCCACATGTTCTTCGCGGACCGCTATTTCGGCTTCGACGACGGCATCTACGCCGCCCTGCGCCTGGCCGAAATCGTAGCCGCCAGCGATATCCCGCTCTCCCGGATGCTGGCCGACTGGCCACCGACGGTCAACACGCCGGAAATCCGGCTGGATTGCCCGGACGCCAGCAAGTTCCAAATCGTGGCCAAGGCCAAGGACTTTTTCCGGGATCGTTTCGACATGATCGAGGTGGATGGAATGCGGCTCACTTTTCCCGACGGCTGGGGACTGCTGCGCGCCTCGAACACCCAACCGGCCCTGGTGTTGCGTTTCGAGGCCGAGACGCCCGAGCGGCTGGAGGAAATCCGGACGCTGATCGAAACGCCGGTTCGGGAATGGATCGCGGCGCTCGGGGCCTAGCCTGCGAACGCGCCGCCACAGGACACGGCTTTGGAAAGGCAAAGCCGGTATCCGGGCCTTGCCCAGTGACATCAACAGGAGAAAACGCATGCGCAACATGCTGCTCGCGGGGCTGCTGCTCCTGGCGACCTCAAGCCCGGCCCTGGCCCAGGTCTATCACCCGAACGAACCTTTGGGGAAAACGCTCTCCAAAGTGAAAAGCCTGTCCATGCCCAACAATGCCGGGGGAAAAAACATTCTGGAAAACAGTTGCATCTTTAAGAACAACGATTTTGCCATCAGCGCATCCGAACAATTGCTCGACCACTGCGATATTCCGGAAGCCGTCGGCCAGTTCGTCAGTAAAAACGGGCAACCTGCTCAGACGTCCCAGGCTCCGGGCCATTTGACCGTACTGGAATATTTTCTCCTGTTCAAAGAGAACGCCTATCACGTGAAGGTTTTTATCGGCTGTGACGATGCCAAGACGGACTCCTTCGCCAAGGTGGAATGCATCAACGAAAAAAATCGTGTCATGCCCGGTGCCCTGCCCAAGGGACACGGCGGTCCGGGGGACGGCGGGGGGGGCGGCAGACCGTAAAAAAACACCCCCCCAAAGCCGCCCCGCGATGGTCTCGCGCGCGCCCTCCCGAAAAGGGATCGCTGCACAAGTGCATCATGAGGCCACTGCACGCGGCGTCGCAGGAGGCGCCGCCGACGGCCAAGGGGCTTTGCCCTTTGGAAATTCAATAAATTTTAAACGGTCGCCGCTCCAGAATTGGAGCACGATATGCCGCCGAGGAAAGGAAGCACCGGCGGCCGGGACGGACGCCCGGCTGGCAGGCAGGCCGTGCCCCCAGCCCCCTGCACGGAAAAAGGACCGCGTTGGGAAGCATTGCAGGTGCGGCGGCGGCCGAAGAAAGAGGACCTTCGGCCGCTGCCGGATGGAAGAAAAAGGCTAGAACCGCTCGAATTCGTCGTCCTTGGGGTCGGCGTCCAAATTGATGCCTACACCGCCGCCGGCCTTGGCTGCGGCAGGACGGGCCGCCGCCGGACGGGATGCGGGCCGTTGCGTCGTGGCAGGCAGGGCCTTGGCGCGGCGCACCTGCCGATGGCCGGCGCCATCCACGCGAAAAAACGCCATGGTGCTTTGCAACTGCTCGGCCTGACTCGACAGCTCTTCCGAAGTGGAAGCCATTTCCTCGGAGGCCGAGGCGTTCTGCTGAACCACCTGATCGAGCTGCTGGATGGCCTTGTTGATTTGGTCGGCACCGGAATTCTGCTCCTGGCTGGCGGCGGCGATCTCCTGGACCAGATCGGCTGTTCGCTGGATGTCCGGAACCATCTTGGTCAGCATCGAACCGGCCCGTTCGGCCACCTGCACGCTGGAGGAGGACAATTCCGAAATCTCGGCTGCGGCCGAACCGCTCCGTTCGGCGAGTTTGCGCACCTCGGCGGCCACCACGGCAAACCCCTTGCCGTGTTCGCCGGCCCGAGCCGCCTCGATGGCCGCGTTTAGGGCCAGCAGGTTGGTCTGCCGGGCGATCTCCTCGATGATGGAGATCTTTTCGGCGATATTCTTCATGGCCTCCATGGCCGAAATCACCGCCTCGCCTCCTTCCTTGGCGTCCTGGGCGGCCTTGACGGCGATGGACTGCGTCTGCTGGGCGTTTTCGGCGTTCTGTTTGATGTTGGAGCTCATCTGCTCCATGGACGAGGAAATCTCCTCCACGCTGGCGGCCTGTTCCGTGGCCCCCTGGGACATGCTCTGGGCCGAGGCGGACAGCTCCTCGGAACCGGAAGCCACGTTTTCCGAAGCGGACTGCACCTCGGCCACCACATCCCGCAGTTTGCCCACCATCTCGTTGAGAGAGGAGGCCAGCAGACCGATCTCATCCTTCTGGTCGATATCGAGGGTCCGGGTGAAATCGCCCTCGGCCATGGCCTTGGCGAACAGAACCCCCTTGATGACCGGGCCGGTGATGGCCCTGGTCAGCACCACGGCGATGATACATCCGAGCAGCAACGCCACCACCAGGCCGACGATCATGGCCGTCGCGGCCGCCGACAGGCTGGACACGGCCCCGTTGGACACGGTTTGGGTCTCGCTCATGCCAGCCAGGGCTGATTCCTGAGCCATCTGCTGCATGGCCTCCGCCGTCTCGGACCGCTTGACGGCGATGACATCGAGGGCCTTGGCAGTGTCGATGTAATCGGTAAGGGCCTGCCTGTACTTCTGCGCGGTCTCCCGGATGGCGCCCAACTGGCGTTGATTGGCTTCTTCCTTGGTCTTGGCCCGGATACCATCCACGAGCTGTTCCAATGTGGCGAAAGACTTGATCGCCTCCTCAAGAGTCTGCGTGTTCTTATGGAGCTGTCCATTCAGATTGCTAATCCGAGCGTGGGTGATGTGCTCAATGATAGTGGTAGCCACATCAACTTTTTCAGCCCGCAACTTGAGCTGATCCGCCGGAAGGCCCTTGAGGATCTCCTCTACCAAAGTCGCCTGCTGGTTTTTTTGATACTCGCCGCTATACTTCAAAAAATCGGCGGCCGCCGTATCCATGGAGCGCCGAATGGCCGCCATGGTATCCATCCGGGCCGCCGTATCCTGCAGGAGCTTCTCATATTCCGCGATCTTGGTCTGGGTTTTCGCCACATTTTCCCGCAGCTTGACCAGATCGGGGTACTTGTCCGAAAGGGCCTTGGCTTCGGTCAGGATGCGCTTGACCTCGGCCAGGTTGCGCAGGCCGGATTCGTAGTATTTCTTGTCTTCGGTCGCGCTATAGAGCCGCATATCCCCCATGGTCTGCAAGGCCGTACGCTCCACGGAGGTAGCTACCCCGACTTCCGGCATGTACTCCCGGGCCAGGCGGACGGCTTCGGTTTCCACACTGCGCATGTTGATCACGGCCATCCCGCCAAGGACGCAGGATATGACGATCAACAGCCCGAAACCTATGCTGATTTTAAGGCCAAGCTTCATATTCTTCACGGTTCGTCTTCCCCCTTGGCAAAATAAGATCCCCTGACCCGCCCCGCGAAATTTGCTTGGCAGCGGGCATAAATGCAACCATCTCCCACGACATTGCACTTTGTCTTATTTCATTACCGGTTGCAATGCAAACCTCGAACGTTTTTTCCGGAGCATCGCCTGGAAAAAACTTCTCGGTGCAGGGGCACGCGGCGAAACCGTGCGGATGTCGACGGAGAGGCCAGTCTCCTGGTATTTGCCCCGACCAATCCCCCCGACCGGAGATTGCCGACAGGACAAGACGCCGGCCGAAGGCGCGGTCGGCCCCGCCGCCAGGGCTGGCGGCGGAGAAACCCCAAGGGGCCTATCCGTGATCTTTTTCGAGAAATGCCCGCAACTTGCGCCGGGCTCGAAAGGCACGAACCTTGACGTTGACCCGGCTTAAGCCGGTCAGGTCCGCCACTTCCTCCACGCTTTTCCCTTCCAGCCCGAGCAGGACCAGCAAGCGCTGATCCCGTGGGCCCAAAACGCGCATGGCCGCCTGCAAACGATTGTGGGCGTCCCGGGCCTCGGTGCGGGCCTGATAGCGCTCGTCGGGAAGCGTTTCCTCCAGACCGTCCGTCATGCCGCTTTCGGTTTTATTGTGACGCAACCAATCGATGCAGGTGTTGGCGGTGATGCGATGGAGCCAACTTTTGAAGACAGCGCCGTTCCGCAAGGCACCCAAGTTGAGGTATGCCTTGACGAAAACGTCCTGAGCCAAATCCTCCATGATGGAGGGGTCCCGGCAATAACGCGCGACAAGCCGCAGGACGCCGGCCCTGTGCCGGGAGACCAGGACGGCAAATGCCCGCTGATCGCCCTCGGCCGCAGATCGGGCCAGGGCGGTGTCATCAATGTGATCGAGTCCTTTTCCCATGGACAACGTGCCTGCCATGCAGCATGCGGCAGCCGTCCCCTCTCACCGAATCGCTCCCGAAACGTCTACGGCCGCGCTTTCGGAACAGGCGTTTGACGGACCATCTCGGTTACAGCCGAGACTCGACAATCGGGCCCTGCCAAGGCTATGGGCTGGGCCTGATACGTCGGAGAAGACCGTCAACCAACCGCAAAGGAGCCTCCATGCCCCTTCCCGATGACCGCAACATCTATCTGATCGGCCCCAGGGCCTCGGGAAAGACCACCCTGGGCCGACGGCTGGCCGCCCGCCTGTCCCGTCCCTTCGTGGACCTGGATGCGATCTTTCTGGAACGCCATGGCGAGACCATCGCCAATCTGGTGACGCGCGAGGGCTGGGAAGCCTTCCGACGAGCCGAAACGGACATTTTAGCCGCCGTGGCCGCCGTTCCCGGTCAGGTGGTGGCCACGGGCGGCGGCGCGGTCCTTCTGCCGGAAAACCGGGCGCTTCTGGCCAAGGGACTGGTGCTGTATCTCCAGGCCAGTCCGGAACGGCTGGCCGAACGGCTGCTGGCCGACTGCAACGCCGGACAACGGCCCAAGCTGACGGAATTGGGACTGCGGGAGGAAATCGTGGCCACCCTGACCGAACGCGAGCCGCTCTACCTCTCCCTGGCGTTGGCCTGCCTGCCCGAACGCTCCCCGGAAGAACTCGAGGAATACGCCCTTCAGGCCTTGGCGCTTTTGGGGAACGAGCGGACCTAGACCACCTCGCCGGCGCAGTAGAGCACCGGCTCGCGGGTAAAAGGCGTCACCACGTGCTGGCCGGTGGACTCCAGGACGGAGCGCCAATAGTCCGACGTGATGTTGAGCTTTTTGCGTCGCAGGGTCACCAGATCGAGGGGCAGGTGGACATAGCGGCCGTAGAGCTTGGAAATGACCATGCCGGTCTTGCCGGCCATGGCCGCATGAACGGCGTTCTGACCAAGAAATCCGCAATACACCCGATCATTGGCGTTGGCCGGCACGGACCGGATGATGTAGCTCGGATCGATGAACTTCAAGGTGATCGGTATATCCCGCTCCTGGCAATAGCGTTCGATGGCCCCGCTTAAAAACTGGCAGATGTCGCCCAGGACCGGGTTCCCCGAAGCATCCATCGCCCCGGTGTCGGGAAGCAGGTGCTGCCCGGCGCCCTCGGCCACCACGATGACCGCGTGCTTGCGCTCCCGCAACCGCTGTTCCAGGGAAGGCAGCAGGCCGTGCGGTCCGGTCAGGCCAAAGGGGTATTCGGGCACCAGGACGTAGTTGACCTCTTTGAGGGCGAGCGTGGCCTGGGCGGCGATAAAGCCCGACTCCCGCCCCATGAGCTTGACCAGGCCCACGCCGTTTAGGGCGCCGACGGCCTCGGTGTGGGCGCAGCGAATGGCCTCGGTGGCCTTTTCTACGGCCGTGCCGAAGCCGAAGGACTGGGTGACGAGGTTGATGTCGTTGTCGATGGTCTTCGGGACGCCGATAATGCTGATCTTCGCCCCCCGGGCGGAAATTTCCTCCTCGATGCGCCGGGCGGCCTTCATGCTGCCGTCGCCGCCGATGACGAACAGGACGCTGACATTGGCCCGTTCCAGGGTATCGACGATCGTTCCGGCGCTCTGGGGGCCCCGACTGGACCCCAGGACCGTGCCGCCGAATTGGTGAATGTCGGCCACGGATTCAGGCGTGAGCTCCACGGGCGGATAGCCGTAGGAATCCACGAACCCCTGCAGGCCGAAACGGATGCCCAGCATCCCGGCGACGTGGTAGTTGTGGAAGGCCTCCATGACGATGGCCCGGATGACGTCGTTGAGGCCCGGGCACAGTCCGCCGCAGGTGACAATGGCCGCCTTGACCTTGGAGGAATCGAAATAGATCCGCTCGCGCGGCCCGGCTACCTCGAATTCGGCGCAACAGGTCCCCTCCCCGGCCTCGAACTCACTGGCGTCGAGTTCCACCCGGATCCGCTTGGCATCGGAATCAAAGCGGCAATAGGGCAAGGGAGACGGAATCTTGGCCGGGCCGAGAACCGGAATGGTCGTATCGAGGACAGTCTTGGGGCATTGCGCATCCATGGGGGACTCCTGTTCTTCCCTCAAAGATAGCAGCTTCCCGGGCCTGCAGCAATACGTCCGGACAAAGCGGCCATGGCGTCGTCTCGCCCTCCCCAACGGGGGAACGGGGAGAAAATCCATCGGCGGAAAAATCGAGAAGAGGCGGCGTGGCCTTTGGCCGGCCGACCGGGATCCGGGAACGGGAGGAGCGTCCTCCCGCCGGCATCCCAGCCGACCGGCCGCGATCGCTAGAAGCGTTCAAAACTGCTGTCGTCATCCGTCTCGCCATCGGCGGGCTGCCCTTTCCCCTGGGCGATCTTCGCCGGGACCTTGATGCGGCTTTCCCCGCCGAGCGCCTTGGCGACGGGCCTCATGACGGGCTTGGCGACCGGCCGGGAGCCTGGTTTGGCGGAAACGGACTCGGCGTGGAAGAAGGAAATGCTGGCCTGGAGCTGCTCGGCCTGGGCCGAGAGTTCCTCGGCCGTTGAGGACAGTTCCTCCGAAGCCGAGGCGTTTTGCTGGATGACCTGATCGAGCTGCTGCAGCGCCTTGTTGACCTGGGAAGCCCCCTGGCTCTGCTCCTGGCTGGAGGCGCTGATCTCCTGGACCAGATCGGCTGTTCTCTGAATGTCGGGCACGAGTTTGACAAGAAGTTCGCCGGCCCGCACGGCCACCTGGGTGCTGTTGCGGGAGATTTCGGTGATTTCGGAAGCGGCGGCCTGGCTGCGTTCGGCCAGCTTTCGGACCTCGGAGGCCACCACGGCAAACCCGCGGCCGTGCTCTCCGGCCCGGGCCGCCTCCACGGCGGCGTTGAGGGCCAGCAGATCGGTCTGCCGGGCGATTTCCTCGATAATGGAAATCTTGTTGGCGATCTCCTTCATGGCGATCACGGCCTGGTTCACGGCCTCGCCGGTTTCCCGGGCGTCGGTGGCGGCCTTGACGGCGATGGTTTCGGTCTGCCGTGAATTGTCGGCGTTTTGATTGATGCTCGACGCCATCTGCTCCATGGCCGAGGACGATTCCTCCACGGCCGAGGCCTGCTCCGAAGCGCCCTGGGACAGGGACTGGGCCGAAGCGCTCATCTCCTCGCTCCCCGAGGACACGGTTTCCGCCCCGGACTGGACCTCGCCCACCACCTCGCGCAGCCTGTTCACCATGGAGGCCATGGACGTCAGCAGCGCGTCCTTTTCCGACCGGGGAACCACGGAAACGGTCAGGTCTCCCTGGGAAAGGCTCTCGGCCACCTCGGCGGCATCGCGCTCGGCCCGGATCATTCGATCCAGGGCGGCAAGCAATTTCCCGATCTCATCGGTACTGTCCACGGTTACATCCCGGGAGACGTCCCCGACGGCCACGGCTTCGGCTATATGGATGGCCCGGGCCACGCCCCCCTTGATGGCCCGGGTGATGGCCACGGCGGAGAACAGGCCCACCAGCAGGGCTGCGATCGTCACAACCAGGGACAGGAGGTTGACGGCCTTGGCCTCATCCTGCCGGGATGCGGCCTGGGAAGCGATGATCTCGTCGGCCATGGTCACAATGCGCGCACCGGCTGCGCCCAAAGCCGTCGTGGCCGTGCCCACGGTCTGGTAGGACGCGACGAAATCGTCGATGGATTTCCGGTAATTCTGCAGAAGAGGCAGCATTTCCGCGATCAGGGCCTTGTTCTCGGGGATGTTGACCCGCTGCTGCATGTCATCCAGATCCTTGCCGAGAACACCCAGATTGCCCTTGGCGCTGTCCACCCGGGCCTTGTCCTCCTTCCACGCGAAATAGAGCATCTCCACCCGGACGGAGAGAAACACCTTGGCCAGATTGCCGGCCGTGGCGCCAAGCCTGGCGGCATTGATCGACCGGGCCGTGTCGTTCGAGGCCGTTGCCGCGGCGTAGGCGGTGTCCATGTTTTTCCGCAGCTGCTCGATTTTTTGCAAGACCAAGGCCCCGGCTTCGCCGAAGACCTTGGTGGCCGCCTGGCGCGACTGGATCGCCTGATGGAAGGCGTTCACGGTCTTTTCATATTCAGCCAGGGCGGCCGTGACCCCGTCAAGACGTTCCCGCTCGCGAGGATCGTCCAGCAACTGCTTGAGATTTTTTGCCTTCTTATCAAGGTCGGCCAACTTGGCGCGGACGGCTTCCACATCCTTTTCCTGAAGTTGCCACGCATAGCGCGTCATGAGCAACCGTGCCAAATTGATTCCTTCTGCAATATCCTGGGTTTTATCCTCCAGGGCCGACCGGGCCATGATGCCGGCCAGACCGCGCCAATAGACCATGGACACGATCAGGGTAAAAATGATGCACAATCCGAAGCCGGCCCCGAGCTTGAAGGCGATACTACGATTTTTTAGCATGTCGTGCTCCATTCGTTAGGCGGCGTGGGGCTGATCCGCGCCGTCTTGTGCAGTGACTTCTTTCCCCTCGTTTCCCTCTCCAGCGTCATCTTGTGCGGCGAGCATTTCCTCGCCGGTGAAAAGCTTGTCCACATCGAGCATCAGGACAAAATGCTCGCCAACCCCGGCAATGCCCCGCAGGAGGTCGCCTCCGGAAACCGGCGGCGGAGCGACGCGCGCCGGATCGATCTCCAGGACTTCCCGAACCGAGTCGCACAGGAGACCGGCCATGACGATCCGGCCCTCGCGCAGGAGTTCCACGATGACAATGCGGGTATTCGGCGTGCGTACAACCGGTTGCAGCGCGCATTTGAGGCCCAGGTCAATCACCGGGACAGCAGTTCCCCGGACGTTGACCACACCCTTCATGCATTCGGATGATTGGGGGATCCTGGTGATGTCCGTGTAATCCAAGATTTCACGGACAGAATGGATGGTGATGGCAAAAAGTGCCTCACCAAGAGTCAATGTCAAGTAGCGAGTGGAATCGATGCTGACGGTATTCTCCACGGCATGCCTCCTGGCGGCCCTATGCGTCAGCCTACTGCTCCTGGAGATCATGCGGCAAATCAATGATGCCTTGAGAGGCATTTATAAACAGTATTATCTTGAAATAAAAAACAGTGATCTCTTCAATTATGCCCGCTAGAGAATATCTCAAGGAGAGGCTTAGCTGTTCAGACCGCAAAAAAAGTTTCTTACGAAGGACTGTTCCCCTATGGCCAAAAAATTTTTAACAGAGCAGTTGCGCAGAGAAAAAATTTTTTTCGGTTTGCAATAGACGTTTCCTTTATTCACAAAAAAGCATACATTAAAAAACTAGAATTATAGAATAATACTTATGGTCCAGTCTTTTATCCTGACCCGCTTAATTCCCAAATACCATGGTGAATATTTTTTTTCAATGGAATAATCATGTTCAAAGAAGTGTTAAAAAAATATCGGCATCATCGCAGCAACAGCGCAGCATGACGGCGTGACACCAGAAAGACCTGGAAAATTCACATTCGGGATCGGACACAGGCACAGCCTGGCGTGGAAAATCCTCGATCGCATGGAAACAAAACATGCCACAGCACCGAACCATCGGCCGAAGCCTTCCGGCCGAAAGGCCCCTTCCCTTGCCTCCTGGCCAAGATCACCGCACCTGGAAAGACCACTGTCGCCCTCCACGAAAGAGCGCGCGGCAACAGGAAACTGGCCGCCGGGTCGCTGGCGACTGGGCGGGGACAGGCGGGGCCGGGACGCCTACCCCGGCTGGTCGGAGCCCATCGAAGGTTGGATTTTTCAGGGAAAGGTTGCTACGGTGGCTGCAGTTCGTCCGATCCCGCCCCGCCAACGAGGGAGTATGCCTCATGAAGCGTTTCACGCTTGATGCGACGGACCAAGCCGTGATCCTCGGTCTGTCGGGCGAAATCATCATGGACGTGGTGCCCGAGCTTAGGACCGAGATCGAGCGGCTTGTCGCCCAAACCTCCAAGCCCGGCCTCGTGGCGGATCTGGGTCTCGTGACCTTCATGGACAGCTCGGGCGTGGGGCTGCTGCTCGGCGTGCGCCGCCTCTGCCAGGAGCGGGGCAAGGCCTTTTCCCTGCGCAACCCCTCGCCACCAATCAAAAAATTGTTGGATATGTTGCGGCTCACCGAATATTTCGCCGCCAACCCGGCCAGCCCCTCGGGCGAACGGCCAGCCTGATGGTTCCCATGCACATTTGCATCGTCGACGATTCCGAGAGCTTCCGCGTCTACCTGGAAAGCCTGCTGCGCGCCGCCGGCCACGACGACATCGCCTGCTTCGATTCGGCCGAAGCCTGCCTCGACGCCTTGCTGGGGGCCGGCGCCGGCCCCCGGACCGATCTCGTGCTGATGGACCTCATCATGCCGGGCATGGGCGGATTGGCCGGTGTTCGCCGCATCAAGGCCGAGCCCGCTCTGGCCGACATCCCGATCATCATGGTCACGGTCAGCAACGACGATGAGAATCTGGCCGCCGCCTTCGCCGCCGGAGCCCTGGACTATATCCAGAAGCCTCCCCGGCAACCGGAACTGCTGGCCCGGGTGGACTCCGCCCTGCGCCTCAAGCGCGCTACCGATGAACGCAATGCCCGCGAGCGGGATTTGCAAAACGAAAAGGAATTCATCGCCGCCATCCTGGAGTATTCCCACGACGGTATCGCCGTGGTCGGTCACGACGGCCAATTCCGCTTCGTCTCCCCGGGCATGGAACGCATCTTCGCCCTGCCCGCCGACGCCTACACCTCCATGGAAGGCTGGCTGGGCACGATTTTCCCCGACCCGACCGTGCGCCGGGACCTGGAGGACATCCTGGGCACCCCACCGGTCCCGGGCCATGTCTGGCGCCGACTCTACGGATTCGCCGACCGCAACGGCCAACGCCGGGCCTGTCAGATGTATTTTTCCACCATGCCGAGCGGCGATCTGATCCTCAACATCCAGGACGTCACCCTGTTCGAGAAGCAGAAAGAGGATCTGCTGCGCAAGCATGACCGCCACCGGAAAGATCTGGAGTCCGCGGCCGAAATCCAGCAAAGCCTGCTTCCCCGGCGCTTCTCCATGTCCGATTCCCTGAAATTCGCCTGGGAATTCACGCCCTGCGAATCCATCGGTGGCGATATCTTCAACGTCTTTCCCCTCGGCCCGGATCACGTAGGCCTCTACATGCTCGACGTGTCCGGCCATGGCGTGGCTTCGTCCCTGGTGGCCCTTTCCGTCTACAATTTCATGCACTATCAGCGTTCCACCCTGATCGACCGCACGACCGGACACATCGACGTGGTACCGCCCGAGGTGGTGCTGACCCGGCTGGACGAAGAGTTTCCCTACGGAAAATTTTCAAAATTTTTCACGATCTTTTATATGACCATCGATCTGCGCTCCGGCACCGCCCGCTACGGCAACGCCGGCCATCCGCCGCCATGGCGCATTACTGCGGAGGGCCGCATCGAACCGCTCACGCTGCGCGGCACCATCATCGGCCTGGAGGGCTTCCAGCCGTTCCCGAGCGGCGAATTGCTCCTTGCGCCCGGCGACAAACTGGTGATGGTAAGCGACGGCCTGCCCGATCGGCTCGACCCTTCGGGCGAGTTCTTCGGCGAAAAGAGGGTCCTCGACGTCCTGCGCCAGAACGCCAAGCGCCCCGTTGCCGACCTGCTGACCGCCTTGCGCCAAGCGGCGGAAACCTTCTGTGCCGGCACGCCTCCCCGGGATGACGTCAGCATCCTGGGCGTGGAATTCCTGCACCCCAAAGGCTGACCACTCCCTCCCGCCATGTGCCTTACCGTCTACCACGCCGCCCCCGGACTCCTGCCCGAACTCGTCCGGGAACTGGGAAAGTCCGTCACCGCCGTCCGCGATCCGTTGGTAACGACAGCCGAGCCGATGCGGCCCGCCGCCTTCGCCGCCAACGTCTGGCCCGACGCCTCCTGGATCGAAATCGCTTCCATCGGCCAAGCGGCCGCCAAATTGCGCGCAATCCAACGCAACTGGCAGCTCGTCTCCACCGGCCACCATCGACGGGCGGCCCTGGTGGCGGACAAATTGCCCAAGGTGGCGGCCCGACCGCTGGTTTTCGGAGCGCCCCTGCCCGAGGCGCCGCTTGGCGCCTTCACCCTGTGGGAAGAAAACCTGATCCTCGCCGCGCCGCGCACGAGCGAACCCGTACCGGACGGAATCTACCGCTTTAAGGAGGACAGGACCGGCCCGCCGAGCCGGGCCTATCTCAAGCTGTGGGAACTGTTCACGCGCCTGGGCGTCCAGCCGCAACCAGGCGAACTGTGCCTGGACATGGGCGGCAGTCCCGGCGGCTGGGCCTGGGTGCTGTCCCGGCTGGGGGCACGGGTCTTTTGCCTGGACAAGGCGCCGCTCGCCCCGTCCGTGGCCGGGCATCCGCTGGTCACGTCGTGCCTCGGGAGCGCCTTCGGCCTGGACCCCCGCCATGTCGGCGCGGCCGACTGGCTTTTTTCCGACGTGATCTGCTATCCCGACCGCCTCTACGCCTGGCTCGACCGCTGGCTCGAACTCGGCCAGTGTCGCCGCTTCGTCATGACGGTCAAACTCCAGGGGGAAACGGATTTCGCCCTGCTCGACCGCTTCCGGGCCATCCCCGGCAGCCGGCTTATGCACTTGAGCCACAACAAGCACGAACTGACTTTCGCCCGGATCTAGGCAGAACGGGGAGTCTTCGCCGGAGAAGGTCTTAGGCTCCGGTCCGGTCGGGCTGCCCCGCAACGCTCGGCCGCCTGTGGAAACGCCAGCGCAGGCGATCCATGAAGAGATAGATGATCGGCGTCGTGTAGAGGGTCAGGGCCTGGCTGCAGATGAGCCCACCGGCGATGGCGATGCCGAGCGGACGGCGCAGCTCCGATCCGGCCCCATGCCCCAGGGCCAGGGGCAAGGCTCCGAGCAAGGCGGCACAGGTCGTCATCATGATGGGTCGGAAACGCAACAGGCAGGCCCGAGAGATGGCCTCCCGGGGGGACAACCCGTCCCGGCGTTCGGCCTCCATGGCGAAATCCACCAGCAATATCCCGTTTTTCTTGACGATACCGATCAGCAGTATAATGCCGATGATGGCGATGATGGTCAGTTCCAGATGGAAGGCCAGCAGGGCCGCCACGGCTCCAAGCCCCGCCGATGGCAGCGTGGACAGGATGGTCAGGGGATGGATGGTGCTCTCGTAGAGGATTCCGAGCACGATATAAACCGTGACCAGGGCGGCCAAGAGCAGAAGCGGCTGGTTTTTGAGGGAATCCTTATAGGCCTGGGCCGTTCCGGCGAAGGCCCCCCGGATGTCCCGGGGCAGGCCGATGTCCCGGCGAGCGGTCTCGATGGCCTCGGCGGCCTGGGACAGGGCCACGCCCGGTGCCAGGTTGAAGGAAATGGTGGCGGCCGGGAACTGCCCCTGGTGGTTGACCGACAGCGGCGACTGCCCCTGCCGCACCGTGGCGAAGGCGGCGAGCGGCACCTGAACGCCGCCGGTGCCCGGCACGTAGATCTCCCGCAACCCTTCGGGCCCCTGCCATACCCGGGGTTCCACCTCCAACACCACATGATACTGGTTGAGGTCCGAGTAGGAAACGCCGACCAAGCTCTGCCCAAAGGCGGCATACAGGGCGGCGTCCACATCCTCCGGGGTAATCCCCATACGCGAGGCCGTGGTGCGGTCGATATCAATGCTGGTCATAAGGCCCTTTCCCTGCTGGTCGGCACTCACGTCCACCAGTTCGGGCAAGGCGCGCAGCCGCGCCTGAAGACGCGGAATCCACAGGCCCAGCTCGTCGAAGCTCTCAGCCAGCAGGGTGTACTGATACAGGGAATTGCCCGACCGGCCGCCTATGCGCAATTCCTGGGCCGGCAGCAGAAAAGTCGGGGTTCCGGGCAAGGTAGCCAAATGGCGCCGCAGCCGGGTCAATGTGACGGGCAAGGGGCCGGTGCGCGCTCCTTTGGGAACCAGCGTGACGAACATCCGGGCGGTATTGGTGCCGCCGCCATGGCCGCCCCCGCCGCCGGTGAATCCGGACACGGAGACCACGTCCGGGTCCGCCTTGATGACATCCTCCACCGCCTTGAGCCGCTTTTCCATGGACTGGAACGAACTGTCCGGCGAGGCCTGGATGAAGGCCATGATCCGACCCGTGTCCTGCTCCGGGAAAAAGCCCTTGGGAATAATGACGTACAGCCACACGCTGCCGACCAGGGTGGCGGCGGTCAGCGCCAGCATGGACCGGGGATGGGACAAGGCCACGCCCAGGCTTTTCTCGTAACCGCGAAGGGTCGCCTGAAAGATCCGCTCGCCCAGGTTGGGCCGGGTCTTCCCCCCCCCGGTCGGTCGCAACAACATCGCGCACATCATGGGGGTGGTGGTCAGCGACAGGACCAGGGAAATGAGGATGGCCACCGACAACACCAGGGCGAATTCCCGGAAAAGACGACCGACCATGCCCCCCATGAAAAAAATCGGGATGAAGACCGCCACCAGGGAAATGCTCATGGACACCACGGTGAAGGCCACTTCCCTGGCCCCCAGTCTGGCCGCTTCCCGGGGCGACAAGCCGGTCTCCATGTGTCGGGCCACGTTTTCCAGCACCACGATGGCGTCGTCCACCACGAATCCCGTGGCGATGGTGAGCGCCATGAGCGAGAGGTTGTCCAGGGAGGCGCCGAGCAGATACATGACGGCGAAAGAGCCGACCAGCGAGGCCACGGTGGCCGCCGCCGGAATGAGCGTGGCCCGGGCGTTGCCCAAAAAGACGAAGACCACCAGAATGACGAGCACGCAGGAGGCACCCAGCGTCCACTCCACATCGGCCAGGGAGGCCCGGATGGGCGGGGTGCGGTCCATTTCCACCGTCAGGTTCACATCGGACGGAAGGGCTGCGGCCAATTGCGGCAGCAGGGCCCGGACGTTGTCCACCGTCTCGATGATGTTGGCCCCGGGCTGACGGAAAATAATCAGCATGATGGCCGGCTTGCCGGCAATCAGTCCGCTGGCCCGCACATCCTCCACCGAATCGGTGATGGTCGCCACGTCGGACAGACGCACGGGCGCCCCGTTCCTGTAGGCAAAAACCAACGAATCGTACTGGCTGGCCTTATGGAGCTGATCGTTGGTTTCGACCTCATAAGCCACCGCTCCGGCCTCGATGCGGCCCTTGGGACGGTTGACGGTGGTGGTGGTCAAAAACGAACGCACAGCGTCAAGCCCCAAGCCCCGATGGGCCAGAGCGGCAGGGCTCACGTCCACCCGCACGGCCGGTAAGGCGCCGCCGCCGACCACCACCTGCCCCACCCCCTCGACCTGGGACAGCTTCTGCTGGAGCACCGTGCTGGCTACGTCGTACATCTGCGCCCGGGACACCGTTTCCGAAGTAAGCCCCAGGATAAGGACGGGCGCGTCGGCCGGATTGATCTTCCGATAGGTGGGATTTTGACGCAACGTCGAAGGCAGATAGCCCCGGGCGGCGTTGATGGCCGCCTGCACGTCCCTTGCCGCGCCGTCGATGTCCCGGGACAGGTCGAATTGGAGGGTGACGCTGGTCGATCCCTGGGAACTGGCGGAAGTCATCTCCGTCAACCCGGCGATGCGGCCGAACTGGCGCTCCAAAGGCGCGGCCACGGTCGTGGCCATGGTAATGGGCTCGGCCCCGGGCAACTGGGCCTGCACGGAGATGGTGGGGAAATCCACCTGGGGCAGCGGCGCCACGGGAAGCAGCCGGAAAGCGATGGCCCCGGCCAGGACCAGCGCCACGGTCAACAAGGTCGTGCCCACCGGCCGCCGGATGCACAGCTCGGGAAGGCTCATGCCCGGTCAGCCTCCCCCGGCCCGGCGGCATCGCCCCGGCCGCGCCGGCCGGCCAGCCGGTCGAAAAAGAGATAGATGACCGGCGTGGTATAGAGGGTGAGTACCTGGCTGACCACCAGCCCGCCGACGATGGTGACGCCGAGGGGATGCCGCAGCTCCGAGCCCACACCCGTGCCCAAGGCCAGGGGCAGTGCCCCCAGAAGCGCCGCGAAGGTCGTCATCAGGATGGGCCGGAAACGGAGCAGGCAGGCCTCATAGATGGCATCGACGGGGGCCTTGCCCTCCTCGCGTTCGGCAGACAGAGCGAAATCCACCATCATAATGCCGTTTTTCTTCACGATGCCGATGAGCAGGATAATGCCGATGATGGCCATGACCCCCAGATCCTGGTGAAAAACCAAAAGCGCCAGCAGCGCCCCCACACCGGCCGACGGCAGGGTGGACAGGATGGTCACGGGGTGGATGAAGCTCTCGTACATGACGCCAAGCACGATATAGACCGTGACCAAGGCGGCCAGGATGAGCAAAGGCTCGTTTTTCAGCGAATCCATGAAGGCCCTGGCCGCGCCCTGGAAGGCCCCCCGGATGCTTTCCGGCATGCCCAGGGCGGCCGTCACCTCGCCCACCGCCTCCACGGCATCCCCCAAGGCCTTGCCCTGGGCCACGTCGAAGGAGACGGTGGCGGCCGGGAACTGGCCCTGGCGATTGATGACGAGCCGTCCGGCTCCCACCGTGGGCGTCACCACCGAGGAAAGCGGCGTCTGGCCGCCGCCGGTCGTCGGCAGGTAAAGCTTGTTCAGGGCGTCGAGCCCCCCGGCCATGTCCGGCAGGATGCCGAGCACCACCCGGTACTGGCTCAACTCGGTAAACATCGTCGATATCTGCCGTTGGCCGAAGGCATCGTAGAGGGCATCGTCCACTGTTTTGGGGGTAATGCCAAAACGGGAGGCGGCCACCCGGTCGATGTCGAGATTGACGCGCAGTCCGCCTTCCTGAAGATCCGCGGCCACATGGCGCAGTTCGGGCCGATGGCGCAGCGCCTCGACGAAACGCGGCGTCCACTCGGCCAATTCGGCAGCGCTGGGAGTTTCCAGGGTGTACTGATACTGGGCCTGACTCGATCGGGCGTCCACGGACAGATCCTGGACCGGGGCCAGCGCCAGCCGGATGCCCGGCACGGCGGCGGCTCGGGCGGACAGACGGTTGGCCACGCCGGAGGCATCTTCCTTCCGGCGGTTCTTGGGCACGAGCGACACCAGAATCCGCCCGACGTTCAAGCTGGCGTTGCTGCCGTCGATCCCCACGAAAGAGGTCATGGAGGCCACGTCCGGATCGCCGGACAGGGCGGCGACCAAAGCCTTCTGCCGCTCGACCATGGCGGCGAAGGACACGGTTTGCGGCGCTTCGGTCACCCCGGTAATGAGCCCCGTATCCTGGACCGGAAAAAAGCCCTTGGGCACGATCACGTAGAGGCCGCAGGTCAACGCGACCGTCGCCAGGGCCACCAGCAGCGTGGCCGTCTGATGGCGCAGCACCACGGTCAGACTGCGACCGTAGGCGGCCACTACCCGGTCGAACAGGATCTGGGTGGTCCGAAAAAAGCGGCTCTCCCCCCCGGGCGTCCCCCGGCCGAGCAGCCGGGCGCACATCATGGGGGTAAGCGTCAAAGACACCACCGCCGAAATAAGGATGGTCACCCCGAGGGTCACGGCGAATTCCCGGAAGAGCCGCCCCACCACGTCCCCCATGAATAAAAGCGGAATGAGCACCGCCACCAGGGACACGGTGAGCGACAGGATGGTGAAGCCGATCTGCTTGGAGCCGGCCAGGGCGGCCTCCAGGGGCGGGGTGCCGCCCTCCACGTAACGGGCCACGTTTTCGATCATGACAATGGCGTCGTCCACCACGAAGCCGGTGGAGATGGTCAGCGCCATCAGCGTAAGATTGTTGACGCTGTAGCCGAGCAGGTACATGACCCCGAACGTCCCGACCAAGGACAGGGGCACGGCCACGCCAGGAATGATCGTGGCGGGAAGATTGCGTAAAAAGATGAAAATGACGCCGACCACCAGGACCACGGAAAAAAGGAGCTCGATCTGCACGTCGTCGATGGAAGCCCGGATGGTCGCGGTACGGTCGGAGAGGATGGCCACCCCCACCGATTCGGGCAGCGCGGCCTTTAACTGCGGCAAAATAGCCTTGATCCGGTCCACCACGGCGATGACGTTGGCTCCGGGCTGGCGCTGGATATTAAGGATAATGGCCGGCTTGTCCCCGACCCAGGCGGCCTGCCGGACGTCCTCGGCTCCGTCCGTGACCGTGGCCACGTCGGAAAGCCGCACGGGCCGGCCGTTGCGGTAGGCCACCACCAGCGGCTTGTAGGCCGCGCTGGTAAGCAGCTGGTCGTTGGCCCCGATGATGGACGCCTGTCTCGGGCCGTCAAAGCCGCCCTTCGCCTCGTTGACGTTGGCGGCGGCAACGGCCGTGCGCACGTCTTCCAGACTCAGGCCATAGGCGGCCAAGGCGGTAGGATTGGCATCCACGCGCACGGCCGGGCGTTTGCCGCCGGTCACGCTTACCAGCCCCACGCCGGAAAGCTGGGAAATTTTCTGGGCCAGCCGGGTGTCGGCCAGATCCTCCACCTCGGTGAGCGGGATGGATTCGGAAGTCAGGGCCAGCGACAGGATAGGCGCGTCGGCCGGATTGATCTTGCTGTAGACCGGCGGGGTGGGCAGATCCGTGGGCAGCAGATTGTAGGCCGTGTTGATGGCGGCCTGCACTTCCTGTTCGGCCACGTCCAGGCTCAGATCCAGGGCGAATTGCAGGGTGATGATGGAAGAGCCGCTGGTGCTCGACGACGTCATCTGGGTCAGCCCCGGCATCTGGCCGAACTGGCGTTCGAGAGGGGACGTCACCGAAGAGGCCATAACGTCCGGGCTGGCCCCGGGATAGAGGGTGCGGACCTGGATGGTGGGATAGTCCACCTGGGGCAGGGCCGAAACGGGCAACTGGAAGTAGGCTACGGCCCCGGCCAGAAGCACCGCCACCATAAGCAGGGTGGTGGCCACCGGACGCAGGATGAAAAGTCGCGACAGGTTCATGGTATTTTTTGACGGTGAAGACCGGTCAGACGGGTGCCGCCGGCCGAGACGCACCGCTCAGGATTACTTCCCGGCCGAGCCGTTCGGATTGCGCGCCATCACCGTTGCGCCGTCCCGCAGCCGGTCCGAACCGTCCACAACCACTGTTTCGCCGGCAACCAGTCCCGACTGCACCAGGATGTCCTGGCCCACCGTCTGCCCCGTGGTCACGGGCCGGGATTCGACGGTCCCGCCCTCCCGGACCACGAAGACCGCCGCTCCCTTGGGACCGCGCTGCACGGCCGCAGCCGGCACGAGTATCACGTTTTTAAGCACAGTAAGGGTGAGAACCGCGTTGACGAACTGATTGGGAAACAGCTTGTCATCGGCATTGTCGAAGGAGGCCCGCAGGCGGACCGTCCCCGTGGACGTATCTATCTGGTTATCCGTGGTGGCCAGGACACCCTCGGCCAGTTTCCGGGTCATGGTGCGGTCAAAGGCCGCCACCGCCAATTTATGGTCCGCGGCCAGCCGCTCCCGCACCACCGGCAGGTCATCCTCGGGCAGGGTGAACACCACGCTCGTCGGCGAGAGCTGGGTGATGACAAAGAGCCCCGTCTGATCCGAAGACCGGACCATGTTGCCGGGGTCGACCTGGCGCAAGCCCACCCGACCCGAGACCGGCGCCGTGATCCGGCTATATTCGATTTGCAGCCTTGCCGCCTCGATCTGCGCCTCATCGGACCGTACCGCGCCTTCATATTGGCTGACCAGAGAGGCCTGGGTATCCATTGTCTGCTTGGCCAGCACGTCCTTACGCACCAGATTCTGGTAGCGAACCAGATCCCGGCGGGCGTTTTCCAGGAGGGCCTTGTCCTTGGCGAGCTGCCCCTGGTACTGGGCCCGCTGCGCCTCGGAGGGGCGGGGGTCGATCTGGGCCATCAAATCCCCCTCCTTCACCATCTGCCCTTCCTTGAAGCGGACCTCCAAAAGCTCCCCGTCCACCCGGCTGCGCACGGTGACGTTACGCAGCGGCGTCACCGTCCCGATGCCGACCAGCGTCACCGGCGCGTCGCCCAGCCGGGCCACGGCAGTGGTCACGGCCACGGGGTGCAGCTTGGCCGGAACCTTGTCCTGGGCGCGACTTCCGGCGACATGCAGCCACCAGAGAACTCCCGTGGCCAGAACAATCCCGGCAATGAGCAGTGCACCCCGCCCCATTCCCTGCCGGGTGCTCCCACTATCTTGCATCATGACCGCTCCTCGATATTCCTACAACATCCGCACCGTCCACCGAGGACAGCCTCTCTCCGGCGTCGGTTGCGACGGATGGCACGTTACATCATGAGCAACGCGACGCGAAGAGGAAAAAATCGCTCCCCCCGGGTGGCCGCTTTGATGGCTGCCACATTCGCCCATCCGTCGCCATGGCTTGTCTCACATCGCGGCAAAGTGCGTCCCGGTCACGTTACTTTTTCGCAACTCTCTAAAAAATTGGATAAAAATAATACACCTGCCTTAAAAAACTCCCGTCGCAGTCGACCGTCGCCCGAAAAGTCCAAAACGCCCTCCCCCTGGCGGACCACCCTTTTTTGATCTACAAGCCCCCATGCCATACGCCACAGCCGCCGGCCAAGCCGGCGAGCGAAGGAGGACGCCTTGGGATTACTCGCCGCCAGCGGCGGATTCACCCGCTATCGGATCGTGGGGGACGTGCCGACCCAAACCCTGCGTGAAGCGCCGGACCGCCTGAAAAAATACGCTTTCACCGACATCGACCACTCGACCGAGGAACGCTCCTTCGGCTGGGTGGCCCTGGAAGACTACCTGGACACCGAATGGCGGAGCGCACCGCCGGAAAAGGGCCACTTCCTGGCCTTTTCCCTGCGCCTGGACACGCGCCGCGTCTCCCCGGCCGTGCTCAAAAAACACCTGCGCCTGGCCATCGACGCCGAAAAGGCCACCATGAAGGACTCGGGCAAGGCCTTCGTGTCCAAGGACCGGAAAAAGGAAATCGCCGAACGGGTCAAACTCTCGCTCATGGCCCGGGCCCTGCCCATCCCGGCCGTGTTCGAAGCCGTCTGGAACACCATCGACCACGTCGTCTGGCTGTGCTCCACCAACGCCAAGGTCCTGGAGCTCTTCGACGACCTCTTCACCATGACCTTCGAACTGCACCTGGAGCCCCAGACGCCGGCCTATCTGGCCGAACGCCTCATCGGCGCCAACCGGGCGACGGCCATCGAACAGCTCGAACCCAGCCACTTCGCCGGGTAAGCGCCTCCGGCGACCAGGGGCGGCTCCCCCGGGGGGAAGCATCCCCCGGCCCCCAGGAAAGGGCTCAATCTTCAAACAGGAAAGTCTTCAACAAGATGCGCATTGTAGACGGAAAGACCGCACCAGGAGATACGGACATGGACCCAACCACGGCGGATGCCAAAAACCCGGTGCTCGGCCAGGATTTTCTGACTTGGCTCTGGTTCAAAAGCGAAAAAAGCGGCTGGCTGTTCAAATTGCCGAACGGCGATGAAGTCAACGTCTATCTGGAGCAGAAGATCTCGGTGCGCGGCGGCGAGGGCGACGACGCCGAAACCGCCACGGTCTCCGGGCCCCACGCCCAGTTCGCCGAGGCGCGTCTCGGCCTTAAAGGCGGCAAACGCGTGGACCGGGCGCTGATCCGCTTCGAGCAGGACGGCGAAACCTGGACCGTCACCGTCAAGGCCGACGACTTCAGCCTCAACAGCTTGCGCACCCCGAAAATCGATACCCGCTCCGAGGAAGGCGAGGACCCCGACGCCAAGGTCCTGGAAAAACTTTTTCTCATCGAAAAATGCGCCACGTTCTTCGACGCCCTCTACACCCAGTTTCTCCAGACCCGCCTCAGCCAAGGCTGGACAGGCGAACTCTCCGACTTCGCCGACTGGTTGCGCGAAGGCGTCTAAGACCCGATGCCTCCGGCGGCCGGGGGCATGATGCCCCCCGACCCCTCACACGGGGGCAACTGTCCATCAGCCCCAATAAAAGTTTTTAGGGGAAGGAGGGGCGCGGGGAGGGAACCCCCTTTTTTCAAAAAGGGGGTTCCCTCCCCGCCACAGCCATGCTCGACAAGCTTTCCGTCATCCTTTTTCGGCCCAAGTTTTCCGAGAACGTCGGCTCGGCGGCCAGAGCCTGCGCCAACATGGGCGTTTCCCGGCTGGTGGTGGTCGATCCGGCCCATTTCGACATGGAGCGGGCCCGGGTGCTGGCCACGAGCAAAGGCGGCCTGGTTCTGGACGCCATGCGCCTGACCGGAACGCTGGCCGAGGCCGTGGGCGGAGCCGAGTCAGTCTACGGCACCACGGCCCGGGTAGGCGGTTGGCGCACGGGAGTGATTTCGCCGGAGCAGGCCGCGCCGGATATCTGCGACACCCTGGCCGGCGGCGGCGAGGTCGCGTTGGTTTTCGGCCCCGAGGACGCAGGACTCACCAATCAGGAGACCTTGCACTGCGGCCGCCTCATCACGATCCCCACGGCCGGCGAGGCATCTTCCCTCAATCTGGCGCAAGCCGTGCTGCTGGTGTGTTACGAGGTCTTCAAGGTCTCGCTGGGGGAAAAGGGCAAAAAAGCGGTACCGGCCGAGTCCAGGCCCGTCACCCATGCCGAGCGCGAGTCCCTGTTCAGCACCCTGGCCGAAACACTGCTTGCCATCGACTTTCTCAAGCCCGACAATCCGGACTACTGGATGCTACCGGTCCGGCGCTTCGTCGAACGGGTGGGGCTGAGGCGTCAGGAATGCAACATGCTGATGGGCGTCTGCCGCCAGGTGAAATGGGCCATCGGCGCCGCCCGGGACACGAAGACCGGGCAATAAGACACGCGCGCTGTCCGTTGGCAGGGAAACGGAGGAGATCATGAGCCAAGAGAAACTCTGCGAGCCCGCCAAGGTCTATTTCGCCGATCTGCGGGCCAGAAAGGCGACCCAAAACCGCACGGCCAAGATCAAAAAGCTGTTCGAAGCGGCCGGATTCGACGAAATCGTGGCCAAGGACGACCTGACGGCCATCAAGGTCCATTTCGGAGAACGCGGCTGCGACACCCACATCAGCCCGACCCACGTCCGCACGGTGGTGGAACGGATCAAGGCCCGGGGCGGCCGTCCCTTCGTCACCGATACCAACACCCTCTACTCCGGCAGTCGGCACAACGCCGTGGAGCACATCGCCACGGCCGTGGAGCACGGATTCGACTATGCCGTTCTCGGCGCGCCGGTCATCATTGCCGACGGTCTGGACAGCACCAACGTGATCGAGGTGCCGGTCACGGGCAAACATTTCAGCTCGGTCAAGATCGCCGGCGACATCGCACGGGCCGACAGCATGCTCGTGCTCTCCCATTTCAAGGGCCATGAGCTGGCCGGTTTCGGCGGAGCGGTGAAGAATCTGGGCATGGGCTGCGCGCCCCGGGCCGGCAAGCGAGAGCAGCACTCCGTGCGCTTCCGGGTCGAGCAGAAAAAATGCATCGGCTGCGGCGAATGCGCCCGGGTCTGTCCGGTCGGCGCGGCCGCCCTGACCGATAAGAAGGCGACCATTAACCGGGACGCCTGCATCGGCTGCGGCGAGTGCCTGACGGTCTGCCCGAAAAAGGCCATGACCATGGACTGGCACACGGAGATCGTGCCCTTTATGGAACGGCTGGTGGAGTACGCCCGGGGAGCGGTGGCCGGCAAGGAAGGCAAGGTGGGTTTCCTCAATTTTCTGGTCAACGTGACCCCGGACTGCGATTGCGCGGCCTGGAGCGACGCACCCATCGTGCCGGACATCGGCTTTCTGGCCTCGAAGGATCCCCTTGCGTTGGACAAGGCCTGTCTGGATATGGTCAACGCCCAGTCCGGCTGTCCGGACTGCCAGTTGGAATTCGGTCGCGAGGCCGGTGCCGACAAATTCACGGCTTTGTGGAAATGGACGCGCGGCGACGTGACCTTCACCCATGGAGAAGCGGTCGGCCTCGGCACGTCCCGCTATGAACTGATCCGCATCTAGCCGACCGGACGGCGGTCCCCAGTGCCGGGGGGATGTCTCCGTCCTTGTCGAAAAGATGCACTTCCCCCCTCGCCGGACTGGAATGCCGCCACGCCCTTTTTTGCCTCGACGTCGGCTTCGGCCCGTGCTAGGGGGCAAGGCCAAAAAGGGGAGTGCCTACCCTGGTTTTTCCCTTTTTCCCGCCCGGCCATGTCCTTGGACGGTCCAAGGCCATTTCCCCACCCGGGCGGTTTTTTTCTGCATCGGGAGGTGCCCATGGACAAGGTGGAAACCCTGGCCTTGCAGGTCGCCAAGGAGATCGTGGTCAAATTCGTGGAAACCGGACGCATCTCACCGGCCAATTTCTCCGAGCACTTCGGCCACATCTACGGCACGGTGCTCCATGTCATCCGCCAGGAGCCCCCGGAACCTTCCCCGGCCGCGCCGGACGAGACGGCTCGTGACTGATCTGCCTACGCCCGGCGACACGGGCCGAGTAGCCGGCATGTTCGGCCGGGTGGCCCATTCCTACGACCGGCTGAACCACATACTGTCGGCGGGACTGGATGTCGTCTGGCGCCAGGCCATGGTCCGGGCGCTTCTGGGCCCGGGGCTCCCGGAAGGCCCTTTGATCGATCTGGCCGCCGGCACCCTGGACGTGTCCATCCAGATCGCCAAGCGCACCAGACGCCCCATCCTGGCCGCCGACCTCTGCCGGCCCATGCTGGTCCGAGGCCTGACAAAACTCTCCCCGGACAACCGCAAAAGCGTCCTGCCGGTCCTGGCCAACGGGCTGGCCCTCCCCCTGGCCGATGCCGGTGTCGCCGGAGCCACCATCGCCTTCGGCATCCGCAACATCCGACCACGACCGGCGGTCCTGGCCGAGCTGGCCCGGGTGATCCGCCCCGGCGGACGGCTGGTGGTGCTGGAATTCGGGACTGGCAAACGCCGCCTGTGGGGAGGGCTCTACAATTGGTATCTGCGCCGCATCCTGCCGGCCATCGGCCGCCTGGTCTCGGGCGACAGCGAAGCCTACCGCTATCTGGCCGCCACGATCAGGGAATTTCCGGACGAAGAATGTCTTGCCGCCGAAATAACCCAAGCCGGCTTCACGGATGTGAGCTTTCGGGCCATGGCCGGCGGCATTGTGTTCCTGCACGCCGGTGTGAAGGCGTTTTGAAACTGTACCGGCCTAGCTCCCACCGGAACGCAGGAAGAAAAGAAGCGCCAATCCGGCCAGCATGGCCGAAAACCCCAGGGTCCGCAATTCCCGAGGCTGCCGTTCGGCCAGGATACGCAGGACCGCGGGCATCTTTTCCGCCGCCAGGAAATAGGGCAGCCCTTCCAGAATAAACGCCAAGCCGAGCCCGGTCAGAAGAAGCTTCCAGTCAACATGCATGGGGCTGCATGTAAGCCCTGACCGCACCGATGTAAACCAGACGTCTTGCCGACCGCCGGGCTTTGGGATATCCGGCGGCCGAAGTCTTTTTTTTCCCTTTTGCAAAGGAGTCGACAGAGTGATTACCTTCGAGGAAATCCGCGACCGCACTTCCCCCGTAGCCATTATCGGCCTGGGCTATGTGGGCCTGCCCCTGGCCGTGGCCCTGGCCCACCATTTCAAGGTGGTGGGATTCGACGTCAAACCCGCCCGGGTGGCCGAACTGGCCGGCGGCGGGGACAGCACGCTGGAGGTCTCGCCCGAGGAACTGGCCGCCGTTTCCGTCCACTATACGCATGATCCGGCCGACCTGGCCGCTTGCAAGCTTTTCATCGTGGCCGTGCCCACCCCCATCGACCAATACCGGACCCCGGATCTGACGCCCCTGGTCAAGGCCTCGACCCTGCTCGGCAAGTGGATCACCCCCGGATCGGTGGTGGCCTACGAGTCCACGGTCTACCCCGGCCTCACCGAGGAAATCTGTCAGGAGCTGCTGGAGCAGGGCTCCGGCCTCAAGGGCGGCCGGGATTTCTTCATCGGCTACTCTCCAGAGCGCATCAATCCCGGCGACAAGGTGCATACCCTGCGCACGGTGGTCAAGATCGTGGCCGGCCAGACACCCGCCGTCACCGATCTGCTCGCCAAGGTCTACGGCTCGGTGGTCGAGGCCGGCGTGCACCGGGCCTCATCCATCAAGGTGGCCGAAGCGGCCAAGGTCATCGAAAACACCCAGCGCGACATCAATATCGCCCTGATGAACGAGTTGTCCCTGCTGTGCGAACACATGGATATCGACACCCTGGAAGTCCTGACCGCCGCCGGCACGAAGTGGAACTTCCTGCCCTTCCGCCCGGGGCTGGTCGGAGGGCACTGCATCGGCGTCGATCCCTACTACCTGCTCTACAAGGCCCAGAGCCTCGGCATCCATCCCGAGATCATCTCGGCCGGCCGGCGTATCAACGATTCCGTCGGCAAACGGGTGGCCGAGGCCACGGTCAAGCAGCTCATCAGCTCCGAACGGCTCGTCATGAACGCCCGGATAGGCGTGCTCGGCCTTACCTTCAAGGAAAACGTGCCGGACCTGCGCAACACCAAGGTCGTGGACATCATCCGCGAACTCCAGGACTTCCGAACCCAGGTGTTGGTGCATGATCCCATGGCCGACCCGGCCGAAGCCATGGAGGAATACGGACTGTCCCTCGTCCCCATGACGGCGCTCCGCAATCTGGACGCCTTGATAGTGGCCGTGTCCCATGACGCCTTCAAATCCCTGTCCCTGGAGAGCCTGGCCGGATGGTTCCGCCCGGGCATCCAGCCCACGTTAGTGGACGTGAAAGGCCAGTTCGACCGGGCCGCCGCCGCAGCGGCCGGCTATCGCTACTGGCGGCTGTAGGAGAGTGCCTCCGGCGGCCAGGGCGCTGCCCTGGACCCGCCGGGGGCATGCTGCCCCCGGCCCCCTCGCCCCGGGGCTCACTTCGTCAAGAGAATCCCCGGACAGGGGGGCTGGGGGGAACGATTCCCCCCAGCAGGTCCAGGGCGGCGCCCTGACCGCCGGAGGCTTCTTCCCATGACAGTGTGTCTGGCCGTGGCCACACGCAAAGAGTACCGAGCCGTCCTGTCGCCCTTGGGCGCGCCGGCGGCGCCGGCGGACGGTCAGGCTGTACCCTGGCGGCGCGGCGGACGGGACATGAGGGTTCTCCTTACCGGCGTCGGCCCGGTAGCCGCCGCCGCAACCCTGGGCCGGCTGCTCGGAACCGGCGCAGTGACCGGTGTGGTCAACCTGGGCGTCGCCGGAGCCTATGCCCTCGCGGCATCTCCCCTGACCAGTCTGGTGACGGCCACGGCCGAAATTTTCCCGGAATATGGCCTGCGCCAGGAGCGTGCCGCCAATCCCCAAGGCCTGGGCTTTCCCCAGCTCACCGTGGCGGGAGAGCCGGTCTATGACCGTCTGTCCCTGGACCCGATGGCAGCGGCCGCCACCCTGGGCCTTGCCCTACCGGAAACGGCCATCCAGGGCGTCTTTGCCACCGTGGCCGGCGTAACGGCCCAGGCAGACGCCCCGCTCCGGCGTGACATTCTGGCCGAAAACATGGAAGGCTTTGCTCTGGCCCTGGCCTGCCGGCTGGCTGGAATTCCCTTTCTGGAGCTGCGGAGCATCTCCAACCGGGTGGGAGCCCGTCCGCCCCTCGACTGGGACTTGCCAGGCGCCTTGGCCGCCCTGGCCCGGGCCGTCGCCCTCCTGCTGGCCTGAAACCCGGGACGAGAGTCCGGGGCAGCATGCCGCCACCGGCAGCCGGAGGCATTGTTCGTTTCCCCGTCTTCGGAAGGAGTCCGTTTATGCCCACCATATCCATCGCCATTTCCCCCTGTCCCAACGACGTCATCATCTTCGGAGCCTGGCTCTTGGGCCGGGTAAGGCTGCCCGGCTCTCGGGCCGCCTTCGCCTTTGAAGATGTGGAGACCTTGAACGAGGCGGCCCTGGCCGGCACGTATGACGTCGTAAAAATATCCGCCGCCGTGGCCGCCCGGATCGCCGGAACCTACACGATTCTGCCGTCAGGAGCGGCTTTCGGCTTCGGGGCCGGTCCCAAGCTGGTGGTGCGGCAGGATTTTCACGGCCGGCCCACGGCCGTGGCCGTGCCGGGACTACACACAACAGCGGCCACCCTCCTGCGAGCCGCCCTGGCCGAGGATCGACCTGACCTGCCGCCCCCGGACGCACGCTTCATTCCCCTGCGTTACGACCGCATCATCCCGGCCCTGGCCGCAGGTCAGGTGGAGGCCGGGCTGCTCATCCATGAAAGCGCCCTGGCCGCGACGGAACACGGCTTACGGATCGTCGCGGACCTCGGGATCTGGTGGCAAAAACGCGTTCCGGACACGCCCGTGCCGCTGGGAGTGATCGCGGCCCGGAGTGCCTTGGGCCCCAAAACCGTGGCGGCCGTGGGTGAGGTGGTCCGACGAAGTCTTCTGGCCACCCGGGCCGACCCGGGCCTGACCGCACCGCTGGCCCGGCTTTTCGCCCGGGAAAAAAATCCGGCGATCATTGCGGCCCACATCCGGGCCTACGTGGGCGAACTGAGTCTGGATATGGGGACCACCGGTGCCATTGCCCTGGAAATGCTGCCATCCGTGTCATAAAGATAGCGGTTCTCCACCGCCAGCCCCTTGCCAGGCTTGGACCAATCCTGATAAATGCCAGGGGATGAGTGCGTTCGAGCGGTATCTTGCCCAGGAAATTCCGGCCATCAACCACTTCCTGGAGGGAGCGACCAATTCCCTCAATCCCCTGGTCCAACCGGCGGTACGCCATATGCTCCTGGCCGGCGGCAAACGCCTGCGACCGCTTCTGACCATCCTGACCGCCCGGGCCCTCGGCTACAGGCAGGACAATATTTATCCCCTGGCCTGTTCCCTGGAACTCCTCCATACGGCCACCCTGCTCCATGACGACATCGTGGACGGCGCCAGCCTGCGTCGCGGTCGCGAAACAGCCCATATGCGCTTCGGCGCCACCCACGCCATTCTGGCCGGCGACGCCCTGCTCGCCCTGGCCAACCGGATCGTGGCCGACTATAATACGCCGGAACTCACCTCCATCCTGTCCGAGGGGCTTCTTCAGACCGCCACGGGTGAAATCCTGGAGCTTTCCCATCTCCGCGATACCGACCTGCCGCTTTCCTCCTACCTGGCCATCATCACCGGCAAGACCGCCCATCTGATCCAGGCGGCCTGCCTGTGCGGCGCGGTGCTGGCCGGAGCGGACGAACGCTTGCGTCAGGCGGCCATAGCGCTGGGCATCAATTGCGGTATTGCCTTCCAGCTCGTGGACGATGCCCTGGACTACACGTCGCCGGCCCACGTTTCAGGCAAACCCACCGGCGGCGATCTCAAGGAAGGCAAGGTCACCTTACCACTGATTCTCTATCTTGCCGAATTACCTGATGATGTTCGTCGGCGCCTGGCCGAGGATTTCCGTCAGGACCAACTGTCCGCCGAGGACATCGAATATTTGCGCGATACCATCGTTTCCAACGGCCACGCCGAAAAGACCCGGGCAATGGCCGCCACCTACCTGGAATCCGCCCAAACGGCCCTGGCCAGTTTTCCCCCATCGCCAGAAACCGATCTGATTCGTCAGGTGCTGGCGCCCATGATCGATCGAGACAAATAGGCCCGCCTAGCCGGCACACAGTCGGCACGCACATTTGACCACAAACACGGTAGGTACATCATGCTCACGCGCATCGCAGTCGGACTTCGCCCAAACCTCCGGGACGTGGTCGGTCAGCGCGTGGCCGGGAAGATCAAAAACGAACTGGATCTGCCGGTCGACGCCGTCCGACTTGTCAAAATTTTCACCATTGATGGTTTGTCCCAAAACGAGATCGCTACGCTCATCCAGACCGGCGTTCTCCACGATCCGGTCTTGCAGACCGCTTCGGACGCCCCCCTGACGCCCGAACCGGCTTGCGCCGACTGGATCATTGAAGTGAGCTTCCGGCCCGGCGTTACGGACAACGAGGGCAAGACCGCCCGGGAAGCCATCATCCTGGCCCTGGGCCTCCCCGAGCTGCGGCAGAAGGAACTCGCCGTCTACACCGCCTCCCAGTATCATATCGACGGGCTGCCGGACTTGAAGGCCGCCAAGCGCGTGGCCAAGGACCTGCTGGCCAACGACCTGCTCCAGATAAGCGACATCAAGTCGCGGGAGCAGTGGTCAGCCGAACCGGGGTTCTCCTCCCGGGCGGCCCGGGTCACCGGCAGGGCCAAGGGCACGGTCGAGGTGCCCGATCTTTTCAATATGCTCGAAGACCAGATGGTCGAGCTGTCCCGGGAACGGACTCTGGCCCTGTCGCTGGACGAATGGTGGGCCATCCGGGGCTATTTCGGCCGGCCCGGCTTCAAGATGCGCCGCCGGATCAGCGGACTTATCCACAACCCGACGGACGTGGAGCTGGAGTGCATCGCCCAGACATGGTCCGAGCACTGCAAGCACAAGATTTTCAACGCCACCATCACCTATCTTGACGAAGAGGCCGGCGCCGCCGAAGTCATCCACAGCCTGTTTAAGACCTACATTCAGGGTTCGACGGCCGATATCCGCCAGAGTCTCGGTGACCGCGACTTCTGTCTGTCCGTTTTTTCCGACAATGCCGGCGTCGTACGCTTCACCGACGCTCTTTTCCTGTGCGTCAAGGTGGAGACCCACAACAGCCCCTCGGCCCTGGATCCCTACGGTGGCGCGCTGACCGGCATCGTCGGCGTCAACCGCGATCCCATGGGCACCGGCATGGGTGCCAACCTGCTGTGCAACACCGACGTGTTCTGCTTCGCCTCGCCGTTTTTCAAGGGCGAACTGCCGCCCCGCCTGCTCCATCCCCGCCGGGTGCTGGAAGGCGTACGCGAGGGCGTGGAACACGGCGGCAACAAATCCGGTGTGCCGACCGTCAACGGCTCCATCGTCTTCGACGAACGCTTTCTCGGCAAGCCTCTGGTCTTCTGCGGCACGGTCGGAACCATGCCGCCGCTGGTCGATGGCCAGCCGAGCTATGAAAAGAAGGCCAAGCCCGGCGACTTCATCATCATGGTCGGCGGCCGGGTGGGCAAGGACGGCATCCACGGCGCCACGTTCTCTTCCGAGGAGCTTCACGAGGGCTCCCCGGCCACGGCCGTCCAGATCGGCGACCCCATCACCCAGCGCAAGATGTACGATTTCCTCATGCGGGCCCGGGATCTGGGGCTCTATAACGCCATCACCGACAACGGCGCCGGCGGACTCTCCAGCTCCGTGGGCGAAATGTCGAAGGATTCCGGCGGCGCCGAACTCCATCTGGACCGGGTGCCACTCAAGTACGACGGGCTGGTGCCGTGGGAAATCCTCACCTCCGAGGCCCAGGAGCGTATGACCCTGGCCGTGCCCTCCAGCAAATACGCCGCCTTCATGACCCTGGCCCGGGAAATGGGCGTGGAGGCCTCGGAAATCGGCAACTTCACCGATTCCGGCTTCTTCCGCATCCACTACGAGAACCGGACCGTGGCCTACATCGACATGCCCTTCCTGCATGAAGGAACGCCGATCATGAAGCTTAGGGCCATCTGGAAACGGCCGAAAGTGGAACGGACCGAACCGACAATGCCGGCGGAAGGCCATGGCGCTCTGCTCAAGCGTATGCTCGGCCGGCTCAACATCTGCAGCAAGGAATACGTGGTCCGGCAGTACGACCACGAGGTCAAGGGCGGCTCGGCGGTCAAACCGCTGTGCGGCGTCCGCCGCGACGGTCCGTCCGATGCCGGCGTTCTGCGCCCGGATCTGACCCGGCCCGAGGGCGTGGCCCTGTCCCACGGTATCTGCCCGCGCTACTCCGACATCGATACCTACTGGATGATGGCCGCGGCCATCGACGAAGCCGTACGTGGGGCCGTGGCCGTAGGCGCCGACCCCGACCGGCTGGCCGGCGTGGACAACTTCTGCTGGTGCGACCCGGTGGAATCGGCGCAGAACCCGGACGGCAGCTACAAACTGGCCCAGCTCGTGCGCGCGACCAAAAGTCTGGCCCATTTCTGCCGCGCCTACATGGTCCCCTGTATTTCCGGCAAGGATTCCATGAAAAACGACTACACCGGCGGCGGCGTCAAGATTTCCATCCCGCCGACGGTGCTGTTTACGGTCATGGGCTTCGTGCCGGACGTCTCCCGGGTGGTGACGTCGGACTTCAAGCAGCCGGGCGATCTGGTGTATGTGCTGGGCGTGACGCGGGCCGAACTCGGCGCTTCGGAGTTGGCTTCCGAACTCGGGTTCACCTCCCCCGACGTCCCGCAAGTGGAAGCGCTCTCGGCCCGTCGCGCCTATAAGACCCTCCATGCGGCCATGCGTCAGGGACTGGTCACGGCCTGCCATGACTGTTCCGACGGCGGCCTGGCCGTGGCCCTGGCTGAAATGGCCATCGGCGGCCGTCTGGGCGCTTCCCTCGACCTGACGGCCGCTCCCGCCCCGGTCAGCCTGTCCGAGCTGGAGCTCCTGTACGCCGAGTCGCAAAGCCGGCTGGTGGTCACGATCGCTCCGGAGCACCAGGCCGCCTTCGAGGAACTCTTTACCGGCCAACCGCTCGGCCTTCTTGGCGCGGTGACGGAAAAACCGGTCCTGATCTTGGGCCGCAACGGGCAGCAGCTCTGCGCCGAGGATGTCGAGGGCTTGGTCCGGGCCTTCAAGGCCACACTCGACTGGTAACGTCTTTCCGGGCCGCCGCCCAAGCGGCGGCGGCCCGCCAGGATTTTCCGCCAGGCGCCGCGCCGCTCGAACGATCACGGAAAGCCCTGCGTTTGGCGGACAATCCGTGTCGCCGCGCGGGAAAAGCCCGCTGCCGGCGCATCTTGACAAATTCGTCCAAACTAATATCTAGGATCGGTAACGCGCGATCGTTTTCTTCCGATCACGATTTTTATGATGCGACCGTTTCCGGTATGTATGCCCGGGCCCGACGGCATCGGTCGGCACCCGGAAAAAATCCCCTTGTTGCCGCTCAGGCAAGGACCAGCTTTGGCTCGTTCCGGCGCTGAGGGCAAATAAGGACCACCCAAACGGCCCAAACCCGAAGGAGCGTTCCATGGACAAATACGAGTGCAGCATCTGCGGCTATGTGTACGACCCCGCCGTCGGCGACCCGGATAACGGCATCGCTCCGGGGACCAAGTTCGAAGACATCCCTGAAGACTGGGTCTGCCCCACCTGCGGCGCCCCCAAAAGCGAATTCAACAAAGCCTAACCTGCGAGACTCTCGCGTCTCCGTGCCGCATCGAGGGAACGCAGCATCGCGCGGCCGACGCATCAAGCCGGACTGCCCTCATTTGTGCGCGCAACATGGCGAAATCCTTGCCGGGCTCTTGGAGTCCGAACGGCTTTAGCGAGAGACGGCAGGGATTTCGCCATCTCCACCATTCCCTCCCGCCAGCGCCCCGACCGAGCGAATTTTCCGTGACTGCCACAAAAAAAGCCGGGCGCCAGGGCCCGGCCAAGAATAGTGCGCAGTGGAGGCCAGCGGTTCAGCCGGCCTTGTCCAGATACCGGCGAATGGCCGGATTGGGCAAAACGGTAGTCCGGTAGCCGGACAGGCGTTGATTTTCCTGCTTGGCCCGCTGGAGATCGCTTTTGAGTTCGGCGTGCAGCCGACGCGCCTCGGTGGTGAGTTGCCCCTGCAAATTCTTGAGCTTGAGCAGCTTGTCCCGAAGCAGCCCCACGCTCTCCGCTTCGTCCGAGCCCCAGGCCTTTTCCAGCAGTTGCCCGCGTTCCTTGGCCAGTTGTTCAGCCTCTTCGATCTCACCCGCGAGCAGACAATTGAGTTCGCGTTCCCCGGTTGCCAAGGCCTGTTCGAGATATTCAAGCTTGTCGGACATGGCGTTATTCCTTGCCGGCTTCCCGGATATCGTCCCGCAGCCGGGCAACGACGACCTTCCAACGGGTTATGGCCGGGATGAATTCGTATTCCAGCAGATCGGCCAGAAGAATCCAGTCCTCGTTCTCGAGCACTTCCGTCATCTCGGTGAACAACGAGGAAATCTCATTGGAGGCCGCGTTGAAGGCCTCGTCGTTTTGCGGGGTCACCTCCTGGCGCAACACGCCGATCATGTGCAGGAAGTCCCGGGTGACATCCAACAAATCTTGGTACACTTCCAGGGCCTCGCTGTCGTTGGCCTGGCGGAACAGTTCGGCCACCCGCTTGGCCCCGTTTTCCATAAGCCGCACCACCTTGTCGAGTTCCTTGGTGATGTCGAAGGCCATCTGGGACCGGGGCACACTTTTGACTTCCACGCTTTTTATCGCCGCAGCCTCGATATCCTCGGCCTGATGCGGATAGATTTCCGAAAAGCGTTCGTTGTTGACCAAAACATCGGTGACGACACGCCCCTCCAGGGCGCCCGCGTCCACGATCGTCAGCAGAATCTCTTCCAGATTCTGAAACTTGCTGCTGTCTATTCCGGTTTCCCGGCCGTCCACGCTGATCATCGCGCGCCTCCCTCTGGGGTGATTCTGGGGGAAAGGATTTCCGTCTCCCGCCTCTTTCTTTTCAACAACCATGCCAACACGACATTCAGACATGGCCGATCGATTGACGAAAGGCGGAGATGCAGGAGGCGTACCGGCCAATGCGAGCAAGAAGCGTCGGCAGATCACTGCCGGGATCCTGGGCCTGGCGTTGCCAAAGATGGCCCAGCACGGCCAGATGGGGCGAGGCCAGCCACAGATGGCGTACGCGCTCCCATGTCCCGAGAAAACGGCTTTTCATGGCTGGTGTCCGAGCGAGCAGCCGAGCCTGGCCAGAAAGCAACTCCAGTAAGGTCGTCGACTGCTCCAGACAGGTAACAAGCGAGGACCGGACGGCATCCGGCAAGGGAGGCGCACCCCCAGCCACCATCTCGGGGCCCTTTTCGTCAAGAAATTGACGAAGCACCTGACGCTCCAGGCGCAACCAGACGGCCCGAGGCTCGGCGTCATGGCCGGACAAGGGAAGCAGATCCATAAAGCCCTCGGCGTCGAAGACCGAAAGCCAGGCCCGGGCGCCGGGGTAGCTTCTGGCCGAAAACGTTCCCGTGCGCACGAAATCCGCCACTGCCCCGAATACCGTGTCCGGTCCGATGGCCTGCAGACAGGCGTTTTCGCGCGGGCAGGCCGTCCCGAACGGACAGGGATGGCACGGCATGTCCGGCTCCAGACACAGGCAGCCCGGCCGGTAAGGGCCGGTATCGCAGGGCTGGGCCGTGGCCAGAAACAGGGACACCGACGGCACGTCGAGGCCGGCGGCCAGATGGAGCGTGCCGGTGTCGTTGGTGACGAGCAGCCGCAGGGAGACCAGCACGGCAGCCAGCTCCGGCAGGCTGGTCCGGCCGATCAGATCCACGGACGGGCCGGCGGCCTGCCGTTGATAGGCAGCGGCCAGGGCCGTCTCGCCCGGTCCGCCCAACAACACCGGCACGATGCCGAGTTGCTGCCACAGCAGATCCCCCAAGCGGGCAAACGCGGTCACGGGCCACTGCCGCGCCGCAGCGCTGGCCCCGAGTTGCAGTCCCACGTACCCATTGGCGGCGGGAACCTGGCCCAACCGTTCCGCGCCGGCCGCCAAGGCCAGGGCATCCGGCCGGCGCAGGGCGAACAGGCCCCTTCCCCGGCCCCCACCGGCGGCCTTGCGGAACAAATCGACAATATTGAACGGAGAAAGGCCCCGGTTGGCCGAGGAGGCTTCCAGAAAAACCGCCCAGGGCGTGGTTTCCAGACGAAAGCCCAGCGGATCGAGGCCGAACCCCCGCACGGCGTCGCCGCCCAATCGCCGGGCCAGCAGCCTAGCCGATACGGCCGGCGTCAGATTGACCACCGTCTCCGGAGCAAACTCCCGCGCCACCCGGTCGGCGAAAACCGTCACCAGAGCCAGAGCCTCGGGCCAATTTCCGGCCAGCCCAGCCAGCAATTTCGCCCCGGGAAGGGGAAAAATCCGGCTGGCCCCGGGCAACAAGGTCGCCGCCTCGGCAAAATTTTCCAGGCAGGCCAGCGCGACCGTATGCCCCGCCTCCGCCAGTTCCGCCAAGGCGGGCTGCGACTGGAGCAGGTCGCCCAGCCGGGTAAAGTTCAAAACCAGCAGGCGCATGGCGTTTCATACCAGGAAGCCCACTTGGGCCAAAGCATTTTTCCATGCCTACCATGGCTTGTTGCCCCGTCCCGAAGGTGCTATCGCAGTCGTGGCTCCCGGATTGGCCGCTTTGGCCCGGCTCCCACATGATAACTCACTTTGATGCTACCGGTTTCGCCGCCAGTGCCCTGAAGCTCGAACGCTTCCTGCCGGATGGCAAGCGTCCGGACTTTCGCCGGCTGTTGGAGGACATCCGGGAGGTCTGTGTCGCCCTGGAAAAGGAACGAGACGATCTGGCCGAAGAACATCGGCTGCGAGCCGAGGAGACGAGCCGGCTGCGCGACCGGCTGCGCCGTCTGGGTTTGCAACTGGACAAGCTGCAAGGTATCTTTCGGGTCAATGCTCATGCCTTCGCCACCTTTCGCTCTGCCCTGACCCTCTCCCAGGAACTGCGCGGTTTGGCCGATCTTCCCGAAATGATAGTGCATCTCGGCCAAGCCCTGGGCGTTCCCTTCCTGGCCTGCCTACTCAACGAAGAGGATTTCGGTCCGCACGTCCCGACCGGCATTCCCTGCCCCCCCCGGGCCACACTTGAAGCGGCCCTGGCCGCCCTGCCCCGCCAGGAACGCCAGCGGACCGTTTTTCTGGGAAATGTCAGGGAGGTGCCCCAGCCGGATTTCTTTTTCGGGTCCGCACTGTTGGCCGCCTCGCCCGAACTCCTCGGCGGTTCCTGCTTCATCGCCCCCCTGGTGGACAAATACCGGCCGGCCCGCCCCATCGGCGCCCTGGTCATGGCCGACAGCGATCCCAGGCGCTACGTGCCGGACAAAGGGACGGATTTCCTCGAACATTTTTGCGAAATTTTTTCCGGCGACCTGCAACACGTCAAAACCCACGAAGAACTCACGCGCCAACGCGAATTGGACGAACTGACCGGCATCCCCAACCGGGCTTTTCTCTCCCGCCATGGACCGCCGCTGCTCTCCCTGGCCGAACGCAAGGGTTCGTCGGTAGCCATGCTGTTCTGTGATCTGGATCGCTTCAAGGCCATCAACGACACCTTCGGCCATCCGGTCGGCGACGCGGTGCTTATCGCGGCGGCCCAGGGCCTTGCCAGCCGCATCCGGGCCTACGATCTCCTGGCCCGCCTCGGCGGCGATGAATTCGTGCTGCTGCTGCCCGATGCCAACCAAGGACAGGCCTTGGCCATGGCCGAACGGGTCCGGGGTGCCGTGACCGAGGCCATCGCTGCCATGAAACTTCCCGGCGCTCCCGCCCTGTCGGTTTCCATCGGCGTGGCCCTGCACATACCGGGGCAAGGGATCGACGATCTGGTCCGCCGCGCCGACGAAGCCATGTACACCGAAAAACATTCCCCCTGACCGTATGCATCACAGGAGTTTCCATGCGCTATCGGTACATCCGTCTGACTTGTCTGTTGCTGCTGCTGTCGCAGACCGTGCCCGCGGCGGCCGCTTCCCGGGCCGAAAATCTGGCCGCCGCCATGACCCTGGAAGAGAAGGTCGGTCAGGTGTTCATGGTCTGGTTCAACGGGCCGGATCTGTCCGAGGATCTGGTACAGCTCGTCCGGGATCGCCATGTCGGTGGGGTCATTCTCTATACGGCGGCCGGCAACGTCCAGTCACCGGCGCAGGTGGCCCGACTGGCCGCCTCGCTCCAGGCCACGGCGGCGGCAACGCCGCAAACCCCGGGCCTTTTCATCGGCGTGGACCAGGAGGGCGGGCCGGTGGCCAGGCTGCGCCAAGGCGTGACGCTGTTCCCGAGTCAGATGGCCCAGGCCGCCACCGGCCGAACCGACCTGGCCCGGCAGGCCGCCACCATCACCGGACGGGAGCTGGCCGCCTGCGGCATCAACGTGGATTTCGCCCCGGTGGCCGACGTCAACATCAATCCGGCCAACCCCGTCATCGGCATTCGCTCCTTCGGCTCGGACCCGGCCACGGTGGCCCGCTTTACCGCCGCCGCCACTACCGGATACGTCGAAGCCGGCATGATCTGCACACCCAAACATTTTCCCGGCCACGGCGACACTGCCGTGGATTCCCATATCGGCCTGCCCGAGGTCTCCCATGACGCGGCCACCCTGAACCGGGTGGACTGGCCGCCCTTCCGGGCGGCTTTCGCCGCCAAGGCCCCGGCGGTGATGACTGCCCACGTGCTGACGCCGGCCTTGAGCCCCGACAAGCTGCCCGCCACCCTCTCCTCCCGGATACTCGGTGGCGTGCTGCGCGGCCGGCTGGGCTTTAACGGCGTGATCTTCACCGATTCCCTCGGCATGGGGGCGGTCGTGGAACACTATGGCACGGCCGAAGCCGCCGTCCGCGCCCTGCTCGCCGGGGCCGACGTTCTGCTGATCGGCGCCGACAAGGGCCGCCCGCCGCGCGAACGGCTGGAAGCCATGGACCGGGTGACGGAGGCCGTGCGCCAGGGACGCCTGCCCGTCTCCCGGCTGGATACGGCCGTCCTCAATATAGTGCGCCTCAAGGAACGCTACGGTCTGCTCGACGCCTCCCGCCTGGCCACGCCCGCCCCGGATCTGGACCAACGGCTGGGGACGGCAGCCCATCTGCAAGTGGCCAAGAACATCGCCGCCCGCAGTCTGACAGCCTTACGGCTGGACCACGGCCGGCTCCCCCTGGTGGCCGACGAGACACTGGTGGTACGGCCCCAAATCGGACGCGCACCCCTGGACCCCGAAGCCGAAACCGCCATCGGAACCTGGACAGGCGCGCACACGGTTTTCACTCCGGCCTCCCCCGACGAGAAGACCATCTTCGCCGTGGCCGCCAAAGCGGCCACGGCAAAAAACGTGGTTTTTCTGGCCACCGACGTCCGGCATCATCCGGGCCAGGCGCGGCTGGCCGAGGCCCTCGCCGCCGCCAAGCCCGGACGGTTGGTCCTGGTGGCCGCCGAATCGCCATACGACCTCACGCTTCTCCCTGACGCCCCCGTCCGACTGGCCCTCTACGGCGAAACGCCGGTCGGCCTGGAGGCCTTGCGACAGGGCCTGTTCACCCCGTTTCACTTCACCGGCCGCTGCCCGGCAAAACTGGACGCGGTCAAACCATAATGGCATATTCTCAAAGGTCGGTAGAAGCGCATGTGGCCGGCGTAACTGTCATGAAAATAAAACATTTCGTGACAGAGAATAGTTTTTGTCCTCGGCTGGTTCACCGAATCCCCGCTGCAACCCATTGACTATCCTCTTTATTTAGCTTTGGATAAAAAAAATTTTTGTGGAGCCACCATGAAAACGCATTCTTCCATGCAAGCGTCAGGCAGAATTTGCCTCCTCCTCGGAGGTATCCTGGCCATAGTGATTCTCGTTTCCGGTCTCGTGGGGAGCAGTATTGCCGGCATCGGGCTGGCGCTAGCGGGCTGTCTTGGAACCTGGTTCGCGGCGCGACGCGCCAACGAGCCGGAACAGCGGCTCTATGAAAGTTTCCTTAAAATGAATTCGGATCACAGAGCGTTTCTTCTGGATGACGTGCGGGCCTGGAAGTCGCTCGGCCCTCTTGGCGAACAGGCCAGCGAGGCGCTGGAATTCAACATGACCCGCCGGGAATATTATCGGAGCGCCATCCTGGGCGTAGGCACGCCGTTTTTCATCTGCAACAAGGACGGCCTGATTACCCATGCCAGTCACTCCTTCACCGCCATGCTCGCCAAGACGGCAAAAGAGATCATCGGTAAAACCGTCAGCCAGGCGGTCTATAATAAAAACGGCATCTCGCTGACGGAAAAGGCCTTGCGTGACGGGAAAACGATCAATGCCGAACACGATATGACGCTCTGGAACGGTCGCCAGCTTTCCTGCTTCTTCTCCGTCAACTGCTTCCACGGCGTACGGGGCGATCTGCTCGGCGCGGTTTCCTGCCTCACCGACCTGACGAAAGTCCGCCAGCAACAGCAGCAGTTGGAGCAGACGCAGGCCGAGCTGCACAATCTCGGCGGAGACATCAACGAGGTGGCCCAACGCGTGGCCTCGGCCTCGGAAGAGCTGTCGGCCTCCTCCGACGAACAGGCCCGAGGCGCCAAGCAGCAGAAAGAACAATCCGACGCCGTGGCCACCTCCATGGAAGAAATGACCGCCACGGTCATGGAAGTAGCCAAAAACGCCTCCAAAACCGCCGATGCCGCCGATGCCGCCAATCAGGCGGCCGAGACGGGCACCACGCAAGTCCGCCTCGCCGTTTCGGGCATCAAGGCCGTGGCCGAATCCACCGGCAAGCTCGGTCAGGTCCTGACCGCCCTGGACGGCCAGGCCGCCGAAATCGGCCGTATCATCGGCGTCATTAACGACATTGCCGATCAGACCAATCTTTTGGCCCTCAACGCCGCCATCGAAGCGGCCCGGGCCGGCGAAGCCGGCCGGGGATTTGCCGTGGTGGCCGACGAAGTCAGAAAACTCGCCGAAAAGACCATGACCGCCACCAAGGAGGTGGAAGCCTCCATCCGCCAGATTCAGGACGGTTCCCGCCACGCCGTGGATTCCATGAAGGAGACCGAGACCCGGGTGGCCGACAGCACGGCCTCCACGGACAACGCCGGCCAAGCCCTGCTCCAGATCATGGGCCGCATCAAGGAAGTGACCGGACAGGTGACGCAGATCGCCACGGCCGCCGAACAGCAATCCGCGGCCGCCGAGGAAATCAACCGCAATATCGAGGTGATCGCCTCGGTGGCCTCCGAGGCCGACGAAGGCGCCTCCCAGACCGCCCAGGCCACCAGGGAGCTGGCCGAACTGGCCCAATCCCTGCTCAAACTGGCCGGCACATTCGCCGAGCGCAACGAAAAAGACATCAAACTCCGCGAATCCGAAGGAAAAATGAAGGGCATCCTGCCCAAGCTCATGCAGGAGTTCGTCGCGGAACACTATGGGACAGCGGCCTACGAATATCTGCAGGAAACCATGGGACACCCCACCTTCCTGCCCACGCAGAGCTACCCGGATCAGGTCTTGCGCCAGATAGCCGAAATCGTTGCGGCAAAGACGCACAAAACCGAACGGGACGTGTTCCTGAACCTCGGCCGCTACACCGTCAAGGGCTTCCACAAGCTCTACCCGCAGTTCTTTAAGGCCAAGACACTCAAGGATTTCTACCTGTCCATGAACGAAACCCACGCCAACCTCACCAAGGACGTACCGGGCTTGCTGCCGCCGAAATTCAGCTATGAGGAACGCGGCGAAAACCGCCTCATCATGACCTACCACTCCAAACGCGGCTATACCGAATACTATGAGGGCATCCTGCACGGCGCGGCGGAATATTTTCACGAGCCGGTCACCATCACCGTCACCACGGAGAGCCCGAACACGGCCCGGGCGGAGATCGTCTTCCCGACCGGTCGGCGTCCCAAGGCCCTGGCGGCCTGAACCACAGGCCGGGGGACAGACCAGGCAGGTTCCGTCCCCCGGCCGCCACAACCGATCCTGCCCCTCGCGCAAGGGGGGAATGCGTGCCCCTGACCATCGCGTCGTACAGCTTCGACGATCCGAGCTATGCCTGCGCCCGGCTGCGGGTCGTCGAACCGGTCCGGGCCCTGGGCAAGGCGGTCCGGCTCCTTTTCGGCGTGATCCCCCGGGGGGCCGGCCATATCGTGCGCGGCGACATCGCGGCCGAAGCGGATGTGCTGCTCGTCCAACGCGTCTTCCCCTGCGCCCAGACCGCCCCCCTCCTGGAAACCCTGTTCGCCTCGGGCAAACCCGTCATCTACGACACCGACGACGACTGGACCAGCTTGCCGGCCTCACATCCCTTTGCCCCGGACATGGCGGTCCGGCTGCCGCACATTCTGGACACGGTCCGTCGGGCTTCCCTGGTGACGGTCAGCACGCCGCCGCTGGCCGCGACCTTCGGGGCCCACGCCTCCCGGGTACGGGTCGTACCGAATCTGCTGCCCGGGACCTTGTGGCGGCCGTACCCGCCGCCCGATCAGCCGGTCGTGGCCGTGGGGCTGGCCGCCACGCCCTCGCACCAGGCCGATTGGGCCCCGCTGGAGACGGCCCTCGCCCGACTGACCGACCAGCTGCCAGGGCCCACCCGCTGGGTGTTCTACGGCTGCCCGCCGACTCCGGGCCTTTTTCCCCGGGCGACCATGCTCCCCTTTACGACGGATTATGTCGCTTATGCCGCCCGGCTCCCCCGGCTGGGCCTGGCCATAGGACTGGCCCCCCTGGCCGACACGCCGTTTAATCGGGCCAAAAGCCCCATCAAATGGATGGAATTCGCGAACTGCGGCCTGGCCGGCATCTTTGCCGATCTGCCCCCCTACCAGGCGGTGGTGGAGCAAGAACGCACCGGACTCCTCGTCGGCCCGGCCCCCGAGGACTGGTGCGAGGCGCTGACCAGACTGGTCCGGGATGCGCCTTTCCGACGTCGCCTGGCCGAGCAGGCCGGAGAGACCGTCAGGACAAAGCATCGGCTCGACACCAAGGCGGAGTGCTATCTGGATGCCTGGGAAACCGCCCTCGGAGGCCGCTCATGACGGGCACGGACTGGACGGATGGCCTCGCCACCCCGCCGGAGCTGGCCGACAGGCTCCTGGCCGGAACCGTCGGCCGGGAACATCTGCTCGGCACGGCGGCCGTGGCCCAAAAGGCGGCCGCTGCCGCGCCCGGCAAGACGGCCTTGGCGAGACGGCACCTCCTCCTTTTGGCCGCCGCCCTGGAGGAAGACAGCCTCCACGGTCCCACGGCGGCTGCCGTCGTCAACGCGGCCGCCGCCCTCAGCCCGGAATGCAATCCCGTGTCCCCGGCTTTTGTCGCCCTGTCCGCCAAACTGGCCACCCTTTGCACCATCCCGGCCAACGTGGGCTACTATCAGCGGCTGACGGCCAAAGACGACCGGAATCGGCTACGCCGGTACCTGGAAAACGAATGCCGAAGCGGACAAAATCGCCTCTTCTGGCTCCATGTGGCCCTGCGCCGGGCGGTCCTGTTCCGGGACTTCGACTGGGGTGAATCCTGTCTTCGGGCGGCCCTGCCGCCGGCGCTGTCCCCCCTGGTCGCCAAGCTCGCCGGCGATCTGGCCCTGGCGGCCGGCCGCCCCATCCTGGCCTTGGAGCACTATACGGCGGCCGCGGACGCAGTTCCCTGGCCAACAGGCCTTTTCCGGCTGGGATTGGCCGCCTGGCAGACCGGAGACCGCGCGCGGGCCCTGGCGCACCTCAGCGGCATCGCCCGACGCCACCCCTGGCACGTTTCGGCCTGGCTGGCCGCCGCCGACATCCTCCTCGACCGGGACACGGCGCTGGCCCCGTTTCCCGGTCGGATGGCCATCTGCTGCTACACCTTCGCCAAGGCCGCCGCCCTGGACAGGACCCTGGCCGGGCTGTTCGCCTCGGACACGGGAACGGCCACCATCACGGTGCTCGACAACGCCTCTCCCGACGATACGCCGGCGGTGTTGGCCGCCTGGACGGAACGAATCGGGGCCGACCGGCTGCGCTGTCTGCGCCTGCCGGTCAATATCGGCGCTCCGGCCGCCCGCAACTGGCTGTTGCGGGAACCCGGCCCCCGGCAGGCCGACTATGTGGCCTTCCTCGACGACGATGTGGATCTCCCCGGGGACTGGCTGGCCCGCCTGGGCGCGGCAGCAGCCGCCTATCCCGAGGCTGGCGTCTGGGGCTGCCGGGTGACAGACGCGGCCAATCCGGCCATCGCCCAGGGGGTGGGGGCCACGCTGCTGCTTCCGAGCGACGGAGGCAGCCCGGAAGCGGAACCGAAATTGAGCGACGCCCAGGCCGAGGTCTTCGAGAGCGGCGTTTTCAGCCATTTGCGCCCCTGCCTTTCGGTCATGGGCTGCTGCCATGTCTTCCGGCGGGACCGGCTGCTTGCCTGCGGCGATTTCGACATCCGTTTTTCCCCATCCCAGTGCGACGACGTCGACCATGACCTGCGCCTGGCCCTGGCCGGCTCTCCGGCCGTCTATCAAGGACATCTGGCGGTACGGCATCGCCGCCCCGCGCCGATCCTCGCCCCCCTGCGCCCGGACCAGCTGGCCGGCGCCGAGGCCCATCGCTACAAACTCCTGGCCAAGCACAAGGGACACTTCGAGAAACTGGGCGCCATCATGCGCCGGGTCCTGGCGGCTGATCTGGAGACAAAACGGCGGTATCTGGCCGCAGCCGGGCTGCTGGAGACCTAGGCGGCCGAATCGTCGGTCAGGGGAAAGGACAGTCGAAATACGGTTCCCTGCTCCGAACCGAAAGTCAGCGCCCCCCGCAACTGCCGGGTGAGCTGTACCACCAGTTGCATACCGAGGCTTTTGGTGGCCTCCGGATGAAAGCCCTCGGGCAATCCGACGCCATCATCCGAAATAACCGCCCGGAGCAGACCGCCTTCCACCTCCGTCATGACCCGGATCGTCCCCGAATCCCGGCCGGCGAACCCATGCTTGACGGCATTGGTCAACAGTTCGTTGACGAGCAGGCCAAAGGGAATGGCCTTATCGAGCGGCAGAAGACAGGAAGCCAGCTGGCGGGATAATTCCAAATTTTTCTCACCGCGCAACGACTGCACCACTTTTGGGGCCAGCCGTTCCAGATATTCCCGGAGATCCACTCGGCCCAGATCGCCGGACCGATACAATTCTTCATGGACCAGCGCCATCGACGAGATGCGGTGACGGCTCTCCTCGAAAAGCTCCTGGATTGCCGGATCGGCAATCCCTTCCTTTTGCAGAAAAAGCAGGCTGGAAATGATCTGCAGATTGTTTTTGACCCGATGATGGACTTCCTTCAACAGGACTTCCTTCTCTAAAAGGGAGCCCCGCAGCAGCGCCTCCCTGGCCTTGGCCTCGGTGACGTCCCGAATAACGCCGACGACGAACCGTTGTCCCCCGGCGTCGGAAAAAAGAGCCTTTTTCGTCACCATGACCCGCAGGCGACCCAGACTGTCCGCCAACTGTTCCTCGGCGACATTCTCCTCGCCCGTGTCGAACACATGCGTGTCCCGGACGCGAATGGCCTCGGCCTGTTCCAAGGAGAGGAAATCCGTGTCCTTCTTGCCGAGCAATTCCTGGCGGGAATGCCCTAAGAACACGCACAGGGCCTCATTGACCAGGACAAACTGCCGCTGCGTATCCTTGACGAATACCGGATCGGGGATGGTATCCAGGAGCTTGCTCAGAAAGATCTGGGAGCGATTGCGCTCCGCTTCAGCCAGCCGTCGCTCGGTATTATCCCGGGCAACCCCGACAATCCCCCGAAAAATCCCGGACGCGTCGAGCATGGGGCGCACAACCGCTTCCACCCAGACCGTGGAACCGTCCCGCCGGTGCAGCTCCAATTCCATACGCTCCACTTGCGAAGCGTCCACCAAACCTTGGGGAAGATGTTTCGCCGCGGCCTCGCGCACCCGCGCGTAGGACTCGGGTGTCATAATATCCTGCAGCGATTCCCGGAGCGCCTGCTCCACGGGAATCCCCCGCAATTTCTCCACGGACGGGCTGACGTAGGTCTGGCGCAGCTCAGGATCGAGGGTAAAAATCAGGTCATGGGCATTGTCGGCCAACAGGCGATATTTGGCCTCACTTTCCCGCAGGGAACGCTCCACGGCCTTTTGCGAACCGATATCCCGCAAGAAGACCAGGACGGCCGGCTTTCCCTCACGGTTGCAGGGCACCGCCGTCCCCTCCACCTCCAGAACCGTCCCGTCCAGCCGCTGCCACTGTTGCTGCCCCAGGCCGACGGAAATGCCCTTTCGGGCAAGCCGGTCCAGGCATTCGAGAAAGGCCGGCCGGGATGCGGCGGCAACCAGATCGGGAACGGCCAGCCCCACGAGCGCTTCCGTGGACGTGGCGCCGAACAATCGTCTGGCCGCTTCATTGGCAAAAACGCAGTTCGTCCCGGTGTGGATCAATATGGCGTCGGGAGCGGACTCCACCACCAACCGATAGCGCTCCTCGCTTTCCCGCAGTTCCCGTTGCTTGCGGTGATAGACACGTCCATGCCACGTAAGCAGCATGGAAAGCAGCAAGGCCGTCCCCAGAACGAAAACGAAGCCCTTGTACGTGGAAACTTGCAGCAGGAGATCCGGTGAATCCCGGAACAAGGCCGTAGCCAGGCGATCGGAAAAAAACACCCAGGCCAAACCAACCAGCGCATAACAAAGGACAATCTTGGCAGGAACAAACGCTGTCAAACCGGTTCGTGAGGATTGCGCCATGTCTGGAAAAACCTTTATTGATTTCTTCCGAGCGGTTCGCCACCCGCTACGAACGCAATCCGGATTATTGTCGCTCCGTAGCCTTGGTCAAACGCGTCACATTGGACTTCGTAAAAAAGCCGTCGAAAGCATCATAGCGCTCGATGTATTCATTTACCAGATACGTATGGGGCAACATAGTGGAAAAAATCTGCTTAAGACCCGCCGCTCGCGAGCCGACCAGCTCCGAAAGAAACGTCATTCCTTGGCCAGAAAGTCCTGAGACCACCGTCTCGATGCGCTCCACGGCAAAGGCCATGTGATGGGGGCGCAGACCATAGTTTCGGATAAATTTTTCCGTCGGGCCGGATGCCTCGGGAGCGTCCTCCGAAAAAGGGCTTATCCCCGAGGTAAAGACCTGGGCATACTCCCCGGCCGCCAGCCGTGCCACTGAGGTGATGGAGTTGAGCGACTCCACGTACACGGCGAACTCAAAGTGGTAGTTGGTCAAAGAAAGGAATTCCAGGATGGCCGCGTCGCGATCCCTGGCCCGCACCCGGGTGGCCACATGGTCGAGGCCTCGGATGTGCTCGAACCAGGGCCGGTCGGGCTTGACCGGGACGCAATCGAGAGGACGGGTTGCGGCATGGGCGTAGCAGCCAGGCCGCCCCGTCCACTGCAGAAAGCCCAGGGAATTGCCCGTATGGACCGAAGGGATGGTCTGTATCCAGGCAAAGGCCTCCGTAACCACGGGTTCGGGCGTCAAAAAAGCCACCCCGCGTTGCCTCTGGGTGGCCACATACCGGGGCAGATCCGAACAGGAAAAGACGAACGTCTCCAGCCGGGTAGACAGCGCCGACGGCGGCGTCTTCAAGCCGCGGTTGTACGGCAGAAAGGGATTGTCCCCGCCGCGCCGGGCCTGGACGATCAGGTCGGGCCCCCAGCCGTCGCGAAGCACCAGACAGTCGACCCTATCGGTGGCAAAGGCGCAGTCAAAGCGTAGCGCCGTACTGGCGAGCAGCTCCTCGGCCGCCGGAACCAAGGCGTCCGGGGCGGTATTGACGACCACGGCAGCCAATCCCCCGACCAGTCCCTCCAGCCCGTCCCGACGCCTGGCTGCAAGCACTTTTCCCACATTTTCCAGCAGCCTGGCATCATCGTTTTGGAAGGTCGCATCCATGGCACCTCCAGGGGGACGCAAAGCCGGTCACAACATATCGACCGGATCCAGATCCAGGGTCAGCCGCACCCGGCCGCTGCTTCCCACGGCCTCCCGGCCGGCGGCGAATACCCGGCGCAGGGACGGCCAATCCGGGGATTTCATCAGGCAATGCACTCGACGGCGTCCGGCCAGCAGAGCAAGCGGTGCCGGCGCCGGGCCGAGCACCCGTACGCCCAAGGGCGTGGCGGCCAGACGCATGGCCTCCCCTGCCGCCGTCACCAGGCCGGGACCCGCTTCCTCGTCACGGGCATAGCTGAAGCGGGCAAGGCCCAGATGGGTGAAGGGAGGATAGCACAGCCTGCGTCTCCGGGAAAGCTCCAGCTCGAAAAATCCCTCAAAATCATTTGTGATAACGTAGCGAAAAAACGGATCCTCCGGCATTCGCGTCTGGATAAGCACCCGACCGGGCCGCTCGCCGCGCCCGGCCCGACCGGCCACCTGGGTGAGCAGCTGGAACGTCCGTTCCTCCGCCCGATAGTCCGGAAGGTTGCGGCCCAGATCCGCATCGGCGACCACCACCAACGTCACCTCCGGGAAATGGTGCCCCTTGGACAACATCTGGGTGCCGACCAGGACCTGTCCCCGACCGGCGGCAAAATCGGCCAGAATGGTCTCGGCGCGCTCGGGCCGCCGGGCCACATCCCGATCCAGGCGCAATACCGTGATCCCGTCCGGCAAGATTCCGGCCAGCTGCTCCTCCAGGAGTTCGGCGCCGACGCCCATGGGCAGAAAGCTGGTGCCGCCGCAGATCGGACACGGCGAGGGATGCGGCCGGGAATACCCGCAATAATGGCAGATGAGCCGCTCCCGGTCCTTGTGGTAGGTGAGCGACAGCTCGCAACGCGGGCACCTGACCGGATTTTCGCAGTCCAGGCAATAAAGCAGCGGCGCGTATCCCCGGCGATTGAGCAGGATCATGGCCTGATCCCCGGCGGATACGGTCTCGATCAAGGCCCGGGAAGCCTGATCGGTCAGTATCCCCAGACGGTCGCCGGTCTCGCGCTGGCCGGCCACGGCAGTGACCTTGCCCGTGCCGCGCATGTCCACCAGCTCGATTTCCGGCAGCCCTCCCCCGCCGATCCGGCGCGGCAGGGAAACCATGGGCACCTGCCCCAGCCGGGCGGCCTGGAAGGTCTTCACATCCGGTGTCGCCGAACCGAGCACGAGGAGGGCCCCGGCCTGCCTGGCCCGAAAAAAGGCCACTTCCTTGGCCTGATACGGCAGGCGGTCTTCCTGTTTGAAGGCGCCGTCATGCTCCTCATCGAGAATAATGAGGCCCAACTCGCGCAGCGGCAAAAAGAGGGCCGAGCGCGTGCCGGCCACAACACGCGGGGCATTCGGACGGGCCATACGGCCAAAGGCCGCCTCCCGGACCGCCGGGGGCTGGTAGCCGTGGGAAAAAAGCACGGATTGCCCGGGAAAGGCCTTGACGGCGGCCTGGTGGAGACGAGCGGCCAAGGCCACTTCCGGGGCCAGGAGCAGCACCCGTTTGCCAGCTTCGAGGGCCAGCCGGGTCAATTCCAGATAGAGCCGGGTCTTGCCGCTGCCGGTCACGCCGAAAATCAGCCGGGGGACCCCGTCCGGAGAGACCAGCGCCGGGGCCAGGGCGGCCAGGGCCTCCGTCTGATCGGCGGTCAGCGGCGGCAAGACCGGAGACGGGGCCTTGGCCGCACCGGACGGCGGGGTCGCAACAACCTCCCCGCCCCCGGAATCCAGACGCACAAGCGCTTTGTCCGCCAACCGGCGCACAATAGGCATCAAGCCGGGGCCGAGCCGTCGCCGGAGATCGGAAAGAAGCAACGGTCCCTGGTCGCAGAGCAGGTCCAGGAGCGCAAGCTGCCTGGCCGCTCCGGGCCGTACCGGCCAGGGCGGGTCGGCCACCAGGGAGCACAGCGGATCGGCCACGCCGGATTCGGCCAGACAGCCCATGGCGCCGGCACGCCACAGACCGGCCAGGACGGCCAGCCTGTCCGGCGTACATTGGGCCAGCCCCTTGGCCGTCAGACGCCCAGGGACGCCTCCCCCGCTATCGAAAGCGAACACGAGTCGGGAAGTCCGTAGCCCCTTGGGCAAAAGCGCCATCAGAATACGGCCGGGCGGCGACAGATAGCGGCTGGACAGATTGCGGACCAATTCAAGGTAGGCGGCGTCGCAGACGGGTTCCCGCTCCAGGGGCCACAGCACGGGCCGGACAGTCACCCCGGCCGGCGGCGTTCCACCGGTTTCCCAGACCACGCCGACCCGCAGCTGCCTGCCAACGGGCACAAGCACCCGCAGACCCGGGGGGAAATCCTCCGGGCGAAACGTCTCCGGCACTCCGTAGGAAAGGATGGAAAACGGCGGAGCGGTCAGGGCGATGGCAAGGGTGACGTGATCCATAAAGAAAAAAAACGCCCGGAAGGCGCTCCCCCCGGGCGAAAATGGTAAGCGGGCAGCAGCTTCGGCCCGGAAGAGGCTATTCCCCTGCGGGCAGCAGCTCCCGCAGACGCGGCACCAGGGCGTCGCGCAGGGCCTCGTCGTGCAAGGCGAAATAAATGTTGGCCGTAAGGTAATCCACCCAGTCGCCGGCATCGAAACGCTGGCCCTGGATCTTGACGGCCAGCAGCCGATTGTTGCCGGCCAGGCCTTTCAAGGCGTCGGTGAGCTGAATCTCTCCGCCATGTCCCGGCACCACTTTTTCCAAATGGTAGAAAATATCCGGGAACAGGACATAGCGGCCCACGATGGCCAATCGGGAAGGCGCCTGGTTGGGTTTGGGCTTTTCCACCAAGCTACGCACCCGATACATGCCCGGCGCGAATTCGTCCCCGTCAATGATGCCGTAGCGCGAGACCATGTCGGGCGGCACTTCCATGACGCCGACCACCGGCATGTGTTCGCTCATGGCCACGGTGAGAAGCTGCTTGATGCCCGGCTCCATGCTGAACATGAGGTCGTCGCCGACCATGACGGCGAAGGGATCGTTTTTGCATATCTCGCGAGCGCACAGAACGGCATGCCCGAGTCCGAGCTGCTTTTTCTGGCGCACGGAAATGATGTTGGCCATCTCGGCCACATCGCGCACCATTTTGAGCATTTCGGTCTTGCCCGTCCGGGTAAGCAGATCCTCCAAGGCCAGATTATAGTCGAAATGGTCTTCAATAATAGTCTTATTTTGGTTCGTAACGAAGACCACATCCTGCAATCCCGAGGCCTGCGCCTCCTCGACAACGTACTGCACAATGGGCTTATTGTAGACGGGCAGCATTTCCTTGGGAATGTTTTTGGTGGCCGGCAAGGACCGCGTTCCCCACCCGGCGACGGGGATGACCACTTTCTTGATTTCCATGCTCTTCTCCTTGGATACGCGCTACCCGGTATGGTTTCGGAGTGGACAGGGGCGCGCCGCTGACCCATCCTTCCGGTTGATGACCTTTCGTTTCACGAGGGAGGCCGTCCGTCCGGACGCTATCCCGCATCAACGCCGGACGGTAATTCCTTTATACAAACAAGTCCAGTCCCCGGAACCGGTTCGCTGCCAGAGAGTTATCCCAATGCCTCGGTGATGGCAGTGGCCAGCATGTCGCACAGCGTCTCCACCATGGCCGGATTCTCGGCCTCGACCATGACCCGGGCCAAGGATTCCGTACCGGAATACCGCAACAGCACCCGTCCCTTGCCGGCCAGCCGTCGTTCGGCCTCGGCCGTGGCCCGAGCGACGGCCGGCGCCTCCGCAAAAGGAATCTTGCGCTCCACGGGTACATTGACGAGCTTTTGCGGCAACGGGGTCAGCAGAGTGGCCAGTTCCGACAACGGTTTACCCGTACGGGCCATAATGCGCAAGAGCTGCAGGGCGGCCAACGTGCCGTCGCCGGTGGTGCTGTGGTCGAGGAAAATAAGATGCCCCGACTGCTCGCCACCGAGTTTGGCGCCATTGGCCCGCATGGCCTCCACGACATAGCGGTCCCCCACCGGCGTCCGCAACAGTCGGCCGCCATGCCGGACCATGAAAAGCTCCAGGGCCATGTTGCTCATGACCGTGGCCACCAGGAGATTGCCGGCCAGTCCACCGTTTTGCATGAGATCCAGGGCGCAGATGGCCATGATCTGATCCCCGTCCAGGATGCGCCCCTTTTCGTCGGCCACGATGACCCGGTCGGCGTCGCCGTCCAGGGCGATACCGATGGCGGCGCCCGTTTCCACCACCGTTCGGGCGGCCAGCTCCGGGAAAAGCGAGCCCACGCCCCGATTGATATTGGTGCCGTCGGGCGTGACGCCGATCTTGACCACTTCGGCCCCGAGCTCCTCGAAAACCTGGGGAGCCACCCGGAAGGCCGCGCCATTGGCGCAGTCGAGCACCACCTTGACGCCGTCGAACGTCACGTCCAGCGGAATGGTCTTTTTGAGGAATACGTTGTAGCGGCCGGTGCTGTCCTGGAGTTTGAAGGCCCGCCCCACATCCTCGGGCGCCGGCAAATCCCACTCCCCGCCGCAGGCAAGCACCTTGGCGGCAATGGCGTCCTCCACGGCATCGGGCAGTTTGAACCCCATGTGGTCGAAGAACTTGATGCCGTTGTCGCTATAGGGATTGTGGGAAGCGGAAATGACCACGCCGACGTCGGCCCGCATGTCCCTGGTAAGGAAGGAAATGGCCGGCGTCGGCAGCGGGCCGACCAGCAGCACGTCCATGCCGGCAGCGCAAAAGCCCGAGGCCAGGGCGTATTCGAAGATATAGCCGGAAAGCCGCGTATCCTTGCCAATAAGCACCTTGTGCAACCGCTCGCTCGAGCGGAAATGCCGACCGGCGGCCAACCCCAAGCGCATGACCACATCCGGCGTCATGGGGAAGACATTGACCTTGCCGCGCAGGCCGTCCGTTCCAAAAAGACGTTTTTCCATCAAATTTCCCCAACGAGGCCGTAACGGCCGCTATTTTATCGTCAACGCCACCTTTTCCGGCTTGGCTTCAATCAATTCGCAGCCCTGAGGCATCTTTACCCGATAGGCGGCCTCATAGCGTCCCGGGGCGATATCGGGCTTCAAGTCCAGACTCGCCTCCACCAGGCCGGGAAAGGCCTTGTCCGTCAGGATCGCCGCCGGCCCGCGCACGCGCAGGGTCACGGCTTTGGGAATGAGGTCCACCTCCCGGCCCTGAGGTTTGCGCACGGTGATCGGCGCCTTGAGGGTGATCTCCAACTCCTTGCCGACAAAGGCCATGCTCACCTGGACGTTGGTCGGCACGGCGTCGGTCTCGTCCGGCACGTCCAGGGCCACCCGATCATCGAAGTGGGCAGGCAGCGGGGAAGGCAACACAATGGGCTGGGTACGGATTTCGCTGATCTTGTCGAGCTTGGCGGCCGGTCCGGTCAGCCGCACGGTATCCGGCACGGCTCGGGCTCCGGACAGGGCATAGCCCTCGGGCAGAGCCGAACGCAACGCCACCTTGACCGGCACCACCTTGACGGCCCGGCGTTCCACATCGAGTTCCAGGCGCGACGGCCTGATTTCCACCACCTCGTAGACCCGGGGCAGCGGAATATTCTTCGGATCGAACACGAGCAGATTTCTGCCCGAAACGATTTTACCGAGATTCAAGGTATAGACGAGCTGGTTTTCCTCGATCTTGCGCACCACGCCCCGGGGCCCGCGCACCAGGACATCCACGGAACCGACCATACCGCTTTTGATGTAGAGGCCCTCGGGCGTCCCGGTCATTTCCACCCGCATGGTCATCCAGGTATCCACTTTTTCCCGGCCGGTGACCAGATACCAGCAGAACATGGCCATGGCGAAGGCCAGAATCAGGTATTGCCAGTTCGGTTTCATAGATGCTTGGCCCAAAGGCTCCAGAGCATGTTTTTGAGGGTCATTTCGTCGACCGGAGAGATGAGCCGCCCTCCCTCGGCCACCGAGACCACGCCTCGCTCCTCGGACACCACCACGGCCAGCGCATCGGTCTCCTCGGTGATGCCAAGAGCCGCCCGATGCCGGGTGCCCAGGGAGGCGTCGAGTTGCAACCCGGCGATAAGCGGCATGATGCAGCCGGCGGCGACCACGAGTTCGCCGCGCACGATGACTGCGCCGTCATGCAGCGGCGTATCCGGGAAAAAAATGGTGCGCAGAAGCTCCTTGGTCAGCTTGGCCGACAGCTCCACGCCCTTCTGGATGTAATCGCCCAGAAGCACCCGGCGCTCGAAGACGATCAGGGCCCCGGTCTTGGTGCGGGCCATTTCGGTCACGGCCAGGACGCACTCGTCGAGCACGGACTCGGACATGGCCGTCCGGGGCTTGCGGCGAAAAAAACCAGCGGCCCCGACCGAGGACAGGGCCTTTCTGATGTCGGCCTGGAACAGAATGATGATGACCAGAAATATCGAACTCAGGAAGTTGGTCAGAAGCCAGTGCAGGGTGTTGAGGCCGAATTCTCCGGACAGATAGTACAAAATGAGAATCAACAAAAAACCGTGCAAGACCGAAACGGCCCGGGTGCCGTGAATAAGCAGCAGCCCGCGGTAGAACACGTAGGTGACAATGGCGATATCGAGGATTTCGCGCCAGGAGATGTGGAAGCTTTCGATAAACGCGCTCACCATGTGGGATCGGTTCCCTCTCCCGACTGCCGGATATCGTCCCTGCGTGGGCCCGCAGGCCTCAGGCGGCCAACTCCACCGCCAACCGCAAGGCTCGTTTCGCCCCGGCCACATCGTGGACGCGGTGAATGCGCGCGCCCTTGGCCGCAGCCAAGGCCGTGGCCACTTGCGTGGAATCTCCACGCTTTTCCGTCGGCAGGCCGAACAAATCACCAAACAGGGCCTTGTTGGAAAGCCCGAGATAGAGCGGTCGCCCCACGGTCAAAAAACGATCCAGCCGGCGCAATATGGCCAGATTATGCTCCAGGCGCTTGCCGAAACCGATACCGGGATCGAGGACCACCCGGTCCTCCGGCAGGCCGGCCCGGACCAGCCGATCGAGCCTGTCCTCGAAAAAAGCCAGTATCTCCTCCACCACGTCGCCGTACTGTGGAGCGCGCTGCATGGTTTCCGGCCGTCCCTGGCTGTGCATGAGAACATAGCCCGGCTTGCGGGCGACCAGGACGTCCAGCAGAGGCGGATCGAAGGCCCAGGCGGAAATATCGTTGACGATGACCGCCCCGGCCTCCAGGGCGGCGTCGGCGCAGCCGGCCTTGAAGGTGTCCACGGAGACCGGAATGTCCGGAAAGGCGGCGACCAGGGCCGAAATCACCGGCACCACCCGTCCGACTTCCTCGGCCAGGGACACCGTCGCGGCCCCGGGCCGGGTGGACTCCCCGCCCACATCCAGCATGTCCGCGCCCTCGGCCGCCAGCTTGCGGCCATGGGCCACGGCCGAGGCCGTGTCCGGATGGCGGCCGCCGTCATAAAAGGAATCCGGCGTGACGTTGACGATGCCGGCCACCAGTGGCGTCCGGCAGGAAAGGGACCGGCCCCGAGCCAACCGCCAGAGGCAGCCGGCCTCACCGTCCATGGCCGTCATCCGGTTCCAGGGTGAATTCATCCGTCGTATCGGTTTTGGCCGTTTCCTCCGTGGGAGGGACCGCGGCCGATGGCGAAACGGCGTCGGCCGGCGGCGTGCTTCCGGAGGCGGCGGCAGAGCCCGTCCCGGCCGGCTGCCCGCCGACCGGATTTTCGGGAGGAGGGAGCGTTTCGCCTCGCAGAAGTCGATCGATTTCGTCGCCGGTAATGGTTTCGCGTTCGAGCAGGGCCTTGGCAATGGACTCCAGCGCGTCGGTTTCCTTTTCAAGGATGGACCGGGCCCGGTTGTAGGCCTCCTCCACGATCTTACGCACTTCGGCGTCGATCTGCCGCGAGGTCTCCTCGCTGAAATTCTTGTGGTGCACGAGATCCTTGCCGAGAAAGATCTCGTCGTCCCGCTCGCCGTACGACAAGGGACCGAGCACTTCGCTCATCCCCCAGGAACAGACCATCTTGCGCGCCATGGTCGTGGCCCGCTCGATATCGTTGCCCGCGCCGGTGGTCATCTGGTGGAGCACCAGCTCTTCGGCCACCCGGCCGCCCATGAGCACGGCCAGATTGTTTTGCAGAAAATCGCGGGAATAGTTGTGCCGGTCATCGGTCGGCAGCTGCATGGTGATGCCAAGCGCCATGCCGCGGGGGATGATGGACACCTTGTGCACGGGATCGGTGCCGGGGAGCTTTTTGGCCACCAGGGCGTGGCCGCCCTCGTGGTAGGCGGTGGTGCGCTTTTCCTCGTCGGAGAGAATGAGGCTGCGGCGCTCCTTGCCCATGAGCACCTTGTCCTTGGCCTGCTCGAAATCGACCATGTCCACCCGGTCCTTGTTGACCTTGGCGGCTTGCAAGGCCGCTTCGTTGACCAGGTTTTCAAGATCGGCTCCGGAAAACCCCGGCGTGCCCCTGGCCAGAAGATCCAGGTTCACATCAGGGGAAAGCGGCGAACGTCGGGTATGCACTTCCAGGATTCGCAGACGTCCGCGCACGTCCGGGGTGGGCACCACCACTTGGCGGTCGAAACGGCCAGGACGCAACAGGGCCGGGTCGAGCACGTCGGGTCGGTTGGTGGCGGCGATCAGGATGACGCCCTCGTTGGATTCGAAGCCGTCCATTTCGACCAGAAGCTGATTTAAGGTCTGCTCGCGCTCATCGTGGCCGCCGCCGAGGCCGGCGCCGCGCTGCCGGCCCACGGCGTCGATTTCATCGATGAAAATAAGGCAAGGGGCGTTTTTTTTGCCCTGGAGAAACAGGTCGCGCACCCGGGCCGCACCCACGCCCACGAACATTTCCACGAAATCCGAACCGGAGATGGAAAAAAACGGCACGCCGGCCTCACCGGCCACGGCCCGGGCCAAAAGTGTCTTGCCCGTGCCCGGGGAACCGACCAGCAGCACCCCCTTGGGGATGCGGCCGCCCAGCCGGGTGAATTTTTTCGGATCGGACAAAAATTGCACGACCTCGGACAACTCTTCCTTGGCTTCGTCCACCCCGGCCACGTCATCAAAGGTGACCCGGGTCTGCTCCTGGGAGATCATCCGCGCCCGGGACCGGCCGAAACTCATGGCCCTCCCCCCGCCGTTTTGCATCTGACGCATGAAGAAAATCCACACGCCGACCAAAAGGAGCATGGGGAACCAGGACACGAGCAAGGTCATGTACCAGGGAGATTCCTCGTCGGGCTCGGCCATCACCTCGACTTTTTTCTGCATGAGCGTGCCGACGAGACTCGGATCCTCGGGAACATAGGTCAGGAACTTGCCGCCGCCGGTCAGCACGCCTGTAATCTTATGCCCTTGAATTTTTACGGAAAGTACGTCGCCTGCATTCACTTTCTGCATAAAATCCGAATAGGACAGCTTGGCGTTGGCGCCCTGGGGCTGGTTGAACAAATTGAAAAGGACGACCATGACCAGAGATATGGCCGCCCATAACATAAGATTCTTTGCGAAACTGTTCAAACTGGGGTCCTCCGAGGGACGGGCGGGGTCTTCTCGACCCGCATTGGGAAAGGTTGGTACCTTAACACAAGGATACCCGCCCTGTCCACGCGTCCGCCGGGATCCGTCCCACCCGTTCGGTCCCGCGGCGCGGGAAGACTTGCCAAGGCTTTGGATGCTCCATAGTATTCACTATGATAATCGGCTCTGGCAGGCCCGGCAAGGAGTGACGATGGCAGAGAAGCGCATTTTGACCGTCGACGACTCGGGGAGCGTGCGGGCCCTGGTCTCTCAAGCCTTACGCAGCGCGGGCTATGACGTGGTGGAAGCGGTGGACGGCACCGACGCCCTGGACAAGGTCGGCGAGGGCGTGGACATGGTCATCACCGATGTCAACATGCCCAATATGAGCGGATTGGAACTGCTTGTCCAGCTACGCACCCGGGACGATACCCGCTTTCTGCCCGTTCTGGTCCTGACCACCGAATCCCAACGCGACAAGCGGGATCAGGCCATCAAGTCCGGGGCCACAGGCTGGATCGTCAAACCCTTCAAACCGGAAGGTCTGGTGGCCCTGGTCCGCCGCTTCCTGCGCTGACCCATGGATACCCCGCCGCACATCCCCTTCCCTCTCGCCGCCACGAATATGGTGGATGCCGGCGCCGCCCTGTTCCACGACGTTCCCCTGGCCGTCGCCCTGCGCGCCGCGGACGGAACATTCGTCCATGCCAACGCGGCCATGGCCTCGCTTTTCGGCCACGACTCCCCGGACGCTTTTCTGGCGGCCATGGCCCAGTCGCCCGAGCAATACTATCTCGATCAGACCACCCGGGACGAGGTGCAGACCCTGCTGGCCCGGGACGGCGCCCTTTCCGGTCGCCAATTCCAGGTGCTCAGCCGCGACGGCTTTGTGTTCTGGGTCGAGGAATCGGCCCGGCAACTCCGTTCCCAAACCGGGGACATCTTCTATTGCAGCTACCTGCGGGACATCACCGCGGAAAAGAGCACCACCTGGGCCCTGGCCGAGGCCGAGGAAAAATACCGCAGCATTTTCGAACACGCCATGGAGGGCCTGTTCCAGATGACGCCGACCGGCCGATTCGTCACGGTCAACGTCGCCCTGGCCCGGATGCTCGGTTTCCCCTCCCAGGAAGACCTGACGGAGCGTCCTGACGGTGCGGCGGCCGCTTTCGTCCACCCCGAGGACTGGCAATTTCTGGAAGCGACGCTGCGCGCGGTCGGCGTGGTCCGGGGCCTGGAGGCGGAACTGGCCCGACCGGACGGAACCCGGATCTGGGCCGCCCTCCATGTCCGGGCCGTACGCGACAGCCTGGGACAGCCGGTGCTCTATGAAGGCTCCATGGAGGACGTGACCGAGCGCCGGCACACCCAGATGCAACTGCGCCACAACCTCCGGGTCACTCGGTCGCTTTTCCATCAGACCGTCAAATCCCTGGGAAAAACCGTTCGTTTTCGGGATTCCTACACGGCCGGACATCAGGACAACGTGGCCAGGCTGGCCGAAGCCGTGGCCCGGCGCCTGGGGCTGCCCGAGGATACCGTGATCGGCATCCGGGTGGCCGGGCAACTGCATGACATCGGCAAGATCAACGTGCCGGTGCGCTATCTGAGCAAGCCTGGCCGGCTCACCGGACTGGAATGGGAATTCATGAAACAACATGCCGCCATGGGCTACGAGATTTTGCGGGACATCGAATTTCCCTGGCCGGTGGCCGAAATCGTCCTGTCCCACCATGAGCGCCTGGACGGTTCGGGCTACCCGCGCGGCCTTTGCCGGGATCGCATCCGTATCGAAGCCCGCATTCTGGCCGTGGCCGACGTCCTGGACGCCATGGCCTCCAACCGCCCCTATCGGCCGGCCCTGGGCCTGGAGGCGGCCCTGACGGAACTGACCCGGCATCAGGGCACCCTCTACGATCCGGACGTCGTGGAGGCCATGCGCGCACTGGCCCGCGACGGCGAATGCCACTACGATCCGCCCGCCCCTACCAATACCGTCCCTCCGACCAGCCTCAGCCCACTCCCGGATGTTCCTTGACCGCGGCCAACACCACGCGGGCCGGCTGCACGCCGAGTCCCCTGGTCAGCCAGCCGGAACAGCCGGCGCTGCAAAGGCCCCAGGACGAGATCCAAAAAAGCCCCATTACCCAAAAAATCGCGTAGGAAAAAGCCCACTTGTAGGCATAGAAGCCCCGCTGGCGCGACTGGTAGATGATGGCCGGCAAAATCGCGGATACGGCACACCCGAGCAGCATCACGCGAAACGTGACCAGGGGATGGAAGAGCAGGTTGAGCAGCAAGGCGAATTTCAGGGCCTCGGTCAGGGGCAAAAAGACAAGCTCCAGCGTCCCGGCCAGGCGCAGCCAGCCCGATCCGCTATCCCCCCGGCGGAACCGGCCATACAGGAATCCCGCCATGACCAGACATTCTCGAACGTTGCTGCGCGCCCAGCGCAACAGCATTTTGGAAAGGCCCCTATACGCGTCGGGGATCTTGGTCAGTACCACGGCCCGCTTCTGATAGACCACCCGATAGCCCCGTCCGAGCACGACGTTGGACAACGCCCGGTCCTCGCCGATTTTGGCCGGCCGCCCAAGAAAGGTTTGCTCGGCCCACCGCCGCAGCACCGGAACGATCACCGAAGCGCGGTAGGCCGAAAGAGCGCCCGGCGTGCACAGCACCCCGCCGTACACGCTCTGCGCCCGGCGCAGAAAATCGAAGGACATGGTGAAGGACACGTCGAGCATCCGGGGAATGGGCCCGTCCTCCACGTTGAGCACTCGCACGTTGCCGCCCACGGCGCCCACCTTGGGGGAATGGACCATCGGGCTGACCAGATGGCGCAAGGTGTCGGTCAGAACCTCGGAATCCGAATCGAGCGTGACGAACACGGTGCCCCTGGCCTGCCGGAATCCGGCCAGCAGGGCATGCCGCTTGCCCATGTTGCGGGGCTGGCGCACAAGGCGCACCCGGCCGGGGAATTCCGTGGCCGCCTGACGCATCCATTGCCAAGTGTCGTCCCTGGAGCCGTCGTCCACGCAGATGACTTGCATCTTATGGGCCGGATAGTCGCTGGCCATGACCGACCGGATGGTGGCGAGGACCTGCCGCCCTTCGTTATAGGCCGGGATGACGATGGTGGTCATGGGCAGCTCCCCGTCGGGGGCCGGCGGAACGGGCCGGTAGCAACTGGCCATCCAGACGCGCCAAGCCAAAAGTGAAGCGGCCAGCGGGGCAAGGCCGAGACACATGTCGCCATAGAGGACCAGAATGTCGCCTTCAATGAAGCCCGCCAGGATCTCCTGCTCCCGGAGCACCGAGCAGGCCGCCGTGCCCCCTGCGGCGATGGTGACAACCAGGGTGAAAAAATAGAACAAATCTACAGAGGTATACGGGGATATCAATCTTTTTTTCACAATTATAACCCTAAATTTTGGAAATGAATCAATGCAGTGGCCAACAGAAGGAGTCACCTATAGGATAGTGCTCCGGGGAAAGTCTAATTACATTTCTGATGGGAATATTGAGGAACAGGAATAATGAAATCTTTTGCTACGACAGTGCTTGTAAAAAGATTGCCAGTGCATGTTGCACAAATTACGTTTTAGTAATTATATAAGAACTCCCCCTTCGCTGCACTCTCCAGCCATCGCAATGGACATTGCAAAAAAACCAAGCAGGAACACTGCTTGGCCTGCCTGGAGCTTTGACAAACCGTGCCCCCCCAAGCTCGCCGCCGGAGCTGACCGCTGTGGATCAACCAACGAAGCCGCACCGCGCACCACCGCCGTTCGCTGATTGTACGGGCAGTGCCCAACGAAACGGCAGCCCCACGCACAGCTGCCGGAGCCGCATCCTTGGAGGGGGTGCCGCCCAGGTGTCGTGAGCGCAGCCTTGACCTTGCGGTCAACCAATTCGAAAACGCTACACAGTGGACCGTAGGCGGGAAGCCTCGGCGGCCAAGGGGGGGCGCCCTGTGGAATACTCTAATAATTCAATCTTGTTAGAATTTTCCTCCCGACAAAATCACTGAAGCTGGTCATTGTGCCGTGGCCTCCGCAACATGATGCCAAGGCGGGGGAAAAATCGGGAGCGGCTTTTTGCGGCGGGATGCTTCGACCGGCACGCCCCACGGAAGATGGGGGGGCGCCAACCTGTTTCCCAAGTCACCCGGAACGGCTCCGGCCGTCTGCAGGGGGGCGTCGCCTACTACCTCACAATTTTGTCGCTTCGTAAGCAACAAAATTGTCTTCTCCCACTTTCCGTGGCCAACCCGCTACCGGACAATTATGAATAACTTATTTTAATACAATATGTTAGCAACAAACTATCACGACTTCACCCAAATGGCATGACTCTTGCCTCTTCCGCCTCCATCACACTTTGCCTCAGGAGGCCTTACAAAATGCGCAAGATAGCTGTTTATGGGAAGGGCGGCATCGGCAAGTCCACCACAACCCAGAATACCGTGGCCGGTTTGGCCGAAATGGGCAAGAAGATCATGGTGGTCGGCTGCGATCCCAAAGCCGACTCCACCCGCCTGCTCCTGCACGGCTTGGCCCAGAAAACCGTTCTCGACACCCTGCGTGAGGAAGGCGAGGACGTCGATCTCGATACCATCCTGAAGGAAGGCTTCGGCGGCATCATGTGCACCGAATCCGGCGGCCCCGAGCCCGGCGTCGGCTGCGCCGGCCGCGGCATCATCACCTCCATCAACCTCTTGGAGCAGCTCGGCGCCTACGAGGAAGACAAACACCTGGACTACGCCTTCTACGACGTCCTCGGCGACGTTGTGTGCGGCGGCTTCGCCATGCCGATCCGCGACGGCAAGGCCGAGGAAATCTACATCGTCTGCTCCGGCGAAATGATGGCCATGTATGCGGCCAACAACATCTGCAAGGGTATCGTGAAATACGCCGACACCGGCGGCGTGCGTCTGGGCGGTATCATCTGCAACAGCCGCAAGGTCGACCACGAAGCCGAGATGATCGAGCAGTTCTGCAAAAAGCTCGGCACCCGGATGATCCACTTCATGCCCCGCGACAATCAGGTGCAGCGGGCCGAGATCAACCGCAAGACCGTCATCGACTTTTCCCCGGAACATCCCCAGGCCAACGAGTACCGGACCCTGGCGAAAAAAATCGACGCCAACGACACGTTCGTCGTCCCCAAGCCCCTGCAAATGCCGGAGTTGGAGAAGCTGCTCATCGATTTCGGTGTCGACAACTAGACGGCCACCGCCCGGAAACCCCAACCAGACCACCCATCCGAAGGAGTCATCGTTATGCAGACCATGGTCAGAGCCATTGTTCGTCCCGAGAAATCCGACGCCGTCCTGGCCGCCCTGATGGATGCCGGGTTCCCCTCCGTGACCAAGTTCAACGTGGCCGGACGCGGCAAGCAGCGCGGCATCAAGATCGGCGAGATACAGTACGACGAGCTCCCGAAGGTCATGCTCATTTGCGTGATCAATGCCAACGATAAGGAATTCGTCCTCAAGACCATCATGGAAAGCGCCCGCACCGGCGCCAAGGGCGCCTTTGGCGACGGCAAAATCTTCGTCAGCCCGGTCGAGGAGATGTACACCATTTCGTCCGGCGTCAAGGAAGCCTAGGGAGGGCGTCATGAAGGAAATCATGGCGATTATCCGCATGAATAAGATGAACCAGACCAAAAAGGCCCTGGCCGACGCCGGCATCCCGGCCTTCGTGGCTCGCGAGGGTTACGGCCGGGGAAAAGGTCTGGTCAACCAGGATGTGCTCGATGGGGCGGCCGCCGGCAACGAGGAGGCCATCGCCCTGCTCGGCACCAGAGGGCGCCTCTATCCCAAACGGATTCTGTCCATCGTGGTTCCGGACGGCCAGGTCAAGGATGTCGTGGATGTCCTTCTCTCCGTCAACAAAACCGGCCATTCCGGCGACGGCAAAATCTTCGTGATGCCCGTCTCCGATTCCGTCCGGGTCAGGACCGGCGAGGACGGCGAAGCGGCCATCGTCTAGCGGCCGTAGCGGACGTCCCCGGACTACCTCAGACCAATAAGGAAGATCGAGATGAGTACCAAGCCATTGAATGTTGAAGAAATCAAGAAGGAATTGATCGCCAAGATGCCCACCAAGGTCGCGCGCAAGCGGGCCAAGGCCATGATCCCGGGCGTCGAGGCCGGCGAGGCCATTCCTGAAATCCAGGCCAACGTCCGCACCATTCCGGGCATCATCACCCAGCGCGGTTGCACCTACGCCGGCTGCAAGGGCGTCGTTCTGGGCCCCACCCGGGACATCGTCAACCTGACCCACGGCCCCATCGGCTGCGGCTTCTACTCCTGGTTGACCCGGCGCAATGAAACCGACGCCGGCCCCGATGGCGACAACTTCATGACCTACTGCTTCAGTACGGACATGACCGAGCACGACATCGTGTTCGGCGGCATGAAGAAGCTGACCCAGGCTATCCAGGAAGCCTACGACAACTTCCACCCCAAAGCCATTTCCATCTTCTCCACCTGTCCGGTGGGCCTGATCGGTGACGACATCCACTCCGTGGCCCGCCAGATGCAGGAAAAGCTCGGCATCACCGTCTTCGCCAACTCCTGCGAAGGCTACAAGGGCGTGTCCCAGTCCGCCGGCCACCACATTGCCAACAACCAGATCATGAAGCATGTCATCGGCACCGATGACACGCCGGTCGAAGGCAAATACAAAGTCAACATTCTCGGCGAGTACAACATCGGCGGCGATGCCTTCGAAATCGAGCGCATTCTCAAAAAGTGCGGCTTCACCCTGATCGCCACCTTCTCGGGCAACTCCACCGTGGACTCCTTCCGTCATGCCCATGCGGCGGATTTAAACACCGTCATGTGCCACCGTTCGCTCAACTATATTGCCGAAATGATGGAGAAAAAGTTCGGCATCCCCTGGATCAAGATCAACTTCATCGGCGCCGCCGCCACGGCCAAGTCGCTGCGCCGCATGGCCGCCTACTTTGAGGACCAGGAGCTGATCGACCGGGTCGAGGCCGTCATCGCCGAGGAGCTGCCGCCCGTCCAGAAGGTGGCCGCCGAAGTCCGCCCGCGCACCGAAGGCAAGAAGGCCATGCTCTTTGTCGGCGGTTCCCGGGCCCACCACTACCAGGAGCTGTTCCACGAACTCGGGATGGAAGTCCTCGGCGCCGGCTACGAGTTCGCCCACCGCGACGACTACGAAGGCCGCGAGGTGCTGCCCAACATCAAGGTCGATGCCGACTCGCGCAACATCGAGGTGCTCGAGATCGAGCAGGATCCCACCCGCTACCGGCCGCGCAAGACGCCCGAACAGATCGAGGCCCTCAAGGCCAAGGGACTGACCTTCGACGCCTATGAAGGCATGATCGGGGGCATGGGCAAAAACTCGATGGTCATCGACGACATCAATCACTACGAGACCGAAAAGTTGATCGAGATGTTAAAGCCCGACATCTTCTGCGCCGGCATCAAGGAAAAGTACATCATCCAGAAGATGGGCATTCCGCTCAAGCAGCTCCACAACTACGACATCGGTGGTCCCTATGCCGGCTTCAAGGGCGCCATCAACTGGTACCACGATATCGACCGCATGGTGAACACCAAGGTATGGAGCCTGATGCAGGCCCCCTGGCAGAAGAGCGGTCCCGAGCTCGAAGCCAGCTACGTAGCGGAATAACCCAACGCATTTCGTGAGAAAGGAACGCATTATGGCTCTCCTCAGACATACCACCGGCGAGATCAAGGAACGCAAGGCGCTCACCGTCAACCCGGCCAAGACTTGCCAGCCCGTCGGCGCCATGTACGCCTCGCTCGGCGTGCACGGTTGCTTCCCCCACAGCCACGGTTCCCAGGGCTGTTGCGCCTACCACCGCTCCACACTGACCCGGCACTTCAAGGAACCCGTCATCGCCGGTACCTCGTCCTTCACCGAAGGCTCTTCCGTGTTCGGCGGACAGGCGAACCTGATTACGGCCATCGAAAACATCTTCACCATCTATGACCCCGAAACCATCGCCGTCCACACGACCTGCCTCTCCGAGACCATCGGCGACGACCTGCGTCAGATCACCCAGAAGGCCAGGGACGACGGCAAGGTGCCGGAAGGCAAGCACATCATCTACGCCAGCACCCCGAGCTATGTCGGCACCCACGTCACGGGCTACTCCAACATGGTCAAGGGCATCCTGCGCTGCTTCGCCAAATCGACCGGCACCCCCAACGGCAAAGTGAACATCATCCCGGGTTTCTGCGAGCCGTCGGATATGGCCGAAATGCGCCGGATCGCCACCATGATGGGCATCGAATGCATCGTGGTCCCGGACACCAACGGCGTCCTGAACGGTCCGCTGACCGGCCATTACGAAATGTACCCCAAGGGTGGGGCCACACCCGAGGAAATCACCTCCACGGGCGATTCCCTGGGCAGCATCGGCCTCGGCGTTTGGGCCACCACCGACGCGGTCAACTATCTGGACGCCCAGTGCAAGGTGCCGGGCAAGGTCCTGGACCTGCCCATCGGCATCACGGCCACGGACCGCTTCGTGGACGCCCTGCGCAAAATGGCCGGGGTAACCGTGCCCGAATCCGTCAACTTCGAGCGTGGTCAGGTCGTGGATATCCTGTCCGACTACAGCCAGTACTTCTACGGCAAGAAGGTGGCCCTGGCCGGCGATCCGGATCAGGTCCTGGCCCTGGTGGAATTCTGCATCACCCTGGGCATGATCCCGGCCTACGTCGTCAGCGGTACGGCAGGTAAGGACTTTGACGACCGCATGGCCGCGCTGGTCAAGGGCGTGCCCTACGAGTGCAAGTACAAAAACGGCGAACGGGCCGACATGTATCTCCTGCACCAGTGGATCAAAAACGAGCCCGTCGATCTGCTGATCGGCAACACCTACCTCAAGTACATTGCCCGGGATGAGGACATCCCGCTCGTGCGGCACGGTTTCCCGATCCTCGACCGGGTGGGACATCAGTATTTCCCCACGGTCGGCTATACCGGCGCCATGCGGCTGATGGAACAGATTCTGTCCGCCCTCATGGACCGCCAGGATCGCGACGCCCCCGAGACCCGGGTCGAACTCCAGATGTAGCGACACCGACAACCCCAAGGGAGACGCTTTAATGATTGAGAAACCGGCCTATCTGATCAACGTCTGCGCCAGCTTTCGCGTCAAGGGCGAGGCCAAGGGCATGTGCCAGAACAAGGGCTCGCACGACCTGCTCGGGTACTTCGAGGAAGGTATCCTCGACCGAGGCATCGATGCCCGGGTGGTGAGCACCGGCTGCATGAAGCAGTGTGAACATGGACCGATCGTGGTCGTGATGCCCGAAAGTTGGTGGTACAAGGAAGTCGACAGCGAGGACAAAGTGGATGCCATCCTGGACGCTCTGGAAAATGGCGAGGCCTGCGAGGAACATCTGCTCAGCTAAAAACGACGCTTTCCAACCGATGGGATTGGACTCCCCAAAACTGCCGCCCTGCCGGAAAGAAATCCGGCGGGGCGGTTTTTAAAGTGAAAGCCGCTCTCTCTGCAAGGAAATTACACAACCATTCGTGCACCAAGCCAAAAACAAACGGTACAACCTCCTGAAACTGTTATTCCTTTATTGAATATTCCATAAAATAAATTCGCCATTACAAGATTCTTTACTGGCAGAGCTTATCCGTATTTTGACAATACTATCAAAAGGAACCAACACAAAATTTTCGGGTATTGACCCGTCCTTCGCTTTGTCCTAAAAAATCATGTCTCGTAAGGATGGTCTCGACCGATAAAAATCGGAAGAGGATGCATCTGTTCCTTTTATTCTGGTGGCAAAACGTCTGTGTTGCGCTGTACGAAATGGCATCTTATCGTTGCAGCAGCGCACACTAATATATTTATAGCTTTCTTTATTTTTTCTCTCAAAGGATTTATAAATACAAAGCCGTATTCCCCCACGAGAATAAATTTTCTTAACGGACATAACATTTCAAAATAAGACTCCATTCAAAAAGCGCATCGCTAGCATCATGCCCAATCAAGTCATCATTGCTCGTCAGGCCATCTTCAACACCGCAAATAAAATCGTCGGGTTTGAGCTCTTGCATCGCACGCTGGGAAGCCCGCATAAAGCGCACATCACCTCCGGTACTACGGCCACTTTGGACGTCATCGCCAACGGCATCGATTTGGTCGTCGGCTCTACCCAAAAGGATCAAAAACTCTTCATCAACTTCCCAAGCCAGCTCTTATTCGAAGGGAAATACCTGTATCTCGACAAAAAAAAATTCGTTCTCGAACTCCTTGAAAACGAAACCATTGACGATTCATTCTGCAGCGCCGTTGCCAAGGCTAAAAGTGAAGGTTATTGTTTTGCCCTAGATGACGTTGAAAATCCAGCCAATGTAATAAAGCTTATACCATTTGCAGATTTTATCAAAATAGATTTCAATAAACTAAAAAATAACAAAATAATTCATGACGTTACAAAATATCTTAAAAAATTTGATAGTAAGCTCCTCGCTGAAAAAGTTGAATCGTACAATTCTGTCGATTACGCCAAGCAGCTCGGCTATCAATATTTCCAAGGATTCTTTTTCAGCACTCCGCAAATATTCTACGGGAAGGCCATAGCCGCAGCTACAACGACACATCTCAACATGATGTATGAATTAAATAAAAAAAATTATGATTATGATAGACTTGCCGAGATTGTAACTACGGATGCCATATTGTCATTTAAATTGCTCAAATTCGTCAACTCACCATTCTACGGTCAGCAAACTCAAACCACGAGTATCAAAAGAGCGCTTCTCGTCCTCGGTTACCGGGAACTCAAGCAATGGATGCATATCAATCTCCTCTCCCGCTCCGCTACAACAGATATTGACAAGGAGTTGATCTATCTGTCCGCCTTCCGCAGCAAATTCTTGTCCATCCTGCGGGAGACCCAGCCGTCGCGCTGCAATATCGACCTCGATATGTGCCTCCCCTCCCTGTTTTCCCTCCTCGATGTCCTCCTCAAAATGCCTTTCGACGCTATTTTCGAACAAATCCATTGTCTTGATACCATAAAAAAAGGCCTGACGGACCACAATGCGCCCTGCCGTAAATGTTTCACCCTCGTCCAGTGCTTTGAAAAAAATGAATCCGAGAAAATAGAAACCTATCGGAAGACCTTTCCGGACATCGACTTCGATCACATCAATTACGAAGCCCTGGGGTGGGCCAACAGCATAGCCCGCTAAGCCGCCGGCACCGTCGCGCGCACCAAGACGCGCCCACCACCGGCAAGGCTTCCGGAAGGCCAAAAGGGCATCGCCCCATAGCCGCCGGCGGCGAAGCTCCCCCTACCCGCCCAGGCGTTCGACATCAACCAGGGCTTCGTAATACGGCGTTCCCTGCCCGACCGCGCTGACCATGTCCGGCACCAGCCGGTTCACCCCCTGTCCGGCTTTGAGCCAGCCACCGCGCTCGCACGCCACCACGTCCTCGCGGAGGCCGGGATCGTGCCGTACGGTGACGACGAGGGAGCCGAGGCTGCTTTTGAGCCTGGCCGGTTCGCCGTCGGCGATGCCAAGGCGCGTGGCCACGGCCGTGGCCATGGCCACGGTCACCGGACCGACGTGATCCCCGGGCACACGCTCGGAGCACAGGTTTGCAACACCGCCCACGCTCAAAAGATGATAGGGATACCGGGCGTCATGCCGGCAATCGGAACAGGCCGCGACTGCGGTAAGGAGCTGGAACCGGCCTGTCGGCGTGGCAAAACGACGGTCCGCCCACGGGACCATCGGCGCATCAGGAATGCGCACCGGACCGCGCCACAGGTCGTCCCAGGCCACCCCCTTGTCCAAAAGGGGCCGGATCAAAAGCCGAAGCCACTCCTCCTCGCTTTTGACAAACTCGCCGGCAAAGGGGAAGCGGCTGGCCAGATCCATGAAAATGTCGAACTGGGACCGGCACTGGCCGGGCGGGGGCACGGCCCGTAAAAGCGGCCCGACGTGGTTGTGGCCGAAGCTGGCCACCAGATCGCGCTGCTCGTAAAAGGCGGCGCAGGGCAGGAACAAATCGGCGTGATCGGCCGTATCGTCGAGAAACAGATTCATGTGGACGACGAATGGTACGGCATCGAGGGCCCGGGCCACCAGCCCGGAGTTGGGTGCCATGCACACCGGGTTGGCGGCCGTGATGACCGCCATGCGGATGGGCGGGGCAGCGGCTTCGAGGATTTCCCGGCCGATACGGGGCATGAGGAACTGCCGCCGGATCGGATGGAGATGCTCGCCCCACAGCGACTGGTCGTAGGGCCCCCACTCCTCGAAACCCTGGGACACGCCGCCGCCAGCCAGGCCGATATTGCCCGAAACGGCGCCCAAGGCGTCCACGGCCCGAATCATCTCATGGCCGAGGCTAAAGCGGTGCAGGCCCCAACCGAGAAGGGTGGCCGTCGGTCGGCCGGCCACGTAGGCCGTAGCCAGGCGCCGGATGGCGGCCTGCTCCACGTCGCAGGCCCGGGCCAGCTCGTCCAGGGAATACCGGCCAAGCAGGGCCAGATAGCCTCCCAGGCCGTCGCAGTGACGCATCAGGAAGTCCTTGTCCTCCCGTCCCTCGTCCAAAAGGCACTTGGCCGCGGCCAGGGCCAGGAAGGCATCGCGGCCGGGCCGGGGCCGGATGTGCCAATCGGCCAGGGAGACGGATTCACTGACCCGGGGATCGATCAGGATGGTTTCGACACCCCGCTTCCTGGCCGCGTGCAGGATGGGCAGGATTCCGGGCTGGGTGGCGACCGGATTGCGACCCCACAAGACGATGGTGCGGGCATTGGCCAGATCCAGGGGGTCGTGGGAAACCCGGGGACCGAAATCGAGACTCTGGGCGGCGTAGCCCGTGCCGCCGCACAGGGTGCCGGTCAGGGTCGTGACACCGCCGAGGAGGGCAAAAAAGCGCGCATTGACAATTTTGAGAGCCGTCCGCTCGCCAAAGCCCATGTAATACAGGATGGATTCCGGCCCGTCAGCGGCCAGGCAAGTCTGGATCCGATCGGCCATTTCATCCAGGGCGGCCTGCCAGGAAATCGGCGTCCAGCCGCTCTTACAGCGGCGAAGCGGCGTCAGCACCCGCTCGGGGCTGGAAAATCGACGCAAGAAATCCGGAACCTTACGACATATCTTACCCTGGTTGACCGGGTGGGCGGGATTGCCGACCAGACGCGTCACCCGCCCGTCCTCCACCTGGGCCAGCAGCCCGCAGGCGCTCGGACAATCCCTGGTGCAGGTGGTGACGACCATATGGGGCTGCGACGACATGCTTCCTCCGGGCGACAAATATGTCCGGGTCACCCGGAAACGCCCGGGCGTGACCATAGCCGGCCGGCGGCCCGGCCGCAACCGCCAGCGTCAGGCCCTTTCTTTTCGCCGGGTCGCCGGGAATTATTCTTGGGTTCATCCCCGTCCCATGGTAAAAATTCCTGACCAGGGCCATGCCCCCTTGAGCCGGCGTCCCCACGGAAGGCCGCGCCAGGGAGATCGGTCATGGATATCCGAGCAACCACCGGACACCATGGATCAAACAACTCGCATTTCCGGCATTTTTTCCCGAAAGACGACCATCAAGGTGGGCACCGGCACCACCCAGAGCACCACCACTTCGGAAACATTCTGGTTCATCAAGGAAACGCCCGAGGGCAGCTTCCTTATCCAGGGCCTGGACATGGACTTCAAGCGCCAGGGAACACCCACCGAAATATCCCGCACCGTGCTGTTCGAAGACTACCATCTGGAACCGGACCTGAGCTATCGCCTGTTAAGCCAGCCCCTGCTCCTCGGCGACCACTACCGGGCTACGGCCAAACCGGCCCGGGCTGAACAGGAATATCTGAAAATCAACCGCATCGATGAGGACAACATACGGGCCAATTTCGGCCTGGGGTTGCTCTACCTGGATATGAACAAGCGGGAGCAGGCCACCTACATCTTCAACAAGCTGGTCGGGCTGGAGGAAACCTTCGAGCCGCAACACAAGCATCTCTTCAACGCCTTCGGTATCAGCCTGCGCAAAAAAGGACTTTTTGACGAAGCTCTCAAGTACTACTTCCGGGCCAGACAGCTCTCCGACGACGACGACCATCTGCTGCTCAACATCGCCCGGGTCTATTACGAACAGGGAAAGCTCCCCGAAGCCGAAGCCGCCGCCCGTGCGGCCCTGGCCATCAATCCCGACCTGACTGAAGCCAGGCGCCTGCTGGAGCGCCTCTGGGACGATCCGCCCCGACAAGACCTGCCTCCCCTCGACCTCTGATCTTCGCCTCCCCGCGAAAAGATTCCCCCCATCCGGCTTTTTTCGCTATCATGGCGCCAAACCGCATTCCCAAGGAGGCTCTCATGACCAGGAGGTCGTCCTTCACCCGGATCGAAAACGACGTTCTGCCCAAATTCCGGGACAGCATGGCCCAGGCCGAATCCACGGCCGATGTGCGGAAGTTCTTCGTCTATACCATGCTGGAAATCTTAAACGGCGCGCTGAACGGAGGCATCGACCTGGTCTATGAGGATGTGGCCCTGGCCCCGGGCACACCGCCCGGCTATGTCCTGTCGCCGCGTCTGCGGGACCACCCCGTCTTCGAGGCCCTGTGCCGAAGTTCGGACCTGCCGGCCATCATGGAACGCTTCGCGGCCACAGCCGGCAATCGGTTCAAGCGCCTGGAAAAAAATCCTGACCGCTCCGAAGGCAAGGTCCACCCCGTCTCCGGCGGTTCGGGCCGCGCCGTATGATGCGATGCCTCCGGCGGCCAGGGCGCTGCCCTGGACCTGCCGGGGGCATCATTTCCCCCCGGGGCCCCTGTCCTAGGGCCATCCTGACGAAGTGAGCCCCGATGCGAGGAGTCCGGGGGCATCATGCCCCCGGCGGTGACCCCCGGCGGTGAGGTCCAGGAGAGGCAGCGCCTCGTCTGGCCGCCGGAGGCACTCTTCTCTTACACGAACACGAGTTGCCCGTCGCGCACGTCCACGGTGACGGTCTGGCCGTCGGCGACCTGGCCACCGATCAGCGCCTTGGCCAGCGGCGTTTCCAGGTGGACCTGGAGATAGCGCCGCAGGGGCCGGGCGCCGAAGACCGGATCGTAGGCCGTCTCGGCGATAAACGCCTTGGCCGCGTCGGACAGGGTAAGCGTGATCTTGCGATCGGCCAGCCTGGCCCGAAGGCCGGAGAGCATCAGTTCCACGATGGCCGCGATCTGCCCACGCAACAACGGCTTGAAGAGCACGATCTCGTCCACCCGGTTCAAGAACTCGGGCTTGAAGCTCGCCCGCAGGGTGCTCATGACCGCCTCGGACACGCCCTCCTTGAACTGGCCCGAGGGCTCGATGCCGTCGAGCATGTATTGCGCGCCAAGATTCGAGGTCATGATGATGATCGTGTTCTTGAAATCCACGGTCCGGCCATGGCTGTCGGTCAGCCGACCGTCGTCGAGGATCTGCAGCAAGGTATTGAACACGTCCGCATGGGCCTTTTCGATCTCGTCGAAAAGCACCACGCTATAGGGCTTGCGCCGCACGGCCTCGGTGAGCTGGCCGCCCTCGTCGTAGCCGATGTAGCCCGGAGGCGCACCGATCAAACGGGCCACGGTATGGCGTTCCATGTACTCGGACATGTCGAGGCGCACCATGTTCTCCTCGGTATCGAAGAGCGCGGCGGCCAGCGTCTTGCAGAGCTCGGTCTTGCCGACGCCGGTCGGGCCGAGGAAGATGAACGAACCGATAGGCCGATTCGGGTCCTTGAGCCCGGCCCTGGCCCGCAGCACGGCATCGGCCACGGCGGTGACCGCCTCGTCCTGGCCGATCACCCGTTCGTGCAGCTCATCGCCCAGGCGCAAAAGTTTCTCGCGCTCGCTCTCCAGGAGCCGCGTGACCGGAACGCCCGTCCAGCGGGAAATGACCATGGCCACATCGTCCGGACCGACCTCCTCGCGGATCATCCGAACGCCGCCGGCCTCCTTGGTGATGGCCGCTTCCTGGGCGGCCAGGTCCTTTTCCAGGCCGGTCAGTCGGCCGTAACGCAGTTCGGCGGCCCGGTTGAGGTCGTAGTTGCGTTCGGCTTCCTCGATGGCGAGCTTGGTCGCTTCGATATCCTGCTTGATATGGCGCAGGACCTCGACGGCCTTCTTCTCCTTTTCCCACTGGGCCAAGTAGCCGCTCTGCTCCTCCTTGAGGTTGGCCAGCTCCTCTTCGAGCTTTTCCAGCCGGTCGAGGGAAGCCTTATCGGTCTCGCGGCGCAGGGCCTCGCGCTCGATTTCGAGTTGCATGACCTTGCGGTTGGCCTGATCCAGTTCCGCCGGCAACGAATCGATCTCGGTGCGGATCATGGCCGCCGCCTCATCGATCAGGTCGATGGCCTTGTCCGGAAGCTGCCGGTCAGCGATATAACGGGCCGAGAGCACCGCCGCTTCGACGATGGCGGAGTCGCTGATGCGCACGCCATGGTGCACCTCGAAGCGCTCACGCAGCCCCCGAAGGATGGAAATGGTGTCCTCGACCGAGGGCTCATCCACCAGCACGGGCTGGAAGCGGCGTTCCAGCGCCGGGTCCTTTTCGATGTACTTGCGGTACTCGTCGAGGGTGGTCGCGCCGATGCAGTGGAGCTCGCCCCGGGCCAGCATGGGCTTGAGCATATTGCCGGCATCCATGGAACCTTCGGTCTTGCCCGCGCCGACGATGGTGTGCAGTTCGTCGATAAAAAGGATGATGCGCCCCTCGGAGGACTGGACCTCCTTCAACACGGCCTTGAGGCGCTCCTCGAACTCGCCCCGGTACTTGGCCCCGGCAATGAGCGACCCGAGATCCAAGGCGAAGATGGTCTTGTCCTTTAAGCCCTCGGGTACATCCTTTTTGACGATGCGCATGGCCAGGCCTTCGACGATGGCCGTCTTGCCGACACCGGCCTCACCGATGACCACGGGATTGTTTTTCGTGCGGCGCGACAGGATGCGGATGACCCGGCGGATCTCCTCGTCGCGACCGATGACCGGGTCGATCTTGCCCTTCTTGGCCGCCTCGACCAGATCCCGGCCATACTTGGCCAGGGCTTCGTAGGTGCCCTCCGGATCGGCCGAGGTGACGCGCTGGCCGCCCCGAATCTCGGTCAGGGCCGCAAGAATGCGATCCTTGTCGATGTGAACCGCCTTGTTGACCTGGCCGGCCAGCGTTCCCGGAGGCTCGTCGCAAAAAGCCAGGAACAGGTGCTCGACACTGACGTATTCGTCCTTCAAGTGCTTGGCCAGATCCTGGGCCTTGACCAGCAGTTCGTTCAAGCGCGGCGTCACGTAGAGCTGTCCCGGCGTGGAGCCCGGGCCGCTCACCTTGGGCAGCTTGCCAAGGCCGCGTTCGAGCTCGGCCAGATAGGTTTCGGTACTGTAGCCGGCCCGCTCCAGGATACGGGGCACGAGTCCCTGCTCCTGGGTGAGCAGGGCATAGAGCAGGTGTTCGGCGTCGATCTGCTGCTGGCCCATGCGGACGGCCACGGCCTGGGCTTCGCTTAAGGCCTGCTGTGATTTTTGGGTAAACTTGTTGAGGTCCATAGAGTTCCCTCCTGCGTGAATGCATCAGAGATAAGAACGCCCACAGGACTTGGCAACCTTCCGCTAAAAATTCTTTATAAACGATCTAAAATTCGATACTCACTGCATTGTCGAGAACAAATCAGACGCAGCACAGGGCAAGGGCAGGGGAACGACCCCAAAAAATCCCGCCTACAGCAAGCTATTGAGCTCGCGGACCTTGGTTTCAAGGTACTCGACGCGTTCCAGGAGATCGACTACAATACTGGCTCCCAAGAGCGGCAACTCGAAATCTCGCCGGATGCGGTCGAGTTTACGCAGTCGGTACAGATCCCTGGACCGGAACAAATAGGCGTCGGCCGTCGTCCGTTCCGGGATGATCCAGCCCATTTCGATCAGTTCCCCGACAACGGTCGGGTGGAGCCCCGTCAGTTCCTGGAGCTGCGCAAAGCTTAAGCGTTCGGAGCGGGCGGGCACGGTAGTCACGGTGAGGACTTCCTTGATGTCCATGTCAACCTCGCGTGGGCACTAAAACGACCTGGGGTTGAAATCCGAGGCGGCGGCCAGTTTTTCCCACAGTTCACGCTGGGCGTCGGTAACGGTCGGCGGCACCTGGAGCATCAGGCGGACGAGCTGATCGCCGCGCCGGCCGCGGCCGCCCAGCCCCTTGCCGGGCAGGCGGAGCTTCCGCCCCGAAGAGCTGCCGGCCGGAATGTTCATTTCCACCGCTCCATCGAGGGTGGGCACCCGGACCTTGGCCCCGAGCGCCGCTTCCCACGGTGCGAGCGGCAGGTCCAAAATGACGTTGCCCTCCTCCAATTTGAACAGGGGATGGGGCAAGATCTTGACCTTCAGGTACAGGTCGCCGGCCTTGCCGCCGACGCGGCCGGGATTGCCCTGACCGGACAGCCGGATTTTGCCGCCCTCGCGCACGCCGGCCGGAATGGTGACGTTCAGCGTCTTGGTCCCAAGACGCGGCGAGCCGTCCGGACCGATGGTCTGTTCCTGCAGGGTAATGGCCTTGGCGCCGCCCCGGTAGGCTTCCTCCAGAGTCAGTTCCAGAACGGCGGTGGCATCGGCCCCGCGCGAGGGGGCCCGGGAAAAGCCTCCGCCACCGAAGCTGCCAAATCCGCCGCCGTTGGAGAAATGGGCCCGGCCACCGCCGGCGCCGCCGAAAATCGTCTCGAAAAAATCCGAAAAGGCCCCGGCATCGAACTGCTGGCCGCCACCGGCGCCGCCAAAATTGAACTGGGCGTTCTCAAAGCCCGGCGGGCGCTGGAAATGCTGGCCGTCCTGCCAATTGGGGCCGAGCGAATCGTAGAGCTTGCGCTTTTCCGGATCCTTCAGCACCTCATAGGCCTCGTTGCAATCCTTGAACTTTTTCTCCGCCCCGGGATCATTGGGATTGAGGTCCGGGTGATGTTTGCGGGCCTGCTTTTTGAAGGCCTTGGAGATTTCTTCCTGGGTGGCGGTCTTGGACACCCCGAGGAGTTTATAATAATCCTTGTATTCCACGCTCATAAGGGCAACAACTCCATTTTTACCAGCCTGTTGCCAGACAACCTACCATAATAAGACGCCATCGGTTTCCGTCAACCATCCCGGACCATTATCGACAGGAAGGCCGGCTTGCCCAAGCGTACACCAGGGACCGGCCAAAGGCCATAGGCGACCGTTTCCCTCTCCCCTCTCCCGATGGCGGCAGCATTGTGTCCGCCAACTGATTGACAATTTTCATTTATATATGCATATAGGTTACTGGTGGCTTCGATTCCCCCCGCGTCACGGAATCCAGCCCGCCCAGGCTGGATCGCCGCACCCAATTCCCCGCCGCGTCCCCGACGGGAAGGAGACGAGGATGGCCAAGAACATCGTTGTCTGCGCCGACGGCACCTGGAACCGGCCCACGGTCCACACCAATGTGGACCGGCTCTTCAACGTCCTGCCGGGCGAGCCCAACGCCGTCGCCAAGACCGAGGCCGTCGACGCCTTCCTCTATCGGAACACCCCGGAGCAGGTCGCCTTCTATCTCGAAGGCGTGGGGGCCAAGGTCTCCCGCAACGACCCGCTGGCCGGGGCCACCGGCACGGGCCTCCACGGCAAGGTCCTCGACGGCTATCTGCTCCTCTCCCGGGCCTACCAACCCGGCGACAAGCTTTTCCTGTTCGGCTTTTCCCGGGGGGCCTACACCGTACGCAGCCTGGCCGCACTTATCGCCAAAGTCGGTTTGCTGCCGCCCGAATTGGCCATGCAGACAGGCTGCCGGCAATTGGCCAACCAACGCTGGTGGGCCTTCAAGCACCAAAACGCCCGGCTGGAGCCCACCGCCCCGGATGCCGCCGAGGCCTGCCCGATCCGCCTCGTCGGCGTGTGGGACACGGTGGGCGCCCTCGGTGTGCCCTTTTTCAATGGTATCGACGCCATGGACGATCTGGAGCGGCACATTTTCGACTTCGCGGACCTCGACCTCTCCGAACGCGTGGCCTATGGCCTGCACGCCATGGCCATCGACGAAAAGCGCAAGGATTTCGTGCCATCGCCCTGGAACCCCCGACATGGCGTCACCCAGCTCTGGTTTCCAGGAGTGCATTCCGATGTGGGCGGCGGCTATCCGTTCAAGGGGCTGGCCGACATCAGTTTCGACTGGATGCTGCGGGAAGCCGGTACGCCCGAAGTGGGGCTTCGCCTCGAAGCCGTCTCCGGCTTGGCCCCGGACCCGCTGGCCGACAGGCATGAATCGGCCGACTCCCTGGTCTGGGCGTTGCGCAGCGCCCCACGGGACATCCCGGACGACGCCCGGCTCCACCCCTGCGTCAGGGAACGGTTCGCCGGCCGACCGGATTACCGGCCGGCATCGCTCGCCCATCACCCGGAAGTGGCGTCGTTTTATACGGGAGTCCCGGTCGCGGAAAAGCTCAATACGGCTGATCCCGTCACGGCGATCCGGACGCTCCCGGTCAAGACGTCCATGACGGTCAGGACCCTGGCCGAAAAATGGTGGAACGGCACCGGCCTTGCCGTCCACCCCGGGGAAACCTACGCCATCGAAGCCAAGGGGACCTGGAGCGACGCCAGCCACGCCTGCGACGCCACCGGTTGGGACGGACTGGCCTGGATGGCCGGCCTCCGGCGCGTCCCGGAAAAAAACTGGTTTTACCTGTGTCTGGCCGTCTCCGCCGATCCCCTGCTCGAATGCAAAAACGCCGGCTTTTTCCAGGGACTTTTCAGTGCGGTTGCCCAGATCGACAAGAAGTCCACCATCATCCCGGTGGGTTGCGCCCAGACGGTCACCATCTCCCGACCCGGCCTGGCCTATTTTTTCGCCAACGACGCCCCCACCCACTACGGCAACAACCTGGGGTATCTCGACGTCACCATCACCCGGATCGCCTAGGCGATCCGGGGCCGGTCGTCGTCCCGGGCCGTCGGGCGTTCCTCCCCGCCTGGCGGCCCGGGCTTCTCCGGCTTGCCAAGGTCGGCCCTTGCCGGTAGCCTGCCCGGCCATGGCAGCCAAAGACCCGAAAAACGACAATCGCCCCTTCGCCGCAGTGCTCAAGGGCGTCAAAATCACCAAGAAAAAAGACCTGCCCCCCCTGGTGGCCAAGGCGGTCAGCGCCGCCGCCAAACCGGACTCACCCGCGGAACAGGATGAAACGGCCTTTTTCCGGGCCATGAGCGGTGTGCGCCCCATCGACCGGGAAAAAGCCGGAGGGCGGGATGTCCGGCCCGTTACCGCGCCGCCGGCCTCCCCGCCTCCCCCGGAGGAGAACGGCGATGAAAAGGCGCTTACCGCCCTGCGCGATCTGATAGACGGCCGGGTGGAATTCACCCTCGAATACAGTGACGAATACGTACAGGGATTCGTTTCCGACCTCGATCCCAAAATCTACCGCCAGCTTCGGACCGGACAATTCTCCCCGGAGGCCCATCTTGATCTGCACGGCCTCAACACCGAGCAGGCCCTGTTTTCCCTGCTTCACTTCGTGCGCGAACACTACCTGGCCGGCAAGCGCTGTTTGCTGGTGATCCCCGGCCGGGGAAGCAATTCGCCGGGCGGCGTGGCCGTGCTCAAGGAAGAGCTGCAATCGTGGTTGACCCGCGATCCCTTAAAACGGGTAGTGCTGGCCTTCGCCACGGCCCTGCCCCGGCACGGCGGCACCGGAGCCCTTTATGTGCTCCTGCGCAAGTTCAAGAAGACCAAGGGCAAGGTCCGCTTTGAAAAGGACTGGCCGGACTGGGGCTAGGTGCGGGCAAGGAGCGGCGTCTCTCCGGCGGAACCTTGCCGACGGGGACGATTCAGCTTTTTTTCCGATGGGGCGTCCAGTCCTGGGCCATGGTCTGAATGGATTTCACCTGTTTCGGGGAGAGCAAAGCCTCGATCTGCGCACGAAGGGCCTGGGCATCCGTCTTGTCGCCGGCCGGGATGTCGTCGGAGCGGGCAGCCAGAACGGCCCAGAAATAGGCCTTGACGACATTTTTCCTGACGCCCTTGCCATAGAGGTAAAGCACGGCCAGCAGGTACTGGGCGCCGCCCTTGCCCGCGACGCCGGCTTCGGTCAGCCACTTGCCCCCTTCCTCGAAATTCTGCGGCACGCCCTGGCCGTAGTAGTACAATTTGCCCAGGCAGTATTGCCCCTCGGGGCTGCCGCCCTGGGCGGCCTTGCGGAACCATTCGGCCGCTTTTTCAAAATCCTGGGCCGTTCCCTGCCCGGTGTAATACATGCCGGCGATCTGATTTTGCATCGTGGTATCGCCGGCCTGGGCCAGAGGTAAAAATTCCTGGAAGGCCTGCCCGTAGTTCCCGTTCCGATAGGCCTGACGGCCTTCTTCCAGCCCGGCCCGGGCCACGGTCGGCCAGAGTGCCACGGCGGCAAGCACCATCCAGAGACCCAGCAGCCGCTTAGGCATGGTCGCGCTCCCGATCGCTGGTCCGGCCGTTTTGCCCGCCGTCCAAGCCGTCCGTTCCCAAAATGACATGGCGGAAAATGAACACCGACACCGGTACGCCAAGGACCATGCCCCAAAGGCCGAACAACTTGTGCCCCACGTAGAGGATCATCAGGGTGACGACCGGGCTGATCTTGAACATGGCGGCCATGATGCGGGGGTTGAGGACATAGGTTTCCACGGTGTGCACGACAAGGATCATGGCAATGGCCCACAGGGCATGCCCCGGTCCGGTGGTGTTGACCGCCACCAGCACGATGGGCGCCGAGGAAATAAACGTGCCGAGCACCGGAATCAAGCCACAGAAAAAAACCACCGTGGAAAGCAGGGCGATGGGCTCGATGCCGAGCGCCAGCATGCCCACGGCCGTCATCAGGGTATTGACGGCGGCGATCAGGATCTGGGCCCGAAAGCCCATGCCCACCACCACGGCGAAACGCACCACGCTTCTGGCCGTGACATCGTAGATGTCGTGGAGCCTGGAGCTGCGCAGCTGAATGGCCTTGGCCCGCAGGTTCGGCAGGTCGAGCATGATGAGAAAACTGAAAAGCGTCCCCAGCAAAAACGTCGAGACATAGGTGGAAATCTGGTTGAACGTATTGATTCCCACGGCGAACATCGTCTCGGCCTTGACGCCGACCAGGGCCTCCAGGGACAGATAATCCTTCACCTTGGCGATAGGCGCGGCCATGTCCGGCACGAGCCAGGCCCATTCGTCCAGATGCGCGCGCAGTTTTTCCAGGGTATCGGGCACCCGTTTCAGGAAGGCCGAGGATTCCGCGCCGAGACGCGGCACAATGGAGGAAAGAAGGACAAGGACGACGGCCAGGAAAACCAGATAGGTGATGATGGTCCACAGGATGCGGGACAGACGGGTGACGGCGGCCAACCGTTCAATGGGACCATGGAAAAGGAAACAGAGGATATAGGTGATGAACACCAACCCGAACAGGCCATAGAAGTTAATGAGCCAGACAAGCCCGAAAAAGGCACCCCAGATGGCCAGGACCTTATTGGTGCGCAAGAATTGCGCGACATCGAATGACATAAGGAATTATTTTAGCCCATGCCCAGGAGAAGACCATCAAGCACTCCGCTCGGGGCATTATTTTCGAAAAAGCGACAGGACCAAACTGACCACGATGCTGACAACGAGACAGGTGACCCAGGGGAAATACACCGAGAAACCCTCTCGGTGCAGACGCAGATCCCCGGGCAGCCGGCCCAGGGGAAAACGCTCCCACACGGCCCGCACCACGTCCAGCCGGCCGGCCAGCATCAGGAGCAGTCCCAAGGCCGCCAGGCCGAGCCCCGCGAACACGAGAACCTTGCCGATGGAGGAAATCATGGGTATGCCCGCTTCTTCTTTAGCCCGCTTGTACCCATCAAACCGAGGGATTGCAAACCATGCCCCTGCCCCCCTTCAGGCTGGAACGTTTTTTCGCCCGGCATGAATTTTCCGCGCCCCACCTGCTGTGCGCCTCGGATGGCGAAACCCTCTCCGTGGCCGACATCCTGGACTTGGTGCCGGGGGCGGACCGAAAATTTCCCAAGCTCCGTCTGGGCTACACCGACTCCAGGGGCACGCCCGCCCTGCGCGAGGCCATCGCCACCCTGTACGAGACCATCGAGCCGGACGACGTGCTGGTCCATGTGGGCGCCGAGGAAGGCATTTACACCTTCATGCGGGCCATGCTCTCCCCGGGCGATGCGGCAGTGGTCACCACGCCCTGTTACCAATCCCTGACCGATGTGGCCCGAAGCCTGGGTTGCCGGGTCATCCCCTGGGCGCTGGACCCCGCCGACGGCTTTGCGCCGGACCTGACCGCCCTGCCCGGCCTGCTCGGCCCGACGGCCAAGGCCCTGGTGGTCAATTTCCCCCATAACCCGACCGGATGCGTCCCCTCCGCCGAGGACTTCGCCGCCATGCTCCGTCTGGCCGGCGAGCATGGGGTCCGGGTCTTTTCCGACGAGGTCTACCGCCTCTCCGAAGCCGAGGGCGTGCCCACCTTGCCGGCGGCCTGCGACCTCGATCCCGGGGCCGTGTCCCTGGGCGTGCTGTCCAAATCCTTCGGACTGGCCGGGTTGCGGGTGGGCTGGGTGGCCTGCCGCGACCGGGAGGTGATCGAGGCCATGGCCGCGGTCAAGGATTATCTCTCCATCTGCGGTTCCGCCCCTTCGGAATTTTTGGCCACTTGTGCCCTGTTCGGCCGGGAAAGGCTCCTTTCCCGCCTGCGAGGACTTCTCGCCCGCAACCGCCAACTGCTTTCCGAATTTTTCGCGGAGCATGCCGACCTGTTCCATTTCGTGCCCCCGCGCGGCGGCCTGACGGCCTTTCCCGGCCTGGTTTCGGGAAGGGCCGACGCCTTCTGCCGGGCAGCCCTTACGGAAGCCGGCCTGCTGTTGCTGCCGGGCTCGCTCTACGGCGACGCCTGGGCCGATCGGTTCCGCATCGGTTTCGGCCGGGCGGACTTTCCCCAGAACCTGAGCCGACTGGAGGATTTTTTGCCAATTTTGGCAGGAAACGCCGCCTAGTGCCCCGATTTTTCAGGATGTGAGGAAATAGGGGGATGATGTCTTGAAGTTTGTTGACGTTTCGGCCACAAAGGCGTGACCGTCCGTTGTAGGTGAGAATACCTGCCCGCCCTATCCGAAACCGCAAGGAGTCCCCCATGATCAAACAGTGCGCTTTGGCCCTGCTGCTTGTCGCCGCAACCGCGTGTCCCTCCCTGGCGAAGACGATCGTCTTCGCCACGGACGCCACGTGGCCGCCCATGGAATTCGTCAATGCCGACAAGGAAATCACCGGTTACGCCATCGAATACATGAAGGCCGCCGCCAAGGAAGCCGGATTTACCGCCGAATTCAAGGCCGTGGCCTGGGACGGCATCTTCGCCGGACTGGCCTCCGGCAAGTACAATGCCATCTGCTCCTCGGTGTCCATCACCGACGAACGCAAAAAGACCATGGATTTCTCCACCCCCTACTTCAAGGTGCGTCAGGCCTTGGTCGTTCCGGCCAAGTCCACGGTCACAAACATCGAGGAAATGAAGGGAAAGACCCTCGGCGCCCAGATCAGCACCACGGGCCATTTCGCCATCAAGAAGGTCGCTGGCGTCAAGGACAAGTCCTATGACGAAGTGGGACTGGCCTTCGAGGACCTCTTCAACGGCCGCATCGACGGCGTGGTCTGCGACGATCCGGTGGCCGCCCAGTACGCCCTGCAAAACGAAAAGTACAAGGGTGCGCTCAAGATCGCCTGCATCATCGAAGCCGGCGACGAATACTACGGCATTGCCGTGAAAAAGGGCGACACGGAAGACCTCGACCTGATCAACAAGGGGATCGCGGCCGTCCAGAAAAAGGGCATTGACAAGGAACTCTTGAAAAAGTGGATCGGCGGCGGCAAATAAGGCCGCTTTCGACGCCAAAGGGCATCCTCCGACCGCCCCGGGCGGGGGATGCCCGACCGGAATCCCCCATGAAAAAGCACTCCAAGGACGAGGTGAAGCAGGGTCACGTCGTCATCGACGTCGGTGACGGCGCCGCCATTCCCAAAACTTCGGATAAGGGATTGGTTTCGGCCTGGCGCATTTCTTTTATCGGCGCGTTGGCGGTCCTGGCCTACCTGCTTCTGTTTAAGCCCGATCCCTACCTGCGTATTTTCAAATTCGTCCCCGACGGCATCCTGGTCACTTTCCAGGTCACCGTCTATTCCATCCTGCTGGCCCTTTTTATCGGCCTGATCACGGGCCTCGGCCGCATCTCCCGCAACAAATACATCAATCTCATCGCCTCGACCTATGTCGAGATCGTGCGCGGCGTGCCGCTGCTCGTGCAGCTTTTCTACATTTATTACGCCCTGGGCCGGTTTGTCCGGGTGCCGGATTTGCTGGCCGCCGTGATTTCCATGAGCTTCTGTTACGGAGCCTACATGGGCGAGGTCTTCCGGGCCGGCATCTCCGCCATCCCGACGGGGCAGACCGAGGCGGCCCGGTCGCTCGGTTTCAACCGGGCCCAGACCATGTACCTGGTCATCCTGCCCCAGGCGTGGCGCACCATTCTGCCCCCGGTCGGCAACGAGTTCATCGCGCTTTTAAAGGACACCTCACTGGTCTCCATTCTGGGCGTGGCCGATCTGTTGCGCCGAGGCAGGGAATACGCCTCAGAATCCTTCGAGTATTTTGAAACGTTCACCATGGTGGCTGTGATCTATCTCATCATCACCCTTATCCTGTCCAAGCTCGTCAGCATCATGGAGGAGCGGTTGTCCCACCATGTCAAACGCTAATCCCATCATCCGCATTGCGGACGTCAGCAAGTGCTTCGACCAGGTCCTGGCCCTCTCCCATGTGAGCCTCGACGTGGCCGCCGGGGAAAAAGTGGTCATCATCGGGCCGAGCGGTTCGGGCAAATCCACGCTGCTGCGCACCATCAACCGGCTGGAAGACATCAGCGCCGGTGCGATCGAGGTGGACGGGCAGGACCTCTACGACCCGGCCATCGACATCAACAAGGTCCGCATGGAGCTCGGCATGGTCTTTCAGAGCTTCAACCTCTTCCCCCACAAAACCGTGCTGCAAAACATCACCATGGCCCCGATGAAGCTCAAGGGCGCAAGCAAGGCCGAAGCCGAAAAGACGGCCGTGGACCTGCTCACCAAGGTCGGCATCCTGGAGAAGGCCGACGTCTTCCCGGCCAAGCTGTCGGGGGGCCAGCAGCAGCGCGTGGCCATCGCCCGGGCCCTGGCCATGAATCCCAAGATCATGCTGTTCGACGAGCCGACCTCGGCCCTCGACCCGGAGATGATCGGGGAAGTGCTCGACGTCATGGCCCGACTGGCCCGGGAGGGCATGACCATGGTCTGCGTGACCCACGAAATGGGGTTCGCCCGGGAAGTGGCGGACCGCATCGTCTTCATGGACGGCGGCCAGATTCTGGAAGTGGCCCCGCCGGCGGCCTTTTTTTCCAACGCCACGCACCCGAGAACACAAAAATTCCTGGATCAAATCCTGTAGGGAGCGGCTGGCGCCCAGGAGGGGAACGTCCCCTCCTGGAGCAGCCCAAGGACGCGGGACGCGGGACTCCGGGAGGCCCTCCCGCGCAAGACCCGCTTCCCGTGAAACTACTGGTGATGATGGGGGCAATCGGGGTGCTCGGTGTCGCCCCCCTTGCGCTCGTAGTCGGTGATATAATCCAAAAGCTTTTTCGTCTGGTCCGCGTGAGGCTTGTCGCCCAGGCTCTCGAAAACGGACGCGGCCCGGCCGTACCACATCTTGGCGGCCGCGATGTCACCGATATAGTGGGCCACCAAGCCGAGCTGGTGGCAGGTTCGGGCCTCGCCATGCGGGTTGGCGAGCTTTTCCTCCATGTCCAACGCCCGGGTATACCACTTCTTGGCGGTGGGATACTCCTCCTTGAGCTGGGCCACCATGCCGAGCTGATGGCAGGTGACGGCAATGCCGCCTTCCAGACCTTCCTGTTCGCTCCCGGCCAGGGATTGCTCGAACCACGTGCGGGCGCCATCGAGATCGCCGGTTTCCTGGCAGACCAACCCCAGATTGTGGCGGGTCATGGCCTGTCCCACTGCGTCGCCCGACGCCTCGAAGGCGGCCAGGGCCTTCTCGAACCCCTGGCGGGCCGTCTCGAATTCCTTCCGGTTTAGGGCCTCCAGGGCCGCCTGATGCAGGGCCTCGGCCTGATTGGCCGATCCTTCTCCGTTCATGCCGACAGCTTGCCTCTCCGCCATGGTTCCTCCCTCAGGCCGGTTCCCTGATTCGGGCGCCTCCGGCCGACGATGCGCGTTGGATGTCGTCAGCCCTGGGTGCCGTGCTTTCGCATCCGGGTCAAGAGGGATGGCCGGGCACCGTGCGACCAATCCGCTTGCCGCTCCGACAATACCCGCAGGAAAATCGAAAGAGGACCTTGCTTTCCACTCCTTGGAAGGCTAGGGGAAGGCCAGTGTCCCCGCCACTGAGACCCCCGCTCATGGAAATGCAAAACAAGCCGGCCACGGTTCTGGTCGTCGATGACGCCCCGTCCAATTTGGTCATCCTCACCGAATCCCTGCGCTCCGAATTCGACGTGCGCATCGCCACCAGCGGTGCGGAAGCCCTGCGTCTGGTCGAAGAAATTCCACCGGATCTGATCCTGCTCGATATCCTCATGCCGGACATGGACGGCTATGAAGTCTGCCGTCGACTCAAGGCCAATGCCGGGACCAGCAATATTCCGGTCATCTTCCTCACCGCCAAGGGCGACGTGGCCGACGAAACGATGGGTCTCGCCACCGGGGCCGTCGATTACATCATAAAGCCCGTCAGTATCCCCATTGTCCTGGCCAGGGTGCGCACCCACGTGGAACTCAAGCGCCGGGGCGATCTCCTCGAAAATCTCTCCATGCGCGACGGCCTGACCGGCATCGCCAATCGCCGCCGCTTCGACGACTGCCTGAGCCGGGCTTGGCGGCAGGCCTTGCGCAACGCCACCCCTTTGTCGGTTATCATGTCCGATATCGACCAATTCAAGGCCTACAACGACGCCTACGGTCACTTGGCCGGCGACGAATGCCTGCGTTCCGTGGCTGCCACCCTGGCCGGCACCCTCAAACGCCCCGGCGATCTGGCCGCCCGCTATGGCGGCGATGAATTCGCCATGGTACTGGAGGACACGGTTCTGGCCGGCGCTACCCATCTGGCCGAAACCATGCGTCTGGCCGTGGCGTCCCTTGAACTCGTACACCGGGATTCCGGCGTGGCCTCCATGGTCACGCTCACCATGGGAGTCGCCTCGGCCGTCCCAAGGCCGGGGCAAGACCCCACCGCCCTTTTGCGCCTGGCCGACTACAAACTCTACGAAGCCAAGCTGGCCGGCCGCAACCGGATTCTGACCGGCACGGCCCTCTAGGTGCGAGGGCGCTCACCAGCCCCCGTCACCCTTGCCCGGGCGTGCTATCTCTGCTATCCCGTGACCGTTCCGTTTTGCCCAACTTCAATCCACGCCGGGCGATTCGGCGTCAGCACAACCGCTACGGCCTTTGTCGCCACCTCAACCCCGGGAGCGAACCATGCGCAAACGTCTTGGCCTTCTTCTGGCCTCCCTGGCCGCCTGTGTCCTGTGTTTCGGCGGTCTGGGCCTGGCCGAGGAAAAAGTCTACGTCAACGGCATCGATTTTGGCTTTCCCCCCTTCGCCTTTGTGGACAAGGACGGCAAGCCCACCGGCTTCGATGTCGAGTCCCTCGACTGGATCGCCAACAAGATGGGCTTTAAGGTCAAACATCAGCCCATGGACTGGGACGGCATCATTCCGGCGCTTCTGGCCAAAAAAATCGACATCATCGCCTCCGGCATGACCATCACGCCCGAACGGGCCCAGAAAGTCGACTTCACCGCCCCCTACTTCGAGGTCACCCAGGTGCTGGTGGTCCGCGCCGGGGAGAAGGCGACCCTGGACGAACTCCTCAAATCCGGCAAGAAGCTCGGCGTGCAGCGGGGGACGCCCACGGCCAAGCTGCTTGAAGAGTTGGCCGCCAAGCCCGGCTACAAATTCGAGTTGGTGCCCTACGATTCCACGGACCTCTCCATGGAAGACGTGAAGATCGGCCGCATCGTCGGTTCGGGCATGGACAGCACCATCGCCAAGGAAGCCACAAAGAATGCCGGCTTCAAAATCGTCGGCACCTTCGACCTGCCGCCCGATAAGTACGGCTATGCCATGCGCAAGGAAGACAAGGAATTCCAGAAAAAGATCGGCGAGGGTCTCAAGCTGCTCATGGCCGATCCCTACTGGCAACAGCTCAAAAAGAAGTACAACCTCTAGTTCGACAAGCCCTCTTCCCCTCCGGGCCGCTCCGGCGGTCCGGAGGGCTCGGCTCCATCGGATTTACCACATGGACGGATTCGTCATGGCCCTGCAGGCCTCCTGGGAGGCCCTGCCCTATATCCTGGGCGGTCTGTGGTGGACAGCCGCGCTCATTGTCGGCGCCATGGCCGTCGGCTTGACGCTGGGGGTCCCCATGGCCGTGGGCCAGGTGTATGGCGGCCCGATTCTTCGCCGCTTGGTGGGTTTCTATGTCTGGCTCTTTCGCGGCGTCCCCATTCTGGTGCAGCTCTATCTCTTTTATTTCGGCCTGCTGGCCTACTTGAGCGAAATGCCGGCCCTGTCGTTTCTTCCGCTGTCCTCGGGCTTCCTGGCGGCGGTCGTCGTCCTTGGCCTGACCAGCGCCGCCTATCAGTCCCAGATATTCCGTGGCGCCATCCAGGGGCTGCCGCCCGGACAGCTCAAGGCGGCCCGGGCCCTCGGCATGAGCGACCGGACGGCCGTATGCTCCATCATCCTGCCCCAGGCCCTGCGCTTGTCCATTCCGGCCTGGTCCAACGAATACTCCATCCTGCTCAAGGATTCGGCCCTGGCCTTCACCATCGGCGTTATGGAAATCATGTCCCGCACCCGGGCCGTGGCCTCCACCACGCATCAGCCGCTGCCCCTTTCGATCCTGGCCGGGGGCATCTTCTTTTTCCTGACCTGGGCCGGCATCAAGGGCCTCAAATGTCTCGAAACAAAGGTGCGCATCCCCGGGTACGCGCACCAGGGAACGCTGTAGCATGGATGATCCGGCCATCTTGCGCGTGGAAAACATCGTCAAGACCATTGGCGGCCACCGCATCCTCGACGATGTCTCCCTATCGGTCAGCAAAGGCCACCTCAAGGTGCTGATCGGCCCCTCGGGCGCGGGCAAATCCACCCTGCTTTCCTGCATCAACTTTCTCGCCCCGCCGGATTCGGGACGCATCTTCCTCGAGGGCCGGGAAATCAATGGCGCATCCCGGAAAGAGCTTTTGGCCCTGCGTCAGTATGTCGGTATGATCTTTCAGGATTTCAACCTGTTCGACCACCTTACCGCCCTGGAGAACGTGCGCGTGGCCCTGATCAAGGTCAAAGGCATGAGCAAGGCGAAGGCCACCGCGCGGGCCATGGAGGAACTGACCCGGGTCGGACTGGCCGACCGGGCCGACCAGTACCCGGCCCAGCTGTCCGGCGGCCAGAAGCAACGCGTGTCCGTGGCCCGGGCCCTGGCCATGGACCCCAAGGTGCTGCTGCTCGACGAGCCCACCTCGGCCCTGGATCCGGAGCTGATCGGCGAGGTCCTGGCCGTCATCCGCGACTTGGCAGACGAGGGCATGACCATGCTCATGGCCACCCATCAAATCAGCTTTTCCGCCTCCCTGGCCGACGAATTCCTGTTCATGGAAGCCGGACACATCGTGGAACGCGGTTCGCCGGCGGTCCTGTTGGCCCGGGATTCGGGCAGTCGGACCCAGGCCTTTTGCGCCAAGCTGTCCGAACTGTCCGCCGCCGCTTCCTGTGAAGTCGCCTCCTGACCCGGGCGGAAGGATCGAGCCAAAAGGCATGAACGGTTTTCTCGCATTCTCCGTCGGACGGATCATCCCGGCCTTAAACGCCGGCTTGTGGACGACTCTGGCCCTTGTTGTCCCCTCCTCGCTTTTGGGCGTCGCCATCGGCATCTCGGTCGGCACGGCCCGGGTCTACGGGGTACGGCCGCTCGCCCGGACGCTCGACTGGTACGTAGCGCTCTTTCGCGGAACCCCGCTCGTGGTCCAGCTCTATTTCTGGTATTTCGCCCTGCCCAACATCGCCATCGGCAGCTTCCGGTGCATCCTCTCGCCCATGTGGGCCTCCATCATCGGCTTCGCCCTGTGCAGCGGCGCCTATCAATCCGAATACATCCGGGGCGGCCTGCTCTCCATCAAGCGGGGACAGCTCCGGGCCGCCCAGGCCCTCGGCATGACGCCCCTGCAGATCGTCTCCTCGGTGGTGCTGCCCCAAGCCTTCCGCCGGGCCCTACCCGGCTGCGGCAACGAAATCATCTATCTTATCAAATACTCCTCCCTGGCCTCCATCATCACGGTCAACGACCTCACCGGCATGGGGCGCAGTCTGGCCAAATCCACCTTCCGCAACACCGAGGTCTTCATCGTGGTCGGTATCTACTATCTGGCGCTGGTCACCCTGGCCACGCTGCTTCTGCGCTGGCTCGAAAAACGACTGGCCCTGCCCGGCTTCGCGGGCAAAAAATAAGGCCCCAAGCGCCGACCCGTCACTGCCGGGCCGGGGACTGGCCCGATCACCCGGCTGCGCCTTCGTCCAACGAGGGAACGCCACGCACCGCAGGCACGGCCCGAAGCCCGTTTTCCCTCGCACCGCACCTTGCCCTTGACGCCTCCGGCCCTTGCCCCGTACCACGAAACATCCAAATACTTTCCCGGAAGGCCCCCATGTCCCGACCCGTCATCCCGTTTCGCGTTTTCCTGCCCATCCTGGCCGCCCTGATCCTGTGTTTCGGCCACGGACCGGCCCAGGCCGGTCAACCGACCGTGGAACTCTACGTCACAAGCTGGTGTCCCTACTGCAAAAAGGCCGAGGCCTATTTCAACGCCAAGGGCGTGGCCTACACCGCCCACGATATCGAAAAAGATGCCGGAGCCTTGAAGCGCTTCCAGCAATACGGCGCCCAGGGCGTACCGCTCGTCATCATCGGCGGAACGCCCATCGCCGGCTATTCCATCGAAGAATATGACCGGGCCCTGTCTCGAAAATAGCCCCCTTTTTCCAAGCGTCCCTCTCCAAGAGGGCATCCAGGGGCCGAGGCCCAAAAAAGGCCTGTAACGATCCGCATGGCGGGCCGGGGCGTTGTTGCGGAGATAACGGGGGGCCGCCGGGGCACCCGGTCCAAGGACGTCGTCCGCCCGCCATACCCTTGACCGGCCCGGCGAGCCGCCCGGTCAGTCCTCGGGCAAGGAGCCTGCCGTGACACGCGCCAAGCCGCCCTACAGCCAACGAACCCAAAACATCCGCATTTCCGCCGCCAAGCTCATGCCCATGCTGGCCAGCGGCATAGGGGACTGCGTGTCCCTGGGCCAGGGCGTTCCCTCTTTCGCCACGCCGCCGCACGTGGTGGAAGCCGTCTGCCGGGCCCTGCGCGATGCGCCATCCGCCGGCAAATACTCCCTCCAGCCCGGTATGGCCGAACTGCGCTGGGCCGTGGCGGAGCAGCTCGCCAGGGAAAAAGACCTGACGGCCAACCCGGAAACCGAACTTGCCATCACCGTCGGCGGCGTGGAAGCCTTGTTCTGCGCCGTGCTGAGCCTGTGCGAACGGGGCGATGAGGTCGTGATCCCCGAGCCATGCTATCCCGCCTACCAGGAACAGGTCCTTTTGGCCGAAGGGCGCCCGGTCCTCGTCCCCCTGCGCCGGGAGGACTGGAGCCTCGATCCGGAGGCCGTAGCCGCCGCCCTCACCCCCCGTACCAAGGCCATCATCATCAATTCGCCCCACAATCCGACCGGCGCCGTCTTTTCCCGAGAGGCCCTTCTGGCCGTGGCCGCCCTGGCCTTACGCCACGACCTGTACGTCATCTGCGACGACACGTATGCCACCTTATCCTACGACGCGCCGGACTGGAGCCTGGCCAGTGTGCCGGAACTGCACGACAGGCTCGTCATCGTGGGCAGCTTTTCCCCGCGCTACGCCCTGACCGGCTGGCGGGTGGGCTACGCCTTCGCCGCCGAACCCATCATGGCGCAGATGCTCAAAATCCATGACTGTGCAGTCAGCTGCGCCCCCACTCCGGCCCAGATCGCCGCCCTGGCCTCCCTGACCGGTCCCCAGGAAGCCTATGCGGACTTCAAACGGCTGCTGGCCGAACGCCGGGAGCACATCCTGGGCCGCTTATCGGCCATGGGACCGATCCTGCTGCCCCATGGCCGCCCGGCCGGGGCCTTTTACGTCCTGGTCCCCTACGATCTGCCCCTGCCTCCCACGGACGTGGCCACGCGGCTTATCCGGGAGGCCCACGTCATCACCATCCCGGGCGACAGCTTCGGTCCAGGCGGTGCCCAAAGCCTCCGCCTGTCCTACGGCGGCGAGACAGCCGAGATCGAAACGGCCTGCGACCGCCTGGAAGACTGGCTGGCGCAAGCGCAAAAGGAGCCGCGGCCATGACCGATGGCGCGCGGGGCCCCGTCCTGATCCCGGGCGAGGGACCCATCGCGTACCGGGATTCCTCGGAAGAATTTCTGTTGCGATTTTTCGCCGCGAACAGCGTCAACGAATACGAACTCTTTCCCAAAGACGCGCCCTGGCCCATCCGCTACCACCTGACCCCGCGCCGCAAGACGCTCCTCTCCTGGCTCGACCTGGGCCGGGGCGGGCGTATCCTGGAACTGGGGGCCGGCTGCGGCGCCCTGACCGCCCATCTGGTCGGTCTGCCACACGACGTGGTCGCCGTGGAAGGCTCGCCCGACCGGGCGGAAATCATCCGCCGCCGCTGCCGGGGGGCATCCAACCTGACGATTGTGGCCGGCAACGCCGCCAACCTCGACTATGACCGGGAATTCGACGTGGCGCTTTTGATCGGCGTCCTGGAATACGCCGGAGCCTTCGTGGAGGGACCGAATCCTTACCTGCGTCTTTTGCAGCAGGCCCGGAAGTATCTCAAGGGTGACGGCTGCCTGATCCTCGCCATCGAAAACCGGCTCGGTCACAAATACCTGGCCGGCCTGCCCGAGGACCACACCGGCCGTCCCTTTGCCGGCATCAACGGCTATCCCGGTCCGGGAGCCGCCCGCACCTTCGACCGGCCGACCTTGGCCGCCCTGCTGCCCCAGGCCGGCTTCCCGGCCAGCCAGTGGTATTACCCCTCGCCGGACTACAAGACGCCGGACAGCCTGGTGGCCGACCGGGCCCTGGCCATCCCGGGATTCGATCCGTTGCCGCTGCTCGAACTGCCCAGCCCGGACTGCGCCGGTCAGGCCGTGCCCGCCTTCAACGAACGGCAGTTCCTGCGCTCGGTCCTCGGCGCGGGCATGGCCGGCCATTTCATGAATTCCTTCCTGGTGCTGGCGGCCGCCCGTCCGGATGCTCCGGTGCTGGCGGCCAACGCCGACACCCTGGCCGTGGCCGTCAACGCCGACTCCTGCCCGCCCGTCTTCCAGACCATGACCCGGTTCACGCTCGCCCCGGATGGCGGCATCACCGTCAGCCGGCAAAATCTCCATCACCTGCCCCCGGCCCGGTTCGCGGCCGGAAGGCAGTACATCAAGGCCAGCGAGCCCTTCCACCTCGGCTACACGAGCTTTCTGCAAGCCGCCCTGGCCGCCATCGAAACCGGCGACGCCGCCGGTGCGGCCCATATCCTGATCGCCTGGATGGAACAGGTCGCTTCCCGGGCCAAGCCGGCCGCCCCGGAAAGTCGGGCCGGCTTCGAAAAATTCTGCCGATGCCATCTGGGACAGACGATCTACGCCGGCCGGGAAAACGAACCGTGGCTGCCGGGAAGCCTCCTGGACGCCCATCCGGGCAATGTCCTCTTCCACCCGGCAACCGGCGACATCCGCTACATCGACCTGGAATGGCGCTTGGCCTGCGATATGCCCCTGCAACTGCTGCTGGACCGGGGCATCAACCTGTTCGGCCAGAAATGCCGCGCCCTGGCCCCCTATCTGTGTCTGGCGGAGGCGGACAGCCTGCCGCCGACCGTGGACCGGCTGCTGGCCCGCCATCCCCTGTGCCGCGGGTCCGACACCGAGGATCTGGCCCTGGTCACCCAATGGCTGCTGGCCGCCGTCACCCACGGCAGCCTGGACTACCGTCTCCCCGGCCGCCCGGAGGCATAAGGGCCCTGCCCCGGCCACTTCCCTATAACCAAGCCCCCCGAAATGACACGAATTCCGGGAAAAACCGCCGCAGCAGCATCAGGCCCCGGCTGCTACAGTTGCAGGAATTCCTTGCTGCCGCACAACGGACAGCAGGTTCCCGCCGCATGTTTGGCGCCGCACGAGGCACAGATCACCTCAACCGGCGCCCCCTCGGGATTTTTTTCGCCGCACAGACGGCAATAAGAAAAATCCGGATCGTTTTTGGCCTGGCACTTGGGACAAATCCATTCACCGGGTGTATCGCTCATCGTTCGCCTCCGTTGCCTTGCCACCGCCGCCATCGACGGTTTTTCACTAGTCTTTGCATAGGGAATATTTTAGCATATGGCAACTGCGTCAGGGAATAAACATGAGAGCACGCCCGCATCCAGACACAATGGCTCATACCATGAATGCACTTTCCCCCGATCCGGACCTCTTCGATCACCAAGCCAAACGACTCCAGGACATCGTGGAAAATCTTTTCGCCTGCTGCCAGGCCCGGATTGCCCTGCAAAGCGAACGGTTCGGCCTGCCGCCGGCGGCGCTTCGCGCCCTGATCGCCCTGGGCGAAAGCCGCTATCTGGCCCCCGGCGAGCTGGGGCGCCGTCTGGGCGTGACCAAAAGCCGGGTCACGGCCGTCACCACCGGCCTTTCCCGCCATAAGCTCATCGAAAAACATCCCGATCCGGCCGATGCCCGGGTCACGTTGCTTTCCCTCACCCCGGCCGGTCGCCGGGCCCGCGATGAGGTATGCGCCTTTATGAAAGGGCTTTTCCATTCCATGCTTGGCCATGTAGAAGCCGACCAGCGCGAGGCCGTGCTGGCCTCCTTGGAGGTGCTGCGCCACTGCATGGAAGTGGTGCGGATCGACATCAAGTCGTGTTGATGCCCGGCCTGTTCTTCCTCCCTGTCCATCTGCGACCTGTCTTGCGCCTTCCGCCACGGAGGACGACCCAGCTTTTCAAATAACATGCTTTTGTTCAGAGTACGTCTATGAATATCCCGCTTCTTCCCGATATCACTGCCATTTTCGGCTTGGCCGTCCTGGTCATCCTGATTTGTCACCGTTTCAAGATCCCCTCGCTGGTGGGGCTGCTCCTGACCGGCATCCTGTGCGGCCCACACGGTCTGGGGCTGGTGGACACGGCCCACGACGTGGAAATCCTCTCCGAAATCGGCGTGATTCTGCTGCTCTTCACCATCGGTCTGGAACTGTCCCTGGAGGATCTGACGCGGTTGCGCCGGCCGGTTTTTTGCGGCGGTTCGTCCCAGATGCTCCTCACCTGGCTGGCCATTTTCGGCCTCTGCCTGCTCGGCGGCTTCACCATCGGTCCGTCCATCCTTTTCGGCATGCTGGCCGCGCTGTCGAGCACGGCCATCGTGCTGACGACACTCCAGGAACGCGCCGAGATGGAGGCGCCGCATGGCCGGGTCTGCCTCGGCATCCTGGTCTTCCAGGATCTGCTGGCCGTACCCATGATGCTGGCCGTGCCGCTTCTGGCCGGGAAAACCTTCGGCCCCACCCATTCCATCATCTTTACCGTGGGCAAGGGCGCCCTGGTGCTGGTCCTGCTCGTGGTCTTTTCGCGCAAGGTCATGCCGCGGCTGCTGCTCTCCATCGTGCGCACCCGCAGCCGGGAACTGTTTTTGCTGGCCGCCCTGACCATCTGCATGGCCGTCAGCCTGCTGACCGCCGCCATCGGTCTGTCCGTCTCCCTGGGGGCCTTCCTGGCCGGCCTGCTCCTGTCCAGTTCGGACTACCGCGAGAACCTCCACGAAGCCGTGCTTCCCTTCAAGGATGTCTTCACGGCCCTGTTTTTCATCTCCATCGGCATGTTGCTCGATATCGGCCCGGCCCTGCGCGTGCTGCCGCTCATCCTCGGCGTCACGGCCTTGATCCTGGGCATCAAGATGACCCTGGCCGGCCTGGCCACCCGCATTGTGGGCTATCCCACCCGCACCGCCGTCCTGGTCGGCCTGGCCCTGTGCCAAGTGGGAGAATTTTCCTTCATCCTGGCCAAGGCCGGGTTCGAGCAGCACATTCTGGACGAACGCCAGTATCAGATGTTTCTGGCCGCAAGCATCCTCACCATGATCCTGGCCCCGTTCATGATCCGGCTGGCTCCCCGCGTGGCCAGCCTGGCCTGCCGTCTGACCGGCGCCCGGGAGATCCCCGATCCGCCGGCGGCGGCGGTTCTTGCGGAGCATCTCATCATCCTGGGCTTCGGGTCCGGCGGCCGACAGCTGGCCCGGGCGGCCAAGGCGGCCGACATTCCCTACGTCGTGCTGGAGATGAATCCGGACACGGTGCGCCACGAGGTCCCAAAAGGCGAGCCCATCGTCTTTGGTGACGCCTCCAAGCCCGGCGTCCTGGAACATATGGGCATACGAGAGGCCAAGGCCATGGCTGTGGTCATTTCCGACGCGGCCGCCTCCCGCCGGGCCGTGGAAATCGCCCGGGCCGAAAATCCGGCCATCTACATCGTGGCCCGCACCCGGTTCAACACCGAAATTGGGGCACTGCTCGATCTTGGGGCCAATGACGTCATTGCCGAGGAATTCGAGGCCTCCCTGGTGGTCTTCGCCCGGGTATTGGCCAAGTTCATGGTACCGCGCGACGACATCGAACAGATGGCCCAGGACATCCGGCGCGAAGGCTACAAGGCCATGCTGCCGGATTCCCTGGCCGAGATGAGCCATTTCACGCCGGACAAGTCCCTGGCCGGCCTGCATGTGGCGGTATTCAGGGTCCATACGACCTCGCCGCTGGCCGGCCGCACCCTCCTGGAAGCGGAACTGCGCCGCGCCCATGACCTGACGGTAGCCGCCGTCCGGCGCGAAGGCGACTTCGTCCCGAATCCGGACGGCCAGTTCACCCTCCAACCGGAAGATCGGCTCTATGTCCTCGGCACGGCCGAGGCCCTCAACAAGGGCGCCCAACTTTTTCATGGGCCGGATGCGGAGAAATGACCCGACGCCGACGGGGGGTCCAAAAGGCACCCCCTTTTGGGCCCGGAGGCATCCCCTCGCCCGTTTTTCAGGAGCAGCCGAGTGAAGGCGCGTCAGGGTCATGCCGGGCAAAGGCGGCTCGGGCCCGGGCGAAACTCGACGTGGCGTAGCAGTAGGCACAGCCGAACAGACAGGTGTCGTAGGCGCCGATATCCTTGCTCGACGCGCAGCCGCACCGGCCGCGCTGGCAGGGATCCCGTCCGTCGGGCACCGACCGACCGGTCCGGGCGGCAATCCAGCCCGGATCGATGCACCGGCCGGCCGCAATGCCGGCCGCCTCGAACAGCTCGGGCTGGGAGCAGGTATAAAGCCGCATGTTCCGGGCCGCCGCCATGTCCCGCAAATCAACGAACAGCCGGAGGACCGCCTCCCTCTCCGGAGGCAGCTCGCCGCAGCCGGCTTCGGCCAATGCGGCCATGCGCTTGGCGATCTTTCGGTACGGCTCCAGCAGACTGACCATGACCCGGTCGGTCTGCCCCTCCAGAGCGGCAGCCAGCCGCTCGAAAGTGTGTCGGTGCCAGTCGGCCGGCGTGGCCGCGGTTAACACCACGGGATCGTACCGCCAGGTGACGCGGCCGGGCAGGGAGGCGGCCAGGGAGGCGAAGGTGGGAAGCGCCGTTTCCGGCCGGGGACATTTCGGATCGAGAGCCCGGGGATTATCCAAAAGGGTATGGAGAAAAAACGGCTGGTGCCCCATGGCCAGGATCTCCGGCAAATAGGGCATGAGCGGCCCGGGATTGCGGGTCCAGAAGACGATGGCGGTCACATCCTCGGGCGCAAGTGAAACCCGGGTGACCTGGGCGGCGTTGAAGGGATTTCGCACCTGACAAAAGCCGGCCCGCAGCCGGTTCATGAACCAACGCGCATAAAAGGCCGGGATGTCGGTCCGACGACTGGCGCTGACAATCATGCCTGCCCCTCGGCGGCGGCCAGCAGGGCGGCGAAATCCGCTTCGGGCAACAGCCCTCCCCCCGTGGCCCAGAGGATGTGGGTGGCCGGACGTCCGGCCAGGACGGCCATTTCGGCCGCCCGGACCAGGCCCGGTCCGGCCAGAGCGGCAGCCGCCGCCGGCTCCAGACGCAGGCCCTCGTCCCGCCAGGCAGCGGCAACCAGACGGACCAGCTCTTCGTCGGCCACGGTATAGAGCCCATCGACCACGGGTTCCATGAGCCGGCCGACGAATTGCGACGGCCGGGCCACGGCCAGACCGTCGGCCAGGGTGCGGCCGGACAGCCCGAGATCGGTGACGGCAATGGCGGCGTGGCGGCGGCTGGCAATCCCGAGCAGCATGCAGGGAGCCTCGGTCGGTTCGGCGAAAAAGACGAGCGCCCCGTCCCCCAGGGCCAGCCGCGCCCCCAGGGCGATGCCGCCCGGCGCGCCGCCGACGCCGCAAGGCAAATACAGGCACAGCGGATGCTCGGGCGAAACGTCGATGCCCAAGGCGCAAAGCTGGGCTGGCAGCCGCAGCCCGGCCACGGCGTAGCCCCAAAAGAGATCCCGCGAATTTTCGTCGTCGATAAAATGGATGGCCGGCGCGGCAGCGGCCTGCGTCCGGGCCTCGGCGCAAGCCGCCGTGTAGTCTCCGGTATGCTCGACGACCGTCGCGCCGACGCTGCGGAGTTTGGCTTTTTTCCAGTCCCTGGCCTCGACCGACATGTGGACCGTGACGGCAAAACCGAGCGCCCGGCCCAGGATGCCGATGGACAGGCCCAGGTTGCCGGTGGAACCCACGGACAGGGTATGGCCCGCGAAAAAGGCCCGGGCCGCCGGTCGGCCCAGCTTGCGGTAATCGTCGTCCGCTCCGGCAAGGAGCCCCGCCTCCAGGGCGAGCCGTTCGGCCACGGCCAGGACGGCGTGAAAGCCGCCCCGGGCCTTGACCGAACCGGCCACCGGCAGGCGGTGATCGGCCTTGAGCAGGACGCGGTCGCTGCCGTGGCCGAGCAGGCGGGCGGCCAAGGTCGGTACCGGCAGCAGCTCGGATTCGATGCGCCCGCCGCACGCGGCCAGCTCCGGGAAAAGCCCGGCCAGAAGCGGCGCGAAACGGTCCAGCCGAGCGGCCGCCGCCTCGATGTCGGCCAGCGTTACGGCAAGCGCCTCCCGAACGACCGCGAGCGGCCGACGGTCCGGATTGGCCCAGAAAAACGGTCTGCCCGCCCGCAGGGCGGCTTCGGTGGCGGCATCCATGGCGCAAGGATAGCCCACGCCGGTTGGACTGGAAAGTGCCCTCCGGCGCCGGAGCATCCTCCTTTACCGCCGGCCCGTCGTGCATTACCCTGGGAGGAGCCATGAAATTTCATATCGTCACCCTGGGTTGCCAGATGAACGTCGCCGACGCCGACTGGCTGACCCGCTCCCTGACCGCTCGCGGCTTCGACCCGGCCCCGGAAGACACGGCCGATATCTTTATCCTGCTCACCTGTTCGGTGCGCGAAAAACCCGAACTCAAGGTGGCAAGTCTCCTCGGACGCTTGGCCGAGATTCGTCAGGACCGCCCCGAGGCCTTCGTGGCCGTAGGCGGCTGCGTGGCCCAGCAGCTCGGGCCCGGCCTGTGGAAGCGTTTCCCCATGGTCCGGCTCGTCTTCGGCGCCGACGGCATCTTTTCCGCGCCCCAGGCCATCGCCCGACTGGCGGAAGACCCCCGGCTGCGCCTGTCGCTGCTGGATTTCACCGCGACCTATCCCGAACGCGAACAGGCGTGGCCCAACGACCGCGTTCCCCCCCGGGCCTTCGTCACCATCATGCAGGGCTGCGACAACTTCTGTGCCTATTGCATCGTGCCCTTCGTGCGCGGCCGGCAAAAATCCCGGGGCAAGGCGGCCATACTGGCCGAATGCCGGGAGTTGGCCGCCCGCGGGGCCCGGGAGATCACGCTGCTTGGCCAAAACGTCAACAGCTACGGTCAGGACGCCGCCGGCGACGGCACCAGCTTTGCCGCCCTGTTGCGCGCCCTGGCCGCCATCCCGGAGATCAAGCGCCTGCGCTTCACCACCTCCCATCCCAAGGACCTTTCCGACGACATCATCGCCTGCTTCGCCGAACTGCCCACCCTGTGCCCGGCCCTGCACCTGCCGGTGCAATCCGGTTCGGACGCGGTGCTTGCCCGCATGGGCCGCCGCTACACCGTGGCCGGCTATCACATCCTGGTGGACAAGTTGCGCCGGGCTCGGCCCGATATCGCCCTGACCACGGACCTCATCGTCGGCTTCCCGGGCGAAACCGAGGCCGATTTCCGGCAAACGCTCGCCCTGGTGCGCGAGGTTGGGTTTGAAAGCGGCTTCTCCTTCATGTACGATGCGAGACCGGGCACGGCATCCGCACACATGGAGCCCAAGATATCCCGGGAGGAAAAATCTGCCAGGCTGGCAGAATTGCAGACGCTTTTGGATGCGCGACTGGCCGAGTCCCTGGCCGCTCAGGTCGGCACTCGCTCTCCGGTGCTTATCGAAGGTCCAAGCAAGCGCGGCACGTCCGATGCGGCCTGGAGAGGCCGGGATCCAGGCGGACGCATCGTCAACTTGGCCCTCCCCGGCGGCGAGGACCATACCGGACGCATCGTGACGGCACGCATTCTCCAAGCCAAGAAGCACTCCCTGATCGGGGAAGCGGAGGCCGACCATGATTGAAATGAAAGTCTTCGGGCTGGCCCTGGACGAGGAATCGCAGGTTCCGGTGCTCATCCTCAAGGATATGGCGGAAAAAGCCGTCCTGCCCATCTGGATCGGCGCCATGGAGGCCATGGCCATTTCCCTGGCCTTAAACGAAGTGAAACTGCCCCGCCCCATGACCCACGATCTGCTCTTGCGCCTGGTCGAGGCCCTGGACGCCCAGGTGGTGTCCGTCAACGTGATCTCGCTGACCGAGGGCACCTACTACGCCGAAATCGAACTCGAAGTGGGGGGGGATACCCGGCGGGTCGACAGCCGGCCTTCCGACGCCATCGCTCTGGCCCTGCGGGCCAGGGCCCCCATCCTGGTGGCCGAGCCGGTGCTCCAGCAGGTGGCCAAGGAATCCAAGGACGCCACCGTGGTGGCCTTTGCCAGCGATGACGCGGAAAAGTGGACGGAAATCCTCGAAAAATTCGACCTGAACGACACCAAATACAAAATGTAGGCCCATGATCGATCTGCACACCCACACCACGTTCTCCGACGGCGAACTCATCCCCTCGGAGCTGGCCCGCCGGGCGGCCAAGGCCGGCTATCGGGCCATGGCCATGACCGACCACGCCGACTTCTCCAACCTGGACCTCATTTTGACCAACATCGGCCGGTTCGTGGCCGAAACCGGCGCCTTCCTCGGCGTCACGGTCTTTTGCGGGGTGGAACTCACCCACGTGCCGCCGCCGCTCATCCCGCACATGGTCGCACTGGCCCGCCAGCGCGGTGCGGCCCTGGTGGTGGTCCATGGCGAGACCATTGTGGAGCCCGTCGAAACCGGCACCAATCTGGCGGCCATTGAGGCCGGTGTCGATATCCTGGCCCACCCCGGGCTCATCACCCCGGAAGAGGCGACCCTGGCCGCCGAACGGGGCGTCGCACTGGAAATCACCACCCGGGCCGGCCACAGTCTGACCAACGGCCACGTCGCCGCCATGGCCCGCCGCTTCGGCTGCAAGCTCGTCATCGACAACGACGCCCACGCCCCGGAAGACCTGGTCGACCCCGACCATCGCAAAAAAGTCGCCCTGGGCGCAGGACTTTCCCATGAGGAATACCTGCGGGCCGAGGCCAACGCCCAGGAAATCGTCTCCCGCCTTCTCTGCGCCGGAAACAGAGCCTAGGCAGCGTCCCGGCCTTCCGCCGGTCGCCGCAGGCGTCCGGAAGGCCCGTCCCCCGAAAATTCGGAGCAACCGGCTCTTTTCTTCCGACGTTGCCGGCATCCTCTTCTGATGCCATAGTGGGCGCAATGTGCCGCAATCCGCCACGGGGCACCTGCAAGGAGGCGTCATGGATCAGTATCATGAGCCGGCCGGCGAACTGCCGGCCGAGGAGCGGGATCGCATCCGCGCCCTGATGAGTGTCAAGGAAGAGCTTGAGGCCATCAATTGGTATCACCAGCGGGTGGTGGTGGCCAGCGATCCGCAGATCAAGGCCATCATGGCCCACAACCGGAACGAGGAAATGGAACATGCGGTCATGGGCCTTGAATGGCTGCGCCGCAACATGCCCGGTTGGGACGAGATGATGCGCACCTATCTCTTTACCACCGGCGACATCACCGCGTTGGAAGACGCCGCCACCACTCCCGGTGGGGCGACCGCCTAATCCGGGGCCTGTCCGGGGAATCCCCCCCCGGGCAGGTCCGCCCGACGCTTCCCGGAAAAGCTGCCGCCCGGTTTGTGCGCGAGGCTTCCGCGACCTCCCTGGTCCCAGGCCGACCCGACGCCCAATCGGATGTCGCCGGCAGCATTCTTTACCGGGCTGCGAAAATGCGCATGCAGCCCCCGTCTTCTTCCCTTCGCGTCCGCCGGTGCCTCCTCTTGCCACAACGATACGTATTCCCCTATTTTTCGTTCTTATGTTAAAGGAAACATTACTCACACGAAAAAAATAATTTGCGTGTGAGTAAAAATCCCGCTAGAACGAATCCAACGCGAACGGGAAGTGCATGTCGCGGATGGCAAGGGCCCCACCTCTTGAGCTTCGAAACCTCCAAGGAGAAGGCAACATGAAAGTCAGCGCTCGCAATCTGATCCCCGGCACCGTCAAGTCCGTCACCCTCGGCCAGGTCAATGCCGAAGTCGTGATCGAAGCCTCCGGCGTCACCATCGTCTCCGTCATCACCAAGGAGTCCGCCGCCGCCCTGGGCCTCAAGGCCGGCTCCAAGGCCTACGCCATGATCAAGGCCACCAACGTCATGGTTGTCACCGACTAAACCAGCTGTACACAGACACAGGAGCATAGCATGAAAGTCAGCGCCCGCAATCTGATTCCCGGCACCGTCAAGTCCGTCACCCTCGGCCAGGTCAATGCCGAAGTCGTGATCGAAGCCTCCGGCGCCACCATCGTCTCCGTCATCACCAAGGAGTCCGCCGCCGCCCTGGGCCTGAAGGCCGGCTCCAAGGCCTACGCCATGATCAAGGCTTCGGACGTCCTGCTCGCGACCGACTAATCTGCCCTGACCTTGCCGGAAGCCCGGACGCGTTCCCAAACGTCGTCGGGCTTCCGGCACTTTTTTCCGCTCCCTGCCGCCAGCCCCGCTTCGGACAACCGCAACCGCCTCCTGACGAAAAGGCTTCGCCATCACCGTACCATTGCTCGCCATACGCCGGCCGACCAACGAGGCGAAAACGCCCGCTTCTGGACAAAGGTCAAGGCCACGACTATACTTACTTCAATGCACCATGTTTTTTCGCGGCGAGCCACGGCACGCCAGCATCCGACCAGCACGACCGGACTTGGCGCGAGCATTCTCGCGCTGGGGTGGTTGTGCTTTTTCTCCGTTTCCGTGCTGGCGGAAGAGCAGATAGCGCCGGATCCGGCTTCCCTGTTCGCCAGCGCGCCCGAGACATCCCTGGCCGCGCGCCAGCCCTTGCCGACGGCGGCGCCACCGTCCCGCCCCGCCCCCAAGGAAGCCGCCCCGGAATCCCACGCCCGTCCCCGTAAGATCATGATCGTCGGGGACTCCTTCGCCGTCGGGCTGGGCCTGACCATGGAACAATCCCTGCGCCATCGGCAGGACGTGATCTTAAGCAGCCGAGGCAAGGTGTCGAGCGGCCTCAACTCTCCCCGCTTTTATGATTGGGAAAAGGCGTTGACCGAATTCCTCACCACGGAAAAACCCGAGGCCCTGGTGGTGATGCTCGGCGGCAACGACGCCAAGAACGGCCAAGGCACACCTCGATGGTCGCAGGACTACCAAGCCAAGTCCAAACGACTGCTGGACATCACCGCCCAATATGGGATTCCGGTCTATTGGGTCGGCCTGCCCCCCATGCGCGAAAGGGCCTTCAGCCAACGGGCCTGGATCGCCAATGAGGCCATGCGGGCAGCCTGCGCCGCGGTCACTGGCTGCCATTTCATCACCTCCTGGGACCTGTTTGCCGATACCTCCGGAAATTTTTGCGCAAAAAAACCGGTCGAGGGCCGGGCCAAGTCCCTCCGCGGCAGGGATGGCGTGCATTTCACCCCTGCCGGTTGCAAACTCTTAACCGACCGCATCGTCGCGGGCATATTGCCCCCTTCCCCTTAGGATCTTTCCCCGGCAGGCATCGCCAACCCCCGAACTCCAGAAAATCACGGCACTACCATGAGTTGGAAAAAAGCCTGCTTTATCTACTACGTTGCCGTGGCCGTCGCGGCCCTGGTCACTATCGAAAAGGTCTCGGCCTGGACGGACGATCATCTGGCCGAAACGCCCCTCGCCTCCGTGAGCAGACAGGCACGGCGCCTGCGGAACACCTGGCGGGAATCCTCCGCCGGCAGTCTGTCCAGACAGATGGATTGCGCCCTGGCCCCCTACTTCGACGGAACCTACAAAAACACCCTGAACTGTCGGGAAACACCGGCCCCGGATACAGCCGAAAGAGCACTTCGCGAACGGATGAATCCCGACCTGCCGGTGCTCAAGGCCGACGAGCCCGTGGATACCGCCGCGCTCCTGGCCGCCCTGTCGTCCCCCGTCCCGAATGCACCTCCGGGGGTTTCCCCTGCCCCGCGCCCGGGAGAAGCCACCGGGGGACCCACTACCGAAGGGCAAACCTCCCTGGTGTCGCGGAAAGGCCTTTCTCCCCATAAGATCCTGGTGGTAGGCGATTCCCTGGCCATCGGCCTGTCGTTGTCCCTGCGCCGCAGCGTGGCCGAATTCGAAGGGGTGGAGCTGCTTGAGGAAGGAAAGGTTTCGAGCGGACTGGCCAATCCCAAATATTACGATTGGGGAAAGGCCCTGCGCATTTTTCTGGATAAATATACGCCGGACATGGTCGTGGTCATGATGGGCGCCAATGACGCCAAGTACATCAACCCCAATGAAAAACCCCGCTCACCGGGCAATCCCAGCAAGACTTGGCCCGAGGTGTTTTCCATGCGCCTGGAAAGCTTCCTGGCGACCCTCACGGAAAAAAACATTCCCAGCTACTGGATCGGTCTGCCCATCATGGGCGACCCGTCCTACGCCAAACAGGCCATGGTCATGAACGAAATCATCAAGGCCGAGTGCGCCAAGGCCAAAAACAGTCACTACCTGGACACCTGGAAGCTGCTTGCCGATGAGCAGGGCAACTATTCCACGTTCCTGCCCAACGCCAAGGGGGTCAAGATCAAGGTCCGGGCCAATGACAAGGTCCATTTCACCGTAGCCGGCGGCGATATCCTGGCCCAATCGTTTTTGGCCGCCATCGCCAAGGATGTCATCTTGCGGCCAAAGACTCCCCATGAGCCGGCTGGACATGCCAATGCCCCTGCTGCTACCGCGACGACACCATAAAACGGCCGTTTCGCCGGCCGGATCGGTCGCGTTGCGCCCTTGGCCCTTGCGGATCGCCCGCCTAGGCCGCCTCGCCCTCTTTATCGTACTGGGCGGCTGTCTGCTGGCGGCCTGTGACCGCAAGGCCGAAAAAACGCCCGCTCCGGCGACGGTGGAACCTCGCGACATCTTCCGGCATCGCGCGCCGCCGCTGCTGCCGGCCGTGCGCCGCCTGCTGGTGGTCGGCGATTCCCTGTCCATCAGCCTGGGCGAGCAGCTGGAACGGGCCCTGGCCGGCACGCCAGGACTCGACTACGCCTGGGATGGCACGAAATCCACGGGCCTCACCCGCCCGGAACTCCTCAACTGGCCGCAGCATCTGCGGCAACTGACCGACCGGCAGGCCCCGGACATCGTGGTCATCATGCTCGGCGCCAATGACGTCATGCCCGTGGACAACCCGGGGGGCGGCCGCATCCAGTTCGAGGATCCGGCCTGGGCCATGGCCTATGCCGTCAAGGCCCAGGAACTGACGGCCATCTGTCGGGAGGCCAATCCGCGAGTGGCCATCTATTGGGTCGGGGTGCCCTCCATGGGCGATCCGGCCCTGGCCTCGGGCGTGCGCAAGGTCAACGCCGCCTTGCGGGCCATGTGCCGGACGGCCGACTGCCGCTTTATCGACACCCATGCGGCCTTTTCCGATACGGCCGACCACTTCTCCCGCCATGCCCGGGATACCGCCACCGGAGACATCGTCTCCATCCGCACGGCCGACGGCGTGCACCTGACCGAAAACGGCGCCAGACTGCTGGCCGGTCTGGTGCTCGCCCCCATTGCCGCCACGGAAAAACTGCCCGTCACGGCCGGCATGGATGAATTGCTGGCCAGATCGCGCGACCTCGCGGTGGTGCCGGATCCGGAACCGTCAAGCCAGCCGTCCGCCGTTCCCCACAGGATCGACAGCGGCCGGGTCCATACGATCAAATCCGGGGAGACCCTGGCCAGTATCGCCAAACAGCTCCACCTGCCCGAACAGGACATCCTGGCCGTCAATCCCGGCGTCAATCCCCGGCGACTCGCCATCGGCCAGAAACTGCGCCTGCCCCGCAAACGCTGACGGCCCGCCCCCCACGCTCCTGCCTGCGGCCCCAACCGAGGGGCCGGGGGCATCATGCCTGCGGCCGCCGGCATCTTCCCCCCCGTTGCCGGAGCAGGCTCCTTCCGTCTCCTCCCGACCGTCGGCAGCGCTTATTTTTCCTCTTCCTCGCCGTATTTCTTAAGTTTTTTGTGTAACGTGGCCCTGGTGATGCCGAGCACTCGGGCCGCCTCGCTTTTGTTGCCGCCGACATCGCGAAGCGTCGCCAGGATGACCTCCCGCTCCACGTCGTCCAAGGGCATGCCGGTCAGGGAGGAGACGCTTTCAGCCGGGACGGCGGCCGCCTCCCTGGCCTCGAAGACCGGCAGCTCGCGTTCGGTGACGTACTCGCCGACCGATAAAATGACCGCCCGCTCCACGGCGTTTTCCAACTCGCGCACGTTGCCCGGCCAGGAAGCATGGACCAGGGTGTCCATGGCCGCCGGCGTGAACGCCTTGATCCGCTTCCGGTTTTTTTCGGCAAAGTGGATCAGGAAATGCTGGGCCAGAAGCGGGATGTCTTCGGGACGATCCCGCAGAGGCGGCACGGTCAACGTGACGACGTTTAAACGGTAATAGAGATCCTCGCGAAAACGTCCGGCCTCCACTTCCTTTTTGAGGTCGCGATTGGTGGCGGCCAGGATGCGGACATCCACTCCCACCGGCTTGTCGCCGCCTACCCGCTGGATCTCGCGCTCCTGAATGACCCGCAGAAGCTTGGCCTGAATGGGCTGGGCGATCTCCCCGATCTCGTCCAGAAAGATGGAGCCCTTGTCGGCGGCCATGAAGCGACCCTCCCGGCGGCGTTCGGCCCCGGTGAAAGCGCCCTTCTCGTGGCCGAAGAGTTCGGATTCGAGAAGCGATTCGGACAGCGCGGCGCAGTTGACGGCCACCAGCGGTCCCCTCGCCCGGGGACTGCCGGCATGAACGGCCCGGGCCACCAGCTCCTTGCCCGTGCCGGATTCGCCGGTGATAAGCACCGTGGCCTCGGTAGGGGCCACCATGGCGATCATGGAATAAAGCTGCCGCATGGCCTGGCTTTGGCCGATGATTTCCGGCCCGCCCCGGCCCTTGCCGAGTTTTAAGCGCAGGGCCTCGTTTTCCGTGGCCAGCCGCATGTGGTCGAGCGCCCGTTCCAGGGTCAAATGCAGCACGTCGAGATCGAGCGGCTTGGTCAGATAGTCGTAGGCCCCGGCTTTGAGGGCCGGGACCGCCGTTTCCACCGAGGAATAGGCCGTCATGATGATGACCGGTACGGCCGGGTTGAGCTCCTTGATGTGCGAAAGAGCCTCCATGCCGCCCATGCCGGCCATACGGATGTCGAGAAGCGCTGCGTCGAAAGGGCGTTCCCGAACCTTCGCCACGGCCTCGGCTCCATCGCTCGCCCCTTCCGGCGCATAGCCCCAGCCGGAAAGGACCGTGCGCAGCATGGCCAGATGGCCGGGATCGTCGTCAACCACGAGAATTTTCGCCCGCATGCTCCCCTCCCTCGGCATCTTCCCCAGCCGCAACCGGCAGCAACACCGTCATGACGGTACCGCCGCCGGGCTTGGCGGAAACACGGATTTCCCCCCCGTGGGCCGCCACGATCTTGTGGGCCAGAGGGAGTCCCAGTCCCGTGCCCTGGGGCTTGGTGGTAAAATAGGGATCGAATATCCGATCGCGATGCTCCGGAACAATGCCCGGACCGTTATCGGCCACTTCGAGAAAGGCCCGACCATCCGGGGCCAGCCCGGCGGCAAGGGTCATCACGCCCCCGGCCGGCATGGCCTGGATGGCGTTTAAGCACAAATTGAGCAGGGCCTGGGACAGCCGGTCCGGATCGGCCATGATTTCGGGAGCGCCGGCCGTCCCGGAAAGATCCACGGTCACCCCACGGGCCACGGCATCAGGCCGGGTGAGCCGTTCGGCGTGGGCGGCCAGCTCGGCCAGGGCCACCGGTCGGCGCTTCAGGTCCGAAGGCCGGGAAAATTCGATCAATTCGGAGATGACGCGGTTGAGCCGATCCACTTCCCGGATCATAACCTCGGCCGCCTGTCGATCCTCGCTGCCCGGCGCGAATTTGTCTCCGAAATAGGCGGCATACCCCCGGATGGAACTTAAAGGATTTCGGATCTCGTGGGCCACGCCGGCGGCCAGGTGCCCCACGGCCGCGAGCTTCTCCCGCCGCCTGACCTCGGCCTCCAGCCGGCGGACTTCCCGCAGGTCGCGCAACAGGACCAGCGAGCCCACGGGTACGCCCTCGTCGGTGCGAACCGCCGACACCGCCACGCCGAGGGCCAGAGGCGCTCCGCCCCCCAGGGAGATGTCCATCTGCCGCTCGCCGCTGCCTGTGGCATTGAGCACCCCGGGCGGCAGGATATCCCGGGCCGGCCGACCGGCGAGGGCTCCGGCCCCCACTCCGGCCAAAACCTCGGCTGCGGCATTGGCCATGGCCACTCGGCCATCCGGCCCCACCAGCACCAATCCGGCCGGCATGGCCGCCACCACTTCGGCGGCCAGGGCCGTGGTCTGGCGCAGCACGCGCCGCTGGGCCCGAAAGCTCTGGGCAAAGGACAGGAAGCCCACACCGCCAAGTCCGGCAATGAGCAGCACGGACGCCGTAATCAGGGTATTTTGCAGATCGGCCCAGCGCGCGGCCTCGATGGGAGCCACATCCAGTCCGACAAAGATATCCAGGGACTCCCGGAGCAGATCACGCGGAGTTCCGTTGGCATCGCAGTCGTCGGAGCAAAAAAAATGCCGCCCCTGACCGCCCACATGGCCGGGACCGCCATGAAAAAAATGACCGGACCGGACAGGCACGAAATGGCGGTAGACCATAAACGATCGCGGCGGATCGCCTTCCTGTTGGACCAGACGCCACTGCTCCGCTCCGGACGGCTTCAAGTCGGCCAGCTCCTCGGACGAAAACAGTTGCTGGCCGATGCGCGAGGCATCGCTGTGGGCCACGATCCGCCCCGAAGCGTCGGTGACGGCGATAAAGAAGATGCCCGGCTGGCTGGCCGTCTCCTCCAAGAGGTGTTGCAAGCGGATATTCGCCCCGAAACCGCCGCGAAGGCCGGTACGGGCCCCGGCCTCGAAGGCCTTGATGAGCGCCGCCCCTTTTTCCAGCAACAGCTCGGTCATGTACTGCTTTTCCCGCCCCATATCGATGACGGCCATGACCGCCACCACGATGGCCAGGATGCCGGCCGCACCGATGACCAGCATGGGCGAACCGCCCTGGCGGAAAGGATTCTTCATGGCAAAACGCATAAGCAGGCTCATGTCGGTTAGGGTTTGGGTCGCTTCAAAAAGCCGATGCGGGCGGTCCCGAGGCAAATTCCGGACGTCGTTTCCGGATGTCCAGATGGGCCGTGCGCGGCAGAAGGTTCTTGATGCGTCTTTTTTTTATACATCTGTCACCAATACCTGTCTAGAAAATGACCAGATATGCCCGGAAACAGCCCTTGCCAAGGCCGCCCCGGCCTTCTTTGCAGAAGGTGTTCCAGCCGCCACCGCAGGCGCGTCCAAGCCTTCACCCCGGCAACGTGGCCAGCCAGCGCTTTTATTCCCGGATGGTTTGACAAGTTTCCCAGACAGGCCGTAGGAGTGGGAGGAGCGTATTCCTTTCTCATTTAGCCATCCGCATCACCAGGGAGGACGCTCATGGGCAATCTCAAACTCGGGGTGAAACTTGTCAGCGGATTCCTCGTTTGCGCAGCCCTGACGCTGGGCGTGGGTCTGGTGAGCCTTTGGGGACTGTCCGCGGTTTCCTCGCAATTGACCACCATAGCGACGACCAACCTGCCCGCCGTCCGCGATCTGATGCACATCAAAATTTCCGGCGAATCCATCCGGGTGGCCCAGCGCACCCTGCTTGTGCCCGACCTCACCCCAAAAGACCGCCTCCGTCAGTTCGAAAACATCGCCACCCTGCGTAACAGTTATCACCAGGCGTGGCAGGAATATGACAAGCTGCCCAAATCCCCCGAGGAAGAACGCGTATGGCGTGATCTCGCCACGGCCTGGCAGGACTGGGTCGCCGGCAATAACGAAAGTTTCAACCTGGCCAAGCAATGGGACAAATCCGGCATCCGCAACCCCAGCGAACTGCACAGGCAGCTGGAACAACTCCAGAGCGCCTACCGCAAGCTTTTGACCGACGCCATGGAGAGCGTGCTCTACGGGACGAAATTTGCGATCGGGAAAAGCGCCGCCATCGAAAACGGTACCCGGTGGCTGGATTCCACCGGAGGCGACATCGACAATTCGACCTTCAAAAAGGTCCTGCCGGAGCTGCAACGCACGCAGGATACCCTCCGTCAAGGCGTGACCCGTCTGCCTGAACTGCTGGCGCGGCAGGCGTCGAGCGAGGACATCCGGCAGTTTCTGCGCACAGGCATCCAGGCGCCCGTGGACAAAACCATCGGTTTGCTCGGACAGTTGGCCACCGAGACCGAACGGGCCGAAGGGCTGGTCGTCCAGCTTCGCAAACAGGCCATGGGGGCCCTGCGCGAAAAACAAGTCCGCTGTTTCGATCTGCTCGATCAGCTCATGACAGCCGCCCTGGCCGATGCCCAACAGGGCAAAGCCGACGGCGAAGCTGCGGAAAAAAGCGCTACAATTTTGGGGGGGACCGGTGTGGCCCTGGGTGTGGTGCTGGCCATCTGCCTGGGACTTTGGATAACCCGGCTCATCACCAAGCCCATTCTGACCGGGGTCCGGGCAGCCGAAGGCCTGGCTTCCGGTGACCTGAACCAGCATATCGACATCAAACAGAAGGACGAAATCGGCGCCCTGGCCGCCGCCTTGCGCCACATGATCGCCAAGCTGCGGGAAATCGTGGGAGAAGTGCAGTCCAGCGCGGGCAACGTGGCCACGGGTTCGGAAGAGCTGTCGGCCACCACGCAGAACCTGTCCCAGGGCGCGACGGAACAGGCGGCCAGCGTGGAGGAAATATCCTCCTCCATGGAGGAAATGACCGCCGCCATTCGTCAGAATGCCGATAATGCCAAGGCTACCGAACAGATTGCCCTCAAAACGGCGCAGGATGCCCAGGATGGCGGCGAGGCCGTGGCCAAAACCGTAACGGCCATGCGGGAAATTGCCGAAAAGATAGGTATTATCGAAGAGATCGCCCGCCAGACCAATCTCCTGGCCTTAAACGCCGCCATCGAGGCGGCCCGGGCCGGCGAGCACGGCAGGGGTTTTGCCGTGGTGGCTGCCGAAGTGCGGAAACTGGCCGAACGCAGCGGCCACGCCGCCAGCGAAATCAGCTCGCTGTCCTCGGAAAGCGTGGGGATCGCCGTCAAGGCCGGGGAACTGCTGGCCAAAATCGTACCCGATATTCAGCACACGGCGGAACTCATTCAGGAAATCACGGCCTCGACGGTGGAGCAAAACGCCGGGGCCGAACAGGTGAACCGGGCCATCCAGCAACTCGACCAAGTTGTCCAGCGAAACGCCTCGGCCTCGGAGGAGATGGCCTCCACCGCCGAACAATTGTCCACGCAGGCCCTGCAACTCCAGGAGTGCATAGCCTATTTCCATCTGGACGGGCAGCAGGCCAGACGCGGACGTCCCGGTGCCAGAGCCCTGACGGCACCCCAAAAACGGCCGCCCGTCTCCAAACCGACGGCCATGGCCGCCGGAAAGCCGCAACAGAAGGAACGCGGCGTCACCGCGAACCTGACCAGCGAGGAAGACGACGGCTACCAACAGTTCTAGGCGCGGGAAAACGCGCGCTAAGGCCGGTCAGGCAGACCGCTCTCCGCGATGATGGCCTGAACCTGCGTGACGGCATCCACGATCAGCCGGCTGCAGACGGTGGCGAAGAGATTCTCTTCCCGCGCCCGGGCCTTGCCTTCCGGGGTGGACGGATCCAAACCGAGCAGATCCCGGCAGATGATGGAACCGTTGCGTTCCATAAACCGGCTGTAAAAATCCCTGACCCGGCCAAACGTCGCCAGTTTGAGGTCTTCGTGGCCATGGCCGCCGCCTCCGGCCAGCCCCAGCAGCATGACGACTCCAGACACAGCCCCACAGATGCCGCCCCGAACCATGCCGCCACCGAATCCCGTGCCCAGCCGAATCGCCGTCTCTGCATCCAATCCATACCGACCGGACAGGCACGAAAGGACGGACTGGCAGCAATTGCACCCGTCCGTGAAACGCGTCACCGCAATTTCCGCAACATCGGGCATGTCGCCCCTCCTTCCAAACATCGCTCCGGGACATCCGCCCGGGTATTTTCGCTGGCGAAGGATGGAGCATCCGGCTGGTGCGGTCAACCCCCCGCCGTGCCTACACTCGAGACCACTGCCCAATAGCCGAAGGAGGCGCCTTTGGGCGGCCAAAGTCGCGCCCTTGGAATCCCGAGAGGATTTGCGGAGGTTGCCATTGCAGGCTTGAGGCCAAAAAGGCCTCCAGGGAATCGGGCAATGGTCTCACACTCGGGAGCCGATCTGAAAAACGGCCACGGCCAAGAGAAAGGCCAGCCCCGTATCGAAGACCACGGCAAAAACGGCCCAGCGCCAGGTGCCGGATTCCTGGCGGATGGCGGCCACCGTGGCGAAACAGGGGGAATAGAGCAGCACGAATACCAAGACGGCCAGCCCCCGGGCCAGGGTCCAGTCCGGATCGCCGGCCAAGGCCCGGCGCAGGCTGAACGAAGGGTCCGCTTCCCCGGCGCCGAGGGAATAGGACGTGCCCAAGGTGGAAACGATGACCTCCTTGGCCGCCACCCCGCCGATCAGGGCGATATTGATGCGCCACTCCAATCCGGCCAACCGGGAGAGGGGCTCCAGGGCCACACCGAAGCGTCCGGCCAGGGAATGGCGCAAGGCTTCGGCCCCCTGAGCGGCATCGATACCGGCCACGGTCCTGCCGATGGCCGCCGCATCCGCGCCGGCCGCCGCCAGGGTCGTGCGCGCCGCCTGCCGGGCCTGATCGAAGTGGGCCAGGCTTGCCGCATCCAGACGGGGAAAGGTCATGGCCGCCCAGAGTAGAATGGAGATGGCCAAAATGACGGTTCCGGCCTTCTTGATATATTGCCAGGTGCGCTCCCAAGTGTGGATGCCGAGGCCGCGCATGGTCGGCAACCGATAGGGCGGCAATTCCATGACGAACGGCGTGGCCGGCCCGGCGATGACCGTGGAGCGCAACAGCCGCGCGACAAGCAGCGCGGCCACCCAGCCGGCCAGCGTAATGCCGAACAGCACGCCCGCCTCCCGCTCGGGGAAAAAAACGCCGACCAGCAACAGAAAAACCGGCAATTTGGCCCCGCACGTCATAAACGGCGCCGTCAGCATGGTCGCCAGCTTCTCCCGGGGACTGCGCAGGGTGCGGGCGGCCATGACCCCGGGCACGGCGCAGCCGCCGCCGATGCCGCCGGAAATGACGAACGGCATGACCGAACAGCCGTGCAACCCGAAAATTCGAAACACCCGGTCCAGCATGTAGGCCACCCGGGCCATGTAGCCCGAGTCCTCCAGAAAGGCGATCTGGAAGAAAATGAGCATGATGAGCGGCACGAAACCGACCACGCCGCCAATGCCGTTGATGACGCCCGAGACGATCAGGGACCGCAACAGCCCTGCGGGCAAAAGCCTCTCGGCCGTATCCCCCATCCAGGCGAACAGGGCTTCCATGCCTCGTTGCGGCCCTCCGCCCACCACAAAGGTGATCTGGTAGACCACGTAGAGCACGGCCAACATGAGCACGGGACCAAGAAAGCGGTGCGTCAGGACCTTGTCCAGCCGGTCGGTCAGGTCGATGCGCTGCCGCAGGGTGTCCCGGACGATCACGCCCTGCTTCAAAAGCGAGGTAATGAAGCCGTAGCGGTAATCGGCAATGATGGCCTCGGGATAGGTATTCAACGTGGCCTGACAGTGCTCCGCCACCCCGGTCGCCCGTGCCTCCAGCGTCGCAGCCAGGGGCCCGGCCGCGCGCCCCCGGGCCAGGATGTCCTCGTCGCCTTCGAGATACTTGAGGGCAGTCCAGCGGGCCGGGTATTGATCGGTCAGGAAACCGGCCGCCTCGATGGATCGCGTCATGGCCGCCAAGGCTTCGTCCAGGTCGGGACCGTAGGAAATGCGCAGCGGCGTCCAGGGCGTGCCGGCCCGCTGGCGGGCCTGGTCGGCCCCGGCCAACAAGGCCGCTTCGACGCCCTGCCCCGTCCGGGCCACCACCGGCACCGTCGGCACGCCGAGCAGATCCGCCAGTCGCTTGGCATCGATATGCAACCCCCGCTTTTCCGCCTCGTCCATCATATTGAGCACAAGCACCACCGGCGCGCCCAGCTCGAAAAGCTGTACGGCCAAATAGAGATTGCGCTCCAGGGCCCCGGCGTTAAGCACGTCCAGGACCACGTCCGGGCGCTGCCTGGCCAAAAAGTCGCGGGCCACCAGCTCTTCGGTGGAATAGGCGGTCAGGGAATAGGTGCCGGGCAGATCCACCACGGCGAACTCGTGGCCGGCCACCACGGCCCGGCCTTCCTTTTTCTCCACGGTAATACCGGGATAGTTGCCCACGTGCTGGTGAGAGCCGGTGGCGGCGTTGAAAAAGGTGGTCTTGCCGGCATTGGGGTTGCCGGCCAGTGCGATGACCGGACAGGGCGTATCCATGGGGAAGGGGGTAAAGGATCGGCGGCCGTGTGTCCAGACGCCTGTCTGCAACAAAAATCTAAAGGAGTTCCACCAGGATGTGATCGGCCTCGTTGTTGCGCAGGGTCAAGGTGAAGTCACGCAAACGCAGGGCCACCGGATCCTTGAGCGGCGCCCGGCCGACAATGACGAATTCCGTGCCCGGGACCAGCCCCATGTCGCGGATGCGCCGGCCGAGTTCGCCGCCGGACTCCACCCGCACGATGCGCCCCCGCTGTCCGATGCGCATCTGACGCAGGCCGATGGTGGGAGTGGCTTGTTGCGGCAAAACGGCTCCTTCTCCGGCATCGCCCGCGTTCGGCCGGATGCGGGCGATATCCGATGCGGCGGATCAGGCCGCCTGGACGGATGTGCTCAAACGTCCCATCACCTTGGCCGCCAAACCATGGCCCAAGGTAATGGACGCCCCCCGGGCGCGCAGGCACACCGGGCCGCCGCAACCGGAAGTGATTTCCACTTCGGTCCCAGGCGTAATGCCCAGGGCGCACAGCCGGCCCCGGGCCCTGGGACAATCGCACAGGGATTCGACACGCACGCGGCTACCAGGAGGGAAGCTGGAAAGACTGTTCAGCTCGACCATGTCACACTCCTTGCCTGAAAAGTGGCATAGCCATGTTGAGAATGATTGTCAAGGTCCGCCCGGAGAATCCGCGCCGCCCTCACCCCCGACCGGTCCGCTTCAGGGCCCAGGTGAGCCCCAGGGAAACCACCGCAAGCAAGCCGGAAAGCACCCCGGCCCGCATGAAATCGCCTGTAAAAACGGAATTATAAATTTCCAGGGAAATGGTATTGGTCCGCCCGACGATGTCGCCGCCCAAAAGCAGGCTCACGCCCACTTCACCCAGGGCCCGCCCGGTGGCCAAAAACAGGCCGGCCGCCACGCTCCGACTGCAATAGGGCAGGACGACCCGAACAAAAGTGATGCATCTCCCCTTGCCCAGCACGGCCGAGAGTTCCACCAGCCGGGTCAACTCGCCGCGCACGGCGGCCTGGACCGGACGCACCATCAGCGGGATGCCGGACGTGACCGTGGCCAGAACCAAACCGGGGAAACTGAAAATGATCTCTATGTTGCACCAGCGGCCAAGGGGGGCGCCCAACGGCCCTTCCCGGCCGAGGAGGAGCAGCAGCATGAAGCCCACGGCCATGGGAGGCAGAACCAGGGGCAGGGAAATCAAAAAATCCAGGGCGGCCATCAGCCGTCCCCGTCCGCGTCCCAGCATATACCCCAGCGGGGCGCCAACCAGGAAGAAAACGGGAACGGCCACGACCATGACCTTCAAGGTCAAAACGATGGGAAAGACCGCTCCCGGATCGGTCACGGTCTTGAGAAGCGATGCGAGCAAGAGGGCTACATCCCGTGCCGCTTCGCCACGGCCTTGGCCGCGTCGCTGCCCAGGAACGTAATGAAATCCTTGGCCTCGCTCATCTTTTGGGCATTGACCAACACGCCGCCCCCGATGACGATGGGAGCGTAGTCCTTCTGGTCCACTTCCAGGAAGCCGCCGATCTTGTCGCCCAGATTCATGACATCGGTCCGATTGGTCAGGCCGGCGTCAACCTCGCCGCTTAAGACATAGGTCGTGACCTGGGGCACGGTGGCCACCACCAGGAGCTTATCCTTAACCGCCTTGGCGATACCGGCATGTTCCAGGAATTGGGAGCCGGCCCGACCATAAATGGCTTTTTCCGGATCAGGCATGGCCAGGCGCTTGACCTCGGGTTTGGCCACATCCAGCGGCGAGGTCAACGTCTTGCCCTTGGGCCAGGCCACCACCAGCACGCCGCGGCCGATTGCGACAAAGGGGTCGAACTTGAGGCCGGCCTTGTCCAAAAAGCCCTTCTCGCCGATGATGATATCGACGACGCCACTGCCCTTGGCCTGCGCGGTGACTTGCCCCATGTTTCCGAACACCAGCTCCGGTTTGATCTTGGAGGTCTGTTCGTAGGTCGCCACCAGATCGTTCACGAGCTTTTTATAACCGGCCCCCGAGGCAATGGTCAGGGCATGGCTCGTGACCGGGATGGCCAAGACCAGCATCAGAACACAACTGACCAACATCCGTTTCATGCTACTCCTCCGTGGTTCGAGGTGTTGTCGGTGGTGGGAGTGATCGGTCCGAAACGCGCAAGAAGCGCCCGCTGTTCTTCCTGGTACTGGCGGATCTGCTGGGAAAACCAGTCCGGATCGAGCACCCCCTGCCGCAGGGCCAGGACTTGATTGCCCAGCATGGCCGCCTCGGCCAGATCGTGGGTCACATGGACGATGGGCACCGTGAAACGGTCGCGCACCATGAGCAGCACCCGGCGCAGGGCAACCCGGTTGGCCGCGTCCAGGGCCGAAAAAGGCTCATCGAGCAAAAGCGCCTTGGGCCGGCGGGCCAGGGCCTGGCAGAGGGCGCCGCGCTGGCGTTCACCTCCGGACATCTGGCCCGGCTTGGACTTGACCAGATGGGCAATGCCAAACATCTCCAGCAATTCTGCCGCATACGCCTTGTCCGTCGTGGCGTAGGCCACGTTTTCGGCCAAGGTCATGTGCGGAAAAAGCGAATATTCCTGAAAGACCAAGCCAATACCGCGTTTCTGCGGGGTAAGGCGCACTCCGACCTCGGTATCGCGCCATATGGTCTCCCCCAGGCATACCCGCCCCCTGTCCGGATCGTCGAGTCCGGCCAACATGCGCAGGACCGTGGTCTTGCCCGAGCCCGAGGGTCCGGTCAGAGCCATGATGGTCCCGGCCGGGCAGGCAATGTCCACGTCCAGGGTGAACTGGGGCAGGCGTTTCCGCAGGCGGGCGGAAAGCGTCATGCCGCCCCGGCCATCGTCGCGGCGATGTCGACGAACGTCGCGGCCAGGACCTCCGGCATCGTGATCTGCGGACAATGGCCGGAGGCAACGGCATGCATGGCGAATCCGAGGCTTTCGGCCTTGTTGGCCATGGCGGCCAGCATCGGATTGGGATTTTGCGTGCAGCGGATGTAGTGGCGTTTCTCGGGCAGCACGCGCGGCGCATCCGGAATCGGATCGGTAAAGCCGGCCAGGGGGAACGGCGCCACCCGGGACATGAACCAGTCGGCGGCCGGCGATCCCTCCAGGCCGAACATGGCCGGAGCCCATGGCTTGACCAGCCAGTCGTCGAGAAGCCGCGCACGCAGCATGGCCTGGAAGGGCTCGCCGCCGAGGTCGGCAAAGGACCGGCCCGGTTCGGGCATGATGGTTTCCACGAAAATGCAGCCGGCCAGGCGCGGCAGCAGGGCCGGCATGGCTCCGAGACAGAGCAGGCCGGAATAGCTGTGTCCGACCAGGATGCAGTCGGAAAGGTCCTCCATCTCGAAGTAGGAAACCACGTCCTGGCGGAAGACATCGAGGCCGAGCCGCCGATCCTGGAAATGGCGGTGATGGCCGCAGCCGGACAAGGTCGGCGCATGCACCTCGTGTCCGTTGCGCCGCAGCTCCCTGGCCAGCCGGGAAAAGACCCATCCCCCCTGGAACGCGCCATGGACGCAGACAAACGTCGCCATATCCCCTCCTTGCCCGGGACCGGCCACGGCACCAATCGGCGCCAAAATTGACCGAGCGATCCCCTCTGTGGTTATCGAGTCATAGCGCAATGGGGGAGGAAATCTAGCGTCACTAAAAATATTATTTTCGTGTGAGTAGAAGAATCGACGCAATATACTGTCACGTGAATATTAATTCGCGTGATCTTTGGACCAGCATTACAGAAGATATGCCAATCTATTTTTGTCGCTACAGACTGTCACCACGAAACTATTATCCGTGCCTGCTGTACTGTGTTCTTTACAACACAAGACAAACACGGTAGTCCTCGCACGCATGAGCACAATGGAGGAAAACATCCTGGACATGGCAACGCGCCTTGACGTCGACGCCCTGCGACGACTGCGCGATCATGCCGAAGCCCTGCTTGCCGACAAGTCGGATACCCCTCCCAGCCCTCCGGAAAACCGGCGTCATCCCGGCGGAGGGCCCTGCCAAGCCTCTCTTTTCACGGTGCCTGAGGGCGTTCGCCATCTCGAAAGCGAAGAGATCGACCGTCTGTCCGAGGCGTTCGAGAGTTGGCGCGACGCGGCCAGAACGCCCCAGATCCGCCGGGCCAGGGAACGCATGCGGCTCGTCTATCTGATGCTGCGCCACAGCGGAGCCAAACTTGGCGAGGTACTTTCCCTCGACGAACGGAGCGACATCGACACGTCGCAGACCACGGTGGCCTTCCGCTGTACAGAGGGCAAGGAGACGCCGCGCCGTGTCGTTGTACCGCAACCTTTCCTCGAGGAGGTGGAGCGGTTCGCCGCCAGCCCAGCCAACCGGGCCCTGCGCGGCGAACTGTTCCACCTAGACCCGGGATTCGTACGTCGCAAACTCTACGAGCAGGCCCGGCGGGCCGGACTGCCCGTCAACCGGGTCAGTCCCACCACCTTGCGTCATTCCAGGGCCGTGGAGCTCCTGCGCGGCGGGGTGCCCCTGCCCGTTGTCCAAGTCATGCTCGGCCATTCGAGTCTGGTTCTGACATCCATCTACTGCTCGTTTTCCGATCAGGACTGTCGCCGCATCGTCAACCATTGCGTTAAGAAGGAGGGCCGCATGAAAACCAGCGCCCGCAATACGTTTTTCGGTTCCGTCAGCAGCGTGCGCAAAAGTCCGCTCCTAACCGAAATCTCCCTCGCGGTGCAAAACGGCTTCGAGCTGGTTTCCGTCATCACCAATGAAAGTTTCGAACGCCTGGGACTGACCGAAGGCGGGCAGGTGACCGCCCTGATCAAGGCGCCGTGGGTGCTCATCGGCAAGGACGAGCACAAGGCCCGGACCAGCGCCCGCAACTGCTTTCCCGGTCGGGTGACGAGCATCCGGGGCGACGGCGTGGCCGTGGAGATCATGGGCGTTCTCGACGGCGGCACCCCCATGTGCGCCTTGATTACCGCCGAATCCGTGGAAACCCTGGATGTGAAGGAGGGAGACACGGTCTGGTTCTTCTTCAAGGCCTTCAGCGTGATCCTCAGCACCGAGTAGGCACCCGGGGCAAAGGAGCGGTCCGGTGGCCTTCCGCCGGACCGCAGCAAGCATCCTCTCAATCAATCTTCGGACACGCCTTGAGCGCCTCGGCGAGCTGTTCGTCCGAGTAGGCAAAATCCTTCAGTTTTCCCTGCAAAAAGGCATCGTAGGAAGCCAGGTCGAGCAGACCGTGGCCGGAATAGAGAAAGACCACCGTCTGATCGGGTTTGGCCTGCTTGGCGATCTCGATGGCGGCCTTGATGGCATGGGAGGTCTCCGGCGCGGGAAGATAGCCTTCGGTGCGCAAGAAGAGCCGAGCCGCCTCGAAACACTCGGTCTGGTAATAGGCCACCGGCTCGACGATGCCCTCATTGGTCAGATTGCAGATGATGGGGGAACCGCCATGGTAGCGCAGGCCGCCGGCATGAATGGGCGCCGGCATGAAGGCATGGCCCAGGGTGTGCATTTTTAAAAGCGGCGTCAGCTTGGCCACGTCGCCGTAATCGTAGCGGAACTGTCCCCGGGTCAGGGTCGGGCAGGCCTTGGGCTCCACGGCGATAAAGCGGATGGCCTCCCCAGCCAGTTTCCGGGGCAGAAACGGCAGGACCAGACCGCCGAAATTGCTGCCGCCGCCCACGCAGCCCACCAGATAATCCGGCTTTTCCCCGGCTATGGCCAACTGTTTTTCCACTTCCAGGCCGATCACGGTCTGATGGTGGAGCACATGGTTCAGCACGCTGCCCAGGGCATACTTGGTATCGTCATGGGTGGCGGCGTCCTCCACGGCCTCGGAAATGGCCAACCCGAGCGAACCGGCGCAGTCCGGATCCATGTCCAGCATGGCCCGGCCGCTTTGGGTCTGGGTCGACGGGGAAGCGAAAATCTCGCCTCCATACGCATTGATGAGGATGCGGCGATACGGTTTCTGGTCGTAACTCACCCTGACCATGTAGACGGTACAGGCAAGCCCCAGCATGGAACAGGCAAAGGCCAGCGCCGTTCCCCACTGGCCGGCCCCGGTTTCCGTAGCGATACGGCGTACGCCCTCCACCTTATTGTAGTAGGCTTGAGGAATGGCCGTATTGGGTTTGTGGGAACCGGCCGGCGAGACCGATTCATTCTTGTAATAGATCTTGCATTTGACGCCGAGAGCCTCTTCCAGACGCTTGGCCCGCACCAGCGGCGTGGGACGGTAGAGTCGGTAGATATCAAGCACCGGCTCGGGGATGTCCAACCAGCGTTGGGGAGACAGCTCCTGGTCGATGACGGTCCTGGGGAAAATGACCTCCAGTTGCTCGGGGGTCACGGGCGTCTGTGTCTGGGGATCAAGAGGCGGGGCCAGGGGCGTGGGCAGGTCGGGCAGGGCGTTGTACCAGTGGCGGGGGAGATCCCGCGCGGGCAAATTGATGCGCAACTCCATGACGGACTTCCTTTCCGGTCTGACGTTTCTGATGGAGAGACAACGGCCGTGGCGGGCAGGCACAAAAAAACGCCGCGGCAATTCGGCCGCCTCAGAGGGAGCACGCCCACACCGTCTTGTCAACAGGCGAGGTTCGCGCCCCCTTTCCTTCGCGTCCGGGGTCGCGTATGAATGCACGTGAGCGCCATTCGAGGAAAGGAACCTCCCCATGACCCGCCTGCTTGTCGTCCTGCTTCTGGCCCTCTCCCTGGCCCAACCGGCCAGAGCCGCCGCTATCGCGGTCTTTGCCGCCGCCAGCCTGACGGACGCTTTCGACGGCATCAGGGCCGACTTCGAAAAAAGTCACCCCGGCACACAGGTGACCCTGACCACGGCCGCCTCCGGGGATCTGCTCGACCGCATGCGGCACGGCGAATCGGCCGATGTGCTCGCCACCGCCGATACGGCCACCATGGATGCGGCGGCAAGCGGCGGAGACATCGCCCCCTCCAGCCGGGTCGTCTTCGCCGGCAACGCGCTGGTCATGGCCGTGCCGGCCGGAAATCCGGCCAAGGTCAGAACCCTCGACGACCTGTCGCGCGGCGGCGTGCAACGGATAGGCGTGGGCAATCCCGAATCCGTGCCGGCCGGGCGCTACGCCAAACGGGCCCTCGGTCAAAGAGCCCTGTGGTACGCCCTGACCTCCAAACTCGTCTATTTCCCGTCCGTCCGCCACGTGCTGGCCGCTTTGAGCGACCGGCACCTCGACGCCGGTTTCGTCTACCGCACCGACGCAGCCCTCGTCCCCAAGACCGTGGACATCGCGGTCACCTTGCCGCTGTCGCCTCCGGTGACCTATGTGGCCGCGCTCGCCGCCAGGGCCCCCAACGCCAAGGAGGCCTCCGCCTTTCTGGCCTACCTGACCACGCCCGAAGCCCGCGCCAGACTGTCCGGCTTCGGTTTCACCGTCCCCTGACCCGGCAAACACCCCGACCGTCCTGGCCGGGAAACCTCGGAGCGACGCTGCCGCCAACGGAATGTCGCCAGAGCCATCGGTTGCGTACTTTCCCGGTCAGCGCTCTTTTCTTTCGGCCGGGCTTTGGCTATTAACGGACAACGCCGTTTTCCGGCCGGAGAATTCCATGCCCGTATCGTTCCGTCTGCTGCTTTTGTCCCTAGCTGTCTGCCTGACCGCCTGCGCCACCTCCGCCTCCAGGCCCTCCACCGGCAAACCCGTTTCGTCCTATGCGACCGGGGGCACGCCGATCAATGCGCCGGCCAAGCCCCGGCCCGACGACAGCGAGCATGTGCCGCCGCTCCGGACGTCGGCCGGCCCGGCGGTCCAAACGCCAACAGCCCCCCCCGTGCAGCCGGTCGCTCCGGCCAGCAGGAGCAAGGGACCCATCGTCATGGGCACGCCGCTGCCCGGCGTGCCGACCCCACTGGCCGCCACCCAGATGCCCAAGCCCTTTGCGGCCCAAGCCCCGGCACTCCCTCCGGCCTCCCCGACCGATCAGGCCATGGCGTCCTTCCCAGCCGCCACCCAGACGCCGGATGTCCAGGCCGCCCAGGCGCTCCCCGCCCAGGCCGGTCCGCCCACGGGATTCGGCGGCATCGTCTGGGGAACCTCGGCCAAGGCCGTAGCCGGTCTCGCCGTCCATGAGGTGGACCCGCCCGTCTCCGTCATCACCTACCTGTGGCCATCCGGCCCCAAGGATGTCATGGGCGCACCCATCCGGGACGCCTACTTCGAATTCTTTCAGGACCGCTTTTACCACGTGTGGATCGACATCGACGGCATGGAAGCCTACAAAACCGCCCTGGCCGGCCTGACCGCCGCCTATGGTCCGCCCACCGCCGAAAATCTGGAAAAATTCTACCACGCCTGGACGATCGGCGACGTCAACATCTATTGCGCCTATCATCCCGAGGAACGGGAAGGGGACGTGAGCTTTTTCTACCAGCCCATCTACGAACGCCTGGACGCCGCCCGCAAGGCCGCCCACGGCCGGGGGCGTCCGACCCGAAGGAGCAACAGATCATGACGGCCCGGGAGGCCTATGACCGGCTGGCCGCCCACAGCCTCGTCACCACGGAACTGGCGGCGGGATTGAGCCTTTTGGATTGGGACCAGCAGGTCATGCTGCCGTCGGCGGCCTACCCCGGACGGGCGGAACAGCTCGGAGCGCAAACCGCCGTCATCCACCGCCGCTGCCAGGATCCGGCCATCGGTGACTGGCTGGCCGCCTGCGAAGATTCCGAGCTGACGCGCGAGCCCCTTTCCGCCGAAGCAACCAACATCCGCTGTTGGCGCCGCGATTACGACCGTGCGGTCAAAATTCCCGCCGCCCTCGCCGTGGAACTGGCCCGGGCGGCCAGCGCCGGGCAACGGGCCTGGGAGCTGGCCCGGGCCGACAACGATTTCGCGGCCTTCGCCCCGCATCTGGCCACCCTGCTTGCACTCTCCCTGGAAAAGGCCGCCGCCCTGGGCTATGCGGCCGAACCGTACGACGCCCTGCTCGAGAGCTTCGAGCCGGGCGCCACCACGGCCACCGTTGCCCCCCTCCTTCATGAACTCCGCGCCGCCATCGTTCCCCTGGTCGAGGCCATCCGGGAAGCCCCCCGGCCGCGTCCCCTGCCGCCGGGCCCCTATCCGGTCCGAGACCAGGAAGCCCTGGCCAGACGCGTCATGCGCCTCTTCGGCCTGCCTGCGGAGGCCTCGCGGCTGGATGTCTCGGCCCATCCCTTCTCCACACTGATCGGCCCGGCCGATGCTCGGATCACCATCCGCTACGACGAGGCCGATTTCACGAACGCCCTGTTAAGCGCCGCCCACGAAACCGGCCACGCCCTTTACAGCCTGGGCCACACGGCGGCCCATTACGGCACGCCCATGGGCGAGGAGGCCTCGCTCGGCATCCACGAATCCCAATCCCGGCTCTGGGAAAACATGGTGGCCCGCTCCCTGCCCTTCTGGGAATATTTTCTGCCCGAAGCGGTCGCCCGGTTTCCGGTCTTGGCCGGATTCACCCCGACGGACATGTTCCGGGCCCTCGGCGCCACCACGCCCGGCCTTATCCGGGTGGACGCCGACGAGACCACCTACAATCTGCACATCATTTTGCGTTTCGAGCTGGAACTGGCGCTTTCGCGCGGGGATCTGGCCGTGGACGACCTGCCGGGGGCCTGGAACGAGACCTGCCGCCGGCTGCTCGGGCTCACCCCGCCAAACGACACGGTCGGCGTCCTCCAGGACGTGCACTGGGCCACCGGGGAATTCGGCTATTTTCCCACCTACGCATTGGGCAACATCTATGCCGCCGAACTGTTCGCGGCGGCCGGACGCGCCCGGCCCGACCTCGACGCGGCCATGGCCGCCGGGGAATTCGGAGCGCTTCGATCCTGGCTTGATCGCACCGTCTACGCCAAGGGCCGCCAGCTTTCCCCCAGGGATCTGGTGGCGGCGGCCACCGGGAAACCGCCCGCAGCCGCCCCGCTCATCGCCCATTTGCGGGCCAAGGCGACGGCCGTGTACGGTCTTTAGTCCCCGCCGGTCAGAAAAGGATTTTCGGCCTTCTCCCGGCCAACGGTGGTCGTCGGACCATGGCCCGGGAAAAGCTCCACCGCATCGGGCAGGATGAGCAGCCGCTCCCGGATGGAATGCAACAGAAGCCCGGCGTCGCCGCCCGGACCATCGGTACGGCCGACGCTTCCGGCGAAAAGCGCATCGCCGGTAAACGCCGTGAAGGATTTCGGGAAAAAGAAGGCCAGATGCCCGGGCGTATGGCCGGGCGTAGGCAAGATCAGGCACGGCTCGTCAAGCAGTAGCCGCTTCCCCGGGGCCAGGTCCGTCAGGTGCAGCGCCGGCCGCAGGTCGCCCAGCAGGAAAGCGTCGGCCAGCGGTCCCAGGGCCGGCGCGCCGGTGGCCCGGCACAGTTCGGGCACGCCCAGGATGTGATCCGGATGCAGATGCGTCAGGAGCACGGCGGCAAGACGCAACTTGCGGGCGTCGATTTCCCGCAGCACCGCCTCGGGCTCGCCGCCGCAATCCACCACCAGCGCCTGACCGTCCGCCGTCCAGACAAGATAGCTGTTCACGGCCAGGGGATCCATGAGAAAGGTTTTGATATACATGGCCGGGCGGCGGTTCCTCCTGGTCCGGGCCTTGCAAAACGCCTGACCAGGTGCCGCCAGACGCCGAGGAAGTCTCCTTATGCTCCATTTTCGCGGCAACTGCCAGATGCAGTTTTGCGCCGAAGCGGCGGCCGCCGCCGGCCAGACGGTGACGTTCGCTTCCCTGGCCTCGCCCATGACCCTGCTCCGTTCGCCGGGCCGGGTGCCGCCCGAGCTTGCCGCCATGATCGAAGCGGCCGGGGCCGGCGAATATCTGCACACCCGGGAGCTGGCCGACCAATTCCTGCCGCCGTCGGCCGGCCCCAGGCCCGAGGCCCTGGTCGTCAACATTTTCCATGAAAACCGGCCCCTGTGGCTGCACGCGCGCGAGGGCTACGTCTTCTACCTCGATCCGGCCGCCCGGTCGCGCTCCCCGGTCCTGGCCGCCTGGTTGGACCGGGAATGCCGCCCCATCGCCGCCAATCCGGCCACCTTCCTGGACCGGTTGGCGGCCATGCTCCTGCACTTCCAGGAGGCCCTGCCGGGCGTACCGCTGGTGGTGTGCGGCCGGCTGTCCCATTACCCCGGTCTGGGACCGCATCCGGAGTCCTACCTGGAAGGCTGGGGAGACCTGTGTTTCGGGGCCGGCCGAGAATTCGCCGCCTGGATCGAAGCACTGCCCGGCGCCCACTTCCTGGACGCGGACCGGATCATGGCCGGTGTGGCCGCCCGGTCGGGACTGCCGGTGGAAGCCCATTTCCCGTTTCTCCGGCTGGCCGGTCCCGAGGACACGGTCGGCCCGCCCATCCGTCGCGACGTGGAGCACGCCGGCAGCCTGTGGCCGGCCCTGGCCGCCAAAATCGTCCAGACCGTGGCCACCGGCCGGGTAGCCTACGGTCCGGACGAGATTGTCCCCGAGGTGTGGCGCCAACCGTATAAACCCGAGCATCTCGACCGGCCGGCCCTGCTTAAGCTGCTGGCTTCCGGCTCCAACTATCTGGCCGCCCGGGCAGTGGGACAGTTCTTTTTCCGACCGGACGAAGATTTCACCGACCTCCTCGTCGCCGCCGCCCCGAACATGCCCATCTGCCACAACCTCTTCCACATGATCCGGGCCTACGCGGCGAGGCGGCCCAATCCCGCCCTGCGCTCCTGGATCCGCGTCCATGCCGCCAAGGCAGCGGCCTTCTCCGCCAACGGCGAGGCCTACCGGACCGAGTACCTGGAAAAACTGACCTCCCTCGACCAACGCCTGCTTGCCTGTCGCACCATTTAACATTATAAAACGTCTCGTTTAAAAAACATAAACGCCCGTCGGCCCCGGATCGAGGCCTCCCCGTAACCGGGATCGCCTCGATCCGTCATTACATCAGATACTCCGTAAAAACAGTATGTTGTCGATTTACCGAGCAACATTCCGGCATCCTGGCATGGATCGTGCTGCGGTGAAGCCGCCCGAGGGATGTCCGGCTGACCGAAGCAATCGTATCACTTTTTTAAACAGGGAGACGTCATGCGACGCGTAGGATTCCTACTGTTGGCCCTGGTCCTGCTCGGACCCAAAACGGCCTTTCCGGCCAAGACCCCTGGGCAACTCTCCGTCAAGGCGGCCATGGTCACGGACTACGCCAGCGGCCGGGTCCTTTACAGCCAGGATGCGGACAGGCGCATCGCCCCGGCTTCCGTCACCAAGATCATGACCATGTATCTGGTCTTCGACGCTCTGGCTTCCGGCCAGGCACATCTGACCGACCGCGTTCGGGTCAGTCGCCGGGCCGACTCCACGGGCGGTTCCACCATGAACCTTAAGGCCGGCGAAACCGTCACCCTCGACGAACTCATGCAGGGCATGGCCGTGGCTTCCGGCAATGATGCCTGCATCGCCATCGCCGAACATTTCGGCGGTATCCCCCATTTCGTAGGCATGATGAACCAAAAGGCCCGCGAACTGGGGATGACGAGAACCACCTTCGTCAACCCCAACGGTCTGCCGGCCTCCGGACAGCTCACCACGGCCCGCGATCTTACCAAGCTGGCCACGAGCTACCTGCGCCACTACCCCCAGGCCCTGCGCTATCACTCCACCACTTCGATCAACCACCGTGGCGCGGTCCATGGCAACAGCAACCACCTGCTCGGCGTTGTCGATGGCGTGGACGGCATCAAGACCGGTTTCGTCTGCTCAAGCGGCTACAATATCGTGGTCACGGCCAAACGCGGCGGCGCCCGGATCATCGCCGTGGTCCTCGGCGGACGCACCAAACAGGTCCGCAATCATGAGGCCACCCGGATTCTCAATGCCGCCTTCTCCGGTTCGGTCCAATCCATGCTGGCCTCCAACGATGACGCCCCGGAATCCCCGCGCGTCAGCTCCCGACACAGCAGGGCCGGCCGGCACCACGGCCACCTGCGCGTGGCCGAATCCGGGCACCACCGCCATGGCAAGGTCAGTGCCAGCCGCGGCGCCGCAGCCCGGTTCGATACCGCCGCCAGCAACGGCTCGTCCCGTCACAAGGCCGCCCACGCCAGCAAGAAAGGCCACCACAGCCGACATGCGCCGACCTCGACCGACTACGCCAGCCGGTAAAAGTCCCGGTACCATAGCAACAAACGTGCATCAGGAGAGGATTCCAAAGGGGGAACCCCTTTGGCCGCCGAAGGCACCCCCTGGGGGAACGTTGCCTGCGCAGCTTGGACGCCCGGCCGGCCGGGGAGAATACCCTCGCCTCGCGTAAAAAAGGGCCAGGCCAAGCTTACAGGAGGGGCGACGAAACGGTCATCGGCGTCAGCGGCCCGCAGACGCCCACCCGTCCATCCGGCAATCGCATCAGTTCGCGGGTCTCGCCATCCTGGGACACCACCATGGCCACCGCTCCGGGCACCCGGGCGCAAAACCGGGCCGCCGAACGATGCCGCGTCCCGAACGCGGTCAGACGCACGGGCCCCATCGGCCGGGGCTCCGAAGACTCCGGATCCAGGGCCACACATTCCGGCAGCCGCTCATCCTCCCGGGCGCACAGTTCCACCCGAAAGCCCAGCACCGACAAGGCCGCATCGAGCACCACGGCCCCATCCACGGACGAGGCCTGCGCCGTGATGCGCGTGGCCGTCTCCCACTGCTCCACATGCGTGGCATGATGCGTCTCGCCCGAGGCCAGATTCACGGCCACCCGTCCCAGATTCGGCCAGGACACCCCCACTCCCGGCGAGAGCAGACCACCGGCTCCGGCCAGATCCATCCCCGGCGGCAGGAAGACGAACATCCCGCCGTGGCCGGCGGCCACGGCCAGGGAAAGAATTCGGGCCAGGGTAGCCTTGACCACGCCCGGCACCGTCGTGCTGTCCGTCATATCGCGCGACAACAGCGCGACGGCCTGCCGGCACAGGGGCAAAAAGATCGGAGAGAAGGCGTTGTCGTGGCTGCGGCTCAGCCGCCCCTCCCTGAGTTCCAGATAGCTGACCGGGGCATCGTGGGAAAAAAGGGCCGTGCGAATGCGGGCCGGACCGGCCACATGCAGGGACAGTCCAGGAAAAAGCGTGCCGCCGTGGTAGTCGAGTCGCCCCCGCAAGGCGGTAAAACCCGAATATTCCACCCGGGCCGCCCCCTCCAGCCGTAAGCCGTCCGGCCCCTCCTTGACCACAAAGGCATAGGGCCTGGGCGGGATGCCGGGACTCACCCGGTGCAGGACTTCCATGGACAGGGGAAGCGGCGGAGAAAACCGCATGTCGAGCATGGGCTCCGACGCGTCGCGGAGGGGGGCGAAAAGCTGGAACGAGGGATAACGCCCCTCCTCCTGCTTGAGACTGGTCCGGAAGGCCGTCTCGACCAGGCAGACCAGCCCAGGGTCGGACAGAACGGTCTGGTTGGGGCAAAGCCCCGCAGCCAGTTCGAGGGGACCGGCCACGGCATCGCAGGATGTTGGCGCATGCGGCATCGCCGCTCCTTAGGTCCGGCCACGGCGGCTGTCAAACCCGACAGCATCAATCGCCGCCGCCACCAGGCTCCAGCGGGACGCCCTGATCGCGCCACCGCAGCACCTCGGCGGCCAGACGGTTGGAACGCAGCATGAACCGGGCTTTTCCCTGTGCCTCGCGCGACAACACCAGATCAACGGCATCCAGACGCCACAAACAGGAGCTGCCGGCCGCCGTCTCCCGACAAAAAGGCGGCCCGTATCCGGTTTCCAAGTCCCGACGCAAGCGGGAGGCCGCAGCCGGTTCGACCAGATCGGCGCTCACGGAAAAAAGCCGGTTCCGATAAAAAGCATAGACCGGATCGGCCAGAGCCACCCCGTGAAACGGCTCGGTTTGGCCCGGCCGGGTGAAATAGGCCAAGGCTCCGGCCAGTGCGGACGGCAGGACGACCGGAACGGGCGCGAGGCCCTCTCCGGGCGGATCACCCAGACGCAGGCCGGCCAAGCCGGAAGGTGTCGGGGCCGCCGCCGGACGCGAACAGGCGGTCAGACAGACAAACAGCAGAAGGCAAACCCGCAAGCGAGCAAGCATCCGTTGCTCCCGCGTTCAAAATTCAAGGCGCTCCAAGATGACGTTGCTGACCAGAAAGCCGTTTTTGGTCAGACGCAAATGCCCGTCGCTGATGCGAATAAGTTCGTTTTGGCGCAGGGCCGTAATCAGTCCCTCGTTGTCCTTGAAGAAATCCCGACCGGTGGCCTTGCGGTAGGCGGCCAGCCGCAACCCTTTGGCCGTGCGCAAGGACAGCATGACCAGCTCCCGGGCCTTCTCCTCGGCCGTCAGTTCCACCGCCCCCTGGCCACACTTGCCGGCCTTGACCATGGCCGCCCATTGCCGGACGTCGGACGGATTTTCATGCCGCCGGCCGGCCAAGGTGGAGACGGCGGCCGGCCCCAGGCCCAGATAGTCCCGACCCTCCCAATAGCCCGAATTGTGACGGCTCACATACCCCATGCGGGCGAAATTGGATATTTCGTACTGCAAATAGCCCTGCTCCTCCAGATATTCGGCCCCGTGCACGTACATGCGGCCCTGTTCCGTTTCGGCGGGCAGCTCCAGACGTCCGGCCGCCGCCTCCTCGGCCAGGGGCGTGCCGGGCTCCAGGGTCAGCCCGTAGCAGGACAGGTGTTCGGGCCGCAGTCCGACCAGGGTCTTCAGTTCCTCCAACCATTGCCCTTCGCGCTGGCCGGGCAGCCCCCACATGACGTCCAGACTGACATTGGCGAAGCCCGCCCGCTTGGCCAGGGCATAGGCCGCAAGCGCCTGCTGCGCGTCGTGAGGCCGGCCGAGCAGGCGCAAATCGGCTTCCGACAAGCTCTGCAGGCCGAGACTCAGGCGGTTGACGCCGTATCGCAGCAGCGAAGCGAGATAGCCCTCGTCCAGAGCCGAATCGGGATTGGCCTCGAAGGTCCATTCCAGGCCCGGGTCCAGATCGAAATGCCGCTGCATCTCCGACACGATCCTGGACAACGCCCAGCCAGGCAAAAGGCTTGGCGTGCCGCCGCCGCAATAGACCGTTTCCAGGCGCGGCCGGCCGAGCACCCGACTCCAGTAGCGCATCTCCAGGGGCAAAGCGGCCACGTAGGCCGCCAGCTCGTCCATGTCGAGCGGCTTGGAGTAAAAGGCGCAGTACCGGCACTTGCTCCGGCAAAACGGTACGTGGATATAGAGCTGCATGGCAGGAGAAATGCCTCCGACGGCCAGGGAAGGGCGTTGCCCCCCTGGCCCCCTCCCCTACCGGGGGAACGATTCCCCCGGACCCCTCGTACGGTATCGCCCTCGCGCGCGCAATGCCACACCGCTGCAGAGGGTCCGGGCGGCGGGGCCCCGGTCTTATTTCCCGTCGAGTTCGCCGAGATGACGCAGAGCCTCGTAGAGGACGATGGAGGCGGCGTTGGCCAGATTGAGGCTGCGCACGTGGCCCCAGATGGGGATGCGCAGGCGCGCGGGCGTGGCGTCGAGAAAAGCCTCGGGCAGCCCCCGGCTTTCGGTGCCGAAAACGAGGGCGTCATCCCCGGTGTAGTCGAAGGCCTGATAGGCAGCGGCGGCATGCCCCCGATTGCCGGTGGTGGCGGCCACGATCCGCCGGTCGGGATGGGCCTGACGGTAGGCGTCGAAGTCGTCCCAGACGGCAAGTGTCACGTAGGGCCAATAATCCAGGCCGGCCCGCTTGAGATAGCGGTCCTCCAGGCTGAAGCCCAGGGGCCTAATCAGGTGAAGCGGCGTGCAGGTAGCGGCGCACAGCCGGGCGATACTACCGGTATTCTGAGGAATTTCCGGCTCGTACAAAACGATTTCGATCACACTTTTTCCCCGGCCCCGGCGGTTTCCTTGGTGTAGGGAACATCCTTGCAATAGACGGTGCCCTGGCAGGCGGCCACGGCCACGCCCGATTCGTTGGAGATGGTAATGGCGTAGGTGGCCAGTTTGCTGGCGCGGGAAATTTCCCGGGCCTCGGCGTAGAGCGTGGAGCCCGAGCCGGGCCGGACATAGGTGATGGTCGAGGCGACGGCCAGGGCCAGCCGGCCGTAGGAATTGGAGGCGACGGCCAGGGCCAGGTCGGCCAGAGTGAAGACGGCGCCGCCATGGGCGATGCCGGCGCCGTTTTTCAGATCGTCGGTCAGGTCCATAGCCGTTTTGGCATAGCCGGGAGCGGCGTCGATGATGCGGATACCAAGCAGCTTGGCAAAGGCGTCGCGTTCCAAAAACCACTGCATGTCCATGGCAATTCCTTTCAAGAGGGGCGTAGTTACATGAAAACGGGCGATGGAACCCCAGGCCGACCGGTTTGTCAAGCCGACGGATTACGGCTATAAGCGGGCTGCTTTCCTTGCTCCCGGAGGACTGCCATGATGCGCAAAACCATCCTTCTTGCCCTGTTGTGCCTGTGGGCGGGGCTGTTCGGACGCATCGGCGAGGGGCAGGCCGCCCCGCCCAGCCCGGCCGAACTGAAACAGTCCATAGAAACGGCTCAAACGACCATCGCGGAGAACACGAAAATCCTCCACGCCTATGACGACGAGATGCGCAAAACCGTGGGCAACGATCCGGCCTCGATCCGCCGCCGGGAGGAAATCCGCATCCTCAAACGCTACTACGCGCAGGAAACCGAGACGCTTCGGGCCAGGATCATCGAGGACTACAAGAAGATTCAGGAGTACCGGGCCGGTGGCGCGAAGTGAGGCAATGGTCGGCGGCGCCAAAACAAAAACGCCCCGCAGATGCGAGGCGTTTCGTTCTGGTTTGGTGGTGGGCGATCGGGGATTTGAACCCCGGACTTCCACCGTGTGAAGATGGCACTCTAACCGCTGAGTTAATCGCCCGTCGAACCTGATAAGGGGAACACCCTCCCGAGGCAAGCTTTTTTTCACGGGTCGGCGTTTTTTTCCCGAGGCATGGGCAAATTTTTTTTCATTATTGACTTGAATATATGGAGAATCAACGAATATGCAGCTTTTAGTCACCGGCGGATGCGGCTTTATCGGCTCCAACTTCATCCGCACCATGCTGACCCGCCATGAGGGACTGACCCTCGTCAACCTGGACAAGCTGACCTATGCCGGCAACCGTCAGAGCCTGGCCGATGTCGAGACGACCTACGGCGGCAAACGCTACTTCTTCGCCCAAGGCGACATCGCCAACAGCGAACTGGTGCTGCATCTGTTCGAAGAGCACGCCATCGAAGCGGTGGTCAATTTCGCCGCCGAATCCCACGTCGACCGCTCCATCGCCGATGCCTCGCCGTTCGTGGCCACCAACGTGGCCGGCACCCAGCGCCTGCTGGACGCGGCCCGGCAGTTCGGCGTCAAGCGGTTCGTGCATATTTCCACCGACGAGGTCTACGGCACCCTCGGCACCCAGGGAAAATTCAGCGAGGAAACGCCGCTTGCCCCCAATAGCCCCTACTCGGCCAGCAAGGCCGGGGCGGACATGCTGGTGCGGGCCGCCCACGAGACCTACGGCATGGACACGGTCATCACCCGCTGTTCCAACAATTACGGTCCCTACCAGTTCCCGGAAAAACTCATTCCGCTCATGTTTTCCCGGGCCATGGCCGACGAAGCCCTGCCCGTCTACGGCGACGGCTTAAACGTGCGGGACTGGATCTACGTGCTCGACCACTGCCGGGGCGTGGAACTGGCCCTGCTGCAGGGACGTTCCGGCGAGGTCTACAATTTCGGCGGCAACGCGGAAAAGCCCAACATCGAGGTGGTGCGGACCATCCTTGCCGCCCTTGGCAAGCCGGAAAGCCTGATCCGCTTCGTGACGGACCGTCCCGGCCACGACCGGCGCTACGCCATGGATTTCTCCAAGGCCGCTCGGGAACTGGGCTTCGCCCCCGCATACGACTTCACCCGCGGCATCCGGGAGACCGTGGACTGGTACCGGGCCAACGGACAATGGCTGGAAAGCGTCAAAAGCGGCGCCTATCGCCAATTCATGGCCCGCTGGTACGAGGAGCGGGCATGAGCGGGGAAACGCGACGCGCCATCGTTTTGGGCGGCATAAACGGCCTGCTCGGCCGGCCCCTGACCGAGGCCCTGACCCGGACGGGCTTTGCGGTCTGGCCGACCGGCCGCAGCGAATTCGATCCCTGCGACCCGGTGGCCGTGGACAAAGCCCTGGCCGGCTACCGCCCCACCCATCTCTTCAATACCGTGGCCTATACGGCCGTGGACAAGGCCGAGGACGAACCGGAAGCGGCCTACCACCTCAACCGCGACCTGCCGGCCCTGCTCGCCACGGCCTGCCGGCGGGCCGGGGTCCGGTTCGTGCAGTACAGCACGGATTTCGTCTTCGACGGGAAAAAGGGATCGCCGTACCGGGAGGAGGACCCGACCCATCCGGAATCGGTCTACGGCGCCAGCAAGCTGGCCGGGGAAGAGGCCATCCTGAACCAGGACCTGCCCGATTGCCAGATCCTGCGCACGGCCTGGCTGTACGGGCCGGGCAAGAAAAACTTCGTGACGACGATATTGGGTCTGGCCAGGGATCGGGCGGAGCTTCCGGTGGTGGCGGACCAGATCGGTTCGCCGACCTTCACCCTTGATCTGGCCGGCTGGTCGGCCGAGCTGGCCGTTACGCAGACAAGCGGCATCATCCACGCCGCAGGCGGCGGGCAGGCCAGCTGGTGCGAGCTGGCGGCCGAAGCGGTGGCCGCAGCCAAACTTCCCTGCCGGGTTCTGCCCATCCCCTCGGACGCCTATCCGCAGCAGGCCAAACGGCCGAGCTATTCGGTGCTCGATACGGGCAAACTCGCCCGGGCCATCGGCCGGGCTCCCCGGCCCTGGCGGGAAGCGGTGCGGGACTATGTGACGGGGCTGGCTCCATCCGCCTCCTGATGCGCACGGAGCAGGGGCAAGGTGAAGCAGAAGGCCGCCCCCCGCCCCGCGCCGTTTTCCACCCAGATCCGGCCGCCGTGAGCCGCGACGATGCCCTCGGCAATGGCCAGGCCCAGGCCCAGGCCTTTCTCCCCGGCCGTGGGCCGGGCCGAAAGCCGCTCGAAGGGTTTGAACAGACGGAAGCGCTCCTCGGGCAGGATGCCCGGCCCCTGGTCCTTCACCCGAAGCAGAACGCCGTCGCCGGTGGCTTCCAGCTCCAGACGCACGACGGATCGGGGCGGCGAAAATTTGAGGGCGTTTGAAAGCAAATTGTCCAGCAGCCGGGCCACCAGATCCGAATCGAACGGCATGGGCGGCACTCCGGCCAGGTCGGTTTCCAGCCGGATGCCCTTCCCGGCGGCCGTGGCTGCGGCCAACCGGACCCGTTCCGTCACCAAATCGTCGAAATGCCCCATGACGGGAGCGGGCTCCAACTGGCCCGATTGCAAACGGGTCAGGTCCTGCATGTTTCCAGCCAGAGCGCACAGGCGGCGGCCGGCCTGGCTGATGACGGCCACCATCTCCCGGACCTCGCCCTCCACCGGGCCGCAGGTGCCGTCGAGAAGGAGGTTGGCCGCACCGACGATGCCGCCGGCCGGGCTTTTCAGGTCGTGCGCCAGCATGGACAGAAACATCCGGCGCAGCCGCTCCAGGCGCTTGATCTCCAGCATGCGTTCCACGGCTTCCACCCCGTGGAGCACCCGGCAGTAGAGTTCCTCCCGGCCGAAGGGCTTATGCAGATAGTCGTCGCCGCCGTTTTTGAGAAATTCCGCCGAAACGGAGCGCGGGGCCTTGCCCGATATGCCGATCAGGCAGATTTCCCGCTGGCGGAACTGTCTGCGGATAGCCCGGGTCAGCTCCACCCCGTTTTGTCCCGGCATGTCGTAGTCGATGATGACGGCGGTGATGTCCGGGCACCGCTCAAGGATGCGCATGGCCATAAGCGAACCGCCGGCCGTGTGGACCCGGAACTGGTAGCGACGCAACTGCCGGCGCACGAAGAGCCGCATGAAGGCGGAGTCCTCGACCACCAGAACGCGGGCGAGGCGATTTTTTTGCAAACGGGCCACGAACCGGGCCACCCGATGCGGATCATCGGCGTCGGCCACCACGAAATCGATGGCATCCAGGGCTTCGGCCTGTTCCCGATGGCGAGCGCTATACCCGCCGGCCACCGCCAGCCAGGGAATACCCCGCCTGATGGCCAGCCCGGCCAGTTCCTCGACCGCGGACTCGGGAAGCCCCAGATCCACCACAAGCAGGAAAAAATCGCTGGCGGGACGTTCGGTCAGCAAAAGGGCGGCCTGCGCCGGATTCCCTTCCTTGACGCTGCCGAGGCGGGAAGACACGCCGTCGAGCGATGCGATAGCCAGGGCAAGGGCGGCATTCTCCGAAGCGAGCACGATCTGCGGTTCGGCCATCGGACGCCATTCCTCTTGGAAAACTGTCGGCAACCTAGCAAAGCCCCGGCGCTAGAGCAACGAAATCCGTCACCTCCCGCGGACAAGAACGGTCAGGCCAGCCGGTCGGAGCCGAAGGGCAGCGTCCGCGTCCCTCCGGTTTCGCAACCAGGCGGACCGGTTGCGAAACCGCAGGAAGATGCCGGCCGGCTGGCTTTTTTCCGACCTAGATTTCCCGATGGGCGTCACGGGCGCGGATCTCGGCCCGTTTGATCTTGCCGCCGATGGTCTTGGGCAGTTCGTCCACGAACTCGATCACGCGGGGATACTTATACGGCGCGGTTTCCTTTTTCACGTGATCCTGCAGTTCCTTGACCAGCGCATCCGAAGGCGCATAGCTCGAATCCAGGACAATGGTCGCCTTGACGGCCTGGCCGCGCACGGCATCGGGCACGCCGGTCACCGCCGCCTCGACCACGGCCGGATGCAGGATAAGGGCGCTTTCCACCTCGAAGGGCCCGATCCGGTAGCCGCTCGATTTGATGAGATCGTCGGTGCGGCCGAGGAACCAGAAATACCCGTCCTCGTCCATCCAGGCCTTGTCGCCGGTATGGTAGTATCCGTCATGCACGACGCCGGCGGTTTTTTCCGGCTCCAGGAGATACCCCATAAAAAGGCCGATATTCTTGCCTTTTTCCAGCCGGATACAGATTTCACCCTCCACGCCTGTCGGGCTGGGCCGCCCCTCCTCGTCCAGGAGGACGACATTCCAGCCCGGAGCCGGCCGGCCGATGGAACCGGGCTTGGGCGTCATGCACGGAAAGGTGGCGATTTGGAGGGTGGTTTCGGTCTGGCCGTAGCCTTCGTGAATAAGCAGCCCGGTACGCTCCTTCCAGACGCGGAAAACGCCCTCGTTCAAGAGCTCGCCGGCCGTGGTGCAGTAGCGCAACGACGACAGGTCGTATTGCGAGAGGTCCTCGCGGATAAGGAACCGATAGACCGTCGGCGGGGCGCAAAAGGTGGTCACCTTGTGTTTGCTCATCACCGCAAGCAGTTCCGCCGGATGAAACTTGCCCCGGAAGTCCCAGACGAAGATCGTGGCCCCGGCCATCCACTGACCGTAGAACTTGCCCCAGACCGCCTTGCCCCAGCCCGTGTCGGCCACCGTGAGGTGGATGTCGCCCGGCTCCAGATCGTGCCAGTAGACGCCGGTGGTGCGGTGACCCAAGGCATAGCCGTGGTTGTGTTCCACCATCTTGGGCATGCCGGTGGTGCCGGAGGAAAAAAAGATCAGCAACGGATCGTCGCCGCCCGGGGAATCCGGGGTGCGGGGAAACACGTCCGAGGCGGCGGCGCGGATGGTCTCGTAATCGAGCCAGCCGTCCGGTTTGGGTGCCTCCCCCACATGGACCAGAATGGTCAGGCTCGGACAGTTGGATCTGGCCGCCTCGACCCTGGCCACCACCGAATCCTCGGCCACCATGGCCTTGATGCCGGCATAGTTGACGCGGAAATCGATGTCATGGGGCGTGAGCAGGTGGGGGGAAGGGATGGGGACGGCCCCAAGCTTGTGCAGGGCGAGCATGGTCACCCACCACTCCACCCGGCGATAGAGAATGACCATGACCCGGTCACCCTTGGCCAGGCCGGCCGTCTTGAAGGCATTGGCCAGCCGAGCCGATTCCCGGCTGAACCAGGCCAGATCGAAATCCCGGCGATGGCCGGTGGGGTCGATATGGATCATGGCCGGACGGGTGGGATCCACGGCCGCTTCGGCGTCCAGAAAATCGAAGGCGAAATTGTAGTCTTCCGGCACGGAGACGCTCACGGTCTCCTGCAATTCCCGGTAGGTTTGCGGCCGCAGTTTGGCGACAGGCATGATGCGGGCTCCCTAGGCAAAACTGTTGTCTATTTTTAGATGATCACGTCCAGAAACTCGGCCTCCTTCCCGTCGAGTCCACGCATGGCGTGGGGCGTGCGGGAGGAGAGGTACAGACAGTCGTGGGGTTCAAGGACAAGCGCCTCGTCGCCCAACCGCACTTCCAGGCGGCCACGCAGCATGTAGATGAATTCCTCGCCCAGGTGGCGGTTGAAATCCATCGCCGTCTCGGCCTTGGGTGGCACGGTAACCAAGAAGGGTTCCATGGCCGGCTTGTGGAAGCGATAGGCCAGGGACTGGTACTTGTAAGCCTTGCGGCGGTCAACGGACAGGCCTTGGCCGCGCCGCACCAGGGAATAGGTCTGGAGGTGGGCCTCGTCGCCGGTCAGTAACGCGGTCAGATCCACACCGCACGCCTGGGCCACCTTATAGAGGAAGCTGACCGGGATCTCCTGGTTGCCGGATTCGAAGGCCAGGACCTCTTCCGCCGAAACCCCGGTGATTTCGGCCAAGGATTCGGGGGAAAACCCCGTCACCTCGCGGATACCGCGGAGTCGCATGGCGATTTCCCGTACCGGCCCGATCTCTGCGTTCATAACGGTCCCTCCTCTTGAGGTTTGCGTGTACAAGCCGAAAACGAAAGGCTGTCATTTCGTACGAACAGGCGGCTTGTCAATTCGTTTCACGAAATTCCCCAAAAAACGGCTGGAATTTCATCTGGCCCTAGGCTATGGAAAAAACTCCGTTGGGGCATATCGTCCCCACTACCAGTATACCGTTTGCCTTTGAGGGAGTTCATGAGTCGCAAAAAACTTGGCGAGCGTATCCGCAGTTATAGGGAACGTCAGGAACTTACCCTGGAAGATTTGGCCCGACGCACGGGCCTGTCTGTAGAATTCTTGACCTCGCTTGAAGAAGAGGACGTCACGCCGTCGATCTGGCCACTGCTCAAGATCGCCCTGGCCCTGGGCCAGCGGCTCGGCACCTTCATGGACGACGCCATAGACGACGACGTGTGCCTGACGCGCCAAGCCGAACGCGGCCAGGACGACACCGTATTGCGCAAGGGCCGAGGCAAACGCGCCTCGTTCTGCTATCATAGCCTGGGCGCGGCCAAGGCCGACCGGCACATGGAGCCGTTTTACATCGAAATTCACCCCGATGAAGAGGCCGACGCCGAAAAGCCGCTGTCCTCCCACGAGGGAGAGGAATTCATCGTGGTGGTCACGGGCGAACTCGAGGTGCTTCTCGGTCCCGACCGCCACATTCTCGGCCCCGGGGACTCCATCTACTACAATTCCGTAGTGCCGCATTACGTCGGCTGCGGCAATGCGCCCCAGGCCTCAATCTACGCCGTTCTGTATTTCCCGCAGTAAAAGGGAAGGAGCCGTCATGTCCTTCGTGCCGCCGCCTTTGGCGCTGCCCCCCCTGCTCGACCTGACCCTGGGCCAGTTGCTCCATGAAACGGCCCGCAAATATCCGGACCAGGATGCCGTGGTCTACGTGGACCGCGACTACCGGCTGACATGGCGACAGTTCGACGAGCTGACCGACGAGCTGGCCAAGGGGCTTATGGCGCTTGGCATCCGAAAGGGTGAAAAAGTGGCGGTCTGGGCCACCAATGTCCCTTTCTGGGTGGCCTTGATGTTCGCCACGGCCAAGATGGGCGCCATTCTGCTCACGGTCAACACGGCCTACAAGCGCAACGAACTCAAGTATCTGATGACCAACTCCGAAGCAGAAAACATCTTCATCATCAACGGGTTCCGCGACTCGGACTATATCGAGATCCTCTACGCCCTGGCCCCGGAACTGCGCACCATGGAGCGCGGGGCCATCACGAGCCGGACCTTCCCTTTCTTAAAGCGCGTCTGCTTTCTGGGTGTGGAAAAACACCGGGGCATGTACTCCATCCCCGAGATCATGGGCCTCGCCCGCACCGTCTCGGACGAGGAACTGCAGGCCCGGCAGGCCACCTTCACCTGCCACGACGTGGTCAACATGCAGTACACCTCGGGCACGACCGGCTTTCCCAAGGGTGTGATGCTCAGCCACCACAACATCGTGAACAACGGCTATTCCATCGGCCAGCGCCAACGCTTTTCGGGCCAGGACAAACTGTGCATCCAGGTGCCGCTGTTCCACTGCTTCGGCTGCGTGCTGGCGGTCATGGCCTGCGTCAATCACGGCACCACCATGGTCTTCACCGAAGTCTTCAACCCGATCACCAGCATGACCTCCATCGAACAGGAAAAATGCACGGCCATCTACGGCGTGCCGACCATGTTCATCGCCATCCTGGAGCACCCGCTCTTTGCCAAATTCGATTTCTCGTCCCTGCGCACGGGTATCATGGCCGGCTCGGTCTGCCCCACCCAGACCATGCGCCAGGTGACCGAAAAAATGTACATGCGGCAGATCACGAGCGTGTACGGCCTGACGGAAAGCTCGCCCGGCATGACCCAGACCGATGTCACTGATCCGCTCCACTACCGGGTCACCGGCGTGGGACGGGCATTTCCCCACGTCGAGGTCAAGGTGGCCGATCCCGAAACGGGCGAGGAGGTGCCCCGCGGCACCACGGGCGAACTGTGCTGCCGCGGCTACAACAGGATGAAGGGCTACTACAAGAATCCCGAAGCCACGGCCCAATGCATCGACGCAAACGGCTGGGTTCACTCCGGCGATCTCGGTGTCATGGACGAGTACGGCTACGTGACCATCACCGGCCGCATCAAGGACATGATCATCCGGGGCGGCGAAAACATCTATCCCCGAGAGATCGAGGAATACCTCTACACCATGCCCGGCATCGCCGACGTGCAGGTGGCGGGCGTTCCGAGCCGCAAGTACGGCGAGGAAGTGGGAGCATTCATCATCCTGAAACCGGGCGTCAGCATGGAGACCGAGGATGTGCGCGACTTCTGCCGGGGCCAGATCGCCTGGCACAAGATTCCGAAATATGTCGCCTTTGTTGACGAATTCCCGCTGACCACCAGCGGCAAGGTGCAGAAATTCAAGCTGCGCGAACTGGCCGCCAAGCGCTTCCCCGAGGCCATGCGGTAAAAAAAGAGGCCTCCGGCGGCCGGGGGCATCATGCCCCCGGCCCCCTCACACCGAGGGCAAAGGGGGGACCAAGGATGGCCCCCGGCAGGTCCAGGGCAACGCCCTGGCCGTGAGGGTCCGGGAGAGGCGACGCCTCGCCCGGAGGAGACGAACTCTGCCGACCGGAGGAGATCATCCCATGGACAAACGCTGCCTCTCCTGGCTTTTGGCATGGTGCCTGCTGGCGGGCCTGGCCGGCACCGCCCGGGCCGGCGGCTCCGAACGCGTATTTTCGGCCCTTTGGACGCCAGACGATCTGGCGAACGTGGCCGCCGAGAAAAAATCCGGCAAACGCCACGAGCCGGACCGAACGCCGCCAGCCACGGCCGGAGCTCCGGCCCTGCCCCCCCTGCCCGACCGCCTGACCGGCTCCATCCGCCGGGTGGAGACGGCCGGGGCCAAGCTCGTGGCCCTCACCTTCGATCTGTGCGAGTTGAGCGACCAGACCGCCGGTTACGACGGCGAGGTCGTGGACGCCCTGCGCGCCGCCAAGGCCAAGGCCACTTTCTTCGCCGGCGGCAAGTGGATGCGGTCCCATCCGAAGCGGGCCATGGAGCTGTTGACCGATCCGCTGTTCGAGATCGGCAACCACGCCTGGACCCATGGCAATTTCGGCCAGCTCTCCCCGGAAGGGCTGCGTCGGGAAATTCTCTGGGCCCAGGCCCAGTACGCCATTCTCCGGGCCGAAGCGGCCAAGCGCGCCCGGGAGCGCGGCGTCCCGGAAACGGAAATCGCCAAAATTCCGGTCGCACCGGTCCTGTTCCGCTTCCCCTACGGCCGTTGCCGACCCGAGGCCTTGGCCATGCTGGCCGAAAACGGACTAGCCGCCATCCAATGGAATCTGACCACCCTGGACCCGAATCCGGGGACCACGGCCAAAGCCATCGTCGCCACCGTCCTGGCGCGCGTGCGTCCCGGCGACATCATCATCGGTCACGCCAACGGCAACGGCCACGGCACGGGGCAGGCCATGCCCGAACTCATCGCCAAGCTGCGGGAACGCGGCTACACCCTGGTCACGGTCAGCGAACTGCTGGCCGCCGGCCGGCCGGTAGCCGCCTCGGACTGCTACGACGCCCATCCCGGCGACACGGTCCAATACGACCGCATCTTCGGCGACGGGACGGTCCATCCGCGGAAGAGGTAACAGGAGACCACTGCACAATGCGTCGAAGGAGGCGCCTCGGGCGGTAGCCCGAGAGGATTTAGGGAATTGGGCAGCGGCCCAACGGAAGAAAAGAAGCCTGCGGCCTGCGGCGGTCGGGGCAGCAGCCCCCGACCGCCTTCGCGCCAGAGAGCCGTCCCCTATTTGACGCCGCGATCATGAAAGAAGGGGGCATACTTCTTGTCCGTGCCCTTGATGTGCCCCACCAGCCAGTTCTTGAGGAAATCCATGATCTCGGTGGTGAGCGCCGTCTTGTTTGCCCGGAACTCCTCGCCAAAGGCCATGACCTTCTCCACAAAGGCGTCATGCTCCTTGCGGTGATTCAAGTAGCCTGGATACTTATATTTCTCCATAAGGGACTCTTCAAAGCCGAAGTGTTCCACGGCGTAGTCCTCAAGCCCCTTCACGATGTGCTCCACCTGGGCCTTGCCCTTGCCCGTCCGCATGGCCTCGTGCAACTCGCAGATCATACGGACCAGGATCTTGTGCTGCGCGTCGATGTCCTTGATGCCGACCACCAGCGAGTCATCCCAGACCAGGATACCGCTGCCCGTGGAACAGGAAGGGGCATTGGCCGTGGCCGAGGCGGCAGGAGAAGGCGGCAGGGCCTTGGCAGCCTTTGTCTTGGAGGCGGACAGGGATTTTTTCGGCGCGTCCGGGCGCGGGGACGGCAAAGCCGGACGCTTGGGCGTGGTCACCTGGCGCGGCGGTCTGGCCCCGGCCGGACGGCTTCCCGTCTCGCCGGTCATCTGCCGGATGACCTCGTCCAGCTCCCCGGCCAGTTCGGTCAAGGCCGACAGGGCCTCGGTGGCGGCACCCATGCCGGCCGCCGTTTCCCCAGCGATACCGTTGACCTCTTCCACGGCCCGGTTGATCTCCTCGGAGGTGGCGGACTGCTCTTCCGAGGCCGTAGCGATGGATTCCACCTGGGAGGCGGTCGTCTCCACGATGCCCACGATTTCATCCATGAACCGGCCCGACTCGGCCGCCGCCTCCGTGCTCTGTTCGATGCCCGAAGCGGCGGATTCCACGGCGGCGATATTCTCCCGGGCTTGGCTCTGAATGGAACGCACGGCCTCGCCCACTTCCTTGGTGGCGGCCATGGTCTTTTCCGCGAGCTTGCGGACCTCGTCGGCCACCACGGCGAATCCCCGTCCCGCATCGCCGGCCCTGGCCGCCTCGATGGCGGCGTTTAAG